>WNGJ01000028.1_pt1 | contig 128767 bp, 118 predicted proteins | sample 5400611 | NCBI WGS metagenome assembly WNGJ01 (sample SAMN13153375, study PRJNA577476) | soil metagenome | isolation source: 40 cm soil or saprolite under Garry oak tree replicate 1 | place: USA:California | collected 2016-06-15 | reverse complement strand
CGCCCGGCCGTACTCGCTGACCGGCATTCCGTCGGTTAAGGCAGATTACAACCAGGCGCGTTTCGGCGTTAATGTGGGCGGGCCTCTGAACATTCCAAGGATTTTCAATGGGGGCAATAAGTGGTTCTTTTTCGGCGGATGGAATGGCTCGCGCGGGAGTTCGCCATACAATGCGTTTTCCACGGTGCCGACGCAGGACGAACGCGGCGGGAATTTCTCCACGGCGACTTACAATGACGGCAAGCCGGTTCAGGTTTTCGATCCTAAGACTGGACAGCAATATCAATTCAACGGCGTTTCGAACACGATTGATCCCTCGTTGATTAGCTCAGCCTCAACCGCGCTGCTGCAGTACATCCCTTTGCCAGATATTGCGACGACGGCTTCCGGGCAGAATTTCCATTACGTGACGTCGGCTGCGAGCAATTCGGATACGGTGATGCTGAGGCTGATTCACAATTTTGGGCAGGCCAACGGACCCGGCTCCGGCCCCTTCTTCGTAGGCGGCCCCGGCGGGGGTGGTGGAGGCGGCGGAGGACGACGGCGCGCGCAAAACAACATCAATTTTGGACTGAACTGGTCGCGGAGTTCGAGCAATATCGTGAATCCGTTCCCGTCGCTCGCGGGGGGAACGGGAACGCAAGGGCTAAACGCCAGCGCCGGGTGGACCTACGGTAAGGGCCGCATCACCAATATTTTCCGCGTGAACTACAACCACAATCATCTTTCCATGACCAATCTTTATTCGAACGTCCTGGACGTTTCCGGGCCCGGCGGCGCGGGGATAACCGGCATTTCGAACGATCCGTTTGACTGGGGATTGCCGGGAATCAGCTTTACATCGTTTGGGGGACTGAATGATCCGATCGCGAGACGCGAACTGGATCAGACCTACTCCATCTCGGAGACAGTTGCTTGGAACCGCGGAAAACACAACTGGCGTTTCGGCGGAGACTACCGCCGTATTTTACAAAGTTTCCACTCTGCGAGGAATGCGGAGGGCAGTTTTGTTTTTACGGGGTTCGCGACCTCGCAGTACGCGACCGGGAGCACGCAACCCGTAACCGACACGGGGTACGATTTCGCGGACTTCCTGCTGGGTTTTCCGCAACAAACGTCGCTGCAATCCGGCGCGAATTCTTACAACTTCCGCGCCAACGCGTTTGATTTCTACACGCAGGACGATTGGCGGTTTCGTTCGAATTTGTCGTTCAATCTGGGGCTGCGCTACGAGTACAACGGGCCCTATACCGAGGCGGAGAATCGCATCGCCAATCTGGACGTGGCGCCGGGGTTTACAGCTGCCATGCGAGTGCTGCCCGGCCAGGCTGGGTCCTTCAACGGAATATTCCCGGCTTCGCTCGTGCGGCCAGACCGCAACAACTTTGCACCGCGTGTGGGGATTGCGTGGAAACCGCAGAAACAAACCGTGGTGAGGACGGGTTACGGAATCAACTACAACCTGGCGCAATACGGCATTATGATCCAAAACTTCGCGTTTCAACCGCCCTTCGCGAACGCAGCGACGAATGCCACGGACGTAAACGGCCTCATTGGCGCGAGTCCGCTTACGATCACAAATGGATTCCCAACCGTTTCGGGCAGCACGGTGACCAACAATTTCGCCGTTAACCCAGACTATCGCCTGGGCTACGTACAGATATGGAATCTTGACCTGCAGCGGGAATTGCCCGGCGGCGTGGTGATGAACGCGGGTTACAACGGCGCGAAAGGAACGAGGCTGGACACGGAACGCGCGCTGGTGGTCTCTGGCGGCCAGCCGTTTATTTACGAATCGTCGGAAGGAAATTCGGTCCTGCATGCAGCCTCCGTGCGCGTTCGCAAGCGCATGGCGAAGGGACTGGGGCTGAGCGCGCAGTATGTGTTTTCGAAGTCTATCGATGACGCGTCGTCGATTGGAGGAGGCGGAAGTGTTGTGGCGCAAGATCCATTCGACATCTCGGCGGATCGGGGGCTTTCCAGCTTCGATCAGCGGCAGAGATTCACGGGAAACTGGATTTATGATCTGCCGTTCGGTGAAAACCGGCGTTTTGCTCCAAAAGGCGCATGGAACCACATTTTGGGAGGATGGCAGTGGGGCGGCGACTTCACGATTGGATCCGGTCTGTACTTCACGCCAAGAGTACTGGGCGGAGGGCTGGACATCGGGCGCGGCGTAAGCGGCTCGCTGCGCGCAAACGCGGTCGCGGGGCAATCGATTTCAATCAGCGACCCGACCACGCTCAAGTGGTTCAATACGGCGGCGTTTTGCGCGCCAAGCGCAACCTGCGTCAACCCCAGTGGCTCCGGCTTTGGCAATGCCGGACGAAATATCATCGAAGGGCCGGGGCAAGTTTCCATGAACATGTCGCTCAACAAGACGATCCAGGTCAAAGAATCCCGGGCGCTGGACCTACGCATCTCCGCGAACAATGTTTTTAATACCGTGCACTTCACGTCCATCAATACGGTGGTGAATTCCTTTACCTACGGGGAGGTTACGGGGACGAGCGGCATGCGGCGCGTCACGATGACCGCGCGCTTCCGGTTTTGAAGGACGATGAATATGCAGGTCGCGAGAAAAACATTTTCGATCTTTAGCGCAGCAGGTCTGCTCTTACAGGCAGGGGCGCCGTCGATGGCCCAGCAGACCGGACAAGCTGAGTCGCGTATTCAGGTGACAAGCGAACTCGTGCTGGTGAACGTGGTCGCACACGACAAAAAGGGCAACCTCGTGCGCGACCTGAAAAAGGGAGACTTCACGCTCTTTGAGGATGGGAAGAAGCAGGAGATTTCCACCTTTGATTTCGAGAATGTGGACGAGCTGACAACCGCGGGCGCAGCGGAGGCGACCGTATCGGGCGTAACAGGCGGGACTGTGCTGCGTTCCGGGAAGCAAACCGCGCCATCGCTGGACGCGCGAGACCGGCGAATGATTTTGCTCTTTTTTGATTTTTCTGCAATGGAGCCGGAACAGATCGACCGGTCGGTCGAAGCCGCGAAGAACTTCGTGAGCACAAAGATGCAGCCGGCCGATTTGATGGCGCTGGTATCGCTCGCCACGAATATGCACGTGGACCTGGATTTCACGGACGACAAGCCCAAATTGCTGGCGGCCCTGACCGCCTACAATTCCGGGCAAGGGCAGGGATTCGAAAACGGCGATACGGGAAGCGCAGAGGGCGCCTCAGAAACGAGCGGAGCATTTTCGGCTGATGACACGGATTTCAACACGTTCAGCGCGGACCGCAAGCTCCTGGCGCTGCAGTCGCTGATGCAGGTGGTGGGTAAGCTCCCGCAGAAAAAGAGCCTCATCTACTTCAGTAACGGAATCAGCCAGACGGGTGCGGACAACCAGTCCGCCCTGCGCGCCGCGACCGCAGCAGCGGTGAAAGCCAATGTATCCATCTATTCGATGGACATACGAGGCCTGCAGGCGTTCCCTCCGGGCGGAGAAGCGCAATCGGCCAGTTTGCATGGGCAATCGGCCTATTCGGGAGCGGCGGTGCTGAACGATCTCAATGGGAACGCCGCTTCGCAGGAAACGCTGGCGACGCTTTCGTCGGACACCGGCGGGAAGGCATTCTTCGATTCGAATGACTTCGGCGCGGTATTTTCCCAGGTTCAGAAGGATAGTTCGGCATACTACGTCCTGGGCTTTACCAGCAATAACCCACTGAAGGACGGCAAGTTCCGGCGGTTGAAAGTGCAGGTCATCCGGCCCGATCTGAAGCTTGATTTTCGCTCGGGCTATTATGCGGGGCGGGATTTCGGGCACTTGAACCGCGCGGACCGCGAGCAGCAGCTCGAGGACGAGCTGGCCGCGCAGTTGCCTCGCGTGGATGTGCCCCTCTATGCGGGAACGGCGTTCTTCCGCCAAGACGAGTCGCACTATTACCTGGCGGTTTCCCTGGTGGTGCCGGGTTCGCAGATACCGTTCGTGAAGGAAAAAGAGAAGGACAACGCTACGATTGACATCATCGGGGAGGTTCGTGAAGGTGGGAAGTTCCCCGTCGGGCAGTTGCGCGACACCATGAAGCTGGCCGTGGATAGCACACGAGAGGTCCGCCGCAAGAACGTACAGTACAACACGGGCTTTGTACTCGCTCCGGGCAGCTACCACCTGAAGTTTGTCATCCGCGAGAATCAAACAGGCCGGATGGGTTCCTTCGAGACGGATGTGCAGATCCCCGACCTCCGCAAAACTCCGCTAAAGATGAGCTCGGTGGTGCTGAGCAGCCTGCGCGCTCCCTTCACCGGCAAGAAAAACGGAGCGAATCCGCTTGTGCGGGACCAGATGGAACTGGTGCCGAACATTACGCATGTTTTTGGGCCCGACCAGCATCTTTATTTGCAGTACGAAGTGTACGACGCGGCAAAGGGAAAGAATCCGGCGCCTGCGGCCACGAACGGCCAAAACGGGACTGCCAAGGATGCCCCGACGACCAAGCCGGCTAAGGACAGCATCCGGGTGTTCACGAGCATTGAGTTCCTGCAAGGCGCTACAAAGATTTACGAATCAAAGCCAGTGGTCGCGAACGAAGTGACAGCTCCGGAGCGCAAGGCGGTCATTTTCCAAATGGATTTGCCGCTGCAGGCGCTGAAACCGGGGCTGTACCTTTGCCAGGTGAACGTGATTGACGACGTGGCGGGAAGCTTTTCCTTCCCGAGATTTCCCCTACTGATCCGCGAACCCGCACCTGCTCTGCCGACCAAGGCGGCGGATTGAAGCCGCTGGCAAGCGGCGACTTAGAAACGGCTCAAAACAAGAGAGTTGCTATCAGTCGCCGACGGCTGCGGCACTTCGAGTCGTTTCAACAGATTCGGCCAAGCCCCGGCGCATGGGTCCCAAAACGAAGGCGGGCACCTCACGCTCCGGAGCCAAAGAGATGCTGGTAGCCTTGCGCGGAAATTCGTTGCGGCGGTCCAAAAACAACCCCGCTTCCTTCAAGAACTCAGCTGAAAAACCCATATCCTCGGCGCGGTCCACACCCCAGAACCATAGCTTCTCTTCCTGGCGTTGGAGGAAATCGAGAGCATCTTCCAGTCTCTTCATCGCGCGATCGAAGGATGAAGCCAGAAAGAAGACACCCAGCGTCCAGGCATGGCGAGGATAGCGCGCCTGAATGCGGACACAGTATTTGCCAGACTGATTGCGGTCGATGGTGCAACGGTAGTCGTTACGAACAGAAGAAATGCGTGCTGCCATGTTAGTATCACCAATCTTTGGATTGCTGGCGCTGCGTGGCCATAATTGCTTCTGCTCCGAATTCCGGGGGCCTTTGCCGCAACTTCGAGAAACCTAGACAACTGCGTAAGGCTTGCAATTCGGCTTCAAGGAAAGCACCAATAGCCTAGCGAGACGCACGAGGAAACGCAAGTGCGTCATTGCTAACATATAAGTCTTGTATTTTGTTATATTTAAGCTAACCGAAGGTCCCGAAGCTCTTCAGTTTGTCGGGCATGAGTTTGAGCTTGCCTTCTTGCTTCAGGCGATTGTCCAAAGCCTTCTGGAAGGCCTCAAATGCCAGGCTGCGCTTGGATTGCAGCAGTTCTTCGGTCAACTGCTTCTTTTGTTTGTCAAAATCGGATGGGTTTGCTTCCGTTTTTTCAGCTACGCGGTAGACCAGCCAGTTTTGCCCCAAGCTCAATGGAGCACCCACGTCACTAGCCTTCAAGTTGAAAGCTGCGCCAAGTTGCTTGGCGCTGGCCGCGCTGGGGATAGAGCCGTCGCGCGCGATGAGATCACTTGTTTTCGGCTCCAAGGCAAGCGCACGGGCGGCGGCATCAAATTTTTCGCCCGCCTTGACGCGCTTGATCAGCTCATCGGCTTTGGTCTTAGCCAAGTCGGTAGACTTTTCGCGTTTCAGGTCAGTGATCACACGGTCGCGGACCTCTTCGAGCGACCCCTGGTGCGCTGGCAGGATCGATTTCACAGACAGAACCACGTAGCCGCGATCGGTGCGAACCGGGAGGCTTGTTTCGTCCAGCCTCGCGCGGAAGATGGCATCTTTGACTTCCTGGGAATTGGCAAGCTCCAACAAGGGGTCGGACGCGGAGACGGGACGCGTCTCACCTACTATGAGGTGAAACTGTTTCGTCAAATCGTCCAGGGATATTCTTGGCGACTGCCGGATAGCAGTCGTTAATTGGTCTGCGATGGCGCTGGCTTGCTTGTCGGCCTGAGTGGGCAAGAAGTTCGCCCGCAGGGAGTCCTTGACCTCCTGGAACGGCTTGGTGTGGGCGGTCTCCTTCTCCACGACCTTGATGATGTGAAAGCCATACTGCGACTTGACAAGATCTGAAACCTGGCCCGGGCCGAGGCTGAAGGCGGCCTTCTCGAATTCTGGGACGGTCTGACCTTGGGTGATCCAGCCCAACTCGCCACCTTTGTCCTTCGACCCGGGATCCTCGGAGTACTTTTTCGCAAGATCGTCGAACTTTCCGCCCTTCTTGACCTGCTTTAGAACGTCGTCAGCCTTTTTCTTGATTTCCTCAACTTCTGCGTCCGTCTTTCCAACGGTCATAAGGAGAATGTGCTCGACGTGCACCCGGTTGGGCACCTGATACTGCTGAATGCTGGCCATGTATTGCTGTTTGAGCAGGTCATCGGAGATCTGCAAGCTCTGGCGGATTTGGTTTACGTCCACAACCGCGTAGCGCACGACGCGCCGCTCGGGCACCTGGTATTTAGCCTTGTTCTTCTCGTATGCAGCGCGGATTTCGGCCTCGTCCGGTGAAATCCTCGCTTCCAGGTCTTCCGGTTTGACGAGCGCGTAGTCCAGCTTCACCTTTTCATTCTTGTAGCGAAATCCGTCCTGAAGTTCGGCGGGGCCTACGCTGATCCCATCGGTCACCAGCTTACGGAATTTTTCCTCGAGCAGGCCCTGGCGGATAAGCTCCTCGAAAACAGGTACGGTCAGTTGGAAACGCGCCTGGACTTCGGCGGAATAGCGGTCCATGCCAACGAAAGTGCCGGCATTGAACGCTGTCGGAACGTACTGGCGGATTCGATCGGCCCGCTCCTGATCCGAAACGGTGATTCCGAGCCGCTTGGCCTCGTATTCGATCTCTTTCTGAAATACCAACTGCCTCAGGATCTGCTGGGCATAAAGGGCCTCGAGAGGCTTCATGTTGGGATTCCGCTGCTCGATCTGGTTGAGTTGCTGGCGCACGTCCTGAACGCTGACTGATTCATCACCGATCTTGGCCACGGTGTCCGTAGAGACTTCGCCGCTGACCGGCGACTGAGGAACGAGATAGAGCAGCATGCTGCCCCCCAAGACCAGTACGACGACCCCCAGAAGGATGCGGTACCCGAGTTTGCTTTTATCTGCGCCAGCCATCCAATGAGTCTCCCACGTCCGTAGACAAACTTTAGATTATAGAAGATATAGGCACGCGTCTCAAACACAATCGTCCTTCCGGGCGCATCAGGACGATTCTGCAGTAGCAGCACTTTTTCATCCGGAAAAAAGAGCAACCGCAAGTTCGCTGAGAGACCTGCACCAAAGTACAGGCGAAGGTCAGGTGGTCGTGACACGGCCGTGCTATTTGCAGTTTGACTACGCGAAGCCGCGCAATTCCTGCATACGGAAACCGCTGTGCTACATTGAAAAATTGGAGCGTTTCGCAGCGCACTCAACCGTGACGACACAAACACCCATCGATCCAAGATTCTCTCAGGACCACCAGAGGACACCGCGCGTCGAGGTGTACTGGAAAGCGGTCACATATAAGACGGTGATCGTCTATGTGCTCTTGGCCCTGACGATCATTATCGCCGGTATTTTCGCGATCAAACCCGATTTATACCAGATAGTGATCAAGAAACTCGACAAGGCAGTGAGCGACCCTGAAATGGAAACCCAGGCCGCCGACCTGAAGCACGCGAAGTTCGTAAATCTCGACGGCAAAGTCCAAGTGAAAAAAGTCAATTCGGTGCAATGGGTGGAAGCGGACTATCGCACTTCCCTCGATAAGGGCGATCTCGTCCAAACCGGATCCGACGCCAACGCGCGCATCACCTTCGCGGACGGCACGACTTACACGGTGAAGCCGGATACGCTGGTTACGGTCGAGGAAAATTCTACCGAGAACGACAAGCCCACTAGCGTGGCCATGCAAATCAATCATGGCGCGGTCGACCTTGCAACGCCAAACTGGAGTTCGCCGGATTCTAGGGCGGGGGTGAGCGCGGAAGATGCGCACGCCCAACTGCATTCGAATAGCCGCGCTGCTGTAAAATCTGATCCTGAAAAGAAGGAAAGCGAAATCGTGGTTTCAAGCGGCAGCGCGCAAGTGCAACGCGGCCAGGAAAAGATTGACCTGACGCAGTACGAGAAACTTACGATTCCCAAGGGCCGTCCGGTTCAGAAAACCATGGTGCTAGCACCCCCCGATCTCGTCGAACCGCTGAATCTCTCGCCGATCACGGCAGAGAATCCGCGGCTCTACGCCGTTCATTTTGAATGGAAACCCGTTCCGGATGCCGTATCCTATACACTGCGGATCAGCACCACCGCCATGTTCACCAAGACGGTAAAAGAACCGACGACCAAAGGCACCACAGTGGATGTCACAGGCCTGGATCCCGGCGACTATTTTTGGAGTGTCACGGCGACGGATGGAAAGAAGCAGACGAGCGAAGTAAGCACAATTTTCAAGTTCACGCTCGTAGCGCAAGGCAAGACACAGGACATGGTCCTGGAGATTACCAGCACGCAGGTTGTCGGACAGTCGGCGGAAATCGTGGGCCGGACGGAACCGGGCGCAGCTCTGATTATTAACGGGCAATCCGTGCCTAACATTGCCCCGGATGGTAATTTCCGGCATTTCACCGATAAGCTTGCTCCGGGTCAGCACACGATTTCGATTATCGGGGCGAATCGCCGGGGCGGGACGGCGACGAAGCAGGTGTCCATCGTGGTTCCGAAGTAAGAGTTCCGAAGAAAGACCCAAGCGCCTTTGCGCTGGTCGTGGTGTCCGGAGACAATAGGAGTTGAGGGCTGGCCGCGGTGAGGCCAGCGCTATTGCCGGCCGGACAGCGGAGAGTCTTTCTCCGCAGGGGGATGGGGGATGAACAAGAACGGTTACAACATGAGGTCGGTGTTCAGTCTATTTTCTTCCGACCTCGCCATCGATCTGGGCACGGCAAACACGCTGGTGTTCGCGCACAGCAAAGGCATTGTCGTCAACGAGCCCTCGATCGTGGCTATCAATAAGGCCAGCGGAGAAGTCGTGGCTGTCGGCCGCGAAGCGAAAGAGATGCTCGGACGCACGCCGGGCAACGTCGTCGCCATCAAGCCGATGAAAGACGGTGTCATCGCGGACTTCAAAGTCACCGAAAAGATGCTCACCTATTTCATTCAGAAGGCCCACAATCGGCGCGTCCTGGTGCATCCGCGAATTGTCATTGGTGTCCCGAGCGAGATCACTCCGGTGGAGAAGCGCGCCGTGCAAGACTCAGCGTATCGCGCGCGAGCCAGCGAAGTTTTCCTCGTCGAGCAGGCCATGGCCGCGGCGATCGGCGCCGGACTGCCGATCGAAGAACCCTCCGGCAACATGGTGGTGGACATCGGGGGCGGCACAACCGATATCGCGGTCATCTCCATGAGTGGCATCGTTTATTCACGGTCCGTCCGCGTGGCGGGCAACGAGATGGACGAAGCCGTCATGCAGTATCTGAAGCGCAAGTACAACCTGCTCGTTGGTGAACGTACGGCGGAACAGATCAAGATGGAGATTGGTTCCGCGTATCCCCTGGAAAAACCTCTTACGATGGAAGTGAAAGGCCGTAACCTCATCGAAGGCGTGCCGCGAACTGTCACCATCGATGACAGCGAAATTCGCGAAGCGCTCAGTGAATGCGTCGCAACCATTCTCAACGCCGTCCGCGTCGCACTCGAACGCACACCTCCGGAGCTCTCCGCCGACATCAGCGACCGCGGCATCGTCCTGACGGGTGGCGGCGCGCTGCTAAAGAATCTCGACAAGCGAATTCGTGAGGAAACCGGATTGCCGGTTTCGATTGCGGATGATCCACTGGCGTCAGTCGTGCTCGGCACGGGAAAAATGCTGAGCGATTTCAAGCTTCTGCGCCAGGTTTGTATAGACTGAGAAAGACACGTTTGGTTTTTGAACTTTGGAGGGTTGCTCTGATTCACGAATGACACCAATTGCCGGATGATTCGCGGCCGTTCATTCGAAGTGAGCACTGAGGACTGGTTACAGACATCGCGAGCCGCCGGTTACAAGTTATCAACCACCAGGCACCGGTCGCTCTGGCAAATACGAAGAGAATATCGCCCAATGGTTGCCATTCCTTCTCGCCACAAGTCGCTGGTCCTGCTTGCAGGCGTCATCATCTTGCAGGTACTAATGCTGGCCGTGCAAATCAAGCGGGAATCGCAGGGGCGGCTTATTCGCGTCTGGACCGTTGGCGCAGTTTCGCCATTTGAACGTGCGGGCTCCTCGGGCTTCGGCTGGTTTCGCAATGCGTGGCGTAAGTACTTCGCGCTGCAAAACACGACCAAGGAGAACGAACAGATTCGCCGCGAGAACGATGCGCTGAAACTGCAAGTCGCGCAGCTTCAGGGCAAAGCCGCGGAAGCCGACCGTTTTGCGATACTGCTGAATTTCCGGAAATCGCACGCCGACGTTCCGATGATTACGGCGCGCGTGATCGGCACGGGCGCGGGAACCGCCAGCCTTATGATTCAACTGGACCGCGGCGAGCGCGACGGCATCCGCAAGAATATGGGAGTGATCACTCCGGACGGCGTGGTCGGCAAAGTTGTTGAAGCCTATCCGAATGCCTCTCAGGTGCTTCTGCTCACGGATAAGGAGAGCGGCGTCGGCGCAATGCTCGCGGATTCCCGCATCCAGAGCCCTGTCGGGGGACAGGGTGAACCTCTTTTGGTTATGAAATACGTCCCGAACGACGATGAAGTCAATCTGGGAGAACGCGTCATTACCAGTGGCATGGACCGCATCTTCCCCCGCGATCTTCCCGTGGGTACCGTCGCGGAAATCAAGCCCGGCAATCCGTTCAAGCAGATTCGCGTCAAGCCGTCCGCAAATCTCGAGCGCCTGGAGGAAGTGCTGGTTCTTCCATCACTCCGCCCCCTTGAGACGAAAAGTGAAGAGCGCCCCCCCAATGCCCAGCCGTCCGCGCCAACTGCATCTGCACCCCCACCGGCGGTTAGACGATGAACGACGCATTCGATATCCGCGGTGAATCGCACATCGAAGTTCACAAGTTTCGCGCAGGCGCTATCATCGTCGCCACGCTGCTGGCGCTGGTGATCCAGGCTTCGTTCCCGATTCATTTTGCAAAAGCCGCAGTGCTCGATTTTCCTCTGCTCGTGACGATCTATTTCGGCCTCAGCCGGCGCAATCCTTCCACGGGACTTCTCCTGGGCATGGTCATTGGCCTCTTGCAGGACAGCCTCAGCGGCCCTACTGTTCCACTCGGGCTTTACGGCATCGCGAAAACTATTGTCGGGTATCTCGCTTCCTCGATTGGTGCGCGGCTCGATACGGAGCATCCCGCTGCGCGTTTCGCGCTCACCTTTGCGTTCTTCGTTGTACATCAGGGCCTGATCGTCGTTACGCGCGGGATACTCTTGGGGCAACCCGAGCCGTGGTTTAACATGCACCTCACCGTCGCGGCGCTCGTCAACGGGCTGGTCGCGGTGTTCCTCTTCTTACTCCTGGACCGCCTCCGCAGGAACTAGCGATTCGACGCATTCTGGCCCACGACTGGATGTTGTTTGGTTTTTTGTTGGTTTAGTTGGCCAGAAGAAATTGTTTGAACTCGGCGTAGGAACTCGAAATCGCCAGCGAAAGTTTTTCGCGTTTCAAGTAGGTGGCGAGACGATCCGGCAAAGGCGGGGCAGTGCCGATAGCTTTCATAACTACATCGGCGAATTTCGCGGGATGCGCGGTAGCCAAGACCAAACCCTGTGCCGGCTCCGCATGTTCAAGCTTGAACGCCTCCCATCCGAGGACACCCACGGCTGTGTGGGGGTCAGCGATATACCCGAAGCGATCGTGGATCGCCTTCATCTCCCGTAGCGTTTCTTCGTCCGTGACGCCGTGGCCCCAGATTTCCTTCTGCACGTATTCGAGGCGGTTGCGGCACAAATCGAGTAGCCGCGGAAAATTGTTTGGATTGCCCACATCCATGGCGTTCGCATAGGTGGTCTTCGCCGCTCGCGGGTGGAATTCTCCCGTAAGCAAGTATTCCGGTACGACATCATTAGCATTTGTTGAGGCCACATATTTGGCTACGGGCAAGCCGATGCGTTTGGCGAAAATTCCCGCCGTGAGATTGCCAAAGTTTCCGCTGGGCACGGAAACGATCAGCGGCACCGAAGCCACTGGCAACTGCCGGTAAGCCGCCACGTGATAAAACATCTGCGGCAACAGCCGTCCGATATTGATGGAATTCGCGGATGTCAAAAAGGCGCACCTATTCAGCTCGGCATCGGAAAACGCCTGCTTCACTAGCCGCTGGCAATCGTCGAATGTGCCCGCCACTTCCAGCGCGGTTATGTTTTCGCCAAGCGTCGTGAACTGCTTCTCCTGCGCCTCGCTGACGCGCTTCGAGGGATAGAGAATCAGCACGCGGATTCCCGGCACGTTCAGGAAGCCATGCGCCACGGCGCTGCCGGTGTCCCCGGACGTGGCTACCAGCACAGTGAGAGGCCGCGTTTCGCCGCGTACAAAATATCCCATCAGCCGCGCCATGAAACGCGCGCCGAAATCCTTGAACGCCAGCGTCGGCCCGTGAAACAGTTCCAGGATGTGCAGGCCGGGCGAGAGCGAAACAAGCTTGACGGGAAAATTGATGGCTTCGCTCACGATTTGCCAGAGCACTTCTTCCGGAACATCCGGCGTGGCAAATGGGCGCACGACACGGAAGCATACTTCCGTGAACGGCAGCCCGCGAAATTCCTCGAGTTCCTTCGGCGAATGGCGCGCAATCTCGACGGGCATGTACAGGCCGCCGTCCGGCGCAAGCCCGCGCAGCACCGCGCCGCGAAGCGAAGTGAGCGGCGCTTTGCGCGATGTGCTCCGGTATCTCAATGAATTTTACTCATCGCGGTCCTGTCGTTGCGTTTTGAATCATTTTCAGAAATGACGGCGCGTCCAGCGATCCATCGCGCAACGCGGCGACTTGCAGCGTGCAATGCGCCAGCGCTTCGTAGCTTTGGCGCCGCGCGGCAATTAGCAGTGGATAGCATCGCGCCACCGTCTCGCGCGGTTTTTCGCCTGGCTTCGGTTGAAACGCGCCGCGCCACAACACCGGCTTGGGATCGTTCAAATACCTTTCGATCAGGAGTTGCTGCTCTTCGGCGGAAGCCGCCAGATGCACAATTGTCATTTGCCGCCGCAAGCGCATCAGCAAATTGTTCCCGCTATGAATGACGCTTCCTGTGGTATCGAGCACCAGGGATTTCTGCGGCTGCTGCTCGAGTTCCGCCAAAATCTCATCCAGCATATGAATCTCCTCGGTCAGGTACTCGGACTCGCATTGAGCGTACGTGGCGCTATCCGGCCATCCCATCCAGGCAGCGACCCCATTGATGCTGGAATACCCGCCGGCAGCCAGGCGCGACGCAAGTTTTTGCTCGATGCGGTCGTCGCAAGAAACAGCAGGACACCCATTTGCGGCTAACTTCTTTGTCCAAAAGGTCTTCCCGGCGCCGGACATGCCGATCAGCGCCAGTCGCAACGGCTTTTCCCTGTTCGTTTCTGCAGTCATAGGTGAACTGCCTACGATAACGTGACATCCACAGCTACAGCAACATGTGTACGAGGCGCCTGCGCAAAAACTCGTAATGCATTTCTGGAACCTGTCCTCCGGGACGGCTTGCGGCCCATGAATGCAGGTGGTAGGTTTAGAAAGACTCTTGCTGCTTCACGCAGCTTCAGTCCGGCGGTGATTCGGGAGTCCCGGGAGATTTTTTCGGTTCCCAGGTTCGAGGAAATTTTCGACGGACATTTTCGGCGTGACCCTGCTCGTTTTCAGGGCCAACTCGAAACCCACGCTGTGCATTTTTTCGTGACGCGAGTTTAGTCCGGCTAGTGTGGTCAAATTGGGCCGGAGCGGGCGGAAAGCCCTGAGATAAAAGTGCTCGCGCGCGGGGTTTTCGTGTCGTACTGGTTCCGCAACGACAATCGATTGCCGCAGGCGCGGCTGGCCATAGCTTCCTACATCATCGTGGGAATGATCGGCGTGTTGCTGCTCGGCTTCTGGAAGCTCCAGGTCATCGATGCGGATAAGTACACTTCGTTGGCCGAGCGCAACCGCGTGCGCTATATTCCCGTAATTGCCCCTCGCGGCCGCATGCTGGACCGCGAGGGCCGCGTGCTTGTGGACAATCGGCCGTCCTTCAGCGTGCTCCTCCTCCGGGATGATCCGGCGCAAGTGCAAAAACATCTGGCAGGCATCTCGGAAGGCCTGGGAATTTCTCTGGACGATTTGCACGACCAACTCAACAATACGAAGAATCTCCCGAAATTCCAGCCCATCATCATCAAGCCTGACGCCTCGCCAGCGGACGTCGCCTTCATCGAATCGCACCGTTCGGACATTCCCGTCCTGGAAATGATTCCCGTGCACCGCAGGCGTTATCTGCCTGGCGGGTTTCTTGCTCACGCCGCAGGCTACGTCGGTGAAGTCAGCGAACAGCAGATCGAGGCAAGCAACGGCAGACTCCGCCCCGGCGACTTCGCTGGCAAGACCGGTTTGGAGCGCCAGTACAACGACCTGCTTCAAGGGACGGACGGCATGCGGCGCGTGGTCGTGAACAGTATCGGCAAAGAAGTTGACCGCCTATCCACGCAAGAGGCCATTTCCGGCAAGCAGATTCTGTTGACCATTGATTACGATTTGCAGCAAGTTGCGGAGCAATCTTTGGGGGCGCGTCCTGGTGCTGCAGTCGCGCTGGACCCGCGTACCGGCGAAGTCCTGGCGATGGTGAGTCACCCCGCACTGGATCCCAACGATTTCGCAGTGCGCATCTCGGCAGATGATTGGAAAAGTCTCAACGAGGACCGGCAAAAGCCTTTGCTCAATCGTACCATCCAGGCTCAGCTTGCTCCGGGGTCTGTTTTCAAGATCATCACCGCCACAGCCATGCTGGAAGACAAGAATCCTCCGGAAAGTTTCACGACGTTTTGCCCCGGCTACGGCACCTTTTATGGCCGGCAGTTCAAGTGCTGGGTCTTCGGGAAGAGCTCGCACGGTGTAGTGGGCTTGCACAAAGCGATCCTCGAATCTTGTGACATCTTCTTCTACAACGCCGGAATGCGCTTAGGCATCGACCGCCTTTCCTACTACGGCAGTAAACTGGGGTTGGGACGTAAGACTGGTATCGATCTCCCCGAGGAGTTGCCCGGGCTGATGCCTTCCGCGGAATGGGTCGGGCGCGTCTTTCATCGCAAGTGGTATGCGGGTGAAACGATTTCGGTGTCCACCGGCCAGGGCGCCGTTATCACCACTCCCCTGCAACTCGCGCACACCATTGGCGGGATCGCCATGGGCGGGGTTTTTAAACAGCCGCACCTGCTAAAAGACGCCCCAAATGTTGCTGAAGAGCGGTTTGCACTTTCCGAATCAACGGTTGAGAAGATTACCGACGCGATGTACGGCGTGGTAAACGAGGGCGGCACCGGAGCGTCTCTCAAATTGGCTGGAATCGAGCTCAGTGGTAAATCGGGAACTGCCCAGGTGATCGGTTATGCGACTCGCGAGAAGTTTGGGAAACAGAAAAGGTTCGAAGACAATGCCTGGTTTGTTGGCTATGCGCCGCGCCGGAACCCGGAGATTGTCGTATGCGTGCTGGTACAGGAAAGCGGAAAACACGGCGGTGAAGCCGCTGGGCCTGTGGTCAAGGAAGTCATCAAGGCCTATTACGATAAGAAGAACAAGAAGACCCAGGGCCAGGAAACCGCCGAATCCAAACGGCCTGATTCACGGAATGCGCCGGCTCGCGTTGCCGTGGTTGCTCCACGGGCAGCCTTGAAGGCTGAAGAGAACGCCGCAGTTGTGCCGGCACGCGGCAGCGCGGAGCCACGGCGCTGAAGGATTTCATGATCTCATTTGAAAGTAGGCGAAACGCTCAGGCCCGTGCCTTCAGCAATACCGTCGGACCGTTTTCCCGATTTCAATTCTCAACTTTGGATTTTTTGCCTATCTGATGAAAGACGCACCCGGAACCCGCGATTACGACTGGTGGCTCCTGGCCATCCTCACCGCCATCTGCGCGCTCGGCGTGATCGAAATTTATTCCGCCACTCACGGCAGCGCGCTGGCGGGCATGCACATGAAGCAGGTGCGCTGGCTGGTCATCGGCTTCGTGCTGATGTTCGCGCTCTCGCGGTTGGACTATCACCTGATTCTGGATCAAGCTCCCATCCTGTATCTGCTCGGCATTACGGCGCTGATCGCAGTTCTCCTCGTCGGGCACACCCGCTTCGGCGCCAAGCGCTGGATCAACGTCCCGGGCATCGGGGAACTTCTTCAGGTGTCAGAATTGGTCAAATTGATTATAATCATAGTGTTGGCACGCTTCTTCGCGGAAGTGCGCTCCGATCAGCTTGATCTGCGTGATCTGATTAAGGCAGGATTATTGGTAGGTGTTCCACTGGTTTTGATTCTAAAGCAACCCGATTTGGGAACAGCTCTCGTGCTAATCCCCTTGCTTGTGGTTGGCGCATTTCTGGCGGGTTTGCAGTGGCAACACGCGGCGGCGTTTTCGCTGGCGGGGATTTTGCTCGTGAGCGCAGTTTTCTATCCTCCCGTTAGCCGGCGAATCCTCAAGCCGTATCAGCGCGAAAGAATTACTTCTTTCCTGCACCCTGAAGAGGACGCCAAAGGCTCCGGCTATCAACTCCTGCAATCGAAGATTGCCGTGGGCTCGGGTGGCTTTTGGGGCAAAGGGTTCAGTAATGGCAGTCAGAATCAACTGGGCTACATCCCCGTCCGGTATTCGGATTTCATTATGTCGGCCTGGGCTGAAGAACAGGGATTCAAGGGCGTGCTTTTGGCCCTCGGGTTGTATATGGCGCTTCTGTTGCGTTTAGTGCAGAATGCTCAACGCGCGAAAGATCGCGCGGGAATGTTTCTGGTCATGGGCGTAGCAGCGGCGCTTGGGTTCCATGTGCTGGTAAACGTGGCAATGGTCATCGGGGCTATGCCGGTGACCGGCATCCCGTTGCCGTTGATGAGTTACGGAGGCTCCGCCACGTTGTTTGTGTTCCTGGCGATTGGCCTGGTGATGAATGTCCGGCTTCGCCGCTTCGTCAACTGACCAAGCCGTCAGTGCCGAGTGACGTCTCCGCTTCCGCGGAGCGCACCGGAGAAAGAATTGGATTTGTTGATCCCGGCTCGGCCGGGGTCGCAAGTAAGAAGGATTTTAGAGTGAGGACAGCATCGTCCGCCGATCGCCCGGCTCGTTTCCGGCGACGGACCAGCCTCGACAGACTGAGGAATCATCTTGTAAATGGCCCCGACCTCGTCGGGACCAAACCCTCTGGCTTCGAACGCCAAGCCACTTCCCTACGAGTGTGGCCAACGTGCCTCCCGGCATTGCCGGGAGCGGCTCCGATTTTTGGAAACTCCGACGGGCATAAGCTCGCGGCGATGCGTCCTGGCGGTCCCGGCCAAGCCGGGGCTGCACAGAAGGGTGATTCCGGCTACGCCGGAGTCACGCATAAGGAGTTTTCATGTCGAAAGAATTGGTTATTTCCGCGGCCTCCCACGAACGGAGAGTCGCGATTCTTGAAGAAGGTCAGTTAGTCGAAATCTACATCGAGCGGGAAAAAGAATTCGCACTTGTCGGCAGCATCTACAAAGGAAAAGTTACCCGCGTTCTACCCGGCATGCAGTCCGCTTTCGTGGATATTGGTTTGGACGGCGACGCTTTCCTGTACGTCAGCGACGTTTTCGAAAACCTCGAAGACTACGATCACGGGCACGTACATGACCAACCACAAACGTCGGTGGCGTCACTGCCCGCCGCCATTGGTTCCCCCGTGGAGGTACTTCCAGGCGAATCTTTGGCTCGGGCCAACGAACACCACGAAGAAACGGGTCCCGAGGAGTTCCATCAGCACGAAGCCCACGCTGTAGATGAACAGCACGCTTCCCATGAGGACGTTCCTGCCGCGGAGGCTCAGCACTTGGAACATCACGACGCGCTTCCGTCTGCTCCCGTGGAAGAGCAACACGCCGAGACCGAGGAGCGCCAGCCGGATTCCAACGCGTCCGCGCCCCAGAATTTCGCGCCGCACTACAATCCCACGCAAAACTATCCTGCCCGCGGCGGCAACGACCGTCCTGGACAAAGCTTTGGCCGGGGCGGTGACCGCAGCAGCGATCGCGGTGGTGACCGTAGCGGGGATCGTGGTCGCGGTGGCCGTTGGGGACGCCGTGGCGGACGCCATCGTGGCGAACGCCCGCAAGGCGGTCCCGGCGGACGCAATCTGCCCCCTTCCAAATATGCGTCGCCACAGGGCGGCGAGTCCCGCGGATACGATAATCGTGGTGGACAGTCTCGCGGTTACGACAATCGGCGCGCGGAAGCTCCGCGCAACTCGGCGCCTTCCGTGACCAGTGCCGCCGAGGAAGAGATTCTTCTTCCTGGCGAATCGCTGGCAAAGTACCGCAACAAGCCTGCCGCCGCATCGGCTCCTGTTCCCGTTATTGAGCATGAAGCGCATGAGGAGCGAGCAGCCGCCGAAGAAGTTACGCCGCGCGCAACCACCAATCTTCCTGCCGCTGCTGCGACCGGCGGCGTTCCGCGCCGGTTCTCCGGCGGATTGCCCCGCTGGCTCCTGGCAGATGGCGGCACAGAAGTGGAACCAGCGCCATCGGAAGAAGGTACGCGCTCTAGTGAAGAAACTTCTGCCGCGGGTGGCCCTCTCTCTGAACCTCCACGGGAGACGGCTGACCACCATGTGGAAGCGGGCCGGAATGACGTTGAGCTGAACGAGGATCAGGTTGCCGCGCTCGCCTCCGGTTTTGTCGAGGCCAAGCACGAAGAGACGCAGGAAGAGGCGGAAGCCGATGCTGTCGTCGGCGGCGCTGAATTCGAAGAAGAGGAAGAAGAAGAAGAGGAGACCGAAGAGCTCGAAGAAACAATCGTCACGGAAGTTTCGCAACTCTCCGAGGAAGAAGCCGAGGAGGTCGAAGCCGGCCGCGCCGCCAACCGCGCGGAATTCGCCGCAGACGTGGCTCAAGAACACGCCGAACACGACGCCGCTCACGGCTCACCCGAGCACGGCGAGCAGGAACATGGCGAACACGAATACGTCGAAGCGGAGCACGTGGAAGAGGAAGTGCTCTCCGCGGCTCCTGGTGAATCCGTTGCGGAAACCCCTGCGGTCGCCGAAGACAACGTGATTCTCCTCCCCGGCGAAACTCGGGCGCCGCGCGTTGGCGGCCCCGCGGCTCCTCGCGAGGATTTCCCGCGTGACTCCGCGCGTATCGGTGGCAACCCGCGTTCGCGCTTCCAGCGACCGTTCCGCAGCGGTGGACGTGACCGTGGTCGCGGTGGCCGTCCAGACAGCCGTGGTGGACGTCCCGATCGCGGCGGACGCCCTGGCGGCGGGCCGCGATTCGAGCGCCGGGGGCCAGGCGGTCCGAGGCACAACCGCGGTTATCAGGGAGGCCATTCTGGCCCGTCGCGGCGTCCGCAGCTCATTTCCGAAATGCTGAAGGCCGGCCAAGACGTGGTCATTCAGATCGCCAAGGAACCGCTTGGCAAAAAGGGCGCGCGGATCACCAGCCACGTCGCTTTGCCGGGCCGCTTCCTCGTCTACATGCCCACGGTTCATCACACGGGCGTTTCGCGCAAAATTATCTCCGCCGAAAATCGCTCGCGGTTGCGCCGGCTGGTCAGCGAAGCCGGAAACGCCTATCCGGGTGGCTTCATCGTTCGAACCGCGGCCGGCGGCGCCACCGACGACGAGATTCGCGCCGACATCGAGTTCCTCGGCAAAACCTGGAACGAAATCAAGGAGCGCAGCGAGCAGCGCAAAGCTCCGGCCCTGCTCCACCGCGACCTCAACCTCGTCGAGCGTATCCTCCGCGATTACGTCAGCGACGACTTCACGGGCATCTGGATTGACAACGAGGAGGAGTACGGCAAGATCGTCGAGTTCGTCAGCCGCTTCCAGCCGAAGCTCGTCAACAAGGTCAAGCTCTACACTAAGGAGACACCGATCTTCGAAGAGTTTGGCATCCAGCACGAACTCGACAAAGCTCTGCGCGCTAAAGTCTGGCTCAAGTCCGGCGGCTACATCGTCATCAACCACACCGAAGCGCTCGTGGCCATCGACGTCAATACCGGCAAATTTGTCGGCAAAGGCTCCACGCGCCTCGAGGACACCATCGTCAAAACCAACCTCGAAGCCGTGAAGGAGATTGTCCGCCAGATTCGCCTGCGCGACCTCGGGGGCATTATCGTCGTCGATTTCATTGACATGGAAGAGCGCCGCAACCGCGAGAAGGTTTTGTCCGCTCTGCAGCAGGCTCTCGAGGAAGACAAGGCTCCGTCAAAGGCGCTTTCCTTCAACGAGTTCGGCCTCGTCTGCATCACCCGCAAGCGCACCAAGCAGGCGCTCGAGCGCGTCCTCTGCCAGCCTTGCCCGTACTGCACCGGTTCCGGGATGGTTAAGTCCATCCCAACGCTGTGCTATGAAATCCAGGCCGAAGCGCGCAAGATGGCGACGCCGGATCACGAAGGCCCGAATCTCACCATCCGCGTGAATCCCGAAATCGCCAAAGCCCTGAAGACCCGCGAGTCCATGCTCATCGACGAACTCGAGCAAACCTCGCACAAGCACATCATCATCCAGTCCGACGCCACCCTCCATTGGGAGCAGTACGACATCTACTAATCTCGGTTCAACAGAAACCAGAAGGCCCGGGCGAGTTGATCGTCCGGGCCTTTTTCTTTGCTTAGCTCTTTCCGCATGCCACCAGTCTGAGTTTCCTCCAGGAATGAAAAGCGCCAAAACACGAAAAAAGCTGTAACTCTAGGCGCGCGGGCCAAGTAAGCAGTGATAGAGAGTGGCAGATGGAGCTGTTGGAGCGTTTCGCGTCGGGCGATCTGGAAGCCTTTGAGGCGCTGTTTCGACAGCACCAGAAGGAAGTTTATTCCTGGATTGTCCGCATCGTTCGCGACACCGGAATTGCTGAGGATCTGACCGTGGAAACTTTCTGGCGCATCTACCAGGCTCGGTCGCGGTTCCTACCGGAAGGGGATTTCCGCGCGTGGGCGCGTCGCTACCAACGCCGCTTTCGACCATCTCCGGCATTCGCGCCGCGAAACAGGCTTGCCCGAGGATCTCCCCTGTGCGACAGGCGCTGATCCCGCTGTTCGCCGGGAGACGCGCGAGCGCATCAGAACGGCTTTCGAGGAGCTGCCGGCAAAATACCGCCTCGTGGCAACGCTGTCCTTGATTGAAGAGGAGCCATACAACGACATCGCCGCAGCCGCGGGAATATCCGTTGCGCTTGTCAAGGTCCGTGTGTTCCGGGCCATTCGAATGCTGCGCAAGAAACTCAACTCTTTTGCCATGGAGGTCGATGCGAAATGAGCGACGAAGGAAATCACAAAAAGATGAGAGACCTCCTCAAACAAGCGATCGCGCCTGCACAGGACACCGAGCTGCGCCGCGACCTCTGGCCGCAAATGCTCCGCAAACTGGAGGAAGCGCCCGTTCCTGCGCTCCGTGTTCCCTGGTTCGATTGGGCGCTCGCCGCGATTTTGGGTGCGGTCCTTGTTTTTTCCCCCGGTTCCATTCCGGCGCTGCTCTATCACTTGTGAAGCTGGAGGCCTTATGAATCAGCACACTTATCTCCGCGCGTATATGGCGGGCATCGTTGTGCCCACGGTTTTTCTCCTCGTCGTCGCCACCGTTTTTACGATGGCCCGCTACGTTTACAACATTCCCCTCCCCGTGGAGCGTGTGATCGTGTTTCCCATGGCCGTGGTGCCCAACGCCTGGGGTCTTTGGAATGTTCTCTTCATTGCGCTCCGTACTCGTTTGCAACTCTCCATCGGCGTCCACGGCGCTCTTTTGCCAATTCTGCTCGCGCCGCTCGGTATCCTTGTCGCTAGCCTTTTGAACGCCTCCATTCCCAATTTCGTTGCGCACGCCTTCCCAATCCTGGCACCTGTCGGGCTGATCGCCTACTATTTGGCCTGGAAATACCTCGTCGGCTTCCTCAATCGAGTTCAAGGGATCGCCTGAGGCATGGCGCTTGACCTGTACCGACGGCCAGTGTTTGATTTGCGCAAGCCGCAGTTTTTCGGGGTTGCCTCGTCTCTCCAACGCCACTAAAGTGATTCCACATTGCTCCCTCCCACCCGGAGCAAACTACATTTCTGTACCAATTAAGGGAGGAAGTATGTGGACCAAGCAGCAAACCGCAACGGACGCGCCCGCCGCTCCGCCAGTTCAAGCCGCAACATCACCGGTTGTTCCGTTTAACGCCCCTTCAGCCACGCGCCTCGGCAACGCCAGCGTGCGCGAAACTGCCCGTTTGGGTGCTAGCCTGGCAATCAAGGGACATATCACCGGAACCGAGGACCTGCGCATCGACGGCAAGGTAGACGGCCCGGTCTCACTCCGTGGCCACGAACTGACCGTCGGCCCCACCGCTCAGCTCAATTCCGAGATTCAGGCGGGCGACGTGGTCGTTTACGGCAAAGTTGTCGGGAATCTCCACGCACGCGGCCGCGTCGACATCAAGAAAGATGGCTCGATCGTCGGGGATATTTCGTCCGCGCGCATCAGCATCGAGGACGGTGCCCACTTCAAGGGCCGCATCGAAATCGACCCGACCAAGAATCAGGCCGCCGCCGACTAGTGGGCGAAAGACGCCCATGTGTAGGATTGACGCGGGCGTCTTTCCTCAAATTCCGTTTTCTAACTTCCCGAGTACCGTTGCTCTTCCCACGGGTCGCCGTACCCGTGATACCCGTTATGTTCCTAGAATCTCGAAGGCGGTTTCGCCGCGCGCGCTTTAGCGATCGACAAACCGCCTTCGCGGCATTTTAGTCTACTTGTTGTCCCTGTCCCGAGCCAAAATTAAACATGTCGAACAAGTCTCCGATAGCGGGCATGTTCGATGGAACATAGGGATTATCTCGGTCAACCTGCGGATTGGGCAAAGTATCTCGGCTCCGATCGGAAACCGGAGCAAGTTGCCAGTTGCGCTCGATGAACTTCATCAGCGAAACGTGGTCGCTGTAAGAATGGCTGATGTGCCCGCCCCTCGAGAAGTTCGAGATGGCGATTAGCGGAATGCGCGGTCCGTCACCGAAAAAGTCCAGCGCCTGAATGAACCCGCTGTCGTAATAACCGCCGCCTTCATCCACGGTGATGAAAATGGCCGTCTCGGCCCACTGCTGTTTGTTGCTTTGGGCCAGTTCAACGATGTTCTTCGAAAACGCCTCGAACAGACCGAGCTTTGATGAGTTCGGGTGCCCATCCATGGCGCCGTCCGGCTTGACAAACGATACCGCTGGGAGCGTGCCGTTTTTGAGGTCGTTGAACAGGTCTGTAACGTCTCTCATGTGCTCAGCGCGCTGAGCCGGGAAATTCGACTCATACTCGAACGGATTGCAAATCGTGCAGTAACCATTAATCGGGTTATGCGCCACGGCAAGGTTGTAACCGCCGCCATAGTAAATCCAGGGAATACCGCTGTCATTTAGCGCATCGCCGATGCTCCGCAACTTGAGGGGCGGAATGTTCGTGGTTGGATCGGTCGGTGTGCCATCCGGATTGAATCCCTGCCCATGATTGACTGCCGGATAAAAGTGGCCTTGCTCGCAACTGGGTGAGACAGCATATGGCAAGGAATTCAAATAGCTTAGAATCGCCTGCGAACCGGGAGCTGCAGGATCCGAGCAATTGAAGTATGTGGCTCGCTTTGTGTAGAGATTCAGAGTGCCGCTCTGCGTATCGGGATTGTAAATATCGCTCGCGGGAGGCGTAGCGGCATTGCCGTTGGCATCGGTGAAGAAAGGATACTGCCCAAAGCCGATCAAAAAGCTGTCCGGACCGGTGCCTCCCATTACCGGCTGATGATAGTTGTCGCTCATGGAGAACTCATCCGCCATTTGCTTTAGAAACGGAGCATCACCCTGCTGCACGTTGAAAAAGGCCATGGTCTGGCCAGTGTCATGCGGCACACCGCCAGGCTTCGTGGAATAAGTTGTCGTGGTGAACGATTGAAGGTCGTGCAAGCACCCTGTAGGATTCTGTCGCGTCGCGCGATTCCCATCGCAATCCACCTGCTGATACATTTGAAAGAGCTGATGGATCGTGTCCCCTGTAAACGCGTCATAAGGCATGGTCGGTCCCGTCATCTGGAACGGTCCCGGCGGAAGATCGTTGACGTTTGTGATTCGCGTGTCCGGTCCCACAAAAGGCGATGGAACATTCAGTCCAGTGCCCCCCGTGCCGAAAAGGAACTGATCGTCCGGCGGTAAGCCCGGATCGCCACCGGGGATCTGCAGAATGAAAGAGAGCGCGGAGACTGGCGGCGTACCAGCAAGGTCCGGTGGTGGCAAAGTGTTGTAAAGAATCTTGTCAGCGTCGGGGGCGCTGATGAAGTACTTCCCGTTGTTCGGAGGCGCCGTGACCTGGAATTGATGCGCCGTGGCGAAGTTTTTGCCAGGTGTGCCGTCCGCGTTGATGATGCCCTCGGAGAGAAGATTGCGAACACTCTCGCCCCGGTTTCTTGGCACGTACGTGGCGTATACATGATCAAAGCTGCGGTTTTCACCAACGATGATGATGGCGTGTTTAATCGGGCTGGCTGTCTTAATATGACGAACCTCGCCGTCGGACCCATCATTGCTGTGGCCAGCCGGAACATAAGCCAGCATCGAAAATGCCAGTGCCGTTGCGCATAATGATCTTCTCAGTCGCGGTTTCCTAGCTTTCGGATTACGTTGAAACATGTTTTCTCCTTGGAGTAAACGTTGGCGGGCTCCAAGGTAGATAGCCTTTGGGGATTACATCCTCGTGTCGGCGTTGTTGAATGCGCGTTAAAGTTTGCAACGCCACGGAAAGTATGGTCCGAACTCTATTTCCTGCGCGCCTCAAGAGACTCGGCCAGTTCGTTGCCTATTTCCCGGAATACCGCTGCTCTTTCCATGGATCGCCGTACGCGTGATACCCGTTGCGTTCCCAGAACCCCAGCCGGTCTTGGTCCAGCAACATAAACCCGCGCACCCACTTCACGCTCTTCCACGCATACAGATGCGGCACAATCAGCCGCAGCGGCCCACCGTGCTCCGCGGTCAGCGGCTCGCCATCGTGCTCGAACGCAAACAGCACATTCGGCTTCAATAAATCCTCAAGCGGCACATTCGCCGTGTAACCCTCTTCCGCCAGAACCAGGGCAAACTGCGCTTCGGGCTTCACCCTCACTAGCTTCATCACCTCCGTGAACAGCACGCCGTTCCAGCGATTATCCAGCCGGCTCCAGCGCGTCACGCAATGAAAATCCGAAGTCACCTCCATCTGCGGCAGCGCGCGAAATTCTTCCCACCTCAGGCGCGCCGGCTGTTCCACCAGACCTGAAATCTCGAAGTCCCACTTCGCTGCATCAAAATGCGGCACGCTGCCGTGATGCAGCACCGGCCACTTCAGCGTCAGCGACTGTCCGGGCGGCAACCGTCCCTCCGCCTTCGCCTTTTTCTCCAACTCTCTTCGGTCGCCCAAATCTCCAAACAATGCCATCATTGCTAGGTCCGCTCATGACTGGAGTCCAAAAACATACAAATGCGCATCAAAATTCACCACTCTTTTCGATGCCTCAAAGGAGTAGACGATTCGGAACGACTGAGTCCAGAGCTCAAGACTTAAGCACTGAGGTGACTAGCTCATATCGACCTCTAGTCCACCCACCCATCCCGCCACGAGATTATAGATGGCGGCGCTGATCGCAGCGCAGATGCCGCCAATAATTCCGTAGAAGATCGGCAAAAAAACAATCGCCCCTGCGCCAAAGAACGTTCGGAACACCCACGCTTCGGAGGCTGGCACCAGAGTTCCACCCAGCATCGAGACCAATGCAAGAATGATCCCCATAAATAGGCCCATGATCGCGTACAAAGCACCCCCTACCTTGAACGCCGATCCCGGGTCGATTCGCCGCACTGTAGCCATGTCTCACCTCCTTGGGAAATTGCCGGGATGCTATCAGAGACTTGCGCCGGCGCACAAAAAATTCCTGCCAGCGCCAGCAAATAGCTGTCCGGTTCCGCGACGACGCTTCCCGCAACCGGACAGTTTGTGTTCATCGCATCTTTCGATAAGCCACTAAGTATTGCCAGCACAAGTAGTTAAGACACTGTAGGCACGGAAGGCCATGTGCCCTTACCTCATGCTAAGTTCACCGGATTTCAGGGGATGTGGCCATGCAAACGCTTTGGCAAGACCTGCGCTACGCGATCCGCATACTCAAAAAGAATCGCGGATTCACCGCGGTCGCGGTGTTGACGCTGGCATTGGGCATCGGCGCAAACGCCGTTGTCTTTAGCGTCTTGAACGCGCTGATCATCCACCCGCTGCACGTGCCGGACGCGGAAAGCCTCTACGGCATCCAGCATGGCAACGAGGCTTCCTCGTCTCAGTCCTACCCCGACTATCTCGATCTGCGCGATCGTAACCGCAGCTTCGATGGTCTGGCAGCGTATGACGCCGGTCAAGTAGGGCTGGACACCGGCGAAAATACAACCCGCGTCTGGATCTGTCTAGCAAGCGGGAACTACTTCGACGTATTACGCCTCCAGCCGCATCTTGGCCGTTTCTTCCACACCTCCGATGAGCATGGCCCGAACAGCGCTCCCTACATCGTTCTCACCTACGACTATTGGCACAGCCATTTTCAGGATGATCGCGGCGTGGTGGGCCGCGTTGTTCAGGTGAACAAGCATCCCTTTACCATCCTCGGCGTGGCACCGCCCGGCTTCAACGGCACCTTGGTGTTCTTCAATCCGGGTTTCTTTGTGCCTATCGTGAACCAGGAGCAGGTCGAGGGCGTGAATGACCTGGACGCCCGCGGCAAGCGCTGGGTTTTTATGACCATGGGACATCTGAAGGCAGGAGTCACTCCTGCCCAGGTGATTGCCGATCTGAACTCCATTGGCTCCTATCTGGAAAAAACCTATCCCAAGGACGACGACAAGAGAACTTTTACCTTGGCACGTCCCAGCCTCTACGGCGACTATCTCGGCAAGCCAGTCCGCGCTTTCATGACCGGATTGATGCTCCTCGCAGGCTTGATTCTGCTAGCAGCTTGTGCCAACCTCGGCAGCCTGTTCGCCGCGCGCACTGCTGACCGTTCTCGCGAAGTGGCTCTGCGCCTTGCTCTTGGAGCAAGCCGCTCACGCATCTTGCGGCAACTATTTACCGAAGCCGTGCTCCTCTCCCTAATGGGCGGCGCTGCCGGACTATGGGGCAGCGTTGTGCTCCTGAGCGGGCTGAGCACGTGGCAGCCATTTTCCAGGTGGCCCATCCACCTGCCTGTGAACCCGGACGCCAACGTTTATGGCGTGGCTCTGCTCCTGACTTTGGCCAGCGGATTCCTCTTTGGCGCCGTCCCCGTAAGGCAGGTGCTTCGCACCGATCCCTATGAAATCGTCAAGGCGGGATCGCTCGCAAGCGTCGGGCGTCGCATCACCATCCGAGACTTGGCGCTTGTCGCGCAAATTGCCATCTGCGCGCTGCTGGTCACTTCTTCAATGGTTGCCGTGCGCGGGCTGGTACGCTCGCTGCACAGCAGTTTCGGTTTTGATCCGTACAACGCCATACTGGCTGACACCGATCTGAGCATGGGCGGTTACCGCGGCGATAGCATGCCGGAAATGCAAAAGCGCATGATCCATGCTGTGGAAACCATTCCTGACGTAAAGTCCGTTGGATTAATTGACTGGGCGCCGTTGGTCAGTGGAGGCGCAGTCGGCTCGTACGCTTTTACCGATGAAACCACAGACCTAAGACCATCGAACGCCGCTGCCCACGCCTACACGTTCAGCATCTCTCCCGAATACTTCCATGCCGCAAGCACCGCCTTGCTGTCTGGAAGAACCTTCACTTGGCATGACGACAAAAACGCGCCGCCCGTGGCCGTGGTCAACCAGGAGTTTGCGCACAAGGTCTTTGGGTCCGCGGCAAACGCCATGGGCAGATACTTCAAGAGAAAAGATGGAGCGCGCATCCAAGTCGTGGGCATCGTGGAAGACGGAAAATACAGCAGCCTCACCGAAGATCCGGAGCCCGCGCTGTTTCTTCCCATTCTGCAATCGCCATCGAGCCAGACATATCTGGCGGTGCGCTCGGACCGCGATCCTGTACAACTGTCGGCAGCCATCAGAAGTGTAGTGCGAAACCTTGATGCCGGTCTGCCTCTGTATATGGGACCATGGAACAAAGAACTGGACACCAGCCTCTTTGGTGCGCGCATGGCGGCGATGGCGCTGGGAGTCATGGGCGTGATGGGCGCCATGCTGTCCGTAACGGGCATCTTTGGAATCGCTGCGCATTCCGTGAGTAAGCGCCTGAAGGAACTCGGTATTCGCATGGCTCTCGGCGCGCAGCGTAAGGAAGTGTTACAGGCAGCCTTGGGACGCGCCTTCAAATTGCTCGCGTTTGGTTCCGCGGCCGGACTGCTGCTCGGAATCCTCGCGAGCCGCGTCCTGGCTTTCATCGTGTACCAGGCCACTCCCCGCGATCCGCTGGTATTGGCCGGTGTTGTCCTGGCTATGGCGTTGCTGGGCCTGGTGGCTACCTGGATTCCCGCCCAACGCGCCCTCTCGATCGATCCGGCAATACTCCTCCGCGAGGAGTGAACTGCCGCGGCACAGGCTGAAATAGGTTCTTCGACTCGCCAGAGGAAGCCGCGCCTCCAACTTCCGCATACCCCGTGATCCGCCCAGAATCGACGATAAGCTCCAAACGCGTTATCGTACTTCCCACAGACTGACCTGTTGTTTTCCCAAAGGAAGTGTGCCATCCTTCCTGTTGGAAACCAAAATGGCGGTGCCATGAAGCAGGCTTTGTTATGAAACAAAAGGCGGACGTCCTGCAAGGAACGTTGGCGTTGATGGTCCTCAAGACTCTCGATGTCCTGGGACCGCTGCACGGATATGGAATCGCGCGGCGCATCGAGCAGATCAGCGGTGATCTGCTGGCCGTGAATCAAGGGACTCTGTATCCCGTGCTGTTGAAGCTGGAGCAAGAAGGTGCGATCGCGTCCGAGTGGGGCGCTTCAGAGAATAATCGCAGGGCGCGCTTCTACCGGCTGACACGCGAAGGACGTAAGCAGTTGCAGGTCGAAACCCAGGATTGGGAGCAAACGGCAGCGATTATCGGCCGGTTCTTCGAAGCCAAAGCGGAGGATTTGTCATGAGATCTCTGCGGCGGTTTTTCACGCGGCTGTTCAACTCCGCGGCAAGACGCGCGCAGGAAGAACGTTTGAGGGAAGAAATTGCGGAACACATCGCTCTGCAAACCGGCGAGAACCTTCGCGCCGGTCTATCACCCATCGAGGCACGCCGCCAAGCCATGCTGAAATTTGGCGGCGTAGAGGCGATGAAACAAGATTATCGAGCCGAGGGAGGGCTGCTATTTATCGAGAATCTGCTGGCGGACTTGCGAAACGCAGGGCGAACGATTCGCCGCATGCCAGGGCTTGCGACCGTGATCGTCGTTTCGCTGGCCATCGGAATTGGCGTGAATACGACGATCTTTTCGTGGATTCAGATGATCCTGTTCCAACCGTTGCCCGCCGTGAGCCGTGCCTCGAACTTTCTGCTGGTCGAGCTTCGCACGCAGACGGGCGGGTATCCAGGCGCTTCATGGCTGGAATATCGCGCCTTGCAGACGCAAGTGCCGGCACTGCAGGACATCGTGGCATCCCAGATGGTGCCGTTCAACGTGGGAGTGAGGGGCCAGACGGAGCGGACGTTCGGGCAACTCGTGTCTGGCAATTATTTTTCTGCGCTGGGACTGAAGCCTGCAATCGGACGATTTATTCGACCGGAGGAGGCGGAGCGGCCCGGAACTGAGCCTGTCATTGTGATTTCGTATGATTACTGGCAAACGCGGTTTAGCGGCGCGTCGGCGGCTGTGGGGCAAAAAGTGCACGTTAACGAGCGCGACCTTACGGTCATTGGCGTGGCGCCCAGGGAATTCCAGGGAACGATGCTGCCCTTGAAGTTCGACCTGTGGGCGCCGGCCACGATGGCGCCTGCGTTGCTCGGCGGAGCGCGCGGCCTCGAAGATCGCAGCGCCCGCGGGTTTTCGTTGATCGGAATAATAAGGCCTGGCGCGACACGCGCGGAAGCACAGGCCGAGCTCAGCACAGCGATGGTGCAGCAAGCGCACGATTATCCCGAGGCCAGCGCCGGAATTAGCGGCGAGATTCTTTCGTTCTGGGACGCGCCGCGCGGTCCGCAGCGCATGCTGATCAGCGGGCTAGCCGTCTTGCAAGGCGTTATGCTGGTCCTGCTGTTGGCGGTCTGCGGGAACACAGCAAACCTCATGCTGGCTCGTGGAAGCACCCGGCAACGCGAGATGGCCGTGCGCGTGGCGCTGGGCGCGGGACGCTGGCGTATTGTCAGCCTGGTGCTCTCGGAAAATATGCTGCTCGCTCTCCTGGGAGCAGTCCTCGGGGCAGCCATCGCCGTTTGGGGCACCACGGCATTGCGCATGGCGCCAATGATTGGCAGATTTCCAATCCTGTTTCAGACAAGAGTGGATGAACTCACCTTGGCCTTCGCGATGTTGCTCGGTGCTGCGTGCGGTTTGCTTTTCAGCGCGGCACCGGCGATCCATCTGGCACGGTTGGATCCACAGGACGGGCTTCGCTCCAGTTTCAACACGCCGCTCCGCAGCCGTGCGCGCAAAGTTCTGATGGGCATGGAAGTCGGACTTGCCATGGTCGTCCTGATCGCGGCGGCGCTCTTCTTGCAGAGTTTTCGCTCCGCACGCCAAACGGATCCGAGATTCCGGCCCGAGGGAGTTTTGCTGGCCGTCTACGACTTAAGCGGACGGAATCCCGACGAGGCGTCCGAGCGCGAATTTGCTGCGCGCCTGCTGGAACGGCTGCGATCCTTGCCGGACGTCGAGGCAGCCGCCATCGCAACGAATGTTCCGCTGGACTTGCATGGAATTCCGGCGCGCCCTTTCACTGTGCAAGGCCGCGTGCGCACGGAGCCTGGGCCGGATAGAGCCATTTCCAACACGGTCACGCCGGGATACTTCAAGGTGATGGGCATCCCGCTCCTTGAAGGAAACGATTTTGCCGAGATGGGGGATAAGGCGGCGCCCGCGCAGGCCATCGTCAATGAGGAGTTTGTCCGCCATTACCTGAATGGCGCGGATGCGATTGGCCGCCGCATACAGACGCGTGCAGGAAGCTTCGCGATCATCGGCGTGGCGCGGAATTCGGTCTACAACGCATTCGGCGAGCCAGCGCAGCCAGCGGTCTATTTCTCGTACCGGGATCGTCCAGAGGACCAAGGCGAGATTCAGCTGCGGACACGCAGCGGTAATGAAACCGCACTCACCTCGGAAGCGCGTGCCGTTCTGCGCGATCTCGATCCGATGCTCCCCCTTTACGACGTCCGAACGTTCTCTCAGCACATCGAACGAAACCTTTATCTTCGCCGGATTCCCGCGCGGATGTTCATGGTGCTGGGGCCACTCCTGCTCGGCCTCGCGGCGATTGGAATCTACGCCGTGGTTTCATACGCCGTGGCCAGGCGCACGAGAGAGATTGGCGTGCGGCTGGCGTTCGGGGCCACCAGCGGGCGGGTCGTCCTGCAAATTATTCGCGAGAACTTGGGCGTAATCACCTGGGGCACGGCGATTGGATGGGCACTTGCGCTCGTAATTTCCTTGCGTGTGATTACGAAGGGCGCGATCAACCTTCCGGTTTTCATCGGTGTACCGGCGATTCTCTTGGGTGTCGCGACGCTGGCCTGCTGGATTCCGGCACGGAGAGCTAGCCGGATCGATCCGATGGCCGCGCTCAGGCACGAGTAAAAGCGGGCACGTCGCGGCCTGCGCTTTGAGGGCGTGTAGTTAACCGCGCGTCAGGCATCACTCGTCCATTGAATAGCCCATTGCGCTCAAGGGGAAAGCAGAGGATTTGCCATGAGATCTCTGAGACGGTTCCTTACTCGTTTGTTCTTCTTGAAAGCGTGGGGCCTTTGGCTTTGCTCTTTTTCTTATTCGTCTCGCATCCACAGAAACGATTCAACCGAACTAATAGCCGTTCAACGCTCAATTTCGACTTTTCACTGCAAAATACCCAACATCCTGATTACTTCGTGCTACTCCGCCCTGTGTATATCGCATCAGATTCTCGTCGGCCTCTCGCCTCTTTCGTTGACCTAGCCTCTTTTTCTCATTCCCTGTCCCCTCTTCTTCCCACTGACCGCTGTCCACTGATCACTGCCCACTATCGCTTTAGTGTTGTAGACAAAAGACTTACATCATGACTAAACCCTTTAGATGCAACACTTACATAAAACAGGGGGTAGGGCGTATTCTTCCCGTTTCGGAACTCCTCTCCAGTGAGTATTGTCGCGTGGTAGTCTCCTCAGCACGATCAAAGCCTGCCTGCACCCCTGTGCTATCATCGGCCTTGCTGCCTCTCCTTCGGCGAAGAAAGCGAGCCGGAATGACCGCGCGAATCCTCGACGGCGCCAAAATCCGCGACCAGATTTTCGCTGAGCTGAGCGACGAAATCCGCTTGCTCACCTCCGCAGGCGTTCGCCCGGGCCTCGCCGCCGTACTGGTCGGCGAAAATCCCGCGTCCCAGCTTTACGTGAAAAGCAAAATCGCCGCCTGCGAACAGCTTGGCCTCGCCAGCGCGCTCCTCACGCCGCCAGCCACCGCTACTACGCTTGAAATGCTCGCAGTCATCGAGGATCTAAATCGCGCCAACGATATCGACGGCATCCTGATTCAACTGCCGCTTCCCGCGCAGGTCGATACCAAGCGCATACTCGAAGCCGTCGATCCCGCCAAGGACGTGGACGGTTTCCATCCCGTCAATCTCGGCCGCCTCGTGAGCGGACGTCCGGGCCTGGTGGCCTGCACTCCCGCCGGCTGCATGGAAATTCTGCGCCGCAACGAAAACCAGATCGAAGGCGCTAACGCCGTCGTCCTTGGCCGCAGCGACATCGTCGGCAAGCCCATGGCGCTTTTGTTGATGCACGCCAACGCCACCGTCACGATCTGCCATTCCAAAACGCGCGATCTTCCGGACGTCCTTCGCCGCGCCGACATTGTCGTCGCCGCTATGGGCAAAGCCGGCTTCGTCCAGCCGGACTGGATCAAGCCTGGCTCAGCCGTCATCGATGTGGGGACCAACCGCGTCACCGACCCGAAAGAAGCGGAACGCCTCTTCCGCGATTTTCCGGACCGCCTCGAAAAATTCCGCGCCAAAGGCAGCGCCCTCGTCGGCGACGTGCACCCGGGCGCCATCCACACGGCCGGAGCGCTCACTCCCGTTCCCGGCGGCGTCGGGCCTTTGACCATCACCATGCTAATGAGCAACACGGTGAAAGCCGCCCGACTCCGCCGTGCCTCGCCAAGATTTTCCGCCACTCAATCGACCGCTTCGGCGCGGTGATCGAAGAAAATGCTCCGACTCGGCCTTACCGGCGGCATCGCCAGCGGCAAAAGCGCCGTCGCCGCCATGCTTCGCGATTTGGGCTTCGCGGTTCTCGACGCCGACGGGCTGGCTCACAAACTCATCGAGCCGGGCCAGCCCGCCTACGGTGAAGTCGTCAAGGAATTCGGTAATTCGATCGTCCATCCATCCGGCCGCATCGACCGCACAAAACTCGGCGCGATCGTCTTCGCGGATCAGGCGAAGCTCGATCGCCTGAACGCTATCGTGCACCCGCGCGTCGCTGAAGTCGCTGTCAGCCAATTCGAGGCTTGGCGGCGCAGCGGCGTACGCGACGCGGCTTTCGTCGAAGCCGCTCTCCTCATCGAGTCCGGCATTCACAAAAAACTCGATGGCCTGGTGGTTGCCTGGTGCACGCCGGAGCAGCAGCTCGAGCGCCTGCTCGCGCGAGGCCTCAGCGAAACCGAAGCCCGCCGCCGCATGGCCGCGCAGCTTCCCGTGGAGGAAAAACTGCGTCTTGCCACGGAAAAAATCGACTGTTCCGGCTCTCTCGAGGAAACGCGGCGCCAGGTGGAAGCTTTCGCCGTCAGGCTCCGCTTCAGCCAGATGGCGCGGTGACCCGCTTCAGAATTTTTCTTATACTATCGACATTGAGTGGATCAGAAGGGACCACAGCCATGACCCCACCAAGCACATCCAACCGGGCTCGCATAATTCTTGCAGCGCTGGTGCTGATTCTCGGCGCTTTTTGGGCGGGCGCGCGATTTGCCCCTCGCCAACCGACCAGCGTTGAAGCCGTGCCTCTCGGCGGCGCAAGCGATGCAAAGTCCGTCGAGCAACGCGACCGGGCGCTGACCGACGACGAATCTATCAACGTGCGCATTTACCGGCAAGCGTCGCCGGCGGTGGCGAATATTCTTACGAAAGCTACGGAATATGATTTTTTTATGGACCCAGTTCCGGTGGAGGGCGCCGGCTCTGGTTTCGTGATTGATCCTCGCGGCTATATCCTCACAAATTTTCACGTCGTCGAAGGCGCGCAGTCCATCGAAGTGGTGCTGGGTGATCAATCCCGCTATCCCGCAAAGTTTATCGGCGCCGACCAGCGTAATGATGTCGCGCTCGTGAAAATCGATCCCAAGGGAAAACATCTCGCTGCGCTGCCGCTGGGAGATTCGGGAGCGCTCCAGGTGGGCCAAAAAGTCCTTGCGATCGGCAATCCTTTTGGTTTCCAGTCCACGCTCACCACCGGCGTGGTCAGCGCACTCGGACGCACGGTGCAGACCAGCCAAACCACTCTCATTGACGAAGCGATTCAAACGGACGCGGCCATCAACCGCGGCAATTCCGGCGGCCCGCTCATCAATACGCACGGAGAAGTCATCGGCATCAATTCGGCTATTTACACGCCCACCGGCACCACCGCTGGAATAGGTTTCGCCATTCCCATCAACACGGCAAAAAACATTGCCAACGATCTCATCACCGATGGCCGCGTTCATCGTGCTTTTCTCGGGGTTGAAACATTGTCGGTTAATGATTGGCTCGGTGAAGCGCTCGATCTGCCCGTGAAAGAGGGCTTGCTTGTGGAAAGGGCCACGAAAGGCGGTCCGGCAGCCGCCGCCGGCATTCATGGCGGCGATCGTGTCGCGGCAGCGGGTATGCGCCGCATCTATGTCGGCGGCGACGTCATCGTGGCAATTGACGGCCATAAAGTGGCGAGCCAGCTCGACGTGAACGTAGTTCTCAATCACAAGCGCCCCGGCGACAACGTCACCGTGACGCTTTATCGCGGCGGCAAGAAAATGGACGTCCCCGTCAGGCTCGGCGAGCGCACCGGCAACTGAAACTGTTGGGAGGTCGTCGACAGCGCACAGCTTCAGTCAATTGTCATGGCTCGCTGACTAAAATCGTTGCGAATTTTATCTCGCTCTGAATCGCTCAGCGAAAACCAGCCCTCGGCGATGTCCCGAACGCGCTCGAGTTCGCGCTGCATCTCTGCGTGTTTGGTTTCCAGGACCTCGGCACTTGCATCGCTCGGGACAAAAATCGGCGGTGCAAAGAGTATGACCGTTCGCGCAAACGGTTTTGGCAGCAGAAAATGGTCCCACGTTTTCTCGAATGTTTTTCCTCGGTCTACGCCGATGTGAAAAACCATGACGGGACATCCACTTTTCCGCGCCAGCATCACTGGTCCAGGTTTTGCAACATACCGCGGCCCGCGCGGCCCATCAATCGTAAACGCACAATCGAGCCCTTCTTCCAATCGCCGCGCCATCACAGCGAGTCCGCGCAATCCACCGCGCGAAGAGCTGCCCTGCGCCGTCCCGAATCCGAGCCACTCGATCACTTTGCGCGTCCATTGACCGTCAAAGGCTGTTGTGTTCATCACCACGACGTCATGATTCCGGTACCACCACACAATCGGAAGGATGATCCGGTGCCAGAACGCCCAGATGCATTGCTTCTTTGCCGCGTACACGCGCTCCGCATGCTGCCAGCCGAGCACTTCGTAGCGAAGCGTCGGCCCCAGCATTCGAATCACGCTGTACACAGCCGCGGCTATGATCGGAATCTGGATGCGCCGCGACCATGGTAATTCCGGCAGCCGCGTGTCGTAATGCACATTCACGGATTCCTGTTCGGATTCCTTCGTGGCCTCCACGGCTGCGTCTGGTGTGGTCATCTCTAGGCGGCTGCGGAGCCGCCGACGTATAGTATAGGCGAGACTTTCCGCCATTGTGGCTGGGAGAATCATCGAGTGAGGGTCTTCTTCAATTCGATCAGGCGCCTGCGCCGAGCCGCAATCCCGGTGGCTTGCGGGGCCATCATCTGCGCTGCTCTGATCGCCGCCGCCGCTGCGCGACCTGACCAACCGGCTTCCGACTCCGTCGGCGTCATCGACGGAGAAGCTATCGCCGTCACCGGACCTATGAGCATGGAAGTCGTGAACGGCCAGGTGAAAACCGTACTGCACAGCGGCAGCGACGTGCGGGTAAAGTCCGGCACGGCGCGTATCGATCTTGTAGAAGGAGGCCAGGTCAGCATTTGCGGTCCGGCGCACCTATCGGTTCTTAAGTCTAGAGGCTCGCTGACCATCGCTCTCGATACCGGCACGGTTCACGTGCGCCTCGAACACGAACTGCTGCTCAACATTTACACTCCCCTAATCCAGGCGCAAACCGTTGCGATCGGCGACGGGCCGCGGGACGCCCTTGTTGGATTCGACTCCTCTGGCGCCATGTGCATCCGCGCCAATCTCGGCGCCATCCGTCTGGAACAGCAGTTGACCGGGCAAAGCGTTGTCATCCCGCAGACCGGCGATGTTTTCCTCTTTAGCGGACAGCTTGAGAACCTCCGCACCAGCGCAGGCCACTGCGCCTGCTCTTTGCAAACCGCAAAAGCAACTCCTCCGCCTCAGCCCCCAGCGAGCCAGTCTGCCAGGGTCGAACCTTTACCCGCAAACGAAGAGCCCATCTATCAGGTTTTTATGCCGCCGCTGATCTATGAGGCCAAGGCCAAAGTTCAGCCGGAGATCGATCCGAGTATGATCGTTATTGTTCGCCGCGTGCGCGTGCGGCCCACACTCATTTTTCAGGGCCGCGTGGAAGGCGATGCCGCGGCCGTTGCGTCACCCTCGCCAGCTTCGCCTGCTGCATCCGCGCCGGTCGGCGCTAACGCGCCAAAGGCGCCTGCTCCTGCCAACGATTCTTTGGTCAATCGCGTGCGCCATTTCGTCCGCAAACTTTGGCCCAGTTCCTGAGCAACATTTTCACCGGGCCTTGCGGTTAGACGAGGAATCGAAGCCTGAAACAGCTCACAGGTCGCGCGAGGATTATCACATAAATCAAACTACATGCCTTCGTAGTTCGGGCCGCCGCCGCCCTCCGGCACCACCCAGTCAATAATCTGATACGGGTCGGCAATGTCACACGTTTTGCAGTGCACGCAGTTGGCGGCATTGATTTTCAGCTTCAATCCGCCGTTCGATTTCACCATCTCGTACACGGCTGCAGGACAAAAATATTGGCAGGGGTTTCCATATTCCACTACGCATTTTGTCGCGCAGATATTGGGATCCGCAACTTTGAGGTGGCACGGCTGATCTTCTTCATGTCGCGTCCCTGAGTGATACACGTCGCTGAGCCGATCAAACGTCAGCTTGCCATCGCCCTTGAATCTTTCCGGAGCCGGCCGGCCGTTGATTTTTTCATAGGCTTCGTGGCCTGCGTGGGCCGGCATGGGATCGATCAAGCCGCGCCCGCCGGTAATTTGCTGGAACGCGACGTGAAAAAATCCACGGAGCATCCCATGCTGGAACGCCTGATGAAAATTGCGAACCTGCCACAGCTCTTTCTTGATGTAACTCTGCTCGATTTTCTTCGGAAAGGCGCTCAGCGTTTTCGACGAGGTATCTCCCGCCTTCAGCGCATCAAGAATCGTCTCCGCAGCCAGCATTCCGCTCTTCATCGCCAGATGAATGCCCTTTAGCCGCTGCGAATCGAGAAAACTTCCCGAATCTCCGATGATCAGTCCGCCATCGAGATAGCTCCGCGGCATTGCGTACCAGCCGCCGTACGGCAGCGATTTTGCTCCGTAGCGCACCAGCTTCCCGCCGTCGAGAATCTTCTTCAGGAACGGATGCGTCTTCCAAATTTGGAACGCCGCATGCGGATCGAATAGTGGATCAGCATATTCCAGCGCGAGAACCAGTCCGATGGATACGCGATTGTTCGACAGTCCGTAAATCCAGCCGCCGCCGTACATGTCCGTGGAAACCGGCCAGCCCAGTGTGTGCGCCACATAGCCTGGCGCGATGCGCCCCGGCTGCACGTCCCACAATTCCTTGATGCCGATGCCGTAGCTCTGCGGATTGATATTGTCCAGTTTTTTTGCGGCAACGAGGTTTTTGGTGAGTGAACCGCGCGTGCCTTCGGCCAGGACAGTCACTTTTGCGCGCAACTCGTAGCCCGGCGTAAAGTTCGCTTTCGGCTTGCCGTTCTTGTCGAGGCCCTTGTCTTCGGTAATGACTCCGGCGATGCCATCCCCTTCGTAAACAAGCTCAGCACCGCCGAATTCCTTAAAGACGTTTACACCAGCGGCTTCCACGACTCCGCCCAGCCACTTGGTCACTTTGTTCAAGGACACGACGTAATTGCCCTTATTCTTGAAGGGTGGCGGAGTGATAGGAAAACGGAACGACGATTCTTTGGTAAAAAGCAGCGCGGCATCATCCGTCACCGGCGTATCCAGCGGCGCGCTTTTTTCAAAATCCGGCACCAGCTCCGCCAGCGCCTTGGGATTCATGATGGCGCCCGAAAGCTGATGCGCTCCAATCTCGCGCCCTTTTTCGAGCACGTAAATATTTTCAGCGGAAAGCTGCGGCCCACTCTTGCTTAGGCCACCAGCTTCGTTGTGTTTTTTGATGAGATTCGCCAGATGCAGCGCGCACGCGAGCCCCGCCGGCCCTGCGCCCACGATCAGCACATCCGCTTCGAGTCGTTCCCGCTGTATGGTCATGATTGGACTCTATTTGATTTTATCAGATAGCCTTTCTGCTCCATGCTATTAGCGCAGTTTCTCAAATTTATCCAGCGAGACTTCTAACTGGTGAAGAATCTTGTAGAAGAGTGGTGGGCCGATTTCGCGGCCTCCATGCACAGGAAATTGTCACAGCTCGGCCATCAGGGTGATTCCATCTTTCGAAACTGCTTGTCTGGCGGATTAAGGGAAATCCGAGGATGCGAGCGACGCGCTGAAAATCGCGCGCCGTCGCGCTAGGCATTTACGATCTCAGTGGTGTCGGCGGGAAGTTTCAAACCTTTTTCGCGGTACTCGTCCTCAATCATATTGAAAACCTGAGTCAGCTCTGCAATCGCGGCTTCGCAGGAATTTCGGCAACCCCGGAGCCGTCTTCCTGGCGCTAAAGAATCGTCTTGTAGTTCTCCAGTTTCATCATGTTTCTCAAAGTATACGCCAAACAGAGCTTGCGTTTGCTATTTACGCGGATTTCGCTTTTTCCAGGGCTTCGGTAAGGGCGGGCATGATTTCGAAAATGTCGCCGACGACGCCGTAGTCGGCGATTTCGAAAATGGGAGCGTTCGAATCCTTGTTGATAGCGACGATAGTGCGGGCGCCCTTCATGCCGACGACGTGCTGAATCGCGCCGCTGATTCCCAAGGCGAGATAGAGTTTCGGGGCGACGGTTTGGCCCGAGCTGCCGATCTGGCGCTCCATCGGGAGCCAGCCCTCGTCGCAAATGGGACGCGATGCTGCGATTTCCCCACCCAATGCTTTCGCGAGCGTCTCGGCTTGAGGGATATTTTCGGGAGCTTTGATGCCGCGTCCGATGGCCACGATCAAAGGCGCTTGCGTCAAGTCCACAGCGGACTTCGCTTCTTTGAAGAGATCGAGCGGTTTGGTGCGAATTTGTGCCGGGATCAACGACACGGCGACGGAATTTACAGGCGCTTTTCCCGAAGGATGCGCAACGACCAAATCAGCGCGAAACGCTCCGGACTGAAATGAGGCGAACCACGGCGCGGCTCCGGAGAACGAGACATCCGCCGCGGTTTTTCCTTGAAACACCTGGCGCACGAAAACGAGCTTACCGCCTTCGTTGCGGTAGCCGATACAGTCGCCGATCATGCCTTTGCCGAGCATGGCCGCGAGCTTCGGCGCGAAGTCACGCACCTGGTAGGTGTGGGGAAACAAAACCAAATCCGGTTTGACGCTTTCTATTACTTGTTTCAGAGCGACGCAATAACCGTCGGGCGTATACGCTTCGAGCAGGTCATGCTCGACACTCAGAACTTCGGCGACGTTTTTCGAAGCCAGCTCGTTCGCGAACGCCGCGATGCCTTTGCCAATCACCAGCGCACTCACTGCGCCCGAAGTATCTTTCGTGATTTGCTCCGCCGCAGCCAGAGTCTCGAAGCTTGCGTTGTTCCACTTTCCCTGCCGCAGCTCAGTGACTACAAGGATCTTCATGGTTAGATTACCCGCGCTTCGAATTTCAGTTTCTCGACCAACTTCGTTGCCACTTCCTTCGGCGTGCCAGTCAGGAATTCGGTTTTTTTGGTTTTTGTCGGGACGTAAATCTTTTCAATCTTTTGGGTGGGTTCATGCGAAACACCCAGCGACTCTCTGGTAGCCGTCGTAATCTCTTTTTTCTTTGCCGCCATGATGCCTTTCAGCGTCGCGTAGCGCACTTTGTTGATGCCGGATTGAATCGAGAGAACGGCGGGCAGCGGGCACTCGATGTGCTGAAACCAGCCGGCTTCCAGCTCCCTTTTCAACGTCATTTTTCCATCGGTGACTTCGATGGCCATGATGATCGTGGCGTGCGGCAAATCCAGCAGGCCCGCCAGCAGAACGCCGGTTTGGCCGAAGCCGTGGTCCTCGCTCTGCAATCCGGTCAGGACCAAATCGGCCTTTTCCTTTCGAATCGCAGCGGCCAGGGACTTCGCCGATCCCAGCGGATCTAATTGTGCAAAATTGTCGTCCAAAATGTGAATGGCACGGTCCGCGCCCTTCGCGAGTGCTTCTTTAATCGTCTGCTTCACGCGCTCCGGTCCCATAGAGAGAGCGACGACTTCGCCGCCGTGCTTCTCCTTGAGGCGAAGGGCTTCCTCGAGCGCGTAACTGTCCGGCTCGTTCATTTCGAAACCGATGTCGGATTCCTTGATCCAGTTTCCGGCGATTGCCAGTGGCGCGTCCTTCGCAGGAACTTGCTTGATGCACACGATGATGTTCACAGGACTGTCCTTCTCTGACTCTAAAAACTATTTGCGACGCGCGCAGAAGGGGATGCTACTTGCCGGACCAACGCTTGAAAATCAGCGCGGCGTTGGTGCCGCCAAAGCCAAACGAATTCGACAGCGCGAACTCGACCGGCGCTTTGCGCGCGTGATTCGGCACATAATCCAGATCGCACTCGGGATCGGGAGTTTCCAAATTGATGGTGGGCGGCAAAATCTGGTCACGCAGCGCCAATACGCTGATGCCTGCCTCCAAACCGCCGGCGCCTCCGAGCAAATGTCCAGTCATTGACTTCGTCGAACTGATGGGCACGTTTTTCGCGCCTTCGCCGAAGACCCTTTTCAGGGCGCGCGTCTCGATGACGTCGCCGATCGGCGTCGAAGTGCCGTGCGCATTCACGTAGCCGATGTCGTCCGGAGACAGCTTGGCATCCTTGATCGCCGCGCGCATCACGCGGTAGGCGCCGTCGCCATTTTCGGCAGGCTGTGTGATGTGGTAAGCATCGCCGGACATTCCGTAGCCCACAATTTCCGCAAGGATCGAAGCATCGCGCTTCTGGGCGTGCACCAGAGATTCCAGAATCAGAATCCCGGCGCCTTCGCCCACGACGAATCCATCGCGCCCGGCATCCCATGGGCGGCTGGCGCGCGCGGGATCGTCGTTGCGCGTGGAAAGCGCCTTCATGGAGGCAAATCCTCCTATGCCCATCGGCGTGATGGTGGCTTCGGTGCCGCCGCAGATCATCATCTCCGCCGCGCCGCGCTCGATAATCTTGAACGAATCGCCGATGGCGTGGGCGGAGGCGGAGCAGGCCGTGGCGGTGGCGGAATTCGGCCCGCGCGCGCCGTAGCGAATTGAAATATGTCCGGAAGCGAGATTGACGATGGCGGAAGGAATAAAGAAAGGAGAAATCTTGCCCGGGCCGCCCTGCACCAGTTTCCAGTGTTCGCGCTCGATGATGTCAAACCCGCCGATGCCGGAAGAAACGTAAACGCCGACTTCGTCGAGGTCAGAGTCTTCTTTCTTCCAGCTTGCCGACTTCACGGCAAAATCCGCGGCGGCCAGCGCCACCTGGATGAAGCGGCCCATCTTCTTCAGTTCTTTTTTCTCGATCCACTGGAAGGGGTCGAAATTCTTGATTTCACCGGCGATTTTGCAATCGAAGCCATTGGTATCGAACTGAGTGATCAGCCCAATGCCACTCTGACCGGCGACGAGATTTTTCCACGATTCCTCCGTGCCGATTCCCAGCGCGCAGACCAGTCCAACACCCGTGACTACCACTCGGCGAGTCAACTTTCCAACGCTCCCTGTTGAGGTGTGAATTCCGTGGCTTACTTACCTTTGGCGTGTTTGTCGATGTATTCGACAGCGTCTTTCACAGTGGTCATTTTTTCGGCGTCCTCGTCCGGCACTTCAATGCCGAAGGCTTCTTCAAAGGCCATCACCAATTCCACCTGGTCGAGCGAATCCGCGCCCAGATCGTCCACGAAGGACGCCGTGGGGGTGACTTCCGCTTCATCCACGCCGAGCTGCTCGACGATAATCTGCTTAACGCGTTCCTCTACGCTAGCCATTCCTGTTCCTCCGCGATCGTTAAATCGCACTGTCTGTAGACTTGTGTCTTCGTTTCCCAGGCTTATTTGCCTGCACTACGCGCGCGGAGTACAGCCGCGCCAAAATCGTTGGTTTGGACCCCTCTGAGCGACCTGCCCATTCTATTTAGCCTGCCCCTCAAGGTCAACTTTGCACCTACTATCGGTTCTTACTTTCGAGAACTTCCTCGACCGCCATCGTCAATTCGACCAGATCAAGCGAATCTTTACTTCCTTCATTGCCTGAATCTCATCCTCGCTCTTGCCCAAATGTAGTGCGACAAGTTGTCTTATGCGCGGCAGTCGGGAATCGCTCATTACAAACTCCCGAAGGTGATTTAGCCCATCATGCCAAGTACATGCCGCCGTTTACGTCGAGGACATGGCCGGTGATATAGCCAGCTTCGTCGCTGGCTAGAAAGACAATGGCGGCGGCCACATCGCGCGCGGAACCCATGCGGCCCAGCGGAATGCGTGCTTTCAATTCTTCCTTCACCTTGTCCCCGAGAACGTCGGTCATGGGCGTTTCAATGAAACCGGGTGCGACGGCGTTTACGGTGATGTTGCGCGAAGAAATCTCGATGGCAATTGCCTTCGTCAGCCCAATCAAGCCGCCCTTCGCGGCCACGTAGTTGGCCTGGCCGGCGTTGCCCATTTGCGCGACGACGGAGGCAATGTTGATAATGCGACCGGCGCGCGCGCGCATCATGGTTCCGAGGGCCTGCTGGATGCAGAGGTGTGCGCCGGTCAGGTTTGTTCGAATGACGGCTTCCCAGTCGTCCTGCTTCATGCGCAACGCCAGGCCGTCGCGGGTGATGGCCGCGTTGTTCACCAGAATGTCCAGCCGGCCGAATTTTTCGACTACCTGTTTGAAGCCAGCTTTTACCTGGTCGGCGTCGGCCACGTCCATCTTTACGGCTAGGGCTTCGCCGCCTGCGCCCACAATTTCTTTTACCAGCGCGGTGAGTTTTTCTTCATTCCGCGCAGCCACAGCCACTTTCGCTCCTGCTTCTGCGAGCGCCAGCGTGGTGTCGCGACCGATGCCTTGGGAGGCACCGGTTACTAGCGCGACTTTGTTTTTCAGACTGAACATTCGCTTTTAGCTCTGTAGCTCAGGCCGCGTCGGATCTAGCGCCGGCGATTTTCTCTGCAGTTGCGGCCAAGCTTTTCTCGTCTTCGACGTTCAGCGCCGCCACGGAACGCTCGATCTGCCGGAGCAAACCCGTCAAGACGCGCCCGGGACCCACCTCCACAAAGGTGTTCACGCCCTCATCGATTAGCAACCGGACGGACGCTTCCCAGCGCACCGGCATGGTCACCTGGCGGATGAGCGCCTCGCGCGCTTCGTCGCCGGTCTCGATCGTGTCCGCATCCACATTGGTGACCAGTGGCACCTGCAATTTTAAAAATTGCGTATCTCGCAAACTTTTTTCCAGCATTTCCTGAGCCGGCATCATCAAAGGCGAATGGAAAGGCGCGGAAACCGCAAGAATCACGGCGCGCTTGGCACCGAGCTGCGAGGCAATCTCTACAGCGTGCTTGACCGCGCCAGAGTGGCCGGAGATGACAGTCTGCTCCGGCGAATTCAGGTTCGCGGGTGCGCAAACTTCGCCACCCGCAGCGCGCTTGCAAGCGTCCGCAACCACGGCGGGAGATAAACCCATAATGGCGGCCATCGCGCCAACGCCAGCGGGAACGGCATCCTGCATGTACGTTCCGCGCTTGCGCACCAACTGCACGGCGTCGGCAAACTTCAATGCCCCTGCAGCCACCAGCGCGGAATACTCACCGAGGCTGTGCCCGGCCACGAAATCCGGCACCAGGCCCTTCTCTGCGAGCACGCGAAATACGGCAACGGAGCAAGTCAAAATCGCAGGCTGAGTGTTGGCAGTTAGCTTGAGTTCTTCTTCAGTGCCTTCGAAGCAAATCTTCGAAATCGAGAAGCCCAGCACACTATCAGCTTCGGCAAAAACGGCTTTCGCCGCCGGATATTTTTCAGCCAGCTCTTTGCCCATGCCCGGGTATTGCGAAGCTTGTCCGGGAAACACAAATGCGACTTTGCCCATAGCTAATCCTCTCTTGAGCCGTCAGGCGAGAACGGCCGCGGACGAGAGCTCCTGTTCAATTTTCTCGTTCATGCGTGCGCGGGCCAGCCCCGCGGCCACGCGAATGGCGTTCTTGACGGCGTTGGCGTTCGAACGGCCATGCCCAATCACGCAAACGCCGCGCACGCCCAAGAGCGGGGCGCCACCGTACTCCGTGTAATCGATCGTCTTGCGCAGGGCCTTGAAGGCCCCTTTCGAAAGCATTCCGCCCACCTGCGAAACCAGCGAGCTGTTCATGGACTTCCGCAGCAACCCAAAAATCTGGAAAGCCAGGCCTTCGCAAATCTTCAACGCGATGTTGCCGACAAATCCGTCGCTCACGATCACATCCACGTTGCCGGAAAACAGATCCCCGCCTTCGACATTGCCGACAAAATGCACCGGGCTCTTCTTCAGCCGCGTATAGACCTCGCGCGTCAATTCGTTGCCCTTGATCTCCTCTTCACCGACCGAAAGCAAGCCCACGCGCGGCCGCTTGCTACCAAACGTGGCGCGATAGTAGACCTCGCCCATCACGGCGAACTGCACCAGGTGTTCCGGCCTGGAATCGACGTTTGCGCCCACATCGAGGAGCACGGAAACTCCGCCTTTGGCGTTGGGAAACGGCGCCGCCAAGGCCACGCGATCCACCGACTCTAGCGTTCCAAGCAAAAACTTTGCCACAGTCATTACCGCGCCGGTGTTCCCCGCGCTGACCATCCCGTCGGCCTTGGCCTCGCGGACGAGCCGCGCGGCTACGTGCACGGAGCTGTCTTTCTTCCGCCGAAACGCCTGAGCAGGGTGATCCTGCATGGTGATCACTTCACTGGCCGGCACGATTTCGATGGGCAGATTAGGGGCAGCGTGCCTCGCCAGCTCCGCACGCACGACGTTCGGCTGGCCAACAAGCAAAATACGAATTCCCAGCTCCCGCGCGGCCAGCACACTCCCTTCGACCTCGGGGCGGGGCGCATGGTCCCCTCCCATAGCGTCAACGGCGATGGTGATCATGGGATTTTGTCCGCAGACGAAGCGAGAGAAACTCCGAAATCCTTACGACGCCGCTTCTTGTGCCGCTTTGCCCTTGTAGTGTCCGCAATGCGGGCAAACCTGGTGCGGCTGTTTCATTTCATGGCAATTCGGACACTTGGCCAGCGCGGGCTTGGACAAAAAGTCGTGGGCACGCCTGGTGCTGGTTCGTCTCTTGGAATGCCTTCGTTTTGGGTTAGGCATAGCACTACACCTCGTTCCGGCCCTAGTGGGCGGATTATATCGGGCTTGTCAGCCCTGCGAAACTATTGTTTCTTGAGCCACTCCTGCTTGAGGCGCGCGAGAGGGGCCATTCGGGGGTCCATCGCGTGGGTCTCACAGCGGCACTCTTCGTGGTTCAGGTTTGCACCGCAATTCGGGCACAGCCCCCGGCAGTCGCTCTGGCAGATCACCTTTAACGGCAGCGCCAGCAGCACCTGCTCCTTCAACACATCCGCCAGGAAAAGTCCCGTGCCCTCGTAGAATCCAATTTCGGTGTCGTCGTCTTTCAGCCGGTCTTCCTTGTGCTTGATATCCTTGGGCAACGGTGCGTAAAAGAGGTCAAACGTACGGCTTACCTCTTCCACGACCGGTTCCAGACAACGCGCACACACCAGCTCGATCTTCGTTTCTAGGGTGCCATCGATCCGAATCTGGCCTTCCAGCAACTCCGCCGTGGCCGTCACTTCCAGGGATTCGATCTGCTTGATCTCCGCGGAATGAAAATCGATGCTACCCGGGGCGTAAGTCTTCCGAATGCGCAGCTTGTGAACGGCCAATTCCTTAACGTCAAGGAACATGTCTTCAGCGCCTCCGGCGCGTACGCTCATGCTTTACCATTATTGAGTCGGCTTCCCGCCAAGTCAAGGAACCGCCGCTAATTCCTGCGCTTTTTTGCAACCTGTTCGTCACGGCCCCCGCCTAGTACTGGCCTGCCAAGGATTTTTCTTGATTTCCGGTTTCTCGGGGGCTTCCTAGCGCGGGCGTTCAGGATCAACTGTCTGATCAAGATAGATCCACAGCACGCGGGCAAACAACGTGATCGTCGGCGCGAGCGGTAAGAAGAACACGACGGCCCAGATGGTGACTTTGGTGATCCACCAGCCCGTAAGAAACCAAAGCAGCGCGGCGATTGGCGCCATAGTCAAAACTCCCAAGGCAAAACTGAAGTACATAGCACCAAGAAAGTAGCCAGGTTCCCGCTCGAACTTGAGATCACAAATGGAACAGCGCTCGCACATCTTCGGAAATCCGCGGAAGATGGAGTACTGAAAGATTCTGCCGATGCGGCAGCGCGGGCAGCGCTGCTGGACAATGCTTCCCCATGTGGACGGTCTTGCGGACGTTTCCATCGGCAGCGGCTTCTAAGCTAGCAGATAAGGAAAAGCAAGTGCGGGTGGGTATGTTCGAGACAAGCGATGATCAAACTGCCGCTTTCAGCAGTTCGCTTCAACCGTTTCGCCGCAGCACCAGGCATCCCGCCAGCATGTCATGGAGGGCCTGCTTTTTCGCGGTGAACCCAGCCATGATGTACCCGATAAAGAAAGGCACCATATTCGTGATGATTTTGCCAAAGTGCCTTCCCGTCGAGCGGGCGAAACTGACGCGCTGTCCCGCCATGTCCGTTACCACGAGACCGAGGGCTTTTTTGCCGACGGTGGCCTGCCATTCCGAGCTTTCCATCAACGCGTGATACAACCACGTAAAGACCAGGCTGACTGTGGCGGCAAGAAAGATGAGTCCGATGAGCACGAAGATGCCGGCATCATTTAGTTCTTCGTCAGGATGGATCTGGCTAAGGAAGCCGCCCAATCCAGTCAGAAAAATCAGCGGGATCAGGACCAAGACAAAACCAATGCCCATCACCACGTTGTCAATCAGCAGCGCCAAAAACCGGAGCCAGAAACCCGCGTATTCCACGCGCGCTTGGGCGGCGTACCCGGCGTAAGCAGGAACGGGCGCTTCGCTACCTCCTACTGGCGCTGCAAATGATGTAGCTAGTGCTGGCGAGTGCGACGGCATAGTGGCGACCGCAAACGCCTGACCGCAATTCGAGCAAAACGCGCCGCCATCCGCCATCGACACGCCACACTTGGAACAGTACACGCTTTCTCCTCGATGCAATTCCGGACGCTCTGCAAACTCCCGAAATTGCAGCCAAATCCTACTTTTAAGCGTGGTTAGGGTCAATCCTGTACTGCAGCAGACAACAGGGAGCAAGAATTTCATAGAACTAGTACGCGGTCATTGTTCACGGGCCTAACCCATCATTCCACGTATCACGTTGATTTGGCGAATCTTAACGAAAGATGTGGAAATACATATCGTTTTGGTTCATTTCGTGCCCATAATCTGAATGGTCACTCATAGTCACGAACCACTTGTAGCCGCCGGCACCCAGCCCTCGCGGCCCTTTTTCTGTGCATCCCTAGTCGGGGGCCCCACATGCGCACGACTCTAAAAATCGTCATCCCCCTGATCGTCAGCGTTGCCGCAGTGTCCTTGCTTTTTGCCACCTACCAGGTCCGTACGGAAAAAAGGCTTCTAGGTAACGACCTCGCGCGGCGGGCGGAGATTCTCGGCGAGAGTCTGCAGGAAAGCGTCGAGCCACTGCTCGATCGAGCGACGGACAAGAGCTTGCAACGCCTTGTCGAGCGCTTCGCCATGCGCGAGCACTTGAAGGGCGTCGCGGTATACAGCAGTGCGGGGGCTCCGCTGGCGATCACTTCGGGATTATCACCAGTCTTTAGATTGCGGCCGCCGACTGCGACTCGCGCTTTCCAGAAGAACGCGGGAGTGGGCGAGTTTCTGAGCGCAGAGCAAAATCCCTCACTGAGTCTGGAGGATGCAGTCCCTGTCCACATCTACGCTTTGCCGCTTCACCGTAACGGAGAGGTCGTAGGCTTGCTGGCTCTGTTTCACGACACGAGTTACATCGACAAGCAGGTTTCCCGCACGGTACGCGATTCCCTGCTCAGCGCATTGCTCCAAACACTTCTTATCTCGGGACTCGCGCTGGTTCTCGTCCGCTGGACGTTCACGGAGCCGCTGACGCGCACGGCCAATTGGCTGCGAACGCTTAGAACTGGGCAGCCAACCGCAACATCAGAGCTTCCGAAAGGCGAAATTCTCGATGAAATACATCGCGAAGTGACGCACCTCGCGAATGATCTGCACACAGCTCGCGCGGTTGCGGAGGTCGAGGCACGCTTGCGCGATTCGAATGCCTCGATTTGGACGGCCGAACGCCTGCGGGTTAGCCTCCGAAACAAACTTCAGGAGAAACCGCTGTTCCTGGTTTCGAACCGCGAACCGTATATGCACGTGTTCAATGAAAAGGACAAATCGATCGAAATGATCGTGCCCGCCAGCGGCGTAGTCACCGCGCTCGAGCCGATTCTGCTGGCGTGCAATGGCACGTGGATTGCGAACGGCTCAGGCAACGCCGACCGCGAGGTGGTGGATGCTCGTGATCACCTGCGGGTTCCCCCCGATCATCCGAGCTACACGCTGCGGCGCGTGTGGCTTAGCGATGAGGAAGACAAAGGCTACTACGAAGGTTTTTCGAACGAAGGATTGTGGCCGCTCTCGCACATAGCGCACACACGCCCCATCTTTCGTCCGGAGGACTGGCTGCAGTATCAAAAAATCAACCGGCGGTTTGCGGACGCCGTTCTGGAGGAGATGGAAGGCACCGAATCGCCGATACTACTCGCGCAGGATTATCACTTCGCGCTGCTGCCGCGAATGATCAAGGATGCGCGGCCCGACGCCCGGGTGGCGATCTTCTGGCATATTCCCTGGCCCAACGCGGAAGTTTTTGGAATCTGTCCGTGGCAGCGTGAGCTCGTCGATGGTCTCCTCGGCGCCGACTTAATCGGCTTTCACATTCAATCGCACTGCAACAATTTCCTGGAGACAGTGGACCGCGCGCTCGAAGCGCTCACGGAATGGGACCGCTTCGCGGTAAACCGCCAGGGCCACATCACGCGGGTGCGGCCCTACCCCATCAGCGTGGCGTTCCCGGAAAATCCTCATGCCATCAGTGCGTCGCGCAGCTCCGGCGAGGAGCGCGCCGCGCTCTGCGATGAGATGCGTATCGAGGCCTCTCTGCTCGGCGTGGGCGTCGATCGCGTTGACTACACCAAGGGAATCCTCGAGCGCTTTCGCGCCCTGGAACGTTTTTTCGAGCTCAACCCCGCTTACCAGCAACGTTTGACGTTCGTGCAGATCGGCGCGCCCAGCCGTACGGACATTGAACGCTACAAAAATTTCCTCGACGAAGTCAGCATCGAAGCGGAGCGCATCAACGCACGCTTCCAAACCTCGCGCTGGAAACCCATCGTGTTTCGCAAAAAACACCATTCGCACGAAGAGATCGCACGCTTTTACCGCGCTTCGTCTTTTTGCATGGTGACCTCGCTACACGATGGAATGAATCTGGTAGCCAAGGAATACGTAGCTTCGCGCGAAGATGAGCAGGGAGTGCTACTCCTCAGCACTTTTGCAGGCGCGGCGCACGAACTTTCGGACGCCCTGCTGGTCAATCCCTACGACGTTTCGCAACTTGCCGATTCCATCCATCGGGCACTGGAGATGTCCGAAGAGGAGCAGGCCCGCCGAATGCAGCGGATGCGGCACATGGTGCGCGAACATAACATCTATCGCTGGGCGGCGAATCTGCTCTCCGACCTCACGGAGATTCGCGTCGAATTGACAGAGCGAATGGAGGCGCCCCAGGCCACATGATCCGGCCATATCGAGGCACGTCGATGATTTTGCGGCGCCGCGAGAGCGATTCCGCATTGTTCGGAGAAAAGGAGCCTCGCACATGAATGCGGCGGAAACACCGTTCGAATTCGTCACGGTCTCCTATCTCACGCGAATCGGCAACCAGTCCGCCGGTACACTCGCGGAGTTGTTAATCGGGTTGGAGCACTGCAGCGACGCATCCATTTTTCATCACACGTTTCAAACGCTGGGCAGCCATCACTTCCTGACCGAGGGTTTTTCGAACGACTTCGCGCAATGGGTACTTTCGGACACGAATCGGAACGATCTTGCCGAACAGCTTGCCGTGCTGGACGTTCGCGACTACGTTTCGATCGCCGCGTTGCGCAGCGACCTGTGCCGCGTGGTCGCCGACTATTGCACAACTTATTCGCACTTTGCGAGCCAGTCCGCGCTGGAGCGATTTTATTTTTGCGAGAGCGTGGAAGTTACCGTCCCTCTCGGCCGAAATGCCCGAACGCTGGATGAATTTCGACATGGGGTCGCGCATCTAAGCCATTCGGGTTTCTATTTTCATTTTATTTCTTCGCGGTTGAGGCTCCAGCTGCGGACCAACGACTTCTCGCACTGGCTTGCCGACGGGCTGGGATTGCGAACTCTCAGTGAGAGCGTAAACCACATCGATATCTACACGAACACCCTGGATAGTGCCCGCGCCAAACTGCTCCGGCTTATCGACCGTGAGAGGAGAAAAGCATGAGCGAGACGCTGGCCCTCGGCCGCATTCCGCTGGATGACTATGCCGAGTTGCTTGGCGCCGGTGAAATCGAGGAGTTGCGCGCGCTGGCGAGTCCGTTGCGCGGGCGGAGCATCCAGATGGTCAATTCGACTGCCGTTGGCGGTGGTGTAGCGGAAATTCTCACTCGCCTGGTGCCGCTGGCGGAAGAATTGGACCTGAATATCAAATGGGAAGTAATGAGCGGCGGCGAGGATTTCTTTGAGGTAACCAAGGCATTCCACAACGCATTGCATGGTGCGCCTTACCATGCCAGTCAAAGAGACTTTGATATTTTCCTTGCCTACAACCAGCGGAATCGCGAGAGGCTGCCACTGGATGCCGAATTCGTAGTAATCCATGATCCCCAACCGGCGGCGCTTATTGAAGCGCGCAAGCCGCAAGCGAATCATTGGGTGTGGCGCTGCCATATCGATCTTTCGCATCCTAACCGAGCGGTCTGGGATTTTCTCGACCAATTCGTCTCGAAGTATGATGGCGCGATGTTTTCTTCGCCGGAATTCTCGCGGCAGCTTCCAATCCCACAATATCTTTTTTATCCAGCCATCGATCCGCTTTCCGAGAAGAATTGCGAATTGGAGCGGGAATTTATCTCCCAAGTGCTTGCCCGCTACGGGATCGATCCCCAGCGCACAACCCTTACGCAAATATCCCGGTTCGACCGGCTAAAGGACCCCGTTGGCGTAATTCGCGCCTACCGTATCGTGAAGCGATATTTCGATTGTCAACTGGTCCTCGCGGGGGGCAGCGCCTCGGATGATCCCGAAGGCGCAGTGGTGTTAAAAGAGGTTTTGCGAGAAGCGGATGGGGACCCCGACATCAAAGTGCTGGAACTGCCTGCATGGGCGCCGCTGGAAGTGAACGCCTTGCAGCGCGCATCGACCATCGTGCTGCAGAAGAGCCTGCGCGAAGGATTCGGACTGACGGTGTCGGAAGCGCTGTGGAAAAAGAAGCCGGTAGTGGCTTCGGCCGTGGGTGGAATTCCCGTCCAAATCATTCACAAGCACACGGGATTGCTGGCGCATTCTGTGGAAGGCACGGCGTACCAGATTCGCTTTTTGCTGTCGCATCCGGAGATTGCCGCGAAGCTGGGGGAGCACGGGCACGAACACGTGAAGGAGAATTTCCTTATCACGCAAAAACTGAAGCGGTACCTGACGCTTCTTCTGACGCTGGCCCGGAGATCGTGAAAACCGTACGCCCGCGGCAACTCTACGTTGTGGGGCCTCATCTAAGGGAAGGAGGCGAAAGCTTCATCCCAGCCGAAGCCAGCCCTGTTTTTTGCAATCCTATTACATCTGTGCAAGGAGAACACGAATGAAACGTGTCGCACTTCTGCTATTTCTGGCAGGTTGGCTGGTACCGCTGGCCAAGGCGCAAGATCACTATCAAGTGGGCGGCTACGGTGATTATTTCCGCATTTCGCAAACAAAAACCAACATGGCAGGGCTGGGAGCACGAGTGGGTTACAAGGCGTTTTCGCACGTCATGCTTGAAGGCGAGATGAGCTATGACTTCGAACAGGCCTTCGCAGAGGGCTTTACGAATCCGAGCAACCCCAGCAGCGTCACATTTGTGCCAAGCAATCTTAGAGTCCTGCATGGACTCTTTGGCCCCAAGATTGTAGCTGGACACGGCGCAATTCGTCCGTTCGTGACACTAAAGGGAGGTTTTATTAATTTCAGGCTGGATTCCAGGAACCCTAGCTTTGCGGGGTTCACAAGCTCGATAAACAATTTGCGAGCGAACAACGTGAGCGGAACGCTTTATCCAGGCGCCGGACTGGAAGGGCATATTGGTCCGGTGGGTCTACGACTTGAAGCGGGCGATGAAGTGTACTTCGCGGGCAGCGCACATCATAATCCGCGGATAGCCTTCGGACCGTTTCTTCGATTCTAAGATCGAACTGTCTCGTCGGGACCGGCTAGAGAGATCTCAATCGTGAGTGCACGCATTTCAATTGAGATCGCCTCACTGAACATTGCTGTCGGCGGCTTTAATCTGAATATACGCACACTGCGCCGTCAACGGACAACTCTGGCATCTCGGCGCCGACCTCTTGCAGATTTCCTGGCCATGCCTTTTCAGCAGGAGATATGCCCTTTGCCGAGCTTCTAACGTCTCTGGGAGCTCCCCGTTCAACTTGTCCCGTACTTTACGATAATCGGCGGCGTAATTTTTCCCTTCCCGGCCAAACCAGATCCGCACCGGCACTGCGACGGACGCTGAGGGCACCGCTGCCACAGGAGCCAGCTTTGCAAAGACCAGAATTTTGTCCGCGCTCGGTTCCCCGATCACGGGAAATTTCTGAAGTACTTTTTTCGCGGAGCGAACACCCTGGCCCGGCTGTTTCTTTTCCTCTTGCAGGCATTTCTTCAGTACGGCTTTTAAATCCCCGTCAAATTCGCTGTTCACTATCCGAGCGATCTCTTTCAGTTTCTTCGCGCGTAACTCCGGAACGATCCCGCCCAGCCGCAAATATTTCGCCAACTTTGGAGGGGACGCCGCGAGAATCTCCTCCGGCTTGAGTCCCACTTCGCGTTTGAGCGCATCGAATCCCTTTGAACAAGTCCCATCCGCAGTTGGGTATCCGCAATTCAAATACAGAATCATCTCGTAGGGATCGCTCGGACCCGTCGCTTTCTGTGGTCCGTACAATCTCTCCAACGCATCCAAGACTTCGTTCAGGTTTGGCAGTTGATTTCTCCTGACCTCAACGTGGCGCAGCAGATTTGTCGCTGAGAGAACCGCCTAAATGTTCGTGATGCTGGCGAAGAAGGAATTGGTCGGTCATGCCGGCAATGTAATCGCAAACGATGACGTGCCGCGATTCTGTTTGCGCAAGTTCTTCATGGAATGCGGGCATCGCGCCTCGACGGTCTGAATAGTAAATGAAGAGTTCTTCTAAACACTTCACGGAGCGGTCGCGGTCCTCGGCGATGGCAGGATGGTTGTAAATATGTTTGAAAAGGAAACGCTTAAGCTCGCTATTTCGGGCGGCCACGGATTCGCTGAAGCCAGCGAGGCGATTGGGTGCGTGGCGTATGTCTTCCACGGATGAAACATGGGAGTCCAGGACGCGCTGTTGGGTAGTCTCAATGAGACTAGTTGCCAGCGTATCTAGAACACGCTTGAGGGCTTCGTTGAAGACGAGCTTTTGACGCGCGCCGCGATGCGCAGAATCGACTTGCGCGTAGGCTTCGCCAAAAAAAGGAACTTCCTCGCACAAAGCGGCAAGATCAAGAAGTCCGGCTTCGAGCGCGTCGTCAATATCAGCGGTGTCGTAAGCAATCTCATCGACCCAGTCGATAAGTTGCGCCTCAAGGGGAGGACGCAAATCCAAAAGATACTCCGCAAGCTGCGGAAATTCCGCCGCGGAATAATCGCGCGAATGCTTGATGATGCCTTCTCGAACTTCAAATGTAAGATTCAGGCCCGGAAAATCGAGGTAACGCTGCTCAAACTGTTCGACGATGCGCAGCGCATGCAGATTGTGATTGAAACAAGCGCCCTGCGCGCGCATTAATTCGTCGAGCTTGCGTTCGCCCGCGTGGCCGAACGGCGGATGGCCGATGTCATGGACAAGAGCGAGCGCTTCGGCAAGGTCCGTGTTCAGTCCCAAGGCCGAAGCAACGGTGCGGGCAATCTGCGCGACTTCCAACGTATGCGTCAGACGATTGCGGAAATGGTCCGAGTAGCGCGTGGTAAATACTTGCGTCTTGGCTTCGAGACGGCGAAACGCGCGGGAATGGATGATGCGATCGCGGTCACGCGCGTAGGCACTGCGGTAAGGGTGGGACGGTTCGGGATAACGCCGGTCACGGGATCGTTCCGCGCGCATCGCCCAGGGAGCAGGAGTGGTGACTGGTTCGATAGGCCGCTCCGTCATATTCCGGCTGAACCGCGTAAATGCTCAAGCGCAGAGCAAATCAGGATTTCGGTGAAAGTGTATCCAACCCGCGATCAGCTTGATCCGCGATGGTGGTGTCCGGGAATTCCTTCTTTATCTGCTGGTAAATTGTGGCGGCCTCGGTCGGATTGGAATTGCGAAGGATGCCAGCAAGTTCCAGAAGGACCAGCGGCCGCGGCACAAGAGCGCTCTGCTTGTCCGCTAAAGCACGGAAGAGTTTGACAGCATCATCGGGCTTGCCGGTACGGGAGTAGATGATTGCCATCTGATACTGCGCCATGGCTGCAAGTTCCTTGTCGCCACCCCCGCTGATTTTCTTCAGTTCTTCGAGTGCCTGATTGTGGCGCTCGAGGTCCTCAAGACAAAGCGCCGAGTAATAGCGCGCGAGTTTACCAGGATTCGTGCTGGGATATTTGTCTGCAACTTTGATGAACTTTTGCATGGCGTCCTGGGAGCGCGCGGCTTCGTCGTGGAAGAAAGGCTGGTTGGGATCGGCGGGGTCAGGAGCCGACGCAATGCGGCCCTGGTAAGCCTTCGTCGCCGCATCGAAGGCGGCCGACGCTTCCACAGTCTCCCGATCGATATAAAACTTCCAGCCCCCGTAGCCAAGCGCCACAAACAGAGCAACCAGCACGACGACGAGCGTAAACTGCCCGTGCGAGATTACGGCTTCGGCGCCGTGCTCGATGGTTTCCTTGATTTTGTCCTGCTTCAGCTCTTTGCGCGAAATATGTTCGGACACACCAACTCTCCTGATTGGTTTGGAATATGTAATCGTAACACAAGAGCCTGATTACCGGCGGGCCCTGAAGGCAGACCACGGGCGCGGCGCAGATTTTACCTTTCCGCTCGCAAAATGCCGGGCGTGCTCCAGCGTGCATCGAATGGTGCTAATTTTAGAGGATGCAGACGGCTTGCATTCACTGTGGTGCGGAACATTTGCTGAAGGAAGGGCAATTCGGCGGCCATACAAAAGTGCAGTTCAAATGCTCGAGTTGTGGAAAGACCACGATCGTGGAAGTCAAGCGGCGCGTGGATTCGACCGTCGTGATGTCTCCGCTTCCCTCGTTTGCAAGGGCTAACGCCACAAGTTCGAATCTGAATTTGCCGCCCGCCGATCCCGGGCTCCGGCTTCCTGAAGAAGCAAAAGTCGTGCTCAACATTTTGTCAGGCCCGTCGAAGGGGGAAAGTCACACGCTGACAAAGCCGCGCGTTGTGTTGGGCCGCAGAGGCGCGGACATTCCGCTGAATGATCCTGAAATTTCGCGGCATCACTGCTTGCTGGAAGTGCGCGAAACGTACATCAATCTCAAGGACCTGGATTCGACCAATGGGACTTTCCTCGACGAAGAGCGCGTTCGCGCGGCCATGCTGCGGGACGGTACGGAGTTTCGAATCGGCGGCAGCGTGATTCGTGTGAATTTCCAGAAGAGATAGTCGGGCTTCACTTCTCCGAAGGGCATTTCCTCCGAGCTGGATTCCTCCGATTGGCATTGTGAGATACTAGCGCCGAGTTCAAGACAATCCGGGGTCCGATGATTCATCTCTCCGTTTGCATGATTACCTTCAATGAGGAACACAACTTGTCGCGCGCCCTGGAATCGGTTCGGGGAGTTGCCGATGAGGTTGTGGTTGTAGATTGTAGAAGCCACGACCGCACTCCGGATATTGCCCGGGAGTACGGCGCGAAGGTAATCACAAACGCGTGGACAAATTTTGCCGAGCAGAAAAATGTCGCTGCGGCGGCCGCAAACAACGATTGGATTCTCTCCCTGGATGCCGATGAAGAGTTGAGCCGTGAATTGCGCGACTCATTGCTCGCCTGGAAGGAGAAAGAACCTGGATTTGCGGTTTACGAATTCGCGCGGCGGGCCTGGTATGTCGGAGGATGGATCAATCACTCGGGATGGTATCCGGACCGTCAACGGCGCTTATATCGGCGCGATGTGGCTCGTTTTTCGGGGATCGTCCACGAGTCGCTGCGATTCGAGGGTGAGCCGGGACGGCTTGACGGAGACTTGCTTCATTACACGATTCGTTCTTTTTCCGAGCACGGGGAGAAGGTCGAGCGGTACGCCACTCTTGCAGCGCAGCAGATGTGCGCTACCGGGAAGCGGAATTGGCGTGCGGCCATGTGGCTGGCAACGCCCTGGAACTGGTTCAGCAGTTATGTGCTGCACTTCGGGTTTCTCGACGGATATCGCGGATGGCTCATCTCGCGAATGGCGGCGCGAAGCACGTGGTTGAAGTTCAAGAAGCTTGGAGAGCTCATTGAATCGGGATGGCGGGCCAACGGGACGGAATCATCATGAGGATCCTGTACGTGGACCTCGATCGGGAATGGCGCGGTGGGCAAAGTCAAGCGTTACTGACCGTGAGGGGACTCCGTGCTCTCGGGCATGACGCACAACTGCTTTCCGTGCGGGAATCGCCGCTGGCTCGCCGCGCAGCGGCTGCAGGCATCCCAGTGCATGAGGCCGGCAAAAAGGCTCGGCGAATCAGCGCTGCCCTTCTCTTGCGTAAAATGCTTTCGCGGCAGAACTACGATGTTCTCCATACGAATGAACCACACGCGCTGACCGCCGCGTGGCTGGCTGGAGCGGCAGGACGCGCTCGCGTGGTGGCCTCACGAAGAGTCGCGTATTCGCTCTCGGGCAGTGGACTGGCACGAAAGCGCTATCACATAGCGCAGCGCATCGCGGCAATTTCCTATTTCGTGGAGAAAAGTATCCTGGAATCGGGCGTGCCGCCCGAAAAAGTGACTGTTGTCTATGAAGGGGTGGAGGTTCCACCTTTACCGACTCCGGAAGCGCGTCGAAAGGCACGGCAGCGTTGGGGCGTGACCGGGGACGAAAAGCTTCTTGGCTGCATCGGGTATCTGCTGGCCGAAAAGGGCCAGGAAATCGCCATACGCGCGCTTTCTACGTTACACATGAGGATCCCCGCCGCGCGTTTGCTGTTGGCTGGTGACGGGCCCTGTCGCCCCGCCCTGGAGGCACTCGTGCAACGACTGGGGCTGCGGGATGAAGTGATCTTCGCTGGGTTTGTAGAGGACGTGTCGCAAGTGTATGTCGCGCTCGATGCTTTTGTGTTTCCGTCGCTGGCGGAGCCGCTCGGCACTTCCCTCCTGGCGGCAATGGCCTGGGGACTTCCAGTGCTGGCTGTAGCCAGTGGAGGCGTTCCGGAATATGTGAAAGACGGTCACAACGGATTGTTAGCGGCGCAGTCTGATCCAGAACTATTTTCGGCTGGAATCGTGAGGCTACTGAGTGACGAATCGTTGGGAATCACGCTTGGCCAGAATGCGCGGCGCACCATCGCAGAACGATTTTCAGCGGACCGCATGGTCGAGAACACGATTCACGTCTACGAAGGTGTTTTGCAAGAGATAAAACCATGAAGCGCTTAGCAGATCTTTTGAACTCCGCTAAGCGCTTCAAGCCTTCTTGTAAATTTTGCACCAGTTTTCTGTCTTCTCTTTTTGTTCCAGGCGTTTCCCTCCTATCCGCTCGCCGTTATATACGTCAAGCTATCTTGGGGATTGAACTACCCATCGCCCCTTTGGCTCGAGGAACTCCACGCCAATCGCAAAGCCGTCGCCTTGCAATGGCTGGCAGTATGCAACACGGCCCGAGGAGCGAAACTCTCCAGTGCGCGAGGCGAATAGCAGCGGTTCGCCTTGTTCCCAGCGGCGCACACTTACTACGCGGGCGCCACGCGCACTCACATTCTCAGTAAAAGTCGATTCCGAGCCTGGCGCCTCGCGATGGCCGTCAATCAGAACGGGGATTTCCATCGGGATGCGGCTTTCCGCTCGGTGAAACGCAAATCTCTTCGCGTGAGGCATGCTCTTGCTCATCCTCACAGGCACGCGGCGATGCGCGTGAGATTTTGAACGCTGCTCTTGCCATGGTGCTTCATGGCATAGAGCGCTCGATCGGCAGCGCCAAGAAGTTTCTCCGGCGAGTCGCCATCTTCCGGGAAAGCCGCAACACCCGCACTGACAGACAGCTTGGGGTGCTCCGGCTCAGAGGAGAGACGCTCACGGATTCGAGAGACGACGCGCGACGCAATGTCCTTGCCGGCTTCGGGCAGAACCAGTGCGAATTCGTCGCCGCCGTATCGCGCCGCCGTGTCGATCGCCCGGGAGTGATTGCGTAGAATCTTGGAGATGCGCACCAGCGCCCGGCTGCCAGTCAGATGCCCATACTGATCGTTGATGATCTTGAGTCCGTCCATGTCGAGAAGCACGACGCTGAACGGGCGCTGCGTGCGGCGCGAACGGTCCAGCTCCGCTTCGAGAACGCTGATAAGACGGCGGTAATTCGACAACCCGGTGAGTGGATCGGTGACTGCCATCGAGCGCACTTGCTCGAAAAGGCGAGCCTGATCCAGCAACGCGCCCGAAAGCATGACGACGTAGCTAATCGTCTTGCTTACCTCCGCCAGAAAAAACGGTCCATCGAACAGCTGCCGGGAAAATGCTGCTGATGCATGACAGACGACATTGAGCGAAGCCACGATAAAGAGCGAGTGATCGAAGAGCGTTGCCGTGCTTTTCTTGTCTCTGTCGTTTTTCAGGCGTTCACGAAAACAGATTGCGGCGATCAAGAACAACGCAGCAGGAAGCAAATCCCAGGGGCGGGACAGAAAGTTTGCGGCATGCGAGAGGGGAGCGGCCGGAGCAGCAAGAAACGCGGCGCTCGTCGTGTAAGCAGCCAGGGCAACAACCAGCAGCGCGGCGGCCGTTTCCTTGCTGGGCTGCCTGGCCGTAGGCATATAGCGCTCAACGGCGATGGCTGCAAGTAATAGAACAGCGAGTAACGTGCGGCCCACCATCCAACCCATGGGGATGCGGGAAAGCGCAAGGGCGCCGGAGATGAGCCAATCGTTTAGGCCAAAACAACCGACGGTTTCGATGATTCCCGAGAGCACAAATCCAAAGGCAAGGATCAATGCCGTGCGGTCATGGGTGCCACGGAACCGCACCAAGGCATTTGCGGCATAACAGAAGCTCACGAGCGTGCCGCCGACTTCTAGGTACAAATAGCCTTGTGGAGAGCCTGCGAAACTGATTTGCCGTAGGTAGAAGATGACGGCAAGAAAAAGGGCCAAGGACAGTGCTCCGGATGCTAGCAGTACACGCCTATGAAGATTCCGCGTGGCAACCGAATCATGGCCGCCGCCGAGAAACCCAATGATTGTGCCCCAAACACCCACAAAATCCCCCAAATGCCGGAGAAAAACTACCAACTAACCAGGAGTGCAAGTTGGTGCCCTTTTCTAGTTGAAAATTTCATGCTCGTAATTCATTGAAAGTAAATAGTTTAGGAACTTGGATTATTCGGAAGGGAAAGTCTGGCGATACTGCGAGACACGGCGAAGGCCGGAAATCTTGCGGACTAATGCGCTATCATTTTTGTTTCGTTAGAGTTACCGGGCGCATGGCCATTATCATAGAGAAATGGATGACTGTCTCAGTCTGAGACAATCTCACCGCTTGAAACAACTCAAAAGTCGCCGCTGAGTTGCATCAGAGTTTGGGCTTTGGCGGAGGCAACTCCCGGGCAGACACGGTGTCGGCGAACCCACTGGTTTTATGCGAACCATCGCAGAAAGGCTTGTTTGCGGAGTGTCCGCAACGGCAAAGCCCAATCGTCGTCCGCCCAGCCAAGCCAAAGGGCTTTCCTTCAGGGTCGAAGATCTCAAAGTCGCCTTCGACGCGGATGGATCCGTTGTGATTGACCGTAATTTTCGTAGCCGCCATTTTTTCTCCTGAGCAATTGAGAGTATGCCGACTCTTCCACGCAGCGACAAGCCTAAATGACGAGCGCCCCGGCCAGACCGGGGCACTCCAGTTACGCAGCGGAATTCCATGAAAGAGAGTCAGTATTTTGGAACAGACGGATCCACCTCGTCCGACCACGCGAGGATGCCGCCTTTCAAGTTGAGAATCTTGCGAAAGCCCGCTTTTCGCAGAAAGTCCACGGCCTCGGCGGAGCGCTTTCCGCTGCGGCAGTGTGCCACGATCTCCCGGGATGAATCCAGTTCGTGGACGCGCCGCGTCAGCTCCCCGAGCGGAAGCAGATGGCCTTTCAAATTGCAGATCTGGTATTCATGGGGCTCTCGCACATCGAGAATGAACAAATTATCTCCACGATCGAGGCGGGCTTTCAGTTCCCGGGGCGTGATTTCGGGCACTTGCACAGTCGGGTCGGGAGCTTCTTCGCCGCGTACACCGCAGAATTCGTAATAGTCAATCAGCTTGGTGATCGTGCGATGCACGCCGCACATCGGGCAATTCGGGTTTTTGCGAAGCTTCAGCTCGCGGAATCTCATTCCCAGAGCGTCAAAGAGGAGCAAGCGCCCCACAAGATTGTCCCCACGGCCGAGGATCAGCTTAATCGTTTCCATCGCCTGGATGGAACCAACAATTCCGGGCAGAACACCGAGCACACCGCCTTCCGCGCAAGAAGGCACAAGCCCCGGCGGAGGCGGTTCAGGATAAAGGCATCGGTAGCACGGTCCATCGGGCATGCCAAACACGGTGGCCTGGCCTTCAAACCGGAATATCGAGCCGTAAACGTTTGGCTTTTCAAGAAGAATGCACGCATCGTTGACGAGATACCGTGTCGGAAAATTGTCGGTCCCGTCGACGATGACATCAAAGTCTTTGAAAAGCTCGAGCGCGTTGGCGCTGGTCAGTTGCGTTTCAAACGCCTGAATCTGAATGTCCGGATTGAGGTTCGCAAGGCGCGCGCGCGCCGCTTCGCTCTTCGGCTTGCCGACGTCGGTGGTGCCAAACGTGACCTGGCGTTGAAGATTGGTGAAGTCGACAACGTCAAAATCAACCAGCCCGAGTTTGCCAACACCCGCGGCAGCAAGATATAAACCGAGCGGCGCTCCGAGCCCACCCGTACCAATGAGCAGAACCTTGGCGTTCTTCAGCTTGAGCTGCCCCTCCATGCCGACTTCCGGCATGATGAGATGGCGGCTGTAGCGCAGAATTTCTTCGTTGGAAAGGCTCGCTGCTGGTTTTGCGCCGGTCTGCGGCTGTGCAGTGGTGGCCATTGCTGTTCTTTGCTCCTCTAGGATCCCATCCGATTTGTCGGAATGCCGCCGGCGATGGACGGAATGATGCTGATGGTGTCGCCGTCCTTCGTGGGAGTGTTCTCTTTCGCCAGATAGCGAATATCTTCGTCGTTCACGTATACGTTGACAAAGCTGCGCAGCTTGCCATCCTCGGTAAAAAGGTGCTTGCGCAGGTCGCCAAATTCCGTAGTCAAATGGCCGAGAGCTTCTCCGACCGTCCTGGCATTGAACTCGGCCGAATCGCGCTTCCCCGCATACGGGCGAAGCGGCGATGGAATCATTACTTTCACGGGCATTTCATTTTTCTCCGTTGTGCCTGATGAAATCTCAGGCTTGCACTGCGGCGCGATGGCGAGTCTCCATTCCCTCGGGCGAAAACCCCTTGCGGTCGTCGTTCAAACGCCAGGAGGTCATGTCCTGAGGCGCGCCGTTCTGCACGCTCACGATGATGTAGCTGTACCACGGCCACGCGTGGTCGCGGTCATATTCGCTTGGCCGCGCCGGATGGTCGGGATGCGAATGGTACCAGCCGACCACTTCGAGACCCTGCTCGCGCGCCGCTTTTTCCGCTGCCAGGACGTCCTCGGCAGTCACGGAAAAGCGGTTGCGAGGCGAATCGTCCCGCCGATTGACAAGAGGAAAGAGTCGCAGAATCTCCCGCGCGGGCGTCTGCACGGCGCTTCCCCGATCGCTCTCCAGGACAGCGCTAGAATCACGCCCGAGCAGCGCTCCGCAACATTCGTGCGGGTAAGTCTCCGCGCCGTGTGCGCGGATTTTCTCCGCTAAATGTTCGCTAATCCAGAGTGTCGCCGCTTCCGCCATAACTATTCCTCGTCCCAAAAACGTTCATTCAAATACTTCGACGCGGAATCCGCAAAAACAGTGACCATCACGGCATGCTCATCCTTTGGGATGCCAGCCGCAACTTTAAAGCACCCCAGCAGGGCCGCCGCCGCGCTAGGGCTCACGAGTAGCCCTTCTTCGCGCGCCAGCCGTTTCACCAGCCGGTAAGCCTCTTCCGTGGACACGTCCAAATTCTCGTCCGCGAGACGGTCATCATAAATCGCTGGCCGGATGGCCGTTGGCATATGCTTCCACCCCTCCAGGCCATGGAAGGATGCGTCTGGCTGGAGACTCACGCAGCGGACTGCCGGATTCAGCTCTTTGAGCCGCCGCGTCGCTCCCACGAAAGTGCCGCTGGTACCGAGCGCCGCGACAAAATGCGTGACACGGCCGGACGTTTGTTGCCAAACCTCGTTGGCCGTCGTGCAATAGTGCGCCTGCCAATTCGCGGGATTGCTGTACTGGTCAGGGTAGAAATATTTCTCAGGATTCTGCTCAACGATTTCGTGCACTTTACGAATCGCGCCATCGGTGCCTTCGTCACCCGCAGTGATCACCAGCTCCGCCCCGAGTGCTGCCAGGATGCGCTTCCGCTCATGCGACGCGCTATCCGGCAGGCACAGTTTAACGGGAAAACCCAGCGCGGCCCCAATCATCGCATAAGCAATGCCTGTGTTGCCGCTGGTCGCGTCAATGATGGTCTTGCCAGTTCGCAGCGCCCCGCTGGCGAGACCAGCCTGGATCATGCTGAGCGCCGGCCGGTCTTTAACAGATCCGCCCGGATTGAACCACTCGGCTTTGGCGCAAAACTCGACATTCGGGAATTCTTGGGCAACACGCTCCAGCCGCAGCAAGGGCGTATTCCCAATGCGGTCCAGTAGGGATTCTCCCGCCCTACCCGGCTGCGTCCCCTCAGCCCTTGACTTGCGGGTAGATGCGGCGATGTGGTCAGTGGTAGCCATGTGTGCGGTTTCGAGACGCTCCTCCCGGCCTCGGGGGCCACGGATATCCGACCATTTTACTCCGAATTGGATGCGGCAGCCTAGCCCGGAGATATGGCGTGATCTGGGTCACTTTACAGACTGCCAGCTATTCATTAGTCTGAATGAACCATGTGGAATGTCGAAGAGCGGTTCTCGCCAAAAGCGATTGAAAGTCTGGCGGCGCTGGGGTTTGCCGTGGGAAGCACGCGCGGTGTTGTGCGCGTCGAAAAGTACGGCTGCGGCGCGGAGTTTCGCAAAGGCCCCGACGATCTTTACCAGATGACCGTAACTCCCACTATCATGCTGAAGGGCCAGTTCACGCGGTTATGGGACGCGGGCTACCAGAAGTTTTTACTCACCGACGACGGACGAAAACTGCCTGCGCTGGCGACGCATCTGCAAAACCTGCGGAAGTTCAACGAAGAATTGCGCACGGCATTGGGCATTCCGACTTTTTACAACGAAGCGCTCGGTTCCGTCAGCCAGCTCAGCGTTTACGACCGCGTCAAGGGCCGCAAAGGCGCGGTACCCGATGAAACTGTTGGCGCACACGAGGCCATTGGCGGGCACTAGTATCACCGATTTTTTGCCGCGAAATTCCGACTTGGGATTTCAGCTTGTTCCGGCATCCTGAAGTTGCCGACGGAACTGATGCAGATCGACACGATGTTTGGCCGCTTTCTTCGGGCCGATGAAGATTACCGGAACATCCCGACTGTAGCGCTCCTTTAGAACAGGATCAGCATCTATATTCACTTCGCGGAGGGCAGCGCCAAATTCACACAAGAGTGGCGCGATGGCGGACCTGGCTTCATCGCAGAGGTGGCAGCCGGGACGCGTGTAGAGAGTGACGTCGCGGGGCCCAGAAGCAGCAAGGCGGGCGTCTTCGGGATGAGCGCTCATCGTTTGAGTGCGCAGCTGCATCTTACTGGGAAGCAGCGCCGTTGGAAAGGATGAGCGCATACTATCAGGGCAGACGGTGCGCAGCCGTTGAAAGGGGGCGGAGCAAAATGGGAAGAGTCGTGGCGCTGATGGACGATTTGTTCTTCCAGATGAAGCTGGCGGAAACGGCGAAGCAGCTTGGCGTGGAAGTGAAAGTGGCGGCGAATGGCGAAGCCTTGATGGGACTTATGGCGAGCGAGCCAAAACTGGTCATTGTAGACCTGAACGCGCGGGGCCAGCCCATCGCCGCGATCGAAAGGTTGCGGCAGGCTCGCAAGGACGTTCGCGTGGTCGGCTTTCTGTCGCACGTGCAAAAAGATCTTGCTGCTCAAGCGCAGGCTGCTGGATGCGATGAAGTTCTGCCGCGTTCGAGCTTCACGCAGGATTTGGCTGCGATATTGAGCGCGGTAAAGGATTGACGTGAAATCCGGTATATCGATGGCTCTCGCACAGGTCTCTTTGGTGAGCTGCGCAATTCTGTTGGCGGCCGCCGGCGCGCTTGCACAGCAAGCCAGCAACAGGCCCAGCGGCGTCTCCGCGAGCGCCTCGAGCGAGACGATAGATAATGGCGGACCCAGCGCCGCATTGAAAACTGTCCTCTCCGCGGCTTGCTCCCAGAATCAAACCGAGTTTGTTCGTTTTCTCACGGCTCGCAACAAAGAAGCGTTTTCCCGCATGACCCCGCCAGCCCGCCTGGCGTTCATGAAGCGCTTCGTGTTGCTGAATGAGCCGGGCAAACCTACGGTCTCGGCGAATCCCGCCGGGCGCCCCATTCTTCGCTGTGAGACTCCTGACGTCACCACGGAAATGCAGGTCGGTGGCGCCGATCTCCGCGACAATATTGTGTTTTTCCCCATGGAGCTCCGCGATGCCACGGATACGACAGGCGCAAGCGTCCGTCAAATCGTCATGGGCCTGGTCCGCGAAGATGGCGAGTGGAAGCTGCTCTCGCTCGGTCTCCTTCTCCTGGATCTTCCCTCGTTGGAAGTGGAATGGGATGCTGCCGAGGTGGAAGATACGGAAAAAAGCGCCCTCGAAACTCTGAACAAAGTTGCCGCCGCCGTCGAAGCTTACCGCAATAAATATTTCCGCCTGCCCGAATCGCTGGCCAAGCTGGGACCGCCGCTCCATGGTGGAGCGTATGGCGAAGCTGCCGGGCTCCTCGATTCCGATCTTGCGAACGGAATGAAAAATGGCTACACCATTCGCTACGTGATTGTCGGCGCGAGTACGTTAGGCGCTCCGGCCAAATACGAGCTGGCGGCGACTCCCGTGCGATACGCACGCACCGGACGCCGTTCATTCTTCCGCGATCCGACTGGCACAATGCACGCCGCCGACCGGCATGGTGCGGTCGGCAGCGAAACGGACCCCAAAGTGGAATAGAACTTCCATGGATTTGTGCGCGGGGAAACTTGGCGCTACTATCGTGCGATTCACTATGCCTCGAAGATCTCCAGCGCCATTTGCTCTCCTTCTTTCCGCTCTTTCTCTGTTCGCTCCCGTTCGAGCAACAGCCCGGCCGCAAAGCAATTTCACGTACGGACCGCTGCCCGTCTTTGAACTTCACAGCGGCTTTTGGATCAATCTTCATCACGCGCTTTATCACGAAGCCAAATTGCGAGCAGCCTCCGCCCAGCCGGACAAAGGCCCCAGGACCTCCGGCCCAACTCTGAGCACCGCGCCGGATGCGAAACCCGCCCTTACTTCATCGGAACAGCACATCTGGGATGATGCCGTCGCGTACTACGTCACGAACTACGCCTCCAAGGATCTGCTCTTTTCCACAGAGCTCATCCAGTTGAAAGATCAGCTCGGCGATTTCGAGGATTGCGATGAACTCTCTGGAAGAAAACGAAAGTTCTGCGATGCAGGCCTGCCCGCAAAGCTAACGCAAGTCCTGGAATCCGCCGCGCCCGTGTACCGCGCGCATCTTTGGCCGGAGCACGACCGCGCCAACCGCCGCTGGATCATGCGCGTCGCTCCGCTTGTCCGCGAGCAGGGAGTCGGCCTCTCGGAACGGCTTGCGGATATTTACCAGGCGCGTTGGCCGCGCGAGAAAATCCGCGTCGACCTAGCAGGCTATGCGAATTGGAGCGGCGCCTATACCACAGCCGATCCCTTGCGCGTCACCATCTCGAGCCTGGACTCTCGTAATCAGGGCTCAGCAGCGCTTGAAGTTCTGTTCCACGAGGGTTCGCACGGTATCGCTGAACCGGTGCAGGCCGCCATCATCCGCGAATGCCATCAGCGCGACAAAGCCATCCCTCGCGACCTCTGGCATGCTCTGGTTTTTTACACGACCGGTGAAGTGCTTCGTCCCGTACTCGGATCCCCCGATGCGACCGCCGGCGACCAGGATGGCAGCATCCCTGGCGGCGGCTACACTCCTTACGCTTTGCGCGAGGGCCTCTACCAACGTGGCTGGAGCGATTATTTCAAGCTGCTGCAAAAATTCTGGCAGCCCTACCTCGATGGCCACGCCTCCTTCGACGACGCTATCGCCCGCATGGTCTCTTCGCTTTAGCTTTAGCTTTAGCTTTAGCTTTAGCTTTAGCTTTAGCTTCAGCGTTAGCGTTCGCGGCCCGCCCCGTGGTTTTCCTGGGAGTAGTCCTCGCGCCCTGGCTGCGCTTCTGCTTCGGCCAATTGTTCGCTGGGCACCGATGTGCTAGGCTTTCCCGTGCAAGAAATCGCCCGGCCCTGCGCCAAGCAAGCCCCTGCGACGCGCACCTTTTCTCCCGTTCGTCTCCGATAGACCCACTCGTTTACGGGAAAGTCTCTCTGAGAAGAACCAAGGCCAGGGCGAGGCAGCCGCTCCAAGGTTGCGTACGAAACGACCTAACTTTGCGCGGGTCGCAGAGGAAAAGGAAACGGACACGCCCATGCCTGGCCAACATACAGCTTCCAAGACCGAGAAAGAAACGGTCGAGATCAAGCTGGCGCATTCTCCGGATTCCGATGATGCTTTCATGTTTTATGCCCTCGCCACTCATAAGCTTGCCACGCCCGGCTACAAGTACACGCACATCCTGTCGGATATTCAGTCGCTGAACGAAGCCGCACTCAGCGAGACGTACGACGTCACCGCTATCAGTTTTGCCGCTTATCCCGCTCTTCGTGACAAGTACATCTTGCTTGATTGCGGCGCCAGCTTCGGCGAAGGCTACGGCCCCATCGTCGTCTCCACCAAATCGCTGAAGCCCGCCGAGCTTGCGGGCAAGCGCATCGCCGTGCCGGGCCTGAAAACCTCCGCCTATCTCTCTCTTAAACTCTACGAGCCAAATTTTGAACCTGTGGTGATGCCCTTCGACAAAATCATCGACGCCGTTCAGAAAGATTTAGTCGAGGCTGGCCTTCTCATTCACGAAGGGCAGCTTTTCTTTCCCAAGATGGGATTGCACCGCGTAGTCGACCTGGGCGTCTGGTGGCAGGAACTGACGGGTTTGCCCCTCCCCCTGGGTGGGAATGCTGTGCGGCGCGCGCTGGGGCCGGAACTCGGGCGACAAATCTCCAAGACCATCCGCGACAGCGTTTCCTACGGCCTCGAACACCGCGAAGAAGCCTTGAACTACGCCATGCAGTTCGCCCGTGAGATGGACGCCGATCTGGCCGACAAATTTGTTGGCATGTACGTGAACAAATGGACGCTCGGCTACGGCGAAAAGGGCAGACAGGCCGTCAAAGAGCTAATCAAGCGCGGCACGAAGGCCGGACTGCTGCCCGGCCCGCCCACCGTCGATTTCCTCTGCGAAGACTGATTCCTCAAAACACCTAGGCCCAATCTCGTAATTAACACGAAGGCGTAATTCTGTGAGCTTTTTTGCCTCCGAGGACCCGCCTTGACGCTATCCCGCGAATCACTTAGTGTCTTTGGGCTGGGATGAGAACAAGAAATGCACTTTGTCTGGGAGTTTTCCTTTTCGGCCTGACGCTGGCACTTGGCCAAGCCGCCGCGGAATCCCGCGACCGTCCCCACGACGCACAGGGTTGGCCGACCCAGGCTGTTCGTGCCAGCCATGGCATGGTCGCTGCCGACGAAGAACTCGGCTCGGAGGCCGGAGTAGAAATCCTGAAGCGAGGCGGCAATGCTGTGGACGCTGCCGTTGCCACGGCTTTCGCGCTCGCGGTTGTAGAGCCTGCGGCCGGCAACATTGGTGGCGGCGGATTCATGTTGATTCGCCTTGCCAATGGCAAAACCACGTTCCTCGATTACCGCGAGGTAGCGCCGGGCAAAGCCACACGCGACATGTACATCGGCAAGGACGGCAAGCTCGACGAAGAAGCCTCTGTCATCGGCTATCGCTCGGTTGCCGTGCCCGGAACCGTCGCCGGCCTCGCGCTGGCGCTGAGGATTTACGGCTCGATGAAGCTCGCTGACGTGATGGCTCCAGCCATTCGCCTTGCCGAAAATGGCTTTCCGATCAGCAAGAGGCTTGCCCAAGAATTCGAAGAACATCGCTCTGCTCTCCAGCGCTTCGCTGTCAGCCGCCGGATCTTCCTAAACGACGGCAAAATGTTTCAGGCCGGAGATACGTTCCGTCAGTCGGAACTCGCCGCTACGCTCAAGCGCATCGCCAGGAACGGCGCAGCAGAATTCTACACGGGCGAAACCGCCCACGTACTTGTGGACGACATTTTCCTGCTAGGTGGTCTCATCACTCTCGACGATCTCGCAAAATACCAGCCGAAGGTCCGCGAGGTTCTGCGCGCGAAGTACCAGAGCAGCGGCCATGCCTGGGAAGTCCTCACTTCTCCACCGCCCAGCTCCGGTGGCGTCGCCGTCATCGAAGCGCTCAACATGCTGCAAAGTGTGCTGCTCAAGGGTTGGGACGACGTCGAAAGCGTGCACATGGTTGCTGAAGTGATGCGCCGCGTTTTTGCCGACCGCGCCGCTTATCTTGCCGACCCAGACTATTCGAACGTTCCCGTCGCCGGCCTCACCGATCCTTGCTACGCCAGGGAAATTTTCTCCACTGTCGACCCCCATCACGCGTCATCGAGCAAAGCCATCAGAGCCGGCAATCCTCACACATGCGGCGTGGCCGCGAGCAATGCGCTTTCCTCGGAGATGCTCGTCAGCCTCGGTGAAGGTTCGCACACCACTCATTTTTCCGTCGTCGATGCCGCTGGCAATGCCGTCGCCAGCACGTACACGCTGAACAACAGCTACGGTTCGCATGTCACCTGCTCCGCGGGCTTTCTGTTGAATGACGAGATGGACGACTTCACGACACAACCGGGAGTGCCAAATTCACTCTTCGGACTGGTGCAATCTGAAGCCAATGCCATAGCGCCCGGCCATCGTCCGCTTAGCTCCATGACGCCGACGATCCTGCTGCGCGACGGCAAACTTAGCTTCGTGACCGGCTCTCCTGGCGGTCCCACGATCATCTCCGCGACGTTACTTAGTGTCCTGAACTGGATGCGCCTCGGCATGGAGCCGCAGGCGGCCATCAACGCGCCGCGCTTTCACCACCAGTGGCTCCCCGATCGCATTTTGATGGAACGCGCTTTTCCGGATGGCCTGGAGGCTGCGCTGAACGCCCGCGGCCACGCCACCAAGCGCGTCGGGCACGTGGGTCTGGTCAACGCCATCGCCATCGATCCGGCAAGCGGTGACCGGCTGGGCGCGGCCGACCCGCGCCACGACGGCGCAGCCGTGGGATACTAAGGAGGATCGAAACCTGCTGCCCCTTAAGCGGGCGAGAAAGAAGCGCTATGACGGCGGCTAGGCGCTTCGGGGAACTCGAACGAATCATGCAGAGACTACTGTCAACTTATCTTTTTGTATCCCGAAAGCTGACGCCGGAACTCCTCGGACAGATTTCTGAGGCTGGATTCCAAGGGGTCGAGATTTTCTGCACGCGCAGCCATTTCGAATACGCGATGAAACCGGAAATCCAAACTATGGCCGGCGCACTCGAACAACACCGAGTTCAGCTTGTCTCCATGCATGCGCCGACGAGCCGCGACGTGAGCGCCATGCGCGAAAGCGGCACTCCGCTCTCCATTTGCGAAGTCGAGCGAGTTCGCCGTGTCGAAGCCATGGACGAACTGAAGCGCGTCATCGACGTGGCCGAAGACTTGCCCTACGCTCGCCTCATTCTTCACATGGGTGGCCCGCGCGAAACCGCCGATCCCCGCAAACGCGACGCCGCGTTCAGTTCACTCGAACATCTGATCCTGCACGCGCACCACGTAGGCGTCACGATCTGCGTGGAGAACACCACCAGCGAAATGGGTGATCCCAGTCACCTGCGCGATTTTGTCGAGGAAACTCGCCTGGCCGGTTTGCGCTTCAATTTCGACATCGGCCACGCGAACCTCGCCGATTTCCCCGAACGTGAGCGCCTTGAAAAGAGTTTCTCGCCACTTCGTGATTTTGTCTCCTCCGTCCACGTCCACGATAACCGCGGGGAGAAGGACGAACACCTTCCGCCTTATGACGGTTCCATCGATTGGTCCGCTGCCATAAAGCTCCTAAAGACCGCTCCGGAACCGAAGCTGCCTTTGCTGCTGGAATTGAAGGAAAAGACCGGCTCCGAAGCGCCGAGCGCCGCCGCGCAACTCACCGCCGCCCGCAAGTCCATGGACCGCTTTGAAAAGGCATGGAATACCGCAAAATGAGCGTCGCAAATGATACGGGCCAGATGCCCGCGATCACCATCGAGCAGGCCGGCAAGTACGACGGACAGGAAGTCACGATCAAGGGTTGGCTTTACAATCTTCGGGAATCAGGCAAATTGCTCTTCCCGATCTTCCGCGACGGTACCGGTATTATTCAGGGTGTCTGCGCGCTGAAAGAAAATCCCGAAGCGTTCGAATCGCTGAAGGGCCTGACCCAGGAATCCAGCGTCATCGTCACCGGCAAAATCCGCGCCGAAAAGCGTGCCCCCGGCGGCTACGAAATCGGCGTCAGCAAAATTCAAATCGTCCAAAAGGTTCCCGAAAGCACGCCTTTCCCTATCCAATTAAAAGAGCATGGCGTCGATTTCCTACTTGATCGGCGGCACCTGTGGATTCGCACGCCTCGGCAAGCCGCGATCCTGCGCATCCGCGCCGAAGCCATCCGCGCTGCGCGCGAATTCATGGACGCCCAGGGCTACACGCTCGCCGACGCACCCATGTTCACGCCCGCTGCGTGCGAAGGCACGTCTACACTTTTCGAAGTAAATTACATCGACGACCAAAAAGCGTACCTGACGCAAAGCGGCCAGCTCTACGCCGAAGCGATCGCCATGGCCCTTGGCAAGGTTTACACGTTCGGCCCGACCTTCCGCGCCGAAAAATCCAAGACCCGCCGCCACCTCACGGAGTTCTGGATGCTCGAGCCCGAAGCCGCCTACGTCGAGTTCGAGGAAATCATGTCGCTCGGCGAAGGCCTGGTCAGCGCCATCGTGCAGGGCGTCCTCAAGAACAACTCGCGCGAGCTCGAAACGCTTAAGCGCGACACGTCCAAGCTCGAAAACGTAAAGCCTCCGTTCCCGCGCATCAGTTACGAAGACGCAGTCTCCTTGCTGAACAAGAACAGCAATCCCGCCAAATTCGGCGACGACTTTGGCGGCGACGAAGAGACCATCATCTCCAGTTCCTTTGACCGTCCCGTGCTCATCCATCACTATCCCACTTCGATCAAAGCCTTTTACATGCAGCCGGATGCCCAGCGCCCCGAACTAGCCCTCGCCTTCGACATGATTGCTCCCGAGGGCTACGGCGAAATCATCGGTGGCAGCCAGCGCATCCACGATTACGACTTGCTGCTCAAACGTCTCCACGAGCACAACCTGCCCGAAGAAGCTTTCCAGTGGTACCTCGACCTGCGGCGCTACGGCAGCGTTCCTCACTCTGGTTTTGGACTGGGCCTCGAACGCACCGTCGCCTGGATTTGCGGCACCGAACACATTCGCGAAGTCATCCCCTTCCCTCGTATGATTTATCGCGTGTATCCTTAGGGCGGGTAGTTCAGCAGTTTCCCGCTGTTTCTGCAATTCTGTTGAGATAAATGACGGGCCTGAACTTTGTGGCAGAGTTGCCGCCGCGCCACTCGTTCGGTTTTTTCGCGGTTCACGAGTTACGAGTCACAAGTCACGGAGTCATTTCATGGCGCAAAAAGTTCGCATCATCGGCGTCCCCATGGACCTGGGCCAGAGCCGCCGCGGCGTCGACATGGGCCCGTCAGCCTTGCGCGGCGCAGGCCTCCAGGCGAGCCTCAAGAAGCTTGGCCTCCAGGTCGAAGACATCGGCAATCTCTCCGTCAAACAGCCGGAAGAAATGCCCGTGGGCGAAAAACGCGCCAAATACTTGCAGGAGATTGCTGAAACATGCGGCGACGTCGCCGCCGCCGCCGAAAAATCCTTGAATGAAGGTTTTCTGCCGCTCGTGCTCGGCGGTGACCATTCCATCGCCGCAGGCGTAGCCGCCGGCGTCGCCAACTACTTTCGCAAGGACAAAAAGCAAATCGGCTACCTATGGCTGGACGCCCACGGCGACATGAACACACCGGAGTCCTCTCCGTCGGGCAACGTCCATGGCATGCCCCTTGCCGCTATCATGGGCTACGGCGCGACCGAGCTCGTCGACCTCCTCGGCTTCAAGCCGAAAGCCGAACCCGCCAATATCGTCATCGTCGGCGCTCGCGATCTCGACGCCCAGGAACGGAAAATCGTCAAGAAATCCGGCGTCCACGTCTTCACCATGCGCGACATTGATGAGCGCGGCTTGCGTGACGTAATGTCCGAAGCCCTCAAGTACGCCATGGACGATACCGCTGGCATCGCCGTCAGCCTCGATATGGATTTTGTCGATCCCGCAGATGCGCCCGGCGTTGGCACTCCCGTACGCGGCGGTGTCACCTACCGCGAAGCCCATCTCGCCATGGAAATGATCGCGGACACGGAGTCCATGGTTTCCCTCGAAGTCGTTGAGATCAATCCTATTCTCGACGAGCACAATCGCACCGCGCTCCTCGGCGTGGAACTCGTCCTCTCCGGCCTCGGCCAAAAAATCTTGTGAATACTCCTTAGTTGTCAATTCAGAACGCGAGAAAAAACAACCGCTCCACCAATCGCCCTTTTTCACTTATAACTGAAAACTGATAACTTTGAAGTGCATAGCCCGGCAGAATGAGAACGGCTTGTGACCCCCGACAACAAAAAACGACTTCGCATTGGTATCCTCTTCGGTGGCCGCTCCGGCGAACACGAAGTTTCCCTCGCCTCCGCTGCCTCCGTCATTCGTGGCCTCGACCCTGACAAATACGAGGCCCTGCCCATCGGCATCACCAAGGAAGGCCACTGGCTCGTCGGAGCGGGCGCGCAAAAGATGCTGCCGGAAGTGTTGAAGGGCGGCCAGCGCGTGATGATGACCGCCGACCCCACCGACGCTGCCCTCGTAAGGCTGGACGGCAGCGGGGGCGGCCAGCGCATCGACGTCGTTTTCCCCGTTATGCACGGCACCTTCGGCGAAGACGGCACGATTCAGGGGCTGCTCGATCTTGCCGGTTTGCCCTTTGTCGGCGCGGGCGTCCTCGGCTCCGCCATTGGTATGGACAAGGATGTCGCCAAGCGCCTGCTACAAGTCGCGAAAATTCCCGTCGTGCCCTGGATCACTGTCCACCGCCATGACTGGGAAAGTAAACCCCAAGCAATTCAAACCGCGATCGAAGCGGAATTCGACTATCCCGTTTTCGTGAAGCCCGCCACTCTCGGCTCCTCCGTCGGGATGACCAAAGTCCATTCACGTGAAGAACTTGCGCCCGCGTTGAACCTGGCCTGCGAGTTCGCGATGAAAATTCTCGTCGAGGAATCCGTCAACGCCCGCGAGATCGAAGTTTCCGTCCTTGGTAACCACAATCCACAGGCGTCCGTCCCCGGCGAAATCGTACCTCATCGCGAATTCTACGATTACGCCGCGAAATATCTCGAAGAAGGTACGCAGCTCCTGATTCCCGCGAACCTCAAGCCTGCGCAGGCGCAGAAAATCCAAAACTATGCAGTAGAGGCCTTCCGCGCGCTCGAACTCAGCGGCATGGCCCGTGTCGATTTTTTCCTGGAGAAGAAGGGCGGAAAGATCTATCTCAATGAAGTGAACACCATACCCGGCTTCACGTCCATCAGCATGTACCCAAAGCTTTGGGAAGCCAGTGGCATTCCTTTCCGCGAACTCATCGACAAACTGATCGAGCTAGCTCTCGAGCAGCACGCCGAAAAAGCCCGCACGAAATACCAGATCGAACTCCCCGCGGGTTCCGCAGGCGCCCTTGACGCTTAAGTCCGCTTCAACGAAGTTGCTCAGCGGCCGCTGCAATCGATCGAACGCAGACCCATCCGCATCATTCGATTCGGTTTTCGGCCTTTTACTCGGACGCAGAGAGTCTGATACGATTTTGTCGTTGCTGAATGACGCTGGGATGGCGCCGATGCGACAGCAAGTTTGATTCCGACGCTCGCTGGGCAGGAGACTACTGAATGTCACTTCTCGAACCACCTGCCGCTAAACCAGATAAATCCCGGGCCATGGCCTTCACCATCGCGGCGCTTGCGGCGCTTGCGATTGTGGGACTCTATTTCCAGTTCCGCTACTACCCGGAAAAGAGGGCCGCCGAGCGTTTCTTCAACGCCCTGGTCGCCGGCGACACCGCCAAGGCTTACGAACTTTGGAAGCCTAGTCCATCCTACACGATGAAGGATTTTCTCGCCGATTGGGGACCCCAAGGCTACTACGGCCCGGTGAAAAGTTACGGAATTGTCCGTGCCAAGGCGCCCAGCGGTTCGAACGCCGTTGCCATTTCGGTTGAGGTCAGCCCCTTCTCGCCGATGCCCGCCGCTTCCGACACGGAAAAAAGCCGCAGGACCAAAGTCGTCGAAGTTTGGGTTCTCGCTTCCGACAAGTCGTTCAGCTTTCCCGTTCCCTGACGACCTTAACGTTTTTTCAAAAAAAGATTTATCTCAGTTACCGGCGAATATCGTCCAGCGCGTGAAGAAGTTCCTGCGGGCTAACGCTTGCCGTGCCAAGCTTGCTGACAACTACGCCGGCTGCGGTATTGGCAAGTATCGCCGCGTCAGGCAGAGTTGCCCCTCCCGCAGAGGCCAGAGCGAGCACGCTGAGCACCGTGTCGCCCGCACCAGTAAGGTCGAAGACCTGCCGACCCGTTGCGCCGCGCTCGATGCCTGGTTGGCCCACGCGCGCATAGGTGACTTCTAATCCCGTCGCTGGAATGTCTATGTGTCGCGGCGATGACTCCTCAAACACGCTCATGCCCTTTTCGCCCCGCGTAATCACCACCGCGCCGCAGCCGAAATGCGCGAGCAGGGCGCGGCCCGCCTCTTCCACGGATTCCTCATCGGCCAACGAGCGCGTGACGTAGAAACCCGCTTCCTTGGCATTGCACACGATGGCCCGGGCGCCACGATACGCGTAGAGCCTGGAGGTCTTGGGCTTCACAAAAACAGGAACACTCAACTGATGCGCGGCGCTCAAGACGCGGTCGGCAAAATCGTCGGTGATCAGCCCTTTGTCGTAATCGGAAAGCACCAACGCGTCAAGTTTCTTCAGCGCAGAAAATAATATTCGGAGAAGTCTTTCCTGTGTTTCGGCCCGGGGCGGCTCGCGGCGTTCGTGATCCACGCGAACCACATGGTGGTGCTTTGCTATAATTCGCGTCTTCACTGTGGTAACGCGCTTGGAATCTGCGATTATGCCTTTGTCCGCGATATTCGCCGCGCTGAGACATTTTTGCAACGCCCGTCCGGCCTCATCATTCCCAAGCACTCCGAACGCTTCCACTTTAGCGCCGAGCGTCGATATGTTTGCGGCCACGTTCCCCGCGCCGCCCAGGCATTCGCTCTGCTCCACGAAATCAACAACCGGAACAGCCGCTTCCGGCGAGAGCCGCGAAGCCGTGCCCCACAGGTAGCGGTCCAGCATCAAGTCACCTAGCACGCCGATGCGTTTCCCGCGCAGGCGCGGAATCAATCGCTTCAACCGGGGAACGGCATCGGCAATGTTGGCAGGCATGGAATATCTTTGGTTATTCCTCGGCGATCTTCGCTTCTTCCGGCAGCATCACGGGAATGTCATCGCGCACCGGATAGACGCGGCGGCAGGTCACGCACTTCAAACCGGATCCGTCGCTCAGCAGTTCCACGCGCGTCTTGCAAATGGGACAAACCAGAATGTCGAGAGCATATTTCGGAATGGCCATGATCGTCTCCGCCAAAGAAGCTAAAGCCTTCAACTCGTGAATAGGCACTGTATCAAAGGGCGTTTCACGCGGGCAACTCGATGGAATCGTAAAATCGCAATATTCGGGGCCATTTCGTTCCCGCACGAACAGTTCAAGTTCTTTGTGCAAGTAAGAACTCCAAGACCAAAACTGACCCTCTGACCAGTAGTTTTTGGAACGGCAAACGCAGTAACCTGAAGGGGATTGCGGGGTTGAATCCCTTCCTGTGGGAGAGTAGCCGTGTATTGCGACCGCTGTGGACTGAACTTCCTGCCCAAACAGTCCGTGTGTACTCGCTGCAAAAGAGTGCCCACGCGGTACTGGTTTCAATTCATGAGTTTGGTGACGATTTTCGTGGCCGTGCTGTGCAACAGCATCCTTGGTGTGTTCTTGTTGCCGCGGCTGGCGATGGCGAAGCACGGGCAAGTCTTGTTTCGCAGTTGGTACTGGTTCGATCAGAAATTCGCCCTGTACGGCTGGGTGCCACTGGCCATGGCCCTGCTCGCCTGGGACTACTTCGTGTGGAAAGAGGCCCGGCCGAAAGTCAAAGGCTGGTTCACACGCAAACTTCTGACATTCTCTCTGGCCGCGGGCGTAGCGCCGCTGCTCCCCTGGTGGATTCCCGCAGGCCAGCCACCCGCGCAGTTCTTCGCTATGATCGGTAGGCACCAGGGCGTGCCCATTCTGCTGGCCTGGAGCGTGGTAACAGTGGTCACCATTGTTCTCTGCATTGATCCCGAATCACGCGACTACTTGCTGGGCCACGGTAGAACCTTGAGCGTCGTCAGCACCGGAATGCTCTTGCTAGTGCTCACGATGACCGTCGTCGGCTGGTCCCTGACCTACTGAGCCAGCGATTCGCTTAACACCACCCTCGAAACTCCTGTCAAACTTTTCGTCGTAGTCTCCTAAGGCTGCGTCGCCCGATCGATGAAGCTGGCGATCTGGTTGTGCAGGCTGACGCGGTCCTGGTCATGCAGGTACATCATATGGCCCGCGTTGTAATAGTCCTCCTTGATGTTTTTCTGCAGCGCGTCGGGAAGTCCCAAGTGCTCCATCGTAAATTCCGTAGCGAAAAACGGCGTAGCCAGATCGAAATAGCCATTTTCGACCTGCACTAGCAACCGTGGATTGGTGATCATGGCTTGGGCGAGATCCTGATCGACGTTTGGCGCGCCAGGGAAAAACCGCCGCGGTCCGCTTTCCTTGCGGACCCAGTTCCAGCTGCCGCCGCCTGCCCCGCTGGTGTTGTGATAAACCTTGTCCTTTCCGAATTTCAATTCGTCGTGATTGTAGGAATTGATCAACGCCGTGAACGCACCTCCCACGGCGGGTCCTTCGGGGTCTCCTTGTGCGTTTTCCTCGAGCAGATCGTAGGTATAGCCTGTGAAGCGCGCGTCAATGCGGCCGGTGGTCAGGCGAGAGCTGCGCTGCAATTCCGCACGGAATTGGCTGAGGTTGACCCGAAGATCGGCCTTGATCAGATAATCTTCACTCAGGCCGGTGAAGTAGGAAACCTTTTTTGCAACCGCAGCTTTCTCCCCGGCCGAGAGTTGCCCGCCCTTGAAGAGCGCGGAGGCGTAATCGCTCTGCGCGTATTTGCGCGCTTCTTCAACAAATCCCGGGAGATCGGCGGGGCGATCTTTCAGGAGTTTGTGGTACCACGCCGTGGCTGCATAACTCGGCAGGTAAAAAATGAACGGCCGGTCATCTCCCGGCGCGAAGGTCAGTGAAGAAAGATCGAGAACGGATGAAATCAGAACGATGCCGTTCAAGTGTACGGTATCTCGCGATTGCAGGTAATTACCGAGCGCAGCAGAACGGAAAGTGCCGTAACTCTCGCCGATTAGGAATTTGGGCGAGTTCCAGCGGTCGTTGCGGCTCAAGTAGGTGACAATGAATTGCGCAAAGGCTTCCACGTCCTCGTCAACCCCGTAAAATTCCTTGTTCTCCGCTTTGCAGATGGCATGGCTATACCCCGTGCCCAGGGCGTCAATGAAAACCAGGTCCGTTTTGTCGAGCAAGCTTTCCGGGTTGTCCACGAGTTTGTAAGGCGCGGGCGGCGTGAAGGTGCCGTCAAGAGTGTGCGCTCGCCGCGGCCCGAACGCGCCCATGTGCAGCCACATCGTGGCTGAACCCGGTCCGCCGTTGTAGAGGAACGCCACCGGGCGAGTGTTCAAATCCTTCACATCGCTGCGCGTGTAAGCTGCGGAATACATCAATCCCGTGGATTCGCCTTTTTCGTTCTTGAGAAGCGTGGTGCTAGCAGTGGCTTTGTAAGGAATCGTTTGGCCGCCGATCTTGATGCTGTGCTCGGTCATCGAAGACTCTTCTTTCGACGTGGCCACATCGCATTTATCAGCGGACTTTGCTTCCGGCGCTTTCGCTTCCCTTTCCTGGGCCGCTACCAACACGGCCTGCGCGAACCACAAACAAATTCCTGCTGCACAAAGATACTGGCTCTTTTTCATGCGCTGCTCTCCCTTATTGAAGTCTGCCTGGCTCTGTTCGCCAGCGCGCGATTTTATGTCCCTCAGCTGAATCAGTCAAAGGAGACACCCTCGGCAGCAAAGCGAGATTTACAGGAGACACAAGCCGATCAGCGCCGTTTCTTGCTTTCGCTCTGGGCAATCCGCGCCTTGACCAGCTTTTTCACGAGAGCAGCCGGCAGCGTCTTGTTCACGGGGAATTGGATGGTCCCTTTAGACGTAGAGTAGCGCTTAAGCTCGTGCTTGAACGCCTCAATAACCGAGGCAGTGGGGAACAAACTGCAATGGTTCGAGAACGCGGCGAACCATATCAGCACTCCATTGTGCTTGAATGCTGGCATCCCATAACTGATGATCTCCGTGGCCTCCCGCGGCACAACGGACCGAATCACCGCGCGAATCTTTTTCATAGTGCTGCGAGCGGGCTCAGGGACCATTGCGATGTATTCGTCTGTATCCCTGGGAACGCCGCTGCCTTTCTTCATACGGGAAATCCTCCAAGCCTTCATTTCTAGTTTACGCCCAAGACTGGCATACGGCCCTCCGGCGCCGGGACACGCAAAAATCCGCATCAGGCAACAACGCGTGCGCGCGCCTGTATCTCGTAGAGTTTGCCCCCAACCCAGGCTTGCGGCATCGCCAGAACTATGAGCGCGAGTGGATACCAGTGCGGCCCGAACGCCGGTCCCTTGTTCCACGTCGCGGCGGCGCCCGCAATACTCACCACGAGGCCGAGCAAGCCCCCCACTAGTGCGTGCATCATAGGCCTATCGGGCGCGAGCCGCGCAATGATATAGCTGGCCATGACGCCGTAGACAGTACGATAGAACGTCGCAAGCAAAAGGGGCCCATCGAAGCCAACCATCGACGCGCCCCACGGTGGAAAGACACCGTCAATGTGCAGGACTTCGTCGGTGCCAACGGTGATTGCAATTCCCGCGACTATGCCCGCAAGCACAGCGGCAATACTTCGGCCAATGCGTCGCGGAGGATTCGCCTCGTTCATGAGGGACTCGCTCCTTTCTCCTTAGCAGAAGCCCCCTGGGATGCCAGCAATTCCTCGAGTCGGTCGTAGCTTACGGCCACGCCGCTCTCCATGCCGGACTTGAGGACAGCGTCACGGGTTTCGCGCGACCCAAAGCGCGACGTGAGTGTGAGTGTAGTTTCGCCGCCTTGCTCGACCAGGACGTTCGTTACCAGCGACTCACCGGCGTACCAGGCCTCGTCGAACAACTCCGTGCAGACGATTCGCTCATGAGGCACGATCTCGCGGAAGATGCCTCCCGACCCCATCTCTTTTCCTTTGGCGGTGTTGCGCCATACATAGCGGTAAGCGCCTCCCACCCTCAAGTCAATCTCGCAGACCGGCATCGACCAGCCTGGCGGTCCGAGCAACCATTGCTTCACCAGTGCGGGCTTAGTCAAGGCGTCGAAGACCAGGCGCCGCGGCGCGTTGAAGACGCGCGTCATCGCGATCTCAAGGTCGCTGGGAGTAGTGACTTTGAATGTTTCAGAGTTCATTATTAGTTATCTCCTTTATCGTTTTGTGCGCACACGCTTTTTCCCCTTAGTCTTCACTTCGTCGTCCTTCATTCCTTCGAGCAGGGCGTCCAGCCTCTGAAAGTTGCTCTCCCAAATGCGCCGGTACCTCTCCAGCCAAACTTCCAGCTCCTGGAGCGGCTCCGGTCTCAATGCATAAATGCGGCGCTGCGCATCCACGCGAACGTCCACCAACCCGGCATCACTGAGGACGCGGAGATGTTTGGAGACTTGCGGCTGGCGGAGGCGCAGGCGATGGACCATGTCCCCGACAGGCCGCGGTCCCTCGAGCAAGAGCTCGACGATTTGAAAGCGGTTGGGCTCGGCGAGGGCTTGGAAAGTCTCGATCATGGCAGAAACGAATATGCCTCGATACGAATATTCTTGTCAAGACATATTCTTAAAAAAGAATATACAAAAGCAGTTTCCACAGACCGTCAGAATTCGCTGGCAAGGATAAACGACTTAGGGGAGCTTAGGCGAGAAGTCCGTCATCACCATAAATGTGGAATCAATCTTCTCGACGAGTTTTCCGTTGGCTTCGGACTTGTCCTTTACGCTTTGCCATTCCGGATCAGCGCCAAACGCTTTCCAGTTGGTGGTGGCGGCTTCGCGGCTCGGATGCGCCAGGATGTACACCAGCGTCTTGCCCTTCAGCGGATCATCTGTGGGCGTCCAATAGGCGACGTTTTTTATGCCGTGCTTCTCGAACAGCTTCATCGTGTGTTCGCGGAAACGCCGAAGAAGGTCGTCGAGCTTGCCCTCATAAGCGTGATACACGCGGAGCTCGTAGACAGGAGTTGCGGATGGTGCAGAGGCGGCCTTCTCTTGAGCCGAGGCAAGCCAGTCCGCCGTGGGTAGCAACGCTGCTGCCGAAAGCGATTGAAGTAAGGTTCGTCTTTTCATGCCAGCGATTCTACCAGAGGTCTTGCGCAATGCGCAGGATCGTGACGCCGTCGCAGGGATTCCGTGCAGACCCCTGCAAAAATCTGCGTGAATGATGGACGGTGGAAACCGAGAATCGGGGTGAAAGGGATCCCGCGATGACATTCTCAGAGGCATTCTAAGGGGGTGCCATCGCGGGCTTGTTCGCCCTTTACTCTATCCGCATAAAAGCTATGACCTCGTGCCGGGGTCCGTCTGTTCAAAATTGAACACCCAAGAAACTTGGACGACCGAACGGCACCATGGCTGTACTACTAAGGGCTGGACGACTGGTAGTGGTATAAGGAGGGTGCGCAAAGAAGGCGGGAAGCTCAGGGTGCGCTGAACACGTCGGCGCATTGAGAAGACAGCTCTCAAGCGCGCTAGGAGGCGAGTATGCGTGCGGATCAAGTGGAAGTTTCCTGGGACGCAGGCAAGGCCAAGTGGCTGGTTCGGATTGTAAATGGGGAAGAAGTAATTCGGCGCTACTGCAATTTGCCAAAGAATGCGGACGAGCAGGCAGTCGCTGCGGCAGCACAAAAGACCGTGCAGGATGAGGGCTACGAAGCTGATACTGCAATGGTGAGCGTGCGCCGATAGCGTCGGAAGAGGGCGCTGGCACGGCGCAGGCGGCGCTCTTTTAGGCATCGGGACCAAGCTTGCGCGAACTGTCCCATCGGTCAGGATACTCCCACGAGACACTCTTGCCCGGAAGTCTTGCAGACCTACTTCCTTGGAGTTCCAATGGAATTACTATGAGAAACTCCAAAGTGCCCTTCCTTTTCGCGTTCTTGCTGATCGGCGCATTCGCTGGACCGTCGTTTGGGCAGCAGCCAGATCGAGTTTTCAACTGGCAGCCCGGCAATCAAGAAGACGTGCGGCTGGACCCCGCCAACTATCACGCCGGCCAGACGTTTCAGGCGGGCGGAGACGGCGGCAATATGCAGGTGGATATCAAGTCGCAGCTGCCGGTCACGATCTTCCTGGCGCGCTCCGAAGAGTGGAACGCGGCGCTGCAGCATCCCGAGAGCCTGGCCAACCTGCAACAGTTGTGCACCAGAGAACATGTGGTGCAGACCAGATATTCCTGTTTCGTCCCGCCGGTCGGGATGACGCTCATCATTCGCGACGAGCGATATAGTCCCGATCACGCAGTGATTGCCGAACTCGGCGCGGTCCTGGACCCGAATAGCAGGGTCGAGCGCGCAGTGGGCGCGGGAATCACGGGAATCGCGGCGGTTGTGGCAGGGCGAGAATCGGCCAAGCGGCAGTTCAAAGCGCCCAACGACGTGCATGTCCAATATTTCCGCTGGCTGTGCGTGGAAAACTGTGTCCAGCCGGAGTTTCGGTGGACCTGGCAGGTCAAAGAGAAGTATCAACTGACGTCGTTCCTGAAAGTGTATGGCGGGTTCACGCCGGACCATGATGGTTCACAGGTCAGCATCAAGATCAAGTCCCCTGTGCCGATGGTGGTCGCGATGCTGCCGTCGGATGTCGCCAACCAGTTGCATGCCAAGCCGGAGATGTTCGAGCCCGCGCTGGAGAAGAATCCCTGCCAGCAACGCGGTGTCCAGTCTTTGGAGTTCCAGTGCACCTTCAATCTGGCCGATGGCCCCCAATCGCTGATCGTGGCGCCGGAAGCCACCGGGAACGTCCCTCACAAGAAAGCCGAAATTCAGATGCAGTTTGTGAAGTGCGTCGAGAATTGCGAGCTCCTGCAAAGCAAGCGCTAAAGCCTCACAGGGTCCATCACTTAACGCGTTTCCTTGCCCTTCCGATGGGAAGGGTTCCTTCACCTTTCGATCGACACAAGAATCCCACGCCATTTCCGCGTGTAGAACGCCCATCAAGGTAGATACGATCTCCGGCCCGTCGTCGGGGTCGTCTACTATTTTGGCGCGCGAAAGAGATAAGGCGTTGCGCCTGCGCGAACAAATTCGCAATAAATCACAAACACTCTGTTATTCGTCGTCGCCATCGTCGCCGCGATGGGCGGAAATCTGGCCTCGGATTTCGCCGCCAGGGAAACGAGTAGTGTGCATATTTGCATAGGCGGACCCGGCCCTGAGTGCGCGAACGAAGCCAGCGAAGTCATGCAGATCGAGCGCCTGATCAGTTGATCCGGCAGTATTCAGAGGAATGATGTCGGCTGCCGTCGTTGTGCCCGTGATCGAACCGGATGTAGTCTGCGGGCAGTCGGGCTTTTGCGGGATGTCAGGGTTCCCCTTGGGACCGCCGCAGAAAAATGTCATCACGGGATAATTCATGCCTTTAAGGCCGAAATGAATATGCGCGAACAAGGGCGGGCCGGTCAAGCCAGACCACGTGAATGTCCAACTCAGTGTGCTGCCGTCTTCGCTAAGCTTTGCGCGAAAAGTGCCGCTGGCGCCATTGGCCTTCGGCGGCACTTCATTGAAGGTCGATAGCCGCGTTGAAAAGCGGAGAGCGTCCCGATCATCATTGTTATTGGCCTGTGTTGGGGAATTGCCGATCAATAGCACAGCTATGGCCGCTAGCGCGGCACACATACATAGTTTTTTCATTGCTTGCTCCTTTAACGCACCAAGAACACGCCGGACAAGAAGAGACAGGGATGTTGCCTTCTTGTCCGCCAAAGGATTATTTTGCGTAACGATATATCAGCGGGATGTGTTGATTGTCAATAAGGAGTTAATTGTCGAATCGTTTGGCGCAATGCGCTCCAGAGACACCTCGCGAAATGCCAGGCAAAGACATTGCACGGTAGCCTGGGTTAGGAGCCTCTGGCGAGATGATCAGTGGATTGGTTTGAGGCAGTTCTGGAAGGCAAGCTCGCCGATTTTCTTGCCCATGGCCTGGCCAACGACCGTGGAATTGCGATAGTGGATGCCGCCGTAGATGCGCGCCGCTGATATTTCGTCGGCCCAATCCCAGATCCTTGTCCACTTGCGCGTGACGCCGGGAGCGGTGGGACTCGACATGGTAACGACAGGAATGGCACCGTTGCCAAATTCGGATTCGAGGACCGTGGCCACCGCGGCTGAAGTGATGCAATGGGCGCAGGGATATTCCGGGTGAAGCGGCGTGTCAATAGAGGGCTCCCAATCGGGCACGCGGGTGGTGGCGGCGTTGCCATTAATGTCGCCGTTGCGGATGGCGGTGATCGGTCGCCAGAACTGGAACGTGTATTTTCCGTCGAAGACGGCGATGTAAGCGTCCGCTGCGGCGATTTCCACCAGGGCAAACAAGCGAGCGTTCTGAATTAGACTGCGCCCGGGTGTGAGTGCCATGTGACGGACGATCGGTTCCCAACTGGCAGGACCTGCGAGGATCCAGAAGCGAGCAATGTCAGTTTGTTCGGCGGTGCGCACGGTGCTTTTCTTTGCGCCGAGGTCTTTGATTTCGTTGTAATCCCTGGCCCATACCGGGCCGTTCAGCACGGGTGGAGGAGCCGGGCGGAATTGTGAGCCGCGTTCCAAGACCCAGGGTGTTACGTTGCCCCAATGCGAGCCGATGGGAAGCGCTGTCGGGATGTACGCGCCGGGAGTGGTGGCGGGTTTATAGACGTTTGGAGCGTCACTGCCGTCCGAAGCGCGGAGAGCTAGAATCTTGACAGCTATTTCTTCACCGACGCCGATACCTGCGGTCTTTCCGCTGCCTTCTGGAATTCTTGCCAGAGAGGCCGCGTAAGCCGCATCGAGGTCAGCCTTCTGCTCCGGAAAGAGACTGAGCAGGACGGCATGTGCGGCGGCCACAACTGCGGCTTCGGAAGAACTGCCGGCTGGGGCGGATACTTTGAATTTGTAGGGCGCGCAACGGCCCTCGATGGAATTCACGGCGTCAAACATGGCCGTGTGGACGAGTGCCATAGTGCGGGTGCTGACGAAAGGCAGTTGCTTGGCTTGTGTAGCGGCTGCGAGGGCCTTTTCGTTCCATTCCGTGACGGCATCAGCCATTGCACAGGCAGGAACGAAAAGAATCGCGAAGGTCAGGAACCACGCGCGTAGAGAATGAGCGCCCACAATGACCTCCTTAGTCACTGGAAGGGGTCGGCAGACAAAGCCACTGCCCCAATCTTTTGTATTGAGTCTCCGTTTCCAACTTCGAGGGTGGCTGCATTCTATAACGGCTTGGTGCTTTCGCGAACGATATCCTCGATGGCTCGGGCGGGAGTTATTTCAAAAGAGAAATGCGGCCGCTTCAGAGACCGCGGGATTGGCGGAAGGCTCGGACGACAGCGGCGGCGTCCTGGTGCTGCGCGTCCACGGTGTAATTGAGACGGCGGATGTCCGTGGCGGACAGCTTGCCGGCGAGATCGGCAAGTGCCGCGCGGAGTTGCGGAAACTGCGCGAGCGTGGATTGGCGAACGACCGGAACAGCATCGTAGGGCGGAAAATAGTGGCGGTCGTCGGCGAGGGCGAGGAGGCCGAGGGAGTCGATGAGGCCGTCCGTAGAGTTGCCGGCGACAATATCCACTTGATGATCGACGAGGGCCCGGTAGATAAGGCCGAGATCCATGACTTTGGGCGATCCAGCGAAATGAAGATTGTAGCGCTCGCTCCAGCCGCGGAAGCCGTCGGGGCGTTCGAGAAATTCGTAGCCGACACCAGGGCGCCATGTGGGGGCGAGCGGGGCGATGTCAGAAATTTTCTGGAGATGGAGATTCTGAGCGTCGTCGCCGCGGATGACCATGGTGAAAGTGTTTTCAAAACCGAGCGGCTCGGTGACTTCGAGGTGAAAGCGCTCGGAGTAAAGTTGTTTCACGCGATTGTAAACGGCGGCGGAATCGCCTTGCGGAGTCTCGTTGAGGACGGCGGTGAGGGCGGTGCCCGTGTATTCGACGTAGAGGTCAAGCTCGCCGGCTTGGAGAGCTTTGTGAACGAGGAGCGTGCCGCCGAGGTTTGTCTTGCGAATGACGGGGATGCCGGTACGGACTTCGATGTGCTGGGCGAGAAGTTCGGCAAGGACGACCTGTTCGGTGAAGAACTTGGAGCCGATGGTGATTTTGGATTGCGGAGCTTGGTGGCAGGCCGAGAGGAAGTAAATCAGGCTAAAGAAATAAAGGAAATAAGCGAGTCGGAAATGAGGGCGGCACATGTTAGGAGACCTTTAGCCTTCGTTCGAGGAGGCCGAGGAGAAAATCGGCGAGAAGGGCGAGGAGAGCGGCGGGGATGGCGCCGGCCAGGATAAGCGAATCACTGACGAGCGCGACGCCGCGGAAAATGAAAGTGCCCAGTCCGCCGGCGCCGATGGCGGCGGCGATGGTGCCAACGCCAATCGTGATGATGGTGGCTGTGCGAATGCCAGCGAGAATCACGGCGAGAGCCAGCGGGAAGCGGACGCGGAATAGGATTTGCGCGCGAGTCATGCCCATAGCTTCGGCCGCTTCGAGGACCGCGGGGTCAATTCCGGTAAGGCCGACGTAGGTGTTGCGCAGGATGGGAAGAAGCGCGTAGAGAACGAGAGCAACGATGGCGGTGCGCTTGCCGATGCCGCCGATAAACGGAATGGGAATCAAGAATCCGAAGAGCGCGAGACTGGGGATGGTTTGGAAGATGCTGGCGATGCCAAGAGCAACGGCGCGAAGCGCGGGGCGCTGTACAATGAACATGCCGAGCGGGACGCCGATAAAAATGGCGATGATCATGGCGATGATCACAAGCGTGAGGTGATCGAGCGTGGCGCCGCCGATTTCGTCTCGATGATCCATGAAAAAAGACCATGCGGTTTGCGAATTCACGCGGAGCCCCCGGGCGTCACAGTGAGAGACGAAGTGAAGGCGCGGACTTCGGGATGCTCGAGGTGAAGAAATTCCTGCGGCGTGGCGCTGGCAACAATGCGGCCGGCTTCGAGCAGGACGATGCGGGACGCGAGGAGAAGAGCTTCGCGCAGATCGTGAGTGACGAAGACGATCGTTTTGCCCATATGGTGGACCAGGGCGCCGAATTCGCGCTGAAGCTCGGCGCGAGTGACGGGATCGAGAGCGCCGAACGGTTCGTCCATGAGCAGAATCGGAGGATCGGCAGCGAGAGCTCGGGCGACTCCTACGCGTTGACGCTGGCCGCCGGAGAGTTCGCGCGGATGGCGACGCGCGAATTCGCGTGGATCGAGGCCGACAAGGTGTAGCATTTCCTCGACGCGTGCGGCGATGCGGAGGGCGTCCCAGCGTTCCAGGCTGGGCACGAGACCGACATTTTCCGCAACGGTGAAATGGGGGAATAGGCCAGCATCCTGAATAACGTAGCCGATGCCGCGGCGGAGGCGGATGGCGTCCCAGGAAGTGGTCGGACGATCCTGGACCAGGATTTCTCCTTTCGTGGGCAGTAGCAACCCGTTCATCAATTTGAGGAGCGTGGTCTTGCCACTGCCGCTGCGGCCGAGGAGCACGAGGGTCTCACCGTGAGGGATTTCTAACGAGACGCGTGAAACGATTAAGCGGTTAAGAATATCGTTTATGTGGAATGACACGTCGCGAAATTCGATCATATTCGTCGCCGCGAGCGATATTTTCGTATTCATTTCGATTGACAGCGCCATATCACGGAGCGACCATCTTAATCTACCCTTAGCCCGTAGGTGCTGAATTTTGGCGCATCCTTCGCGCGGAAGCTGCATCCAAGGGAAGGGGTAAAAGGCCATGGGAGCTCTCGCCACAGCAGTCCGCATCCGTCATGACCTTCACAATAGATTGCTTGACGCTCGCGCACGCACCGATGAGGTATTTCGCGTGGTGCGCGAAGAGGCGATATACGACCGGCCGATCCCCGAGAGACACCGCATCATTTTCTACGTAGGACATGTTGAGGCGTTTGACTGGAATCTGCTAGCGCAGCGCGCGTTTGGGTTGCGGTCTTTTCAGCGCACCTTCGACCACCTGTTTGCGTTTGGCATTGACCCGGTGGACGGAGGATTGCCTTCAGACACAACGGCGGATTGGCCGACGCGGGAAGAAGTCGAGCGCTACAACCGGCGTTTGCGTGAGGAGCTGGATCGCGCGATCGAGCTTGCCCTGGAGCGGCCGGAAGAAGGGCATCCGCAACTGATCACCATGCTGGAAGTCGCGATAGAGCACCGGCTGATGCACGCGGAAACGCTGGCGTACATGCTGCACCGGTTGCCCAGCGACCGAAAGATTAGCGGCACGGAACGGGCAGGGTGGAAGGCGCATCGAGTGAAGTCACACCTGGTCGAAATTCCGGCCGGAACCGCAACACTGGGGCTGGACAGCATTCACGATGACGAGTTTGGCTGGGATAACGAATTTGGCGCGCATGAAGTCGCGACGAATGAATTCGCGATCGATAACTACAATGTGACGAATCACGATTTTCTGCGGTTTGTGCAAGCTGGAGGCTACGAAAACCGTTCCCTCTGGAGCGACGAAGCCTGGGCCTGGAAAGCAAAGGAAGGCGTCCAGCATCCGATGTTTTGGGGGCGCGAAGGCAACCTCTGGGTGTACCGAACGATGTTTGGCGAAATTCGATTGCCTCTGGAATGGCCGGTGTACGTGAGCCACGCAGAGGCGACGGCGTATGCAAAATGGCTAGGGCGCAAGCTGCCGACGGAAGCGCAGTTTCATCGCGCGGCCTATGGAACGCCGGACGGCGCACTTGAGAGCAGCTATCCGTGGGGCGAGGAAGGGCCAAGCCCATCCAAAGGAAACTTCCATTTCAAATCGTGGGATCCTTCGCCGGTAGGCACGCATCCCGCGGGAGCGAGCGCTTTCGGCGTGTACGATCTTGTGGGGAACGGCTGGGAGTGGACGAGAACGGAGTTCGCACCTTTTCCGGGATTCACGCCCATGGCTTTCTATCCGGGTTATTCTGCAAATTTCTTTGACGGCAAGCACTACGTGATGAAAGGTGGCTCGCCGCGCACCGCGGCGTGCATGTTGCGCCGGTCTTTCCGAAATTGGTTCCAACCGCATTATCCGTACGTCTACGCAACATTCCGTTGCGTCGAGGACTAATCGAGCTCAAGCCTCTGGAGAATCCAATGGCGACGCCTGCACTATCGCTCCGGCATGTGTCTGCATTCGCGGCGGATGTCCGCGAGAGCCTCACTAAACCGGGGCAGAGAGAACTGCCATCAAAATATTTGTACGACGAAGTGGGCTCGGCTCTGTTTGAAACCATTTGCGTTTTGCCGGAATACGGGCTCACCCGGGCCGACGCGCGGCTGCTGGAAAAGTATGCAGGAGAGATTGTCGGCAGGCTGCCTTCGCCGGTTCAGGTGGCGGAGCTTGGCAGCGGCTCGGGAAAAAAGACGCGCTGGATTCTGGAAGCGCTCTCGCGGCGGCAAAAGACGTACTACTACCCCATCGAGATTTCGCCGTTTGCACTCGCGGCGTGTGAAAAAGAGCTCGGGCAGATCGATATGGTCAGCATCGTGGGGTACGAACAGCCGTACCTGGAAGGACTGCGCACCGTAGCCGAAGGGCGAGCGGAGCAGGATCATCTGCTGGTGATGTTTCTGGGCAGCACCATCGGCAATTTCGATCGCGATGCGGGAGAAACGTTTTTGCGAGAAATGAGGGAGATTCTCCAGCCAGGAGACGCGTTGCTGCTTGGCACGGACCTGGAGAAGGACGTTGAGCTGCAAATGCTGGCTTACGACGATCCCGCAGGCGTGACAGCGGCGTTTAACCTGAATTTGCTGGCGCGCATCAACCGGGAGCTGGGCGCGGATTTTGATTTGAGCTGCTTCCGGCACGAGGCGCTCTGGAATTTCGCCGAGCGGCGCATCGAGATGCATCTGCGTTCGACGCGGCGACAGACGGTTCATATTCCGGCCGGCAGCCTGCGCGTCATGATGGACGAAGACGAAACCATTTGGACAGAAAGCTCGCACAAGTACCAGGCCGAAGAAATTCCAGAGATGGCAGCGCGCACGGGATTCCGCTGCGATGGACAGTGGATCGACACCGAGTGGCCCTTCGCGCAAAATCTGCTGATTGCTGAGTAATGACTGGTGACCCGGTGACTCGTCCTCCGTGACGCGTGACTATTAGCCCTCGCTAAGTAAGAGCGTACCCCCCACACTCCCCATTCCGTGAATGAATATCAAAACAAAGGACTTACAAAATGAGTTCCACTTAAATAATCGATTCTAAAGGTCATATTTTAGGTGAGGCAGGAACGAGTAGGCGGCCGAGTCGCCCTAAAAAAGAAAAACGGCAGCACGCTGCCGCACTCCAACATGTGGTTCTCTACAACGTCAATTATAGCCTGCGAAGGCGAATAGTAAAGGAAAACCTCGGAAAAGTCAGAAGGCTTCGATGCGCCAGACGAGGCGAGTGGACCAGGTTTTTTGGGTGGTGAGCGGAGGGCGCCAGACGGCGAGAATCTGCGAGCCCTGGTAGACGCGTTCGAAGCCTTCCTCGGATTCGGAAACTGTTTCAATCGGGGCAACCCAGAAATCCTCGACGAGCGGCGCGTGCAACGAGACGCGGACGCGTTGCCAGCCGTCTTCCATGCGCAGGATAGGGCCTGGCATGGAGCCACTGAAACGAAGATTTTTCTTGCCAAGCGGCGTTTCGAAAAAGCGGTCAGGCTCCGTGGGCGCCAGGAGATTGATGACCGACTCGATCCCAACGGCCACGGGCTTCTCGAGGATTTCCTTGAACTTCAAGGTGATCACGCAAGCCGCTTCGAAGCCGTTCGCGGCGGGGGTGAAAGTGTACTGCTTCAGGAGCAGAAGTTTGCCAGACGCCGAGTCCGTCTTGCCCTGCAGCATCAGGGAATCCGCGCGGAAAAGTTCGGCTTCGTTGGGCGCGGAGTTCTTTATGGTGAAAACGCCGCCGGCAAATCCGGGGTGTTCGCGTAATTCGAGAATTTCGTAGTCAGCGTGGGTGCGGTCGGGGTCGAAAATCATGACGCGGAAGGCATGGCGCGGCCAGTGATCATAACGAAGGAATCGCTCGAGCCCAGGCTCTTTGACGCGGGTTTGTTCGTGAATAGAAGCGACCGCGCCGGTGGCGGGTTTTCCCGCAGCTTCGCGCAAGCGCGTGTGATAGGCCTCTGGGCGGCGCAGGATGGAATTCACGAGTGTGGCAGCCGCAGGGCGGAAATCGAGTGCGGCGATGGTGCCGCCGTCATTGGGTTTCACAAGCGCCTGAGCCTCGAGTGAGGTGAAGAGCAGCTCGTTCGCGCCGTCGGCGTCGTAGTCCAAGAGTTCGACGCGCGGCGCGAGCGCACCGGGGGTTTCCCGGTCAGCGATCGCCTCCGCGCGAATCAGATTGCGCCAAGGATCGGTGCGCAGATGCGGGGCATAGATCCCGCCAAAAATACCGTGCCAATAGGCGTCGTTGCACTGCGCGCGCAGGAGCAAGTCGCGGGCTTGAAGTAATTCGCCGGAGGACTTCGCGCCGTCGCGGTGAACGGGCGCGGCAGCGACGCGCGCAGAAACGCGTAGCATTTTCTTGTGCAGCAGGTTGGATTCGGGATATTTGCGAAAAAAGCCGCGCCAGGAGCCTCCGCGAAGGAAGGAGAGGATTTCCGGGCGCGCGCCGAACTCCTTCAGGACCTCGTGATAGCGCTGCCGGACTCGCGTAGGGAGCGCCCACTCCATCATCTCGGTATAGGAGGCGGTCGGCAGATCGGCGCGGCCGAGAGGCGCGTGTGATTCCAGATAGGCACCAGGAGTGGAAACCTCCAGCCAATCGGAATTTTCTTCCAAAGCGGTAAAGAAAGCGGAGAGCCAGCCGTCTTTGTAGCAATGTTCGTGCGTTCCCGGCCAGACGCCGAACTTTTCCATGTCATCGCCCATGGCTGCCACGCCACCCGGATGGACGGCGGCGGCATCCCGCAGATAAGCGATAACGTCTTCGACCTTGCCAAAAGGAATGAGATAGCGGAGCGCTTTCTGCCCGGGGTAAAGCCACACGGTCTTGCCACGGTCTTCGGCGATGTAGGCGCCAAAAAGTTCCTCTGGCTCGAAGCCCGCGGCAAGGAAGTGGATGTCGTCAACCAGGGTGTAGGCAACGTTGGCTGCGGCAAGCGCGGTAGGAAGCTGCGGCTCCCAGACGCGCTCGGCGAGCCACGCGCCGGAAGGCGGCTTGCCGAAGTGCTTCTCCAGATACGCAGCCAGACGGGTAATTTGTTCGTGCTGATCTTCGGGCGAAATGGAGACCAGGATCGGTTCGTAGAACCCGCCACCCACAAACTCCACTTGGCCAGCCTGGACCAACTTTCTCAGGCGAGCGAAATACTCAGGACGATGTTCCTCAATCCAGGTGAGAAGCGGGCCGGAATAGTGGAGGCCAAGATGAACCTTCGGATGCTTTTCGAGGTGCTCAATAAATGGAAGATAGGATGAATCGTAGGCCTTTTCGAGGACATGCTCGAAATTGCCACAAGGCTGGTGCGCGTGAATGAGCAGAGAGAGATGGAATTTCTGCGGCATGGGGACAGTTTTTTCTCTCTACCATCATAACCTGTCACGCAAATTTAGGAATTCCTGGGCGCCAGGATGCGCGTAGTGCGCACTTAATCGGTTACGGGACGGACTCACATGGTGGCGACTAGGCGCCTCGATCAGGGCATGGTGTGTTTTAGCACCCAATCGGAGACGGCGTTCAGAGCCTCCGGCGCCACGGTCTCCAGAATTTCGCCATACTGGTTTGGCAAACCCGTCGCGCTGTGCTGGAGAAGATGGTTCAAGCCGGGTAATTCGAGGGTTTGAAAGTCTTGATTGCCGCCGTCTTGCAAGGCTTTCTGGATTTTGGCGAGATTCTCCTTTGGCGAAACCTGAAGGTCCTTTTCACCATTCAAAGCAAGGACTGGGCACATCGTCTTTTGCAAGGCAGGGCGAGGGTCATAATCGAGGTAGAAACGAAACCACGGCGTAGCCATCAGTTGCACTTGCGATTCCAGGGCTTCCGGAGGAAGAGACGCGCTCATGGCGCTGGACTTTACGAGCTCGCTCACCTTGGATTGCAAAGTTGCGGGATCCTTCTCCTGGCGAACCAGCGCGTAAGCTTGCTTATTGAATTCGCGGGCCGTGGCCATGTGGGCCTCGTTGAGGCCCGCAGCCTTCAAGATAAGTCCCGACTGCAGCAAGAGAGTCTCTTCGCCAGTAAGGCCGGGCCCGGCAAGAAGCACGATCCAGGCAACATCGCCGGAATGTGCGGCTATCGACGGTGCGATCATGCCGCCTTCACTGTGGCCAATAAGGCCGATTTTCTTCGTGTTAATTTCCTTGCGGGTTTTCAGATATGCGAGGGCCGCCTCGGCGTCGACGGCAAAATCCTCCATCGTCGCGTTCGCGTAGTCACCCGTGGACTTACCGATTCCGCGCTTGTCGAAGCGCAGAACGGCGATGCCTTTCCGCGTGAGGTGGTCGGCCAGAACTAGAAAGGGGCGGTGTCCGGCGAGGGATTCATCGCGGTCGTTTGGCCCGGAACCGCTGAGGAGAATTGCAGCGGGAAACGGGCCTTGGCCGGGCGGAAGCGTGAAAGTACCTGCGAGTGAAATTCTAGCTTTTTCGTTCGGGAAGGTGATTTCTTCTTCCCTATACGGATAGGGTCTTACGGGAGTTTGCGGGCGAATCAATTCAAGAAGCTTGTCGGAGCGTTGAAAACTCAGCTTCTGCTCGGTGCCGTTCTGCGTCCAGTTTCCGTTGATGGCTGTTTTCGTGGCGTTAAGCGTGCCATCGTAAACGCCGCTCACGACGGGAATCTCAAAGTGAAAGCTGGCCTCCTTCTGGCTCACCTTGACGGCGGGAAGTCCGCTCACTCCCTGGTCGGGGCTATCGAGCGCGGCGACGAGCTGCTTGCGATAGTCATGCGAGACGTGCAATTGCAAACGCAGGCGCATGCCGTTGCCTTCCAGCGCGCCTTGCCATACTCCTTCGGCGCTTGCAACGGCATCGGAAGGCTTTCTTGCACCGGTTCCCGCGGCCTGGCGGTGAAAAATGAGGGGAAGGCTGACGCTGCCCTGCATCCAGTCTCCGTCGATGCTGCGCTGATCCGCTGCAAGTTTTCCTTCATAGGAAGCGCTCACGGAAGCCACGCTGAAACGGAGGATGGAATCTTTCTGGCTAAATGCGGTGACTTCAATGCCGTAGACACCTTGGTCCAGGCTATCAATGGTGGCTTTGAGAGAACCGTCTTCGGTTTTTGTGACGTGCAAAACGAGATGGAGCATCGCTTCGCCTGCCTGAAGCGAACCGTTCCACTGGCCTTCCAGTGTGGGAGAAGTCCGTTGGGGCTGTGGTTTGTGAACGGGTGGAGTCTAAATCGTAAGAATGCGGGCCGTACCTAGCGGGCCAGGCTACTTTCCCTGTTTTGCGTACCACTCGGCGTTGATCGGAGTGAAGCTGTTCCACTTTTCCGGCAGGTCTTCGAGCGCGAAAATAGCGGTCACCGGGCAAACAGGTACGCAGGCGCCACAATCGATGCATTCTGTTGGGTGGATGTAAAGCTGAGTCTCAGCCTCGAAAGCCGGCTCATCCTTACGCGGATGGATGCAGTCCACCGGGCAGACATCCACGCACGCGGTGTCTTTTGTGCCGATGCACGGCTCGGCAATCACGTAAGCCATTACGGGTCTCCTTTGTTCAGGCAGTGGACCGGTGGCTCAGCGGAACAGCTCAACCGGCAAAAAATCCTTATATCACGCGCCTGCCCGGCGCGACAAGCAGCTAAGGGAATTGTACGCGGGGGGCGGCAGTTTCTCAACCGGCGGAGGTATGGATAGAATGATAGGAGAAGGAAGGCACATGAAAATTCGGACTTCGTTTTTCTTACTTGTTTTGGCGGCCGCGGCGACCGCACTGGCGGCTCCGCAGGCTTCGAAGACGGCTGCTCCCCGCGATCCGGAGATCATCGACGCGCAAGGCTATCAGAAATTGCTGGAGCAAAACCGCGGGAAGCCGCTGCTCGTCAATTTTTGGGCGACCTATTGCGAACCGTGCCGCGATGAGTACCCCATGCTGAATGACTTGGCAAAGAAATACGCGCCGCAGGGATTCAGAGTTGTTGGCGTGAGCATGGATGACGATGGCGATTTAATCCTGATGCGGCGTTTTCTCGCCCGCTATAAGCCGGTGTTTCCCAATTACCGGAAAAAAGCGGGCGAGGAAGCGGACTTCAGACAATTCACACAGGCAGTGCTTCCAAGTTGGAATGGGTCCCTGCCGGCTACATTCTTCTATAGCAAAGACGGCAAGCAGGCGGGACATATGTTCGGCGAAGGCCCGCGGGACGCCTACGAGGCGGCCATTCGAACGCTGCTGGCCCCTGGTTCCAACTAACACTGATCCGCTCACGAGCGAAACCAAACTTTTCGATGTGCTAAGAACTGTTCGAGAGGTTGCAGATGCTCAACACCAAGGGCAATCGCATCACCTATTTTGGCCACAGCACTTTTTCATTAACCACACCCTCGGGCCAGGTTGCCTTGATCGATCCGTGGGTGACGACGAATCCATGGTGTCCGGACGCTTTGAAGAAGGTGGCGCGATTGGACGCCATTTTCTTGACCCATGCGCATACCGACCACGTGGGCGATCTTCTGGCGCTGGCCAAGCAGTTCAAACCGAAAATTGCGGCGATATTTGAAACGTGTTTGTGGATCGAGAGTAAGGGATTAGAGGAAGAGACTTGCCCCATGGGCAAGGGCGGCTCGCAGACAATCGGCGAGTTTGAGATCACTATGACGCACGCGTTTCATTCGAATTCTATTGACGATAGCGGCGTGCGGCATTATGGCGGCGAGCCCGCAGGGTATATCATTCGCATGCCCGGCGGGTTCAAGGTGTATCACGCGGGAGATACGGCGCTGTTCGGCGACATGAAACTAATCGGCGAACTCTACAAGCCGGACCTCGCGATACTGCCGATCGGCGATCGGTTCACGATGGGCCCGCGCGAAGCCGCGTATGCCATCCGCTTGCTTGGAGTGAAGCATGTCGTGCCGATGCACTACGCGACGTTTCCGTTCCTGACCGGCACGGTGGAGGAATTGCGCAAAGAGACGAGGAAAACCAAAGGGCTGAAAATTCACGCGCTGAAGCCGGGAGAGACACAATGATTCGCACCGAGAATTTGCGCAGCGGGTACATCCAGGACGATGTTGAGGAGTATGTTTATCAGTTGCTGCCGGAGCGCGATGCGGTGGTCGCAGAGATAGAGGATTACGCCGCGCAGAACCGCGTTCCGATTATCGGGCCGGCAGTGGCGCGATTGCTGACGCTATTTGTGCAAGTCTCCGGGGCCAAGCGGATTTTTGAGATGGGATCGGCCATTGGGTATTCCACAATCTGGCTGGCGCGCGCAGCGGGGCCAAAGGGAAAGGTGATTTATACGGATGGCGACTCGGAAAAGGCGCGCCGCGCGAAGGATTATTTCCGCCGAGCGGGCGTCGCCAAACGCATTGATGTGCGCGTCGGCGACGCGCTTGAACTGCTGAGAAAGGCACCGGGCACGTTTGATCTGATCTTCAACGACATCGACAAGCACCAATACCCTGCCGCGCTACGCCTAGCCTTGCCCAAGCTGCGCCGCGGCGGTTTGTTCGTTACCGACAATACGCTGTGGTCCGGAAAAGCGGCGCGACCTGCAGCGCCGGACGACATTCACACGCAAGGCATTCAGGAATTCAACCGGCTCGTCTATGCCGCAAAGGAGCTCTACCCGGTTTTGATCCCGCTGCGCGACGGCGTGACCGTGTGCCGGAAGAATTAAACACAAGTTATGGCAACCGCCTCCGCATCCGCGCCGAAAACTCTTTCGGGAAATGCCCCTGGGCCAAAAGGGCGATTCCTGATTGGTAGCCTGATTGAGATTTCGCGCGACTGGCTTGGTTTCTACAAAAACTGTGCGGACCAGTACGGCGACGTGGTTCGCGTGCATCTCGCCCATGTACCCGTGTATCTGGTGGTCCACCCGCGCGACATCGAAACCGTGCTCGTCACGAACGCGGCAAAATTCACGAAGTCCGAAGATTATCGCGCGCTGGCGCGTGTCCTGGGGCGGGGTTTGCTGACCAGCGAGGGAGATTTTTGGAGGCGCCAACGCAGCCTGATCCAGCCCGCGTTTCACCGCCAAAGCATCCTGGCTTACGCGGAGGTGATGACGCGGGCCGCAGGCCGCATGCTGGATTCATGGAATGAAAAGAGTGAGCGCAACATCCATGAAGACCTGATGCGCGTAACCTTGGAAATCGTCGGGCAATGTCTGTATGGCGCGGAAGTCACGAATGCTGCGGAGCGGGTTGGCCACGCCATGGAAGTGGTAACGGGAAGATTTATTATCAACGCGAGTCTGGCGATGCTGTTTCGTTTCGATATTCCCGTTCGATTGGCGATCCGGGAATGGCGCGCCATCCGCGAATTGAACGAAATCATCGGCGGCATCATCCGCGAGCGGCGTTCTTCCGACCAGCCGCGCGAAGACCTTTTGGATATGCTGCTCCGGGCGCGCGACGCAGACGGCAATCCCATGAGCGACACGCAACTGCGCGACGAAGTGATGACGCTTTTCTTGGCCGGCCACGAGACCACGGCCATCGCGCTCTCCTGGGCCTGCTACTTGATTTCCCAAAACGCGGATATCGAGGCGAGGCTCGCCGAGGAACTGCAAACGGTCCTAGGCGGTCGTGTGCCGACGCCGGAAGACCTTCCGCGATTACGTTATACGGAAATGGTGCTCAAGGAAACGATGCGCCTCTACCCCGCGGTGTGGGGCATCGGCCGGAGAGCGATGGAGGATTGCGAGCTTGGGGGATATCGCGTGCCCGCAGGTTCAAACGTTTTCATTCTGCAATGGCGGACGCAGCGCGATGCGCGCTTTTTTCCTGACCCGGACCGATTCGACCCGGAGCGCTGGAGGGAAGACCCGGTTCGCTCGGGAAAAATTCCGCGTTTCGCGTATTTCCCGTTCGGAGGCGGGCCGCGCGTTTGTGTAGGCGCATCCTTCGCGATGATGGAAGCCACGCTGCTGCTGGCCATGATTCAGCAGCGATTTCATCTTGAGGTTGTCCCAGGGCATCCCATCGAAATCTTCGCGTCGGTTACGCTGCGTCCCAAGTATGGCATTCGCGTGATCCCACGCCGCCGAACGGTAAACGAAAAATCTTCCCAAGGGACATAACCCAGGCAGAAATCATCGGAAGCAGGGTGATGAGGGAACTTATTTTCGGAAGAAATTGCGGACCAGGAAGCCGAGGTTTGCAGGGCGTTCCGCGAGACGCCGCATGAAATAAGGAAACCAGTCCTTGCCGTAAGGGATATAAGTGCGGACGCGATAACCATCGCTGACGAGCCGGCGCTGCAAATCGGTGCGCACTCCGTACAACATCTGAAACTCAAAATCGTCCTTGGAAATCTGCGTGGCCGCGGCAAAGCGAATGGTTGCCGCAATCATGCGCGGATCGTGCGTCGCAATGGCGTGGTAGAAGCCGCTGGACAACAGGACCTGCATCAGCCGGACGAAATTCGCGTCCACGTCCTCTTTCCGCGGAAAGGCAACCTCCTCTGATTCCTTGTACGCGCCCTTGCACAGCCGAATACGGCAGCCGCAGGATAATAGATCCGCGACGTCCGTTTCACTGCGGTAGAGATAGGATTGAATGACCGTGCCGACGGCGGGGTTGCGAGTTCGAACGCGTTTGACGAGGTCGGTGGTCCGCTGCGTGTAGGCAGAGCCTTCCATGTCAACACGCAGAAAATTGTCGAAGCTGGCGGCGCGCTCGACGATGGAGCGAAGCAGACCTTCGCAAAACTCAACGTTAATGTCCAGGCCGAGTTGTGTGAGCTTGCCGGAAACGTTGGCGTGCAGACGTTCCTCGGCGATGCGTTCAAAAATTTCGAGATAGGCATCGCGAGAGTGCTGCGCATCAGTAATCGTGGCGACATTTTCTCCCAGGTAATCGAGGCTGGCGTGCATTCCCGCGTTATTGCACTCGCGGGCGGCGGCGATAGCTTCATCCAGTGTCTCGCCTGCGACGAACCGGCGGGCCATGCGGCGCGTGGTGCCATTGGAGGTAACCCAATTGGCGAAGCCTTTGCTTTCGGAAAGCTTGAGCAGGGTCGACCGGAGCATGCAGGGATGATTATGGCAGCCTGGGAGCGCCGAAACTACTGCTTGTGCTCTTCCAGAAACTTTTCAGCATCAATCGCGGCCATGCAGCCGGAGCCCGCGGCCGTGACCGCCTGGCGGTAGCGATGGTCCTGCACATCGCCGGCAACGAAAACCCCAGGAATCGTGGTGAGGCTCCCGTGCCTGGCGAGCAGGTAACCGTTCGCGTCCATTTCGAGTTTCCCCTTGAAGATAATAGTGTTCGGATCATGACCGATAGCCACGAATACGCCGTCGAGGGGAATCTCCCGAGTCTCCTTGGTCTGCGGATTGCGCAAGTTCACGCCCTCGACGTGGCCCTGGGGAGCGAAAATCTCCTCTACCACGAAAGGAGTGACAAATTCGACTTTATCGTTCGCCCTGGCGCGGTCAATCATGATCTTGGAAGCGCGAAAGTCATTTCGGCGGTGAATAAGATGCACCTTACTGGCGTAACGCGAAAGAAAGTTGGCCTCTTCCATGGCGGAATCACCGCCGCCGACTACGGCGATGGGCTTACCGCGGAAGAAATAACCGTCGCAAGTCGCGCAAGTGGAAACGCCGTGGCCGATCAATTCCCTTTCGCCCTTCAGACCCAGCAAGCGCGCTGAGGCCCCCGCAGCAACGATCAGAGATCGCGCTTCGTAGGTATCTTTTCCGGCGATGATCTTGAACGGGCGCTTGCTGACGTCCACTTCGGTTACAGCGCCGGCTTTGAACTGCGCTCCGAATTTTTGCGCCTGCTTGCGCATGTTCTCGATAAGCTCCGGCCCCATGATGCCGTCGGGGAACCCTGGATAATTCTCGACGTGCGTGGTGAGGGAAAGCTGTCCGCCAGGCTCATGTCCGTCCAGGACCAGCGGTTTCAAGTTCGCGCGCCCGGCGTAAATCGCAGCAGTTAGACCTGCGCAGCCGCTGCCAATGATGACGACGTTGTGCATTCGATCGTTCTCCATGCATTAGATTCAACACTGCGCCCGCCGGATACAATGCAGCCCGGTATTGTAGCATTCCCCTCCCGGCGGTTCGGAATGCCTGCGGCCAATTTGGAGAGCCTTTTGTGCGCGGCCGGCATTGACCAGCAAGAATGGCTGCCGCTATAGTCCAAGTAAATATCAGGTTGCCCGAGGAGAAAGTCACGATGGATCCGCGCTACCCAATTGGAAAATTTGAAATGCCCGTGCAAGCGACGCCGGCTCGGCGCCAGCAAGCGATCGACGAGATTGCGGCCACTCCGGCCAAAATGCGCGCCGCAGCCAAGGGCCTGAGCGACTCGCAGCTTGACACTCCATACCGCGAGGGCGGCTGGACAGTGCGCCAAGTGGTGCATCACGTTCCCGACAGCCACCTCAACGCCTACGTCCGATTGAAGCTGGCACTCACCGAAGAGAAGCCTACAATTAAGCCCTACAACGAAGCCGCCTGGGCCGAACTGGCTGACTCCAAATCTACGCCCATCGAGGTTTCGCAAACGCTACTGGATTCGGTACATACCCGATTTGTCCAATTGTGGCGTTCGTTGAAGCCCGAGCATTTTGCGAGGGTTCTCATTCATCCGGAACATGGCGAGCGCACCGTGGACTGGCTGCTGTTCCTTTACGAGTGGCATGGAAAGCATCACGCCGCACATATCACGGAACTTCGCAAACAAAAGGGCTGGTAGAAGTACTGAGAAGAGTCCGCGGTTGTGCGCTCGACGCTGTCACTCCACTCGATTGGAGAAGAGCTTTTCGGCTGTAGTTGTGTGGCGCGCGGCGCTGCGGCTCGTGTACGATGATCCGGTACCCAAGGAGAGCGCATGAGCCGGCCTGCAGGAACTTACGCTGTTTTTGAAACTTCACAAGGAAACATTGTGGTGCGCTTACTGGAAAACGAAGCGCCCAAAACGGCGGCGAATTTCGTCGGGCTTGCCGAAGGCACCAAAGAATTCACGAATGAAAAAACCGGCCAAAAGGAAAAGAGACCCTTCTACGACGGGCTGATCTTCCATCGCGTGATTCCGCAGTTCATGATTCAGGGCGGCTGCCCACAGGGCAGCGGAATGGGAGGGCCGGGCTACAAATTCGCGGACGAATTTCATCCTTCGTTGAAGCATTCGAAAGCGGGAAAGCTCTCGATGGCCAATTCCGGGCCAGGAACCAACGGAAGCCAGTTCTTCATCACCGTGGCGGCAACGCCGTGGCTGGACAATCGCCACACCATTTTTGGGGAGGTCGTCGAAGGCCAGGAAGTGGCGGACAAAATCTCAAATATACCACGCGACTCGAACGACCGCCCAAAAACACCAGTGTCCATCAAGAAACTTCGCATCGAACGCGTCGCCTGAGCCGACGCTAATTGCAATGCTCACGCCCGAGCGACTACTCCGGCTGATGATTGAATTCATTTTTGTGCTCCTCGGCGGACTGTTGATATGGCTGGGTCTTGCCGGCCCGGCTCACGGCCGCACAGTCGATCGGCACGGCGTGCCCTGGCTGGTCCTCAGCGTAGCGTTGATCGTTTGGGGCTTGCGAGCGCTGTACAGCCCGGGCCAATGGTGGTTGCGATGGCAAAACTGGACGCGTGGTTTATCCCTGGCGCTGTTGGGCGTCCTCCTGCTTGTGATTTCGCGCGTGCCGTTCCCCTGGGTTGGTCCTATGTTAGCTGCCGGCGGCGCACTTCTTGCTCTGCGTGGCATGATTGCCTCGTATTTGATCCTCCGGCCGCGGTGAAAGCGCCTTTTGCAAAAGAATCGAGTGGCAAATCCTAAGGGATATTTCTTCTTTTCTTTCTTTCTCTTTGGCTTCGACTATAATCCCCGCAACTGACAGCCCTCCTGGAATTTGAGACTCCTCAGGGCCGTCGTAAGCCTCATCGAAAAATAAAGGAGAACGTCCGTGCTGAAAGAATTCAAGGATTTCGCCATGCGCGGCAACGTGTTGGATATGGCGGTCGGTATCATCATTGGTGCGGCGTTTGGAAAAATTGTGACGTCGCTGGTGGAAGACGTGATCATGCCGCCAATCGGCAAAGTGCTGGGCCATGTTGATTTTTCTCAATTGTTCCTCAGCCTTGACGGGAAATCATACTCAACGCTGGCGGATGCAAAGAAGGCGGCAGCGGCGACACTCAACTATGGATTGTTCCTCAACACGGTAATCAATTTTCTGATTGTCGCCTTCGCAGTGTTCCTCCTGGTGCAGCAGGTCAATCGCTGGACGAAGAAGGCGGAAGCCCCTGCTGCGCCGATGACGAAAGATTGCCCGCAGTGCGCGATGACCATTCCAATCGCAGCGAAGCGCTGCGGGCATTGCACCGCGCAGCTCGCTTGAACGGTGCTTGTCCCTGGCAGGAAGAGCGGGCACAGTGATAGGAGCACCAAAGCGCACGAAAACACAAAGAACTAAGAACTTACAACCAACAACTGAAGACTGATTATTTTATTTTATTTTATTTTTTTTAACTCTTAGGAGCTTTCTTCTTCTGGTTGGCTTCCAGGTGCTGGCGCAGGCGGTTGATTACGGCGTCTTCATGACCTTCGTCGACCTCTTTTTGTACTTCCTCCAGCGCAAAGTGCACGACGTCGTGATGGTGCATTTCCAGCGGCGCTACGGTGTCGCTGAAACGCAGCCAAAGCCGGTGTAGCAGATTAACCTCATTGGCGGTCAGATTGGGCGCATGCGGGCCGAGGACTTTGTAAATCTTGTCCCCATTGGGCATGTGGATTTCCAGGTTGAATTGCGGCTTTTGATCGCCAAGTTTTTCCCACGCTTCGCCGATCTGCCGCGCTTGCTCCTCGTTCGATTCCCTGGTGGAACGCCCGGCAACAATCGTGCTGGATTGCAGCGAAGTCGCGGCCCGCAGGATGCCGTCCCACAAATCGTTTGCGGCGACCACGGCGAGGCGGATCGACTTGCCTCGTTTCTCGGCCATGGAAAGCGCCTGGGAAAAGAGTTGCTGCTCGATACTGCCGAAAAGCTGGTCGGCCTCAAGCTCGTTTTCACCCGAAGCTGAGCGGCGCAACAGGCGGACATGCAGCACTACGACATCGCGGCGCCCGGGCTTGACGCGGTCCAGCACGTTTCCGAGATGATAGAGCGCGTAGTGGTTACTTATCGGAACGAGGATGTTGCCGGGGCGGGCGCCCACGGCCTCAGGCGTCAATTCCGATTCCAACTCGAGATTGAACTGGTCCATCTCGACGTGGGACGCGCCGCCATGTTTACCCTGGCGTTCCGATATCGTGAATACGATATAAAGCAGAACAGAAAACGTTGCGCCCGCCATAGTGGCAATGGGCTTGGTGAACAGGTTCACCACGGCGATCAAAAACAACATCAAGGTAATTAAGCCCAATCCGACGGGAATCTGCACTCCGCGAATAGTGAAGTTCAGCGGGACCTGGAATTCGCGCTGGCCGGGACTGGTGTAGCGGAGAACCAGCACTGCGAGGCCGTTCATGGCGAAGCTCCAAATCACACCGAACGCGTAAAGGTTCGCGAGAAAGGTGACGTCGCCGCGGCTGATGACTATGGTGATGACCTGCAGCGCCACGACGGTATTGATGATGCGATAGCTCGTCCCGAACCGTTTGTGCGGCTGGCGGAACCAGGCGCTGAGCACGCCGTCTTCAGAAACGCGGTTCAACACTCCGTTCGACCCGACAATGGCCGTGTTGACGGCGCCCGCCAGGATCAAAGTGCCTACAACAACGACAAAGCCGTGGAATATCAGGCGGGCGACAAATGGGCCTTCCAGATTCATCGCCAGACCGCCGATCAGGTTCTCGAGGAAATGCTGGCGGACGTCGTCCGGAATAATCATCACGGCAAAGAACGAGACCAGAGAGGTAAAGACCAAACTGTAGACGAAAATGACTGCCCCCGCTTTTTTCAGGTTGGGGAGCTTGGGGCTCTCGATTTCGCGATAGACCTGCGCAAGCGATTCCTCGCCGCTCATCGCCAGAACGGAATGGCCGAGGGCAATAAGGACGGCGAGAACGCCGAACGTGTGAGGAAGGCTGCTGTGCGCCAGCCAGCCGAGGGCGCTGGTGGTCAGCCGGAGGTTGCGCGGGTAAGGCCACGGAGGAAGCGGGGAATGGCGCACGGCTATCGTGTAGCCACACCAGACAATGAGCATCACCACCATGACGGTGACCAGCTTCATGATCTGCAAAGCTTTTTCGCTGGATTCGGCAACGCCCTTGGTGTTCTGCCACCAGAAATAAAGAGTGACGGCAATGGCAAAGCTCGCAGCAATAAAACTGATTGTTCCGGAAGCCAGCGGGCCGCTGAGGTGAAAATACTGCAGGAGTTCATCGGTCAATCCCGCGAGATACCGGCCGGCGGCGACGCCGCTGATCGGGCCGGTGAGGATGTAGTCAAACATCAGCGCGGAAACGCTGAATTTGGCGAGCGTCCCGCCAAGGGACATCTTCACGGCTCGATACACGCCGCCGCGCACGAACATACTGCAGCTTTCCACGTAAACCGCGCGCACGGCGTAGGAAAACAGCATGATCGCCAGGATGAACCACGGCGCGGTCTTGCCGATGTAGCCTTCCGCTTCGCCGCCGGCGTAGTACGCCGAGGAGGCCAGGTCATTCAGCACGATGGCCGCCGCCCGCCAGAACGAAATGAATGTCAGGAGGGCTGTGGTGGCGACGATGACACGCGGAATACCGTTGCCGCGGCTGCCTGCGGCAGCAGGGCTATTGGGAGTGCTGCTCATGTATGGGTTGCGCTAACTTGCAGGTTGGAATGCTCGCATTTTTGAAGAACTAAGTCTAGCCGGACATCCCTGTAAATTTCCAGAAACGCTTTAGCGCGCGGCCGCTCGGAAGGCTTTAGCGCATTCGGCGCAGGGGCAGATGTTACGAAGATGCTCGTAGCTGTAAATGCCGGTGGAATGGCCATCGGTGAAGCTGATTTGGATGGCGTAGTTGCCTACCTGCGTGGCGGCCTGAGCGCGCGGCTTGGGCTTGAACATCGGCAACGCGGGAGATGAGTTGAGAGTCGAAGCCAACTCGCCGAACGAAGCCTTCTTCTCTCGCGCGTCGTTGCAGGTGGCGCAGGGACACTCCTCGCGCAAATAAGCAAACTCGTAGTGGCTGGCATGGCCGTCGGCCCAGGTGACATCCACACCGGTGCCGTTCGAAACGTGAATCTTGACGCTCGTTGGTTTTTTTCGCGGGTCGAGGGTAGTCGGCATAGACGAGTGTGCGATCAGCTCTTGGGCTTGCCGTCGCAGCAATCGCCCGGGGGAATCGGATTCCCGTGCGGGCAGGTTTTGGGATGCCCCAGGAACGTGCAAATGCGCTGGTCCAGTTCCGGGCTGATGATGTGTTCGAATTTGCAGGCTTGCGTATGCGCCTCAGAATCGTCGACCGAAAAAGTGTCCTTGAAAAGGCGCTCGGCAAGCCGGTGACGGCGGACAACGTCGCGCGCGCGCTGGCTGCCTACAGGCGTCAGTTGCACTTCGCCGTTTTGCATTTGCACCAGGCGTAGGTCGGACATGCGCGAAAGCACTCTCGCGGCAGGCTCTTCTGCAACGACCGGTAACTTTCCTGCAGGTCCGGACGCATGCAAATGTTCAGGCTGAGCCGACTTCCCTTCCTCGCCGCAAACCCAGATTTGCTCAAGCAGATGGTCAAAGCGGATTTCGTCGTCCGTGGACGCCGGCGTGCAGCAATCCGCGGTATCTGCGAGCGGGCAATTCAGCGGATGGCTTGGCCCATGCAGTGCTGTATCAAAATGCAAGTGGCCATGCGCCAGCTCGATGCGGCGGTCAGACTGGCGTGCGATGTCCGGGTCGTGCGTTACCATCAGGATGGTGTGGCCGGAGTTGTGCAGTTCGCGGAAAATCTGGATGACGATGGCTTCGTTGGCTTCGTCGAGATTGCCGGTCGGCTCGTCGGCAAGAATTATTTTCGGCTGATTGATCAACGCGCGCGCGATGGCCACGCGCTGCTGCTCGCCGCCGGAGAGTTGAGCGGGGAGATGCGTCAGCCGATCACCCAAGCCCACGCGCTTCAGCGCTTCTTTGGCCTGCTTTTCGTCCGTGAGGCTATGGAAATACTGCGCGAGCATCACGTTCTCCAGCGCCGTGAGATACGGCACGAGATGAAATTGCTGAAAGACGAAACCCACTTTTTCCGCGCGGTAGCGGACCAACTCGTTCTCGCGAAGTTTCGAGAGATCGACGCCGTCAACGACGACGTGTCCAGATGTGAGTGTGTCCAAACCGCCGAGAATGTTGATCAGCGTGGTTTTCCCGGAGCCCGAAGGACCCATGAGCGCAACCCATTCGCCGGTATTCACGTCGAAGCTTACTCCGCCAAGCGCGCGCAACGTGCCGTACTGCTTGACCAGGTTTTCGATGACCACTTGCTTCGCCGCGGTTCGCGGCGGCGCTGCAACGAGGGTACTCACGCTTCACCCCTGAAAACCGATGCCGGGCGGATGCTGGCCAGCCTCCGCAACGGAAACGCGCTGAGAATCGCGACTATCACGGTGAGCGCCACAGCTACAGGATACACAATCAACCTCGGCCGCGCCGCCACGCCAAACACTGCTTTGCCTAAACCGATCGACAGAAAAATCCCCGCAGCAGCGCCAATGACGCCGCCCGCAAGCCCAAGCAACGCCGCCTCCGCAAGGAAGAGCCGCAGCACTCGGCGCATTGAGCCACCGATCGCCTTCATCAAGCCAACGTCCATCTTCCGTTCCATCGCCACGTTGGTCATCGCCGCCATAACGCAAAGCCCAGTGAGCAGCAAAATAATGGCGACCGTCGCCGTTAGCATCCCGCTGATGCGGTTGTAAATTTTCGCTTCGCCTTCCGTGAACTGTCGGATTGGGCGAACATCCGCTTCGGGAATCGCTCGTCGAAGCGCTGCAACATATCGATCCACCACGTCCGGGGCACCCGGAACACGCATTAGAATTGTACTCACGCGCTGAGTAGCTCCCGACAAGCGTTGCACTGGTTCGAGACCTAGAAATACTTGGTTGTCTTCGGGGCCTCCGAACTCCAGAATGTCCCCAACGGGAGAGAATATCTCGCGCCCCCGCACTCGCAAAATGAGTCCTAAATGAAGTTCTGCGTGGAGCTGCACAGCGGCAGTCTTCCCCACACCACACCTTGTCAGATAAGTTGAATGGAGGGAGAAAGCGTGTGAAATCTCTCGGGACGGCACGACGGTATCTAGCCCATCTCCGCCTATGCCTGCGACGACAACTTGAGAGGTCCTTGCTTCGCGTTGCATCGTGGCGTCTGCAATGACATAGAGAAACGAGGTGATGGCTACCTTTCCGGCTTCCGAATCCTTAGGGATGCGTAGAATAATGGATTGGTCGAGAGTAGCGTTTCCTTCCGAATTCCGCGCCGCCTCCGGAGGAGCAATGACAACATTCGCGCCGAAGGCGCGGAATTCCGTGGTGAGCCGGCGCCTGGCGTCCACTTGAAGATTGAGGAGAGCGGCGGTGACTGCCGCGCCTGCACCCAGCGCCAACAGAATAACGAACAGGCGGCCGCGATTCGCTCCAAGCAATCGACTAATGATGCGCCAGAACATGGCTTTATTTGTTGCGCGAGAGCTTGTCATCATTCGCCTCGCAGGATTGGCGCCGGCTCGTACTGCGAAGCGCGGCGCAGTGGGAAGGCGCTGCCCAGAATCGTCACGCCTGCAGCAAGTGCAATGATCACAAAGAAGACGATGAGCGATGGCTCAGGGGCCGCGCCAAAGATTCTTTCTCCAAGCAGGCGTGCCAGAACAATTCCGATGGCATAGCCCGCTCCCCCGCCCACGAACGCGAGCAAGAGCTGTTCTGCCGCAAGCAGGAATCCCACGGTGCCGGAGCCCGCACCCAGCGCTTTCATCAAGCCAATCTCCGTGCGCCGTTCAATCACCGAAGCCGCCGAAGAGGCCCCCACGGCGAGCACCGCGGCAAGCAGCGCCGCCCCTGTGACCAGCCACAACAGCATCCGCACGCGCGTAAGGATCTGGCCCTCGCCCTCCGCCACCCTGCGGATCACGCGAACATCCGTTCCCGGCAATTGCTGCTGAATCTGAAACGCGATCGAGGAAATGTAAGGCGTGCAAAACCAGCGGTCGTACTCCGCGGGTGAAAATGTCTTCGGGTCACGCTTTGCAAACGCATCTTCTGGCTTTGTCAGCGCGCTGACGTACAATTTGCGGTATTGTCCGGGTCTGTCGGCAAGCTTCTGTGCGATGTTCAGTGGGACGAATAGAGCGTCATCTTCGGGGCCGCCAGTGTCCAGCACACCCACGACGTTCAACATGGGTCCCATTCCTCCGGCCATCGTATAGAGAAAGAGCTGGCTGCCTGGATCCAAGCTCTGACCTATTTCGCCGTGTTTCTGCGCAAATTTTATTCCCACGACGCACTCCATGGCGCCGTCGGAAAACCAGCGGCCTTGAACACGCCACCAAGGATTCGTTTTCTCGATGCCAGTTTGAAAGTCGGAAGTGCCATCCGATAGTCTGAGCTTGTGATCGGCCCAGGTTCCTATTACTTTGATGGGAAGCCAAGCGCTCGTGTCGGGTAAATTGGCCATCGCGGCAGTAGTCGCTTTGGCCTGGGTTTCGAGAATGGGTGCAAAGGCGACGATATTGTTATGCCAGAAAATCGTTTTCAGTTTAGGCAGGTCCGCTTCCGGCAGATACGCGCCCGAATTCACGGGCCTATAATCCACGCCGCCAATCTCCAGTGGCAACGAATCCGCCTGCGGCGTCACCACAAGATTAGCGCCCAAACTCCGGAATTCCTTCGCCAGCCGGTCACCCACGTCCAGCGACACGCTCAGCGCCGCCGTAACTACGCCCATGCCAAGCGCCAGCGCCGCCCCGGTCAGGAGCTTGTGGCGCGGTCGGCGTCCAAACGAATCGGCAACAATTCTCAGAAACATGGAATAAGGGACAGCCGTAGGGCGCGATCGTTCATGCTCCTACTGCGGAATCTCCTTTGCGGCTTGCGTCAGCGACGAAATGTCGATCACCAATTCTCCGCCATCCACGTGCGATGGCACGCCGATGGGATTGCACCCGCCTTGATCCCCGATCGATGGAATGTAAATCGCCGAAGCGCAGTGCCGGCAAATCACGTTTTGTCCATCCTGCCGGTAGCCTTCCGCTCCGCAAATGCGGCAGGCATCCAGCGCTACTCCCCAGCCATTCGGTTTCTTGATAATCATGAACCGCAGCGATTGCCCACCCGCATTCACATTGAAAAGATGCATGCTTCCGTCCTGAATTTCACTAACCGGCACGCGCACGATGTCTCCCGCCGCATTGATCGGTCGGGCCGCCGGCGGCGCGGAATTAGCCCGCGCATAAATGAAATCCGCGGTCAGCACCAAAATCACCGTGAGGGACGCGACTGCCGCAGCCATCATCCAATTCCGCTGCCGCCGGCTTTGCGATTCCAGCAGCCGCTTCTCTGCGTCATTCAGCGTCCCCTGAGCGGTCTTGTCATGCCTAGCCGACTGCCATTCGCGCAAAATTAACAGCGCGGCGGCTCCGAAGATGAATACAAAAAAGAACAGCTCGTTCCTTACAATCGGTCCCAGAATCGCCATTTCCGCCTTGCTCGAAGGCAGCCAGCGCGCTTCGCTCAGCTCATGCAGCCCGGTGAGAGCCAGCTGAAACGCCACCAGCATTAGAATGACGCTCGTCGCCGCAAAAAACCGGTGCAGCGGAATCCGCAGCGTGCCCTTGAAGAAGAAGAGTCCCACAGCGACAGCCCCAGCGATCCCTACGATCGTCCCAATCCACGTCTGCAAACCTTCGCTCGAAAGCTCCACGGCTCGCAGAATCAGTGCCAGCTCCGCCCCTTCGCGTAAAACCATCAGGAAAACAAAAAGAAAAATCCCCCAGCCCGCCGTTCTGCCGGCCTTCTCCGCGTAGGCTTCCACCTTGGCCTCAATTTCTTTTTTCAGGTGGCGCGCAACGCGGTTCATCCATACGATCATCGTAACAACGAATACCGAGGCGATCAGGAGCATCAGCCCCTCGAAGCCGTCTTCGCTGATGCGCCAGCGTTCCAGCGCCACGGCCACCCCCAGGCTGAGCGCGGCGGCGGCGGCAACGCCATACCACACGAAACGCGCCAGGTGCTCGCGGCCCGTGCGCGCAAGATAGACCAGGACAATGCCCACGACTAGCGAAGCTTCAACGCCTTCACGAAGTGCGATAAGGAGAGCCGAAAGCACGAAAACTCCAGTTGTTAATGATTTGCAACTACAATTTAAGTGTACCGCGACCAGCGACTTCCGTCAACCGGACCAGCTTGGTCCTATATGCTCTGCGGAGTTAGGTTATCCTATTTGATGTTTATGCGCATCCTCCGTCTTAGCGCCTCTTTGCTCTTGTCGCTGCTTCTGTGCGCGCAGGCACCGGCCGAGGCGCAAGCACCGTCTCGGTCACAGGCTGAAGGGGCCACGGTGCGCCCCGACCTCAAACGCGCTCAGAAAGCTGCCGAGCGAGGCGACAAGGCCGCAGCAACGGGCCGCTTTGAGGAGGCGCTGGCCGACTACGAGGAAGCCGCGCGTTATGCCCCGCAGGATGCCGCCATTGTCGAGCGCGGCGCTGCATTGCGCTCCAGGCTGGTTCGCGACTACGTGGAGGCCGCAGAACGTGATGCCTTGTCGGGGCTCCTCACTGAGGCCACCGAGGAATTGGCAGCCGCGCTTCGGATCGATCCCGGAAACACGATTGTCGAGGAGCGCCTCGGTCAACTTACAGCCATGGAAGACTCCCCGCGCGCAAAGTCCGCGACTAGAATTTCCGGCTTACCGCAACTGCAACCGCAACCTGGAGAGCGCAAACTGGATCTGCGCGGCGATACCAGGACGGTTTACGAGCAAATGGCCACGCTGTTCGGCGTCAAAGTGTCCTTTGATCCGGACGTCGTTGCCAGGAGCGTGCAGTTGCGCGTGGATGATGTGGATTTTTACACCGGAATGTCCCTTCTGTGCGGACAAACCGGAACTTTTTGGCGCCCCATGAATTCCACGATGGTCTTCGTGGCCCCAGACACGGCGGAGAAGCGGCGGCAGTACGGCTTGCAAGCGGAACAGACCTTTCCACTCTCCGCGGCCGTTGCACCTGAAGATGCCACCGAGTTGCTGCGCATCCTGCGCGACATCACCGGCGGAACTCGCATCAATATCGACACTCGCAGCCGCACCATCACCATGCGCGACACGCCGGAGCGGCTCGCGCTTGCCGGTGAACTCATCCAGCAACTCGAGCGCGCCCGCGGCGAAGTCATGCTCGAAATCGAATTCCTGGAAGTCGATCGCAACAAGGCGCGCGCTCTTGGAATCACGCCTCCGGCATCCAGTCAGCTCATTTTCCTGAATACCAACGACGTGAACAAGCTCAAATCGTCGACAAACCTGACCAACCTGCTTACCAACATCCAACAAATCTTCGCGGGAAAAGGATTCTCCAGCATTCCCTCCGTCGTTGCCCTCGGCGGCGGCCTCTCCACTTTTCTGCTTACGCTTCCAAGCGCCGCCGCGGATTTCTCAGATTCTCTTTCGCTGGTACAGAGCGGGCGCCAGGTGCTGCTGCGCGCGCAAAGCGGTAAGCCAGCCAGCTTTTTCGTCGGCGATCGCTACCCCATCACGCTCAGCTTGCTCTCAGGAAGCACGGGAAACACGGCCACATCGACGGGAATCCCGGGTTCCGCAGTTTTCCCGCAGACCAGCTTCACCGTTGGCGCCAATCCTTCCGCGCTGGTTGCCAATAACTTCACCGGCGGCACTCTACCCGATCTGGCAGTTGTTTTTGACGATCCCAAGGCCAACACTTTTGCCATTTTGCAGAATCAGGACAATGGGAATTTCGTTCAGGTAACGCCGTCGCCCATCACTCTGGGGACCAAAGAGACGGGACAGGTCGCCATTGGCACGGGGGTTTTCCGCAACGACCTCACAAAATTTTCCACCACTCAGCCGCCGGACGTGGTCCTGGTAAATTCCACTTCGAACAACATTTCGGTCTTATTGGGAGACGTCGACGCCAACGGCAAAGCCAGCGGACTTTTTACGGAGGCGCCTGGCTCTCCTCTTGCTGTTGGAAATAATCCCAGGTCCGTGGTCGTCGCGGATTTCAACGGTGACGGTTTTCTGGATCTCGCGGTGGCCAATCAAGGCGACAATTCGGTCTCGCTCTTCCGCGGACAGGGAGATGGCACCTTTGTGGAGTTTCCCGGTTCGCCTTTCAAGCTGACGAATACCACCACGATTTCGCAGGCCGCTCCCGTCGCCATGGTCAGCGGAAATTTCCGCAACCGCACCAACACCATCAACAACGCCGCTGAGCAAGACCTTGCCATCGTCAATCAAAGTTCGAACAACATTTCCATTCTGCTCAGCTCCGTCGATCAGAATCTGAATGTCACTCTTGCTGAAGCCCCCAGTTCTCCAATCCCGGTGGGAACTACTCCTGTGGCGATCGCCACTGGAGACCTGGACGCCGACGGCGTTCTGGATCTCGCCATCGTGAATCAGGGCACCGCTACAGTTTCCGTCTTGCTGGGAAGCAGCAATTTGGACGGCACGTTCACCGAAGCGACGGGCTCTCCCCTGCCAACCTCATCGACTCCTGCTGGAATCGTGGTCGCCAATTTTGCCAACGGGACTGTCCCAGATCTTGCTGTGACCAACAAAGGCTCCAACACGCTCGGCGTTTATCTCGCTCTGGGACAGGGCACGTTTGCCTCGCGCATTGAGCTCAACACTCCCACGGGGCCTTCCGCCCTCATCGCTTCGGCGCTGACCTCCAGCGGTCTGCCCGACGTCGCTTTGGTTGCTCAGGATCCGGCCGCCACGCAGGGCGTGGTGGCGATCATCCAGGACTCCACGAATTTCGCCAACAGCTCGACGGTGGGCGTGGCGCAAACGCCTTATCCTGCCTCGGAATATGTGGATCTCGGCGTAAAAATAAAGGCGACCCCCACGCTACATCCCAACAATGAAGTTACTCTGCTGCTCGAGTTTGAAATTCGCTCCCTGTCGGGCTCCAGCGTCAACGGCATTCCCATCATTTCGAATCGCACGCTGTCGCAAACCGTTCGCGTCAGGCAGGACGAACCGACCGTGATTGGCGGGCTCACTGACGCGCAAGAGACCCGGTCCATTACGGGCTTACCGGGCTTCGCTAATCTCCCCATCGCGGGATACGTGTTCGGCGGGCGGAGGAATTCGAATCGAGACACAGAACTTCTGATTCTCGTCACCCCGCGGAAACTGCGGCTGGCGGATCATCTCACGCGGACAATTTTCGCCGGCCGCGGCGATACCGGTGGCCGCGGAGCCGCGAGTCCCGGAACTCTGCAGTCCCCCGCGCCACCGCCTCAACAGTAAGCCTGAGAACGACGATTCGCAGCCTGGGCGTTTAGCTAATCTAGTTTTGTCGTGGAAAGACTCTGCTGCTCTTGCGGGATGAGCTACGGCAAAGCTTCAAACACCACGATGGGCTGGTAAGTCCGCGGCACGATGGCTTCGGCAATAGCGATAAGTTTGTCCTGCTGGCTGAACACACGCAGGCGCGGCGGCTTCGGTTCGCCCCCATCGAGCTGCTTCGTCGCTCCGGGGGGCGGCTCGACGCGGCCCGGCTGAAGTTGCGCAATCATAATGTTGAACTTCGTGCCATGGCGCACACGCTTTTCGACCACTGGTAAGACATTCACTCGGGGGAAATTCGTCAACAAACTTTCCAGCGGAATCAGGCAATCGGCGAATTTTCCGGTTTGCTTGGCTTCGGCAAGTTCCTGGAGCGTGATTGCCTGTTCCAGAGAAAACTCTCCCACCGCCGTTCGAGTTATTTCCGCCAAGTGCGCGCCGTAACCTAGCTTCTGCCCCATCTCATGCGCCAGTGAACGGATGTAGGTGCCGGATGAGCATTCGATGACAAAGCGCGCGATACTGCCTTCAGTTTCCTTGAGTTTGTATTCAAAAATCTCGACCTCGACAGGTTTCAGCTCAACGGCTTGTTTTTTGCGCGCCAGCTCGTACGCCGGGCGCCCTTTCACTTTTTTCGCGGAAAACGACGGCGGCATCTGTTCAAAACGCCCGACGCGCTCCGCTGCAAACTTTTCGATCGTGGCGGCATCCAGCGCCGGAGCGGCGTCCGGGCCCTGCGCTTCCCCATCGGAATCGTAGGTATCCGTCGCGAAACCGAAACGGAACCCCGCTTCGTATCGCTTCCGGCGCCCGGCATAGAACTGCACCAGCCGCGTGGCCCTTCCGAGCAGCAGCACAAGAACGCCGGTCGCCAGAGGATCGAGCGTGCCCAGATGTCCGATTTGCCGAAAACCCGCAAGGTGGCGCACCGCATCAACTACGTCGTGCGACGTTTTCCCTTTCGGCTTATTGATGACGAGCGCGCCGTCGTTCGGCGCCGGCTGTGGTTGTCGTGTCATTCTAGCGTTAAGGCATTCGACCAGACATTAAAGACGGAAAGACTTACGGCGCCGGCGGATTGTCTTTCTTCATTTCTTTCAACAGCCGCTCGATGCGCTCCACGTGCTCCTGCGAAAGGTCCAGAATGAAATGCAGTTCCGGGACGCGCCGAAGCTGCAGCCGCTCGACTAGCTCCCTCCGGATGTAACCCGAGGCATGTTCGAGCGCCTTGATCGCGTCAGCTTGTTCCTTGTTCGTGCCTTTCACGTTAATGAACACTCGCGCGTGCTTCATGTCCGGCTGGACGCGCACTTCGCTGGCCACCACGCTAACTTCCAACCGCGGGTCTTTGAGTTCCCCGGCTAGCATGGCGTTGATTTCGTGCGCGATCTCCTCGCCCACGCGTTCGTGCCTATGATTCGCTGGACTCATTGGCGTCCCTGAAATATCTTCTAAACAATCTCGACCGCTTGATTGATCAAGAGTGACCCGAGGATGCGGTCTGCCTCGTCCAAAACCTTCTGCAGTACTTCCCTCAAGTGCTTTTCTTCATTCGAAATCGTAACGATCCCGATCACTGATCTCTGCCACGTATCGTGATGCTCCAGTTCCGCCACCGCCACGTTGAAATCCCGCCGAAGCTTATCCTTCAAGCTTCGCAACACCTGCCGCTTGTCCTTCAGCGATTGCGCATGCGGGATGTGCAGCTCGAGGGTAAGCAAACCAACCGGCATGAGCAGCTCCGGGGGACAGCTTGGCGGATTATTTCTTGCCGGCGGGCGCGCTGGCCTGTCCGGCGGCTTCCGCGGCGCTCATCTTGCTAACGCTGAAGCACTCCAGGACATCGCCGACCTTGATGTCGTTGAAATTGGCAACGCCCGCGCCGCATTCAAAACCGGTACGTACTTCGCTGGCGTCATCCTTGAATCGCTTCAATGAATTGAGCTTCGACGTGTAAATCACCGCCCCATCGCGCAGCACGCGGACCTGCGCGTCGCGCTTCAGGATGCCGTCGACGACGTAGCAGCCCGCAATGGTCCCCGCGCCCTTGACGCGGAAAGTGTTGCGCACTTCAGCGCGGCCCAAGTACGTTTCCGTGACCACGGGTTCGAGGAGGCCTTCCATGGCCTTCTTAAGTTCGTCGGAAACCTCGTAGATGATGTTGTGCGTGCGGATGTCCACGTGTTCCTGCTGCGCCAGGTCCAGCGCCTTGCGGTCCGGCCGCACGCCGAACGCAATCACAATTGCGCCCGATGCGGAGGCGAGTAGCACGTCATTTTCCGTGACCGCGCCGACGCCTGAGCCGATAATCTTCAGCTTCACTTGGTCGGTCGAAAGCTTCGGCAGCATTTCGCTGAGCACTTCCACGGAGCCTTGCACGTCACCCTTGATGACAATTCCCAATTCCTTGACGTCACCGGCCTTCAATTGCTCGTGCAACTGGTCCAGCGTGATGCGCGATCCACTGATGCGGGCCATCGCCGCGTCGCGCTGCTTGTTCTGCCGGTACTCGACGATGTGGCGCGCCTTAGCCTCGTCAGTAACTTGGAAAAGGTCGCCCGCATCCGGCACGCCCTGCAAACCCAGCACTTCCACGGGAGTCGACGGCGGCGCGTCATTCACCACGCGGCCGCGATCGTCAAACATCGCCCGCACTTTGCCGAACACCGAGCCGCAGATGAAAAAGTCGCCGGCCTTCAGCGTCCCGTTTTGCACCAGGATAGTGGCCACCGGGCCGCGTCCCTTGTCCACGCGCGATTCCAGCACTGTGCCGGTTGCGGGCGCGTCGGGATTGGCCTTGAGCTCGCGCAAATCCGCCACCAGCAAAATCGTTTCGAGCAGTTTCTCGATGCCTGTTTTCTTTTTTGCGGAGACTTCCACGAATTCCGTGTCCCCGCCCCATTCCGCGGGCATCAGGCTGTTTTCCGTGAGTTGCCGCTTCACGCGCTCCAGTTGCGCTTCCGGCTTGTCAATCTTGTTGATCGCCACGATGATGGGAACCTTAGCGGCTCTGGCGTGGTCGATCGCTTCTTTCGTTTGCGGCATGACTCCGTCATCTGCTGCCACGACCAACACCACAATGTCGGTGACTTTCGCGCCTCGCGCGCGCATGCGTGTGAACGCTTCGTGACCCGGCGTATCGACGAACACCACGGCGCGGTCATTCACGACCACTTTGTACGCGCCGATATGCTGAGTGATGCCGCCCGCTTCGCCCGCGGCGACATCCGCTTCGCGAATCGCGTCCAGCAAACTCGTTTTGCCGTGATCGACGTGGCCCATCACCGTCACGACCGGCGGCCGCGGCTTCAAACTCTCCTTGGTCTCTTCCTTCGCAACCTCCAGAACCATTTCTTCTTCAAGGGAGACGACGTTCACCACTCCGCTAAACGCTTCGGCAAGAGTCGTAGCCGTCGGAACGTCCAGCGCCTGGTTGATGCTCGCAAAGACGCCGCGATCGAGCAGGTTCTTCAAGAGGTCCTTGGCCCGCACATCCAGCTTTTCGGCAAGTTCGCGAATGGTGATACCTTCGGTAATCGTCACATCGCGCGGCGGACGCGGCTCCGGCGGCGCGATAACCGCGGCGGCGGCGCTGCGGCCCGCGCCGGGGCGTTGCCGCGTCGGATGTAGCTTGCGCTCACCTTCTTGCTCACGCTTGTCCAAAACCGGGCGCTGGCGCTGGGGCGGCTTCCGCGTATAGAGCGGCTTGCCCGGCTCCGCCTTCGGAGGCAATTTCTCTGGAAACGGCGGCAGCATTCCCGGGCGACCGGGCGCACGAGGGCCGGGCCGCGTGCCTGTCGGCATCGGACCGCGACGCTGCTCAAAGGGCCTAGATTGTGGTCCACCGGGACCGCCGGGACCCCCAGATCGCGGCGTGAATGGCCGTCCCTGGCCCGATTGCTGAGGACGCATCGGCTGCCCAGGACGCGGGCCGCTGGGTCGCGATTCTCGGCTTGCGTCTGGAAGTGGTCCCCGATTGCCTGTCGGCCCCGATGGCATGGGCCCGCGATTTCCCGTGGGTAACGGCCGAGCGGGGGCGCCTGCCCTTGCTGGCGGACCGGTACGCCCGGAAGCCGCGCCTGGTGCAGCTGCCGCAGGACGATTGGCCGAAGGCTGTGTACCGGAAGGGACGGCGGGTCGCGCAGGGGCAGACGGCCGCCCCGCCGCTGGCGTTGCTGGCACTCCAGCCGGCGCCGGATGACGAATGGGAGTGGCCGAAGGCGTGGTCGTTGTGGGTGCAACAGGCTTCGCGGCCAGCGGCACCACTGCAGGCGCAGGAGCGGGCGGCTTGTGCGCCGCTGGAGCAACCGCTGTTGGTGCTGCCGGTGCGTTCGGCTTTGCTATGGGCGCAGCGGAAGCCGCTGGCGCGCTCGGTTTTACCGCGGTTGGCGCCACACTCGCTTGCGGAGGAGCTGCAGGTGCGGCAGGTTTCATCCGCGCAGCCTTCGCAGCTGCGTCCTTCGCCTCTTTTTCCGCTTTGGCAGCCGCTTCCGCTTGCGCTTCTTCTTCGGCAGCGCCCAGAATCTTTTTGCGGACCCTCTCAGCGACGTCCGCGGGAATCGAGCTCGAGTGCGTCTTCTTCTCCGTGACGCCATATCCGGGCAACAGGTCAATGATGGCTTTGGCCTTGACCTCCAGTTCGCGAGCCAGCTCGTTGATTCGGACTTGGTTTGCGTCGGTCATGCGCTCCGTTCTTGACTACGACTTCGCCTCTTCCGCCTTCGCCGCATTGCCTTCATGATCGGCGGGTGTGGCCTCCGCTACTGTCTCTTCCGCCGCAGGAGGAGCTTCCTCAACTGCTTCTGCCGTCTCTGAATTCTCCGCAGTCTCCGCCGTTTCAACTTCGGCCGCAGCTTCGACCCCTTCTACGGTAGTCTCGCCGCCCGCTTCCGCCTCTTCCGCGGGAGTTTCGCTGCTCGTAGCCGCTTCGCCTGTCGCGGCAGCCGTCTCGGTGCCGCTTTCATAAAAGCGGTTCACCGCCTGATAAATCTTGTCCACCATCTTTTCGCCGATGCCCGGTATTTCCATCAACTGTTCCGGAGTCATTCCCGCGAGTTTCTCGACGGAATTAATCCCCGCTGCTTCAATCTTCTCGATGGTCTTCGCGCCCACGCCCGCCAGAGAAGTCAACGGCGTCGCCGGCGCGGTCAGCGCGGTCATCTGTTCTTCGATTTCCTGGCGCTTCTCTTCCTCGCTCTTGATGTCAATGTCCCATCCAATCAGCTTGCTTGCCAGCCGGACGTTCTGCCCCTTCTTCCCGATAGCCAGCGAAAGCTGCGAATCCTCGACGATCACTTCGAGTTTCCTGTTCTCCGGATCGGTGATTTGCACGCGCGTCACTTTCGCCGGGCTCAGCGCCTTTTGCGCGAACGCCACCGTCTCTTCGTTGTACGGGATGATGTCAATCTTTTCCCCGCGCAGTTCGCGAATAATCGACTGCACGCGCATGCCTTTCATACCCACGCACGCGCCCACTGGATCGACGTCTTTGTCGCGGCTCGCCACCGCCACTTTCGTCCGTTCGCCCGCTTCCCGCGCCGCAAATCGAATCTGCACCGTGCCATCATAAATTTCCGGCACTTCCATCTCGAACAATCGCTGCACCAGGCTGGCATCCGCGCGCGATACGATCACCTGCGGCCCTTTCGCCGCCCGATCCACCATTTTGATCACCACGCGCAGCCGCTCGCCGATGTTGTACGTTTCCAGCTTCGATTGTTCGCGCTTCGGCAACCGCGCTTCCGTCCGCCCCATGTCCACGATCAGATCCGGACCCTCGGCGCGCTTCACGATTACCGTCACCAGCTCGCCGACGCGGTTGTGATATTCGTTGTAAATCGTGTCACGCTCGGCTTCCCGCACTTTCTGCAAAATAACCTGCTTGGCCGTCTGCGCCGCGATGCGTCCCAGCACGTCCGTCGGTTTCGCTGCCACAATTTCCGTGCCGACTTCCGCTTCCGGATTCTTTTTCTTCGCTTCCGCCAGCGTGATCTCTTTTTTCGGGTCGGTCACTTCCTCGACCACCGTGTACACCGAATACACGTCCACCTGCCCGGTTTCCGGGTTGAATTTCGCGCGCAGGTCCTCTTCCGTCTTGTAAAACTTTCGCGCCGCCACTACCATCGCGTCTTCAATCGCCGAAACCACCACTTCCGGCTCGATGTGCTTCTCGCGGCTCAGCATTTCAATCTGTTGGTAGAGCAAATTCGCCATGTCTTGTCCCTAAATTCTTCGGCCTCTCTTCTCTGTGCCCTCTGCGTCTCTGTGATCTCGGTGTTAAAGCCTTTTCTTTCGACTCTTGACTCTCTCAGAACTCGACGACCAAATTCGCCTTCCGAATGGCCTCCAGCGGCACTTCGACCGTCCGCGCTTCTTTGCCTTTCAGTTCCATGCGGACTTTCCCGTCTGCAAACCCCGCCAGTCGCCCTTCAAAAAACTTCGCTTCCCCCACCGGCTCGCTGGTCGAAATCTTCGCCAGTCGGCCCTTGAAGCGCTCAAAATCCGCGGCCTTCTTCAGCGCCCGGTCCATTCCCGGCGAGCTGACCTCCAGCGTGTACCCCGCTGGGCCAGGAATCAGATCCTCCACGTCGAGGATCACGCTCAATTGCTGGCTGACGCGCTCGCAATCGGAGTGGCTGATCTTCGGAGAGGGGTCGTGCACAACTTCTGTCGTCCCTATCGTCCCCGCCGCATCGCTCATCACCGCTGCCGGCCTCGGGATCCGATCGATATACACCCGCAGGAACCGCTGCTTGCCGACTTTCCACTCGACATCAACGATTTCCAGGCCTTCCGAACGCGCCACCCGCCCGGCAGCGCCGCGGATTTTTTCCAAATCCACGCAGAGACTCCCCGACCTTAGCCGGTCCGCGATGCACTCCAACCGGCCCAACAAAAAAGTGGGCTCGCGCCCACTCATCCGTTCGACCCGCTTCAGAGCGAAACCAGAGTATATTCCCCCTGCACGGTAAATGCAAGATACGGGTCCCGCTCATCCCGCTCAGTACTTCTCCTTATTGGTCCGAGCCCTTTGGTTTCCGGCTCTTCAAGGGTAGGAGCCTCTTCCTTAGGGAGTCGGAGCTTCAGCTCCGACATTAATGGCAGCAGCTCCCCTGGGCTTCACCCCCTGAAGAAGCCGCTTATATCCCCCTTGGCTCTTGACTACGCAGGGGCATGATACAACTTGTCCCGACCAGGGGTTGTGGGGGTCCCGACGGCTGTCGTTCACCCCGACGATGTTGGTCGGGGTCGGGAAGCCCGGCATCTTGATCCCGTTGTTGTGGCGACGACTTCACGCCATCTGCCGCCGACGGGCCTCAACTAAATCGACGAGGGATCGACTGCGGTAGCCATTTCCAAGTAACCGCAAAACGCATTTGCTAGTTGCATCTGCCGCGGCGTTCTGCATTCCGGTTCGAAGAGCTTCGGGCTACCCACCAGAATCACTGTCGTCATCGCCCGGGATGTCGCCACATTCAGTCGGTTCAAGCTGTACAAAAACTCCATTCCGCGCGGCGCATCCTCGGGCGACGACGTCGTCAGCGAATAAATCACCACCGGCGCTTCTTGACCCTGAAACTTGTCCACCGTCCCAATTCGCATCTTCGGTAACTGTGCCGACAGATCCGCAACCTGAGCGTTGTAGGGCGCCACAATCAAAATGTCTTCTTCCTTCAAACTCCGCGGATTCCCCGCGCTCCGAAACCATTTTACTTCCGGCTTCAGCAATCCCTCCACAATCTGCGCCACAGCTTCCACTTCTTCCGCGCTCGAATTCCGATTCCCCGCATGCTCGATCGGAACAAGCCACAGACCAGCCCCGCTCAGCCACGCGTGCCCTTCGATTACGCGGCTCTGCGATATGGCGTGCGAACTCAGCCTTGCATCGTAGAAAAAGTCCGATGTGTATCGGCACACCCTCGGATGCAAACGCCAGGTCTCCGGCAGCAGGAATCCCATACCCGCCGCAATTGTCTTCCGTCCATTCAACAAATGCTCAAGCGCGGATTTCTCCGCTCCATGCGGATGACTCCCCTTCGTCGGTCGCTCCAATTGCTGAGGATCGCCCAGCAACACCAGCTTCTTCCCCGCTTGCGACACCGCCAGCACATCCGCAAGCGACATCTGCCCCGCCTCGTCGATGAACAGCACGTCCACTGCCTCGAAAGCCGCTTCCGGCGACCACAGCCACGATGTACCGCCTACAACGTTCGCCTTGCCAGTCGTCAGCGCGCTCCACGCCTCGTCGTTGTCGACTCTCGCGACAGCCACGCCTTCGCTCTCTTCTCCTTCCTTGTCGCGATGCAGGCACCGCACTCCCTCGAAGCTCATTTCGTGTGCTGCTGCCACCACGTCGTCCAGCAACTTGCGAATCACTTTGTGGCTCAGTGCCGTCACGCCGATCCGCTTCCCTGATTCCACCAGTTCGCAAATCATTCGCGCTCCCGTGTACGTTTTTCCGGAGCCTGGAGGCCCTTGAATCGCAAACACAGAATCTTCCAGCGCCAACACGATTCGATTTGCTGTGTTCACCGCCGTCTCGGAAGCGAACTGCTGTAACTTCTCGCCGTTGATGAGCCGCGGCGGTCGTCGCAGCAGCAAGTCTCGTCCTGCGCGATAGCGACCCGCCGCATCCACCCCGTTTTCCGCTGCCCACACGCCGATCCGATAGAGTGACCCGGCCTGAGAATCCGTCGGCAACGGCGCGCTCCACATGTAAACGGTCGGCGGATGCACCTCCGCGGTCTTCTTGGTTTTCTTGATGTCCACAACGCCCTTTGCCTGATCGATCGTCACGACTTCGCCGAACTTCTCGTCACCGTAGTACAGTTCCTTTCCTGCACGAACGTTGCTCCGTTGCGGTTCGAACGAATAACGATCTGTCGGCACCTGTCGACCAGATACTACTCGCTCTACGAAACTCATACGAGTTAGCCCCACTCGCTCATCCAGTAAATCCTCGTCATTCATCTCGGCATACCGATAGCCATCCTGCCATGCTCGTTTGTCTTCGCGCCGATGCCAGCTCAAAAGCTGTGCCAAGAGCCATCGTGCGGCTTGTTCTTCTGTCCGTGCAGCGAGGTCGACTGGGATTCCCGCGGAAAGCAGTTCAGTCAGCGCCGCCACTCGATCTAGCTTCTCTTTCAACTTTTCCGAGGGATCGCCGCTTTTTTCCGGCAGCCGGGGAACTTCAACACCACTCGCCACCAATTTTTCCCGCTCCTCCTCCAACCAGTCCCTTAGCTTCGCCGCCGAAAAACAATCTTCGCTGTTGTATCCCTCCATCGCCTCGCGCACCTGCTCTGGCATCCCTTCGTTTCCCCACCCAAGCTCCAGCCGGTGCTCCACATAGCGCATCGCTGCCCGCGAAGCTTCTGGTCGCGTCATCCGCTCGAATCCGTAAAACGCTTCCGCTTTCTTCAGCGAATACTCTTCCACGCTTGCCCGCATTCCCTGCTTGTAGGCCTGATGCAAATCGACTAGCGCTCCAGCGCGCAGCAATCCGTCGATCTCGTCTTCCCGCGTCGCATACATACCCATGAGCCGCTTCAGCGCGCCGGGCTCATACGCTCCGAAGTGGTACACATGCATTTTAGGATTTGTCTCACGCCGCTGCATGATTTTATCCACCAGCCACTCAAATCCTTTCTTCTCCTCCTCACCGTTCAAAGCCCACTTCTTGTCGTAGCTCCACTCCCCGCTGGGATTCCGAAAGGCAAATCCAAACAAATATTGCAGCCCCTGTTCCCCCACAAACGGATCGCCTTCCAAATCCACAAACATGTCGTCCGCCGAAGGCTCCGGTAGACGACAAAACCCCGATCCTTCCGCCACTGGCAAAAGCAGCTCGTGTTTCGGCCTATTCTCTGTCCTCCCCTCCACCTGTATCCGCGCTTGCTTCTGCACCTTCTCGTACCCCGCCTTCGAACCGTGCCTCGGCCTTTCTTTCAAGGGCATGGGCAGCTCCGCTAGCTTTGCCATCGTTTCCGCATCCCACGCCTCGAATTGATCCTGTTGCTGCCTCCGAATCCCCGCCACCAGCGACAGATGATCGTCCGCCCGCCGCCGCTGATCGCACTCCCGAAACCACCGGCACACATTGCAGTGTTCCACCGGTTCTGGATACGTTTCTTTACCAGCATGGTCACCGACCGCCTTTAGCAATCGCTTTCGCACATGCCGGTAATACGCCGCGTACTCAAGCACTGAGTATTTTTCACCTGCGTATCCCTCGCCCGGCGGCACCACCCACAGAAACTCCGGCAGCGTCCCTTGAATTTGCTTCAGCAAATCCGAGTACAGCGACAGTTGCAGAATCGTCGTCGCTTTTGTTTCTCGCGCCAACTTCGTGTCTACCACTTCGTACGACCAGGCCCACCGCTTGCTCTGCTTCTCCACCCGCCGGAGCACGTCCGGTCGCCCAAACCATTCCCCGTCGCGCAGACCCCCTTGCGCAATCACTTGCGCGCCGCGCTCCATCAGCGCAAGCGTCTCCGCTAGCAGCCGCTCTTCTTCTTTGAGATCGATATGTCCCAGATTCTCGACTGTGAGTCCCTTGGCACCCAAATCTGCGAGATAGTCCTTCTCGTGCCTGTCACCACGTTCCAGAATGACCGCAAGGTCCGGGTCAGCCCACTCCGGCGCGGTCCGCTTGCCTCGCGCCACCTGCAACTCCAGCGTGGTCAAGTGCTGACATGCAAGGTGGTTGCTCAGGTCTGACGCCGAAAGCCGAATTTGCTGCGCAAAAACCTTCATAAGATGAAAAGCTCAGGCTGATTCCTCACCGGACATTATCTCGCTCTTCAAACTCTCTAACCCTTACCTTTTCAACGCCTTCCCCACCCCATTCGAATGATACATAAATAATTACTTGAAAGTTATAGTATTTCATGGCATGTTTCAATGTGATTCACGCTTGCCACCCTCGCCCACCGTCCCGTTCGCGTGTGAACTTCGCTTCTTCCTTTTCAACCTTCAATCGACTGGTTCCGATCATGTTGGGAAGTTCCCGATCCGGACGGGGCCTTCAACCTCTCCATTTCCTAAGCGAGCATCCGATCATCCTTACTTCCTATTCTCTAAGTCGTTCAACCGCAACACTTATGGATTTCCCCGCAAGTGTTGCAAACAAAAGACTTACGGCGCGACTAAACTCTTTAGATGCAACACTTCACTTACAAGAAACACGGGGGGAGGTTGTTCCCGACTCTGGAGCTCATCACTCGCTACTGAACTCAAACCCTTTCCTTTCACACTCTTACGCACTCTTTTGCGCCGCAAAAAAATCAACTCATTTGTTTTCAAGCGATTCCGCACTCTCTACCGCAAAACACAGGGGATGGGGGTACCCATATCCCTGGGGCCTTTGTCTCTCCATTGGCCGGAGTCTGCGAACTCGAAGATCCCGGCCCTGCCGGAACTGGCTAGGTATCTCTGCCAACGCATTCGCTTTCAACTGTCGGCTGTCAACCTATTCTGGGAGAGGAAGGCGCGCCCTGCTGACTGATCGCCTACTGGCGCGCGGCGGGGGCACTCATGGCTTCGTTCATATCGGTGTTTGCCTGCTTGCAGGAATCGCGCCGGCCTTGGTAGCAGCGCTGGAGGTCTTCAAGGTAATTTTGCAGAATTTTTTCGCGAGTCTTGCTCACGCCTTTTCGGGAGGCTTCATCCAATGCGCTCTTTGCCTTTTGCTCGGAAGCTCCATCAGGGTGTTGCCCGAACTGCACGATCGCAGTGTAGGCGCTCCAGTAGCTCTCGTCCTGCGGGTTGCGGTGTCGCTTCACTTGCTGGTTCAGCGTGTAAACCAGCAGGTAGTTAGCCCCCAGGACGAACGCAATCCCCGCGATACCCAGAATCAAGAGCCGTTTAAGCACTCTACGGAGCCCACCCCATCTCTAAGATTCATAGTAGCGGATTATTCGGTCGCGCAAGCGCCTCGGCGGCGCAATGGTGTCCATCAGTACCTACATCGCGCTGGCACGCACGGGCCACAAGCGGGCCGATGGGTCGCGAGGGCAGGTAACTGCCTGACCATTTACTGGACCTTGTACCAGTTTTATGCGGCGGAGCCGAGTTGTAACTTGATGTTGTCCCAGTCCGAGGTGAGGTTATGAGCGAAATCACCGCATGGATGCAAAGCAATTGGTATGAGCTAGGAAACCTCTTTGCTGAGTTTGTCTTCCTGGCCGTGGGTATCTGGTTCGCGCGAAAGGTCCTGAGAACGCTCCGGGCGTCCCAGGAGCAGGTCGGGACGCTGATAAAGCTGACGGTCGCTGGTGCGGTCCCCGAGCGGCAATCAGCAAATACCGCCGCGGAACGCTCGTTCGCAACCGGAAGCCCCTATTGGCTCACGCCGTCGGACGCACCTCCTGTTGACCAGCCGGCGCCCATCGACAACGGCCCGAGCCGCATGTCGAGTGCGGGGCACGGCCTGGTGGCGTGGTTGAATACTCCGATGAACAGCAGCGGCACAGCTCCGTGGCGTAAAGCCATCAAGTGGCTGCAGTCCCCCGCGGGAAGCTAGCGGTAACCTAGTGCCAAGCTACGAGGAAGCTTGATCTAAGTTGACCGCAAGCTGATCGGAGCGCGGCAAGTAGCCGCCCGCTGAAAATGTTCTGGCCCGCCGAGAAGCCCTGCGCATCTCGGCGGGCTTCGCTGTCTTTGAATTTTCTGGGAACGGTTTAATGCGGTGTCAATGTCGCGGAGTAACTTTCTTTGGCAGCGTTTTCGTAAAGGTGCAGAAGTTGCGCGGCGCGCTTGAGCAAATCCCCCGGCAGATCGCCGGGCTGATAGTCCACAAAGCCGGTTGTATACGCAAGGTTGACTCTGTGGCCGGAACAAACCACTTCAATGGCGCCGAGCCGGTTCAACACCGTCTTGACTTCGCCCAGGTTGCACTCCGGCAACACTAGCAGGAAATCGTCGCTGGCGAGCCGCGCCGCAAAATCGGAGCCGCGGCACGCTCTCTTCAAACGCCGCGCAAGCTCTTTCACCGCTTCGTCCAAGGCGGATTGGCCGTAACGTTTGCCGAGCTCGGCAAACTCGTCCAAATGGACGGTGGCCAGGCTTAGCGCGGTGTTTTGCCGCCGCGCGCGCCCAATTTCTTTTCCGAGTTGTTGCTCGATAAAGGCGCGCGTGTGTAATCCAGTGACGGAATCGACGCTCGACGAAGAAGTGGAAATTTGATCGATTACCGCCGCGTCCGCGCTGCCGGCGTTGTATCCGCTTAAATGTCTCCGCTCGCGGCGGAAGAACCATTGCCGGTAGACCATCCAGCCGTTAAAAAGAAGAAGCAGGGACAGGATTCCCCAACGCGCCTGGTCGGAGCGGATTTCGTAAAAATGTTCGTGGTGCCGGAACAGAGAGGAAAATGAGGAAAGCACAAAGGCAGTCGCTGAGAGCGTGGCAACAAAAAATGCGGAGAACCACAGCCACCACTCGCGCCGCGCGACTTGCCGCAACTCGGAATCCGCCTGCTGCGCGCGGAAAGCATCCGGTCCCTCAAGCGGTGAGGAACTTTGTATGGTGTGGCGAGTGCCGAGTATTGATCGCATATTCCTGGAGAAAAGCGATACTCAACAACAATAAGACGCTGCTGCAAAAGAAGGCAACGGAGAAATGGTACAGGGCCGTTGCATTCAAGAACCTGACCGAAGGGTCAGAAGGAATTCCGCTTGCAGCGAATGG
>WNGJ01000008.1_pt1 | contig 129283 bp, 115 predicted proteins | sample 5400611 | NCBI WGS metagenome assembly WNGJ01 (sample SAMN13153375, study PRJNA577476) | soil metagenome | isolation source: 40 cm soil or saprolite under Garry oak tree replicate 1 | place: USA:California | collected 2016-06-15 | reverse complement strand
GCCTGTCCCACCAGGACGCCGCCCGGTTCGCGTTCCTGCTCGCCACCCCCGTCATCCTCGCCGCCGGCGCACTGAAGATCCCCGACCTGGCCGGGCCGCTCAGCAGCGGCATCCGCGGCCAGATCCTGGCCGGAAGCGTACTCTCAGGCATCGGCGCCTACCTGTCCATCCGCTTCCTGCTCCGCTACTTCCAGACCCGCACCCTCACCCCGTTCGCCATCTACTGCACCGTGGCCGGGCTCGCCAGCCTGGCCTACCTCACCCTCACATGACTCAGCTGACCCCCGGGAAAGCTGGTCCGGTGAGCGTCACAGTATCGGCCTGTGGCGGCCCGAAGCGATGCAGGAGCAGGATCAGGATGGTGCCAAGCGCATCCAGAATCAGGACCGCCGTTAGTGCCCTCAGGTAGCCGCGGTCTGGGGCGAAGCCGGGGAACACGACGTAGTTGCCGATAAGCACGGTGGCGACGGCGGTGCACAGAATCGTCGCGGGCACGACGATTCTCATCGGCCGGTTGCATGTACGCCATGCGAGCACCAGAGAGGCGTGCGCCGAGGCGGCCGCAAGGAGGAGCAGCACCACGGCTGTCCGCGTCATGCCTTCTTGCAGGCCGCTGGCGGCCGCGAGCCGCCAGATGACAAAAAGGCCGGTTACCACGCCGAGGCTTGCACTCAGGATGCCTGTCACCTGCACCGCGCGGTGCCATGCTGATTTCGCCGGCCCCGCGCAGCATAGCGTCAAGACACTCGCGACATCGACCCCGATCGCGCTGCCTAGTATTTTCGCGCCGGTTTCGCCGAGGCCGGTCAATAGGACACTGATGATTCCGAGCATGGCCGTGATCGATAGCGATGTAATAATGACGCTCAGCAGGAACTTCCGCGTCGGCATTTTCATGGGTATCACATTCCTCGTCTGAATTTCTCCTATTCCGACCATAGGGACTGCGGAGCCGCCGCGCCTGAGCATGCATACTCAGCCGGACGCTGCTTTCCTACTCAATACCGCATGCGCCAAAAACCCGCCCAAGACAAGTATCCGCGCCGATGCGCCTCGGTCCGGCCGGTGGCTGAATGAACCTCATGAATGAGGCATATATCACCGGCGTCGGCGCGTATCTGCCCGGCGACCCGGTCGGCAACACCGAACTCGCGGCCAGGTTCGGCGATGGCAGCCCGCGGGGCGCGGCGCTGCGTCGCCGGGCGCTCGCGGCGAACGGGATCAAGACACGGCATTATGCGGTGAACGACAAGGGAATGACCGTAATGCTCAATGAGGAGCTGGCGGCACACGCGGCATTGCGTGCGCTGCGGGACCGGGGCCTGCCGGTCTCGGCGGTGCGGATGCTCGCGACCGGAACGACAGCGGGCGACGTCCTCGTCCCTGGCTTCGCCTCAATGGTGCACGGGCGGCTGGGCGGCGGCCCGATGGAGCTGCTGTCGGCCGCCGGGGTGTGCGCCTCCGGGATGGCGGCGCTCAAGGCAGCCGTGTCCGCGGTGCGTCTCGGCGAGCATCCGGTGGCGGTCGTCGTAGGCTCAGAGCTGGTCAGCCGCTCGTTCGCCGCTCCAGGCGATCTAGGCGATCTAGGCGACACGCCGGACACCACCTTCCTTCGCTGGACGCTCTCCGACGGCGGATCGAGGACGGCACCGCGACGCACGACGACTACCGCCGGTTGCTGCTCAACCTGCGCCAGCAGGTGGTCGACGGCGGCAGGTGGATCTCACTGGCCGCCGCGAACTTCTCTCCCGAGCTGTTCTGGCTGCGCAGCGCCGCTATCCAGCACGCCGCGGCCGAACATCGCGACTATCAGCTGCTGGAACGCGACTTCGCGGCAGTCGGCGGCGACCCGGGGGCGATGGCGGCGACCCCCGCCAACATCGGCTCCGCCGTCACCAGGATCGTCAAAACAGCCCGCGTCGTCGCGCGGCTCTACGCCCTGCAACTGGAGGAACTCGGCCATGTCTGACCCATCAGGCCCGTCGCTGTGGGAGGTCATGGCCGTCGATCCCTCAATTCCGGTCGACCAGGCCACCATGCGCCTGATAATCCGCGACCAGCGCAGCCGCAGCCGCGCCCTCCTCTACCCGTGGGTACGGATTCTGTCGCGGGCCGCGATCACGCTGATCGTCCTCGGCAAGCGGCTCTGCCCGGTCCGGTTCTCCGCCCACGCCACGATGGACAAGCTGTGCCTGTGGTTCCTGCGCCGGTTCGTCTCACCGGACGCAGTCACCCTGTTGATCAGGCACTTCATCGTAGAAACGGACCTGCTGAACTTCTGCGTGCGCAACGCCGGCGTGCCCGGCGCATCAGAGGTCACCCTGCGCCCCAGCACGCTGGGAGAACTCGGTGACCGCGCCGTCATCGAGCACGACCTGAACGTCTACCGCGTGTTGCGCCTGCTCGGCTGCGCGGACAGTCCTGGCCCTCAGGGCCGTCTCGACTTCGGCTCGCTCGACATCCCCGGGATCGACCCGGAACCGCGCACCCGCCGGCTGCTCAGCCTCGACATACAGACCGCGCTCTGCCTGATGAATATCCCGTTTGCGCTCTGCCTGACCCCTGGCGAGTACCGGCGAGCCGTGCACTCCATGCGGCTGGATACCTCGCTGCTCACCGTGCTGGCCGCGCTCACCGGCGACAGCGCATTCCTCAGCTGGCGGGCACCTTCCCTGCCGGTGCGCGTCGACAGCAACGTCAACGTTCCCCAGAGGGTGTACGAGCACGCGGTGATCTGCGAGTGCGCGCACGCGCGCCTTCGCTGGCTCCGGGACAGGACCGCGGAAACTGACCGCCCGCATCCAGTCGCAGCCCATTCTTTGTCCCCGAACGGGCAGTAGCTCGGCACGGTGCGGTGCATCCCGAGACGTGGGACGATATAGGCGTGTCGAGGGCCCAGCCTCGAAATGCCCGGCCTCGAAATGCAGGGCGCCGACATTCCGAACCGCTTTGGCGGGCGATCGCAGTCTTCCGGTTCGCCAGCCTCGGCTACGCCGTGCTGCTGGCCGCCGTCATCGACCGCGCGCAGTACTCGCGGCCGGGCTGGGCATGGGCGGTAATCGCCGTGATGACGGCATGGACGGTCGCCACCACCGTCGCCTACGCCCGTCCGGACCGTCGCACCCCGCTCCTGCTGAGCGCCGACCTCGCGGTCACCGTCGGCCTGCTGCTCAGCACCGCGGTGCTGCAGAACCCGCACGCCATGCGGATCGGGGTGACGCCGGTGACCGCGACCTGGGTGGCGGGACCCGTCCTGGCCTGGGCGGTCCGGTATGGCAGGCGAGCAGGCGCGGCGGCCGCCCTGATCGTGTCCGGCTGCGACTTCCTGTTGCGAGGCGAGAAGATCACCGTGGTACTCAACGGCGTGGTACTCCTGCTGCTGGCCGGCGTGATTGTCGGCCACCTGGCCAGGCTCGCCGCCGAGGTGGAGGCGGACCGCCAGCACGTCGCCGGAGTCGAAGCGGCCAGCCGGGAACGGGAACGCCTGGCCCGCGACATCCACGACTCGGTGCTGCAGGTGCTGGCGCTGGTGCAGCGCCGGGGCGCTGAAGCGGGCGGAGCGGCGGCCGAACTCGGCCGGCTGGCAGGCCAGCAGGAAGCCGCGCTGCGTGCCCTGGTGGGAGGGGGCGCCCTGGTCGGAGGTGGCCCCGCGTCCGGGGACGTGGATCTCCGCGCGCTGGTCTTGCCGGCCCAGTCGGAGCAAGTGACGGTGTCCGCGCCAGCCCAGGACGTTCGGCTGAAAAGGGCAGCGGCAGATGAGCTGACCTCAGCGATCCTTGCGGCGCTTGACAACGTACGGCGGCATTGCGGGGAGCGGGCCCGCGCGTGGGTGCTTATCGAGGACGAGCCGGACATGGTCACGGTGACGATCAGGGACGACGGCCCCGGCATCCCGGACGGCCGGCTGGCTGAGGCGGCGGCCGCCGGACGGCTCGGGGTCAGCCATTCCATCCGCAGTCGGCTGCGCGACCTGGGCGGCTCCGCCACCATCAGTTCCGTACCAGGCGAGGGCACCGAGGTGGTGGAGCTCCGCCTGCCGCGCCGGGCCGGCATACCAGTGGCGCGGTCACCGGGGGCGGGCTAGGGTGCAGGCGTGGGGCAGGACGCGCCAATCCGGGTCATGGTGGTGGACGACCATCCCATGTGGCGCGACGCGGTTGCGCGAGACCTGACCGAAGCCGGATACGACGTCGTCGCGACGGCCGCCGACGGCGCACAGGCGCTGCGCGTCACCGGCGCGGCCCGTCCAGACGTCGTCGTGCTCGACCTGCAGCTGCCGGACATGTCCGGCGTCGAGGTGACTCGCGGCCTGCGCGCGGCCCATCCCGCAGTGCGCGTGCTGGTCTTGTCCGCGAGCGGCGAACAGCAGGACGTGCTGGACGCGGTGAAGGCGGGCGCGGTCGGCTACCTGCTGAAGTCCGCGGCACGCCCGGAATTCCTCGATGCGGTGCGGCGCACGGCCGACGGCGACGCGGTGTTCACACCCGGACTCGCCGCGCTCGTACTCGGCGAGTTCCGGCGGCTGGCCGCCGGGCCCGCCGGGGGCGGTGCGGACGCGCCGCAGCTGACCGAACGCGAGACCGAGATCCTGCGCATGGTCGCCACCGGCATGTCCTACAAGCAGATCGCCGCCCGGCTCGTGCTGTCCCACCGCACCGTGCAGAACCACGTGCAGAACACGCTCAGCAAGCTGCACCTGCACAACCGGGTCGAACTGGTCCGGTACGCCATCGAGCACGGTCTGGCGGGTGAATCCGGGTAAGGCTCGCCGGTCAGTCCTGGTAACGGTAAAACAGCGCGGTCGACGTGTTGGAATGAGAGTTTAAACTGTCCGTTGCGCTCCGCCGGAACAAGCGCTACGTTGACTGAGAGCAGGGTTCTCACATCCGGAAGGGAGATTCTGTTCTCATCACGGCGGGAAATTCCACCTTGACGACGAGGTTTCCGGGAGTCCGTCACCATGTTGCTGCCAGGGGCGCGCCATAGCAGCGCCACATCAATCAGCCTCGCCGAGGGGTGGAGCCTGGAACGGCTCACTCCACCGAGCCGGCTGTTCGGCGCGAACGGCCTGCGTACCGGTCCGGACGGCCGCATCTATGTGGCCCAGGTGGCCGGCAGCCAGATCAGCGCGCTCAACGTCGACACCGGCGAGCTGGAGACCGTCAGCGCGCAGGGCGCCGACATCGTCGCACCCGACGACGTGGACTTCGACGCCCAGGGCAACCTCTACGCCACGGAGTATTACGACGGGCGCGTGAGCGTGCGCGGCACCGACGGCCGCACGCGGGTGCTGCGCGACGACGTGCCGGGCGCGAACGGCATCACCTTCCACCGGGGCCGGTTGTTCATCAATGAGTGCCGAATCGGCGGGCGCCTGCTGGAACTCGACCTCAGCGGCGGCGCGCCCAGGGTGCTGCTGGAAAACCTGCCGCTGCCCAACGCCATGGAGTTTGGGCCGGACGGCAAGCTGTACTACCCGGTGCTTGGCACCAACGACATCTGGCGGATCGACCCGGACGGCGGCGAGCCCGAGCGGGTGGTAGGGGATCTGGGTGTCCCAGACGCGGTGAAGTTCGACGCCGAGGGCTACATCGTCTCCACCCAGGTGGGCACCGGCGAGGTATTGAGGATCGATCCCCGCAGCGGCGCGCGCACCGTCCTGGCCACCATAGCCCCCGGTCTGGACAACCTGACGTTCGCGGGGAACCGCCTGTTCGTCTCGAGCTTCACCGGGCAGATCACGGAGATCCTCGGCGGCGGCCGGACCCGGGCGGTGTTGCCGAGCGGCTTGACCTGGCCGCTGGACCTCACTGTGGGCAACGACGGCACCCTGTACGTCTCAGACGGCACGTACTTCTACGCCCTCCCGCCCGGCGGCGAGCTGCAGATGCTGGGGATGCTCTTCAGCCCGGGCTGGCCGGGCTACATCCGCGGGGTGACAGCTGCCGGTGAGGGTGAGTTCATCGTCACCACCTCCAACGGCCTCCTCGCGCGGTGGCGGCCCGCGAGCAGCGAACACGAGGTGCTGGCCGGCGCGACCGAGCCGCTCAACCAGCTCTACGGCGTGGCGGTCGCTCCCGACGGCAGCGTGGTGGCCGCCGAGCTCGGCACCGGCCGCGTGGTGTCTGTGCGCAACGGCGAGGTGGCGCCCCTGGCCTCCGGACTGAACCAGCCGATGGGCGTGGCGTTCGGCGCAGACGGCACCTGCCTGGTCTCCGAGTCCGGCACCGGGCGCGTCGTCTCGGTCACCGGCTCTGGCGTCGACACCGTGGTGGACGGCCTGGAGACGCCGCAGGGCATCGGAGTCCGCGGCGGGAAGCTCTCGATTGTGGACGCCGGCGCCAAGTCGCTGATAGAGGTCGACCTTGACAGCAAGGCCCGGACCACGATCGCCCGCGACCTGCCGGTGGGCGCTCCTCTCGGGGTGGAGCCCAAGCCCCTCAAGGGTTTGGCGCCGTTCTCCGGGCCCCAGGGCCTCTTCGCGGGCATCGCCGCCGGACCGGACGGCACGCTCTACGTCTCCGCTGACGCCGAAGGCAGCGTCCTGGCACTCCGCAAGTCGGGGGGGCACGGGGGGGTCGTCTTTCCCCAGGGGGGTCCGGGGGGATGGGTCCCCCCGGCAGGGGAAGCCAACAGAGCGGGTTGAGGATGGGGCACGACTTCCTCGGTCTTGACGGACGCGTCGTCATTGTCTCCGGCGCGGCCGGCGGCGGCATCGGCACGGCGGTGACGAGCATGGTCGCCCGCGCCGGGGCGACCGTGATCGCGGTGAGTCGTTCTCAGGAGAACCTCGATAAGCATGTCGCGCCCCTGCTGGCCGAGGGCCTTTCGGTCCTGCCCGTCGCGGCCGACGCCTCCACCGATGACGGCATCGCGTCCGTGATGGAGCAGGTTGGGCGGACGGACGGCGACCTGTACGGACTCGTCAACGTCGCTGGCGGTGCCGCGCCCTCGACCTGGATGCCGTCGATGCGTGTGACCCGGGCGGACTGGCGCGCGTTGTTCGCCCAGAATCTCGAGACGATGCTCTTCATGAGCCAGGCGGTCGCCGCGGAGCTGAGGTCGCAGGGCCGTCCGGGGTCGATCGTCTCGATCTCGTCGATCAGCGGCATGAACACGGCACCGTTCCACATCGGCTACGGCACGGCCAAGGCGGCGCTGGTGGCGGCGACCCGCACGATGGCCGTCGAACTGGCCGTGGACAACATCCGGGTGAACGCCATCGCACCCGGCGTGACCGAGACCCCGGCCTCGGGCACATACGTCGGCGAAGACGCCGAACGCGACCGCCGCGCCATCGCCATGGGACGACGCGGCCGCCCCGAGGAACAGGCGGGGGCCATACTTTTCCTGCTGTCCGACCTGTCGACCTACATCACGGGCCAGACCATTCTGGTGGATGGCGGCCTCAACCTCAAATGGACCCATCTAGGCGCCGACAACACCTCTCTTTTCCTCAAGGACGAGTCGTTCCGTGCCGCCATTACGCGCTGACACGGCTGGAGAATGTCATGAGCGAAACTGTCGATAACATCCGGAAAACTGAAGCACTGTCGGAACCGCTTACGATCGGCGTGGAGGCGTACCTCTCCGAGGAGTACGCCCGGGCCGAGCGAGACAAGCTGTGGGCCAAGGTATGGCAACAGGTCGGCCGCGTCGAGGAACTCCCCAAGATCGGTGAATATCTCACCTACGAGATCCTCGACGACTCGCTTATCGTCGTGCGCACGGCCCCGGACACGATCCGCGCGTACTACAACGTCTGCTCGCACCGCGGCCGCCGGCTCGTCGACACCCCGCCGGGGGCGAGAGACGCCCGCGGCCGGGGCAGGCAGTTCGTCTGCGGCTTCCACGGGTGGCGGTACAACCTGGAAGGCCAGAACACCCATGTGTCCGAGCGGGAGGACTGGCCGTGCGGGCTGACCGGCGAGAACACTCACCTGAAGGAGATCAAGGTCGGCACCTGGGGCGGCTGGATCTGGATCAACATGGACCCGGAGTGCGAGCCCTTGCGGGAGTACCTCGAGCCCGCGGCCACCCTGCTCGACCCCTTCCAGCTCGAGAACATGCGCTACCGGTGGCGTCGGTGGCTCGTCTTCGACTGCAACTGGAAGGTCGCCCTCGAGGCGTTCATGGAGACCTATCACGTGCCGTACACCCACCCGGAGTTCATGAAGTTCGGCGCTTTCCTCGGCTGGGCCAGGGCACAGGGCCGGCACAGCAACATCGGCTACGACGCGCCCAAGGGCATGGAGGAGAACCAGGCGAAGCTGCGGATCGGCAGCGGTGCCGACGCCCGCGTGTCGACGGCCGAGTTGCAGGACTTCACCTGGGAGAACGCGAACACCAACACCACCGAGACACTTGTCGAAGCCGCGCGGCGGCTGGTCGAGGAACTGCCGGAAGGGACTCCCCCCGACCAGGTGCTCAGGTACTGGCTGGACTCGGCCCGGCATGACGACGCCGCGCGCGGCGTGATCTGGCCGACCATCGCCCCCGAAGTCGTGGCCAAGAGCGGCACCGCCTGGCAGATCTTCCCCAACTTCCAGATCGGGCACGCATTGAACAACATGCTGTGCTACAGCGCCCGGCCCTACGGCTACGACCCGGGCAAGTGCATCTTCGAGGCCGCCGTCTACGAGCTCTACCCGGCCGGCCAGGAGCCGGTGACGCAGTGGGAGTACACGCCGGCGGACGACCCGGGCTGGCGCACCGTCCTGCCGCAGGACTTCTCCAACATGGCCGCCGTCCAGCAGGGCATTAAGGCGCGGGGTTTCTCCGGCCCGAAACCCAACCCGTATCGCGAGCGCAGCGTCGTGAACCTGCATTACAACCTGGCCACGTACATGGGAACCGGCGCGCCCCGCGATCTCGCCTGACTTTCCCCACGAACAAACGACCCGAGTGTCAACCCGAGCCGAGGATTTCGAATGCAAAAATGCGCACCAACGCAGACGCCTGATGTCGATCGCGATGCCCTCCGGGCGAAGTATCTGGCCGAGCGCGACAAGCGCCTGCACCCAGAGGGGCAAAAGCAGTACCTGGAAGCCGAGAACGAGTTCGCGGAGTTCTACGAGGGCGATCCGCACATGCCGGTTGTGCCGCGGCCGCCGATCTCGGAAGACATCGACGTGGTGGTCCTCGGTGGCGGTTTCGCGGGTCTCATCGCCGCGCACAGGTTGCAGCAGGCCGGCGTCTCCGGCTTCCGGATCATCGAGCTGGGCGGTGACTTCGGCGGTGTCTGGTACTGGAACCGTTACCCCGGCATCCAGCTCGACTCCGACAGCTACTGCTATCTCCCGCTGCTCGAGGAAACCGGCTACATGCCGAAGGACAAGTTCTCCTTCGGGGACGAGTGCTACGAACACGCCCAGCGCATCGGAGAGTATTTCGGCCTCTACGAGAACGCGATCTTCCACACTCTGATCCGCTCGCTGGAATGGGACGAGTCGATCAAGCGCTGGCGGATCGGCACCAACCGGGGCGACGACATCCGCGCCCGCTTCGTCGTCATGTGTCAGGGGCCGTACAACCGGCCGAAGCTCCCCGGCATCCCCGGCATCACGGACTTCAAGGGCCACACCTTTCACACAGCGCGCTGGGACTACGAGTACACCGGCGGCGACATCAGCGGCGGGCTGGACAAGCTCGCCGACAAGCGAGTCGCCATCATCGGCACGGGCGCGAGCGGTATCGGGGCCATCCCGCATCTCGCCAGCTCCGCCCAGCACCTCTACGTCTTCCAGCGGACGCCGTCCTACATCCACGAGCGCGGCAGCACACTGACCGATCCCGAATGGGTGAAGACGCTGAAGCCGGGCTGGCGCACGAAGAGGCAGCGCAACTTCCACAACGCGGCATTCGCCTTCTTCTCCCCGGGCGAGCCGGACCTGGTCTGCGACGGCTGGACCGAGGTCGCCCGCAACGTGGCCGCGCATCTGAACGCCACCAACGGCTGGGCCGCGCTGACCGTCGAGAAGCTCCTCGACATGAAGGAGTCCGAGGACTATCGGGCGATGGAACGGGTCCGTCGCCGCGTCGATGAGGTCGTCGAGGACCCGGAGACGGCGGAAAAGCTGAAGCCGTACTACCGCAACATGTGCAAGCGGCCGGGCTTCAGCGACAACTATCTGCCTGCCTTCAACCGCCCGAACGTCACCCTTATCGACGTATCGGACACCAAGGGCGTCGAACGCATCACCGAGAAGGGCATTGTCGCCCACGGGGTCGAACACGAGGTCGACTGCATCATCTTCGCCAGCGGCTTCGAGATCACGACCGCCCTCGACCGCCAGTACGACATCAAGCCGTTCGCGGGCCGCGAGGGCCGGTCGCTCTACAACCACTGGGGCAAGGGTTTCCGCACCCTGCACGGCATCACGAGTCACGGCTTCCCCAACCTGTTCTTCACGGGGTTCATTCAGGGCGGCGTGACCGCGGCCACGACGCTGATGTTCGAGCAGCAGGCCGACCACGTCGCCTACATCCTCAAAGAGGCACAGACGCGTGGTGCCACGGTGGTGGAGCCTACTGAGGAAGCCGAGGAGGGGTGGATCGCGACCATCCGGGCGAACACGATCGACAACAGCAGATTCGTGACGGAATGCACGCCCGGCTACTACAACAGCGAAGGCGAGCCGAACGGGCGGTCGTTCCTGGGTGATCCCTTCTGGGGCGGCTTCTACACCCTCGAGGACCTGCTGCAGGCATGGCGCGACTCGGGCGAGATGAAGGGTCTCGTCCTGGACAAGGGTCGGTAACAATGCCGGTAAAAGTGTATGAGCGCATTCTGCAGCTCTTCGAGGCCGAAGGCATCAGCACGATCTTCGGCATACCAGACCCGAACTTCGTGCATATGTTTCATCTCGCCGAAGAGCGCGGCTGGAACGTGGTCGCCCCCCACCATGAGGAGTCCGCCGGCTTCATGGCGGAAGCGGTATCGCGGATGACCGGGAAAGCCGCGGTGTGTATCGGCACGCTAGGCCCGGGTGTCGCGAACCTGGCTGGTGCCATGATGTGCGCCAAGGTCGAGAATTCACCGGTCATCTTCCTGGGCGGGCAGCGCGCACGTATCACCGAGCAACGAGTTCGCCGCGGCCGTATCCAGTTCGTAAAGCAGTCCGGCCTGTTCGAGCCCTCGGTTAAGTATTGCGCCAGCATCGAATATGCCGACCAGACCGACGAGGTTATCCGCGAGGGCCTGCGTAAGGCACTATCGGGAACACCGGGTCCGGTTTACATTGAATATCCCTCCCACGTGATTCTGGAAGAGCTCGACGTACCGCCTGCGCTGCCGCCCGAAGCCTATCGCCTGGTCAACCAGACGGCTGGCGCGGACAAGATCGCTGAGGCCGTGCGGCTCATCGGCGCGGCCAAGCAACCGATTCTGCTCGTCGGACACGGCGTCCATACATCCCGCGCCGGGGAGTCGGTCAGAGCGCTCGCCGACGCGATGGCCTGTCCTGTCATTCAGACGTCAGGCGGCACCTCGTTCATCAAGGGCCTCGAAGACCGCACCTTCCCCTATGGCTTTTCGGCAGCGTCGATCGATGCAGTGGTGAAATCCGACCTGTGTCTTGCCATCGGCACTGAACTCGGCGAGCCGGTCCACTTTGGGCGGGGGCGTCACTGGGCCGGAGGCGAAGCCAACCGCACATGGATCCTCATCGAGCAGGATCCTGCGGCAATCGGCGTGAACCGTGCGGTCGACGTGCCGCTGGTGGGTGACTTGCGCGCGGTTGTCCCTCAGCTCGTCGACGCGCTCAAACCGCGCACTCCGTCTGCAGAGCTCGGCGGCTGGATCCAACAGGATGCGGCCCAGCTGGCGGGACTGGCGGAAACGGCTCCATCCGGCATGTCACCCGTGCATCCCGCGCGGCTGATCGTCGAAGCGACCAAGGTCTTCCCGAAGGACGGGATCATGGTCCGCGACGGCGGCGCCATCACCATCTTCGGCTGGACCTATTCACAAGCCAAGCCCCATGACGTGATATGGAACCAGAACTTCGGGCACCTGGGCACGGGGCTTCCCTATGCCGTCGGCGCCTCGGTGGCAGAGGGCAGGAAGCGGCCCGTGATGCTGATCACCGGGGACTCGTCATTCCTGTTCCATATTGCAGAACTGGAGACAGCCGCGCGCCTGAACCTGCCGCTCGTCTGCGTCGTGAGCGTCGACTACGCCTGGGGGCTAGAGGTGGGCGTCTACAAGCGCACCTTCGGTCAAGGGTCGCTGGAGACAGGCACACACTGGAGTAAGGACACGCGGCTTGACAAGGTCGCCGAAGGCTTCGGCTGTTACGGCGAATACGTCGAACGCGATGAGGACATCGCACCCGCCATCAAGCGTGCATACGCAAGCGGCAAGACAGCAGTTATTCACGTGGCCGTCGATCCGAAGGCGAATTCGGAAGAAATACCGAATTATGCCGAGTTCCGGACGTGGTATGCGGAAGGACAGCAGTGAAAGGAGCGGCAAGCCATGCGTGAGTATTTGAAGTTCTACGTCGGCGGCCAGTGGACCGATCCGGCAATCAAGGGCATTCTCGGTTACTCGCCCGACGGCGAGTAGGAGACCTCATGGACACTATCACCGCGGAACTGAAGAGCCTGCTCCACCGCGAGAAGATCCGCGAGTGCATCGCATGCCTGGCGCGTGGTGAAGACCGCCGCGACGCCGATCTGATCACGGCAAGCTTCTGGCCGGACTCGACCACGGATTTCGGGATGTTCCAGGGGAATTTCGACGAGTACCTGGCCTGGGTGGTGCCGGGATCGCCCGCTATACCGCTGACGCAGCATGTGCTTGGGCAGAGCGTGATCAAGTTGCAGGACGCCGCCGCGCTCGTCGAGACCCACGTCACGGCCTACCATCGGATAAACATGGGCGACCAGGAGCACGATGTGATCATCGGCGGCCGCTACCTTGACCGGTTGGAAGAGCGCGACGGCGACTGGCGTATCGCGAAACGGACGATGCTCTATGACTGGTACCAGGACTTCGGCGTGTCGGCCGACTGGTCCAAAGGCATGATGGGTGCGCCGTTCAGCGCGGAGCATTATTCCGGCCGGGCGGTCGGCGACTACAGCGAAACCTTCTTCGGCAAGTGACCTCTCCATGACGAGGATGTCAGAATGGGTTCGCTGACAGGCAAGGTCGCTGTGGTGACTGGCGCCAGTCGCGGAATCGGCAAGGGAATCGCGCTGGCGCTCGGGGCGGAAGGCGCGACCGTCTACGTCACCGGGCGCACGGTCATGCCGGGCTCCTATCCCCTGCCCGGTACGGTGGGCGAAACCGCCGCGGAAGTTGATCGCCGGGGCGGCAAGGGCATTGCCGTCCAGGTCGACCACGCCGAAGACGGTCAGGTCGCGGCGCTGTTCGCACGGGTAAGCCGGGATCAAGGCCGGCTCGACATCCTCGTCAACAATGCCTTCGCCCTGCCCGAGGATCTCACCGAACCGCAGCCGTTCTGGGAAAAGCCGCTGTCCAACTGGGACATGGTGGACGTGGGCGTGCGTTCCAACTTCGTCGCGGCGTGGCATGCGGCAAAGATCATGGTGCCGCAGAAGTCGGGCCTGATCGTCGCCATCTCCGGCTATGTCGGTGTGACCTACACCTACGGCGTCATCTTTGGCACCTGCAAGTCGGCGGTCGACCGGATGGCGCGCGATATGGCGATCGAGCTGCAGCCGCACGACGTTGCCTCGCTGTCGCTGTGGCAGGGGCTTACCTTCACCGAACGGGCGCTTCGCAGTCTTGAACGCAACCCTGCGATGAAGAAGCCAACGGTCACGAATCCCGCGATCGGCTGCACTCCGGAACATCCCGGGCGGGTGATCGCGGCGCTCGCTACCGATCCGGAGATCATGAAGCGGTCCGGCGGCACCTTCATTACCGCCGAGGTGGCGCAGGACTACGGCATCACCGACATCGACGGCAAGGTCATCCCCTCGCTGCGGGCCGAGCGCGGCTCGCCTCTCTGGCACCCGATTGTGGAGGCCCCGATTGTGGAGGCCCGATTGTGGAGGCACAGTATGGACGCTGAACGCATTGCCCGCATGGAGCGCCTGCTCGACCGGCAGGATATTCTCGATTGCCTCGTCCGTTTCAGCCGCGGGATGGATCGCTTCGACCAGGACCTGTTCCTTTCTGCTTTCCACGCGGATGCCACCATCGCAGCGGGTGATTTCGTCGGCGGCCCGAAGGCGCTCTACGACTGGGCCTCGGCCATGCACGAGCAGGGTCAGGTGGCGACACAGCACGACCTGCTGAACCACACCTGCGAAATCGATGGCGACACTGCCCACACGGAAACCTATTACATCTTCGTCGGCCGCAATCGCGACGAATCCAACTGGATTGCCGGCGGCCGCTACATCGACCGGCTGGAGCGCCGCGACGGCGCGTGGCGGATTGCCCTTCGCACCAATGTGATCGAATGGTCGGGCATACTGCCGACCATGCCGCTGCCGTTCGCCGACGTGCCGGACGTCTATGGCAATGGCGCGCCGGCCCGCAACAACGAGGATCCCTCCTACCGGCGTCCGCTGGTCAACCTGCGCCGCGGGCATATTCCGCCAGGTCTTAACGGCTGACCGTGCGCGCGACATCGACAAGAGGGGAAGACCAGTGACGGAACGCAGATTCGATGACCGGGTGGCGGTTATCACCGGGGCAGGCAGAGGGCTGGGGCGCGAATACGCGCTGCTGCTGGCGTCGAAGGGCGCCAAGGTCGTGGTCAACGATCCCGGGGCCAGCGTGAGGGGCGAAGGCGCCGACCCCGGCCCCGCCGAACAGGTGACGGGTGAGATCAAGGCGTTGGGCGGCGATGCCGTCGCCTGCACCGAATCCGTCGCGACGCCCGCGGGCGGCTCGGCGATCGTCGCCTCGGCGCTCGACAACTTCGGCCGCGTCGACATCCTGATCCATAACGCCGGCAATAACCGTTACGCATCGCTGGAAGATATCTCCTACGAGGATTTCAAGGCTGTCGTCGACGTGCACCTGATGGGCGCGTTCAACGTCGTGCGGCCGGCGTTTCCGCTGATGTGCAGGGCCGGATACGGCCGCATCGTGCTGACCTCATCGATCGGCGGCATCTACGGCAACAGCAACGTGGTCAACTACGGCGCGGCGAAGGCCGGCCTCATCGGACTCAACAACGTCGCCGCGATCGAGGGTGCCCCGAAGGGGGTAAAGAGCAACGTCATTATCCCCGGCGCCGTGACGCGCCTGGCCGAAGGTCTGGATACATCCCAGTACCCGCCGATGGGCCCCGAGCTGGTCGCGCCAGTGGTGGGCTGGCTCGCCCATGAATCCTGTTCGGTCAGCGGAGAGCTGCTGATAGCCGTGGCCGGCCGCGTGGCGCGGGCGTTCATCGCAGAAACGGAGGGCGTGTACCAGCCTGCGTGGACCATCGACGACGTGGCGGAGCAGATAGATGTTATCCGCGACACCGCCAAGCAGTGGACGCTGCCGCCCGTACCGTCCGGTTTCATAGATCATCTGGGTCGCAGTTTCGGCATGGCGCGCCAGGGCATGGCGGCAGCGAAGAAGTAGGTACGTTCCACAGCGAGGTGCAGAACGTCACTCATCAGAAGCCTCTCTGCTGAATGGTGCGGGCTGCCCGCGCCAGCTCTTCCCGGAAATCAGGATGAGCGATGGCGATCAACCGGCGGGTGCGCTCGGCGAGGGGCTGGCCTTTGAGTTCGGCCGCGCCAAATTCGGTGACGATCACATCCATATCACTGCGCGCGGTGGTGACCGGCCCTGACAGGCTGCCGGTAATCCTGCTGATCGTGCCGCCCTTGGCGGTGGCGGGCAGAGCGATGATGGCGTGACCACCCGGTGAGCGCGCGCCGGCCCGAACGAAGTCCACCTGGCCGCCGGTGCCGCCGACGTAGGCCGAGCCGCTTTGCTCGGCGTTGACCTGGCCGGTCAGGTCGACCTCCAGGGCTGAATTGATGGTTACCAGCTTGTCCAGCTGCGCGAGGACGGCCGCATCATGGGTGTAGGACGTGGCGCACATGCGGATCCGCGGGTTACGGTGAGCGAATTCATAAAGACGCCTGGTGCCGATCAGGGCGCCGTTGACCGAAACCCCGCGGTCGATGCGCTTGCGCGCATTGGTGACGACGCCCGCCTCGACCAGCTCAACCAGGCCATCACCCAGCATGCCGGAATGCACGCCAAGATCTTTGCGGTCCTGTAGCAGGCGAAGGATGGCATCGGGCACGGCGCCCACCCCGGTCTGGATGACTGAGCCATCCTCGATATAGGCGGCCGCGTATCTCGCTATGGCTTCGTCGGTTTCGCCAATTCTCCCGGATGGCACCTCTACCGGCAGACGTGAGACAGGTACGGCGTAATCGATCTTAGCCGCGGGCAGCAGTTCGCCGTAGGTGAAAGGCACCTGCTCGTTTACTTCCGCTATGACGACGCGCGCTTTCGCGACGGCGGCCTGCACGTAATCGCTGATGAGGCCGAAGCTATGGTTCCCGTCCGCATCGGCCGTGCTGACCTGGACGAAAGCTACGTCGCACCCGATGATCCCGGCCTCGATCATCGGGCCGATCTGGCTGACATGACAGGGGATCATGCTGAGCTTGTGCTCCTTCGTCAGTGCGCGCAACGCGCCGATCGCCCCCATGCTGGACAGGGAAAAGCTGTCCGTTGCCGCCGGGGTGAACAGACCAGAAAAGCTTGTCGCGATGAAGGCAGAAAGGCCGCCGATGTCGCGGCCCTGACCGATCAGTGCCTCGATCAGCGTGGTCGGTTCGCCGCAAGCGTGGCCCATGACGATGCGGTCGCCGGGGCGCAGGAAGTGGCCGAGGTCCAGGTCGCTGACATCGGAAACGACCTTCAAGCGCGTCCCCCCGCTACCAGCAGTGCCCGTGCGCGGGCCAGGTGCGGACGATCGAGCATGGCCCCCTGGTAGCCGATGGCGCCGACGCCGGGATGGGCGGCAAACAGATCGACGATTTCCTGAGCCGCCGCCAGTTCCTCCTCGGTCGGCGTGAAGGCCGCGTTGATCACATCGACCTGGGCAGGGTGAATGGCCAGCATGCCCCGATAGCCGTCACGGCGTACCTTCTCAGCTCGCCTGCGCAGCCCTTCCAGATCACGGAAGTCGCCCTGGATGGTTTCAATAGGCGCGACACCGGCAGCAGACGCGCCCAACAGGCACAGGCTTCTAGCCAGCTCATAGGTAAAACCATAGCTTCCGTCAGGGTTGCGATTCTCGCTCGCGCCTACGGCATCGGCGAGATCTTCCGCGCCCCAGGTCATGGCAACTACCCGGGGTGCGCCCTGGTACGTGCCGGTGGTGAACATGCCTTCGGCTGTCTCGGTGACAAGAACGATGACCTTGGTCGAACCCTGTTCGATGCCGGCGGAGACTTCCAGCGCCGAGAGGTAGTGGTCTAGAAGGTCTACGTCCTGGCGGCCGCGTGACTTGGGAAGCATGATGCCCCCGGGTCGCGCCGGGATCACCGCGGCCAGGTCAGCCAGCGTGTGGGGGCTGTCCAGGGGGTTGACCCTCACCCACAGCCGGGTTCTGCCTTCTTTCGGCTGAGCGGCCAGGAAGGCTGAGATCATCGCTCTGGACCTGGGTTTTGCGTCTTCGGCTACCGCATCCTCCAGATCGAGGACAACAACGTCGGCTGTGCCAGCGGCGGCCTTTCCCATCTTCCTTTCGCTATCCCCCGGGGCGAATAGCCAGGAGCGTAGCCTGAAGGTTTCTCCGATGCTGGTCATTGCTTCTAATTCCTCGGTTCAGTTTCTTTCGTGGTTCAGTAGGATTTGGGCAGATCGAGCACCTTCTCGGCTAGGAAATTCAGGATCATATGGGGGCTTACCGGCGCAATGCGCGGGATAAGGATTTCACGCAAGTAGCGTTCGAGGTGGTATTCCTGTGCGTAACCCATGCCGCCCAGGGTCAGCATCGCAGTGTGGCATGCTTCAAATCCTGCCTCCGCGGCCAGGTACTTGCCGGCGTTCGCTTCAACACCGCAGTCCAGGCCCTTGTCAAACATCGTAGCTGCCTTCATGACCATCAGGTTGGCGGCCTCCAGCTGCGCCCAGCACTTCGCCAGCGGGTGCTGGATACCCTGATTCATGCCGATGGGCCGGTCGAAGACGACGCGCTCCCTGGCATAGCGGGCAGCGCGCTTGATCGCCACGCGTCCGAGCCCGACGGCTTCGGCGGCGAGCAGTATGCGCTCGGGATTGAGGCCATGGAGTATGATCTTAAAGCCTTCTCCCTCAGCCCCGATCCGGTCTTCCTCTCCAATCCGCAGGTCGGAGATGAACAGCATATTTGAATCGACGGCGTGCCGGCCCATCTTATGAATCTCGCGAACCTCGATCCTGGCACGATCGAGATCGGTGAAAAAAAGCGACAGCCCCTCGGTCTTGCGTTTCACCTCTTCAAGGGGCGTGGTACGGGCTAGCAGCATCATCTTGCTTGCCACCTGAGCGACGGAGATCCAGATCTTCTCCCCGTTGACCACATAGCCGCCGTCGCGCCTTTCCGCTCGGGTTCTCAGCTTCGTCGTGTCGAGGCCGGCATTGGGCTCTGTCACCGCAAAGCAGATGCGATCCTCGCCGCTGAGCACAGGCGGAATCATGCGCTGCTGCTGCTCTTCGGTGCCGAACATCGCCACCGGCTGCATGCTGAATACCGGGCCGTGGATGCTGGAAGCGGCGGTCATCCCGCCACCTGACTCGGCGACTGCCTGCATCATGATCGCCGCTTCTGTGATACCTAGACCCGCCCCGCCAACCGCCTCAGGCATGGCAACACCGAGCCAGCCGGAATCGGCCATGGCTTTGTGGAAGTCGTGCGGAAAGACACCTTCACGGTCACGTTCGAGCCAGTACTCGTCGGAAAACCGGGAACAGTAATCGAGAACCGCCTCTCGAATACGCTGCTGGTCTTCGGTGAGGGAAAAGTCCACGATCTCGATCCTTATGTAGGTGATGAAGTAAGAGGTACATGAGGCTTCTACTAGAGATCCGGGGGGCCAAGCTCGTCCATTATCTGCTGTGTGTGGGCGCCGAGCCTAGGGGCAGGGCCGGCGACGCGACCGGGAGTCTGCGAGAACCAGACCGGCGTGCCGGGAAAACGCACTGGGCCGTTCGGCGTATCCACCGTCTCGAAGAACCCTACTGCATTCAGATGCGGATTATCGAATAGCTCGTCGAGCGTGCGGACCGGCGCGGCGGGAATGTCAAGAGACCGGAGCAGGTCAAGCCAGTCCTGCGTCGTACGCTGCAAGAAGGTTTCCCCCAGCAGGGCATAGACGGTGTCGATTTGCCGCGCTCGTTGCTCTAGGGTGGCGAAGTGTTCGCCGGCCCAAGCCGGCTTCACGGCATTGATGAATGCGGACCACTGCTTGTCGTTGTATACCAGCGCGGAGATATGGCCATCTTTGGTGCGGTAGGGTTTCCGGTTAGGTGTCACTGCACGAGGGTACACCGCAGAACCCAAGGGAGGACTGAAGATTGCGCCGTTGGCGTGTTCGACCAGCATAAACGCGGCCATGGTTTCGAACATGCCGACCTCGACCTCTTGGCCTTCGCCAGTCCGCTCGCGGTGAAACAGCGCCATCATGGTGGCGTACAAGGCTGTCATTCCGGCTACCTTGTCCGCCATGATGGTGCCGACATAACTGGCTTCACCAGTCAGCAGTTCCTGCGCAAACGGCAGGCCACATTCCGCCTGGATAGTGTCGTCGTAAGCGGTGAGATTCGCGTCGGGGCCGCGGCGGCCGTAACCATAGCAGTTGGTATAGATGATCGATGGATTGATGGCGGCCACTTGTTCATAACTGAATCCGAGCCCAGTAATCGCCTTTGCGCGCATCGAATGGATAAACACATCGCTATGTCTAATGAGCTCACGCAATGTATTTTTTCCTTCGTCGGAACGCAGATCCAGCATCACACTGCGCTTACCGCGGTTCACATTGACGAAAACACCTGCCATTCCTGGCTCCGGTCCTACCGAGATATAGCGGGTGTTGTCGCCGGCCGGGGGCTCGATTTTGATCACATCCGCCCCCATATCAGCCATGATCTGGGTGCAGTAGGGACCCATGACCATTGCCGTTAGATCGACAACACGCACTTCAGACAGAGGACCTGTGTGTTTCATTTAGCTACCGGTTAACGTCGACCACGATGCGGCCGCGTACCTTGCCCGTCACGAGGATTTCGCCTTGATCCGGGCGCACGCCATGGTCCAGCAGGGCACCTACGCAGAGGCTCGCCGTGTAGCCCGCCGTGCCGATCGTCATGGCCTGCCGGGCGGTGAAACTGGATGGCAGCGGCACGAGCCAGTCTCCGTTGAGGCGCGCGCGCTGGGCCAGGCCGCACCTGGACCGCCTCGTCATACCCCGTCACCATCACCACGCCGTGGTGAGGTTCGCGCCGTACCGGCACTGCCCGCGCAGGGCATCGAAGTACGGATACGGATCCGCGACCAGCCCGTCATCCCGGAAGAAGTCCATCGCCTCCCAGTCAATCACCGTACGCACCGCTCCTCTCGGCTCGCAACGGCGAGCGCCTCGCTGATCGTCAAGCGATCGCACCCCCCACGAGCTTGGCCTGGGCCATAGGAGTACCCAACCTCGCGATTGGACTCTTAGTCTAAATCTGTAGTACATGTTATGTCAGCTGTTCACCGCTGTCTCCAGGGCGCTCTGAGGGTGGCAGGCAGTAGTGAATCGGGACGTCGCTGACGGCGCCTACACTGGCGGGGCGGCAATGATGCGGGACTTCGGCTTAGAGTGCAGGCACTGGTACCGCGCTGGGCGGGCCCGGCCGGCTGTTGCCCCGGAAGCGTGCGGGGATCCGCAGTTGAAGTGAGGACTCAGGCGAGTGCGACCGGTTCCTGATGAGATGGCGGTCAAGGTAATGGCGGCCGCCGCGCTGTTCGCGGAGCGCGGCCTCGACGGTGCGACGATGAGCGACATCGCCGAGGCTACCGGCATCCCGCGGGCGACGCTGTATTACCACTTCGACGGCAAGGAAGCGGTTTTCGCCTGCATGTGTGACCGGGTTTTCTGCGAATTCGAAGAGGCAGTCGCGGTCGCGCTGAGCGGCCCGGGCTCCGCCGTAGAGCGGTTGGGCCGCGTAGTGCGCGCCCAGCTCGCCTGCTACGCCGCTTACCCGGCGGCATTCTTGGCTATCCACCTGGATCTCGGCCGGGCGGTGCGGCGGGCCGAGATCGGCGAACGCGCCGCCCGCGCCTATCTCCGGCCCGTCGCCAAGCTCCTTGAGGAAGGCGCCGCAGACGGGTCGATCCGCCAGGCCGTAAATCCCAGGGCCGTTGCCGCCGCGCTGCTGGGCGCGGTGGCCAGCGCCGCCGCCCTGCTCCCGGCCAATGGGCAACCAGGGGCCGACCTCCAGGAGGCGATGATGCTGCTCGTCCTCGGCCTCGACGCCCGGCCGGCCACGGCCGCCAGGCAGGGATGAACCCGGCTGGCACCTACGGTGTGTCCCGTAGATCATGGGACAGGCGAGGACAGCGCGGCGCCGCCGGCCCCGCGGCCAGCCTTCCCCAGGGCCCCGCGGCCAGCCTTCCCCAGGGCCCCGCGGCCAGCCTTCCCCAGGGCCCCGCTCGCGCCCGGGGAACCACGGCGATGTGACATTGACGTTGCCCTGGTACGCGCCGGCGAATAACCCGTCGACCCACAGAGGGGCGGCGCTGCTGAGGCAGCTCGGAGCATACGGCTTGTTTCGCTGCGACTACTGACCACGGCGATGTCACATCGGCGTGGTAGCGCCCGGTGCCCGGAGCGGCGCAGGACGGGACGGGCGGGACCTGCGGGCCGCACGGTGCCCGGCGGGATCCGAAGGCGGGCGGCGGGCGGCGGGCCGGGCGGCGCCGCGCCGGTTCGCGCCCCTTGACGGCACCTGCCTGCCAAGATCTACGGGACACACCCTAGCAGGCCACGCGCCGGATTCCCGCCCGCCAAGCGTCCAGGGCACGCCTCGTCCGGCTAGGTCCCTCGCCTTTACGCAGAGTTGGATTCATAGTATAAATCTGCGGTATAAGGAATTCGCTCAGGTTCACGCCGCTCGGCCATGGGGCGATCAGGGAGAGGCAGCCATTTGTGAACTTGGACTTCACTGAGGAGCAGCAAGCGCTGCGCGGGACACTGCGGGAGTTCTTCGAGAAGGAGTCGCCGGCTGAGGTGGTCCGCGCCGCGGAGCCGCTCGGGTTCGACGCGTCCTTGTGGCGCAAGGTCGCCGATCTGGGACTGCCGGCCATCGCGGTTCCCGAGGACCAAGGCGGGGGCGGGGCCGGCCTGGTCGAGCTGGCTATCGCGGCTGGGTTGCTGGGGCAGTTCCTCGCGCCGGTGCCGCTGATCGAGGCCGCGGCCGCCAGCATGCTCCTCGCCCCGTACGCCGGTCAGCGGGTGCTGGCGGCGCTGGTGGCCGGCGAGCTGCTGGCGACGCTGGCGCTTCATCCGGCGGACGGCCGGGTAGCCCGGCTGGTGCCCGCCGGCGCGGTCGCCGACCTGGTCGTCGTCCTGCGGGGTGATGAGCTGCTGCTGGTCGAGCAGCCGGGCAAGCCGACCGCGGCCATACCCAACCTCGGTGCCATGCCGCTGGCTGACTGCCCGGTTCCGGCCGATGCGATGGTGCTGGCGCGGGGCACGCAGGCGGTCGCCGCCCACCGCCGCGCGGTACGGCAGTGGGAACTGCTGACCGGGGCCGCGCTGGCCGGGCTCGCCTCGAGGGCGCTGGATATCGGCGTCGGCTACGTGCTGCAGCGGCGGGCCTTCGGCGTGCTTATCGGCAGTTTCCAGACGATTCAGCACCGGCTGGCCGATAGCGCGACCGCCGTCGACGGCGCCCGCCTGCTCGCGTACGAGGCAGCGTGGGCGCACGACGCGGGGCGGCCGGCCGCGGCCAGCCTGGCCACGATGTCGTTCCTGTTCGCGTCCGAGACGGCATTCAAGACCGCGTCGGAGAGCCTGCATTTCCACGGCGGCTACGGCTACACGCTCGAATACGACATCCAGCTCTACTTCCGCCGGGCCAAGGCCTGGCCGCTGGTAGCCGGCGATCCCCGGGCCGCGTACGCCGGGCTGGCCCGCCGCATGTACGGCACGCAAAGCGGGGGGTGAGGATGGACTTCTGGGAGCCCGACGACCTGGCCGCGCACCGAGAATCGGCCCGGGCCTGGGCCGACGTCAACGCAGATCCCGGGTGGACTGCCGAGCAGCAGCGCACCGGGTGCCATCAGACTATGGAGCTGCACGCCCGGCTGGCCCGCGACGGGATCCTCGGGGCCGGCTGGCCGGCCGGGTACGGCGGGAGCGATGCCGACCCTGACTTCGCCCGGGCCGTGTTCGACGAACTGGCCCGCCGGGGCATCCAGAGTGACGGGTGGGCAACCACCGTCATGGTGGCGCACACGATCGCCCACGTCGCCACCGAGGAGCAGAAGCGCGAGTACATCCCGGCCGCGCTCCGGGGCGAGATGCTGATCGCCCTGGGCTACAGCGAGCCCGACTCCGGCTCCGATGTGGCGGCGGCAAAGACCACTGCTGTCCTGGTGAAGGGGGATAGCGAAGGGGGAATGGGGAGGCGGGCGGGAGGCGGAGACCAGTGGGTGATCAACGGCCAGAAGATGTTCACCAGCACCGCGCAGCTGTCCAGCCACGTGTTCGTCCTGGCCCGCACCAACCCCGGCGCGCCCAAGCACAAAGGACTCACCCTGTTCCTGGTGCCGACGGCCAGCACCGGCTATGAGATCCAGCCGATCCGCACGCTCGGAGGACAGGTCACCAACGCCACCTACTACGCGGACACGCGGGTACCCGACTCGGCCCGCATCGGCGGCGTCGACCAGGGCTGGGACGTCATGAAGGTGGCGCTGGTCTACGAACGTGGCGTTGGCGGCGCGGCCTCCCTGGAACAGACGCTGGCCCGCGACCTCGCCGCCTGGGCCCGCGAGGCGAAGCACCCCGACGGGACCACTGTCTTCGACGACCCGCTGACCGCGGAGCGGATCGGCCGGATCGCGGTCGACGAAGCGGTCATCCACTCCCTGGATCTGCTGATGCGCTGGCAGGCCCGCAACGGCGGGCTCCCCCAGGTCGAGGGCTCCATGCGGAAGCTGTTCTGGTCGGAAAGCGCCCAGCGGCACTACAGCGACGCACTCGACATCCTCGGGCCCGCAGGCGTGCTGGCCCCAGGCGCAGCCAGCGCTCCCGCCAGCGGCACGTTCGAGCATGACTTCCGGGCCGCGGTGGTCACCACGGTCTACGGCGGCGCCAGCGAGATCCTCCGGGAGATCATCGCCGAACGACGTCTCGGCCTCCCCCGCAACCGGCCTGGCAGCTAACCCACGGAAGGACGGCAGTGGCCACGAGTGCGAGCAAGAAGTCCGCCGAGCCGGAGATCACCGAGCTCGATCTCTCCGACGTCGATCACCGGGTGGGCCAGCTAGTCGGCGGCGGGCAGTTGTGGGATCCGTGCAGCTCCTCCGACATCCGCCGCTGGGTGATGGCGATGGACTACCCCAACCCGCTGCATTGGGACGAGGAGTTCGCGCGCGATTCCAGGTTCGGTGGCCTCATCGCGCCGCAGTCCCTCGCGGTGGGCCTGGACTACGGGCACGGCGTGGCGCCCGCCTGCGTGGGATACATTCCCGGCAGTCACTTGATCTTCGGCGGTGAGGAGTGGTGGTTCTACGGCTGTCCCGTGCGGCCGGGAGACAAGCTGTTCCAGGAGCGGCGCTTCCACGACTACAAAGTGACGGATACGAAATTCGCCGGGCCCACGATGTTCTCGCGCGGGGACACGACCCACACCAACCAGCGCGGCGTGCTGGTTGCGCGCGAGCGGGCGACCTCGATCCGTTACCTCGCCACCGAGGCGGGAAAACGCGGCATGTTTGAGAGCCAGGCCGGAACCGTTAAACGCTGGACGGCCACCGAACTGAACGAAATCGAGAAGCTGCGCCACGACTGGATCATGTCGAACCGAATGGGCGTCTCGCCACATTTCGAGGAAGTGAAGGTCGGCGACAAGTTGCCGCGTCGCGTGATCGGCCCGCACAGCATTGCCAGCTTCACCACCGAATATCGTGCCTTCCTCTTCAATATCTGGGGCACATTTCACTGGGTCGCGCCGCCGGGAGTCGAGGATCCCTGGGTCTATCAGGACCCAGGCTGGGTGGAAGGCTTCGCCTTCGACGAGGAAGGCGCCAAGATCGATCCGCGCAAGCGCGACGGGCTCTACGTGGGTCCCTCGCGCGGCCATATCGACAGCGACCGGGCGAGCGAAGTCGGCATGGCGCGAGCTTACGGCTATGGCGCGACGATGGGTGCCTGGTGCACCGACTATCTCGCCTACTGGGCCGGCCATGACGGCATGGTGCGCCACTCCAAGGCCGCTTTCCGCGGGCCCGCCTTTGAGGGTGACGTGACCTATTTCGACGCAGAGGTCACCGGCAAGGAACCGGAGTCGGCGTGGGGTGTCCCGCTGGTCCAGGTGAAGCTGCGCCTCGCCAACCAGGACGGCGGCGTGGTGGTCGACTGCACCGCCGAGGTAGAGCTGCCGTTGTAGTGCTCGATGGGCCTGAAAGTGACGCAACGAAGCGACAGGGAGTAAGCGATGGGCCCCGAGATGATGGGCCCCGAGATGATGGGCACTGAGACGATGGGCACTGAGACGATGGGCACTGAGACAAGGACTGGATCCGCGCGGTCACTGTCGATCGTGTCGGGTCCGCCGCTCAGCGCCGAACCGGGGCTCGGGTCACTCACGCTGCCCGGCTTCCTGCGCGACGTCGCGACGATGTACGGCGAGCGCGAGGCCGTCGTCCTGCGCACCGCGGACGGCGTCACGCGCTGGACGTACGGCGAACTCTGGGAGCGCGCGATCGAGGTGGCGCGCGCGCTGCGCTCGTGTGGCCTGTGCCAGGGCGGCCGTGTGGGCGTCTTGATGACCAACCGTCCCGAATGGCTCGCGGCGGTGTTCGGCGCCTCTCTGGCCGGCGGAGTCGCCGTGGCGCTCAGCACGTTCTCCACGCCGTCCGAACTCGATTACTTGCTCCGCGTCTCCGGCGTCTCGGTGCTGCTGTTCGAGCGGAACGTGCTGAAGAAGGATTTCGCCGCCGTGCTGACCGAACTGGGGGCCGCATCCGGCGGGCCGTCATCGGCGAAGTACCCATTCCTGCGCCACCTCGTCGTGCTCGGCGGCGCGGAGCCAGGCGAAACCATCGACACCTGGGACGCGTTCCTGGCGCGCGGCCAGCAGGAGCCGCGCGACCTGGTCGACGCGACGGCTGCGGCGGTGTCCCCGAGCGATCCGGCCGTGCTGTTCTTCTCGTCGGGTTCCACGAGCAAGCCGAAAGGCATCTTGAGCGCGCATCGTGGCGTCACCATCCAGTTGTGGCGCTTCCGGCGCATGTACCAGGTCGGCCCGGAGGACAACGTCCGCTGCTGGACGGCCAACGGCTTCTTCTGGTCCGGCAATGTCGGCATGGCGCTGGGCGCGACCCTCGCCAGCGGAGGAGCCCTCGTGCTGCAACCGACCTTCAACGCGGTCGAGGCGCTCGAGCTCATGCAGGCGGAGCGGGTAAACCTTCCGCTCGCCTGGCCGCACCAGTGGGCACAACTCGAAGGCGCGCACAATTGGCGCAGCGTCGATTTGAGCAGCATGCGGTTCGTGGATTTCACTACCCCGATCGCACGGCACCCCACGGTGTCGGTCAAGTGGTTCGAGCCGGGCCACGCCTACGGGAACACGGAAACCTTCACGATTTCGACCTGCTACCCCGCCAACACGCCGCCCGACGTGCACGCGGGAAGCAGCGGCGAGGCGCTGCCCGGCGTGACGCTCAAGATCGTCGACTCGCTCACGGGTGTCGTCGTTCCGCGCGGGGAACGCGGCGAGATCTGCGTCAAGGGCCCCACGCTCATGCTCGGCTATATCGGCATGCCACTGGACGAGACGCTCGACGCCGAGGGCTTCTTCCGCACTGGCGACGGCGGCTACCTGGACGACGCCGGCCGGCTGTTCTGGGAGGGCAGGCTCACCGACATCATCAAGACGGGCGGTGCGAACGTCTCGCCACGGGAAGTCGATGAGGCACTGGCCAGCTTTCCCGGCGTTAAGGTGACGCACACCGTCGGCGTACCAGACGAAACACTCGGTGAGGTTGTTGTCGCCTGCGTCGTACCGCATGAAGGCGTACGCCTGGAAACCGAGGAGATCAGCAAGTTCCTGCGGGAACGACTGGCGAGCTACAAGGTGCCCCGGCATGTTCTGTTCTTCCGCGACGACGAGATCTCACTGACGGGCAGCGCGAAGATCAAATCGAGCGATCTTCGGCAGGTGGCCGCCCGACGACTGCAGGGGTAAACCGGCACGTTCGAGAGGAGTGGCGACCGATGCCCGGGATAGCCGCGAAGAAGCTAGGTAAGTACATCGGAGCGGAGGTGCTGGACGTTGATCGCGACCGCCTCCTCCATGACGACGAATTGCCGCAGGCGTGCATGGATGCGCTTGAGGAGCATGGCGTGCTGCTGTTCCGCGAGCTGAACATCGACGATGAGACGCAGGCGGCGTTCTGCCGGAAGCTGGGTGCACTCGTTCACTTCCGCGGTTATCCAAACCACGAGGTTATGGAGATCAGCTTCGATCCGGACAACCCGAACGCCGAGTACTTCGCGAGCAACGACTACTGGCACATCGACGGCGCACTGGACGAGATCCCGGCGAAGGCGTCAATCCTGACCGCCCACGTGCTCACCGACAAGGGCGGCGAGACGGAGTTCGCCAGCACCTACGCCGCCTACGACGACCTTTCTGAGCAGGAGAAGGAGCGTTACGCCGGGCTTCGGGTGATCCACACGTTCGAGGCGATTCAGCGCCTGAGCTATCCGAGCCCGACGCCGGAGCAGCAGGAGGAATGGGACTCGCGGGCGGACCGGGAGCACCCGTTGATCTGGACTCATCGGTCAGGCCGGCGTTCGCTGGTGTTCGGGGCGACGGTGTCCCATGTCGTCGGCATGGACCATGAGGAGGGCCGGTCGCTGATCAATGAACTGGAGCGGCGGGCCACCGCTCCAGATAAGGTGCTTCGGCACACCTGGTCGGTCGGTGACATGGTGATCTGGGACAACCGGGGTCTGGTGCACCGGGCATGCCCCTTCGACCGCAGCCAGGCGCGCCGCATGCATCGGTCCACCGTCCTGGGAGATGAGCCGATTCATTGAGCAGCCGGACGGCAATCGTCACCGGCGGCGCCTCGGGCATCGGCGCCGCCATCAGCCAGCGCCTGACGGCCGACGGCGCCACGGTGGCCATCTTCGACCGCAACGGTGACGCCGCCAAGGACGTGGCCGCCTCGATCGAGGCGGCCGGCGGCAGGGCTATCAGCGTGCGCGTCGACGTGGCGGACCGTTCGAACGTTGACGCCGGGCTCCAAGAGGTGCGGGCCCGGCTGGGCCGTCCCACGATCCTGGTGAACAGCGCCGGTATGACTCCCCCCAGTCCGTTCCTCGAGATCACCGCCAAGATGTGGAACCACGTCCTGGCCGTCAACCTCACCGGCACCTTCCACTGCTGCCAGGCGATCCTCCCGGACATGCTCGAGGAGGGCTGGGGCCGTATCGTCAACATTTCCTCATCAAGCATCCACAGCGGCACGCGCGGACTGGCCTCCTACGTCTCGGCCAAGTCGGGCGTTGTCGGTCTCACCAAGTGCCTGGCTCTGGAGTTCGCGCCGCATGGGATCACGGTCAACACGATCCCGCCCGGCTTCATCGATACGCCCATGCTGCGCCAGACCACGCAGTCAGGCTTCATCAGCCTCGAGCAGCAGATCGCGAACACACCGGTGCGCCGGATCGGTCGGCCCGAGGACGTGGCCGCCGCCTGCGCGTTCCTCGTCAGCGAGGAGGCCAGCTACATCACCGGCCAGATCATCGGTGTCAACGGCGGACGGAACACCTGACCCCGGCATTGTGCTACAACCCGGGTATGGACCTGCTTAGCACGACTGTCCTCCACCGGGAGTCCGGCGGCCAGCCGTACACCCTGGTGGAGCTCACGGGCGAGGCGGACATCACCACCAACGACATGCTCCGTGACCTGCTGGAGGCACAGATCGCCAGGAAGCCGGGCTTCCTCATCATCGACCTGGCTGCCCTGCGGTTCATGGACTCCACCGCACTGCATGTCATCTTGACCGCCAGCCGGTCGCTGGCCGGCCAGGGCGGAACTCTCGCGCTGGCCAGCCCCACCCGGGTCGTGGCTGCGACGTTGCGTCTGTCCCAGGCCGCCCGGATGGTTCCCGTCTACGAAAGCCTGCAGGAAGCCCTGATGACCGTGCAGGCAGGCAATTCTTAGCGGCTAGACCCTCCGCCACCGCGCCTCGCACAAGCCGTAGATGCCGAAGATAATCAGGCCGAGCGCCGCGAGGATCAGCAGGAACTCGCCGAATGGCTGATCGCGCAACGTGAGCAGCGCCTTGTCGATGCCGCCGGCCTTGGACGGCTTGTAAGTGACGGCCGCCTCGATCACCAGGACGCCGGCGAGCGCGAACACCACGCCGCGGGCCGCGGTCCCCCTGACGCCGAGCCACTTAACCAGGCGGCGCATCCGCGGCCTCATCTGCGACAGCTGCAGGTACTTCATGAACTTGGCTCGGATTCCCTCGAAAACCAGAACCAGGCCAGCGAACACGATAATCAGGCCGACGATGGCGACCAGCCACCGTCCGCCAGTGTGATGCATGACCGTGGCGGTCAGGTCCTGCTGCTTCTTGGTCTGGCTGTCCTGCGCCCCGGAGATCAGCTTAAAACTCAGGTAGGCGAAACCAGCGTAGATCAGCGCGCGGACCAGCGACTTCAGCCGGGGACCAGCGCCGTTCCCGTCACCGGTGACGCCGAAGGCGGCTTCACTGAGACGCCACAGCGCATAGCCGGCGAATCCGATGCCGAGCAGCCACAGCGAGACCAGGCCATAGGGCTTGCCGACGAGCAGCTGCAAAGCGCCCTGCTGGTCAGCCTGGTGCGAAGTCTGGCCGAGCGCGACCAGGATCGCGACCCAGCCGATGAGTATGTAAAGGACTCCGCGCGCGGAGAGACCTGCCCTGGCCAGAGCCCGCGCCGCCGGGCTGTCCGAGGCGCGCCTGGCCGCATTGGACGCTCGTGCCGTACGCGTTGATTGCATACCCGTCTCTTCCTCATAGCCGCCCAACCAAACCTCCACGCAGGTGGCGGCGGTGCTTCCTCACCTGGGCGCTACGCGCGGGCACGATCCCGACCGAGGCTGGTGTTCTCCCAGTACGTCGAGACCCGATATGCCGCCGCCCGGCCCTCCGCAGGCTCTTGGGACAGTAGCGTGATCCGCAGATAGTGGTTCGGCCTCGACCGGCGGCCGCCATTGAGACGTGCAGCGGATCGCCGCCCGATGAGCCGTGGCGTCCGGCGGTCGCGATGTCCGTGGAGAAGGAAAGGGGATACCCGATGAAGCACAAAGTCGCAACGCGCGAGGAGTGGCTGGCCGCTCGGAGCGAACTGCTGGCACGGGAAAAGGAGCTGACCCGCCGCGGCGACCAGCTCGCGGCCGAGCGGCGCGAGCTGCCCTGGGTGCCGATCGAGAAGGAATACAGCTTCGGCACCGACGAGGGACCGAAGACGCTGCGAGAGCTTTTCTGCGGGCGCTCGCAGCTGATCGTCTATCACTTCATGTTCGGCCCGACATACACGGCGGGCTGCCCGGTCTGTTCTTCTGCGGCAGACACCTTCAACGGCGCTGTCCCCCACCTGAACGCGCGCGACGTGACGTTCACCTGCATCTCGCGGGCGCCGCTGGACAAACTCCAGGCGTACAAGCGGCGGATGGGATGGAGCTTCCCGTGGGCCTCCTCACACGGAAGCGACTACAACTTCGACCTTGAGATCTCGCGCCCGGAGGAGGCCACGCGCGAGTTCCTGGCCGGCGGCGTCCCCGCGGTGGCTGCCCAGCTCGCGCAGGAGTGCGGTACCGAACCTGCGGCATATCTTTCCGAGGCGCCGGTGATGAGCACCTACGCGCTCGAGGACGCAACCGTCTACCTGACCTACTCCACCACCGCCCGCGGGCTGGAGTTCATGATGGGCTACTACGGCTTCCTCGACCGCGCCCCGCTCGGCCGCAACGAGGGCGACCCACCCCAGCTCTGGATCCGCCGCCACGACGAGTACCACGACGCGAACGCAGCGAATCAATAGCCGCAGCCCGGCGACGGACGCGGCGCGGCCGGGGGCATGGCTTCGCGTTCCCGCTTCCGGCGCGGCACACTGGAGTCGTGACCGCTGACCAGCTGGCGGAAGTGACTACTGGCGCCGCCGGGGTAGGTGCGGCGGAGGATCTGCGGCTGTTGCGCCGCTACGAACCGGTGCTGCGCTTTACCGAGGGTGAGCTTTTCCTGCCGATGCCGGTCGAGGCCTATCTGGAGAAGTGCGGTCTGTGGCGGAACGGCTCCAGGCGCGGCCGGGGCCGGGGTGGCGCCGCGGAGCGGCTTCGCGCGCCCGGAGAGCTCACGCTAGCTCATCTGGCCCAGGTCGGCGCACCGGGGCGGAGTCTTTCGCTTCGTTTCGTGGAGCGGGCGCTCGGCCGGAGCGAGCTCCGCGCGTGGCGGCGTGACGCGGGCCGCCCCCGGCTGGCGGCCGGAGGCAGCCGGTTCGCCGCGGTCGGCCTGCTGAGCCGGTTTATCGACGCGGTGATGCGGTTGTCGCTGCTGCTGCGCGGGCGAGTGCCCGGCGGCACGACGGCTGCGGCCGAGCAGGATTACCGGGCTCACGCCGAGCCGGACAGCTGCCCGTATTACGGCCGGGTCACCCGCGATCGGGGTTTCACCGCCCTGCAGTACTGGTTCTTCTACGCGATGAATGACTGGCGGTCGACCTTCGCGGGCGTGAACGACCACGAGGCCGACTGGGAGCAGGTCACTGTTTTCCTGCCGGACCCGCCGGTCTCGTCATCGCGGCCAGCCTGGGTGACGTTCTCCGCCCATGACGAAACCGGCGACGATCTGCGCCGCCGGTCCGACGACCCCGACCTGCAATGGCGGGACACCCACCCGGTCGTCTTCGTCGGCGCCGGGTCGCATTCGGGCGCCTGCCTGCCGGGCGATTACCTGGTCACCGTCGAGCCGCCGTCGCTGGGACGGATACTCGCCGGGCTGCGCCGCCTCAGCGGGCTGCTCCTGCCGTGGACCCGGGCGTACAGCGGCACCACGTTCGGCCTACCTTTCATCGACTACCACCGGGGCGACGGTCCCGGCGTGGGACCGGGTGAGGCGAAGAGGTGGTGCCCGGTGCTCATCGATGACCAAACGCCATGGGTGGCTGACTACCGGGGCTTGTGGGGCCTGGACACCGGTGACCCCTTCGGCGGGGAGCGCGCGCCGGCCGGCCCGCGTTACGAGCGCGACGGGTCGGTGCGGCTCTGCTGGTCTGACCCGGTGGGATGGGCAGGCCTGGATAAGGAGCCGCCCTCCCCGCCCGCAGAGCAGCAGGCCGTAGAGGGCCGGATCGCCGAGCTGGATGCCCAGCTCGCCGCCGTCACCGCGGAACTCGATGACCGCGGCGACGAACTGCGCCGGGCCCAGGCGGGCATCCGGGCCCTGAGCGGCACCGGGGTCCGGCGGGATCCGGCCGCGCTGGCCGCGCTTGAGACCTCCCTCCAGCAGGTGCGCGTACGCCGCCAGGCCCTTGCTGAAGAGCGGGCAGCGCTGGCCCGCGCGGCTGTCCACGGCCTTCCGCATGAGGATCCGCACGCGCACCTGCGGCGCCGGGCCCTGCCCAACGTCGACCCGGTCCGCACCCGTACCCGGGTGCTGCGAATATGGTCCGCCGTCTCGGCATCAGTCCTCCTCACCGGGCTCGCCCTGGTCATCCTCGGCCAGTTTGGCGCGCTGCTGCCGGCCGTCGGCGGCCTGGCGGTGGTGATGCTGTGTGCGGAAGCCTTTGCCAGAGGTCATCTGGTGCAGTTCGTCGCGGGACTGCTCGTCATTGCCGTCGTCGCCGCAGCGGCATGGCTGGCTACCTGGGCCGCCCTGGGCCACTGGCGATCGGCAATAGCCGTCGTGCTCGCCCTGGCCGCCGCCGCCCTGTTGCTCGCCAGCATCCGCGACTTCTTCACCAAGCGCTGAACAGGACCCTCACCTGACCGATCACAACATCCGCCCGATTCAGGCGAGATGGCTCACCGCTGCCATCGATGTATCAGACCAGCCCTTCGAGGGCTCTGTCCAGAAGAGAACCGGACGGCACGGTTCGGCAGCGTTATTACCGGCCCGGTTAGCGGCGGCTAACCGGAGCCGAGGCAGGCCATGCCGGGTTGATCCCCGGCAGCAACGCGTAACCCGGGGTAAGGCCATGGACGATCAGGAACGGGAGCCGCAGATCGGGATCTTCATTCTGTCCCCGATAAGGATCTACCGCGAAGGCCTGTCCCACGTCCTGGCGGAAGAACCGGCGGTCCGTGTGCTCGGCACGGCCGCCGTACTAGAGGACGCGGTCGTCCGGCTCGAAGATACGGGCGTCGACGTGGTGCTCTTTGACGTGGGCGGCGACCCCGGAACGGCAGGCCTGAGGCAACTCGCCCGCTACGAAGGCCTGCACGTGATCGCCCTCGGGGTGGTCGAGGATCAAGACTCAGTCATCGCGTGCGCCGAGGCAGGCATCGCGGGGTACGCCACGCCCAACAGTTCACTCGCCGAGCTTGTGCAGACCATCCGAGCCGCGGCGCGCGGCGACTTCAGCTGCCCGCCACATATCGCGGCCGGGTTGCTGCGCCGCCTGGCTACCGTAGCGCCGCGCGAGTTGCCGGCATATCAGGCTCGCCTGACCTTGCGTGAGTGCGAGATCGTCAGCCTCATCGAGCGCGGGCTGTCAAATAAGGAGATAGCGCGGCGCCTGGGCATTCAGCTGGCGACGGTCAAGAATCACGTGCACAACATCCTGGACAAGCTCGGTGTGGCCCGGCGAGCTGATGCGGTCGCTACCCTCTGGCCACACCAGTATGCGCTCCGTCATGGGATTCGGACCGCCGCGGGGACTGAGCACTAGATCCGGGCCGGGCCGCTGCTCCGCCCGGCGCTCTGGCCAACGCGCTGCTCAGCGGCTTCCTGCCAGTGCCGTCGTGTCTGCCGCCGGATCGCAGCCTGAACCCTTCCGCCTTCCCGCCCATCCCCCGCATGGATCCCGGGCTAGACCCTGTGCTGCATCCTCGGCTGGATCGAATATGACGCCTGGCGATCCATTCCCCGCCGTCGCGGCGAGAGGGACGCTGCTCATACGGGCGAGGAGAGTGCATGGGTCAAATCCGAGTACTGATCACGGCGATGCCACCACTGCACGCCGACATAATCAAGCGGGTCATACGGGAGCAGCCAGACATGGAGATCGTTGGCGAGGCAGCCACCATCCGATCCATCGGTGAAGTTATCGGGCACACCCAGCCTGATGTGGTGCTCGTGACCACGGGTGCAACGGACCTCATCGGCGCGGCTGTGCCGCTGGTACTGGATCATCCGCGCGTCAGCGTGGTCGCGGTGGACACCGAGCGCAACGGCTCATTCGTCGAGACACGGCTGACCGAATGGCTGACCAAGGCCTGGCCGGACAACCTCGGGGATGCCATCAGGCACGCGATGGCCCACCGCGACGTAGCGCCGCCGAATTAATGATCGGAGAGTAGTCATGTCCACCACCCTGGACGTGGTCGGCGCGACGCCGATCAGCATCACGGGAAGCACGGGCGGGCAACGGGTCGTGCCGCTGTCGGCACTGCAGTTCAGCGACTCCGCGGTGCAGGTGAAGCCGACTTGGGCGAGCACCTTCACCGCAGCCGAGACCACGGCCCTGCTCGCGGTCGCCGCCGCGCGAGTAGCAAGCGGGGAGTTGCGCAAGCCGCCGGTGCCGCTGGCGACGCCGGCGCTGGTCGTCACCGCGGCGGTGCCCGGACCCGAATCCAGCGGCATCGCCGTGCACATGACCCCGGACCCGACGTCTCAGTCGATCCCGATCGGCATCTCAGTGACGGAGCTGGACACCTACGCCGGCCTGGCGACGGCCGCGGCCGCAGCTGCGGCGATCGGCGCCGACAAGGCGCCGGCGCCCGGCGACCCGCCGCTCGGCACCGGGCTCGTGCAGGTCAAGTCGGGCAGCGTCGACAACGCGAGCAAGAAGCTGCCTGTGGAGGTGGCCAAGGTCGCCCTCGCCGCGGCGGGCCTGGACGTCAAGGACGGCGACGGCAATGTCCTGTTCACCCTGCTTCCGCGCCCTGGCTACAACGCCACCAAGGGCCTGACCATTCAGGTGAAGCCGGACACCCCAAGCAACTCGTTCACGGTCAGCGCTTCATACGACTCCGCCAAGGAGAGCACGAGCCTGCCCGCGATCACCATCCAGAGCCTGGACCCGCTGCCCGCGCAGGTCGCTTACCTGATCACCGTCAGCGCTCCGGCGAGCGGAGCCGCCGTCCCGGCGCCGACCCCGGCCGAGGGCGTCACCCTCACCGGCGGCGGCCCGGGCCTGGCCGCCCGCGCCCTGCTCTACACCCCCACCGCCTGACCGGAGGTCACCGTCCGATGCCTGTCACGCCGACCTACCCGGGCCTGTACATCGAGGAGATCCTCAGCAACTCCCACACCATCACCGCGGCGCCCACCTCGGTGACGGTGTTCGTCGGGTACACCCACCCGTTCAAGACCGTGCCGGAGCACTACGGCGAGACCGTGCAGATCTTCAGCTTCACCGAATACGAGCGCGAGTTCGGCGGCCTGTTCGACGTCGACTGGCTCGCCGACGACGTCGGGCGCGCGGTCTTCCAGTTCTTCGCCAACGGCGGCGCCGTGGCCTGGGTGGTGGCGCTGAAGCCCGCGATCCACAGCGGGACGACGGCCAGCGACCTGCCGCTGCCGACTCTGACCCTGGGCAGCGCCACGACAGGTATCACCTTCACCGGCCGTGAGCCCGTCGATGCCCACCACCAGCTGACCATCGCCGTGACGAACCTCAAGCGAACCGATCCGACGGATACGACCAAGCCGCTCGACATCGCCGACGTCACGATCGGCTACGCAGGCCGGTCGGAAGTCTTCCGCCACGTGACCCTCAACCCGACGCCGCCCCCCGCCGACGCCGCGAACACGCTGGAGCAGCGGATCGGGACGGCGGATAGCCCGGCCTCGACGCTGGTCACGGTGGCGCCCAGCGGCACCTACCCGACGCAGTGGCCGAACGCCCTCGCCCCGCAGCCGCTCGCGAGCGGCCTGCCGGCCACCCCGTTCACCACATTCGAGCCGGGCGACTTCACCGAGGCCTTCGCCGCCGACGGGGCCCTGGACAAGCTGGCCGTCTTCAACCTGCTGCTGACCCCGGGGATCTGGGACTTCGGCGTCGTCAGCACCGCGCTGGCCTTCGCCGAGCGCAAGCACGCGTTCATGGTCGTCGACCCGCCGGCCGACGCGGTGGCGGACCAGAGCACCAAGAACCTGCCGATGATCGGCGACATCATGTCCGGCGCCGTCGGCCCGGGGATCCCCAAGAGCGCCAACGGCGCGTTGTACTTCCCTTACCTGCTCTCGCCGGACCCCGCGACCGGGGATCCGCTGACCATCCCTCCGTCCGGCTTCGTCGCAGGCGTGATCGCCCGCGAGGACAACAACCGCGGCGTGTGGAAGGCGCCCGCCGGCTACGAGGCGACCGTGCAGAACACCCTAGGCGTCGTGGCGGGCGGCCGGATGACCGATCCGCGGCAAGGCACGCTCAACCCGATCGGGGTGAACTGCCTGCGCACGTTCCCCGGGGTCGGAACGGTCGTGTTCGGTGCCCGCACGCTGGTCTCGGGGAACCCGGCGCTGCAGCAGAACAAGTACGTGCCGGTGCGGCGGACGGCGCTGTTCCTTGAGCAGTCGCTGCTCGCCAACCTTGGCTGGGTCATCTTCGAGCCGAACGACGTCCCGCTCTGGGTGGCGATCAAGACCACCATCGACAGCTTCATGCTCGGGCTGTTCAACGCGGGGGCGTTCCAGGGGAGCACGCCCAGCCAGGCGTTCCAGGTCACCTGCGACGCGACCACCACGACGCCGGATGACCAGGCGAACGGGATCGTCAACATCATCGTCGCGTTCGCGCCCCTCAAGCCCGCCGAGTTCGTGGTGATCAAGATCGCCCAGCTCGCAGGCCAGCCCCAGAACTAGGAAACCGGACATGGCCAAGCAGCAACCATTCAGCGTCAACGTAGGCCGGCTCGACCCGTACAAGAGCTACGCCTTCCTCGTCTTCATCGGCAGCGGCACCACGCCGGTCGCGGGCGTCTCGAAGGTCACCGCGCTGAAGCGCTCCAATGACGTGATCGAGCACAAGGAGGGCGGCAACGCCATCATCCGCAAGGGGATCGGGCGGATGAAGTACGAGCCGATCACGCTCGAGCAGGGCGTCACCCACGACGAGACGTTCGCCGCGTGGGCGGACGCTGTGCAGGTGCTGGACCACGGCGCGCCGCAGACGTCGCTGAAGCTCGCCCAGCAGAACCTCGCGATCGTGCTGTGCAACGAGGCGCGGCAACCGGTGCTTCGCTACATCGTGTACCGGGCCTGGGTGTCGGAGTTCCAGGCTCTGCCGGACCTGGACGCCGGCACCAACGCGGTCGCGATCCAGCACATCAAGCTGGAGAACCACGGCTGGGCCAGGGACCCGTCGCTGACCGAGCCGCAGGAGCTCTGATCCGCCGTGCTGGGGTTGCCGATCAGCGGAACGCCGGTGCGCTGGCGTCCGACGACCGGCCACGACGACGCCCTGCTGGCGGAAACCGGGACCGGCCTGGCCGGGGTGGTGGCCTGGGTCGCCCGGTGCGTGGAGGACGGCGACGGCCTGGCCGTCGACGCGGCCGCGCTGCCGGTCGGTGACCTGGACCTGCTGGTACTGGCCCGCCGCCGGGAGCTGAGATCGGACCGCTTCATCGCCGAGGGCGCCTGCCTCCACTGCGGCACCCTGGTAGACGTCACGTTCAGCCTCACCGCCTACGGCGAGCACTGCCGTCCGCGCCGGCCGCGCGGCGTCGAGCCCGCCGAACCGGGATGGTGGCGGCTGCGCGCGCAGGGCGTGACGTTCCGGGTACCGGTCGCGGCCGACGTCCTGGCCGCGGCGGGATCGGCTCACCCGCGCCGCATGCTGATCGAGCGCTGCGTCCGCGGGGAGCCGACTCCCCGCCAGGCGGCGGCGGCCGAGCGGGCGATGGCCCGGCTCGCACCCACCCTGCGCTCACAGGTAACCGGCGGCTGCCCGGAGTGTGGCCGCGAGGTGCTGCTGGACGTCGACGCGCGCGAGCTGTGCCTGGCCGAACTGCGCTTTCTCGCCGGATCGGTGCACGACGACGTCCATCTCATCGCCTCGGCGTACGGCTGGTCCGAGCGGGCCATCCTCGACCTGCCGTCGTCCCGCCGCCGCCGCTACGCCGATCTCATCGCCGACAGCGTCACCCCGGCGGAGGTCCGCCTTGGCTGAGCGCAATCGCGGTTACCTCACCGGGCTCGTCGCCCCCGCCACGGCGAGCGTGCCGGGGGTTCGGGCGCCGCACCGGATCGCGTGGAGGCCCGGGCCGATCGACCCCGGCAGCCGCCCCCGCCGCATCGGCCCGCTCTGGCCGGCGTCGCAGCCACCGGACCCGCCCGCGCCCTGGCCCGGCGCATCCGCCGGGCCGCTGCCGCCCCCGCCCGGCCGCCAGGGAACGCCCCGGCCGGAGGCACCCGCCACCCCGAACCCGGCGCCGAGGACCCTTACCTCCCCTGACCCGGTTCCGGCCGGCCGGGCACCCGCATCGCGCCCTAATGCCCAGCAGCGCCAGGTCGTCGGCGACCGATCTGAAACCGGGCAGGACGACCTCAAGGCCACGAACCCGGCCACGAACCCGGCCCGCACCTCACCGGCACCGGCCGCCACCACGCCGGTCCCGGCCCGGGCCGGGGCCGCGGATGCGATGGCCCGGCTGGCCGCGCTGTCCGGACCGTCGCTCGATGCGCAGGCGGCGGCCGCACCGCCCCGGCCCCTGGCCCCGGCGACCAGGCTCGACCGGTCCGGGGCGGTCGGGGCCGTCCGGGCTTCGGCACCGGCACCGCCGACGGCGGTGAGCCGGCGCGGACGCCGCGCCGAGGGGCCGACGGTGCAGATCGGCTCGATCGAGGTCATCGTGACCCGGCCGGCGCCGCCGCCACCGCCTGCACCACCGCGGCCGGCACCCGCCGCCCCGGTCCGGACCAGGGGCGTGGCCAACGCGACCGGCGGCGGACGGCTGAGCCGCCCGGCCCCGGTGTACGGCCTGGCGCAGGGGTGACGGCGTGGACGATCTATCGCTCGTCACGGACACCCTGACCGGCTTCATCAACGCCGCGATCCAGGCTAGCCCGATCTACTCCGGGTCCGACGCGCCGCCCAAACCCTCGGTCACCGCCCAGCACCCGGACGTGCCCACGTCCGCCGAGACCCAGCTCAACCTGTACCTGTTCCACATCGCGGCCGACCCACACCAGCGGAACTCCTTCTGGTCGCAGGCGGCACAGTCAGGCGGCGGCAGGCAACCCGTCGCCTTCGAGCCGCTCGCGCTCGACCTGTGGTACATGCTCTCGGCGCAGTCTGCGACCAGCTACAACCAGGAGCAGCAAGCGCTCGGCGTCGCCATGCAGGCCATGCACGAGCACGGCACGTTCGCCATCCCTGGCAGCTCAACGCCGCCCCCTCATTCCGCGTCACCCGCCGAGGCCAGCCTCGTGCTCGAGTCGCCGTCGTTCGACGAGATGAGCCGACTGTGGGAGGCGCTGAACCTGCCGCTGCGAGCGACCGCGCAGTACCGGGTCAGCGTCGTCTTCCTCGACGGGCGCACGCCTCCGGCAGACGCCCCGCAGGTGACGGAGGCGAACCTGACCGCCGCACCGGCCGGTCCCACCCTGGACCCCGGGCTGCCGCATCTGGTCTCGACCAGCCGCACGGTGCACTACACCGAGCCCGGCCCGGCCGCCACGGCCGCGCAGGCGTTCGTCCAGTCCCCGGCGAGCACCGCGCCGGCGCCCGCGGGGGTGACCGGCCAGGAGGTCACGCTCAACGGATCGGCCCTGGCCGACGCCGACCGGATCGTGCTCGTCGCCCACGGCACCGGCGGCATCACCGAGACCGACGTCACGGCCGGGTGGAAGCTCTCACCCGTGGGCCCGCCGCCGCACCTGGGACCTATCCTGCTCCGCGCGCCCGAGGGCGCGCCGGTACCGCCCGGGCACTACGAGCTGACCGTGACACGTCCGTCCGCGCCGGGCTTTCGGGCCGTGCCCGTTCCGATCGACGTCGCCGCGTGGGTGGATGCCGGCGGCGGTCCGTTGCTGAACATGGCCGCCGGCCTGTACTCCTTTGCCGTCCGCAACGTCCCCGTGCAGGGAGCCGAGCTGCGTCTCGGCGCAGTGCGGCTGACCCGGATCGCGGATGGCGCCGACCCGGCCGCCGGGCAGTGGCAGCACAGCGGGGACACGGTTACCTTCCGGGTGCCCGCGGGCCTCGCCCCGGGTCGGCACCAGATCGGCCTGCGGGTCGCGGACGTGGAGTCCGACCCGGCCCTGTGGGCGGTGGTGTGAGCATGTGCTGGCTGGGCGCGATCCGCGCGCTCGCCGCCGTGCACGTGGAATCCGCCCGGCGGCGCTGGCGGGACCTGGGCCGCCCCGCCACCGTGCACGACGCGATCGACGAGATCCTGGCCGGAAACGGGATCGACGTCGACCCGGCGGCCGCGGCGGCAGCCCGGTCGGCGCTTACAGCGGACCTGCGGTGGCGCCGGCTGATCGAGGCGCTGGCGGTGCCGCCGCGCGAGGCCGAGCTGCTGGCCCTGGTGACCGCCTGCGAGCTGGACCCGACCCTGAACCGCGTTCTGGGGTACCTCGACGACACGACCGCCCCCGCGCCGCCGACGCCCGCGAACGCCACGCTGCTGTGGGGATGGCCGCCTGGCTACCAGCCCGGACCGGCGAGCGCGCTCGCCCGCTGGCGGCTGGCCGGCCCGGCCGGCCCGTGGCAGCGCACCACGGCGTGGACCGTCGACGGCGGGATCGCCGCCTTCCTCGCCGGCGACTCCGGCTGGGTGGGCTTCGACGCCGTGGTGGCCGCGCCCGACGTCGCGGAGCTGGACTGCCTGCATCCCGACCTGCTCGCCGGTATGCTGGCCCGGCTCACCCGCCTCGGTGCCGGCGACTGCGAGGTGGAGCTGGTCGGCCCGGCCGGATCCGGCCGACGCACCCTGCTCGCCCAGCTCGCGCTGGCCGCGGGCCGGGAACCGGTGCTGCTGCAGGGCGAGGACCGGACCCGGGCGGTGCGCGCCGCGCGGCTGCTCGGCGCGCTGCCGGTCTTCGCCGACGATGATGCGGCGGCAGGCAACGCCGGCCCCGCCGCCGACCCCGCCGCGGGCCTCGGCGCGGGCCTCGTGTTCGTGGCCCGGACTCGGCCCGCCCCGGCGGCGCCGGCGGGCATCCGCCGACTGTCCTGGATGCTGCCGGCGACGACCCGGGTGCAGCGGCAGCGGCTCTGGGCCGCGCGCACGAGCGCGCCGGCACCGCAGGCGCTGACCGACTGGGACCTGTCCCCCGCAGACGTCGCGGCCGCCGTCGGGGTCGCCGCGGCCGGATCCGAGGTGGCCGACGCGGCGATCCGGCAGCGACTGCGGACGGGGGCGGTCCGGTCGATGACCGCGATAGAGCTCCCCTACGACTGGGACGACCTCGTCGTCACCGAGCCGGCCGCCGGGCAGCTGCGCCGGCTACGCAACCAGGTGCTGCTCGCGCGGGACGTGCTTGAGGGCTGGGAGTTCAGCAGGCTCAGCCCGGGTATCCGCGGGGTCACGGCGCTGTTCGCCGGGCCCAGCGGCACGGGCAAGACGATGGCCGCGCAGGTGCTGGCCCGTTCGCTCGGCGTGGACCTGTTCCGGGTCGACCTCGCCCAGGTCGTCGACAAGTACATCGGCGAGACGGAGAAGCGCCTGGAGGAGGTGTTCGCCGAGTGCGAGCGCAGCCACGTGATGGTGTTCTTCGACGAGGCGGACGCGCTGTTCGGCCAGCGCACCCGGGTACGTGACGCGCACGACCGGTACGCCAACATCGAGATCGACTACCTGCTGCAGCGGCTGGACACCTTCCGCGGCGTTGCCGTCCTCGCGACCAACCGCAAGGCCGACCTGGATGCCGCGTTCCTGCGCCGGCTGCGGGTGGTCGTCGACTTCGTCGCCCCCGCGCCGCAAGAGCGGTTGCGGATGTGGCGGCGCGCCCTGCCCGAACGCACCTCCTCCGGTGAGTCGCTGACCGACGCGCTGGACCACGAGTGGCTGGCGGTGCACCTGGATCTGACCGGCGCGGAGATCACCGCGGTCGCGCTGAACGCGGCGTTCGAGGCGCGGGCGGCCGGGAACCGGATCGGGTCGGGGCACGTGCTTGACGCGGCGCGGCGTGAGCTGGCCAAGCGCGGCGGCGTGCTCCGCCTGGAATCCCTGCCGGCTCTGGCGGTGGCCCGATGATCCGGATCGAACGGCTGCGGATCGACGCCGGAGCGATGTCGCCCGGCGAGGGCGCACGGCTGGCCGAGCTGGTCGCCGCCGCGTTGGGCCAGGCGTCGCTGCCGGTCCGCCCGGGGCCGGTGTCGCTACGGGTCGTCGTCCCCCCAGCCGCCGGGCAGAGCACGACGCAGGTCGCGGAGGGGATCGCGGCAGCGATCATGCGCGCGCTCGCGCAGGGGGAGGCAGGCTGATGGCAGGTTTCATCAAGGGCGCCTTGATCGAGCTGATCCCGACCGCGCTGGTCCCGGTCCCGAACGTCATCGTGTTCCAGTTCAACCCCGAGACGATGACCCACACGTGGACTCAGCCGGAGCCGGCGCCGACCGGGCCGAACGCGGCACCCGCCTACCCGTACGCGGTGGCTCACGAGCCGGGCGAGTCGTTCAGCTTCGTCCTGGCCCTTGACGCCGCCGACTCGATCGCGACAGGCAGCGCATCGGCCGGGCTGGCCAAGGTCAGCGGCGTCTACTCCCGGCTCGCGGCGCTGGAGATGCTGCTGTATCCGGCCAGCTCGACCGCCAACCCGCTGGCCCCGAACGGCAGCGGCGGCCTGCTCGGGACGGTGACCGCGGCGATCGGGTCCGCGATCGGCCGGAGCCCCAAGCAGGCCGTACCGGACAACGTGCTGAACACGGTGCTGTTCGTGTGGGGGCCTGGCCGGATCGTCCCGGTCCGTATCACCGGGCTCACCGTGACGGAGCGGCTCTACGACGCGGCGCTCAACCCCACCCTCGCCGAGGCGCAGATCACGATGCGGGTGCCGACGGACGAGGAGCTGCGACAAAACCCGGACGCGACCCTCGCCCGGGTCGCCAACGGCTACACGCAGAGCCTGCGGCTCTCGCTGGCCGCCGCGAACCTCGTCAACGCCGGGGAGTCGATCTTCGGCATGCTACCGATCTGAAGGGGCTGTCATGTTCTTCGCAGGGAGCCGATACGCCGCCGCCGGCACGGACGAGGTGACCCTGGCCGACGGGACCGTCGGCGTGGCCACCCGGATCCCGCTACCGGTGCGGCGGGCCACGCTCGGCTGGCACCGCCGGGCCGAGGGCGAACGGCTGGACCTCATTGCGTACCGCTACCTGCGCGACGCCACCGCGTTCTGGCAGCTGTGCGAGGTCAACGACGCGATGGTGCCCGACGCCCTGGCGGCGCGGGACCTGATCGCGGTCCCGCCGGCGGGGGCCTGAGCCGTGGCCGGTTACCAGGTGCTGCTCGGCGGGAAGCCGGCGCCGAAGGAGTTCTACCCCGACATCGCACGGCTGGAGGTCGAGGAGAACGCCGACCTGCCGGACGCTATCTGTCTCGAGCTCACCGTGGCCGCGCAGGGCGGCGAGCTGACCTGGGTGGGCGACAAGCGGGTCGGGCCATACGCCAGCATCGCGGTGGTGATCACGCCTGACGGCGCGGACCCGCAGTGCGTCTTCGACGGCTACGTGCTCGGTCACAAGGTGCGCGTCCCGGCCGGCCCGACCGGCGCCACCGTCGAGGTGTACGGCCAGGACACCGGAGTCCTCATGGGCCTGACCGAGACCGTGCGCGAATGGTCCGGCAAGACCGACAGCCAGGTCGCCGCCGAGGTCTTCGACCGGCACCATGTCACCCCGGCCCCGGCGAACAACCTCCAGACCGCGCCTGCGCACACCGAGCAGGGTCACACGCTCATGCAGCGAGCGTCCGACCTGGACTTCCTTCGCTGGCTCGCCCGGCGCACCGGACGCTGGTTCCGGGTGTACTGCGCGGGCACGGCTGGGCAGCGGATCGGCTACTTCGCGCCGCCCGACCTGGACGCACACCCGGTGATCACGATCGACCTCAACGACCGGACCCGGAGCAGCACCCCGGTGCTGGAGTTCAGCTGGGACGTGGTCCGGCCGACCAAGGTGGCCGCCCGCCAGGCCAGCCTGTCCGACAGCGACCAGGACGGGGTCGGGGCCGACACCGCCGACGCCGGCCTGCGCGCCCTGGCCGACCGGTCGCTGGCCGCGTTCGCCGGCCGGGACCGCACGCTGATCCTGACCACCGCCGCGGACACCAACGAGCTACCGCAGCGGGCGGCCGGCGTCCTGCGTGAGGCGGCGTGGTTCGCGCGGTGCGAGGGCACCACCGACCTTGCGGCGCTGGGCCGGGTGCTACGGGTCGGGGACGTCGTAGAGGTCGCGGGCTGCGGGACCCTGCTGTCCGGCAAGTACCTGGTCTGGAGCGTGCGGCACCAGTTGACCGCCGAATCGGACGCGATGTCGTTCGTGCTGGCCCGCAATGCCGTCGGCCCGGGTCAGGGGACCTCCGCCGGCGGCCTCGCCAGCACCGTCGCCGGAGCGCTGGGAGGTGCGCTGTGAACGATCACCTGCTGGACGAGCTCGCCCACCGGGTGCGCCACCGCTTCTACGGCAAGTACCGCGGCATCGTCACCGAGGTGGACGAGAAGACGCTGCGGGTCAAGGCGACCGTGCCGGCGGTGCTCGGCACCACCCCCACCGGCTGGTGCCTGCCGTGCGTGCCGTACGCGGGCCCGAACGTCGGCTTCTTCTTCCTGCCCGACGCGGGCGCGGCGGTGTGGATCGAGTTCGAGGGCGGCGACGTGTCCTACCCGATCTGGGCGGGGTGTTTCTGGCGCGATGGCGAGCTGCCGGAGCAGGCCAGCCCGACCACCCGCGGCCTGGTCACCAAGGCGCCGCACCAGCTGCTGTTCGACGACGACGCCGAGGAGGTCACCCTCGGCGACTCCAACGGCGGCACGATCAAGCTGGACGGTGACGGGGTGACCGCCACCAGGGACAGCGGAACGGTCGCGGTCGGCTCCAGCGGGGTGTCCATCAACGACGACGCGTTCACGGTCAGCTGATGGGCGACTACCTGACCTCGGCGTCCACCCTGATGTGCCCGCACGGTGGCTCGGTTTCGCCTGTGCCCGGCGGCGGCACCGTCACCCTGGCCGGAAACCCCGTCCTCACCAGCGCCGACTCGTTCCCGATCGCCGGCTGCCCGTTCCCGCCAAGCGGGCCGCCGCACCCCTGCATCCAGGTGCAGTGGGTGGTCGACGCCCTGCGCGGCGCCGCCAGTGCCGCCACACTGACCACGGACAGCGTCGGCCTGTGCGCGGCCGCGGACGGCGCCGTCCAGGGCCAGGTGCTCATCCAGGCGACCCAGTCGAGCGTGGGAGGGCTGTAGATGATCCGCCACGACTACGCCTTCCCGCTGCGGATCGACGCAGGCTCCGGCCAGGTCGCCCGGGCCGGCTACGCCGACCACGTGCAGCAACTGATCCGCCAGGTGCTGCTCACCAGCCCGGGTGAGCGGGTCTGCCTGCCCGAGTTCGGCTGCGGCCTGCGCCGTATGGTGTTCGCGCCGCAGACGGACGCGCTCGCCGCCACCGCGCAGATCCACGTCCGGCAGGCACTGACGGCGTGGCTGCCCGACCAGGTGGCGCTGACCGACGTCACGGTCCTCGCCGGGGCCGACCCGGGCAACGACCTCGACGAGGGCGAGCTGCTGGTGACGGTCCGCTACGCCCTGGTCGACAACCAGACCGCCGCGAGCCTGACGGTGCGGGTGGTCTGACATGCCCGATCGCCTCGCCAAGCTCATCGCCTCGACGACGTTGAACGGGATCGACTTCGTCGAGATCACCCGCGTCGACCAGACCGGGCTGCGGGTGCACTTCGTCAACCGGGTGGCCGTCGCGGGCAGCCTGGCCGGCAGCAGCCCGGTGACGATCACCGGCGGGGAGGCCATGCCGACCGTGCCGGTACTGCCGATCACCGCCGCCGACTGGGGGCTGGATGACCAGGGCCGGCCCACGCTGTCGCTGCGCACGGCCTTCCGCGGCGATTTCTCCAGCTACCGGCTGCGAATCGCCTCACCGATCCTGGACCCCTACTACGCCGACGTCGCGTTCACGTTCAAGGCCGGCTGCCCGTCCACGCTGGATTGCGCCCCGCCGCCGGCCTGCCCGCCGCTGCCCGCCGGCGGCCCGCTGATCGACTACCTGGCCAAGGACTTCACTAGCTTCCGCGCGGCCCTGCTTGACTACTCCGCCCGCGCCTACCCGGAGTGGGTCGAGCGCGACGAGCCGGACCTCGGCATGGTGCTGGCCGAGCTGCTCAGTGCGGCCGGCGACGAGCTCAGCTACCTGCAGGACCGGATCGCCGCCGAGGCCTACCTCGCGACCGCGACGCAGCGCGGCTCCGTCGCCCGGCACGCCCGGCTCGTCGACTACGACCCGCGCCCGGCCACCTCGGCCCGCGCGCTCCTGCAGCTCGACGTGGCCGGCGGCGACGTGCCCACTGGCCTGGTCGTCGAGGCACCGCTGCCGGACGGCGGCCGGGTCGCGTTCGAGCTCGGCGACGGGCTCGGCGACACCGCACCCCCGCGGACCGACCCGCGCTGGAACCGCCTGGACCACACGAACCCCTCCCGGCCACCGCGGATCGTGCCGTACCTGTGGGACGACGCCCAGCGCTGCCTCCAGGCCGGGGCCACCGAGCTATGGGTCGCCGGTCACGGCTTCGGCTTCCCGGTCGGCGACCCCCAGCTGGGCACGACCGGGATCGCGCTCCTCATCGACACGGCCGCGCTGACCCCCGCCGATCCCCCGGTACGCGAGATCGTGCACCTCACAGTCGCGTCCGAGACGCTCGACCCGCTGTACCAGGCGCCTGTGACCCGGCTCGCCTGGGACGCCCGTGAGGCCCTGACCGCCGATCACGCACTGGACCGTACCGTGCTCGCCGGCAACCTCGTGCCGGCGAGCCAGGGCCGTCGGCACACCGAGACCTTCGTGATCGACCCGGATCCGGAGGGGCCGGATGCCGGGCTGGCCGCGGTTACCCGCGCCGGCCCGGACGCAGGCTGCGGCGACCCGGTACCCGTCTACCTGCACACCCTGACCGCCGGACGGCTCGCGTGGCTGGCCGGCCAGGCGAGCGGCGACGCTCCGACCCCGCAGATCCAGCTGACCCGCCGGCCGGCCACCCCTGGTGACCAGCCTCAGGGCTGGGTGTGGCGCCGCTCACTGCTGGACGCCGACCCGTTCGAGCCCGCGTTCACGGCCGAGCCCGCCGGCTACCGCGACGTCCGGCCGGTTCAGATCGCGGGGCGGCCGCAGTGGGAGTACGACGGGGACGACGCCGACTCGGTCCGGTTCGGCACCGGCACGTTCGGCGACCGGCCATCGCCAGGCTCGGCCTTCGACGTCACCTACCGGGTCACCGCGGGCGCGGCGGGGAACGTCGCCGCCGGGACGATCACCGTGATCCCGCCCGGCTTCGACGCGGTCGTGGTGGCCGCCACCAACCCGTTCCCGGCGACCGGCGGCGCGGACGAGGAGACCCTGGATAACGTCAGGGCCGCAGCCCCGCGCGCGTTCCGGTCCCGGCAGTTCCGCGCCGTCCGCGCCGAGGACTACACGGCCACCGCGCGCGAGCTCCAATGGGTGATCGACGCCGGCACGGCCGTACGCTGGACCGGGAGCTGGCTCAGCGTCTTTACCACCGCCCAGCCCGCGCCTGCGCCTGACCGCGGCACGGAACCGACCGTGGACGAGCGCCGGGAGCTCGTCGAGCTGCTCGGCCGCCGCCGGATGACCGGCTACGAGGTCTTCACGCCGCTCCCCCGCTACGCCGGGCTGGACCTGCTGATCACCGTGTGCGCGCAGCCGTGGGCGCTGCGCGGTGAGGTGGAGGCGGCCATCCGGGTCGAGCTGGGTGCCGGCCAGCGTCGCGACGGGACGCCCGCGTTCTTCGCACCCGGCCGGATGCGCTTCGGCACGCCCTTGGAGCGCAGCGACCTCGAGGCCACGATCCAGGCGGCCGCCGGGGTCCGTGGCGTGCTGTCGATCTCCTACCGGCGGCGCGGCGTCATCCCCGGCTTCGTCCCGATGCCGGAAACGGTGACGGTCGGCCGCGACGAGATCATCCGGGTCGACGACGATCCCAGCCGGCCGGACCGCGGTTCCATCCGGATCGTCGTGGAGGGCGGGAAATGACGGCCACCACCCAGCCCTGCGGCTGCCCGGCCGGCTGCGGTGAGCCGCCCGGCCGGGCGCCCATCGGGAACCCCGCGGGGCTGCCCTGGATCGGCTACCGGTCCGGCGACTTCGCCTCGTTCCGGCGCCAGCTGCTGCTGCACCGCCCCGGCGAGGTGGAGCTGGCCGGCTGGCAGCCGACCGCAGGCAGCGACCTCGGCCTGCAACTGCTCGACTGGTGGGCGTACATCGCCGACGTCCTCACCTTCTACAACGAGCGGATCGCGAACGAGGACTACCTCGGCACCGCGAGCCTGGACGCCAGCGTACGCAACCTGGTCGGCCTGCTCGGCTACCGCCCTCGCCCCGGCATCGGCGCCCGCGGCACCCTCGCGGCGATCGCGTCCGGACCGGAGCCGCTGCTGATCGCGGCGGGCTTCGCGGTGGCATCCAAGGCCGGACCGACGCTGCCGTCCCAGACGTTCGAGACCATCGCGGCGGTGACGTTCGAGCAGCCGACCAGCGTTCCCGGCCCGCGACCGGACGACGTCGACACCGCGGCGCCGCCCGGCGGGCCGCCTGCCTCCGCGCCGCCGGGCACGGCCGAGGCCGCGCCGCACGACCAGCTGATCGCCCGCGGCGGAGTGCTGGTGAAGGGGACGCCGACCTCGATCGCGGCCGGCGGCCTGCTGCTGCTCATCACGATCTCCTGGACGTCGGTCACCGATCCCGCCTTCCTCGTGACCGTCACAGGCACGACCCCGGAGAGGGATCCGCACGGCCGCCGCAACACCCGGGTGCAGCTGTCCGGCACCGACCCGATCCCCGCCTCGGCGAAGGCGGCCGACTACCGGCTGCTGCGCGCGACCCGCACCGCGCACCTGGCCAGCCTGCCCACAGGAGCCACCGTCATCGGCCCGGCCCTGCTTGTGCTGGACGCGCCGGCCAGGTATCTCACCGCGGGTGACCCGTTGCTGGTCGAGGGGCCGAACGGCGCGGATGTCGTGCGCCTGGAGAGCTACGCCGAGCAGGTGTGGTACGCGAACGCGGCAGCGGCCACCCCCGACCAGCCACCGAGCGGCACGACCGGCATCCCGCTGGTCGTGGCTAAGCTCACGATCTCGGCGCGCAGTGACAATCACCTCAGCGGCGCCGATCCGACGCAGGTCACCGTCCGAACCGGGTGGACTGCCGCCGGGACGCTGCTCGACACCCCGGTCACGACGCTGGCGGCGCTGCCGCCGACGCTCACCCTCGCCGCGCCGCCCCCCGCGGCCCCGGGCGAGAAGCGGGCCGCGCTGGTGGAGGACGCCACCGGGGTCGGCGCGAGCGTGACCGTGACGCCGGCCGAGGGCTCGGCAGCCATCAGCGTGGCCCAGTCCGGGCCGACGGCGGCCGACCGCCCGCTCCAGGCGCCGCTGCGGATCCTGTGGGACCTGATCGAGGTCAGCCGCGGGTCCACCGTCCGCGACGAGCAGCTCGGCACCGGCGACGCGGCGGTCGCTGGGCAGGACTTCACCCTGGCCAAATCACCCGTCACCTACCTGACCGACGCGCCGGGCCGGTCCGGTGACGGCTGGTCCTCCACGATCGTGCTCACCGTCGGCAGCCGGTACTGGAACGAGGTGCCGTCCCTGTTCGGCCGCGGCCCCGGCGAGGCAGTGTTCGAGACCTACGAGGACGACCAAGGCCGCACGCACGTGCGGACCGGCACCGGTGAGACCGGGCGGCGGCTGCCTACCGGTGCGCCAGTGACCGCCAGCTACCGGGTGGGATCCGGCGCCGCCGTCCCTCCCGCCGGCGCGCTCACCCAGGTGCTCACCGGGGTGCCGAACCTGCGCGGTGTGCGCAACCCGGTCCCGCCGTCCGGGGGCGCCGACCCCGAACCCGCGACGCAGATCCGGCGGCTCGCGCCCCTCTCGGCGCTCACCTTCGGGCGGGCGATCAGCGGCGACGACTACGCGACCGTCGCGGCGGCGGCGCCGGGGGTGAGCCGGGCCGCGGCCGTGTGGGAGTGGGATCCGGCCGAGCAGCGGCCGATGGTGCGGGTCTACGTGGGGGACGACGACGACGCGGTGATCGCGGCCCGGCGGGCCCTCGCCGGGCAGGCGGACCCCAACCGCCCGGCCGTCGTCGTGCCGGCCGTGCCACGTCCGATCGCCCTGGCCGTCACCCTGCGGCTGGACCCGAGTTACGTCGCGGCCGACGTGACGGCGCAGGCCGAGCACGTGCTGGTGGACTCCCCCGACGGGCTGTTCGCGCCGGGCGTTCTGGGCATCGGCGAACCGCTCTACCGCAGCCGGATCGAACAGGTGCTGTGCGTGGTGCCGGGCGTGATCGCGACCCACCGGCTGCTCCTCAGCCGGGGCAAGGGCCGCTTCCTGAAGCGCCTCTGGTCGGACGGGCCGCGGTTCGACCCCGGGCCGGGCGGGTTCTTCACCCTTGCGACCGACGACCTCGACGTGCGCGGGGTGAGCGATGTCTGAGGCGGTTCAGGACGGCTACGAGCGCTACTACGGCGACAAGCTGTGGAACCTGCTGCCCGCCGCGTACCGCGTCGCGGACAGCGAGATCTTCGACGCCGCTGGGCCCCTGCGCGAGCTGCTGGCGCGGATCGGGGCGTCGATGGCGGTGGTCAGGCGCGGCATCGACCGCCTCTGGGAGGACCAGTCGATCGAGACCTGCGACAGCTGGGTCATCCCCTACCTCGCCGAACTGCTCGCCACGAACCTCGTGCCCAGCATGGACGCGCGCGGGCAGCGGCTCGACGTCGCGAACACCATCTACTACCGGCGCCGCAAGGGGACGGTCGCGCTGCTTGAGCAGCTCGCCCACGACGTCACCGGCTACGAGGCTCGGGTGATCGAGTTCTTCCGCCAGCTGGCCAGGAACCGGCACGGGCTGGACGCGGGGCTCGGCGGGCCCGCCGACGCGGCCGACCCGGCCGGCGCCCGCACCCTGCAACGGGCCGAGCAGCTCACCGGCCTGCTCACCGGGACCCCGGCCGGCGGTTGGGCGGACCTGCGCAACCCGCTCGGCGCCGCGCTCACCGGCGGCGCCTATGACGAGTACCACCATCGCGTGGACGTCCGCCCCGGCCGCGGCGACCTGGGCTGGTACGGCATCAGCAAGGTCGGCTTCTTCTTGTGGCGCACGGTCGCGCTCGCCGTGGACCGGGCCACCCCGGTGCCGGTCACCGGGTGCCCGGGGCACTTCGCGTTCGACCCGACCGGGCGGCAGATCCCGCTGTTCACCCCGGCCCGGCGCGGCGGCAACGACTACGGCGAGAGCTGGGTTCCTGTCGAGGTGTGGCAGCTGCCGATGCCGCTGACCATGCCGCTGTGGGAGGCCGTGTCACGTGCCGCGCTGCCCGATCCGGGAGCGACCGGTTACCCCGACCCGAATGCCTCGCTGTGGCCCGCCGCCCTGTCGGTGTCGGCCACCGGGACCGGCGACCCGCTGGACCCGAGCCTGGTGACGGTGTGGCCGGAAGTCGGCCGGTTCCGGCTCGGGCCGGGCGCCCCGGCGGACGTCGAGGTCGGCTACCACTACGGCTTGTTCTCCAGGATCGGCGCCGGTCCTTACGACCGGCGGCAGGCCGGCGCCGGCGCCATGGTGGGCGTGGCCGGGCAGCCGGCGGCCAGCCCCGCGACCCACGTGCCGGGAGGCGCGGGTACTGCGCTCGCCGGTGCCCTCGCGGCGCTCGCACCGCGCGGCAGCGTGGTCGTGGACGACGCCCTGACCAGCACCGCGATCGCGGATGTCGGCTCCGCCGGGGTCCCGATCGACGCAGTGACGATCCAGGCAGCGGACCAGGGGCGGGCGGTGATCCGGACCGCGCCGGGGACCGAGTGGGTGTTCACCGGCAGCATGACCGGCGGTTCGACGCTTCGGCTGGAAGGGCTGCTGGTCAGCGGGACCGACGTCGTCCTGCGCGGACAGTTCGCCGAGGTAGTGCTGTCCTGTTGCAGCCTCGACCCGGGGGGCAGCGGGCGGCACCGCACCCCGCCGGCGATCTGGGACGTCGCGGTCGACCAGCGCCGGCTGACCCCGGCGACCATCTGGGTCGAGGGCGAGGTCGAATCGCTGGTCTTCGACCGCTGCATCACCGGTCCGATCCGCACCCGCACCGGCGGCCTCGTCCAGGCGCTGCGCGCGACGGACTCGGTGATCCAGGGGCTGCCCACCGAGGAGCCGGGTGCGCTGACGGCGCTGCGGGACGGCGACGCCCTGGTCACCGCGCTAGGCGAAGGGCTCACCGCCGGCGGCGACCCGCTCTCCAGCTGGCTGGCCGGGCAGCTGTCGCCGCCGTCCGTCGCCGCGGTCACCGGCCACGGCGCCCGCACACCGGTCGCCCCGGCCGACGCGCAGCTCGTGGTCGCGGACCTGGCCGCGGTCATCGCGGGGGCGCTGATCTGGACGGCGGACCGGTTCGCGGGCCGCCCGCTGCGGGACAGCACCGCCGCCGCCGCGGCCAGCCCGCCAGCCGGCGCCGCGCTGGCCGCGCTGAACCGGCAGCTGCTCGCGGAGGCGTACCCGCTTGCACTCGCCGACGCCGCGATCGCCCTCGGCGCGGGGACCGCAGTCCTGTCCCGCTGCACGCTGCTCGGGCCGGGCTGGCTGCACCGGCTGGAGTGCAGCGAGTCGATCCTGGACGACGTCGTGCGGGTGCAGGACGCGCAGTCCGGGTGCGTTCGGTTCTCCGCGTGGTCGACCGGCAGCGCGCTCCCCCGCCGTTACGAGTCGGTGCAGATCAACCCCGGCGCGCCGATCATGGTGAGCCGCAGGTTCGGGGAGTGGGGCTACGCGCAGCTGCCTGACGGAGCCGACGCCGCGATCGTTGGCGGCAACACCGGCGGCCCGCCGAGCCTGCTCACAGGCAGCCACGACGGCTCGGAGATGGGCGCGTTCTGCCGCGACGCGGCGGCCGTCAAGGACCGCTCGCTCGAGATCAAACTTCAGGAGTTCCTTCCGGTCGGCCTCAGCCCGGTGATCGTGCACCTGCCGGAGGCCGACCCGGAGGGTGAGCTGACGAGAGGCAGGCCATGGCCACCGATGTAGCACGGCTCTCCTTCGACCCGGCGCGGCACTACACCGGCGTGGTGCCGCAGCAGGGCCGCGTCAGCCTCGAAGCGGAGCAGAACGAGCAGCGCACGATCGACGCCGAGGAGCGCCGCAGGGAACTGCTTGAGATCGTCGGGCCGGCCGGCACCCCGGATAACGGCTACGCGGTCTCATCGCCCGCACCGGGAGCGCTCACGGTCGGGCCGGGCACGATGTACGTAGGCGGATTGCGGGTCGGGCTCGACGCGCCGCTCGACGTCCAGCACCAGCCCGACTGGCTGAACCAGCCCCCTGGCGCGGTCACCATCGGCGGCACCGGGCACGTCCTGCTCACCCTCACCGAATGCGACGTCGCCGCGGTCGAGGACCCCGCGCTGTACGAGGTCGCCCTGGGCGGCCCCGATGGCGCGGCCCGGGCCAGGCTGCTGCAGCACGTCGAGGTCCGCTCGACCCAGCAGGACACCTGCGCGTCCGCGCTGGCGGACGACGAGCAGGACTGGGCCGCCCGCGGCCTCGTCCTCGACCCGGCCACGATGCAGCTGGCGTCCATGTCCCGGCTGCAGGCGAGCTTCCAGACCCCCGAAGGATCGACCGACCCCTGCGAGCCCACGGCCAGCGGCGGGTACCTGGGCGCGGAGAACCAGCTGATCCGGGTTCAGATCACGGACGTGAACGCGCAGATGGGCACGTTCGGCCTGGTCTGGGGGTACGACGACGCCTCGATGCTGTACCGGGTCACGCTGGACCCAGCGACCTCTGACCTGATCCTCGACCGCAGCCCGGTGGACGACTACCACCGGCCGCGGGCGGGTCAGGCCGTTCAGCTGCTGCGCGCGACCGCGGCGCTCACCGCTACTGACGCGCAGGTCGAGGGCTACGTCGCCGCGCTGAACGGGCCGGTGACGCCGCTGGCCGCACCCTACGACCCGGACACCAAGACGGTGCGCTGGCCGGCGTCCATACCCCCGGAGTACAGCGACCCGAACCAGACGCCGCAGCTGTACCTGCGGGTCTGGGAGGAGCAGCTGACCGGCCAGAGCCTGGGGACGCCGATCGACCTGACCGGCACCGGCGTGCAGGTGACGATCACCGTGGACGGCGGCACGCTGCCGCACGCGGGCGACTTCTGGTGCATCGGGGTCCGCCCCGGCACCCCGACCGCGGTGTACCCCGCCCGGCTGCTGCGGACCGGCCAGCCACCCGACGGACCCCGGCAGTGGGTGTGCCCGCTCGCCGTCGTCACCTGGTCGCCTGAGGGCGTGATGACGGTGGCGGAGGACTGCCGCCATCACTTCCCGCCGCTGGTCGACGTGACCGGCGGCTGTTGCACGCTGGAGGTCACGCCCGCCGATGCGGCCGCCGGCCGGCTGCAGGCCAAGCTGGACTCGGTGGCGACGGGCCGGGTCATCGAAGACCGCGCCGCCCGGATCACGGTCTGCTTCGCCCCCGGCCACTATGAGCTCGTCAAGCCGATCGTTATGAGCCGCATCCACTCCCGGATCACCCTGCAGGGCTGCTCACGGGCCGCGGTGATCTCGGCCAGGGCGGGCGAGGAGAGCGCGTTCGACCAGGGCCTGGTCGTCCTCGCGGAGACCAACGACGTGACCATCACCGGCCTGGAGTTCCAGCTGCCGCTGGTGCCGCGGACCCAGCTGCGGATCCGGGGGCTATCCGGCGGGGTGTTCGGCCGCGCCGCGGTCCGCGCGGTCAACGCCGCGGCCGCGTCCGGCTACACCTCGATCGGGATCCGGCCGGTGGACTGCACCGGGCTCGAGATCAGCGAATGCCTCTTCCAGTTCGCCGTGGGCGGCGATCTAGCGGACACGGACCCCAAGGCGGACGTCACCGGGGTGGGCGTCTTCTCTGCGGGTAACGTCTCGGGGACGCGGATGCTGCGCAACGAGTTCCGGCACGTCCCGCTCGCCCCGATCCCGGACGGCGGTCCCCGGCGGATCCTGGTCGGCTACCTCGGCACCGCCGTGGCGCTGCCCTTCCTGGCCGGCCGGAACCCGGACGCGCTGGGCGCCGCGGTCCAGGGCAACCTGCTGGACGACGTGGAGTTCACCGGCAACCAGTTCGCCGGCCTCGCCGTCGCCGGGTATGTCTCCGCCCAGCTAGGGGTGCTTCGGATCTGCGATAACTCCGTCCGCGACGGTTACGCCGGGTTCTTCCTCCAGGATGCCGGCACGGTCGCGAATACTAACCTCGCGGGCAGCTTCGAGGTCCCCGGCGCCGACGCCGACGCGGTGACGGCGATCGGCCGCCGGCTGTCCGCCGCGCTCTTCGACGAGGTGGCCGTCACCCTCACGGTGTTCGCGGGCACGTATCCGCTGCCGCCGCTGCCGGAAGAGCCTGCCGGGCAGACGCGCCTGGACCCCGAAGGGCTGCCGCGGCTGCGCGCCGCCGCCGACGAGCAGCGGCAGGCGTGGACGGCCCGGCTGGTCGAGCAGCTCGCGGCCGAGCACCCGGCGCCCGCCGGCGCGCCCGCGGACACCCCGCAGCGGGTAGTTTTCGACCCGTCCGAGAGCGCGCCGTCCGTCGATCGCGGCCTGCTGGCCGCCGCCGACGCGCTGCGCGAGCTGGTCCGGCTGGCCCCGGCGGATGCCACGGGCGCCACGGCCAGCCCCGCAGTGCAGTTCTCCCGCAACGACATCGAGTGCCAGCTACCGGACGGCAGCCAGAGCGGCCTGGCACTGTTCCTGGTCGGCTCGCGGGAGGACGCCACGCCGGCCTCGACCGCAGTGGTGGGTGATAACCGCATGGTGGTACCGAACGGGCCGAACACCGCGGCGATCAGCGTGTTCGGGGACGTGACGATCACCGGCAACGTGTGCATCGCCGCCGACTCCGACGCCACCTCACCGCTGACCGTGGGCGCCGTGACCCGGGTGGCGATCACAGGAAACGTCCTCTACCGGTACCCCCGGCTGCCGGCCAACCGGCCGTTCCCGCCGCCGCTCGACACCTGGAATCCGCTGAACACGATCGGATAGGGCGCGGGCGATGGCGACTGGACCGCGGGGTACGGTCAAGGCGGGCCGTACGGCGACGCGGGCGCCCGCCCCAGCCACGCGCGCCCGCACCACCGACGCCGCCCGCACCACCGACGCGGCCCGCGCTCCGGCGGCGGCTCGTCCGACGGCGCCCGGCGCGGCCCCCAGCAGCACCTTCGTGCGGGCGCAGGCCCCGGCCGGGCCGGACGTCACCGAACGCGTCCGCGCGGTCGTCGGCGCGGTCGCGCCGCTGCTCGGACTCGACCCGGAGCGCGTCCCGATCACCGTGCGCGGCGGCGCCGGGCGGCCACACGGCGCGGCCAGGCACGACGGGCTGGTCTTCACCGGCCGGTTCGATCCGGCCATGCCGCCGGGGCGGTCGCTGATCGTGCACGAGCTGGCCCACCTGTGTCAGCACCGCAACGGCGTCAGCGCGAAGGGGGCGCGGGCACCGGACGTGACGGCCGCGGAGGCCGAGGCGGGCGGGCTGGCTGCGGCGGTGCGCGAGGGCCGGCCGCTGTGGGTGCCGCGGCAGGTGCTGCCCGGCGGCCACACGGCCCGCGACACGGGCGCGTCCGGCATCGCGGTGGACAGCGCCACTCCCACCGCCGCCACCCTCGAACGGGATCTGGAGGCGCTGGCCGCGCAGAACCACCTCGACAGCGTCCGGGTGATCGCCGACCAGCTCGACCCGCGCCAGGGCGCGCACTCGAAGTCAACCGGGGAGAACTCGCTGCGGGCGCTGAGCGCGCTGCAGTTCGTCGTCGCCCGGGCCCTGGTCCGATCATTGCGCGCGCCGATCCGCCTGCGCCTGGCCTGCTTTCAGGACGAGCACCACGCCAGGTACCCCGAGGTGTGCGTCGCGGTCCTGTCCGCGCTGACCGCAGACGAGCTGCGGCTGCTGCCCGCCCCGGCGGACCGGGCCGGCGACAATGGCGCGGCCGCCGCGCTGCACGGTGTCGATCCCGGCCGCCTGTCCACGACCGCGCGCCGCGCCCTGCTGGACACGCTGCGCCGACTGCCGGTCCAGGCGCACGACGAGCTGGAGCGCGGCGACCGTGGCGCCCTGTTCAGCCGGCTGCTGCGCACGCCACCCGACCCCGGCACGGACGCCGCCGAACTCGCCGCCGCCCTGCGCGGTGAGGAGGAGCTGGCCGAGCGGCGACAGAGCGGCAGGGCTACACCCGCGCGAGCGCCGGAAACGCGCCCGACCGGGGTAAGGCCTGAACCCGCACCGGCCAAGCCGCAGCCCGTCGTCCCCGGGCCAGGTCAGCCGGCTACCGGACCCGAGGCCGGGCCCGAACCCGAGGGCGCCCCAGGTGCCCTCCCGGGTGCCGCTCCTGGGGTCCCCCGCCGCGCTCCCCGGCAGGTCGAGCTGCTCATGCCGCCCCCGCCGAGCACCCCTGCCCCCGAGCAGCAGCAACGGCTGACGAAGGTAAAGCACGGCGCCGACACCGCCGCGGCCCGGGGCAAGAAACTGCCGACGGCACCTCAAACGGTCGGTGCCGCCCGGGGTGCGGTGAAGGAGCCGCCCGCCGAGACGAAGGCCCGGGCCGGGAAGAAGCTCGCCGACACCCTCGGCGCCCAGCCGATCCCGCAGCTGGTCGAACTGGGGAAAGAGATAGTGGCCGCGGTCAAGGAACGGCGCCCGCCGAAGACCGAGGACCTGACCGCGTCCAAGGCCAACCAGGCGGCCAAGGACGCCGGGCACACCATCACCGCCTCCGTCGGCAAGGAGACCACCCGGGTCCAGGGCTCGTATGATCGCCTCAGCCCGGACCCGGCCGGCCAGCCGACCCTCACCCCGACAGAGATCCACCGGCCGGGAACGCAGGTCGCCGACCCGGGTATCGCCGCGCCGTCGGCCGCCCCGGGTCCGATCCCGGCCGAGAGACTGTCCCTGGACGCCGACAGGGACGCGGTGGAGGCCAAGGCCGCGCAGGCCCGGATGGACCGGCACTCCGCCGAGCCGCTGCAGGGCACGCCTCCGTTCTCCGACGCCGCGCAGGGCCGGGCGGATCTGGCCGGGCTCGCCGCGACCGGGGCCGCCGGGGTGGCCAAGCAGCAGGCCGAGGCGATCGACGCGGCCCAGGCTGACATGGCGGACCTGCAGGACAGGGCACTGGAGGCACTGACCGCGGCGCGCGCAGGCACGGTGTCCGACGTCCACACGGGCCAGCGCGGCCTGGTCGGGCACGAGGAGAATACCCGCGCGACGATCTCGGCGCTGGCGCTGAAGCACTACAACGGCGCCCGGGCGGAGATCGAACCCCTGCTGAGTAAACTGCCGCGGACGGCGCTGGCCCTGTGGGAGACCGGGCTGGCGGGGCTGTCCGCCGAGTTCACCCAGCACCTGGCCCGGGTCCAGGGCTGGATCGACGAGCGGCACTCCGGCGTCGGCGGGTGGTTCCTCGGCAAGTGGGATCACTGGACGGGCTACCCGGACTGGGTGCCGGAGGAGTACGACGCCGCCGAGGATGCCTTCGGGGAAGGCGTCCGTGACCTGCTGCTGTCCATCGGGCTAGAGGTCAATTCGATCCTGGCGAACGTCGAGGAGGTCATCCAGGCCGCCCGCACCAAGATCGACAACCTGTTCCGGGACCTGCCCGACGGCCTGCAAAAGTGGGCGGACGGCGAGCGCAAGCGGTTCGGGGACCAGCTGGACGCGCTGTCCGGGCAGGTGGCCGACGTCCGGACCACGTTCGTCCGGGACATCTCCCAGCGCGCGGTCTCCGCCGTCACAGACGTGCAGGAGAAGGTCGAGGCGCTGCGGGCGGAAGCCCGCGGGGTGATCGGGCGCGTTCTCGACGCGATCGAGGCCTTCCTCGATGACCCGGTCAAGGCGATCATCAACGGCCTGCTCAACCTGCTCAACATCCCGCCGAAGTCGTTCTGGGCTCTCGTCGACAAGATCGCCGCGGTCATCGACCAGATCGCCGACGACCCGGAGACCTTCTGCAACAACCTGATCGCAGGCATCCGCCAGGGCTTCAGCCTGTTCTTCGACCACTTCCCGGCCCACCTGCTCGAAGGCTTCTGGACCTGGCTCACCTCCGGGCTTGGCCCGATCGGGGTGCAGCTGCCCACGGACTTCTCCCCCGGCAGCCTGTTCGCGTTCGTGCTCCAGCTGATGGGCCTGACCTGGACGAACATCCGCGAGATCCTCGTGCGGCAGATCGGGCCGAAGAACGTCGAGCTGATCGAGAAGGCCTGGCAGCTGATCAGCATGCTGATCGAGAAGGGCACCGCCGGCATCGTTGAGCTGCTGAAGGAGAAGCTCGACCCGGCCACGATCATCGGTACGATCGTCGACGCGGCGATCGACTTCGCGGTCACCCGGCTGATCAAGTCGGTCACGATCAAGGTGCTTGAGCTGTTCAACCCGGCCAGCGCGGTGCTGGAGGCGATCGAGCTGATCTACCGGGTGCTGAAGTGGGTGTTCGAGAACGCGGCCAGGATCTTCACGCTGATCGAGACCGTCGTTGACGGCATCGCCGACGTGCTCGCAGGGAACGTCGGCAAGCTGGCGCTTTCGGTGGAGAAGGCCCTCACCGGGCTGATCGCGCCCGTGATCGACTTCCTGGCCGGATGGCTGGACATCGAGGACCTGCCGATGGAGATCGCCGACGTCATCAAGAAGCTGCAGACGGTGGTCCTCGGCGTGGCCGAGCAGGTGATCGGCGCGCTGGCCGAGCGGGCGAAGGGCCTGCTCGCCTCCCTCGGCCTCGGCGAGGAGCCCAAGCCGGGCGGCGCAAGGGACGAGGAGCTCGGGACCACCGTCCGGTTCACCGCAGCCGGAGAAACGCACAAGCTCTACGTCGAGACGACCGGATCGACCGCGCACCTCATGGTCGCCAGCGAGCCCATGACGGTAAATAAGCGGCTCGCCGACTTCCGTGGGCGCGCAACAGGCGCCGGCGGGCAGTTGCCTTTCTTCTCTAATGACGCTGAACGAGACAAGGCACTTTCGCTGATCGTGACGGCCGAGGGGAAGACGACGGAGGCGGATCGAGACGCCGACAAGATCGTCCGTCAGCACCGCAAGCAATCAGCCGAGGCCGGCGAGGACGCCGCGGCGAACCAGGCCGTTGCGCAGGAGGAACGCTCGCTGGCCGCCATCTTGTTCGAACTCTACAAGATGTTCGGGGAGTACCCGGGCGATGACGAGCTCGATATGCGGGCGGCCTACAGCGGAAGCACCGGATCCGGCGAGATTTCGTTCCGGCGGAGACGGGAGACAGCCAAGACTGCCTACGTCATGGGCAGCGGACCGATTGTCGGAAGGGAGAAGGGCATCCGCCGCGACCGGGTGACGTACGAGGCGGCGGCGCTGCTCAATATTTTGAGCAAGCAGGTTCTCGTGCCCGCGCCGTCGGCGCTGATGACAGCGGTCCCCCAACTCGGCGACGCCGCAGCCAAGAGCGAGCAGGTCGCCAAGGACAAGCTCGAAGGCAAGAAGGTCCAGCCACCCCCAGAGGCATTGCAGCAAGGACTTGACGCGACTGCTGTTTTCGCCAGCACAGTCGCTGCGTACAGACTCATCGGCGGTGGCGAAATAGTCGAGCGTGCCGTCAGCGCATTGGCCGATGACCTCAAGAGCGCCGAGCCAGGCGGGGTGTTTGCCACCGTCAGCTCGATTAGGACGTACATTGCCGAGCAGACCGCGGCGGCGAGGCTTGCCGCTCGATCGGAGGATCCCACGCAGGCGAGGACGACCACACGCCGCTTCGCTCCCGGGGGTCCGGCAGTTGTCATCGGGACAAAGGGCGCCGTGGTCAGCGCACTGGCTAGTTACCAGGAACTGGTGGTGGCGATCACCAGCGCGGCGGATCAGTTCGGGCCCACACTGGCGCGCGCCCTTCACGATGTCCCTGTCGGGAAGATCAATGCGGCGATGGAGATCACGCTCCGCGGCCAGGAGGTAACAAAAGATCAGGACAGGTTCGTGGCCGAGGTCGCCCTGCTCCTCCGGGTCGAGATGGCCCGGGCGAATGCCGCATGGGCGTTCATCGTGCCCCGGCTTCTCTCCGCAAACTCCGCCGCGGAGGTGGCGCAAGCCCTTGCCGACGATGTCTTCCCGCATGCGATAGCGGGCTTCGTAGAGCAGTATCGAAATTGGGGACCCAAGGTCTTCGATGCGGCTTCTGCCTCGCTGCTCGACAAGCTTGGCGCCGATTTCGGGCAAAAGGAAGGCATGCGCGGAGGAGAACAGGTATTCCTCGACCTTGAGGGAATCCAAGCCGCCGTCGGCGCAGTGAAGGAGAAACTCAGAACCGTTTATGATGAGGCGGTGAGCAAGGTGTGAGCAGCCATGATAGTATGGCCTTTCCGTCGCTGCGCGTCCCATTGCTGCGAGATTATTCGACCTTTGATGACACCGAACAACTGGCTTTGCGGGAAGTCGGTCTGGAATCGGCAGGGACGCGAGAAGAAGAATACGGCAGAGTCGTGCGTTGGAAGGCATCCGATCCCGGTCTCGAGGCCACGCTGACCATCGAACAATTGGCATCGAATGAGGAGCTTGCATGCGCCTACTTTGCCGGTAATGATCGCGCTGCACTCGCAACCAGGCTCGTCCCGGTGCTGTCTTATCTGCCAATCGAGTTGCTGCACCTGATGGGCCGTGCGAGCCCAATACGGGAAGAACGACAGGCCGCGCTCCGGACAATTGGCCAGTTCTACAGCGCCGAAGAAGGCATCTCTTATTGGGACACCGACCTCCAGGAAACGCTCGACATCGCATGGCAGGATCCGGATCCCGAAGTCAGGCTGGCCGCCGCGGCGGCGGAGATCAACTGCGATCCCGCCCGCGCCAAGATACGTATTGAGAAGGCACTCGAGGAGAGCGCCGACGCGGGCCTCCGCGACGCCCTCAGCACCCTATATCGCCTGATGGAGCTCGATAAGGTCGATTCTGGCGTGGCGGCAACGCCGTTCCCCGGTTCGCTACGGCTCACCGGCGAGCAGCTCGTGATTCCGATGCACCGGCCCGAGTCGATTAGTGACCTCGTCCGAGGTTTTAGCGGGAACACGACGCTCATTGCGCGACGCGACGTCGAGAGTGGCGGAACGGCCGTCGCGAGCATCATCGAATTGAGACCAAACCAATTCGATGCGACGATCACATTCGCGAGCACGGAGTGGGATGTTGCGTGTTCCTGCTTCGGTGGCCCCGACCGCGTCGTCGTGGCCGTAGGTTCCGGCCACGTGCTCAAGTACTTCCCCCTCCACCTGGCGAAGATCACCGCGATCCAGTGCAGCGATGCAGAACTCCGCACGAGGGCCCTGCGAGCGCTCACCTTCGCATCGTCCGCGCGCATGTTCCCAGGCCTGGAAATGGACCCGGAAATCACCACGATCATCAGGCGCGCGGTGAAGGATCCCGACCCGCAGGTCCAGTCGGCCGCGATAAGCGCCATGGTGCTTCTGCGTGCCGAACTGGGCAATGCCGACACCGAGGCTGAAACGGAAGAATGACCGACGGCTCTGCTTGCCTTCCGGTACCTATCCGAGGCCAAGAGCTGCGGGTAGCCTGCCCAACATGGCCATCTGGGACGAGCTAAAGTATTCAAATCGGCACAACATGTGCCGGGAGGGGTCGTCGAGGTCGATGCCCGTCCGAGTGACGCACTCAATCTCGCCGTGTTGTCCGGTGCGCCAGCCCGCGTCGATGCCGCTGTCCTTAGCAATCCGGAGGTCAACCGCCATACCGACTGGGAGCGGTACTCGGCGCGAGTGCCGGACCTGGCCGCCCAAGAGCGCCAGCGCAAGGCCGATCTCCTGGCCCGCCTTGCCGAGGAGCACGAACGCCCGGCGCAGCGTGAACCCTGATGGTCCTCAAACTGCACGCAGGACAGCCGGTCGACCTTGCGGGGCGAGCAGCACGTAACGTGTTTGATCAGGATTCATAACACTCGTCGCCGAAGGTGAGCTATGAGCGTCGAGCAGATTCAGGCCCTCGCGGACGGGTTGGCCGCTCGCCTCGGACGCGCGGTCCTTGTCGATGATCGTGATCTGCGGCTGGTCGCCGCGAGCGAGGACTTCGGCGATGCGGACCCGGCGCGCGTCTGGTCATTGCTGCACCGCAGGACCCGGCCGGAGGACGTACGGCACGAGGAGATCGCCCGGCTGCCCGGGCCGGGTTATGTGCCTGAGAATCCGGCGCTGGAGCTATGGCAGCGGTTGTGCGTGCCGATCCGGTGCCGGGGGCTGCTGCTCGGTTTCTTGTGGATCACCGACCGGTTCGGGGACCTCACCGAGGAGCAGGTGGCCGATTCGGCGCGCACCGCGGCGGAGATCGGGGTGCTGTTGCACGGTCGGCTGCTCGCGGGCGGCCGGGACCGTGCGCGGCGCCATGAGCTGGTGGAGCAATTGCTCAGCCAGGACGCCGCCACCCGGAGCGTGGCGCGGGACGAGGTGGTCGACCGGGGCCTGCTGGACGATGACGGCCGGGTGGCCGTCCTGCTGATCAGGCACTCCCCTGCGGACGACGGCGTGCCGCGCGAGTCGCCAACCGCCTTCGGAGATGACGTCGAACGGTTTTTCCTGCACCAGTCCGGGGTGCGTACGCTGACCGCCGGCTGGCCGCGGCGGGCCACTGTGATCATCACCGGTCGCGTCAGCCTGCACGGCGAATGGCTGGGCAGATCCGTTCGCGCGCTGCTCGGCGAGCTCAGCCAGGCGGGCTCGTGGCGCATCGGCGCGGGCGGCCCGGTCCAGGGGCTGACCGAGCTGTCCGTGGCCAAGCGGCAGGCCGATATCGCGCTGTCCACCGTGGCCAGTGACGACACGAGCCGCGGCGCGGCCTGCTGGGCGGAGCTGAGCGCGGACGCCGTGGCGGCCCAGTTCCCGCACCAGGTGTGGGCGGATGCGCTGTTGCCGGAGGGAGCGGCCAGGCTGCTGGCCGATCGGGCCGCAGCTACCTTGCTGCCCACCCTGGCCACGTTTCTGGACTGCGCGGGCGATGTGCGGCGTACCGCGGCCGAGCTGCGGGTGCATCGCACTACCTTGTACCACCGGCTGAGCCGGATCGAGCAGATCTCCGGGCTGAGCCTGCGCGACGGTCGCGACCGGCTGCTGATGCACCTGACGCTTCGGCTGCACCACATGTACGGGGCACCTCGACGGCCGGGCCTTCCGACAGATGTCGAAGCACCGCCGCGCAATCCGCGACGCCGTGCCGGATGACGCGCGCGCGCCCGATTGACACACTGGCAGTCAGCCCGGGCGCGTGCGGCAACTCATGGGGAGGACGCCGGTGAAGAGCACCTACGAGCACATCGTCCTGGGCGTCGGCGGCATCGGCAGCGCCGCGGCCTACTGGCTGGCCCGGCGCGGCGGCGGGGACGTCCTGGCCATTGAGCAGTACCGGCTGGGCCACGACCGGGGCGCGTCCGAGGACCACTCCCGGATCATCCGGCACTCCTACCACACCACCGAGTACACATCGCTGACCCGGGCGGCCTACGACCACATGCGCGACCTGGAGAACGAGACCGGTCTGGAGCTGCTGCGGATCACCGGCGGCCTGCACCTGGCGGCCAACGACAGCGCCGGCCACGCCGAGATCGGCAGCTATGCCCGCGCGCTGGCCGAGCAGGGCCTCGCGCGGGAGGTGATGGACGGAACCGAACTGCGCACCCGCTGGCCGCAGTGGCGGGTCGGGGCCGATGTTGTCGGCCTCTACCAGGCCGAATCGGGCATCCTCGACATCCGGCGGGTCAACTCGGCGCATATCTCCCGGGCACGAGCCCTGGGCGTTCGGTTCCTGGACCGGACACCGGCCCGCAAGATCGTGCCCTTCGCCAATCACGTCGAGGTGCACACCGATAGCGGCGTGTTCGAAGCCGGGACGGTCACCATCTGCGCCGGCTCGTGGACCGAGACGATGACCGCCTGCCTCGGGCTGGACCTCACCCTCACCCTCACCCAGGAGCAGGTCACCTATTTCGCCGCGGCGGATCTGCGCGCCTTCACGCCGGACCGGTTTCCGGTCTGGATCTTCCACGGCCACGACGCGACGTTCTACGGCTTCCCGGTGTACGGCGAGGCCGCGGTGAAGGCGGCCCGCGACATGTCCGGCCGGTTCGTCACCCAGCAGACGCGCCGGTTCGAGCCCGACCCCGGGCAGACCGCAGAGGTGGCCGAGTTCCTGGCCAGGTACCTGCCGGGCGCGGTCGGCCCGGAGCTGGTCAGCAAGACCTGCGTGTACGACCTCACCGCGGACCGGAACTTCATCCTGGACACGATCCCCGGCCATCCGCGGATCGGCTTGTTCGTCGGCGCCGGGCATGCCGCGAAGTTCGCCGGCCTGATCGGGCACATCCTCGCCGACCTGGCGATCGACGGGCGGACCGACTACCCGATCGCGGCGTTCTCGATCGACCGGCCCGCGGTCCGCGATCCCGGCTTCCCGTCGGACTTCAGGTTCTCCCGGGCGGCCCAGGCGCCGCACGGCGACTAATCCCCGACACGTCGACAAAGCCCGCACAACAGTGAGGGAGCGCGCCATGACCATGGCTCCGTCCTCGGTGTTCCTGCCGACCCTGCCCGGTCGGTACTACACCGATCCGGCGATCTTCGAGCTGGAGAAGCGGGACATCTTCGAGAAACAGTGGCTGTACGCGTGCCGGGCGCAGGACGTGCCGGCGCCGGGCCGGTTCGTGCGTGCGACCGTGGGAAACGAGAACGTCATCGTGGTCCGTGGCCGCGACCAGGAACTGCGCGCCTTCCTCAACGTCTGCCGGCACCGCGGCGCCACGCTCTGCCTGACCGACGCTGGAGAAGCCGGCCGGTCGATCCGCTGCCCGTACCACTCCTGGACCTACCGGCTGGACGGCAGCCTGATGAGCGCACCCAACTGGCAGTCCATGGCGACCGTCGACAAAGCCGGCTACGGCCTGCACCCGGTGTTCCTGGCGGAGTGGCACGGGCTGGTCTGGCTGAACCTGGCCGATAACCCCGCGCCGTTCGAGGAGCAGATGTGGCGGCAGCTGGACTACCGGCTCGGCGGGGACCGGGCCAAGTTCGCCCGCTACGACCTGGCCGGGCTGGTGGCAGGCAAGCGGGTGGACTACACGGTGGCGGCGAACTGGAAGATCATTCAGGAGAACTTCCAGGAGTGCTACCACTGCGCCACCATCCACCCCGAACTCGTGGACACCCTGCCGCAGTTCCGCAGCCTCCCCGGCGGCGTGGACGCCACCTACGAGACCAGCGGCTATCACTTCGCCGAGGACAAGGCCTCCTTCTCGGTCAGCGGCGACACCATCCTGCCCCGGCTGCCGGGTCTGGAGGACCGCGACGACCGCAGGTACTTCGGCATGGTCATCCGGCCCAACTGCTTCCTGTCGCTGCTGCCGGACCACGTCATCGTGCACCGGTTCGAGCCGGTGAGCCCGGAACTCACCAAAGTGGTGTGCGAGTGGCTTTTCCCGCCAGAAACGGTCGCCGCTCATGACATCGGCGACGCCGTCGAGCTGTTTCACCGGGTCAACCAGCAGGACTTCGCCGCGTCGGAATGGTGCCAGCCGAACATGAGATCCCGCGCCTACGCCAACGGCGGGGTGCTGGTGCCGACCGAGCAGGAGATCATCGGCCGCTGGTACTACCGGTGGTACCGCGAATCCATGGGACTCGAACGCATGGAGCTGGGAGATCCGCTGTGACCGCGTTCGACACCCGCGCCGTGCACGCCGGCCATGATCCGGCCCAGCACAACGGCTCGGTGACCACCCCGATCTACCAGGTGTCCACCTTCGTGCGGCCGCACGCCCGGCCGGTGGAATCCGGGTGGGACTACTCCCGCATCGCCAATCCCACCCGCGCCTCCCTCGAAGAATGCCTGGCCGCACTGGACAACGGCGCCTCGGCGGTCGCGGTCGCCTCCGGCATGGCCGCCTGCACAACCGTCATCCAGGCGCTGTGCCGGTCCGGCGCGCACCTGGTGATGCCGGACAACGTCTACGGCGGCACCTGGGACCTGGTGCACGACGTCTACCAGCGGTGGGGCCTGGCCTACACCGCGGTGGACATGGGTGACCTGGACGCGGTGGCCGCCGCGATCCGGCCGGAAACCGCGCTGGTGTGGACCGAGACTCCGTCGAACCCACTGCTGAAGGTCACCGATATCGCCGCCGTCGCCGACCTGGCGCACCGGGCCGGGGCGCTGCTGGTGGTGGACAGCACCTTCGCCTCGCCGTACCTGCAGCAGCCCATCGCGCTTGGCGCGGACCTGGTGATCCACTCCACCACCAAGTACCTGAGCGGCCACTCCGACATCACCGGCGGCGCGGTCATCGCCGCCGCGGGTGAGGTGGGCGCCACGATCAGCCGGCACGTCGGCATGCTGGGCACGGCGGCCGCCCCGCAGGAAGCCTGGCTGGTGCAACGCGGGATCAAGACCCTTCCGGTGCGAATGCGGCAGATCTGCGCGAGCAGTCAGCGGATCGCCGAATTCCTCGCCACGCACCCGGCCGTACGGCGGGTGCACTACCCGGGGCTACCCGGCCATCCCGACCACCTGCTGGCCGTCAAGCAAATGCCGGATGGTTTCGGTGGCGTGGTTTCGGCAGAGTTGAAAGGCGACGCCGACACAGCCGGCCGGGTGTGCGAACGCACCCGGGTGTTCACCCTCGCGGTGTCGCTGGGCAGCGTGGAATCGCTGATCGAGCATCCCGCCCGGATGACCCACTGCACCACCGCGGGCACCCCGGTCGGCGTCAGCGACTCCCTGGTGCGCCTGTCGATCGGCCTCGAAGACTGCGCCGAGTTGATCGCCGACCTCGCCCAGGCACTGGCCGACTGAGCCGGCGATCCTCGGACCTCCTCACTGAGCGGACGTGCCGCCGACGGCACCACCGCTACGACGGACGAACCGTCCTCCACGGCCGGCACGGGTTGGAAGGACAAATTCCAAAGCGCGCAATTATGACGGAACGCTAATGCCAGAACGCCACGCCGAGAAATAGACTGGTCGGCACGAAATTCCCACCGGAAGACTATATCGCCATTCCAATTGGCCACCACGAGCTTTACGTGTCCTGGCTCGATCCGACGAACTTCGCGATCGTGGACGCGTTCGTCATGGACTTCGCGCACCACATCGTATTTGACTACGCCCCAGGCAGCGCCCATCCGGAGAGCGCAGGCACGGTTACCATTGTGCACCGGGGACAGAGCCCGCTACCCTGACCGGCTCTGGGCGCCGGCCGAACCTGCCCCCGCCATCCGGTGGGTGAGGACCGGAGGAAGGCTGCTCTATGACACGTGTCGCGATCATCGGGGGAGGCATCGGCGGACTGACAGCGGCGAACGCGCTGTCGCGGGCGGGGATCGAGGTGGCGGTCTACGAGGCGGCCGCCGAGCTCAAAGAGATCGGAGCCGGCGTTGCCCTGCACCCCAACGCGATGAAGGTGCTGCGCGCTATCGGTGTGGAGGACAACGTCCGCAAGGTGGCGGGGCGGTCGCAGTGGCAGGTCATGCGCAACTGGAAGACGGGCCGGGTGATCGCCAAGACGAGCCGGCAACAGCAGGCGGCTTCGTTCGGCATAGAGGGCGCGACCGTGCACAGGGCTGATCTCCTCGACGTGCTCGCCGACGCGCTTCCGGCCGGCATCGTAACCCTGGGCAAGCGATGCACGGAGGTGCGGCCCGACGGTGACATCGCGGTCGCGCGCTTCGCGGACGGCAGCGAGATCGAGGCCGACATCATCGTTGGCGCCGACGGCATCCACTCACCGGTGCGCGCCTCATTGTTCGGTCCGGACGCCCCTCGGTTTACCGAGAAGATCTGTTATCGCAGCGTCGTTCCGACCCAAGCCGTCCGCGGCACCCGGCCCCGCGCCGGAGGCGCCCAGCGGTTCAGCGCCGAAGGTGCCCAGTGGCTTGGCCCGCATGGCACGATCGTCCTGTATCCGCTGCGGGGCGAGGACTTGATCAACGTCGTCTGCCACCACGATGACGACAACTACCGCCATGAGTCGTGGATCGCTGAGTGCAGCCGCGAGGAGGTGCTCGAGCGCTACGCCGGCTGGCACGAGTCCCTGCTTCGCCTCTTCGCCGCCGCGGACACCTGGTACAAGTGGGCGCTCTACGACCGCGACCCGATCCCGCAGTGGACGCGCGGCCGGGTCACCGTCCTGGGTGACGCTGCGCATCCGATGCTCCCTTACCTCGGACAGGGCGCCTGCCAGGCGATCGAGGACGGCGCGGTCTTGGCGACGGCGCTCTCGGCGGAGGCCTCTGATCCGCTCACGGGCCTGGCCCGATACGAGCGCACTCGCCGGCCGAGAGCAAGCCGGGTGGTGCTCACCGCCCGGGAGCGGGGGCTGAGCAACCACCTGACGTCTCCGTGGGCCGCCTGGCGGCGAGATCTGAAGATCGCATGGCGACGGCGCGTGAACCGGCGCGACCCGGAAGGGCGCGGCGTGGCCTGGCTCGCCGACTACGACGCGAGCTCGCCAGACGCGCTCGCCATCTGAAACAAAGTCTGGTCAGCCAGCCGTTCGGATCCTGCCATGCGCCCGGCACCTACTTTTCCGTGCCCGCCCGGCGGAGCCGGGCGGCGCGCCTCGCGGCGGCCCGGGTTGGCACGCCCAGCTTCGCGAGGATCGCCGAAACGTGGTGGTCGACGGTCTTGACGGAAATAAATAGCTTCGCGGCGATCTCCGTGTTGGTGTGCTCGGCGCAGATCAGGTCGAGAACCTCGCACTCGCGCCGGGTCAGCCCGAACGGTTGCTCCCGCGTGGCCGTGTGCGGGCCGACCGGGATCGACCGGGCTCCGAGCGCCCGCAGGCGCTGCCTGATGATCCGGGCCGCAGGTTGTGCGCCTAGGCTGGTGACGGCACTGAGGGCTTCGCGCAAGGCCTCCTCATCGGACGCGCCGACTAGGGCCATCGCCGCGTCGTACGGGCAACCCAGACGGGTCCACACCTGAGCGGCCCGTACCAGGTCGCCGTCGAGCAGGAGCCGGTACGGCTCCGGTATTTCCCCGTGCACCGGGCGCGGGGAGCCTGTTCGGCTTAGCCAGGCTGCGACCGCGCCGCGATGCCAGGCATTGGAGCGGGCGCATGCGTCGTCGGCCAACTCGGCCTCGCGCCGGGCCTCGTTCGGCCTGCCTTCGAGCCAGTGCGCCTCGGCGCGGGCCAGCCTGGCCGGTATCTGCTGCTGTGGCTCGCGAGTCTCGTCGGCGATGGCGCCCGCCTCGTCGAGGCACTCCCAGACGCCGGGTTCGCCCCGGCGGGCCCGCATCGCGCCGAGCCGGATCAGCGAGCAGAGCCGGTTTGCCGGGGAAGGTCCGGCCTTGATCAGGAGTTCCGAGCTCAGCGCGATAGCCTCATCCCAGCGACCGGTGCGTTCCAGGATGTTGGACTGCTCGCCGCGCAGGAACGTCGCGTACGTGGTGATGTCGTGGTCGTCGCAGTACGCGATGCCTTCCGCCAGGTATCGCTCGGCCTCGGCGAACTCCCGCTTGTCGGCGTGGATTCCGCACAGGTTGGCATATGCCCGCCCCGCCTGCTCGTGATGCCGCCCGGCCAGCGCGATGTCGAGCGCAAGGCGCATCTGCCCGGTCCAGTCCAGGTCCTTGGCCGAGGCGCTCGCGGCCTGGGTGTTGAGCGCGTCGCTGCGGACGTCCGTGGCGTCGAACCGCACGGCCAGCGCCTGGGCCCGTAGCGCCAGGTCGATGGCGGCGTCATGGTCGGCGTACACCATCAGCTGGTTGGCGAATGTGGCGTAGGCACGCGCGAGTTCGACGCTGGGGCCGAGCGGCTCAAGAGCCGACACAGCGGCCTGCACGGTGGCGACTGCCTCGCGGCCGCGGCAGTTGTTGCACCTGATGCCTGACAGGCGCGTGAGCGCGTCGCCCTCGCGCAGTCGGTCGCCCGCCTCGCGCCACAGCGCCAGCGCACGCTCCTCGGCCTCCTCGGCCTCCAGCCACCGGTCGAGCAGCGATTTCTCGTCGGCGAGCCCTTCGTGCAGCCCGGCGAGCGTCGCCGGATCCGCGCCGCCGGAGAACCGCAGCGCCCGCTCGTACTGCGCGGCGGCCTCCCGGTGCGACGCCAGCCGGGCGGCCCGGCGCGCGGCGGCGGGCGCGTATCGCAGCACCGCCGCGCCATCGCCTGCCGCCTCCGCGTGGAAGGCCATGCGGGCGTCGTCATCGCACCCGAAGGAGCGCAGCGCGGCCAGCACCAGCCCGTGAATCGCCTGGCCCCGGTGCCCGGCGACCGCGTGCGCCACCGCGAGCCTGGCGATCTCGTGGCGGAACCGGACCCACGCGCCGTCGCCGACCAGCAGGCCGCTCTCCAGCAGCTCATCGAGGATCGACGGCGGGCAGCCGGTCACCGACTCCAGCAACCGCGCCTCGACCCGCGAACCGGTCAGCGCCGCGACGTCCAGCACCTCGCGTGAGCCACTGCTCAGCCGCGCCGCCCGCGCGAGCACCGCATCCCGCGCCGACGGGGGTACCTCCTCCATCCCGGCCCGCAGCACCTCGGTCACGTAGAACGGGTTCCCGCCGGTCAGCCGGTATAGCTCGGGTGCGGGCAGCCCGCTCTCGCCAGCCAGCTTCCGCACCGCGTCCGAGGACAACGGCACCAGCCCGACGCGCCGGGTGCACCGCTGCGAGGCGAGATCGCCGAGCGCGACGCGGAGCGGGTCACCGGCGGCCAGGCCGTCGTCCCGGTACGTGACGATGAGCAGCACCGCGGCATCGCGCAGCCGCCGGCTCAGATAGCGGAGCAGGTCGAGGGTGGCCTCGTCGGCCCAGTGGATGTCCTCGACGACGACCACGTCCAGCACCTCGGGCGCGCTGACCTGGCACAGCAGCGCGCGGAACAGCTCCTCGCGGTCGGCCCCGGCCCGGCAAAGCTCCAGTAGCGCGCCGCCGAACTGGTCCGCCAGGTCGAACAGCGGCCCGAGCGGGCGCGGCGTGAACAGGCCATCGCACATGCTCCACGACCAGCGAGCGTCCGGCAGGTCCCGGTACAGCCGCTCGACCAGCGCCGACTTCCCCACGCCCGCCTCACCGCCGAGCAGGACTAGCCGTCCCTCGCCCCCAGTGGCCTGCGCCGCGGACTCATTCAACAGCGCCAGCGACGACTCTCGTTCCAGCAACGGCGCAGCGGTCTCCGCGGGCGCCGGCCGGCCGGGTGGAACGGCCCTCCGCGGCGCTACCTCAGGCACCGGGTCCAGCGCCCGGTCCTGCCGCAGGATCGCCGCTTCCAGTTCACGCAGCGGCGGCCCGGGCTCGATCGCCAGCTCGCCCCTGAGGGTGAAGCGCAGGTGCTTGTACACGCCGAGCGCGTCGGCCTGGCGCCCACTGCGGTATAGCGCGAGCATCAGCTGGGCATGCAACTGCTCGTCGAACGGATGGTGCCTGGTGAGCGCCTCCAGTTCCGGCAGGAGCTGCGCGTGCTCGCCGAGCGCGAGCCGGGTCTCGACGAGCGCCCGGTTAGCCCGCAGGCGCAGCTGCTCCAGACGCTCCGCCTGCTCCCGCAGCCAGGGCAGGCCATCGACGTCGGACAGCGGCTGACCCCGCCACAGCGCCAGCGCGTCGCGCAGCTGCTGCTCGCGGGCGCGATCGGCGGCCTGGACGCCCTGCCGGATCAGCCGTTCGGCGGCGGCGACATCCGTGTCTACCTGCCCCGGATCGAGCAAGTACCCAGGCGGGCGCGCCACGATCGCGTCACGGCTGCCCAGCACCTGGCGCAGGTGCGAGACGTGGCTCTGCAGAGTATTCAGCGGCGTCACGGGCGGCTCGTCGCCCCAGATCACGTCGGCGAGCCGGTCGTTGCTGACGATGTCACCGCGTTGCAGCGCGAGTACCGCCAGGACCGCCTTGCGACGCAACCCGCTGACCGGCCGGAACGCTCCGTCCACAACCACGTCAACTGGCCCGAGAAGCCGTACCCGCATCCTCCGCCCCCCGCCCGGAGTTAGACCCCCTCTAACCAAACGGACGACGAGGCTGAGCGGTTCAGGGATTCAAATCCGCCGGTGAATTCGCCGACCTACGACGTACCGCCAATGATCCGATGGAAACGTGGCGGCCTAGGTGAGCCACGCGGCGCAGTTCTTTAAGATCCAGAATTTCGGAGCCAGCGGACTGTGTGTCCAGTTGAACCCTCTCAACAGCGGAAAGGAAATCCAGCTCGAGGATCGAAGACCAGATGGCCAGGCCGGTCAAGAACTAGCCGAAGGTGAACGCGTAGGCCTGGACGCCGGGGTCGAGGAAGGTGATCTCGAAGGTGCGGTCGGTGACGGGGCCGGGCTGCCGGATGAGCTGGTGCAGTCGCTGTTCGGCCACCGTTCCGTGGCCTTGGTCGTCGACATCGGCCCCGTGTGCCGCGCCCGGCGGCCCAGTCGGCGGCCGCTTCCGCGCCGCGGGCATCGACGGACACCAGCTCATGACCTGGGCCGCCGGATCCGTTCTCGGCCAGCAGTTGCTGGATGACCATTTCCGACTGCTGGTATTCGCCTTCGCCGAAGTGGTGGTGCCGGATGCGGCCCTGCGCGTTTAGCGGCCCGGGCCCCTGCTGGCCCGGGGGGGACGACCCCCGGAACCCCGCTGGGCCGGATGCAGTCAGGTGACGACGTCGCGGTTGGTCTTCCAGCCGTGGTGCGACCCGATCAGGATCGGGTCACGTTTCATGTCCTCCTGCCAGAGCAGCGAGTCCATGGCCAGATGCAGCGGGCTGTCCTGGACGGTCAACTCGTAGACGTCGTCGTCGTGCGAGACGTGGTTGTGCACCTCCCAGCCCGGTGCCGACAGCATCAGGTCACCGGCCTTCCACTGGTAGATCTTGCCGCCGACCACGGAATGGCCGCTGCCCCGGAAGAAGTAGTTAATGGCGGCGGCTGTGTGGCGGTGCGGCCGGTCGACGATGCCGGCCGGTCGGATGGTCATCGTCGCGAAAAAGTTGTAGGTGGTGCCGTTCGTCCTGCCCGTGGAGGGGTTGTAGAGCAGGTACAGCCGACGTCCCTTGTAAGACGGGCCGAGGGCGTGCAGTTTGTCCAGCTCCGGCTTGACCAGGCGCCACGGCCACATCAGCGCGGGTGATTCCTGCACCGGCGGCCCCACCAGGCGCTCATAAGACATCAGCCACAGCTCCATGTCGTCCTCGGCGACCTGGAACAGCTGCTCGAACGGCGTGCTGATCGCCTCGAGCGCCCCCTCCTCGCTCGCGTCACCGGCGGGCTTCTCAGCCGGCTGCGGGTCGACGTAGTGAACGTTCATCTTCTCCAGCAGCGCCGCGTTGCTGTAGACGAGGCGGACCTGCACCGCGCCAGTGTCGTTGCTATGCAGGTAAGTGGCCATGGACGGGGTCACCCACACGTCATACTGGCCGAAGCCGCGCGGCCGGCCGTCGATGACGACGCGTCCGCCGCCCTGGATGCAGAAGACCACCTGAGAGGAGTTGTGCCGGACCAGTGGGGTGCTCTCGCCGGGTAGCAGGACCTCCAGGGTCACGCGGATGCCCGGCGCGAGGCCGGGTCCGGCCCCTTCGGATCGCGGGTGGCGGATTAGCGACCTTCGCCACCCGTCGGCCGGGCGCGGGCTCAAGGCCAGACGCTCGATCTCCGCGTCGATGGCCTCCCTGGGGATGATGTAGGAGGGCCACAGATCCAGCTGGTCGCTGAGGGTCTCCACCACGGGCTCGAACGGGCTGGCCGACGATGGGCCGCTCGTGTTCGCCGCTGGCTCGTGGCTGCCGGGTCGCTTCTCAGGTGCAGTGGTCAAGGCAATCGTCACAATCGTCGTGGGCGGATGGTTATCACGCGCTGGCCAGGCTCGGCGGCACGTGGCCGCCTGCCGCCTGTGCGGCCTGCAGGGCGCTTGGTATCGAGAGATGGAGGGTGTTGCTGATCGCAGCGTGGGCCAGGTAACGGCCGGCGAGCATGAGCACTCCGACCGCCTGCTGCGGTCCGATGCGCGCGGCCAGGCTCGCGAGGCACGATTGAGCGCGGTCCCAGTCGCGGTCGAACATGGCGAGGGCCAGCGCCCGCGCGTCGAGTTGATCACCGGACAGTCCGGCCGGCCTCGCCTGGCCGCCGGTGAGGGACGCGATCCAGGCGTCGGTGAAGCCGAGCTTGCGGGACAGTCGTTCGTGCTGAGCACGCTCGTATTCGTTGCCGGCCGTGGCCGCGACGGTGAGCGCCACCGTCTCCGTCAGGTCATCGGGCAGGGCCTTCTTGAGCGCCTCGGTGAACTGGTCGAAGTGCAGCAGCGCATCCGGCTGGTGGCCGCAGTAGCGGAAGAAGTCGCCGAGGTAACCGAGTCGCTGCACCCGCGGTGAAAGCTGCTGCCGCAGGTCATCGGGCAGGTCGGCCAGCTCGAGCGGGGTGACGCCGACATCCATGGGCTTGATTCTCCTTAGCAGAAGCAACTTCTGCAGCGTAAGACAAGCTGCCTTCGGCTGGCAAGGCCCGCCGAGAATGCTCGGGCTCTTTGCCCATATCAGGCAGGCTGACGCGGCCGGACCCGCCGCTGCCTGCGGTCGCCGCCTTCTTGACGCCCGTCTCCGGGCGCTCGTAGATTACAGAGTCGTATTCTGCTACGCAGATATCGGCACATCTGGCCGTGCGACGGCCCCGTTCCCAGTGAGGAGACCATGTGAGCTGCAGCGCGGGAAGCGGGCCGATGACGGCCACGACGCCGACGACGACCGCACGGCGAGCGCAGCCGTGACCGAGGGCCGCCCATTCGCCCGGGAACGTGGCGAGGTGGCGCGCGCCTGCCGCGTGCTTGCCGTTGAGGGCCTGGTCGCCGACATCCTGGGCCACGTCAGCCTGCGGGTGAGCGACGACCTGCTGCTGGTGCGAGCCCGCGGCCCGGCCGACGAGGGGTTGCTGCTGTCCACGGGCGATGACGTGGTGCTGGTGGACCTGAACGGGACACCGGCTGAGGAGCTCGCGGACCACGTGCTTCCGCAGGACCTGGCCATCCATCTCGCGGTGCTGCGCAGGCGGCCTGACATGACCGCTGTGGTGCACGCGCACCCGCCGGGACGTGGTGGCCTGCAGCATCGGCGGGCTGGTGCTGGAGCCGGTCTTCGGCGCGTTCAACATTCCCGCCATGCGGATGGCCGAGCGGGGCATCCCGGTCTACCGCTACTACGGGCTGGTGCGAGACCGCGCGCGGGGCGAGGAGATGGCGGACGCCCTCGGCGACGGCCCGGCGGTCATGCTGCTCGGGCACGGGCTTACCACCACCGGCCCGTCGCTCGCCGCCGCGGCGGTGACCGCGCTCAACGTCAGCAAGCTCGCGACCATGACGCTCGCGCTCGCCTCGGCCGGCCGTCAGCCGCCGCTGGTGCCGGCGCAGGACCGGGCCGGGCTTCCCGACCTCGGATCGCAGTTCAACGACCAGGCGGTGTGGCGTGCCTACCTGGCCAAGCTCGCGCATCATGGCCTGGACATAGCGGGGTAGGCGGGCGGGCGCGCGGGCGGCGGCGCCGAGGCCGCCGCCCGCGGCCGGTAGCCCGCGGTCCTGCTCACTGGAGCAGGTGCGCCCACCGGTCAAGCGCGGCGCGGCGCTGGCTCAGCGAGGGCACGTTGACCGGCGGGAACGACTCCCGCCACTCCCACGGGCGGGTGGCGTCGATCAGCGCGCGGGAGTTGGTGTAGTCACCGCCGGTGCGCTGCTCCGGCGTCAGCCTGGGATCGAGCGGGGTGCTCCACGCCCGGCGGATGAAGTCAATGGAATCCGCCGGGTCCGAGCGGGTGCACACCGCCCAGATGACTTCCTCAAGGTCGGACGGGTCAATGTCCTCATCGACGACCACCACGTACTTGCCGGCGTACGCGCCGGTGTGGCACTGGGACGCCACGTGCAGTGCCTGGCGCGAGTGCCCCGGATAGCGCTGCTTGATAGAGACCACCGTGAACATCCTGCTGCCGCCCGCTTCATGCTGCCAGACGGCCACCACGTCGGGGACGCCCGCCTTGCCGAGCTCCTCATAGAGCAGCGCCGAGCGCAGCGGAGCGCGGTACCTGGCCAGTTCGTCCGGCGGCCGACCCGGCGGGCAGCCGAGGATGATCGGGTCGTCGCGGTGGTACAGGGCCTCCACGTGCAGCACCGGCTCGGCACGCTCGCCGGACGCGTAGTAGCCGGTCCACTCGCCGAACGGCCCCTCGGGCAGCAGCTGCTCGCTGCTCGCGTAGCCCTCGATCACGATCTCCGCGCAGGCCGGGATGGGCAGCCCGGTGACCGGGCCGCGGATCACCTCGACGGGCTCGCCGAGGATCCCGCCGGCCCAGTCGTACTCGCTGAGGCCGAGCGGGATCTCGTTGCTCGCGGCCAGGAACAGCAGGGGATGCGACCCGAACACCATCGCGACGGGGCAGCGCTCACCCCGGTCGAAATACTTCTGGCGGTGGATCCGCCCGTGCTTGCCCGGCGAGATGTAGTAGCCGAGCCGACGGGCGTCGTGCACCATCACGCGGTACGTGCCGACGTTCACCCAGCCGTCGTCGGGGTCGCGGGTGACGTCGTAGGACCCTGTTCCCAGGTAACGGCCCCCGTCGCCCGGATGCCAGAGCGGGGCCGGGAAGATGGTCATGTCGACCTCGTCGCCGGTCTGGACGTTATCCATGACCGGTCCGGTGTCCACCTCGACGGCCTTGAGCGGCGTCCGGTTCAAGATGCGCTCCCGCCAGAACTCCGACAGCTGGAGCCTGGTCAGCCCGAGCGGGGCGCCCAGGGCCAGCGCCATCCGGTCGACGCCGCCGAGCCCGTTCACGAGCACCCGGAATCCCGGCTGGTAGCCGGGAATGCCGCCGAAGATCACGGCGGGCGCGTCCACCCTGTGCTGCAGGAGGTCGGTGGCGTCGCCGATGTCCTGCTCGGCGGAGGCACCTTCCACCGTGCGGAGCTGGCCGACCTTGTCGACCTTCTCCAGCCAGTCGCGCAGGTCATAGGCGGCGGACGTGTTCTGCTGCGGCATAGACGCGGTCCTTTCTTGCGTGGGTTAGATGATCCATGACCACTGCTCGCGGGTGGCGGCCTTCTCGGCGGGTTCCGGGCCGACCGGCTGCGGGAACCGGTCCCGCCATTCCCAGGGCCGGGTGGCGTCGATGATGACCCGCGAGTTATGGCCCTTGCGGCCCGGCTCGATCGCGGGATCAAGCGGGCCGCTCCACGCCCGGCGGATGATCTCGAAGTCCCGCTGGGGATCGGCGCGGGTGCAGACCGCCCAGATCACCTCGTTCAGGTCCGAGACGTCCACGTCGTCATCGACCACGACGACGATCCGGCCGAGGTAGGCGCCGGACCGGCACTGCGCCGCGACATGGCCGGCCTGCACCGCGTGGCCCGGATAGCGCTGGCGGATCGCGACGACGTTGAACAGCCGGCAGCCGCCGACGCCATGGCACCAGGCCGCGGTGACATCGGGCACCCCGGTCCGGCGCAGTTCCCGGCGCAGGTTCGCGCTGCGCAGGTACTGACGGAACCGGTGCGCCTCGAACGGCGGCTTTTCCGGCGGGACCCCGAGGATGATCGGGTCACGGCGGGAGTAGACGTGCTGGACCTCGAACACCGGGACCTGCTGGGCGGCCGAGGCGTAATAGCCGGTCCACTCACCGAACGGTCCTTCGAGCCGCTGGTGCCCCGGCCGCAGGACGCCCTCGAGGGCGATTTCGGCGCGCGCCGGGATGGGTAGCCCGGTGGACCGGCCGGGGAAGCACTCGACGGGGCGGCCGCGCATGCCGCCGGCCCATTCGAGCTCGTTGACTCCGGGCGGCATCTCCAGGCAGCTCGCGACGAACAGCAGCGGGTCCATCCCGGCCAGCACGACCGCTGGCAGCGGCTCGCCCCGCTCGAAGGCCTTGTCCTGGTGCATGCGGCCGTGCTTGCCGGGCGAGATATACAGCCCGGTGCTGTTCTCGTCGTGGATCATGACCCGGTAGGTGCCGACGTTGACCCACCCGGAGTCCGGGTCCTTGGTGATGACACAGTCCCCGGTGCCGAGGTACCTGCCGCCGTCGCCGGCGTGCCACAGCGGCACGGGAAACCGGAGCAGGTTCACCTCGTCGCCGGACTCGGTCACCTCGGTTACCGGGGCGCGGGCGGGGTCGTCGGGGACCATGCTGACCGGCAGCGGGGTCACGGTGTCCATTCGCCGTTCCCACTCGTCCATCAGGTCCCACACCGAGATGTCGGCCGGGAGGCCGAGCGTGACGGCCAGCCGGCGGCGCTCGCTTTGTGCGTTGACCAGGATGCGGTATCCGCGTGGGTACCCGGCGAACTCGTCGAACAGGACGGCCGGGGCGCCGTCGGTGTGCTGCAGCATCTCGGTGATGCGGCCCACGTCCCCGTCCAGGCTGACCCCTTCGAGCACCCGCAGGTCGCCCAGGGCGTCGATCATCGCGAGCCAGTCCCGCAGGTCCTCGTGCGGGGCGCCGGCCCGGACCGCGCCCAGGTCAACGGGTATATCGGAGTTGAGCTTTCCGGTCCGCACGCCGGGATCGAGCCCGGCGGGCGGCGGGCGGCGGGCGGTCATGATCGTCCGCCTCTCACCGCGCCGCGTCGATCCACTTGAACCACCGCTTCTGCACGCCGCGGACGATCATCACGTTGAGCACGCCGATCAGCGCGGCGAGGAACACCAGGGCGAGCAGGTTCCCGGTCTGGAAACCCTCCCCGTAGAAGTTGAGCAGGTAGCCCACGCCGACGTTGGACACTTCCATCTCGCCGACGATCATCCCGATGACGCCGAGCGCGGAGCCGAGGCGGATCCCGGCGAAGATGTACGGCACTGCGCCGGGCAGGATCACCTTGCGCAGCAGCTGCCGCTCGGACAGGCCCAGCATCTGGCCCACCTCGACGTAGCCGCGGCTGACGTTGCGCAGCCCGCCGGCGGTGTTGAGCAGCACCGGGAAGAAGCTGATCAGGACCACGAACAGCACCCGCGCCTCCGCGGAGATGCCGACCCAGACGATGAGCAGCGGGATGAGCACGTTCAGCGGGGTGGCGTTGGCGGCGTTGATGAACGGGGAGAAGATGCTGTCCAGCAGCGGGTACCGCCCGATCGCGACGCCCAGGACGACGCCCGCCACGAGGCCGATGGCCAGCCCGAGGTACAGCTCGCGGACGGAGATCCACAGGGCGCCGTTGATCGTGCCCTGACGCAGCATGTCGTACAGGGAGCTGACCACGCCCTGCGGTGAGGAGATCAGCACCCTGCTGATGAACAGGCCGGTTATCTCCCACGCGCCGAGGATGACCGATGCCGTGACCAGCGGCGCGATGATCGCGGTGGCGCGCCGGTCGGCTATCGGAGTGCGGTGGCGTGGCGTGGCCGGGCCGCCGAGATGGGCGGCGGCGCTCATCGGGCGGCCCCGGTGCCCACGCCGAGGTGGTTGACGATGTGCGAGCGCAGTTCGATGGCGCGGCGATGGCCGCGGACGTCGTAGCCGGTGCGGGGACGCGGCAGGTCGACATCGATGATCTCGGTCAGCCGCCCCGGATCCGGCTGGAACAAGGCGATGCGATCGGACAGGAAGATCGCCTCGTCGACGTCGTGCGTGACGAATACGATCGTCGTCCCCAGCTTGGCCCAGAGGTCGGCGATCTCGACCTGCAGCGCTTCGCGGGTGAAGTTGTCCAGCTGGCCGAAGGGCTCGTCCATGAGCAGGACCTTCGGCCGCACCGCCAGCGCCCGGGCCACGCCGACGCGCTGCTGCATGCCGCCGGAAAGCGTATAGGGCGGGGCGCTGGCGACGTCGGCCAGGCCCACCATCTCCAGCATGTCCATCGCCCGCTCGCGGCGTTCGGCCTTGGGCACGCCGCGGGCCTCCAGGCCGAGTTCGACGTTCTTGATGACGCTGCGCCACGGCAGCAGGTTGATGTCCTGGAACACGTAAGCCATGTCCTGCGACCCCCCGGACAGCAGGCGGCCCTCCAGCGCCAGGGTGCCCACGTCGGCCGTCTCCAGCCCGTTGGTGATCCGCAGCAGGGTCGTCTTGCCGCAGCCGCTCGGGCCGACCAGGCTCACGAACTCGCCGCGGCGCACGGTGAAGGTCACCTGGTTCAGCGCGACCACGGTGCGCTGGGGGCCGGGGAACGTCTTGCAGATGCCTGCGTACTCAAGCACCACGGACTGATCCCCCGGCGCCTCGAGGGTTCCGGTCCCGGTCGGGATTTCGTCGGTCATCGTGATCCACGCCTTCCGGTTGCGCCGCGGCTCGCCGAGCCACGCCTTCCGATTGACCCGCGCCGGCCCGCCGAGGTCGCCGCTATCCACGGGAAACGCCAGGACTGGAGCTGACGGAATGCTGCGAACAGCAGCATCGCCAGGGCGGTAGTCGTGACGATGGTCGCCACGAGATCAGCGGTCTCGCTGTAGCTGCCGAAGTCGGCGGTCAGGCCGCCGAGGCCGGTCTGCCCGATTTCCTGGCCGCCGAGGATCATGCCCACCGCACCGACCGCGAGCGCGATCCGGATCCCGATGAAGATGAACGGCATGGTGCCGGGCAGGTAGATCTTCCAGGTCTGCTTCCACGCGCCGAAGCCGAAGGCCGTGCCGACGTCCCGGTACCGTCCGCGCACGGCCCTGACGCCGGCGTACGTGTTGACGAGCAGCGGCCACGTGCAGATCACCGTGATGAAGGCGACCCGCGCCGCCGTACCGATGCCGAACCAGACCTCCATCACCGGCAGCAGGGCGATCGACGGCGTGGCGTTGCCGAAGGCGACGACCGGCTCGAGGGCCTTTTCGGCCAGCCGGACCCGCCCCGTGAGCAGGCCGGTGCCGATGCCAAGCACGGCCGCGACGGCGAGCCCGCCGATCATCTCGGCCAGGCTCCGCAGGAACGCCGTGGGCAGCTGGCCGTTGCCGATCAGCGAGCCCAGCGCCGAAATGACCTTGCTCGGGGTGGAGACGAACAGCGGGTTGAGGAACGCGCCCGACACCTGCCAGACGGCCAGGAACACGGCGACCGCGGCTACCTTGGCGATCGGGTCCCGGTGCGCAACAAGCCAGCCCACGGCGCCGCGGCCCGGACGGCGCCGGGCGGGTGCGGCCGTGGCTCCGGTGGCCTCGAGCGGGACGACCGGCAATGCGTGGGCACCGGCGTAATGCCCCTGGCCTGCAGGGTCACCGCCAGGACCGGGGTCGCCCGGATCGGGGCCCACGTTGACGAGGCTGCGGGTGGGGGCAGGTTCTCGGGCCACTATCTCGGGCACCTCCTGGGACTGGGCGGCCGCGGCGCTGGTCCCGGGGCGGCTCGGCGCCCCGGGACCGGGTTCTTGCTAATAGGCGCTCTCGTGCGCGCTGAACACCGACCAGGCCTGCTGCCAGGGGGTGAGGTCCATCTCCTGGGCCGCCGGACGGGTGCCCTGGCCCTTGAGCGCGGCTTGCTGGGCCGCGATGTTCAGGTTGAAGGTCACGATTCCGGGAGTCAGGATCGAGCCGCTGGCCGGCCAGCCCTGAATGGTCTTCAGCTGCTGCCAGGACTGCTGGTACTTGGCCGTGCTGTTGGCGTTGCTGGTGTACGCCGCGGCGTTCGTGACCCACTTCGTCTCGTCGCTGTTGAAGAGCTTGGCCGACGCGAGCCAGGCCAGATCGATGGCTTCAGCCATCGCCGGGTTGGCCTTCAGCCACGACGGGGTGGCGGCCATGAAGCTGTCGGCATATTGGGGCAGGATGGTCGCCCCGACGGCCAGCACGTGATAGCCGGACCCGGCCGTCGGCACGTCGCTGGAGTGCACGAACGCGACGTCCACCCGGCCGGCGATCAGGGCGCTGAGCGAGGCGCTGCTCGCCCCGGTGCGCAGGATGTTGAGCTGGGACTCGCTCAGGCCCCCCTTCTTGAGCACCGCGGCCAGCAGCACGCCGTCGGGTGAGGCGTCGCAGCAGATCGCGGCGTTCTTGCCCTTCATGTCGGCGATCGAGGCAACGCTGTTCTTGGCGAGCACCACGTCGTCGAGGCGGGCCTGGTTCGGCCCGAACACGGCGAGGCCGGAATCGACCTCCGTGGGCAGCGGCCCGGCCGTCGCGTTGAGCTGCCCGCTCGCCACCGCGAGCTCCGGCGCGTTCTGCGAGGCGTTCGTCTGCGAGGCGTTAGCGCCCCACAGCTTCAGGAACTGCACCAGGTCGTACACGTTGGTGTCCCCGGTGTGGGCGCTGCCTGCGGCGTTACCGATGCTGAAGGTCATCCCCTTCAGGTTCGGCGTGCCGTCGGCGTTGAACGTCAGCTTCGCCGCCGTGCTGCCGGACTGGGGCGTTCCGGAGGACTGGGACGCCGAACTGCACGCGCTCAGCGCGAGCAGTGCGGCGAGGAATCCGATCCCGGCGATCTTTATCTTCACGATCTCTCCTTTCCGGTGGTTGAAGGGCGCGCTGGCATGACGGTTTCGCGAGGGGATGGTCGTCTCGCGGCCGAGGCCGATTGGTTGCTTCGCGGCCGACCGCCTGCGGGTGCTGCTCCGCCTGGATCGCCAGCGGAGTATGAACATGCCGTAAAAGAAAGTGTTTCTGCATTACAGCACTGCGGCCTGTTGCCGTCAAGGTATGGCCGTCCGGTCATGCGTCCGCGGCCTGTTCGCCCCACCAGCCGGCGGGCAGCCGCCCGGCGGTCGCCGCCACCGTGGTGTAGTACGTCCAGAGCTTCCTGGCGTGCCGGCCACGGCTGAAGGTCGCGGCGAAGCGGTCGCATTCCGTCTCCGACAGCGGCTTGACCTGGCCTAGCGCGAGCGCGCTGGCCAGCAGGGTGGCGTTCTCCACGAAGTGCACCACGTCGGCGAACAGCGTCTGGATATCCTCGGCCACCACCACCTCGCCGTGCGCGCGGAGCAAGGCGGCGTGGCACTGGCCCAGGGTGGCGGCCAGCGCACGGCCCTGTTCGGCGGACGCGATGTGCGAGGGATCCGGGTGCACGGGGACACCGGAGGACCACCGGCTCGCGTGGTTCTTCACCGGGACGATGGGATGGTCCCCGGCGACGGTGAACACCGTCGTCGGATCGTGGTGGAAATGCGCCACCGCCCCGACGTCGGGCCGCGCCCGGTAGATCTCGGTATGGATGGCCAGCTCTGATGGCGGCCGTCCGTCACCGTCGGCGAGGTCACCCTCGAGCGTCACCACGAGCAGGCGGTCGGGGCGCAACTCGGCGCGTACGTCGTCGACCGGCTGGATGAGCAACCGCCCGCCATCGCCGACGCGGGTGCTCAGGTGCCCGCTGTAGCCAAGGATCCCGGCATCGACCAGCATCCTCGAGGCGGCAGCCAGGTTCCGGCGAAGCTCCTCCATCGGACCTCCTTCTCCCGGCCGGGCCGCGCGGCCAGCGCCCGGCCCGGCCGCGGCTCAGACGCGGTACTCGCCGAGCACCTGCGGGACGAACAGCTCTTCTGGTTCCAGGCGCGCGGAAGCCACGCCCTGCTCGTGGGCATAGCGGGCGAACGCGTCCAGCGTCACCCGGTTGGCTTCCACGCCGTAGGGCCATGGATCCGGGCCGATCAGCCGGCGCATCTCCGCCAGCCGTTGCGGTACCCAGGGCAGCGGGACCCGGCTCGCGGTCATCTCCGCGAGCCGGCCCAGGCTCTCCTCCTTGGCCGCCGCGAACGCGGAAAACAGGTTCTGCGCGACCCACGGATCGCGGTCAAGCACGTCCGCGCGGATGACCACGACGTGCATGATCGGGAAGATCCCGGTCCGGGCGACGTACTCGCGCTCGACCGGTTCATAGTCGCGGAACAGCCGGACGATCCCCGGATCGCCGCGCTCGAAGCTCGCAGGGGGATGCGCGGAGAACACGGCGTCAAGGTCGCCGGCCTGCAACATCTCATCGAGCGAGCGGTCCGGCTCCTGGCTAAGCGCGACGCCTTCCGGCAGGTTCAACGCCACCTTCTCGTGCCTGCCAGGCTCGTTGACCCCGGCCTGCACCCAGTGCACGTCCCGCAGCGGGATCCCCCACTCGTGGACAAGGAGCGACCGGGTGTAGACGGCCGCCGTCTGCGCCCACTCGGGCACGCCGATCCGGGCGCCGGCCAAGTGCGCCGGCTCCCGTGGCCCGGCCGGGCGGACGAAAATCGAGGAATGCCTGCAGACCCGCGAAGGGAAGACCGGGATCGCGCGGATGCTGTCGTCTCCCGCGGCGCGAAGGGCGATGTACTTGGCGAACGACAGCTCCGAGACATGCCATTCGCGGTAGCGCAGGAACCGGTAGAAGATTTCCTCCACGGGAAGGGTCAGCGTGGTCAGCTCGACGCCCTCGACCTGGATCGCCCCGGTGGTCAGGTCGCGGACGTGGTCGTATCCGCTCATGGCCATGGTCAGCGCGAGCGTCATCCGGTCACCGCCCCCGTGGTCGTGATCAGGTGAGCGCGCTCGAGCACGCCGTCGAGACGCTGCGCGAGTTCGGGGGTCGCGGGCATCATCGGCAGGCGGTGGTGGTTGCTCGCGAGGATTCCCATGCGGCGCATCATGTACTTGACCGGGATGGGGTTGGTGTCGAGGAACACCGCACGGTTCAGCTCCCACAGGTCGTCGTGCAGCTTACGGGCGTCCGTCAGGCGTTCCTCCGCGACCGCTCGCCAGAGAGACGCGACCCGGCCGGGCACGAGGTTGCCCACCGCATTCATGAGCCCGTGGGCACCGAGCGCCAGCATGGGCAGGCTCAGTTCCTCCAGGCCCACGAAGATCCGGAACTGCGGGCCGAGTGCGGCCCGGGCCTCGGTGATCAGGCCAAGCTCCCAGCTGGCGTGCTTCATGCCCACCACGTTCGGGGTACGCAGCGCGATCGCCTCGAGGGTGGCGATGTCGACGCTGACCGCCGCGCGGCCCGGAATGTGGTAGACCAGCACGGGCACGTCGACCCGGGATCCGATGTCCGCGAAGTACTCGACCAGGCCGCGTTGCGGCGGGCGGAGATAGTAGGGCGTGACGATCAGCAGGGCGTCCGCGCCGGCGGCGACCGCCGCCTCGGACAGCGACCGGGTCTCGGCGTAGGACGCGCTGCCGGTGGCGGCGACCACCGGTACCCGGCCCGCGGCTGCGCTGACCGCCGCCCGCACCAGCTCGGTACGCTCCTCCGGGCGCAGGACGCTTGGCTCGCCGGTGGTCCCGGCGACCACCACTCCTTGTGATCCGCCGTCCACCTGCCGGTCGACTAGCCGCTCGAAGGTCGCCAGGTCGACGTCGTCACCGGCGAACGGCGTGATCAGCGGGGTATAGGACCCGATCAGGGTGGTCTGCTCGAGAGAGATCAAGGTAGTCCTTTCGCTGTCAGCGCGGGAACCGCGCGCCCGCGTCGTTCGACGGGGGTCCCTCCCCCGGCCTCGCTCACCCTGGCGAGGACTGCACGGCCGATGGCGAGGTCAGCGACTCCGGAGCCCATGCCCTTGAACACCGTGACATCTTCGGGGAGGCGTCGTCCTGGGCCGTCGCGCACCACGTCGCCGAGGGCACGCAGCCGCTGCCAGCGGCCGGCCTCGGCGCCGAAGAACTCTCGCAGTTCAGCGGACAGATTCCGGGCCTGGCTGGGGCTGTCCGTGACGACCGTGGCTCGCCCCAGGATCGCCGACTCGAACTCCCGGCGGGCGAGATCGATGGCTCCGACGGCGTTGATGTGCATGCCTGGCCGCACCATCGGCGCCGTGAGGACCGGCTCGGTGGCCCGCGTCACCAGGGTGACGACATCGGCGCCGTCGGCGGCTTCCGCGGCCGACGCTGCGGCCGTACAGGGCAGCCCGAGCTGCTGGTGAACACGTCGCGCGAACGCCTCACGGCGTTCGGCACTCGGGCTGAACGCGCGCACCTGGCGGATCGGCCGTACCGCGGCGACCGCGGCGACCTGAGGCAGCGCCTGCTTGCCGGTTCCGATGATCGCGAGGCACCTCGCGTCGGGCCGGGTGAGCAGGTCGGTGGCCAGGCCGGCGGTGCCGGCCGTGCGCAGCTGGCCCAGCGCGAACGCCTCCACGGCGGCGACGATCCGCCCGGTGGAGGCGTCGAAGAGCAGCAGAACCGGGTCCGCGCCGCCCGGCGTGTGCGCCCAGACCTTGGCGCCAGCGAGGTTCCCGGCTACCGCGCCCAGGGCGTGCAGCGTACCGTGCCCGGCGAAGCTCGCCATGGTCTTCTCAAGGGGGACCGCGTGGCCGGCGGACTCGGCGGCGAAGCCTGCGGCCAGGACCGCGATGACCCCGGGGAGGTCGAGCACGGACACCACGTCCGCCTCGCTGATCCACAGCGTCGGGTCAGGCATGCGGTATCACGTTGCGCGCCTCCGCGTCCGGTGCCCCGGCTTGCGTCCGGCCGGGACCTAGCGTGGCCGGCCGTGTAGGCTAGGGCATCCAGTTATTATCCAGAAAGCGTTTCTGCTGCCTGGCGCTCAGTAACTTAGCCATCGCCGTCTCCCGGTGTCAATAAGCATGAGGGGAAACATGGGGCTCTACCTTGTCCTACGACGCACCCGCGGCCCGGCGCTGGGCAGCGGCTATGGCGTGTTGGCCTTGCCAGAATCTGCGCACGACGTACAGTGCGGACTATGAGCCGCAAGGGCATGGACGCGGCCGAGCCGACGGCCGGTGCGCCGAAGTATCCGATCGAATCGGTGGACAACGTGCTGCGCCTGCTGCTCATGGTGGCCCAGCAGGGGCAGGTGCGCGTGTCGGAGGCCAGCGCCGAGCTCGGCACCGCGGTGTCCACCGCCCACCGGCTGCTGGCGATGCTGGCCCATCACGGCTTCGTGGCCCAGGACCCGGACAGCAAGGCTTACAAGGCCGGTCACGTACTGCTGCGAATCGGCCTGCGCTCTGTCGCCAACCTCGACATCCGCACGCTGGTCCGCCCCTTCCTCGAGGAACTGCGCGACGAGACCGGGGAGACCGTGCATGCGGCGATCCTGCAGGGCAGCGAGGTCATGTTCATCGACTGCGCCGAGAGCCCGATGGCGCTGCGGGTGACGTCGAGGGTCGGGACGCTGATGTGGGCGCACTGCACGTCGGTGGGCAAGGCCTGGCTGGCCTGCGAGAGCGACGACTTCCTCCGCGGGCTGTACCCGTCGCCCAAGCTGCCCGCGCTCACCGCGGACTCGATCACCTCCCGCGCCGCGCTCATGACGGAGCTCGCCGAGGTGCGTAAGCTCGGCTACTCGCACAACGAGGGTGAGAGCGAGGTCGGCGTCGGATCGGTCAGCTCCGCGGTGTGCGATCGCCACGGCAAGCCCGTCGCCTCCATCAGCGTGTCCGTCCCGCTCGCCCGGATGAACCCGGAACGCTGGGAACTTCTCGCCAAGAACGTGCAGCGTACCTGCCGGGCGATCGCCTCGACCCTGCCGTAGCGGGTCGGCCGCTTGACACGGCGGTTCACCCACAGGCAGGATGCCAGAAACGGTTTCTGCTAGAACGGTACTTGTTTCCGCTCGGGCCGTTTCCGCTCGGGGCCGCGCCGGGCCGGCCGTGGCCCATGGCCCGGAACGCACCTCCTGCAGAAGGAGATCGGTGACCGCATCGCGACACATGGCATCTGCATCGAGCACCAGCTGGGCTGCGGGCGCGACGGCTCTGGGCTGGGCGGAAGGGGACAGCCTGCGCGACCTGCTCGACCTGCCGCGATCGACGTCTCACCGGCGATGGAGCAACTGGCCAGAGCAGGGCTCGGTGCCCTGGCCGGCCGCGTTCAGTTCACCGTTGCTCCCGACCGCCGCGCAGCACCTGGATGCGCTGGCCGCGGCGGGTTTCATCGACCTGGACGTGCCGTGGCGTGCGTTCTGGTCCGTGCTCATTCTGGCCAAGAACCCCTCCCGGCCAGGGATCTAGTAGCTGACGAAGGGCAGACCCGATGACGAAAGCGGCCACCCGACCGCACACCGCAGCGGCCACCGAGCCCGGCGAGCCTGCTTCCCCCGACGACGCCATAGCCGAGGCTATCGCCGCCGGCAAGCTGCTGGTCCAGCCCTACGCGCGATGGGCGGCACAGCAGGGGATCCCGATCATCGAGGACTTCGCCGTCGACCTGCTGGCCGTGGAGACCGCCCCGTGGGACCGGCTGGGGGCCAGGGCGGCCCTGGTCCATGTCGCCGGCCGCGGCGACTGGAGCAACATCGTCGTCACGGAGCTGTCCGCGGGGAAGGCGACCGAGCCGCAGCGGCATCTGTACGAGGAGGTCGTCTACGTCCTGTCCGGGCACGGCAGCACGATCGTCGAGGATGAGGCCGGCCGCCAGCACACCGTCGACTGGGGTCCGCGAAGCCTGATCGGCCTGCCGCTGAACGCCCGTTACCGGCACGTCCACGGCGGCCGGAACGAGCCGGCCCGGCTGGCGTCTGTGACCAGCCTGCCGGTCATGCTCAACGCCTTCCACGACGAGGATTTCATCCTCGGCAGCTCCTGGAACTTCTCCGGCCGGTTCGGCGACGCAGCAAGGTTCCGGGGCGAAGGCGAGTTCGTCGAGGTCGCGCCTGGACGGCACATGTGGGAGACGAACTTCGTTCCCGACCTGGCCGACTTCGAGCTGCCTGCATGGGCGGCCCGGGGCGCCGGCAGCCGGAACCTGAAGTTCGTGCTCGCCGACGCGACGATGCACGCCCACGTGTCGGAGATGCCGGTGGGCACCTACAAGAAGGGCCACCGGCACCACCCTGACTTCCACGTCTTCACGGTCACCGGCCACGGCTACAGCCTGCTCTGGTACGAAGGAGACGAGGAATTCACCCGGATCAACTGGCGTCACGGCGTCGTGTACGCGCCCGCGGATCAGCAGTTCCACCAGCACTTCAACACGGCCGCGCACCCGACACGCTACCTCGCGGTCGCCTACGGCGGGCTGCGCTACCCGTTCACCGAGGAACGGCGGCAGCATTTTCTCGGCGTGGACAAGAGCGTGTCCGAGGGCGGGCGCCAGATCGACTACGCCGACGAGGATCCCAGAATCCGCGTGCTCTACGAAAAGGAGCTCGCGGTCAGCGGCCTCACCTGCGCGATGCCGCCCGTCACCGGCCGGGCGCACCCGTGAACGGGCCAAAGCGGCTGGTCGTCGGGATGTCCGGATCCAGCGCTCCGCAGATCGGCATCGCCCTGCTTGAGGTTCTGCGGCAGCATCAGGACATCGAGACAAACCTGGTGATCAGCGAGGGTGCCCGCCGGTCGATCCAGCTGGAGGCCGACACCGACCCCGACGAGGTAGCGGAACTGGCCGACAAGAGTTACGACGCGCGCGATCTGGCCGCGGCCATCTCGTCAGGGTCCTTCCTCACCGAAGGCATGGTGGTCGTGCCCTGCTCGATGCGGTCACTGGCGGCCATCGCGACCGGCAACACTACCGACCTGCTGACCCGGGCCGCGGATGTCACGCTCAAGGAGCGCAGGCGCCTGGTCCTGGTGACCCGCGAGACGCCGCTGAACCTGATCCACATCCGGAACATGGAGACCGTGACCCTGGCCGGCGCGACCGTCTTCCCGCCTGTGCTGGCCTTCTATCACCGCCCGCGGACGATCGACGACATCGTGGCGCACATCGTGGGCAAGATCCTTGATCAGTTCGGGGTGCCGCACAAGCTGTTCGACCGGTGGGGTCACGCCCAATGACGGCGGACGTCGACGCCTTGTTCGGCGGAGCGCCGTCCGTCGGGGATCTCGACCAGGCGTTCCTGTTCCTCACCGTCAGCCCGTCCGGCGCGGTCGACACCTGCCTGCTGTCCCGGATGGAGCTGCGTCCGGCCAGTTACGGGCTGGCTGTCGTGGTGGCCAGCCGCCGGGCGCGCGCGAACCTGGCGGACCGGCCGGTGGCGACCATCGTCGCGGTATCCGGCGATGAGTTGCACACGCTCACCTGCGAGGTGAACGCGCGGCTCGACGCGGACGGGGCGGCGGCGTTCGCCCTCGGGATACGAGATCACCGCAGGGACGGGCTCGGTATCGAGCTGACGCCGATGCGGTTCCAGATGGCGGAGAGGCTGCACGTCGAGGAGCGCTGGGATCGCACGGACCGCCTCCTGGACCTGCTGGAGGCGACGGTGTCCGGGTGAGCGCCATCGCTGCCCGCGACCTCGGCACCGAGGGGACTCGGTCCCGGCCTGACGCGAGGGACAAGGCGACCGGGTCCACCCGGTACAGCGCGGATCTGCCTGTCCCGGTCGGCACGCTGGAGGCCGTGCTCGTCCGCAGCCCGCTGCCGCATGCCGAGATAACCGGCGTGCTGACCGAGGAGGCACGGGCCGCCTCCGGCGTAGTCGCGGTGGTTACGGCCGCCGACCTGCCTGATGGCCTAGCCGGGCGGCGCGTCAGGGACATGCCGCTCCTCGCGCGAAATGTCGTCCGCTTCGCCGGCGAGCCCGTCGCCGCCGTGCTCGCGCGGTCACGGCGCGCGGCGGAGTCGGCGGCGGTGCTGGTCGACGTCGATTACCGGGAACTGCCGGCCGTCGTCGATCCGGTGGCAGCGCTCGGCCCTGGCAGCCCGCTGGTCCATGATGCGCCGTGGGAGTACCCCGGAGCGGCGGTCGCCGCCGGAAACGGCCCGAATCTGCAGTCGGTCGTGACCGATGGCGAGCCGACCGCGGTGGCGCGGGCGCTCGCCCGGGCGGCTACCGTGATCACCGCCACGTACCGCACTCCCGCGGGCCACCAGGGCTACCTCGAGCCGCAGACCTGGGTGGCATTCCCTCCCGAGCACGGAATCACGCGGCTGTGGGGTACGACGAAGTCCCCATACCGGCTACGGGACCAGATCGCCGCCTGCCTCGGCCTGCGGCCGGAAACCCTCCAGGTGGACCCGGCGCCGCTCGGCGGAGACTTCGGCGGTAAGGGCGGGGTTTGCGACGCGTCGCTATGCGTCGCGCTCGCCCGACTGGCTGGCGAGCCGGTCCGGCTCGTGCTGCGTTCCGACGAGGACATCACCGCCACCGACGCCCGCCATCCGGCGGTGATCCGCATCCAGATCGGCTGCGACGCCGCCGCACGGCTCGCAGGGCTTGACTTCGACGCGGTTTTCGACGGCGGGGCATACGCCGCCGCCAAACCCATCCCGTCCGTCAACCTACACGGGGCGCTGGACTGCGCGCTCGGCTACCGGCTGCCGTATTACGCGCTGCGTTCGAGGGTCGTCTACACCAACACCGTCCCCAAGGGACACATGCGCTCCCCGGGCGCGCCGCAGGCGGTGTTCGCGGTCGAGAGCGCACTGGACGAACTGGCCGCCGCCGCCGGGATCGGCCCGCTGGAACTGCGCCGCCGCAACCTGCTGACCGACGGCGAGCCGGACGCGTACTCCCACGGCTGGCCCGAGGCGCGCGGGCGCGAGACGCTCGACGCGGCGGTGGCGGCCGCCCGACCGGTCCCCGGTATCGCGCCGGGCCTCGAAACGCAGGGTATGGTGCACGGGACGGGCATCGCGGTGTACGCGCGGCCCACGCCGACGCCGTCGCCGACAAGCCTCAGCCTCACCCCGTTGCCCGACGGACGGCTCGAGGTCGGCGTCCCGATCCCGGAGACTGGTACCGGGAGCCACGCTGTGATTCGCCGGCAACTGGCCGTCGAGCTCGGCATCGATCCGTCCAGAGTGGTCGTCCGGCAGGTCGCGACAACCGCGCTGCCCGGTGACCTGGGGGTCGGCGCTAGCCGGGTGACTGCGGGACAAAGCCGGGCCGTGGCTTGCCTCGCCGAGGCCTGGCGGGCCAGCCCGCGAAACGGCCCGGTCCTCGTCACCGTCCCGGCGGCGACGGAACCGCCCGCCCTGACCTACTGCGCTCAGGTGGCGCGGGTAGCCGTCGACACGGAGACCGGGCAGGTGCGGATACTCGAGCTTGTCAGCGCCGTGGACGTGGCGAGCATCGTGAACCCGCGGGCGCACCGGATGCAGATCGATGGCGGCGCCGTGATGGGCATCGGGTTCGCCTGCCTCGAGGACCTGCTCGAGGACGAGGGCCAGGTGCTGGCTTCGAACCTCGGTGAGTTCAGGCTGCCGGCCGCGCCCGACATCCCGCCGCTGCGGACCGTCCTCGTGGAAGGCGGCCTAGGCGTCGGTCCCGCGAACGTGAAGGCGGTCGGCGAACTGACGAACGTGCCGGCGGCGGCCGCCATCGCCAATGCCGTCGCCGACGCGACCGGAGCCCGGGTGCGCCAGGTGCCGATCACCGCAGAGCGGGTCTACTGGGCGATCCATAGCGGAGGGCGGACGTGACGCCGGGAGAGGCTTGCCGATGACCGTTCGGTTCAGCCTGAACGGACAGCCCCGCGAGGTCGACGTCCCGGCGGCCGCCAGCCTCCTCGACGTCGTCCGCGACCTTGGCGTGACCGGCGCCAAGGCGGGTTGCCGCATCGGGGTCTGCGGGGTATGCACGGTCCTCGTGGACGGCCTGCCGGTCAGCTCCTGCCTCTACCTGGCGCACTGTGCCGATGGAGCCGAGGTCCTGACGGCGGAGGGCATCGCTAGGGTAAATCCCGAGGTCGTTGACGCGTTCGTCCGGTGCGAGGGCATGCAATGCGGTATCTGCACGCCCGGGCAGGTCGTCGCCGCCGCCGCAGCGCGGGCGGAGCTCGGCCCATCCCCGGGCGACGCTCAGCTGCGCGAGTACCTGATCGGTAACCTGTGCCGCTGCACCGGCTACGTGACGATCATCGAGGCGGCACGGGCGGCCAGCGATGGTTGCTGACGGGAAGTTCGTGGCACCGGCGACCGTAGCGGAGGCACTCAGCGCCTTGCGGGCCGATGACGCGCTGGCGCTCGGTGGCGGAACTTCGGTCGGCCTGCTCCTCGGCCAGTCGCTGATCGAGCCGGGCGTACTGGTGTGGCTAGGCCGAATACCCGCCCTGCGCGGGATAACCCTCGATGACGCGAACCTGCGTGTGGGAGCGGCGGTCACGCTGCGCGAATTGAGCCGGCATCCAGCCGCCCGCTCATCGCTGACCGCGCTGGCCGAGGCGGCCGGCATGGTCGGCAACCCGCGGGTCCGGGCGGTCGCGACCGTGGGCGGCGCGCTCGCGCACGCCGACCCGCGCCAGGATCTGCCGCCTGCCCTGGTGGCGCTCGGCGCGATTGTGGAGATCGATGGCCCCGAGGGTAACCGGACAGTGCCAGCCGCCAGCCTGGCCGTCGGGATGATGGAGACGGTGCTGCGACCCGGCGAGATGATCACTGCCGTGCGGATCCCGATCGTGCCCGGCATGCGCTCGGTGTATCTCCGGTTCACGCCGGGCAGCGCCGCCGACTATCCGACAGTCGCCGCCGCGGCCAGCGCCAGCCGGAATCCAGACGGAACCCTCGCCTCGGTGGCCCTGTCCCTCGGTGCTGTCGACCGCACCGTGCTGGCGGTGCCCGAGGCAGCAGCGCTGGCCGGCCAGCGCATGCCGCCAGCGGAGTCGCTCGCTGCGGTGGCCGAGGCCGCGGCGCGGCGGGCCCGACCGGTCGCGACCCGCCGGGGATCGGCCGATTACGTGCGGGCGATGGCCGCGGTCTGGGCCCGCAGGGCCCTGATTGCCTGCCTGTCACCATTACCCGTACCTGACGACCAGACGTTCGGTAATACGCGATCTGCGGCGACCGCATCGACAGCTGACCACTCAGCGCCGACCGGACAGCCTGCGCCGCCGCGAAGTAGACAGCATCTTCGCCATGACCGCGGTGCCTGACCGCAGCGAACACATCCCACATGGATACAAGCATCTGGTTTGCGCTGAGACATGTTGCGCCCTCGGGTCTCCTGCAGGCTGCTGCCGTGGCCTAAGAGGTCATGGCCGGGGCGAGACGAAGGTCTGGCTGAGCTCGCCGATGCCGGTGATGCTGCTGGTGAGCGTCTCGCCGCGGCGGAGGAAGCGCTGGGGTGTCCGTCCCATGCCCACTCCGGCGGGGGTGCCGGTGTAGATGACGTCGCCAGGCAGTAGGGGCAGGACCGCGGAGAGCCGCGCGATGAGCTCGGGCACACCGAAGATGAGGTCGCGGCTGCGTCCCTTTTGGACGAGCTCGCCGTCGATGGCGCAGGTCAGCTCGACGTCGTCGGGGTTGAGGAGCTCGTCGGGGGTGACCAGCCAGGGGCCCATGGGGCTGAACCCAGGGTAGGACTTGGCCAGGCTGAACTGCGGCGCCGGCCCGGTTCGCTGCAGGACACGCTCGGAGATGTCCTGGCCGGCCGTCATCCCGGCGACGTGACTCCAGGCGTCGCCGACCGCGATGTAGCGGCCTCCGGCGCCGATGACGACCACCAGCTCGACCTCCCAGTCCACTTGTCCGTCGGGCAGTTCCACCTCAGTGACCGGGCCGGTGATCGAGCTGACGAACTTGGTGAAGACCGCGGGCTCGGGGGGCGGGGTGAAGCCGGACTCGCGGGCGTGGTCGCGGTAGTTGAGCCCGATGGCGAACAGCTGGCGCGGCGCGGGGGCGGGAGCGCCCAAGTCGCGGGAATCGAAGGGACGCCCGGGCGGCAGCGTGGCACCGCGCGCCCAGAACCGGAAGGCGGCGAAGTCCTGGTACACGGCCTGCACTTCGGGCCCGAAAGCACCGCCGGAGGCCTCGGCGATGTCGACGGCCAGGCCGTCCACCACCAGGCTGAGGCGGCCGGACAGGTTGGCGATGCGCATTGCGGTCCTCTCGGTCAGCTGGCCTTCCGGTCAGCGCGCGGGCATGGAGCCGACCCGCTCGGCGGGCACGGGCTGGTCCGCGGCGTGCATGGCGGCGGTGACGATGTCGGCGGTGCGCTGGATGTGCTCGCGATGCAGGCGGCAGGCCAGGTCGGCGTCGCGCGCGACCGCGGCCTCGAAGATGGCGCGGTGTTCGGCGGCGACGTCGCGGTCGTGGTCGACGAACTGCGACCAGTAACGGTAGATGGCGGCCGCTTCGGCCAGGGATGCGGTGAGCTCGAGCAGCCGGTGGTTGCCGCAGCCGGACATGGTGGCCGCGTGGAAGGCGTTGTGCGTCGCCATCCACTCACTGCTCAGCGCCTCGGGATGGTCCGGGATCGTCATCGGCGTGTTCGCCAGTCGGTGGTGCGCGGCCACGACCCCGGTCTCCCAGACCAGATCGCCGCTGGCAATGGAGCGCCGCAGCGCCTCGCACTCGACGAGAGCGCGCAGGTCGGTCAGTTCGGCCAGGTCGATCGCGCTGACGGCCGGCACCGCGAAACCCTGCTGGGCCGACGCCTTGACCAGGCGCTCGCCGGCCAGGCGGCTGAGCGCCTCGCGCACGACGTTGAGGCTGACCCCGTAGGCGGCGGCGAGCTCGGTCGGCCGGAGCCGCTGCTCGGGCGGGAACCGCCCGGCCAGGATATCCGCCCGCAGGCCGCGGTACACCTTCTCGGTCAGCGACTTGGTGCTGGTGGGTGGCATGCCCGCCAGCATAGTTGAATCCACTTCAGGTGTAAATATGGATTTTTTATTGACAAGTGGATTCTAGTCGGCGTACAACGAGTACAGCGGCCGCGGACCCCGCCGGAGGTGGCGGCCCCGACGTTGGCGGTCCGGACAACGCCGCTGTGTCGAAAGGTGGATCACATGTCGCTGCACGGCCTGGCCTCCGTCACCATCGGCGTTCCCGACGTTGCGGTGACCCGCGCCTACTACTCCGATTTCGGCTTGACCCCGCAGGCCGAGGGCTGGATGTCGACGACCGACGGCGGCAGCCAGCTCCGCCTGGTCCGGCGGCCGCGCCGTCAGCTGGCCGAGCTGGTCGTCCGCGCGTCCGAGCCGGACGACCTCGGCCATATCGCCTCCCGCTTGGCCAGGCTCGGCGTGCCGACGGACCGGAGCGAACCGGACGCCATCGCGGCCGTCGAGCCGGTGACCGGTACCCGGGTGGTGGCGCGGATCCTGCCGCCGGTGGTCCCCGCGCCCCGGCCGGCGCCGGCGTACAACGGGCCCGGCCGACTCATGCGGTCAGGCCGGCGCGCCGACGCCGTGGGCCGCTCCGAGGCGGTCCGGCCGCGCCGCCTGGGTCATGTCGTGCTCGGTACCACGGATCTGGCCGCCAGTATGGCCTTCTTCGTCGACGGCCTAGGGTTCCGGGTCTCGGACTACATCAGCGACCGCGGCGCCTTCCTGCGCTGCTCGGGCGACCACCACAATGTGCTCATCCTGACCGCGCCGGTGCCCTTCCTCCACCACACCTCCTGGGAGGTAGACGACATCGACGAGATCGGCCGCGGCGCGACTACGATGCTCGAGGGGCATCCCGAACGGCATGTGTGGGGGCTGGGCCGCCACCACGCCGGCTCCAACTTCTTCTGGTACCTGCGGGACCCGGCCGGCAACTTCAGCGAGTACTTCTCCGATATGGACTGCAACCTCGAGGACCAGCTGTGGAACCCCGAGGTGTTCCAGGGGCGCGAAGGGCTCTACAGCTGGGGGCCGCCGCCTCCGCCATCGTTCCTGCACCCCGACGACCTCGCCGACCTGATGATCGGCTCCCACGCCTCCGCCTGAGCGGCCGGCCCTAACACGAAGGAGGTTCCCGATGTCTGTTGATCAGCTGGGGTACGACACCGACGTCCTCGTCGTCGGCTCCGGTCCGGCCGGCGGCTCCATGGCGCTGCTGCTGGCGACCTACGGCGTGCGCGTGCAGATGATCACCAAGTACGGGCGGCTCGCCGACACCCCCCGCGCGCACATCACGAACCAGCGCTCCGTCGAGGTATTCCGCGACATGGGCATCGAGCACCTGCTCCAGCGCGAGGCCACGCCCTGGGAGCTGATGAGCAACACGACGTATTGCACCAGCCTGGCCGGCCAGGAACTGGGCCGCGTCCCGTCCTGGGGCACCGACCCGCGCCGCCATGCCGATTACCTGCTGGCCAGCCCCTGCACCATGGTGGACGCTCCGCAGACGATCGTGGAGCCGATCCTCGTCTCCCAGGCGCAGGCGCGCGGGGCCAGGGTTCGGTTCGACACCGAGTACCTGGGGCACGAGCAGGACGCCGACGGCGTCACCACGATCGTGCGGGACCGGCTCACCGGCACCGAACACGCCGTGCGGTCACGCTATGTCGTGGGCGCGGACGGCGCGCGCAGCAAGGTCGCCGCGGACCTGGGCCTGCCGTTCGAGGGCCCGGGCGTCGTGGCCGGCGCCCTGAGCATCGTCTTCGAGGCCGACCTATCCCGGTTCGTCGCCCATCGCCCGTCCATCCTGTACTGGATGCTCCAGCCGGGCGCGGACGACAACGGCGTCGGGCTCGGTGTGCTCCGGATGATCAAGCCGTGGACGGAGTGGATGCTCATCTGGGGCTATGACCCGGCCGTGGGTCCGCCCGACTTCACCGACGAGTTCATCAGGGACCTCGCCGTCAAGCTCGTCGGCACCGACGACTTCGAGATGCGGGTCAGCTCGCGCGCGCCGTGGACGATCAACCACCACTTCGCCACGACTATCTCCAAGGGCCGGGTGTTCTGCGCCGGCGACGCTATCCACCGCCACCCGCCGAACAACGGCCTCGGCTCGAACACGTCGATGCAGGACTCATACAACCTCGCCTGGAAGCTCGCCTACGTCATCCAGGGGCAGGCCGGAGAATCGCTGCTGGACAGCTACGACGCCGAGCGGGCGCCGGTGGCCCGTCAGATCGTCGAACGAGCGAACAAGAGCATCGCGGACACCGGGCGCATCCTGGAGGCCCTCGGGCTGTCCGACACCTCCGACGTCGCCAAGCTCGAGGAACGGCTGGCCGTCCTGCGCGCCCCGGGCCAGGACGGGGAGAAGACCCGCCAGGCCATGCAGGAGGCGATCGCCTACAAGTCCTACGAGTTCAATGCCCACGGGATGGAGCACAACCACCGGTACGCTTCCGGCGCCGTCGTGCCGGACGGGACGCCGATGCCCCCGTTCACCCGCGACCGCGACCTGTACGCCCAGCCGACGACCTGGCCCGGGGCCAAGGTCCCGCACGCCTGGGTGACCCGGAACGGGGCACAAGTCTCCACGCTCGACCTCGGCGGGAAGGGTGCCTTCACCCTGTTCACCGGCATCGGCGGGCAGGTGTGGGCCGAGGCCGCCGCGGCCATGTCCGCGCAGCTCGGCATCGAGCTGCGAGTGGTCTCGATCGGGCCCGGCCAGCCCTACGAAGACCCCTTCGCCACCTGGGCCGACCTGCGCGAGATCGCCGACGACGGCGCCATCCTCACCCGCCCCGATCTGTACGTCGCCTACCGCGCCACGACCGCCCCCGCCAGCCTGGACGAGGCCACCGCGCAGCTCGGCGGTGCCCTGTGGGCCGTGCTAGGCCGATGACCTTGCCTGCCTTACCCCCTTACCAAGGAGAAAGAGCCATGTCCCTAGATCGCAGCGTCATGACGGACGAGCAGCGCAAATCCGTAGCCCTGGAGTACCTGTCCGCCTTCGACCACGGCGGGGTGACCTCGAGCGGAGGGAACATCCTCGACCTGTTCGACGACCACGCCGTCGTTTACTTCCCGAAGTGGGGCATCGCCAACGGCAAGGAGGAGATCGCCCGCTGGGTCAAGGAGGTCGGCGGCACGATCACCTCGATCGTCCACCGCACCTGGGATTTCCACTACATCATGACCGGCTCCGACTTGTTTGCCATCGAGGGCACCACCCACGGCGTGCACAAGGACGGGCCGTGGAGCGTGGGCGACCCCGAATGGTCGGCCGGCCGCTGGTGCGACGTGTTCGAGGTGCGGGACTGGAAGATCCAGCGCTGCTTCATCTACCTCGACCCGGACTACGCCGGTCTCGACACCACCCGCTACCCCTGGCTGTCCGGCCAGGGCTGATCCGCGCGAAGGCGGCACAGCATAGCGAACATGGCGGCCGCGGCGGCGTGGACGTCCGCGTGTCGCACCGGGTGCAGCGCGTGGTCGTGAACGGCCGACGGGTCGTGGGCGTGGAGGCCCCCACGCCCGACGCCGCAACGCTATAACCCGTCTGCGCGGTGAGCACCTTGTTTCTGCAACCCGTGAACCAGCGTCTGTCTCCGCTGGCTCCCCGTTTGGCTCCCCGAAATATCGTTACCTTCACTCAGGGCAATACCGGCGCCGAGGGTGTCGGGGTCTTGTCGGCGGATGGCGATGTCGCTGCATGCGCTAATCCAGCAGCTCGGTTACCAGTTCCGGGGGAAGGCCGTGCGTCTGGTGCAGATACCGCAGGTCCGCCTCGGTCAGTGGCCGACCAGCGCCGAGCTGGGCTAGCACCTTGCGACCCCGGGTGAGCAGGTCGACGAACCGGCGTTCCTCGCCGCGGAGCACATCGCGGACCGGGCCGCTTTCCTCGTACTGGCCAAACTGCGTTAGGGTCTGCTCGACCAGCGACGTTGGCAGATCTTCCAGCGTTCTGGTGCTGTCGGGGCGCCACAGCACGGTGAGCGCGCGCCGGAGCAGCCGCCGCAGCACGTAGCCCCGGCCGGTATTGGACGGGGTGACCCCGTCGCCGATGATCACGATGCTGGCTCGCAGGTGGTCGGTGAGCAGGCGCAGGGACCGCTGGTCGGGCTGCTGCCACAGGCCGGTCAGCGTGGTCGTCCAGGGCTGGAAGACGTCACAGTCGAACACCGAGGGCCGGCCCTGCACGACCATCAGCAGCCGCTCCAGGCCCATCCCGGTGTCCACACTGCGCTGCGGCAAGGGCTCCAGGCTGCGGTCGTCGTGCCGCCGGTAGCTCATCGTCACGTGGTTCCACAGCTCCATCCACCGCCCGTCAGTGCCGGGCGTGCCCTGCGGCGGGCCGTCGCCGGTCCAGGCAAACAGTTCCGAGTCCGGGCCGCACGGACCGGTCGGGCCGTTGGACCACCAGTTGTCCGGCCCGAGCCGCTCGACCGGGACGCCGAGCTTGGTCCAGGTCTGCCACGACAGGAGATCGGCGGCCACCTGCTCATCACCACCGAACACTGTGGCGTGCAGCCGATCCCGGCCGATGCCCAAGCGGATGCATCCCCGCGGTGGTGAACAGCACCGGGTCACCGTGCGGCGCCACCAGCGAGCTGCCCGGCACCATCTGATGGCCCCGGTCACCGAAGAACTCAAGGAAGGTCCGGAGGGATTTACTACCGCTTAATGAGGCGATCCCAGCGAAATAGCGGTATTTCCGAGTGGGATCGTCGGCATCGACTTCGAGGCGTACGACTCCTCGTCGGTGACCACGTGATCGGGATCGATACGGACGCCCTACGCCCGAGCAGTTCGGGCTTGAGGTACCGCCGGGCGTCATGGCCTCAGCGCACATGCCGATCGCGGCAAGAGAAAGGGCATTTACCTCGAATAGGGCACTTGGACAGTGCAGCTGGCAGCCCCGGCCGTCACCACGGCATTGGTCACGTTCTTTGGCGCCGGCTCGCGTTGACGTGTACCAAGCGTCGCAAGTAAACGCGGTCATGGGACATTGATGTACGCAGTGGCGGGCAAGTAATGCCATGTGCGGTGAAGGGCTTCTACTGGCAGCGCAGCTGGCCACCTGATCTGCGGAGGGCCTGGGATTATCAGGCAGTATCGAAGAACAGATCCGCCAGCAGGTGTATCTGGAATCGGCATACCGTGCTCCGTATTGACAGGTCATCGGAACGAGGTGAGGGGGAGGAGCAGCTATGACGTCGCGCACTGCACCACCGGAGAGTGTCAGTACGTCGGACGTGGCTTACCGGCCTGGCTGGTTCAAGCGACTCTACGACAAGATCACGGGCAAGGTGGCGGTCAAGCACCCCTGGTACGTGTTGCCGAAGGAGCTTGGCCTGGCTGAACTGATCGGCATTCGTGACACGCTTAGGCGGGAGAACCTCTTCGATACTTCCCGCCTTCCGTCGGTTGATCCTGTGCAACCGCCGCCGTATGACGAGTCGTACCTGACCGCGCGCACCGCGGATGGCAGCTGGAACGATCTGGCGCACCCCGAGATGGGGATGGCCAACACGCGCTTCGGGCGCAACGTGCCGCTGAGTTACACCCGGCCCGACAAAGACCGGATGATGGTGCCGAACCCGCGCGAGATCAGCCTCAAGCTGATGACCCGCGACACGTTCAACCCGGCCACGGCCGGTAACGCGCTGATCACGACGTGGCTGCAGTTCATGGTCCACGACTGGGTCAGTCACGGCATGAGTCCCAAGGAGAACCCGTGGGTCCTGCCGGAGGTCGAGGGCGACGACTGGCCCACGCCCCCCGTCGTCGTCATGCGCGTACCGCCCGACCCGACCTCTCCCAAGGAATCGACGCTGCCGCCGACGCACCTCAACGTGAACACGCACTGGTGGGACGGATCGTCGATCTACGGCAACGACCTCGAACAGCAGCGGTTTCTTCGCGAAGACGCGGGCGGGCGGCTGCGACTGGTCGACGGGTTGCCGCCGATCCCGCCTGACCCCAAGAACGATCCGACCCTCGTGCCAGGTTTCTGGCTGGGCCTGGGCATGATGCAGACGCTGTTCTCGATGGAGCACAACAGCATCGCCGCCATGCTCGCCGCGGCACACCCGGAGTTCGACGACGAGGCGCTGTTCCAGAAGGCTCGGCTGATCACCTGCGCGCTCATCGCCAAGATCCACACTGTGGAATGGACGCCCGCGGTCACCGCCCACCCCACGGCCGTCGAAGGGCTGCACGCGAACTGGTGGGGCCTGGCCGGCGAGAAACTGCACAAGTTCGTCGCGACGATCTCCAAGAACGAGACACTGCGCGGCATCCCAGGCACCGACACCGAGGACTACGGTGTGCCGTACGCACTCACGGAAGAATTCGTCGCCGTCTACCGAATGCACCCGCTCGTGCCAGACGACTTCGACTTCCGGTCGGTACGCGACGACGCGACGACGCTCGGGCCACGGTCCTTCAGCGAGTTGACCGGGCCGCAGGCCGTTCCGATCCTGCGGAGCCAGCAACTGACCAACATCGTCTACACGTTCGGCACGACGCACCCGGGCCTGGTCACACTGCATAACTTCCCTAAAGGGCTGCAGACGTTCAAGCGGCCCGATTCCGGCGCGTATATGGATATGGCGGCGCTGGACATCCTGCGCTGTCGTGAGCTCGGGGTGCCGAGGTACTGCGAGTTCCGCCGCCTGCTGCATCTTCCCGTGCCGCGGACCTTCGAGGAGGTTACGAGCAACAAGGTCTGGGCGAAGGAACTGCACGACGTGTATGGCGGCAAGATCGAGGATCTCGACCTCATCCCCGGCGTTATGGCCGAGGACTTCCCGGAGGGCTTCGCATTCAGCGACACAGCGTTCCGCATCTTCGTGCTGATGGCCTCCCGGCGGCTCAACAGCGACCGGTTCTTCACCGACTACTTCACCGACGAGGTCTACACCCCCGAGGGCATGACGTGGATCGCGGACAACACGATGCGTACGGTGCTGGTGCGACACTGCCCGGAACTGGAGCCGACGGTGGCGAAGCTGCCGAACGCGTTCGCGATCTGGAACAGGACGGCCGCGAAATGACCGCCACCCAGTCGCCGGACGACAAGCGCGTCGCCATCGTCAACGAGCACATGCGGCTGGAAAACGCCTACGACTTCCCCGAGTGCGTCGGAACGTTCGGCAGGCCAAAGTACCAGCTGGTCGCCGACGGCGAGCTTTACGACGGCGCGGACCGGGTTCATTACTTCCTGTCACAGAACCACACGGCCTTCCCCGACTTCGTTTTCGAACCCACCCGGGTGTCGCCGACGACCGGCGCGGTGGTCGTCGAAGGGCGCTTCGTCGGGACACACCTCGGACCATGGCGCGGCCTGCCGCCCACCGGGCGGAAGGTCGACTTCCAGATGTGCCTGATCTTCGAGTTCGACGGGGAGTCGATGATCAACGAGAAGCTCTACTTCGACCTCAGTACTCCGCTGCGGCAACTGGGCATCGCCGACGACTACAACTCGCTGCGCGGCAAGCTGACTGCCGCCTTGGGCCACCCGGTCGTGATTCTCAAGGCGCTCATCTTCAGCCTGACGCACCGCAAAAAGCCAGGCAGGGCGTGACCGCTGCCATGATAGTGAAATACCTCATCACGGTGGCCTACTCCGTGCTGCTGGCGGGCGGGGTCTTGGTCGGCGTCCGTCAGATATACCAGGGCTTCCGCAGACCCAACGAGTTGCTGAACCCGCTGTTCGGCAACAAGATCGCGATCCGGCTGTTCACCGTCCACATCATCGTGGTCAGCTGCGACTTGTTCGTGATCGGTCCGCTGGCCATCGCGCACAAGAGCCCGCTCTACTACTGGGGCGGGCGGTGCCTGCTGGTGACCTCGTCCCTGCCGATCGCCGCCTACCTTAACCGGAACCCACAGTCTTTCGGCACCTTCATCGGCAAATGGGTGATGGTGCGCAACTTCTTCGAGTACGGCATCCACATCGTCTTCGCCGCGCTGCCGCTGTCCTGGTTCCGCTACTACCTGCTGCTCTGGTGGATCGTCGCCTACCGCTACCTGGATGTTGGTCCCCGTCGGCTGCTGCAGAGGCTCTATAACACGCCCGAGAAGCAAGCGGCCCGGCCGTGGGCGCAGTATCTGAACTGGGTCACGATCGTGGCGATTTACATCGGTGCATTCTTCGCGGTCTTCTACAAGCAGATCCTGTTCGCGCGCCTGCCAGACCCCGCCATGCACACGTATATCCCCTCGAACTGGGAGACCGGCGCCGTGATCGGCGTCAACTTCGCACTCGTGTTGTTCGAGTGGGTGACAATCCGCAAGTACACCGACTCACTGCTGGCAGCCACCGGCCCCCGGAAGGTCACCGCCGCGCACTACTAATAGGCTCCAGGTCTAGGCCGAGGCTTGCAGGCGGGCCCGCAGCTGGCTGGCCTGCGGGTCGCCGAGTTCTTCGAAGATGACCAGGGCCTGATGCCATTGGTCGCGTGCCTGAGCGCCGCTGCCGCCTTCGAGGAGAAGCTCGCCGAGCCGCAGGTGCGTCTCGGCCGCGCCCTGCCGGTCGTCGGCCAGCCGGTAGGCGTCGATGGCGCGCAGATAGGAGTCGCGGGCCCGCACCGGCTGACGCAGCGCCTGGTATGCCTCGCCCAGGTTGTAAAGCGCCTGACCTTTCCCTTGCCGGTCCCCGATCTCGACGGCGATCTGCAGGGCCTGCTGGTGGCGGCTGATCGCCTGCGCCGCCTGTCCGGTTCTGCGGTAAGCCTCGCCCAGGTTGTCCAGGGCGACACACTCGCCATGCCGGTTGCCGGTATCGCGCGCGAAGTCCAGGCTCTGCTGGAAGCAGTCGAGAGCATCGCCGGTACGGGACAGCTCCCAGTACGCGGTGGCCAGGTTGTTCAGTACCGCGCCCTCGTCCTGGTGGTCGCTGCTCTGCCTGACCAGTTGCAGCGCCTGCTCGTAGTAGGCGGCGGCGTCCGCGAACCGCAGCAGGCCGTGGCAGGCGGCGCCTAGCTCATTGAGCGACCAGGCCTGGCCGAGTGTGTCTCCGACCCGGCGTGCCGCGGCCAGTCCGGTGATGGTGCAGCTCATCCAGTTGTTCCACGGCCTGCGCAGCCGGAAGAAGTCGGTCATCGCGGCGGGTATTTTCCAGGCGATGTCGTCTAGTCCGGCTTCGGCGGCCACCTGCCCGGCGGCGGTCAGGTTTGCCTGCTCGGCATCACACCACGCCAGGGCCTGGTCATAATCGGCGAAGCCCGGCGGCTGGATGTCCGGCGCCGGGTCGAGGGGTACCCGCCGCCGGGACACGCCGAGGAGGCGGTTCGCCGCGTCCGCGGTGTGCAGGTACCACGTGAGGACCCGGCGGATCGCGTCATGACGGTACGCCGGATCTTCGTCCGCTTCAGCACGTTCGGCGGCGTAGTCACGCAGCAGGTCGTGGAACCGGTACCGGCCAGCCGCCGCTTCATCGAGCAGGTGCACGTGTGCCAGCCTGTCAAGCAGGCGGGTCGTATCCGCCAGGGACTCGCCGGCCAGCGCCGCGGCTGCCTGGACGCTGACGTCCGGTCCCGGGTGCAGTCCGAGCAGGCGGAACATGCGGGCCGCGCCGGGGGACAGGGCCTGGTACGACCAGGAGAACACGGCACGCATCGACGTGGCCGGGTCGTCTTCGGCGGCGAGCAGGTCCAGCCGCTCGCGGGCGGTGGCCAGCCGGGCAGCGAGCGAGGCCAGCTTGAGGTGCGGCCGGGCGACGGCTCTTTCCGCGGCGATCCGCAGTGGCAGCGGCAGGAAAGCGCACGCTGCGGCGATGGTGGCCAGCGCGGCCGGCTCGGCTTTGGCGCGCTCCGGGCCGAGGATCCTGCGCAGCAGCACCACGGCCTCGACCGGGCGCAGCGGGGCGAGGATGAGCTGGGTCGTACCCTCGCGTGCCCCCAGTCCGGGCAGGCTCCCACGGCTCGTCACGATGACCGTGCATCCGGGTGTTCCCGGCAGGAGCGGGCGGACCTGCTCGGAGGCCGCGGCGTCGTCGAGCACGACGAGCAGCCGCTTGCCGTCAAGCAGCGACCGGTACAGGGCGGATGCCTCATCCAGGTCACCTGGAACATGCCCGGGAGGGATACCTAGTGCGCGCAGGAACCGGGCCAGCACCTCCAGCGGGTCGGCAGGTCCCAGCGGGCCATGTGCGCGCAGGCTGGCATACAGCTGACCGCCGGGGAACCGGGCGGCAACCCGGTGCGCCCAGTGGACCGCGAGCGCGGTCTTGCCAGCTCCCGGCGCCCCGTTGATCGCCGCTATCACGACCGCCGCGCGGTTGCCGAGTATGCCGTCCACCCGGTCCAGCTCAGCCGCACGGCCGGTGAAGTGACTGACATCCGGCGGCAGCTGCCGGGGGACGGGCGCGCCGAGGAACACTACGGCCTGCTGCGGAGCCGGCAGCGGGTCACCGGCCAGCACCTGCTGGTGCAGCTCCCTCAGCCCGGGGCCCGGCTCCACGCCGAGCTCTTCGACCAGGTGCGTGCGCAGTTGCCGGTAGACGGCCAGCGCCGTGGCCTGCTCCCCGGTGCGGTACAGCGCGGTCATCAGCTGCCCCCACGGCCGCTCCCGCAGCGGATGGGTGGCCACCAGCAGCCGCAGCCTCGGGATCATCGCCGCGTCATGCCCAAGGGCGAGTTCGGCTTCGGCCCGGTCCTCTTCGGCCAGCAGCCGCCGCTCGGCCAGCCCGGCGCGTATCGCGTCGGTATTGTCATCGACGGTGACATCCTCGGCAGGGTCCCCGCGCCACAGCGCCAGCGCCTCATCCAGCAGCCGGGCCGCGGTCGCCGCGTCCCCGTCGCTCAGCGCCTGCCGCCCCCGCCCGGTCAGGTCACCGAACACGAACATGTCCAGGTCGCCGTGACCCACCTCCAGCCGGTATCCGTCGCCCAGTGCGGCGAGCCGCGGCAGCAGATCCCGGCGCGCCAGGCGCAGCGACTGCCGCAACGTTGACACATAGGTGCGCACCACGTGCGGTGCCGACGGCGGCGGAAGGTCCGGCCACAGCGCGCTCATCAGCCGGTGCTGGCCGACCCTCCGGCCAGCCTCGAGCAACAGCACCGCGAGCAGCGCCCGCGGCTTGGGCGGCAGCGCCACCGGCTGTTCGCCATCCGCCTGAGCCTCGACCGGCCCCAGTACACGGAATCTCACCCGGCACCCTCCCTCCGGCCGCACAGGCCGCTTGCCCGCTCCTGCCTGGTGGTCGAACAGCGGCCCTCATAACTAAATACGTAGCCGTCGGCTACGCGGTTTGACGGCCGCCTGAGGATGCAGGCAGCTGGCGCTGCGGCTGGATCGATCCTGGACTTCCGCTGGTCCGCCGCTGGACGCGGGGTCGCCACGATGGCAGCAGCACTCAGCCACCGGCTCCCGGATGGAAACCGGTGACACCAGGAAGGCAAGCGATGCGCGCGTGTCCCATGGGGAACTACCTGTCTGGCTCGGCACACCCCATCGTTGGCGGGCTGCCCGCCGGCGCCGTCCCGGTACGCGCGAGCTGGCCGGATGGAAGCGTCGAGCTGGTCGAGGTGCCGTCCGGTGCGGTCCGGTCCGCCGAGGCTCCCGCTGTCGCACTGTCGCTCGACGCGTTGCGGTTCGCGCCGGGCAGCCGCCGGTGGGGCGGACCGGCGGACGCCATCCGCAGGCTGGTCGAGCACGAGCGACTGCCGCTGCCGGCCGGGCTGATCTTCCATTCCGGCCGCTGCGGTTCCACGCTGCTGGCCAACATGCTGTCCGCGCATCCAGGCCTTCGCGTGCTCAACGAGTCGGCCGTGATCAACCAGTTCCTGCTGAACAGGCGGGCGGGTGCGGACGAGCTGCGTACGCTCACCCGCGCGTTCAGCCGCGGCCTGCCGGCCGGCGCGCGCGTGGTGGTGAAGACGTCGAGCTGGAACGTGCTCGACGCGCCCGGCATACTCGCCGCGCTGCCCGGCGTGCCCACGGTCTTCATCTGGCGACACGCCGCCGACGTGGTGGCCTCGTGCCTGCACAGCGCGTCAGCCTGGGCGGAGGAGCCGACGATGCGGCGCTGGCTCATGCGGCGGATAGCGCCCAGCACCTCGGATCAGCCGCTGTCGGCCGCCGAGTTCTACGCCCGAGCTTGGCAGGAGATGACCAGGGCGGGCGTCGCTCTCGCCGAGACCGCCGGCGACCGGGTACGGGTCGTCCGCTACGACGAGCTGCGGGCCAGGCCAGTCGAGCTGGCAGCGGAGATCGCGGCGGCGTTCGGCGCACCGGTCACCGGCGCGGTGGCGGGCGGCATGCGCCGGACCGCTCGCATCTACTCGAAGGACCCAGTCGGCCGCGCGGTCTTCGATCCCGGCGGCGTGCACGCCAGGCCCGAGTTGCCAGAGCGCGAGCGCGTCCTTGTCGCCAGCCTGACAGCGCCGAACGCCCCGACAGGAGAAAGGAACATGCCAGAGAGTCACTCAGTGCGGCCCGAGGACATCAGGGTCGACACCTTAACCGCGCTGGGCCCCCAGCTTCCACATCGTGGACGAGGACCCGGTCGACCCGGCGTCCGGCTACGACACGGCCGGCCACAGCCTGCACGGCAACGGCACCGCGCACATCTGATCGCCACATCCCAACAGGAGAGAACATGCCAGAAACCAGCTCACTGCGGCCGGAAGACATCAAGGTCGAGACGTTCGCTCCGCTGACGCCGGAGTTTCACGTCGTGGACGAGGATCCCGCCGACCCAGTGAGCGGACACGACGTGGTCATGCCGAACGGCAAAGGCCACTTCACGCACATGTGACACCCGTCCCCAGTTAAAAGGAGATCACCATGCCAGAAAACGGTGCGCTGCGGCCGGAGGACATCGAGGTCGAGACGTTCGCTCCGCTGACGCCGGGGTTCCATCTCGTGGACGAAGACCCCGTCGACCCGGCATCCGGCTATGACGACGTCGCGCCAAGCACCCACGGCGGCATCACCCGCGTATGAAGAGGCGAATCGAGAGATAGCAGGAGAAACCATGCCAGAAACCAGCTCCGTGCGGCCCGAGGACATCAAGGTCGAGGCGTTCGTGACGCTAGACCCCGGATTCCACGCGGTAGATGAGGACCCGGTCGACCCCGCGGGCGGCTACGACGAGATCTTCCCGAACCGCAACGGTACCTGGACACACGCCTAGAACGGATCATGGCCGGCGGGGCTGCGCAGCCACCCGCATCCCCGCCGGTGCCCGGCTCATCTTCCAGGCAGCTTCCCAGAGAACGTTCCGGGCGGCACGACTGGTGGCGGGAGAACCCTGTGATGCAAACTACCTCTTCACGCCTGCGGCAGGTAGCTGCCGTCCGGTCCGCCCGGCGGGGCAGGGCCGGCCGGCCCGACTGGTCGCGGGATGGGCTGGCCGGCCTCATCGAGCCGGTCGGTGTCGCTGACTTCGCCGTCGGGTACTGGGAACGCGAGCCGGTGATTATCCGCCGGGACGATGCCGAGTTCTACGCCGACCTGCTCACCTTCGACGACGTCGATCACATCCTGGCCAACTCCGGCCTGCGCGAGTCCGACCTGCGGGTCATCGTCGACGGCGTCAACGTCTGGGTGCGCAAGGCAGACGACGCCAAGGGCCACTTCCCCCCTGGCACGCTCGAGGACATCTACCACGCCTACCGGGCGCAGGGCGCGACGATCAACCTGACCTACCTGCACGAGCGGTGGCCGCCGCTGGACCAGTTCTGCCGCACGCTGGCCGCGGAGCTGAGCGCGCAGATCAAGAGCAACATCTACCTGACCCCGCCGCGGGTACAGGGGCTGCGTGAGCATTTCGACACGCACGATGTGTTCGTGGCGCAGATCTCTGGCAGCAAGCGGTGGCGGTTCTATGAGACGCGCCATCCGCTGCCGCTGCAGAACCAGCGGTACAGTTGGCCGCCCGAAGGGCCGGGCGAGCCGGTCGCCGAGTTCGAGCTGACACCTGGCGACCTGCTGTACATACCGCGTGGCGTGGTGCACGACGCGACGTGCACTGAAGAGGCGTCGCTGCACCTGGCGGTGGGCGTGATCCCGGTGCGGTGGGCCGAGCTCATCAGGGAGGCGGTCCGCAAGATCACCGCGCGCGAGCTCCGGTTCCGTGCCTCCGTGCCCAGCTGGTTCACCCATAACGAGTGGCGGAAGGCGGCGACCGCAACGGCCGAGGACCTGCTAGCCGACCTGGCGGCCATGCTGTCATCGCGCGATCTGCTGGACGAACTGGCTACTGCCCGGCTCAGCGCCGCCCGGCCTGCGCTGCGTGGTCACCTCGCCGACCTGGGCGCGGTGGATTCGGTTGACCTCGACACGCCGCTGCACAGGCACGAGGGCACCGAGTACCTGCTCACTGTCGGCATTGAGGACGCGCGCCTGGAGTTCCACGGCAAGGCGGTGACGTTGCCCGTCAGGCTCGCGCCGCAGCTGCGGTTCATGGCGGTGGCCGACCGGTTCACCGGCCGCACCGTCCCCGGCGATCTGGCCGAGTCCGGCCGGCTCGTGCTCATCCGGACGCTGCTGCGCGAAGGCTTCCTGACGATCGCCACGGACATCGCGGAGGGACAAACCGGTGACCGCGCCGCTAATCCCGCTTGACATGCTGTTCGGTGGCAGCGGGGCGCAGCAGCCGCAGCTCTCGCCGTCCGGTGAGTGGCTGGCTAACCGTGCCCCGGGAGCCGACGGCACGCCCCACCTGTGGCTGGCGAGCGTGGTACGGGCGACCGCCTGCGGCGCGGCCGCCACGACAGGCATGCCGCACGCAACTGCGGCTACCCGCCATCCGCTCGGCATCGGCGGCTTCCGGTGGAGCGGCGATGACCGTTACCTGGTGTACGCCCGGGACCGCGACGGGGACGAGCAGAACCACCTGTGGCTGCTCGACCGCGTCACCGGAACGGAGCGGGATCTCACCCCGTTCCCCGGCGTATCGGCGAGGCTGGCGGGCGCTGAGCCGGCCAAGCCGGGTGCCATCCTGATCGGCCTGGACCGGCGGATCCCGGGCATCCACGACGTGTACCGTGCGGAACTGCCCTCCGGCGAGCTGACCCTGGTGGCGGAGAACCCGGGCGTCATCGGCTGGCTCGCCGACCGTCGGCTGCGGGTGCTAGGCGCGCTTGCGCCGCAGCCTGGCGGCGGCCTCGCGCTGCTGGTCCGGGACAGCGAGACAACCCCGTGGCGCACGCTCTACCAGGTCGATCAGCCTGACAGCGGCACCTTCCGCGCGTTCGGCTTCACCGCCAACGGGCAGGAGGTGCTGCTGGCCTCGTCCCGGGACGCGGATGCGGCCCGGCTGGTCCGGGTGGACGTGGCCACCGGCGCCGTGCAGGTGGTGTACGCGGACCCGGGCGGCTACGACGTCACCGAGGCGCTGCTCGATCCAGCCACCGGGCAGCCGCTGGTCGCCGTGGTGCAGCGGCAGCAGCGCGACCTCGTCGCGGTGGACCCGGCGCTGGCCGACGAGCTGGCCTGGCTGCGCGAGCAATGCCGGGGCCATGCGGCTCCGCTCGGCCAGGACCGGGCCGGCCAGCGGTGGCTGATCCAAGATCTGGCGGACGACGCGCCGAGCGCGTACCTGCTGCTGGACCGGCGGACCCGGCAGCTCCGGTACCTGTACAGCCATTGGCCCGCGCTCGGCGCGTACCGGCTCGCCCGGATGGAACCGTTCTCGCTCACCGCCCGCGACGGCAGGACGTTGCACGGGTACCTGACCTATCCGGCGGGGGCGGAGCGGCGGCGGCTGCCCACCGTGCTGCTCGTCCACGGCGGACCATGGGAGCGGGACCTGTGGGGGCTGCGTGCCGAGAACCAGTGGCTGGCCAACCGCGGCTACCTGTGCGTTCAGGTCAACTTCCGCGGGTCGACCGGCTACGGCAAGGACTTCATCAACGCGGGCGACCGCGAGTGGGGCGGCCGCATGCAGGACGATCTCACCGACACGATCAGTCATCTGGTCGAGGAGGGGATCGCCGACCCCGGACGGCTGGCCGTCATGGGCCATTCGTACGGCGGCTATGCCGCGCTGTGCGCCGCTGCCTTCACCCCGGGCCTGTTCCGGTGCGCGATCGCATCGGCCGCCCCGGCGGACCTGCGCTCGTTCATCACCTCGATACCGCCCTCCTGGCGGCTCGCCGTGGACGAATTGCACCGCCGGGTCGGCGATCCGGTCGCCGACGCGGACTTTCTCTGGTCGCGCTCGCCGCTGTCCCAGGTCGGCGACATCCGGATCCCGCTCCTCATCGCGCAGGGCGCCAATGACCCGCGGGTGCGCAGGGACCAGGCCGAGCTGATCGTGGCGGCGCTGCGCCAGCGCGGGTTGCCGCACGAATACCTGCTCTTCGACGACGAAGGTCACGGGCTCAGCAAGCCGCGGAACAAGATCGCCTTCTACGCGGCGGCAGAGCACTTCCTCGCCGAGCATCTCGCGCCGGGAACCGCGGTCGCGGACGGTCCGGCTGAGGTTCATGGAGCCGTCCGCCGATGAGGATAGTCACGTTCTGGGAGGAGCCGACGGGCACCTCGGATCGCAGCGGCCTCACCGGGCCGCCGGAGATCCCCGAGCCACCGCGGCCGCAGCGGCAGCGGGCCCTGCGCGCGCGGCTGGCCAGCCTGCGCGGGGCGACGCTGGGCATGCTGTCCGCATTCCCGCGGGTGCTCGCCCTGGCGTGGGCATCCGGGCGGCTGCTGACCGCGGGACTGGCCGCGGCGACGGTGCTGGCCGGCCTCACTCCGGCCGCGACCGCGTACCTCGCCCGGGCGCTGATCAACACGGTTGCGGCGGCGATCAAGGCGCACGCCTCGGCGGGTCCCGCACTGGTACGGGTACCGCTGCCGCTGCACCTGCCGCCGGTGCGGCCCGCCATCGCCATCGGCGTGCTCGTCGCTGTCCAGCTCGCGCTGTTCGCCGCGAACTCAGTGATCAGCGCGGTCAGCCTGATCTGCTCCGAACTGCTCCAGGACAAGGTCTCGCTGCATGTCCAGCACCGGATCATGGCCCACGCCAGCGGCCTCGACCTGGCCTTCTTCGAGGATTCCGCTTCCTACGACCTGCTGAACCAGGCGAACACGCAGGCGGTCACCCGGCCGATCACCATGATCAGCAGCGCGTTCGGCCTCGTCCAGACGGCCATCACGTTCGTCAGCATGGTGGGCCTGCTCGCCGCGCTCAGCCCGCCGCTCGCGTTGCTGGCGGTTGTCGCGCCGGTGCCAGCGTTTCTCGCCGACCTGCGCTACGGGGCCCGGGGCTTCCGGCTGTCGATGTGGACCTCACCTGCCCGGCGGCGGATGGACTACCTGAGCCAGCTCATCACCCGGGACAGCTACGCCAAGGAGGTGCAGCTCTTCGGCCTCGCACCCTACTTCGTGGAGAGGTTCCGGCTGATCGGCGCCGCCTTTTATCGGCAGCAGCGCCGCCAGGTGGTGGCCCGGCGAACTGCCGCCCCCGCCTGGAATGTGATCAGCCTGCTCGTGGGCGCGCTCACCTACGCCTACGTGGGCCTGTCCGCGGTGTCCGGCCGACTGACCCTGGGCGACCTGACCCTCTACACCGCGGCAGCGGTCGCGCTCCAGGCCGCGGTGCAGAACCTGTTCCAGGGCGCCAGCGCGATGTACGAGAACAACCTCTACCTGAACCTGCTGTACCGGCTGCTCGCCATCCAGCCCACGGTTCGCGCTCCGGACCGCCCGGCGCCGCTGCCCACCGTGGTCCGCGGCCACCTGCGGTTCGAGCACGTCTGGTTCCGGTATCCGGGCAGCGAGAATCCCGCCCTGGCCGACGTGAGCTTCGAGATCCTCCCCGCGCAGACGGTCGCGGTGGTCGGGCCCAACGGCGCGGGGAAGTCGACCCTGGTCAAGCTGATGTGCGGGCTGTACCGGCCGGATCGGGGACGGGTGCTGCTCGACGGCGTGGACGTGGCTACGCTCGATCCGCGGGAGCTGCGCCGCCAGTTCGGCGCCCTGTTCCAGGACCACGTCAGCTACCAGGCGACTGCGGCGGAGAACATCGGGCTCGGCGACCTGGATCGCCTGGAAGACGACATCGCGATACGGCTCGCCGCCGCCAAGGCCGGTGCCGAGAACCTGCTCAGAGGCCTGCCCAGGGGGTATCACACGCCGCTCGGCAAGTGGTTCGACCAGGGCGTCAACCTCTCCGGCGGAGAGTGGCAGAAGGTAGCGCTGGCCCGAGCGTTCATGCGCGACGTCCCGGTGCTGGTGCTGGACGAGCCGAGCTCCGCGCTGGACGCCCGCGCGGAGCACGAGGTGTTCGAGCGGTTGCGCTCGCTCGCGGCTGGCCGCGCCACGATGTACATCTCGCACCGCTTCTCCACGGTGCGCCGGGCAGACCGGATCATCGTCCTCGACGCGGGCCGGATCGCCGAGTCAGGAACGCACGATGAGCTGATGCATGCGGGCGGCCTGTACGCCGAGATGTTCGGCCTGCAGGCGGAGGCGTACGCGGGCGTCGTCGCTGGCCACAACGGAAACCACAAGGAGAATTGACCGTGCCGCTGCCGGAACTGAGCCTGTCCGGGCTGATCAGCCCCACGTCCGCGGATACCTTCGGACGCGACTACTGGGAAAAGAAGTCACTGCTGATCCAGCGTGACACGCCGGGCTACTACAAGGAACTGCTGACACTGGACGGCATCGACCAGTTCCTGTCGCTGTCCAGCCTGCACGAATCCGAGGTGCAGGTGATTATCGACGGCCGCAAGGCAGCCCCGTACCAGCTGGCGGCCGACCGCCCGGGCGGCTGGGGCCAGGCACTCGAGGTGCTGTACGAGCACTACCGGAGCGGGGCGACGATCACCGTGATGTTCCTGCACCAGCAGTGGGCGCCGCTGGCCGAGCTATGCCGGTCCATGAGCGCCGAGCTCAGCGCGACCGTGCAGGTCAACGCATACCTGACCCCGGCGGCCGCGCAGGGGTTCAATCCGCACTATGACACACACGACGTGTTTATCGCCCAGGTGTACGGTGCCAAGCGGTGGCGCCTTTACGAGTCGGCGGTCAAGCTCCCGCTGGATAGCCGCCGGTTCACGGTGCCGCCCGGCGGACTCGGCGAGCCGGAGCACGAGATCGAGCTGCGTGCCGGTGACCTGCTGTACCTGCCGCGCGGCACCGTGCACGAGGCCACGTCCGGCGAGACCGCGTCGCTGCACCTGACCATCGGTGCCACGCACCCGACGTGGGCGGGTGTGCTGCACACGCTCATTGACAAGGTGAGCGCGGCGGACCGCAGGTACCGTGCGGCGCTGCCGATCGGGTTCACCCGGGATGCCGCGACAGCGCGGGAGTGCACTGACCGGCTGGCCGGACTCATCGCCGGGCTGGCAGACAATACCGCGGACGGGACGCTGATAGCCGACGCGGCGCGGATCGTCACGGCGCGGAAGTGGCCGGCGCTGCGCGGTCACCTGCTCGACCTGGAGGCGCTGCGCAAGCTCAACCTGGACACGCCGTTGCGCCGCCGCCCTGACCTGCACTGGACGCTGAACCGGGAGAACGGAGTCATCAGCCTGGAATTCCACGGCAAGGCGATCCGGCTGCCCGGCGCGCTAGCCGCCGAGCTGGAGTTCGCCGCGACCGGCACGGAGTTCACCGGCCGCGATATCCCGGGCAGCCTCGATGAACCGGGCCGCCTCACCCTGCTCACCACGCTCGCCCGTGAGGGCTTCCTCAGCCTCAGCCGGACCTAGGCCCGCAGCGGCCTGCGCCCCTTCGCCCTGCGGGCCCTCCTTGGTGAGGCGTGACTCTCAGTAGGGTGGGCTGCCCGGAGTTAGAATTGCTGGTATCAGTGCACGCGTCCCGGAGGTCCAGCCATGACGGCGACTGCACCTACGCCCGCTCCCGCCCAGGGCACCGAGGAGATCCAGGACGCCGGTCACGTCGACGTCCTCATCGTCGGCGCCGGGGTCTCCGGCATCGGCGCCGCGCACCACCTGCGGGACCAGCTCCCCGACCGGACCTTCGTGATCCTGGACGCCCAGGACAACCGGGGCGGAACCTGGTGGACCCATCGGTACCCGGGCGTGCGCTCCGACAGCGACCTGTTCACCTACGGCTACCGGTTCAAGCCGTGGCGCGGCCCGTCGATCGCGGCGGGCGAGGAGATCCTCGCCTACCTCGACGAGGTCATTGACGACTACGGCCTCGACCAGTACATCCGCTACCGGCACCGGGTCACTGCGGCCAGCTGGTCCACCGAAGACCGCCGGTGGACCGTCGAGGTCACCCGGGGCGACACCGGACGGCAGCTGCGGTTCACCACCGGCTTCCTGTGGATGTGCCAGGGATACTACAACCACACCAAGCCCTACCGGCCCCAGTGGGAAGGCATGGACCGCTTCCAGGGCGTGATCGTGCACCCCCAGCGGTGGCCCGAGGATCTCGACCTAGCGGGCAAGCGCGTCGTCGTGGTCGGCTCCGGCGCCACGGCCGCGACGCTGATCCCCGCGATAGCCGAGAAGGCTAAGCACGTGACGATGCTGCAGCGCTCCCCCTCCTACTTCTACGCCCCACCCACGACGCACGAGCTCGCCGTGACGCTGCGCGCCCTGGACATCCCCGAGGAGTGGACGCACGAGATCCTGCGCCGTCAGTACATCTCGCAATACCACTGGCTGGCCCGGACGTCGCTGGAGGCGCCCGACGAGTTGCACACGTTCCTCATCGAGTCCATGCGCCCACTGCTGCCTGAGGGCTTCGACGTCGATAAGCACTTCACCCCCCGCTACCGGCCGTGGCAGCAGCGCATCGCCGTCGTCCCGGACGGTGATCTGTTCGCGGCACTGCGCGAGGGGAAGGCCTCGATCGTCACCGACACCATCGAGGCGTTCACCGAGCATGGGATAAAGCTCAGCTCCGGTGAGGAGATCCCTGCCGACATCGTCATCACCGCCACCGGCTTCAACCTGTCGGTCCTCGGTGACGTCGCGTTCACCGTCGACGGCGAACCGGTCGACTTCACCGAACGCGTCACCTGGCGCGGCATCATGATCAACGGCCTGCCGAACATGGCCTACGTCTTCGGCTACTTCCGGCACAGCTGGACCCTGCGCGTGGACCTAGTCAGCGACCTGATTGGCCGCCTGCTGGCAAACATGCAGGACAAAGGCGCCGCGATGGTGGTCCCTACCCTGCGCCCCCAGGACACCGACATGCCACTGCGGCCGTGGTCCGATCCGGAGAACTTCAACCCCGGCTATGTCACGCGCTCGCAGCACATCCTGTTCAAACAGGGCGATCGCGAGCCGTGGATCCACATGCTGGAGCACGAGCAGGAGCGCGAGATCCTGCCCGAGGCGAACCTCGACGACGGGACGCTTGTCTACCGCTGAGTCCGGCAGGTCGGCTCGTCGCGGCCGTCACCAGCCACCAACTGCGGTTTCATTTTTGGCCGACTCGATGCGAATCAAGATCGGGGCAAGATGTCAAACCCGGTACCCAAATGCCAAACATCATGAAAGTCGCATGAAAACCGCTGCCACCCCCGTGAATGGACACGTTTCGCCGCCGAAACTAATTGCTGGGATGCCGCACGGTGCAATTGATATTCGGGTGCACGCCCGTGTAGTTGAGAGGGCCGGCGAGGATGGTTACCGCGATCGTACCTGCCCTGCTACAGCCGAAGGGCCCACTGAAATCGCCGCGCTGCCCGGCGGCGATACCGCCGATGACCAGCCAGATGGCAAGGAACACCGATCCTATGTGCATCTGAACCTCCTAAGCATCCTCTGCGTGAAATATAGAGAGGCGGGCCAATCCGATTGCCGGCCTTCACTCAGTCCGGCATCTCGGTGGCAGCTTACCCGGGCATGGCGATATCGAGTCCAGTGCGCGCGAGTCCAATGCCTTTTCCAGAAATCTGGAAGTTAGGCTGGCGGCCACGATCGGGAATGGCGGTCTGTCATCTGCACGGGACTGGCGCCCCATAGTGGCGGCAATGTGCAGCTTCACATCGGTCGCGGGCCGATTACGGGGCTCAGCACTTACCTTCGAGCATGCCGATGAGCGCCTGGTAGCTGGCGACGGTGCCGGGCAGGTCGGTCCGCCTTCCCTCGGCCAGCGGTCGCCGCTCGGCTACAACGGCGGCGAGGTCCGGTCCCATCCCGGTGCCCACCAGGCACTGGACGGCCTGCGTGACCGGCAGGGAATTGAACCACCGGTAGCCAGCGGCGCGGCGCGCCTCCGCTTCGATGCTGCCGATCAGCTGCACCCTCGACAGCCCTCCGTCCGGGAAGGCGTCGAGGCGGACCGTGCTGATGGGCTGGTCGCACTGGCTGGCAAACTCGTGCCGGGTATCGGGCTGCAGCCGGGTCCGGCCGAGCAGCGGCCGCCAGGACGATGAATCAGCGGGCGGGTGCGGATCCTGGGCTGAGCCGTGGAGCGTCACTTCAGCCGAGGCGTTGTACTTGAAGTGCGCGGTGTCAACGACGATCCTGCGGATCACCCCGGGGAAGGCGAGCCGGAACACCACATGATCATGTCCGCCGTCGCGCCGCCGCCGGGTCTCCCAGCCCTCCCCCATCGTGCGGGCCCGATCCGGGCGGTTGAGGTGACCGGCCGCGGTGAAATAGTCGTCGCTGCTGGCCACGACCGCCCCGCCGTATTCCTGGCTGGCCAGGTCGATGGTCAGGTCTGCCAGCCCGCGCGGGTCGGGGACCACCTGACCGAGGACCCGGAGCCGGGCGATCCCGCCGTCCGGATAGGCGGCGAGCCGGATATGGGTGAATCTCCGCCGATCCGTCACCTCGAAGAGGTTATGGCTGTCCCCGGCCAGCGCTGAGCGCGGGACGATCTGCTCCCAGCGGGTCGCGTGACCGGCCAGCTCGTCCGGGCTCGGGTAGCCTTCGCATCCGCACGCCTCGATGCTGACCGCCGAAGGAAAGTTCCCGGTGAAGAAGCTCGTGTCGACGTCGACCGAGGTGATGATGCCCGGGACGCCGAGCCGGATCATCACCCAGTCGTGGCCAGGCGAGCGCCGGCGCCTGGTCTCCCAGCCGTCGACGATCTCCCCGCGGGGGCCGTAGTGACCGGGCTCGAACGCCGCCGGGGCGGGGGTGAGCAGGTTCTCCTTCTCCCCGAAGGACTCGTCGCTGGCCGCGACCACGCTGCCGCCGAGCCAGCGCGAGGCCAGGTCCGTCTCGTGCGTCATGGCCGGCCCGGGGACCGGCTGGTGTTGACGTTGACCACGATGATCTTCATTGTGCCTCCTGTCCTGCCGGGGCCCGGCTGAGCAGCTTCCCGCGCGGCCTGCCCGGATCGATCACCTGTCCGCGCAGCATGGTGAGCCGCACCACGCCGTGCAGCCTCCGACCCGCGTACGGGGTCGTCGCCGGGTGCCGGTGGTGCAGCTGACCGGGGTCGACCACGAAGGGCTCCTCCGGGGCCAGCACGCAGAAATCGGCGTCGTACCCGGCCGCGACCCTGCCCTTCGCGGTCAGGCCCGCCAGCCGCGCCGGAGCCGCCGACATCCAGGCCGCGACCCGGGCCAGGCCGATGCCGCGGCGGCGCGCCTGCGTCCAGACCAGTGGCAGGCCGAGCTGGAGCGAGGAGATGCCGCCCCAGGCCAGGCCGAAATCCCCGGTGCCCGGCTCCTTCATCGCCGCGGTGCACGGCGAGTGGTCCGAGACGACTAGGCCGAGGATCTGCTCGCGCAGGCCGTCCCAGAGCAGCTCGCGGTTGGCCGCCTCGCGGATCGGCGGCGAGCATTTGCACGCGGTCTCGCCGTCGCCGATCTCCTCGGCGATCAGGGTCAGGTAGTGAGGGCAGGTCTCCGCAGTGAGCCGAACGTCCTCGCGCTGCGCCGAGGCGATCATCGGAAGCGCATCCGAGCTGGACAGATGCACGATGTGCGCGTGCCCGCCGGTCACCCGGGCCGCCTCGATCACCTCGGCGACGGCCACGTTCTCCAGGTCCCGGGGGCGCGAGGCGAGGTAACCGGCATACCTGCGGCCCGCATAGGCCCCGATGGCCGCCGCGGCTCGCGCGCTCTCGGCGTGGACCAGCAGCGGCCGCCCGAGCCGGGCCAGCACGTGCAGCGCGCCGGTCAGCTGGCGGGCGTCCACCGGCGGGAAGTCCGGCGACCCGGAGTCGGCCAGGAAGCACTTGAACCCGGTGACGCCGGCCCGCGCGAGCGGTTCGAGCTCAGCTGTGTTGCCGGGGATCACCCCGCCCCAGAACCCCACGTCGACGTGGCACTGGCCGTCTGCCGCCCGCCGCTTGGCCTGCAGCGCGTCCGCACTGACCGTGGCCGGGACGCTGTCCAGCGGCATGTCGACCACGGTGGTGATCCCGCCCGCCGCGGCGGCCCTGGTGGCGCTGGCGAAGCCCTCCCACTCGGTGTGGCCCGGCTCGCAGACGTGCACATGCGAGTCGACCAGCCCCGGCAGGAGCACGACATCTTCGCCGAGCTCCAGGGTGTCCCGGCCGGCCAGGCTGCTGCCGGCCAGCGGCTCGGCGTGCCCGCCGTGGCGCTGGCCGGCGCGGGTGGGGTGATCTGCCTCGGCGCCCTGATGGTGCTGTTCATCACGAACAAGTCGATCAGCACCCAGTTCGCCGTGACCGCGCACCTGTCGGTGGAGTTCATGCTCGGCGTGGTGGCCGCGGGCGTGCTGTGGTACGTCGGCGCGCTCTTGTACAACCGGCGCCGTGGCGTCAACCTGAACCTGGCTTACAAGGAAATCCCGCCCGAGTGAGGAAGTAGCCCAGCATGCCCCAGGTCCGGCCGGTGATCATCATCGGCAACCTGACCATCGACGACGTCATCCACTCTGACGGCAGCAGTCAGATGGGAACGCTCGGCGGCAACTCGGTCCACGCGGCAGCGGGCGCACTGACCTGGGTCGGTGATGTCGGCGTCGTCGCCCGGTGCGGCGCCGACTTCCCTGCCGCGGCGCTGAGCCGGCTGCGCGAGGCCGGTGCCGACACCGGCGGGATCAGGCCGGTCGAAGGCCCGACCGTGCGGACCTGGGTCATCTACGAAGCCGACGGCACCAGGAACTGGGTCTACCGGACGCCGCGCGGACGCGGCGCCGAGGTGGCGCCCTGGCCCGCCGACATTCCCGGCGGGTGGCTGGACCGGGTGCCGCCGGTCGTGCACGTCGCCGCCATGCCGCTCGCGGCCGCGTCCGCCATCGTCCGGTCGGTGCGCGCGCGGGCCGCGGCAACGGTCATCACGCTGGACACGCACGAGGACTGGCGGCGGGGCGCCGAAGTGCTCGACGCCGCCCGGCTGGTCGACGTCTTCGCGCCGTCGCGTGCGGAACTGGCCGAACTGACCGGCCACGACGATCCGCAGCGGGCCGCGGCCAGCCTGCTCGCCGCCGGGGTGAAATGCGTGGTGGTCAAGCTGGGCGGCGACGGCGCGCTGGTGGCCATGCCCGGCTCGCCGCCGGCGCGAGTGCCCGCCGCGCACGTCGACGTCGTCGATCCGACCGGCGCGGGCGACAGCTTCTGTGGCGGGTTCGCCGCCGGGCTCGCCCTCGGCGAGGACCCCGCCGGGGCCGCCTGGCGCGGCTGCGTCACCGCGGCCGCGGCGATCGGCGCCGCCGGATCCCTCCGGCTCCTGGACCGCGGCGGGCTGGCCCGCGACCTGCTCGCTGGCCGCCCAGCGGCAGGAAGCGGAGTGCCAGGAAGCGGAGTGCCAGGAAGCGGAGCGGCAGGAAGCGGAGTGCCAGGAAGCGGAACCGCCGGCATCACCGCCACGGTCCGGGCCAGCCAGGAGGGACCGAAACCGGCCGAGACGGACAGCTACGACATCGAGACGATGAACCGGGAAATCGGGACCATCCCCGACGTCATCGTCGGCCAGCTCGCGGACCCCGGCGGCCAGGTGCGGGACCTGGCCGGCTGGCTGGCCGGGCGGGGCATCGAGCACCTGTACCTGACCGGCTGCGGCGACTCGGCCTTCGCCGGGCTCGCCGCGACCCTGGCCTTCCGGCGGCACAGCCGGCTGAGCGTGCACGCGGTGCACGCGCTGGATTTCGCCCGCTATGACGTCCGCTACCTGCCGCCGGCGAGCGCCCTGCTGGCGATCTCTTACTCCGGGAAGGTCGGCCGCACCGTCGAGGCGGCGCGACAGGCCACCTCGTTCGGCATCCCGGTTGTAGCCCTCACCGGCGATGTCAGTGGCCAGCTGGCCTCGGCCGCCGACCGCATCCTGCCGATCGACGTGCCCACGCTCGGGTTCTCCCCCGGTACCAGCACCTATGTCGGGATGCTGTGCACGCTCATCGAGCTGGCCCGGCGGACACCGCGGGCCGGGAGCGACCACGCGATGCGGGACGCGTGCGAGCAGCTGGCGAGCCAGGCGGCCAAGACGCTCGACTGGTGCAACGACGCGGCGGCCGATATCGCGGGCCGGCTGGCGTCGGGCCGGTTCGTGACGTTCCTCGGCGCCGGGCCGAACGAGGCCACGGCCCGGTTCGGCGCCGCGAAGCTCTTCGAGGCGTCGCAGCAGATCGCCGTGGCCACGAACGTGGAAGAGTGGGCGCACGAGGAGTACTTCATCACCAGGCCAGACGATCCGGTCGTGGTCATCGCCCCGGCCGGGGCGGCCCGGGACCGCGCCTGGGAGATCCTGTCCGAGCTCGAGTTCATCCGGGCCGACGCCACCGTCGTCTCGGACGTGGAGCCGCCCGGCCGGGCCGCTTTCCTGCGGCTGGCCGCCGGCGCGCCCGAGGAGATCAGCCCGGTCCTGGCGGCCCTGCCGCTGGCCCAGCTCGGCTTTCACCTGGCCCGGCTGGCAGGCAAGCGCAGCTACAACTTCCCCAGCGAGCAGGCCAGGGACGAGCACTACGCCACCATCCACCGCGCCACCCTCGGAGAACCGGCATGACATCCAGGGAACCGCTCGCAGACATCGCCGCGGAAGCCAGGCGGGTTCTGGCCGGGTGCGCCGCACACGAAGTCAGCGCGAGGCTGATCGGCGGGCTGGCCGTGGCGCTGCACCAGCACACGGCGACGCCGGTGGAACTGCAGCGCTCGTACGCCGACATCGACATCGTGATCGGCCGCAAGGAGGGCCGCGGAGCGAAGGAGGCGATGTTCGAACTCGGGTACGTGCCGAACGACCGCTTCAACGCGCTGCGCGGCGACCGGCGGCTGCTCTTCTACGACACCGCGAACGGGCGGCAGCTCGACGTGTTCGTCGGCACCTTCGCCATGTGCCACACGCTGGACCTGTCCGGCCGGCTCGCCCTGCTGCCGGACACGCTGGGCATCGCCGACCTGGTGCTGACCAAGCTGCAGATCGTCGAGATCAACACCAAGGACCTGGTCGACGCGGCCCAGCTGCTGCGCAACCACCAGCTCGGCCGCGGCGGCGAAGCCGGCCGGGACGAGCTTTCGCTGGACCGGCTGTGCGCGGTCACCAGCGCTGACTGGGGCTGGTACACGACGCTGAGCGACAACCTGGCCAAGCTGGCCGCCTTCGCGCAGGATGCGCTGGCCGAGCCGGACCGGACGGCGGTCACCGGGCGGGCCCAGGCCATCCAGGCGGCCATCGACGAGCCGTCCAAGTCGCTGCGCTGGAAGGCGCGCGCCCGGATCGGACGTCACGCGCCCTGGTACGAACTCCCCGAGGAAGTGGAGGGAACCCGACATGGCTGACCGGAAGATCTACTTCGCCACCGATATCCACGGCTCGGAGGTGTGCCTGCGCAAGTTCCTGAATGCCGCGAAGTTCTACGGCTGCGACACCCTCATCATGGGCGGTGACATCACCGGCAAGATGATCGTCCCCATCGTGGACCGCGGTCAGGGCGTGTACACCGCCACCCTCTACGGGCGCAATCTGCAGGTCACCGGCGACGGCCTGGCGAAGCTGCGCAAGACGATCGCCGACGCCGGCTACTACGCCTACGAGACGACGCCCGAGGAGATGGAGCACTTCCGCGCCGATCCCGACGCGGTGACGGAGCTCTTCGGCAAGCTCATGCACGAGACCCTCGGTCGCTGGCTGGAGCTGACCGAGGAACGGCTGGCCGGCACGGGCATACGGTGCTTCTTCGCGCCGGGCAACGACGACCCGGCGTTCGTGGACGACATCTTGCGCACGTCGGCCGTGGCGGTCAACCCGGAGGAAACGGTGGTCGATCTCGGGGACGGGTTCACGATGATCAGCGTGGGCTACTCCAACAAGACGCCGTGGGACTCGCCGCGCGAGCTGCCCGAGGCCGAGCTCGCCGCGTATATAGCCGGACAGGCGGAGGCGGTCGGCGACACCGACCGGGTGATCTTCAACTTCCACGTGCCGCCGCACGACACCCCGATTGACCAGGCGGCCCTGCTGGACGCGGAGTTCCGCCCGATCATGAAGGGCGGCATGCCGGTGATCTCCGGCGTCGGCTCGACCGCGGTGCGGGACGCGCTGGCGAAGTACCAGCCGATGCTGAGCCTGCACGGTCACATCCACGAGTCACGCGGCGAGGCGAGGATCGGCCGGACGCTGGCCATCAACCCGGGCAGCGAATACTCCGAAGGGGTCCTGCGCGGCGCCATCATCACCTTGTCCCGCAAGAAGGGGGTGCGTGGCTATCAGCTCGTCGCTGGCTGATCCGGTGCCGACGCGGCCGGCGCTCACCGTCGCGGTCATAGGATCGGCCCGGCTCACGCCGCCGGATCCGCGGTGCGTGCTCGCCGAGCAGACCGGCGCGGCCATCGCCGCCGCAGGCTGGGCGGTGATGACCGGCGGCTACGGCGGCCTGATGGAGGTGGCCTCCCGCGCCGCGGCGCAGGCCGGGGGCACGGTCATCGGCCTGCCCATGCGCGGCTGGTCCGCGTTGACGCCCAACCGGTGGAACCACGAGCTGCGCTGGTCCGACACCTACCCGGAGCGGCTGGCCCACCTGCTGGCGGCCGACGCCATCGTCGTCCTGGACGGCGGGATCGGCACGCTGTCCGAGGCGACGGTCGCGTGGGCCGCGCTGCAGACCGAGCCGGCCGCCGCCGACCTGATATTCCTCGGGCCGGATTGGCCGCCGGTCCTACGCTCGATCACGGATCACCTCGTCATCGACGACCGCGACCTCGCGCACGTGACGGTCTGCGCAGACCCGCACCAGGTCATCGCCCACATCGCGAACAACCGGCCGGGGCGGCCGCGGGCGGCCGGACCGCGCGGTTAGCCAGCCGCGGAAGGAGCGCACCACAGCCATGCATGCCTCGCTCGGACTCACCGAAGCACAGCGGATCGCGGAGCTGGCGGTGGAGGACGCCAGCCGGCAGGCGCTGCAGATCTCGGTCGCGGTGGCCGATGAAGCTGGGGCGCTGCTCGCCTTCGCGCGCATGGACGGCGCGTCCCGGCTGTCGGCCCGTACGGCCGTGGCTAAAACGCAGACCGTCATCCTGACCGGCCAGGCGACACTCGACCTCGGCCGGGAGTGGCGGGAGGAGCTCGACGTGGAGCCCGAGCTGTTCTACGGGATGATCGCCCGGCCGGACGTCGTCCCGTTCGGCGGTGGCGTGCCGCTGCGTATCGACGGCCGGCTGGCCGGAGCGGTCGCCGTATCCGGCGCAACCAGCGTCCAGGATCACCAGATCGCCGCCCGCGCGGCATCGGCGACAGGCAGCCCGCCAAACAGCGGCTACTGACCTCAGTTCCGCCCGAAAATCGCAGATGGGAGGCTTAGGTGCGATCCCGATGACCGTGTAGAGCCCGAAAGGAATGCCATGAGCCAGCCGATCCCGCCGATCCGCCCGCGACCCCATTCGGGATCCGGCCAGCCCAGCCGGCCCGACGCTCCCGGTGCGTTCCGGCATATTCCTGCTCGAACTCGTGCCGGTGCCCGTTAGTGACATCGACCGGGCCAAGGCCTTCTACTCCCAACGGCTCGGCTTTCACGCAGACGTCGACGCAGCCGATCTACACTCACGTCGATGAAGTAGCCCGGTCATGCGGCGCATGTGCGTCTTGGCCGGCGCGGCGGGCAGGCCGAGCCGGACAGGCGAGCGTAAGCTGAGACAGGTGACCGCACAGCCGACGGAAGACTCCGCCGATCCGCTGGTGATCCTGAGGGAACTTCCCGAACGAGAGCGCGAGGAGTTCCTCCGCCAGTACCACCGAACGGTGGATGCTGCGCACGACCCAGCTGGTTACCAGCAGTTGCGCCGCCTTCTTCATGTCTGGAGCCTGACCGCGACCGCCGCCAGCCACCCGGGCTACTACGAGGAACTAGCAGCCGTATACGCGGGAACGGCCACTATCGTGCCGGTCACCGAGGCGATCCCGGACTGGGCAGAACGAGTCGCCGCCGTCAAGGACCGGCGGTGACCCACCGGGTCGAATTGAGCGGCCGTGCGCTGAACCAGATACAGGGCCTTCCGGGCCCAGCATTCGACAGCCTCATCCACGCCATGGCGGAAGTTATCGACTACCCCGACGACCCGGTCCGGACCTTTCCGGCCAGCGACCCTTACGTCAGGCGCGTAGAGTTCGGCGGCTCGGGCCTGATCACCTACTTAATAAATGATGCCGCCAGCGTAGTCATCATCCTGGACATCACCTGGGCTGGTTAGCAGCCTTTGTACCGAACGGGCCTGGCACGTGCTCCGCCTACGTGCTGAGTCCCCTCCTTTGCGGGACCGCGGGCGGCTCGGCGGGGTGATGCTAATCTAGATGCATGCGTATGTATCTAGCTGTTACCCGGCGGGATGGGTGCCCGCCGTGGCGGTAGCGGAGGCCCAGGCGCCGGTCCCGGGGGACCCGCGAGGCGAGGCCATGGTGGCGGAGCTGAAGTGGGTACACGACATGATCCGCCGGGATCTGCGGACGGTCCGGCAGATGGCAGCGGACGCGACCGCGGGCCGGGCGGCCGGGGAGATCCGGGCTGGCATCAGGTCGCTAGCGGCCAGCGGCCCGCTGTGGCAGCTGAAGGCCGGCTGCCTGCACTACTGCCGGTTCGTGCACTCTCATCATCACGCGGAATCGGTCCTGCTGTTTCCCGCGCTGCGACGGGCGAACCCGGCCCTGGACCCCGTGGTGGACAAGCTGGAAGCCGACCACGCCAGCGTCTCGGACCTGCTCGGCGAGGTCGAGACGGCAGCGCGGGAACTCAGCGGCGCGGAGGACCTCGCCGCCCGGGCCAGGCTCACCCAGGCGCTGCAGCAGCTGAGCGCGGACCTGCTCGCTCATCTGCAATACGAGGAAGACCACATCTCGGACACGCTCCGGACCTGGCCGGACTGGCCACACCGATGACCGGCACGCACGCAGCCGCAGGCCCGGAGCAGGCCGCGACCACCGCCGGAGAATACGCCTGCGCGCGGGCATGGGCCGCGCTGACGGCAGCACATACCCGGATAGCCGGGCAGCTGAGTAGCGCCCTGGCCCGGGCCTGCGATCTGAGCATCAACGACTTCGAGATCCTGCTGCGGCTCGATCACGCGCCTGCCCCGGGGCTGCGCCTGAGCGAACTGAACGCGGCGATCCCGCTGACCCAGCCCTCACTCAGCCGCGCCGTCGCCCGCCTCGCGCAACGCGGCTGGCTGTCGCGGGCCAGCGCCGCCGACGACCGGCGCGGCGTGCTGATCACCATCACCCCGGCCGGAAAGGACGTGCTGCGCAGCGCCGTACCGGTGCACGCGCAGACCATCCGCGAGTCCCTGCTGGACCCGCTCACTCACCGCGAGCAGGACCTGCTCGCCCGCGCCCTCAGCCGGGTCGCCGGACGCTGACCCGGACCTGAACTCCAGACGAGGAGCACGATCATGACGCAGCCCGTGAAGTTCGGACTCAACGTCGACCCCAACACTGGCGGCCTGCCCATCGCCGAGCGGATCACCGCCATCGCGGACGCCAGCGGCCTGGACCTGGTCGGCATCCAGGACCATCCCTACAACGATGGCTTCACCGACACCCTCGCCCTGATCACCTGGCTGGCCGCCAGGACCAGTCACGTGCACCTGTTCCCCAACGTCGCCAACCTGCCGCTGCGCCCTCCCGCCATGCTCGCCAAGCAGGCCGCCACCATCGACGTGCTCAGCGCAGGCCGCTTCGAGCTCGGCCTCGGCGCGGGAGCGTTCGCTGACGGAATCACCGGGATGGGCGGCCCCCGCCGCAGCGCCGGGCAGGCACGCGGCGCGCTCAGCGAGGCTATCGACATCATCCGCGCCAGCTGGGCCGGCGAACCCTACAGCTACCAGGGCTCCTACTACCAAGTACCAGGCGTCCGGCCGGGTCCCCGCCCCGCACACGACATCGGCCTGTGGCTCGGCGTCGTCGGGCCGCGCGCGGTCCAGCTCGTCGGCGCCAAAGCCGACGGCTGGTCGGTGTCCGCGCCCTACGTGCCACCAGACCGGCTGCCCGAACTCAACCAGATCATCACCAGCGCCGCCCGCGACGCTGGCCGTGACCCGGCCGCGATCACCCGCCTGTACAACGTCATGGGCCTGATCACCCCGCAGGACCGGGACGCATTCAACGGACCCGTCGAACGCTG
>WNGJ01000016.1_pt1 | contig 129616 bp, 212 predicted proteins | sample 5400611 | NCBI WGS metagenome assembly WNGJ01 (sample SAMN13153375, study PRJNA577476) | soil metagenome | isolation source: 40 cm soil or saprolite under Garry oak tree replicate 1 | place: USA:California | collected 2016-06-15 | reverse complement strand
GCGGAGGCGTATTTGAATTTGCTTATGCGAATCAAGAGTGAGATTCCTCTTGATCCTGTCTATTTTTGGCAGCATGAGATAAGAAATGCCCAAGAATTTCTCGCCCAAGCCCGTGCGGAACTGGAGAAGATGAAATGAAATTATTCGGACAGCTTGTGAGAACAGCGGTAAACGTGGTCCTCTTGCCAGTTGCCGTTATAAAAGACATCGGCACACTTGGCGGAGTTTGCACCAGGGGCAATTTCAAGCCTTACACAGCGGAGCAACTCAAGAAAATCAAGGAAGAGGCGAAAGAATGAGCCGCATCTACGACCAAGCAGAAGTGGATGCCCTAATAGCGGCAGCGGAGGAAGCAGTTATCAAAGCTGCGTCAGATGAAGTAGTGAGACGCTTCTGTGGTACTGAGAGAACGGCTGCTGCGGTTCTTGGTGAGACGCATGACGCGATTTGGAATCTACTAAAGACAAGTGGGCAAGGAATTTTGGTCCGGCACGATGCGGAATTGAGAGAGCGAGTGCTGGAGGAAGTGGCGAAGCATATATGCGATTTTAGCGACGAATACTGGACAGTGAGATGCTCTTGCGGATGGTCTTCTGATCAGTGCAATGAGCGAGAATATACTTCAAGGTTTGCAGAACACATTCGTACTCTGAAAGAATCCAGATGACTCCAGAACGAAAACAAGAAATCATCGAAGATGCGGTCTGCGAAGCGGTACAGGACGAAGAGAAGGTCGAACCACCTGTGCTCAGTAAGTTCTTCGCTTCCGAATCACTGGCCCGTGCTGTAATTGACTGCCGGGAAATTATTTCTGTCTGCATGTATCCAGTGATTATGAAGGCGGTGTTTGGAAACAACCTCTCATTGCTGGCTTTCGGATGTGAGCATCCTTCACGAAGAAAGAGGACTCCTGTGGACGTTCAAAAGATGGTTGATGCCTGGGTTCCGCTTGTGAAAAAACTGGCGACCGCTCACGACATCGACGAGAAAGATGCAGCGTCTTCGCAATTGGATGAATTACTGCTGCCGATCATTGCGGCTCCCGTGGCACAAATTCGGGAGTTCTATCGCAATCTGGCCAAGCAGCTTAAATCGGACCCAGATATTCCTTGGGCCGTTTGGCGGCTATGGGAATTTTGGGGTACGACTGTTCTGGACAGAATCGACAAGGAAGAAGTGGCCGGATTAAAGACTGAGATTGCAAAACGAATTGCGGAACGAGCAGAAGCCGCCATCCCACGAGAAGACTGGGTGACCTCTATGATTGGTGCATTGCAATGGCGCTCGCCAGAAAAACTTCAGGAGATTGAGACCGCGTTGGAGGCTGGGGTGAAACCGAAAGTACGTGGCAAAGAAAGTTGCTTGTTTCTGTCAGTAGGAGAGGTGGAAGTACTGTTGTGAGAGTTAAAAGTAGAGGTGACGATATGAGCCTAGCCGCTTGGATTCGTAATTTGACTTGGAAGTGCCATGTTTGTGGAGCGGAGCGCCTGGATGAAAAGATTAGTGTGCATAGGAAGATAGAAACCTTGAACGGAATAAAGATACAGTCTAATATCAGATTTTGCAATGACAGAAGAGAGTGCATAGATGGGGCGTCAAGCGTGAATTTCTTCAAGAAGGATTGAGCTTAGGGAGCAGCTATGTATTTGGCAATGCTACTATTCGTTCCTTTGTTGATAGCGGCAGTGAATCTGTTCTTGTTTCGTCGAAAAGTAACGATTGAAGAATTTAGTCTTCAAGTTGGAGTAGTGGTGGCGATTGTAGCCGCCGGGGCAGCCATTGCGATGACTACTTCTACTAGCGATACCGAAGTTTGGTCTGGGCGGATTTCCAACAAAGCTAGAGAGAAAGTGAGCTGTTCACATTCTTATCCGTGTCACCCACACCAATGTAATTGCGGTAAGAATGGATGCGATACTTGCTGGGATACGTGCTACGAGCATTCCTACGATATCGATTGGGCTTACTACACGACGGAAGATGGACGTGGCACTGTAGCTAGGCTAGACAGCCAAGGACTTGGTGAGCCCTCTCGGTGGGATGCTGTTTATGTCGGAGAGCCTACGGCATCACGACATAGTTACGAAAACTATATTAAAGCATCACCAGACTCTGTACTGAGGAGAACGAGTGCTCCTAAGAAATTTGTTGGAAAAGTACCAGCGTACCCAGCTAAGTTGTATGACTATTATCGGTTGGATAGATTTGTAGCAACTGGCTTTGTAGCATCAGATGCTAGGGAGTGGAACTATCTTTTGGCGGACTTAAATGCAGAAGAGGGAGCAAAGAAACAGATTAACGTTATCTTTGTAGCGGCCAAGACAGAGGATCCTGATTTTGAGTTTGCCTTGGAGGATGCTTGGATTGGTGGGAAGAAGAATGATTTGGTTGTGATCGTTGGAGCCCCTGACTACCCAAAGATTGCATGGTTGCGGGTGATGACGTGGTCTCTTTCCACGGATCTGAAGGTGAAGTTGAGAGATGAGATTTTGAATATTGGTCAGATGGACAGACGGGATGAGATAATAAAAGTAACACGCGATCTGATAGAGCGATATTGGATCCGCCGACACATGAAAGATTTCAAATGGCTGTTGGCTTCCTATCAGCCAAGCACAGATGTTACGATCCTACTTTTTTTGCTTGGAACAGGGCTTTGCGTCGGAGCTTGTTTTATCGTCGACGAGAACGACGAGAATCCGGACAAAGATGGGCTCTAGGAGGAGATTATGGATCAGAAATTGAGAATTGCAGTAGCGGTAGTGGTAGTGGTTCTTTTTGCAGTGCTGGTGTTTTTTGGTTATCAGGGTTTCATCAATGACGCCAATCGTTATGAGAACCAGGTGAAAGCGAAGTATACGGACAATAAGAACGTCTACGACAACGGTTGGAAGCAGGTGAAAGAAATAGCCCAGGTGCCAGATATGTATGCGGATCGTGTTCGGCAGGTCACGCAAGATGCGATCTCAGGGCGGTATGGAGATAATGGTGCTAGGCAGATTTTTCTGGCGGTGCAGGAATCCAATCCACAGATAGATCCGAAACTTTATTTTCAGATTCAGCAAGCGATAGAGATTTTTCGGGGTAGGTTTCAGCAGAATCAGACGGAGTTAGTGGCAGTCAAGCAGGGTTACTCAAATTATCTGACAGCAACGTATGCGGGGCGTTTGTTCAACACGTTTGGACACTATCCGCGGATCAATATGAATGAGTATGACATTGTAACATCGACTAAGACAGAGGCTGACTTTGGTACGAAGAGGGCAGATGAATTGAAGTTGAGATGAGGTGGTATTCTGAAAGGGAGAATGACTATGGATCAACAGACTGTGGTACAGAGTGAGCTTGGCAAACCACAAGTTACACTCCTGAAACATGATATCAATACGTTTCGCGATTTTTATTTCGATGGGGAAGAAGTGCTGGTGATCCGGGAAATTACGATCAGTCCAAATGGTGTCGATGCTTATGTCAAGCAATTCCGCTTGAAGAAGCCGGAGTATATCAAGCTGGCGGAGATTGTTGCTTCCCTAGTCCGAGAAACACGTGCGCATATTGCCGTGGCAGGAGAATAAAAATGCGCCGCTTGCATACGAAGATCGAGCATCCTGACTGGATGGGGAACGTCAATGCGGAAATGACGTTTAGGCTCTACCGGGAGGGCAAGCTCCCAAAGAGAATTGAAGGCTGGATGTTAGTGACATCTTGCAGGCATGCACTCCGGTGCATCTATGGCAGCGATCTGAAAGCGGCCTGGCTCCTGCTGTTGGAAGCCATTCACGATGTATTTACATGGAGGATCAGGGTACCGTTCACCTCTGCATTCTACAATATTGCATTTACAGTGGCACAAATTGAGACGCGCATTGAGACAATGGAACTGGAAATGAATCACAGGCTTCCGGTGTGGGGACGGTATGAGTCTCCAGAGCCAGTGCGGTGCGAAAGCTGTGGATGGGGTGGGATGCGGCGTTGGACGATCCATACTTACAAAGGCCAGGAAGATGATGGTTTGGAATCAGCAGATGAATGTCCGTGTTGTGGAGATGAAATTTGATTGGAGGATACTATGAGTGAGCTAGCGGTTTTAGATCGAACGGGTGATACTAGAATTCAATGGGATAAATTAAACAATGATGAAACAGAAGAGGCTCGCCAGAGATTTAATGAATTCAGAGCAAAAGGTTTTGCTTCATTTAAAGTGGACTCAAGTGGGTTGAAGGGTGAGCAGATTGATGAATTCGATGCATCGGCAGAGAGAATAATTTTAGTGCCACAAATGGTTGGCGGGTGAGAATATGCACTTCAAACTGAACACGATTTTCAGGAGGAAAAGTATGTGCTTGCAAAGTATCACAACAAAATTCGACAAACCGTCGAGCGTAATCCTTAGCGGCTGGAAACATTTTAGCGGCACAAAGCAATCGCCCATGTTTCAACATTTTGGCTTAGATAAAGATATGACTGTTCCTCTCGACAGATGGTTGAGAGCACAAGGCAGTTTCATTGACGACAATCGTTCTGGGTACGAAGTGGGATTTCACATCTACGAAAACGAAAAAGAGTTTAAAGACGATAAAACCTTGCGCCGTGTATATTACAGAAACGTACATACTCGTGGAACAGACTCGAATGTGACTACCATTGTGGCGCGCGAGATGTATGTGCCGTCCGATCCTGAAGCATGGCCACCGAGGGTGTGATGGACACAACGAATTCCGCTACGAATAATTTTTGCCAACAGCAAACCATCTTTTCTGTGGGGACGATGGTCAACTTCTACGGAATGGTAACTTCCAATTACTATGGAACGGTGGGGGTTACTACTGTTATGCCGTTGTATGAGTGGCAAGTATTCAACACAGGTAGTTCGGCTCAAGTCTTTCCTACTTTGACTGTTGCTTCGAATGGTGGGATCTCTGATTTCTGCTCACAACTTACCTTTACTCCAGAGGAACTGGCTGAATTGGAGCGTAGGCAGAAGGAAGATGAAGATCGTCGTAAAATCACCAAAGAGAGGGCTCGTCAGCTTCTTTGTTCGATTCTCAATGAAAAGCAGAACGAACAGTTTTCGAAAGATGGCACGTTTGAGCTAGAAGTTAATGGACGTACTTACAGAATTCGTTCTGGGAGAAAAGTTGAAAGATTGGACCATACCAAGAAATCAGAAGTGTTGTTCTGTATCCATCCAGACTTGTGTCATGAGCTGGTCGAGGAAGATGTTGCGATTAGTCAGAAACTTTTATTGGAAGCGAATGAAGCTGAATTCCTTCGGCTTGCGAATAGGTGGGCAGCATGAAATTATTTGGGCAACTTGTGCGAACAGTTGTAAATGTGGTTCTCTTGCCGGTGGCTATTGTAAAAGACATTGGCACGCCTGGCGGCGTCTGCACAAAGGGTGAGTTTGAGCCTTATACCGTTGAGCAACTTAAGAAGATCAAGGAAGAGGCGGGAGAATGAGCTTAGAATCCAAGCCGCCAGAGACGGTATTGGAGTTGGCTGACAGAATCTTGTCTATTATTCTAGATGAGAAAGCGGACCTCGATCCGTCGAGGTATGGGCGCGGAGGCGTATTTGAATTTGCTTATGCGAATCAAGAGTGAGATTCCTCTTGATCCTGTCTATTTTTGGCAGCATGAGATAAGAAATGCCCAAGAATTTCTCGCCCAAGCCCGTGCGGAACTGGAGAAGATGAAATGAAGCTACATATTACATTTTTGAATGGAGAGTCTCTGGTGTTGGAAGTTGACGAGTGTTCGGATCAGGTTGGTTTTTTCCATTGGGGTGGAAAAGAGATCATAGATCAGGCAAAAAGATATGGGTACGTTGCCGCCAGAAATGGCGTGGCGTTAGCTCTGAATGGTGAGGCTGGGTCTGGGATTGCCTGTTATCCACTGAAGTCTATCAAAAGATTAAAATTGGAGAAATTAGCATGAGTCGTGTCTACGAGCAGTCTGAGGTGGATGCCCTAGTGGCGGCAGCGGAGGAAGCTGGCTATAGAGCTTGTGTTGCTGATGTTAAAAAAGAGAACTCAGAGCTTGATCTCTTCTTGTATCAGGGACTTGCAACTTATAAAGGTGTGCTGGCCCGGCATGATGCGGAGATAAAAGAGCAATTCTCAAAAGGATGTGCGCGTTTCCATGAAGAAGGTCGAGAGTGTGCCACCTGCGGGCGAGAAGATTTGATCGTCCATGACGCGAAGATAAGAGAGCGCGTTTTGGAGGAAGCAGTGCAAGATGTAGAATGTGAGAAGGTGATCCTTCAAGCTGAGATTGCCATGGTGCGTCAGCAATGTGCAGATTTGGAAACTACATTTGAGTTGTTTCGTCAAGCGGACATGCGCGGAATCAAGATGTGGCGGCAAGCAACTGGGCGGGATATGGAATGGCCTGACCGTGGTAAAATGATTTTCTGGCTGTTGGAGAGGTTGGATGCACAGGACAAGGAGAGAGCGTTGTTTGAAGACAAAGAAAAGGAGTGATGATGAGTACGAAAAGTAGAGGCGTTTCTTGTTATGACAAAGCAGGGGAAAATGAGCCACTCTTCGTCCTTCGAGCGCAAGATCAATTGGCAGATCTGGTGGTTCGCTATTGGGCGGATTTGGCTCAGAGGGCTGGTGTAAGGCAAGAGCTTTTGTCGGAAGCTAGAAAAGTCGCAGATGAAATGCAGCAATGGCCTGCTCGGAAAATTCCAGATTGACTTTGGATTATTAGAAGAGTTGAACTTTGAGTAAAACCAAGACATATGAGAGTGTCAACAGCAGAGAGTGAGTCAGAGGACGCGATAGTTTCATTGGTTGTGAACGAATCACATCAGCAGAAAGTTTCAATACTACAGAATGAACTATTGCCCCTAGATAGTAGTATGATAGTTGATTGAGTCAAACCATAAGTTAGTAGCAATTCCAGGGAACGAATCAAAAAGGAAGATTGGCACATGCACACTGAATGAGCCAGGCATTGAGCGAGTGTCAAATGAAGTGATCGAACCATTATCGAAGAGTGCATCATGAAGCATGAGTGAGCCAAGGAAGAAGAGGGTTTCACCTTCAATGAGCGAGCTAAGAAAGAAGAGAGTTTCAAATATCGCGAGTGAGCCACGGAAGAAGAGAGTTTCACGTTACATGAGCGAGTCAGCATGGGCGAAAGTATCAAAATCGAAGAACGAGACAATGAATATGAGAGTTTCATCCACCACGAGTGAGCCACTGCAACTGAGAGTAACAAGCAGTAAGAGTGAACTATCATGAAGGAGAGTGACAAGATCCGGGAGTGAATCATTGACCTCGATAGTAACGCGACCGTTGAGTGAATCATTTTTTCCTTGACTAAATATGGGGAAACCCTTATACTTATTTTGCGTATCGTTTCGTTGGCAGATTTCAAAAAGGAGCGCCAAATGAGTACTACAATTCTATCTCCGATCGTTAAGCTTAGCAAGGATTTGGCCAAGGCAGCAAAGATGTTGTCGTAAGACGAAGCGCGGTTTCTTGTAGACAGTTATTATCAGCTACAGGAAATCAGAAAGGCTACCACGAATCAAATTGCTTCGATCGAGAAAGCAGCAGAGGCAAAGCCAGAAAAGGAAAGAGAGCCAGTGGAAGTCATCGTCTGGTTGCAGGAACAGACACTTAGTACAGAAACACAGATTAAGAAGGCGTTGGAGAATTATGCTAGCAATCACAGGGAAGGTCGTTGGGCGATGAGCATTTACGGCATCGGTCCGGTCATAGCGGCTGGATTGTCGGCGCATGTGGATATCAGGAAAGCGAGGACAGCGGGGGCAGTTTGGAGGTTTGGCGGCATTGCAGGAGATGAAATCTGGCAGGGTAGGGACAAGACGAGGGAACAGATAGCTGTTTTCAGAAAAGAGTATTCTCCGTGGGATGCTTTCCTCATGACTTGTACGGCAAACAACAAGAAACCATTTCGTGTTCTACAGCAGGCTGGAATTACTCTTTCGGTCCCGGACCGGGATATGGTTTTGGAGACGGTAGTGGCTTTGGGTGGTACGGCAGATACAACTATGCTCTACGAAGACAATATTGTAGAGGCCTCTGGTTTACCGAAGGCACATGTTTATGCGACTTTGCTTCCTGAAGTCGAATTGGATTGGAAAGCAATTTCACAGGTGATTTCTAAGCGGCCTTTCAATGCAGACTTGAAGGTGCTGTTTTGGAAGATCGGGCAGTCGTTTCTTAAATTCTCCGGGCAGGAAGAGTGCTACTACGGGCGGCTGCTAAAAGAGAGATGGGAATTGGAGAAGCAGAGAAATGAGCAGTTGCTGTTTAAAGATCAGGCGGTAGCTAAGTTGCAGAAGTTTAATATCGGCAAGAGCACAGACGCCTACAAAGCTTACTCCATCGGGAAATTGCCTCCAGCGCATATTTTGCAGCGTTCCTGCCGATATGCGACGAAGATATTTTTGGCGCATTGGCACCACGTGGCATGGGAGTCGGAGTTTGGACAGCCTCCGGTAAAGCCTTATGTGTTTGACCATCTGCCGGGACATACAGGTTATATAGCACCACCGAATTGGCCGTGTGAATAACCATGACAGCCGATAGTTTCATAGTGTGGGAGTGAATCAATTCAGGCGAGGGTTTCAAAGCTGTTGAATGAATCATGGTAGCGGATAGTTTCATAGGTTGGGAGTGAACCAATGTGACGGATAGTTTTAGTGGTTGTGGGTGAATCAAAGCGTATGAGAGTGACATGACCTATGAGTGAACCAACCAGACAGATAGCAGCACGGCGTCAGAATGAACCATTGGCGTGGAGAGTTTCACGATCACAGATTGAGCCAAGGAGTAAGAGAGTTTCAAAACGGTGGAGTGAATCAATCGGGCAGATAGCAGCATGACGTCAGAATGAATCCAGGTGTCAGAAAGTTTCAGTCGGACAGAATGAACCAAGGAGTATGGTAGTTTCAAAGAAGCGGAGTGAATTATTTCATCTGATAGTAGCAAGGAGTGAGAGTGAGCCAGTGATACATGAAAGCATCACAATGAGCGAGCGAGTCAAGCAGAAGGAGAGTTCCAAATACGGGGAGCGAGCCAAGTGCGAGGAGAGAGTCAAGAATCCGGAGCGAATCATCAGGTGTGAGAGTCTCAAGGTATATGAATGAATAACATTAACGGAAAGTTTCAAGATGTCTGAGTGAATCAGATAACCAGATAGCTTCAGAATACGAGAATGAATCAAGCACGAAGAAAGTTTTACTGGTACGGAATGAGCCATTAACGCTGAGAGTAGCACAGAATAGGAGCGAGCCAAAGGCACTGAGAGTGTCACCCTCGGGATCGAATTATTTTTAGGGATAGTAGCAAGGAATATGAATGAATCATGGGCAATGAGGGTTTCAAGAAAATGGAATGAATTAAGAAAGAAGAGAGTCTCAAGGTCCTTGAGTGAATCAGAGACGCTGAGAGTTTCAGACAGATTGAATGAGCCAAAAGAGGAGATGGTAGCAGACTGGAAGAGTGAATCAATACGAAAGATAGTTTCAAAGAGGCAGAATGAATCAAGAGAAGGAGAAAGTAGAATGGCATTGGTTGGAATAGGGAGCGAGGTAGCGTTTTCAAAAGAAACAACAAGTGGCAGAAAATCCTTGACAGACGAACGCTTGGCTACCATACTTCCCTCGTAAAGTCGAACAGAGCATGGAACTTCCTCCAAAGCAACTGGGATCGAGAGAGGCTTTTTCGATCCCAGTTTTTTGTATGGGTAGAACGTTAGCAAGCAAGGAGTAAGACAAAAGTACGCCTTTTTTCAAGAACGTCGATTCGGTTTACACGTTGTCGGAAGAAGGCGGCATGCGATGTGCGACTTACCGGATACGACTCCTCGTCCCTCGTCCCCTGCAAAAGTCATTGATGGACCAGCGAAGCAGTCGTGGACAGAATTTGGGAAAACGTCCAGTACTACCCCCCAGGAAGCCTTAAGTAAAGACCCGAGGAAAAATTCAGTGAACCCAAAGTTGGACACTCCCTAACACTCTGCTTGTTGGCACGCTGACTTGGAATATACAATTTTTTAAGAATCGGGAGCTAGAATGCTACACAGCAGAAGCAGAGAGGCGGGGATCAAGGGTGGGAAAAAAGTAGCAGAGATGTATGGGCAGGCTTTTTGTGAAGAGAGGGCTCAGAAGGGTGGGCAGGCGACGTTGGTGAGATACGGAAGACAATACTTCCGTGCAATTAGAAAGTTGAGAAAAAAGTAAAAAAGGAGTTTGGTTGTGATCATGTGGTCCAGTTGGGTGGGGGCCTTCATCTTTGTGATGGGTGTGATCTTTACAGCGGGTGGCATAGTTTACAGTACTAGAAGAGAATTGTCACAGTCGAAGTTGGAGATCAATCGCCTCCATGAAGAAAAAGCCTCTATTACGGAGTTGTTGCAGACCAAGTCGGACATCAATAGACTGGGAGCAAAGCAGAGGGATGAAGAGAGGGCGGCCTTGAGAAGGCACTTCAATATGTGTCTCATGCTGGTGGCAGTGGAGAAAGAGGAGGAGAAGAGGTTCAGAATTGCTGGGCAACTTAAGGAGGACTAAAATAAGGGGTTGGACGGGCAGAGACAGAAGAGGACGAGCGACCATGAAAAAGGGTGGAAGAAGAAGTGGGAAGGTGGGAGCTACAGCAGCTCCGTTTAAAAAGAAGAGGAGGCACACCCCTTTGCCCCAGCAGCAGAGGATTTTGATGAGGTACATTGCCGGTCAGAGGACAGGGAAGATTGCTAAAGCGGAGGGCCTCAATAGAAATACGGTGGCAGGTATTGTCCATGAGGCAGATCAGACAGAATATTTGGAGTTTATAAGGGAGCAGATCTTTGGTTTGGCACAGAAAGCAGTTAAGGGAGTAGATAGGAATCTGGTGGATGATGGTTGGTTGTCGTTGAAGTTCCTGGAGAGATTGGGAGCTTTCCCAGAGCAGAAGAAGTTGCCCATTCAGTTGGAGTTGAAGAGAGCAGATGATGGGGCAGAAATCAGTGTAGAGAAGAAGAAAGAAGAGGCAGTGATGGGCTGGATGGCGAAGTTAGCTCGGGTAGCGTATGAGAGGACTTTGGTGTATGAGCAGCCAATTCCAGAATTGGCTCCTGAATTCACTTTGGACCTAGAAGAGAAGAAGGTGAAAAAGTAGCACGGAGATACGAGAATGAGAAATACTTTTCCAGTCCCCCAAGGAGTGGCATCGTGGATGGAAGAATCACTTCGGCACCCACACCGGCAGGAAGATTTGCGGCCCTCTTTCGATCTATTATTATTCAGAGAGTTCGACCGATTCCCCCTACTCCAGATTATGGTGATATTGAAGAGAGAGTTGATCCATTCTTGGAAAAAGAACTTGTTATTGCGGATATAGAAGAGGCGACAGAAGAGCACAATTTGGAACGGGTTCAAGAATTGGAAGCTAAGCTGGTTCTAGTAAAAGCAATTGTGAACAGCAAAAAGCTTGGAAGTTCTACGGATGTGCAGACACCAGTGGGACGACTTGTGGCTTTTTTCCGGGCATTTGTTCTTTCGCCTAACTACGTTTCTGGCAGTGATGCTGGTTTGGAGCAGCTGCTGAATCCATTTATTGAAAAGGAGCGCTTGCTGACCAAACTCAAAGAGGCAGATCGGGCGCAGAATGCGGTGAGGCGGAGGCAGCTAGCGAGCGAACTGGTAAAAGCAGAAGCAAAGATTGCTGAGACATTAAAACATGACCTATAAGAAAGGTGAATCATGGGCAGGGGTAAAATTAGTCCAGCGGCAACGAATCCTCCAATTATTAGATGCGCCAGAAGGAGGTGCTCCCGGCCTTTGACGTGGGTGAATAAAAAAGGTGGTTGGATTCCAGTGGGGCGGTTTAAGACTCAAATTGGTTTTGGATATGCTTGTGAAAGTTGTAGAACAGTCTCTGCGGCAGTAGCAGCATTAGCAGCTCGGAACGAAGCTAAAAGAACCAGAGGAAGAGTGGAATTATGAAAGGTGTTTTACTAGCCGGTGGATTAGGTACCAGACTTCGCCCATTGACCTCGTGCGTCAACAAGCACATTTTGCCTGTGTATAATCAGCCGATGATCTTTTTTCCTCTTCATACCTTGGCGGAAGCTGGAATCAAAGATGTTTTGGTAGTGGTAGGCGGTCAGAGCACGGAAGAAATTATGAAGCTGTTGAAAGATGGGAGGGAGTTTGGTTTCAACAGATTGTATTATGTATATCAGGAGGGGGAGGGTGGAATAGCGGCAGCTTTATCGTTAGCGGAGGAGTTTGTAGATGGGAGCCAGATGTGCGTAATCTTGGGAGACAATATTCTAAGGGAGTCGATCTACCCGGCGGTACAAGATTTTGAGAGGCAGAGTAGGGAGGGAGCAGGCTTGTTTTTGACCAGAGTGCGAGATCCTCAGAATTACGGCTGTGTCCTTTATGATGGGGCAACAGCCAGAATAGTGGAGAAGCCAGATAGAATTTTGGTAAATTCCAGCACTCCAATAGTCATTGGCGTGTATCTGTATGACTCGACAGTATTTGAGAAGATCAGGCAGTGTAAGGTTTCTCCTAGAGGGGAGTTGGAGATCAGCGATGTGAACAATTTTTATTTGCAGGAGAAGAAATTCGAGCTTTACAGTGTGAGTGGTTTTTGGGGCGATGCAGGCTCGTCCATTGCGGGTTGGCTAGAGGTGAGTAAGCAAGTGGAGCAGTGGAGCGTGTTAGAGAAGAAGCAGAGCCTTTTTGCGGTGTGAATAGAAATGATAGATCGTTTTATAGCGTTGGAAGGAGCTAGGTACCTAAAATTCCCCATCTCTTTTAAGAAAATCGCTGTAGGAACGTTCCTGACGCGGGAAATGGGTCATTAAAAAGGCTTGGAACAGAGAAAATGATGTCTCAGAGAAGAACTATCGAAATAGAAGAGGAGAGATTAGAATGCAGAAACTGTTGATTACCGGTGCGAGTGGATTCGTCGGTAGTGCTTTCATCAGACAAGTGTTGGCAGAGAGAGAAGATTTTTCCTTGGTTGGGTTAGTGAGAAACAGTGACCAAAGAAATCTCCTGAGATTGACCACGGCAGATGTGGTGAAGAAGGCTTTGGAGACCGGAAGATTACGTTTGGTGTATGGAGATCTGTGTGGCGATATCAGTGGAATCTGTGAAGGGATCGATGTAGTGATAAATTTCGGTGCGAAAACCTTTGTCGACAGGAGTGTGAAGTCCCCGGTGCAGTTTATTCAGTCCAACGTAGTGGGCACTGGTAATCTGCTGGAAGAAGCCAGAAAAGATAAGGTGAAGAGATATATTCAGATAAGTACAGACGAAGTCTACGGGGCGACTCCTACAAGTGTAGACAGATATAGGGAAGATAGTCGTATCAATCCTACGAATCCCTACAGCGCTAGCAAAGCAGGGGGAGATGCGTTGGCGATCTGCTATGCTCACACATTTGGGCTGCATACGACCATTACGAGATGTGAGAATATCTTCGGTCCGTTTCAGGGAGCAGAGAAAGTGTTTCCGACCTTTGTTAGAAAAGCTCTGAATGGAGAGTTTCTTCCAGTTTATGGCGATGGGCAACATGTGAGACAGTGGATTTGGGTGGAAGACAAAGTGAGAGCGTTGCTACTGTTGCTCAGTAAAGATTACGAACCAGCGCAGATTTTTCACATAGCGGGCAATCAAGAGCTGAAGAACATAGAGCTGGCGGAGAAAATCCTCAAAGCGCTGAGCAGAGTTTCCAGTAACGGTTTTGTGTTGGGAGATTGGAAAGAGCATATTCAGTTTATAGATGAGTCTAGTTTGCGACCTGGCCACGATAGGCGTTACGCATTAGAGTGTGAGAAGTTGAAGGCATTGGGCTGGGAAGTGCAAGTGCCGTTAGACGAGGGAATAGAAAAAGCGGTGACTTGGTATTCTCAGAATAAGTGGTGGTGGTTCTGATGAGAATTTTCTCACAGGAACATAGAAAAAAACTTTCAGTGGCAGCTAAGCGGAGAGAAAAGTCGTCTAGCTATAAGGCTAAGCGTCGCAGAATTACAAAGAAGTGGTGGTCAGATCCTGAGTGGGCTGAGGAACAGCGCAAGAAGATTATAGCTTCTCTTACGCCAGAAATTGTTGCCATTGTTAAAGAAAAGAATACAGTTATCGGAAATGATCCAGCTGAAAGGAAGAGGCGTTCTCTCAGATTTAAGAGGTTATGGGCAAATAGAACTTGGGCGGCTAGAATGCGAAAGGCGTTAAAGGCAGCTTGGACTTCAGAAAGATGCGCTAAAAGAAAAGTTGACGTAAGAAAGCATTACCAAGATCACCCGGGTAGACGAAGAAAACTCTCTCGTAGTAGAAGAAAGTTGTTTTTGAATAAAGACTTTGCAGAAAGGCATGGCAGAAGATTAAAAGAAAGTCCAAATGCAGCAGAGAAGTCGATGATGAAGATTCTTAGGAAGCTGAAATTGAATTATAGATTTCAACAGAGTATGTTTGGCTACTTTCCAGATTTTCTCTTGCCGAAGTTGAAAGTAGTGATTGAGTGCGATGGAATTTATTGGCATTCTAAACTAAGCGTTCGTAGGAGAGATAGAAGAAAAGATAGAGCGTTCGAGAAAGCTGGCTATAAAGTTATTAGAATTAGTAGTGAAGAAGTAGTTAAGAATCCAGAGAAGGTTTTGCAGCAGTTGAAGGCGCTGTTGAAGAGGAAGACAACATGAAACTGATGTGGTCATTATGCTGTGCTACTTTGGTGGTGCCAGATGCCAGGAACAGGAAGATTCGGTGGTGTGAGTGTAAGAAGTCGGCTTGCTGGTGGAATGATGCGGATGCAGGTTTGTTCGTTGTCCATGCAGAGGAAGGGGCGCCAATTCCAGATGTGTTAGGACTGCATAACGGGCTTCTGACGATCCCTTATTTGCCTTCGTTTCAGATGGTCCAGAGAGGGCAGATAGAGAAGCTGTTAGAAGACACCCCGGATACTTACCTATTCAAGAGAGCGAATTCAGTCTTGATTAGATTCAAGCCTGGAATCTCGGGAGATACAAGATTTACGGGCAAAGAGGAGGTGGAGCAGCTGCAGAAGAAAGAAGCGGCAGAAGCAGAGGCACAGAGGCAGTTGATGGAAGAGTTGGGAGTGCAAGAGCTCCATAAGTTAGAATAAGATGAAGATTTACAGAGTGGTGGTGGGAATATGAAGGCAGAAGATGTTCTGGGTTTGCAGAGGCAGCAGGCGAGAAAGCTGCGAGAGTGTGCAGCGGCGTTAGAAAAGGAGAAAGAAAGCAGTTCGAGAATGCAGTGGCAGAGGCTCTTGACACAGCTGCAGATATCCTTTTGGATCAGCGAAGTTGCCCTACAGTTGGCGATGTTAAATGAGAAGAAGTCGGTTCCTTTTGGAATGTCGTTGTGGGAAAGGCTTTTTGGACATAAAGCAAATGACGGCTAGACAAAGGAGACTAGAATGGAGATCAATAGAAGAAGTTGGTTGAAGACGTTGCTAAGTGGTGCAGCAGTAGCAGCAGTGACTGGTAAAGCAGAAGAGCCGAAAGCAGAAGCAGTGGTGCCAATAGTTCCAGTGATCAAAGAGATTATGGTGAAGGAGAAGTTGACAGTGGGAGAAGTGGATGAAATCTTGGCTAGAAAAGGATTGGATCCAGTGACGAGAATGTCTCTTAAGAATGATCTTCTGGATCACGGTAGAATGGATTTGGGAGTGGTGGGGGAAACTTGGGCAGTGGGACCACCTTCGAGTTTCACTTCTCTGAATAGGGGTTTGCTTGGGCAGTATTACTATACGTTTTACAATAAGTGGTCAGCAGAGAAATTTATCGAAGAATTGAAAATTGGTAGGGACAAAGAAACGAACAAGTACGTTTTTCTGACTTGGCGGGGCTATCCGAGGGAGCGAATAAGGCTCTGGGCACCTGTGTTTGCTACTCTCCAAGAGGCGGAAGCTTATGGGAGAAGTTTGGAAATCAGGGAGTTAAAGTAGGCCTGGGACTTCTATGAGCACTGAGACCAAAGCACCACTTGTCTTAGGAGAACCGGCTATCGAAATGTTGGCTCTGGTAGTTTCCGCATTGCGCAAGAGTCACAATCCGGAGTCCCTGAAGAAAGATTTGCAGGATACGCGTGATATCTTGCATGCGCTTACGATCTCTAAGTATGGCATTATCACCTATGCCACGATTGAAGCGATTAAGCTCTTGCTAACGGAGACGCATCCGCTATCGCCACATAGAGAAGTGGAAGAGTAAGACGAATTAGATGCTCTTGCTGACAATAAATAACGGAACGGGGGATGCGGATTACTCGAACTATGCAGATGGGAGTTCTATTCAGATTGCAGATAGCATAAACGTTCCGAGTTTGCTAACGCTTAAGCTTACTAATACGGATAATAATTTCGTACCTCCCAAGCAGAGCGGTTATGTGACTTTGTATAGCACGAAGTACGACAGACCACTCTTCACCGGTTTCGTTACGAATGAGACTGAGAAATCCTTCCTTGGTTTATCCCAAAGAGTTTCACAGAGTCAGTTTCAGCACATGGAATTCAATTTGCAGGCGACCTCCGATGAATGGTTGCTCAACGTAAAGAGTGTGCCCTTCATCCCAGCTTTCGTCAACAGAACGATGGGGCAGATTCTGAGTCAGTTGGCGGATACGTTAGCCCCTGGATTTTTCGATACCAGCCTGGTGCAAGATGGAGACATAGTTCCGTATTTCCAGTATGACCCCTTGAAGAAGTGGTCGGATCTGGCCAAAGAGTTTGGAGATGCGGCGAGATACAGATACAAAGTAATCAACCGGCAGATTCAGTTTGCACCCTATGGAGATGCTCCACTGGGTATTGTTTATGATGATACCCAGCCAGACTCCAAGTTCGATCCCAGCGCCCTCAAGACGCAAGTGCTAACGGTTCCGCCGGTCAATGATGCTATAGTTATAGGAGATACAGAACCGCAGACGATGTGGGATGACTATTTTATAGGGGACGGATTCACAACGAACTTTGTGTTAAGGCATCAGATTTTCAATGGTTCGACGAATCTGTTGCTGCAAGATGATTGGACAGAAACAAGTTTCAGTTCCAGTTGGACAGTGGAAGATCCGACGGGGTTGTTCACATTGCAGGGGGGCCTCAATGCTTTCGGTGTGACGGGAACGTTGGGCAGTAGTTATGTGCTACTCAACAATGGCTTGGAACTCGGTGGGCATTTGAGTTTACAGCACGGATATTTCACGTTTACGGATTTGAATACGGGACTGATAGGAGCAGTTTTTGGTGGACAGCCGTTTGATCTCAGTGTCAGTGGAAATTGTATAGCAGCCTTTCAGCCCCTGTTAGCGTCGGGAGATACGTTGGTAGCTAGCCCTAGTGGAGCTACCAATTTGAGTTTGCAAGGGATTGTGCTGGGGCAGGTGGCAACTCCCATCCTGGCTAAGACCAAAACCAACCATCAGTATCTATTGACAACGCAGATAGATGCGAAAAGATTCACGAGATATAATCAGATTTACAGAACGTTGGATACGGTTTTGGGCAATGTCTATCTGCCGAGTCTGGGAGATATAACGTTCCGCATCTCGGATTACGATCAGACCTTCCCGTGGAATCCTCCTGTCGTCACTTCCGTAACAGTGACGGGTGTGACTCTGCCGTCCTTCGGGCAGTATGTGCTGTTGGATATGGCAGAAGCAAATCTGGCACTGAATTACACACTCTTGTCCAGGCCTCCGCAGGCATTGCTGCATGTGTCGAATCTGTTCGGTCCGACGGGAGCACAGTTGCCTCCCTTGCCCGGCACGTTGGGTCCAGACTATTATTACCAGATGGGATTCGGCATGTCCTTGGCTACGGCAACGACAACCGTAAACTCACAGGGAGACTCCGACTCATTGGTCTTCTACTCGGGTTATATTCCCTATACCAATGACATTCCGGGAGTTGGAGCGAGAATCGGGCTGACGAGTTGGCAGCCGGGGAAAGCGGTAGTGAGGGTGCAAGATCCGGTGAAGATAGCTCAGCAGGCGGTGATAGCGGGAGACGATGGAGTCAGAACGGCAATCTTCTCAGATTTGAAGCCGATCCCCAGAATCTCGGAAGAAGCAGAGTGGGCGGCGGTAGCACAGATAGCAGACAAGAGCTACACGCAGTATGATGGCTCATACTCGGTGTTTGATTACTTCTGGGACTCAGCGCAAGATTATCCGAGTTCGGGTAGATATCTACGGGTGCATTCCCCACAGAGGAATATCTTGCAGCAGAACTTCTTTGTCAGACAGGTGACTACGAGAGTCATAGAAATGTTTCAGGAGATTCTGTCGTTTGAAGTTCAGTTTGGGCAGGACCTGTTTTTAGAGAAGTTGCTGAGGAGGTTCACACCGGCACCAGAAAACGTGTTGGAGCCCAACGACTCGGCCAAGCAGCCAACGTTGCAGCATATCAATGAAGTGGGGCTGAAGTATCTGCCGGATTTTGTCGATGCCAAGCTAACGAATATCACGGGTTCGTCAGTTGCGGTAGATTTGGGTGTAACCCCGGCACCCACGTGTGAAGTCAGAAAAGCGGATTGGGGTTGGGGGGTGCAGGATACGAACTTGATCGGCGTTTTCACGGCGCAGACGTTTTCACTGACGAGAGGTGCGCGGGATCAGATTTGGTACATGCGGCAGGTGGACAGTCCTCTAAATCTAACGGATAGTTTCGATCGGGCAGATGCCAATCCGATGGGTGGAAACTGGACCACGATAGCAGCTTGCCATGATCTTCGGATTGTTTCCAATCAGATCAAGGGGACGTTGCTAGGGGAGTGGAATGCGGCCTTCTGGAACCACGATACGTTTCAAAATGATCAGTACTCCCAGGTGAAGATAATCAACATAGAGAATATCGGCGGTGTATTTGATATGGCGGGTCCGGTTGTGAGGGCCAGTGCGACACATGCTGGTTATGCGGCGTTAGCAAATGGGCCGTTCGGAGCTTCTGCATCGGTAGAGATTTGGAGGATAGGGGATTTTGTTGGTACTCTGCTAGCTTCATTTTCGGCTACTATAAACTCGGGAGATACGCTTCGTTTGGAAGTAGCGGGCTCAAAGTTGACAGCACTCGTGAATGGAGTGGTAGTTGGCACGGTAGCGGATGCTACTTATACTTGGGGTAGTGCAGGTGTAGTTATTTTGGAAAATGCTTTTTCCTTCGATGGGATTTTGGATGATTGGGCCGGTGGGAATCTCTCCCAGACGATAAAGACTTCTAGATTCACTAGAGCGTTGAGAGTGCAGTATCCTTTGGTACCGACAGCCCCTGGACTTTCAGCAGTGGATGAGTCAGATTCTACAAATCCGATTATTGAGTTGGCTTTCTCGGGAGACATAGGAAACATCCGTGGGATTGAGATCCGGGATTTTGACAACGTCACGGTGCTGAAGCAGAGTACGGTTATCTCACCGGCAGATTTGAACTTTACGTACAACAATCAGTTTGGGTTGACGACCATAGTCCTCTATGCCTACTTTTTCAATCTGATGTGGGAGTACTCGCCCCCGTTGGTTATTACGTTCAACATTGGCAATCCTCTGAGTGGCATTGAGCAAGCGGGTCCGAATCTATTAGTCAATCCCAGCTTTGAAGTAGAATCGTTAGCCTATGCAACGGGCTTAGCATTTGGAACGGGGCAGTTGGTAGCAGATGCTTGGGCGGTGTCGGGTAGTTATACGTTAGCAGCTTCGGGGAGCACACAGTTCAAGTTGGAAGTGGAAACGAACGGCACTCCAAGAACGGGTCAGAGAAATGCGCATATTCAGCTGATCACCGGAGCTTCGATAGCGACGACCCAAACGGCATCAGCAGTGATAGCCTCCCCTTTTCTTACAGACGGGAAGAAGTGTTTTCCAGTGAGAGGAGACGATTACTACTACTTCGGCGGCTATGCAAGATGGGACGGTACAGCTCTGCCGGCGGGTGTGACCGGGAGTGTGTATTTCAGAGTGCTGTTCTATGACACGACGGGCGCGTTTGTATCCTCTGTGAACTCATCGGCATTGTCAGTAGCCAATGGTGCATATCAGCTGTTAGATATATCTACGAATGTGCCTACGACAGCAGCTTACATGCAGTATGAATGCCGAGCATCAGTAACAGCGGGTGGTTCCACATTCAGTACCGGTGGGACGAATTACATGGATGCTAGATTTGACGATGCGTTTGTGTTTAAAGCAATAAGGAGTTCGCACGCCAGTTACAGACCTCTGTCAAATCCTCTGACAGCAAAGGATGATGGTTCTAGTACGGAAATTGATATAGCTTCCTTTACGATGAGAGCTGGGAATACAGATGTGGTTTTGAACAGTGGAACGATAACATCTTTAGCCTATGCCAGCACTTTTTATGTCTATTATGATGATCCAGCTTTCGTTGGTGGCACGGTTACGTACAATGCTACGGCGACAAAAGAATTGGCCTTGTTTGGAGAGAGCAGGTATTTCGTTGGCTCAATTTTAACTCCGATTTCTGGTGGGATTTCTACGGTTGGAAATAATGATGGTGGTAGTGGAGTGCAAAACGGTATGCTAAATATCCTTTGGATGACTCCGACTCCTGATACGGGGGCAAGTGGCACTTGTGTGATTACAGATAAAAGTAACGCTTTTGATGGAGATAACACTACCTTTGCAAAAATAACTGGAACAGGAGATGGCGGCACTAGTGTGGCCAATTTTAACGGCATTGGTCCTAGCGGGCTGACTAGAAGATATAGTAGTTTGAAAGTACGGGTTCTTTGGTCTATGCCGTCCAACACGGTTGCCGGCGGCACAGTCTGTGGTGGCTTTACATTGTTCGTGGGAGGTACTCCTCCCTCTTTTACCTATACGCTAGCAACGTTTGCAGTGGGTACGACGTATCCTTTGACCATCTCAGAAGTAGATATTCCGAACCCCAGTGTTAGCCCAGCTTCCATAGAACTGACGACGATATTTCTCAACGCCACAAATACCTCTGGTAGTGCAGAGTTAAGAATATATGAAATGTGGTTGGAAGCGGTGGAGTAGATTGGGAGAATCAAAATGGTAAATGGAAGTAAGAATTTGATGTCACAGCATGGGAAAGAAGTTTCAGTGAGACATTCAATTAGTTTGACGAGAGACAATTTGCATGTGATAGAAATAAGGGCACATTGTGGGCAGATGTTGGAAGTGAGTAGGGTGACAATCGGTTCGGTGGATGGGGCTCGTGCTCACCCACCTACGAAAGAAGCGTTACAGCATACGTTAGACACTCACAGGCAGAGAGTGGCAGATGAAGCGAGTTGGAAAGAGACAGTTAGAGAAAATATACAGTGGATAAAATAATGAGAGTTGGTATCGTCACAACCAGTTGGACTCAGCACAGATGCGGCGTCGCAGAGTACACGAGGATGTTGATAGAGAACATGGCAGTGGTAGCTCCGGATATAGAAATGACTCCTATCTTCGGGCCTTATGATTTTCAGAATCTGTATCCGAGAGTGATGGCAGGGCAGTTTGATGTAATTCACTTCCAGTACGATTCGGGTTACGTAGGTATCTTTGGCTCAGGAGTGGCAACAAAGTTTCGAGCAGGCGGAGCTAAGATCACACTGACGTTGTGTGACCACCACGCTCAGAACAACAGACAGCTGTTCTCTTTCACAGCGGAGTTTGATCGAGTAATAGTTCATCAGCAGACTCCAGACGGTTTCGAGTTCGTGCCAATCGGAATTGATGTATTAGAGGACTCGACATGGAGTGAGAAGAATACTAGTATCGGATTAGGTGGTTTTCCTTTGGCTCAGAAGCGGACTTTAGAAGTAGCACAAGCAGCAGCTATTTTGGTTAAAGAAACGGAGCGGATCAAAGGTGTGGCTATGGTTTGCCCAGAGAGCCAGCATGTGAACACACATTATATTGGCCACCTAGTCAAACAAGCATTTCCCAGTGCGAACTACATTACGAGTTGGTTGCCTCAGAAAGAAGTGTCTAAGATTCTAGCAACGAATTTAGTGAACGTCTATCCGATGGCAGATGGCAAGAGTGGAATTTCGTCCTGCGTGAGAATGGGGATTGCTACGGGAAGTCACATGGTGCTTACGAAATCGTTAATGTTTGCAGATTTGTGGGAGAATGAAGGTTATAGAAATGAGATCGAGTGGATAGAACAGAACCCTACGCCAAGAACAATAGCGGATGGAGTTTTGAGAGTGATAGAAAATGGCAAGAGACCGAAGAAAATATTGGAAGAATTGACATGGAAGAATTCGGCAAAGAAGTATGCAGAGATGTACAGAAGTCTTGTGCCCAAGTCAGCAGTGGGAGTCTCAGTATGAGCTTTGCTATACAGACCAAGAAAAGATTGATTGCCGTAATCCAGCGAGAGGGTCTATCTTTAGAGCGGGAAAGGATGGCGGAATGGACAATAGCAAAGATTACTCCAGAAATTCTGAAGATTATAGCAGAAGAAGTGAGAATCCTAGATCGGCAGAGAGAGATAAAGAGGGAGAAGGCATGAAGAGGATAGCTATCGTAAGCAACTACGGAGAAGTTTGTGGGATGGCGGAGTATTCCAAGAACATGTTTGAGCAGCTGCAAGAAGCAAACTACGCAGTAGATGTGATACGGACTTGCCCACTCGGAGATCAGCATGATGTGGTGTTCATCAATTACCATCCGGCAGTGGTAAGTTTTACGCCGGATGATGTAAGGAGAATGCAAAGTCATGGAGCCAAAGTGGCTCTGATGGTGCAAGAGTCTCATGGGCAGCATCACGTAGCAGGGCCACAGGATGCGATGGATATAGTCGATGCAGTTACGGCTCACGAGCCTATGGAAATTACTCATTACGCAGGAAAGAAGGTGCCTTTCCACTACGTTCCACATGGGCTGCCGGAGGTAGAAGTAAAACCGTATGTAGCGGGAGACAAGCCAGTGTTCGGAACAGCTGGGTTTGCGTTTCCGAATAAGCATATGGAAGTAACGATCAAAGCGGCCTTAGCTACGCAGGGAAAAGCTTTGGTGATAGCTCCCCAGCACCCGGCTTACGATGCTCATGCTATGTATCAAGAATGGAACAGTTTGGGAGGAAGTAATCTTACTTTGGAGACCAGGTTTTTGGCCCAACAGCAAGTCGTAAAGATGTTGGCAGGGTGCACGGCGACGATCTACTTTGCCATAGAGCCGGAGGCCCCTGGACAGAGCGGCTCAAGCAGAATGATGGCGGCGGCAAGAAGGCCTCTGATCCTTCGGCATTGCCCAAAGACCAGAACGCTTCTTCAGTATGAAGATGAGCTTTATTTTGTAAATTCGGAAGATGAGGTGATGCAGTCAGCGGCTCAGATTTGGAAAGATGTGAAAGCAGATAGAGAAGTTAAAGTTCCTTATAGAATGCTAAAAGATTTAAGTTGGAAGGCGACGGGGAAGATGTACGTAGATCTTGTAGAAGAGCTCTGGCATAAGAAGGCCAAGGGGGCTTAAAATGCCAATCCCTTTCAGTAAAAGTATGCGGTTGTCGGATTTTGAGGAGTTGAAGACAGAGTTGACGTTTGTCGATAGAGTGTTGGCAATCCTGGAAGGGGGAGACAAGGCTCAGCATCCCTTGAGGAGATGGGAATATGCGATGGCGTTGAAGGCCTATCGCTATTGGTCGGAGAAGCCCACGGCAGTAACGTCGGTGGGGGATTTTGGGGCTACGAAAGTAGCGGATCATGGATGCTGCACGGGCTTGCTTTCTCCTATGATGTATTGGTTGGGCTGCGATGTAACGATGTATGAGATTTGGGCTTGGGGAAACCAGGAGGCTTTAGCGTTGCGGCAGATGGAGAAGATGAACGCCACGAAGCAGTTTGCGGGATCTTATAGAATGCTTCACAGTGGTTTGCCTGGCCTGATAGAGGAAGATCGGAACATGGACGTAGTTTTCTGTATTTCGACGTTGGAGCATATAGCAGAGTACGAGGCAGCGTTCCGGGATTTGTGTAGAAGTGTAGCTAGCTATGGAATGCTTTTCATAACGTCGGATTTTGCGGAGCATGAGCAAGACCATTACATCGCGAATAATGTGAGAGCCGGGAGGATGTTTAATCAGGCGGTGTACGCACGATTGCTGAGTTGGGGGATGGAAGAGGGTTTGGATTTAGTCGGTGGAAAGGCAGACTGGAGTTTTGATGAAGGTTGTAGATTAATTCCTTCACAAGATTCGGGTCCTAATGGCTATGGTTTTTGTTGTCTGGCGATGGAGAGGAAGACGAAGATAAGGTAGCTGGTGGAAGATATGATCTATTGTGTCGTAGTGAGAGATTTGAAAGCAGCTAAGCAGAAGTTGCTTTGTGTATTCAGTAATAGACTGAGTGCGGAGTTGTGGTTGGCGGGGGTTTCGATGGCTCAGTTGAGAGAAACTTGGGTAGTGTTGGCTTCAGATCAGAGTTCTTTTTGGCCTAAGAAAATAGTTCGTTGGATGTTTTCTACGAAGGAAGAGGCGGAAAAGTTTGTTAAGAGTATGAGAGTGGAAGAGAAGAAGACATACAAGTGGCTAAACTAGCAGAGAGGTGCCTATGGATATAAAGGCAGCAATGGAGCTACAGCGCCTAGGGGACCTCAAAGCTTCAAATGAAGCTCGACCAGATCTTAAGTTGCTGCGTTTGCACTATAAGCATGTAGCGGCAGCTGTGAAGGAGATTAAGAATGACGAAGATATCATTAAGCTGACTGAGAAAGCTAGGTTGGAGGGACAGCCGCCATCTATTGTGACACGGATTTATCATGGGTTAACGACCGCCCCAGAGAGAAGGACTACGGTGAGAACTTACCCGGATGGGCATTATGATGTACAGTGTGATCCTTTGGATTCTCCGACGTTGGTTCGTTTTTAGTTGGAGGAGTTGATGTTTACAAGTAAAGGCTATTTTATAGACAGTGTTGTAGAGCAGGTGTTGGAGGCTCTGGGAAGTTCTGGTGGAGCTGTGTTAGAGACAGATGGGGTTTTGAATGTGAAGCAATCCCTATTGAATCTCAAAAGTGGTTCCAACGTTACGCTTACACCAGATTCGAATGGTGGGGTTTCGATTGCAGCTGGTGGTGGTGGAAGCACGCCGCGTCTCGATCAGGTGCTAGATCCCACAGCGGACAAGACGTTTGATTTAACGACTTATTCTTTGGTGTTCCAAGGGGCTGTAGTTTCAGGTCTAAATGATCCAGCGGCTCATGTTCTTTCTGCAATTTCTCCTGGTTCGCAATTCAGTTTTAGTTCTACGGCCACTAGTTTGGCTCCATTTATCTCTCTAGGGGAGCTTAATGATTCAGCGCCAACTCTTCCTGTTAACGCCAATTTTGCTGGCGCTAATATTATGGTTTTGGATTCACGCGCATCTGGAAACCCTGCTGGCCTTGTTGCATTGCAAATCGACGCTGACATAACTGGTAATATAAACAGTTCTCAACTGGTTGGGATAAATTGTTTTGTTTGGCAGCAGGGCGGTGGAGTTATTGATACTGTTGTAGGAATGGAGGCTGGCATAGAGTTGGACAGCGGGACTGTTAGTGGAGATGTGGTGACTATTAAGGCTGCCACGCCTTTTAATTTTGTGGTTGTGGGCGGAAACGTAATTGGAATGCAGATTATGGATCAAAGTTTAATCCTGGGACCTGGTACGTCAACAGGAACCTATGGATTAAAAATAGAAGATCAAGTGACGGGAACACCTTGGGCCATCAAGACGGGTCTGGGTCTTGTGGAATTAGGAGGTCCTCTGGAAGTGCATGGGAATCTTGGTTTCTTCGCCGCGACGCCAGCAGCAAAGCAAACAGTTGCAGGAGCAAAACTTCCTGCTGATGCGGTGATAGCGAGCTTGCTGACTGCTCTTGCGGCTTATGGTTTGATTACGGATAGCACAACCTAATGAGTGAAGATAAAAAATATCTAGCCGTCATCGACTTGTCCAGAATCGAGCCGTACATGCTCGATTTTAGCAAGATCATACGTTTCGAATGTGAAAATGCCCATGTCGAAATCGACTTGGAGGCATTCAAGAAACTGCTTGGATTTGTCAAGAGCACGGACAGCACAATATGAGTGATTGTACGCATCGGTGGGCATCTGATCTCGCACGAGAGAAAGGCGTAACCTTGCCAGCGAGATTCTCGTTCCTAGAAGTTCATTTGGGTTCGGGAGAAAATGAGGAGATTTTCGATTTTGATATCTGTGTGGATTGCGGAAAGATTGTGCCGATGAAACAAGTTCGCATGGATAGTACAACCTAAGAGATGGTAGAAGAATATGAAGCTATCGGAGGAAAAGTTATTTGAGATGCACGGACGGTTACACATAGAAAACGTTCTGCTGATGGAAGAGATAGTGAAGCTGCAGTTGCAGATAGCAACCTTGAAGAAAGAGATTGACGTTAGAACAGATCATAAAGATGAAGCTAATGGGACGACGTAAAGTTTTTCAGTAACGGACTAGGGGAGAATGTATATGGCGCGACGTTTTGCAATTCCCGGAAACCAAGCAACGACAACGTCTTCTTTCAAGACGGCGTTGGTTCTAATAGCCTCGGCCACGACGCGGCCCAAGGTGTTTCACTTTGTTTTGTCTACGTTGGGAGCGGCGGCGGACGGTGTTTTGGAATGGATCATCCAGAGGTCCACGACCGTTGGCACGACGACGTCAGTGACTCCTAGAAACCTGGACTCGACGGATCCGAGTACGGCTGCAGCTACGGCTGGCTCCAACGCTACGTCGGAGCCCTCCTACACGTCGAACAGCTCGTTGTTCGACCAAGGCATTAACCAGAGGGCAACCTATACGTGGAACGCGTGGACAGAGGGAGCGCAGCTGGTTTGTGCTACGTCAGCTAACAATGGCATCGGCATTGCTGTGTTGTCCTCAGTAGCGCCGGCGTATTCGGGGCAGTCGAACGCACATATTCACTTTGAGGAGTAAGGCTGGGGGTGACTATGAAAGTAGAAAAGCCTTATCCTCATGGAAAGAGGGAGTTATCTTGGAAGGGATGGCTCCCTCTTCTGCTTTTTCTAATGATACTGTGCACACCGAAACGGGCTTACGGGAACTTTGTGTCGGCGGGCAGTGCCAGCTCAGCCTCAGCTCTGTCTACTTCCTGTGTTCCTAATAACAGCGGAGTGACGGTAGGAGATTTGGAAGTGATGGTCGCGTGGGGAAATATAGTGACCTATACGGGAATCTCCAGTACGAGGGTGAACCATTGGATTTCGGATAAAGTCGGCTTGGGCCTTGCTTATTGGCATGGGACAGCTACCTCTTCGGGGAGTGAGTCGATTACGGTAACGATTGCTTCGACCATCGGTACTCACCTTAGCTCGGTTTGCGCGGAGTATACACTCAATGTGTTGGATGCTGTAAACGCTCCTTCGAATAATGTTGCCTCGGTTACGACCACGGCTGCCGTAACGGATCTGGTAGTGGGTGCTTCGGATAATGGTACCCCGGCTGGCGCGGGAGTAGCCAGTCCATTTACCACGAGAGCTTTCGTGGATGATGGGGTGGGGCAGCATCGGCTAGTGCTAGCGGATGTGGGGGAAACATCGATCGGCACTTACACAGCCACGGCATCGGGTGTGTTTCCGGGCATTGTGTTAGCGGCTTTTAGGGCTAGCGCACCTCCTCCGATTGTGACGACACCGGTATTGGCGGGTCCATCGGCTTTGCCGGGTCCGAACGGACCTACGATTCAGTATCCGAACGGAAGTTTTGTGAATGGTAGGCTGCTGCTCAAGCTAGAAAGAAGTGGGTTAGTGAATACGTGCACGACATCGACACAGGTAGCTTCGACGGCTAATGTAATTGTGCAGATAGTGAACGGTGCCTTGCAGAGTAATTTGAGCCCTATTCCGACAGACTGCTTGAGTCAGTTTCAGCCCTACTTGGTGGAGTTGAGAGACGCTAAGAACATTCCGTTGTTTAGGAGCCATTGGTTTATAGCACCGGGTGGAGGAGTTGCATTGTCTCCTGGAGTGGGTTCATTTATAGCTTCTCCTACGGGACTGGCGAGTATCACGGGGAGTACGGCAGGGCAGACGATCAATTCCCCATTGTCCCTGTTAGTAAATTGGCCGGGTGGCTACCAGACAGCTAAGATTTCGACTGGGAGTATCTCTGGACTTGGGTATAAATCCGTGACAGTAACCTGGCCGAAACCGTTTCAGGATACGCTTTATACGGTGTTTTGTGATGTGCTGGCTTCGAGTGCTCCGGCGGGGTCCAACATGTCAGTATCTTCCGTGGACACGGAGACGATGGAAAACGTGTCAGTATCGGTTACGAATAACTCTAGCGGAACGTTATCGGGTACGGTAACGTGCAGGGGGAGGGAGCCGTAATGAGAAAATGGCTTTGGTTCTTATTCCTTATGACCTTCTCGCTCCCGATTCGAGCGACCACTTTGACGGGAACGATCAACTATCCGAACTCGACGGCCTTAACGGGTAGAATCTTTTTTACGTTGAGTCAGCAGGGAGCTCAGCTCACGACGGGTAGCTGTGGAGGTCCGGCGGTGTTGGTGCCGACGACGGCAGTGATCTTTTCCATTACAGCGGGTTCGATTCAAGGTGGGGCGGCGGTAGTTGGAAATGATTGCATAGCTCCAGCGCAGACGTATTATACGGTGGCAGTCTATGACGGACAGAATAATCGACTCTTTTCTCAGAATTGGATCATCACGGGTTCGACGATAGATATCGGTACGATCCTTCCTGTCATTGTCCCACAGGGGACGGTGGCGATTGGTTCGGCTTTCATTACTAATTTAGTAGTGTCGGGAACGTGCACGGGTTGCGCTCCAACAGGTACGGGCAGCGGCTCGGTTACGAATGTGGCTACGACAACTCCGTTGGGTGGGGGTCCGATTACCACGACGGGCACTTTGACGTGTACGACGTGTGTTGCGGCGACTTCTCCGGGTGCAGGAGTAGCTCATTTTGCCGGTTCTACTCAAACGGTTACCAGTAGTGCAGTAACTCCGTCGGACGCTACGGGCAATACGAGTGGAAGCGGAAACTTTTGTTTGGTTACGTCCTGTGTAATGACCACACCGAATATAGGAGCGGCAACTGGTACATCGTTGCTGGTTACTGGAATTATGGATGGAACAGCACCTGTGACAGTTACGACTTCAGCTTCCTGCACCCTCGGTACGACTTCTGGGTGCAATGCTACGGCTTACAAGCACGGCTATACGTTTAATGAGGATGCCACGGCTGGCGCAGCTATCACCTACACGTTGCCTACCGCTGCAGCGGGATTGCAGTATTGCGTAGCGAATGCCTACAACGGCAGCGCGGCAAATACGGGAACGTTAGAAATTCTAACGAGTGCTAGTGGGCAGTATATTATCTTTACGGATGGTACTCTTTCAGCGTCAGGAGGCTACGTGATTTCAGGTGGCGCGGCAGCAGATGGAGCCTGTGTGGTGGGCGTGGATTCCACGCACTGGTTTCTTTATATTCAGAGCGGAACATGGGTGAAACACTGATAAAAAAACTGATTATTATTTTGTGTTTGTTGTGTGCGCCCATGGCAAAGGCGCAGACAGTTATTTTTCTGACTTCCGGTACTACGTGGTCCGTACCAGCGGACTGGAATTCAGCTAACAATACAATCGAAGTCATCGGTGGCGGAGGAAATGGTGTTGGCCCAACGAGCTTCTTTCGCATTGGCGCTGGCGGGGGTGGTGGAGCCTATTCAAAATCAATCAATGTGACTTTGACTCCTAGTGCGACTGTGGGCATAGCCGTTGGCGGCGTCGCGGGAGACACTTACTTTTGCAATTCCACGAGCAATTGTGGCTCGATTGCTGGATCAGCCGTTGTTGCTGGAGCAAAAGGAGGTACTTCGGCTACGGTTGTCTCAAGTGATGGGGTACCGGGAACGGGTGGAGCTTCTGGCAGTGGCGTTTGTACTGGCGGCGGTTGCGTAAAGAATTCTGGTGGCAACGGGGGAGCGAATTTAGGTGGTGCACCGGCAGGCGCTTCTGGTGGTGGAGGGGCGGCAGGGCCGAACGGAGCGGGTGCCAACGGTGGCTCGGCAGGGAGTAATCAGGGTGGTGGTAGTGGTGGTGGTGGGAATGGCGGGGGATCAAATGGGGCAGCTTCGGGTGTCCCTTCCACGGGCAACGGCGGGGCCGGTGGTAACAACAGTTCTAGCACTGGCGGAGGAGCGACTTCGACTTCCGGCAATGGAAACAACGGAACGTCTGGCGGTGGTGGAAGCGGAGCGGCAAGCGGTCAGGGAGGCACGGGCGGCAACGGGATTGAATTCGATGCTTCCCATGGTTCAGGTGGTGGTGGGGGTGGTTCTGACTCTGTTGGAGGTCCTGGTGGGGCTGGTGGTCTTTATGGTGGGGGTGGAGGGGGCTCCTGCTATTCTGGTTGCACGGGACCGACAGGAGGAGCGGGGGCGGCTGGCCTGATCGTAGTCACTTACACCCAGGCGGTGGCGAACACAAATAAAATGCCGCCGCTCATGAATTGAGTAGTAGAAGTAGAAATTCAAAAAGGAGAAAAGACAATGGCTTTCAAAAGTGCAGAAGAATTGATGTCGGCTGGTTTTAATGGGAAATGGTATAGAGCAAGCAGTGAGTTCGAAAAAGAAGTGATTATCAATTCTATCGCGGGAGATAATCTCGTTCGTGGGTCGAAGGGGCTTCCAGCCTTGCGGCATTACGAAAAAGATGGGTACATTTTGGTAGCAGACGGACCACAGGCGGATGAGCATCCGAATGATAAGAAATCATTGGATGAGAAGGCTGGGGCAGCTTATGGCTGAGATGAGTTACGCAAAGAAAGCAGAAGGAATAGCAACAATCACGTTGCCCTATGGAGAAGTGCAGGAGCTGAAGACAGCAACGTGTGCACATTGCGACAGAATCGTGTATGTACAGGCGGGGACAGATGGGACGAATCCTCTGTCCCCTTCGATTGGCTTCAAGCAAGAGCCTCCAGCAGTCTGCCATATTTGCTGGTCTCTAGTTTGTGCAGACTGCCACAGAATTGGAATATGCAAGCCTCTGGAGCTTAGATTGCAGCAGATAGAAGATAGGGACAGATTTGCAAGGCAGGTAGGATTGGAGTAAAAATATGTCTGGATATAAGCCCTCGGCGACGACCCACTTTGTGAATAGTGAGTGGGAAGCGAAGCAGTTGATTCCAGCGTTGACGAAGCAGTTAGAGGCGGATGCTAAGAATGCAGCCTTGTTGTGCAATCTAGGCAACAGCTATTACACGACGGGAGAAACGGAAAGAGCAATCGAGCTGTTTCGAGAAGCTCATTTGTTAGCTCCAGACAATGCAGCAATTTGTTGCAATTTGGGGATAGCACTAGCGGATCATGTAAAGTTCGATGAGGCTTATGGATATGTAGAGAAAGCAAACAGGTTGGATCCGACAGATAGATATGCAGCCTCAGTTTACGCAGAATTCTTGCTGAGGAATGGACAGTGGGCGATGGGTTGGGATTTGTATGAGCGGTGTAGATTCTCTATCCCAGATTGTCCGTTGCCGAAATATACGGGAGGATCTTTGCAGGGAGCCAGGATTTTGGTTTTGCAGGAAGGTGGAAGTGGAGATGTGTTTATGGCCTTCCGGTTTTTTAAGAATCTGAGAGAGATGGCTCCGGATAAAATCACATTTGCGGTAGATAAGCAACTGCATTGTGTTTTTGAGAACCATCCGTGGGTCGATAACTTGATAGAGGCAGACGGAGTGAAGATTCTCTTGTCAGATTATGACTGCTACGTCTCGAGTTTCAGTTTGACACCGATCTTTGCTCACACACCAGATCGAGTGCCTTGGCCGGGTGCTTACCTCAAGGGAGAAGTAGATGTAAAGAGAATCGTCGGTAACAAGCTGAAAGTGGGCTTATGTTGGATGGCGGGAGAATGGGATGAGAACAGGCCCCACAGAACCCTTTCGGAAAAGAATCTGGATATGCTTTTGACAAATATTCTAATTCGAGAGAACGTCAAATGGTATAGCTTACAGAAAGATTGGCCCACTCCCTCGGGTATGGAGCAGTTGAACCTAGAAACGTGGGAGACGACAGCAGAAGAAATAGATGCTTTGGATCTGGTGATTTCGGTAGACACGGGTGTTATGCACCTGGCAGGAGCAATCGGGAAGCCAGTGTGGACTTTGCTGTCGAACAGCTGTTGGCGGTTCTTGAGAGAGGGAGAAGCTTGTGTTTGGTATCCGACGATGCGATTGTTTAGGAATCGGGAGAGGGGTTACGATCAAGCAGTAGAGAAGGTGGCAGAGGAACTTAGGAGATTGGTGTAGAAGGCAAGGCTAGGGGTCGGAGTTATTTTATGGCGCAGTATTCAGATTACTTTGACAGAGCGAATGCCACGACCTTGGGATCGAACTGGCAGAAAATTGGGCCTTCTGGAGGGGCAGCGGATGGTGATATTTTTAGTAATAAGTGCGCTTTGGCCTCAAATGGCCAGATTGATGCTCAGTGGTCACCTAGTGGTTCGATTGCTAACCAATATTCACAAGCTACTATTCTTTCAATCAGTCTTACGAATTATCTTCTTGTTGGTGTTAGGACTAGTGGTAGTATTTCATCTGATGGCTATTACGCAGGTTGGAATGGTGCTGATACTCCCACTGTTCAATATTCCATTTGTAAATTCAATGGTTCAAATCCTACCCGGCTTGCCCTTAGTTCGCAGCTTCTAGCTGTAAGCGATGTTGTTAAATTAGCAGTCGAAGGAAATAAGCTATCTCTTTACGTGAATGGCATCGGCATTCTGACAGCGACAGACACTGACTTTTCCGTAGGATATCCGGGATTGTTGGCCGTAGGTGGGGCGACGGATCTTCCTGTGTTTGACAACTGGTTTGGTGGAAGTATAGATCCTTACGTGGGCCCCACTGGCCCTTTGGGAGTGCAAGAGCAAGTTCCGCAGATCAATCGTAGAAATACGAGTTTGGTTTATTGATATGTCCACAGTAGCAATTTCGAGTCCTCTTAGAACGGGATCAGCCTCTAGTTCGACAGCGGCCACGAGCATAGCTGTGACGGTGACTGGTCAAATTTTAGCAGGAGATACGGTCATAGTAGCTTGTGCGACGGTGAATACAGCAATCACGGCTCCGACGGATGATGCTTCGGGTGGTAGCAATGTGTATGAGGCAATCACCTCTAGGATCACAAATACGGATTCGATTCAGTTGTGGATGTGCGTGAATGCGAAGGCAGCTACAGTAGTAACGATGCATTGTACATCTTCTAGATTGTCGTGTTGCGTAGCTTGCTATACGGGCGCCTCTACTCCTGGTCCTGGTAGCAGTACGACAGGCTCTGGTACGGCTTTATCCTTGGGAACGACCCAGAAGAATTCTGCGTCGTTTATCGTAACGGGATTTGCTCATGTTGGTACGGGAACGTTTGGTGCTCCTAATACGGGCAATTTGAGAGTGCAGGTGGGAGGGGCTGGGACGACGACTCCGGGTGTAGCGATAGTAGACAATACGGGAACAGTGGGGACTTCCATTACGACGAGTACGACAAATTCAGTAAGTGCAGCTTGGGCTGCGGCTTCGGGAGAGTTGCAAACATCTGTTCCTGTATGGGAGCCACAGACTTTCCTGAGTAAGGATGACTGGTATGGATTAGGAGATAGATTCTCAGCGCCTCCATTTTTACCACCAGCGCTTATTTGGGTACAGAACTGGTTGGAAGCTATTCCACCGAATGCTCAGCCTCAAGATTACGCAACTAGTAACTTTGCTCAACCAGATAAGACACCAGCGGCAGCAGTAGTTACTCCTAGATTAAGTTCTTGGGCAGAGGATGCACCTGCAGAAGCACTGTGGCTGTCTTACGCAAGAAGTGTTTCAGCCTTTCCAGAAAAGGCCTTGCCTCCTTATCAGTTTACAGAGCCTTCGTGGAGAGAGATGATTCCACCGAATGCTCAGCCTCAGGATTATGCGGCTAGCAATTTGGTGCAGCCGGATAAAGCTACAGTGGCAGCGTCCACTCCAGTGATAAGTTCTTGGGCGGAAGATGTTGTAGCAGAAGCACTGTGGTTGGCTTACACAAGAGCGGTGCAGGCTTTTCCGGAGAAAGCTTTGCCCCCTTATCAGTTTACAGTTTCAGCTTGGGAGTCTTTGAGACCAGCTACGGCAGTGATAAACATTTTCTCCAAAGGAGATACGGCACTCCCTGTGAGGGCTTTGCCTCCCTATCAATTTACAGAACCAGCATGGAGGGCAACGCAGGGGCAATTGGCAGTGGAGTTGGTTTATGCTGCGAGTGATGTGACGCAGGCTCCTACGGCACAGATCCTGGTGCCAAGTTTTGGATGGAGTACAGATCTATCGGCTAGATTTAGGGCGTTAACGTTTGCTCCGGCAATCACGACAGCTCCGATTGGTCATCTACCGACGATTACGTTGCCCTCTTGGTTTGCAGCAGTGGCAGAGTCATTAAAATTGCAGAGAACTTGGAAAGAGATTACGGATCAGAGAGCTCCGATTCAACCTATCTTGGCGCCACCCTCTTTGATTGGTTGGTCCTTGGTGCAACCGATTCCGGGAATGCCACCTTTCTACGTACGAACTTTGGATCTACCCTTTAGTAGAGTAATTTCTCCGTTTACGGTAGCGGGTTGGCAAGCGAATATGGTAGATCCAAAGATGCGAGCAATGTACGTGCAGACAGAGACAGCGGCGTTGACAAGAATCATTCCACCAGCAGCTATTACTCTGAATCACTGGCTACAGTACTTGGCACAGAATGGGGTAGTATTGAACTATTCAGAAGGAGATTTACAGACAGCTCCGGATAAGATTATTCCACCAGCGGCGATTACGTTGAATCATTGGCTGCAGTATCTAGGGCAGAACAGTTTACCGAAGAAGTATACAGTGGGAGATATACATACGGCTCCCACGAGAACGTTGCCCCCAGCTGCGATTACTCTGGGTCACTGGCTGCAGTATTTGGCGCAGAATGACTTACCACAGAAGTATGCAGTGGGAGATACGCATACGGCTCCAGTGAGGATATTGCCTACGGTTACGACTCTTTCCTTAGATAGTTGGCTAGAATACTTGGCAGACAATGCTGTGAAGTTGCCCCATGCGATGGGAGATCTGCATACGGCTCCAGCAAAAACCTTGCCTCCAGCGGCGATTACTCTGAATCACTGGCTGTCGAATGTGGCTTCGAATGCTTTATTGTTGCGATTCCTGCGAGCAGTGAATGAAGAAAAAGGTTTTTCCGTGGCCCAAGTTTCCTTGGCTGCGTGGCTGGAAGAAGCCGCTGCCGTAGCTAAGAAATTTGGATTCGCCGTAGCGGATTCTTATGTAGCCCCTGGTGGGGTTCTCCCACAGCCTGTGATTACCTTGGCAAGCTGGTTGTCAAATGCAGTGGATAGACCAGCAGCAGTTACCTATGGGCAGCCTCCTAGTTTGACAGAGCCGGAAAAAGTATTTCTAGTTCCCTCGCTAGCGGCTTTTCAGAATTTGGTAGCTCAAGCAGCAACGATTTTGCATTATGGGCAGAGTCCGGATTTCACAAGGCCAGAGATCGTGCAAGCAGCCTTGATAACAGTTTTCCAGCAGATGTTAGAGCAGAGGGCCTTGACGTTACAGTATTTGAGAGGACCGAGTTTGGTTGCACCGGATAGGATAACTCCGGCAGTTTCCTTGGCAGCGTTTCAGGAGCTGTTGATTAGAGAGGCGCTACCTTCTGTATTCTTACAGGCGGAAGCAGAAGCAGGTCCAGCGAAAACTTTGCCTTCGGCTCCCATTACGTTGAGTCACTGGTTGCAGTACCTAGCGGATAACGCAGTGGTATTGGATTATGCAGCGGGAGATAGGTATACAGCACCAGACAAAGTGAAAGAGCCTGCTCCAGTTACGTTGAGTCATTGGCTGCAGTATCTGGCAGACAATGCAGTAGTGTTGAGATATAGTTTGGGGCAGGAGACAGTTCCTGAGAAGGAGTTGCCTCCTTCTTTCATTACGTTGAATCACTGGTTGCAGTATTTAGCGCAGAATGCTCAGCCGTTGACGTTTGCAAGAGCGGAACCTTTTTCGGCGCCGACTTTGATGCAGGCAATAGCTCGTAGCTACGCGTTGAAGTTGGCGAATGCGAAACTGTTTGCATCGTTGGTAGCTTTCTCGACCTATCTGTATTCGGCCCTGTTGGCGGCAGACGTAGATATTTCACCGGCACTTTTAGTTTCGGCTATGAATTTGTATCCATTGCTGATAGTAGCAGATGCGAATGTAACTCCGCTTCTTGGTATCGCGTCAGTTACGGTGGGAGACAATGTAATGCCCCTTCCAATAAAGTTAATTCCAGTTCGTTTGAACGATCAGATCATAGAAATTGATGGCTTGCAAGATGCAGTCACCCAAGCTTACTATAGTAGTGCGACAGTGACGGCAACGCTTGTAGACCAATCGGGTGATGCAGTCCCTGGCTTCTCAGATATACCGATGAGTTATGTGGGAGGCAGTAATGGAAAGTATCGTGGATTGATAGAGCAGACATTTAATGCACCCTTGGGCACTGGCTATACGTTGCAAGTTAAGGCCTCTGTGCCAGGTGGAGCGGGAGTAGATGCGCTAACAGACGCACTGTGGGAAATTCCTTGTCAAGTAGTAGCGAGGACGTCATGATCACTTTGGTAGATATCATTCAGCTTTATTCGGGCGGCCCTGGATCGGGCTGTCACGGGCCCAACTGTGGAAGACCGAGAACAGCGGCAGAACGGGCGGCATTTCTCCACAAGCAGTTTAGAGGGCTTAAGAAGCAGGAAAGAGAAGAGAATATAAAGAAGTGGGTGGGGGAGCAGATTCAGAAGCATGGGCAAGTGCCCACGAAAGCAGTTCAGAATTGGTGGCGAAGCGAATACTTTAGACAGCAAGGGCTGAAGTATCCGGTGCAGGTGAAGCAACCAGATTTGACGAAGAAGCAGCAGAAGTGGTTAGAGAAGCATGCGCCTAAAGTGGGGAAAGCACTGCCTCCTGGCATTACGAAGTATAAAGGGGTGGAAAGGTTACATATAGCTCCAGTTTCCAAGAGGCAAGTGAAGCAACAGCAGACCTTGGCGGATGGGACCAAGTTAACTGTGATCAAGCCTCCCGGACAGAAGGAGAAGACGGGGCAGACGTGGCTGATTAGGGAAAGTCCCTACAAAGGGCAATTTCGACAGAACTTCGATGTTCCGGCACACGCGGCATTCCGGGCAAATGCAAAAGTAGCTTTCTTTACAGCCAGAGATTATCAGAAAGATCGGGCAGTAGCGGTGCAAGTGTTAAGAAACTTCGGAGAGAAGGCAGTATCAGTTACAGAAATTGATTTGCAACAGTACGACGCTATGGCTAGATCCAGACAGGCAACGTTTAATAATATCGGCAGGGCATATGGGTTTTTGAGTAAGAGATACGGCATACGATTTAGGCTTTCGTAGGAGCAGATAATGAATATCAGAGAGACGTTAGTAGTTTTTGAGCTAGGTATTCAAGCGGCAGGTACTAGTGAAGGTGCTGGTAAAGGTTGGGATAGTAGGGGTAGAGGAAGAAAGGATCAGCTTAGGCAGCTGACGAAGCATCTAGGACTCCCTGGTGGAAAAGGTGTTGAACATAATTCTGTTACAGGTGCTTATACTTGGAGGAAACGTGGAGGTTACTTCCGCAAGATGGCTGATATCCATGAGAAAGCAGAGAGTTTGGGTTTTAAGCGGGACATGACTCCCTATAACAGTCCAGATGGGAATTATATTGGCAGGGGAAATGTGTTTACACACCCAAGTGGTTGGAAGTTGCACACGGATCAGTCGTTTGGCCCTACGAAAGACTACAACGATCATTCCATTCGCTTAGAGCATCCAGAATTAAGGAATGAATTGAAGGGGGACTAGAATGGACTTCACGGCAGTTGCCAAATTATTGAGACCACAAGAGCTAGAAGATTTGCTGGTCGAAGCATACTCCGGTTCCGACGGGAATCCCTTTGTCGTGGAGAATATCAGGGTGCTAGGAGACAAGAAAGAGGTTGAGATCAGATATCCAGCCACTAATGTCCGGCGGACAGTGGAGGTGGACAGTGCCTCAAGATTCAGAGGAAAGGGTACGGAGGATTCATAAGGAGGTGATGAAACTCAGGAATTTGCCTTATCAGAAAAAATTGCTAAAGGAGAAAGAAGACGATGGGGCCGATAAGTCAGGACAGGCTTCAACAAGTGCATCCGATATTGATGAAGAAGATTTTGCAATTGGAGAAGGACTTGGGAAGGACGATTGCTGTCGTGCAAGGGCTGCGCACAAGTGATGAACAAGGAGCTCTGTGGGCGCAGGGCAGGTTAAGCCTGGCTTCGGTAAATGAATTGAGACTGAAAGTGGGTTGGGCTCCTTTGAGTTCGATAGCGAATCTGGAAGTAGTGACTCATGCAAAGCCTGGGCAATCGTATCATCAATTTGGGCTTGCAGTGGATGTAGTACCAGCCGACCAGGATACAGGGGCCTTGGACTGGAATTCAGCGCATCCGATCTGGAAAGACATGATAGCAAAAGGGAACGCATTGGGTCTTACGTCTGGAGTTTCTTGGAAGGACGATCCTCATTTTCAGATAATGGGGAAGTGGCCGGTGGATAAGCCTCCAGTAGAAGCAAAGTTACTGTTGGATACAGAAGGGATTCATGCAGTGTGGGCAGCGGCAGAGATAGAGACTATTCGTACTGCTTAACATGAGACGGAAAAGTTCTTGCTTTGAAGGCAGGCTTATACTAGAAGGGTTCGACAGGGATAGAGCACACCTTAGTAAAAGACGAAACGAAGTGATTTGGAGATCCTTATGAAGATAGCAGAGGCGTCAAAGTTTGCAGAGTTGACAATTTTCGTGGAGCGCCCAGTTAGAGATAAGACCAAGACTGCGTTGCAGTTGGCGAGAGAAATCTTTGCGGAAGCAGAAGAAAGGCAACGGCCTTTCTTGCATCTGACGCCGGAGAAGTGGGTGAAGAGGTGGATGCCCTCTCGAAAGTTCACTCTCATGAGGATTCCGTTAAATACTATAGCACTCCCTTGTCAACCTAGGAGTGAGAATTTGACACTGAAAAAGATTCATGCTCGGGAAGAGAGCCCAATTGTGGTTGAGTACAATTCGAATCAGGTTGGGAAAGCTCTGCATGGATTCGTTCCACCGATTGTTGTAATTGACGGGAAGCATCGTTTTGCGGCGGCCACGATGAGAGGAGATTCTCATATAGCAGCGTGGGTGGGAGAGGTGGCGATTCAAGAAATGCAGGCGATGGGCATGAAAGTGGATTGTGGTTGTAGGGGAGGCATACAGGCTCTTGGTAGTGGCAGTGGTGGAGGTGGTGGTCCAGCGCCAGAAAGAACGACACCTTCGTCGGGTGCGAAGTTAGTAGCAGAGGGGAAGAAGATCAAGCAGTTAAATGTAGATAAGCTTTATTCTGTAGCGCCTCCAGGGGAAAATTGTGAAGAGATGGTCAAGGCATTAAAACGTACGGCGAGTGATGAATCGAGTGCTTTCAAAATAGCATGGGCGCATTACCAAAAACATGGTACTTGTGCGAAGTCGAAAGGAAAGTAGAAATTGAATATTAGTCAGACATTGAGGAGTCTAACATGCCAAGAATAGCAGAATTCTTTGCAACAGAAGTATTGAGATGTGCTGGTGGATTTGGGCAACAGCAGATGCCTCCTGGTGCTGGGAATCAGGGAGTGCCTGGTGGCCCGTCCCCAGCAAGGCAGCAGCAGATGGGACAGCCGGGTATGCAGCAGCAACAGCCTCAGCAAGACCCTGCCTTAACGGCGGCCCCTTATGTCAAGCTTCTGACGAAGCTTGGTTATGAATTCCAAGGTGCTGATGAAGATGCGCAAGGGCAACCCATCGGGCAGTCATTTCAGGGGCAGGATGGGGATATGATCCTTGTAAAATCGGATGGGAGTTGGACTAGATTTGGTCCAGGAGCACAGAGGGCGCAGGGGCCAGATGTGAAGTCCTTGGGTGAGAACCTGGTTAGAAATACGTTGCAGCAGGGAGATGATACGAATCATCATTCCGCCTTGAGGCAGGCCGGATATCAGAAGATTCACAAGGACGATCAGGGTAACAGTTATTACAAACATCCTCAGACAGGTAAGACGGTTACAGTTGGCAAAGATGGCAGATGGGGCTCTTCTGTAGGTATGGGTAGAGGAGCAGGGAAGTTGCGGGACTTTTTGGGCAATGAACAGATGGAGCAGCAAGATCCTCAGATGCAAAGAATGAAGCTACAGCAGCAACAGATGAAGCAGCAGCAGTCTCAGTTGCAGCAACAGCAAAGACCTAAAGTTGGGACAAGGGGAATGGCGGGAACGAGGCCTCAGAGACCGGGTGGATTCTAGGAGAAGAGAGTTGAATCCCTACAGCAAGATGATTCCCAGAGCGCGGAAGAAAGTTGGCAGTGTGTTTCATGGCTATGGTTACTGGCCTTTTGCTTCTAGTGTGCCTACGATTACTGCTACTGGATTGGTGGGAGACAATAGTGGAGAAGCTGGTGTATGGAGGACGATACATGGCCTTCATGTTTTCATCAAGGAGGGAGAATCTCCCAAGGATGCCTTTGATAGGACTTTCAGAACTATGAAAGAGAAGTATGCGCCTCTGAAAGAGCCTAGTAAGAAAGAAGGGATTCCTGCAAAGGCTCCTGCGCATATAGCTAAGGAGCAGAGTGAAGATTTGGAGAAGAAGCAGACGAGAGCAGCGATAACAGCTCCAGCAGAAAAACAGAAAGAGCAGCCTACGGAGCAGGGAGCTATTGATGATCCAAACGGAAAGATTCCAGATAGTTTAGCTAATTTAATAAGATCCTCTGCTCCAAAGACAGAAGATGCGAATACCCCAGAAGCACAAGCAGCTAAGAGAGCATGGGATAATGAGGCTTTCAAAGATCCTACTAATGCAGATACTCCTGGTGGAAAAAGGCTTTGGGATTATGTAAAAACGAAGGGTGCAAGTAGATCTGATGCGTTGATAGGTAAGATAGCAAGCTTTCGTAGTTTTATAGGAGATTACACTCGGTATAATAGCGACAGGTGGACAGCGGCTATTTCCCAGTATGTTACGGAAGGTCCGGCCAATTGGGCGGAGAAAGCTAAAGCGGATCCTAATCTTCCTACTTATAGAACAGTGCCTATGATTGTTTCGGCTTTTAGAATAGCTCCTTCAACTAAGTCTGTGATGTACAGAGGGGTCGGTTCGGATACGCCTATAGCTGAGTTTGAGAATTTGAAAGAAGGAAGTGAGTTTCAGCTTACGGGTGCGAGATCCTTCTCCTATAAGAGAGAAATAGCAACTCAGTTTATGGGAGGGAAGAATGAGAAGTATCCGTACAGCTATATGTTCAAAGTGGAGAAAGGAGCCAGAGCTCTGAACGCTGCTTGGATGAGCACAGAGAAAGAAGAAGAGGCCATAAGCTATGGGAAGTTTCAGATTACTGGTGTAGAACGACAAGGCAGGAAGATGGTGATTAAGATGAGCCAGACGGGAGTGTACTAAGATGGTTTCTGTAATTAAGTTCGATCCCAAGATCCCGGATTTCACTAAGTTGTTTCCAGCCAAGGAAAATGTCATTAAGCCTAAAGTTTCTGGAAAGAAGAAAGTTAAGGTGGACAAGGAGCGCCTATGAGAATAGGAGACTATTTGCAGAAGGAAGAAATGACTCTGGCAGCAACAGTAGAAATCTTTGCTGGAGTGAAAGAGAACTTTGAAGACGATCCGAAGGGAGGTCATACCTGTAAGTTGTGTGGGGATCACGTGGATCACCCAAGAGCAGCTGCTGCACATTTGGGAGTTCATCACCGGAAAGAGTTAGAGTCGGCGGGTATGAGAGGTTTCGAGAAAGTGCAAGCGGGTATGAAATGTAAGTCTTGTGGCAAGGTGATTAAAGCAGGAGAAATGGTTAAGCATATGAGAACTTGTTCAGATTAACTCAGAAAAGGAGAACAGCAATGAGTAATGAGATAAAAGCAGAGCGCCAGAGTCCAACGTCCACACCTACGCCTCTCAAAAAAGCTGAGCCGACGAATCAGATTTGGAAACAAGGAGGTGCGAAGTCAGCAGATGAAGCTCTAGCTACGGATAAGAGCAGTGTTCGTAAACCCGTCGGGCCTGGGGACACTACGGCTCCCGGAACCTGAAAATAGACTTGGAACTTCCTATTAGGGACCCGGTTGTACCCGATTTCCCGGGCTTGTGGTCGTTGCAAAGAGGGCTCCTTATTCAACATAGCTGGCCCCGTAGAAAGGGGCCCTTTGCAGTCGAACAGAAAAGAGGCGTTTGTGGAAGAAAAACGTACTCTAGTGACAGTCCCTTCTGGCAGCATAGATCTTGTTTGGAATGGTGCTCTAGGGCTTTTGCAGTTTAATGCCAGCTGTGTAGATGTGCTTCCATACTGCCGTGGCATGTGTTGCCGGATCAGAGTTGGCTATAGTGTAGAATTAGAACCGGATGAAGTAGATAATTACCAGACCAGAAAGCACCCCACTCGAAATGGAGTTTTCATCCTAGCGGCAAAAGAGGGAAATACTTCTTGTGTTTACTTGGATGATGAGACCTCTCTTTGTACAATCCATGAGAGGAAGCCGAGGATGTGTAAAAAATGGGGTTGTAGTCCAGGAACAGAGATAGACGATAAAGGCATAGAACGTCGAGATGCTGGTTGGGCTTTGCTTCCTTTCAGAAAAGAAGAAGCAGAGCTAGTGCAGTTGCAATTGGGAGGGAAATAAAATGGTGGCAACGCAGACTCTTGATATTGGGCCCCTCTTGAACCAGTTGACTATTCCTGGTTTGGTAGCTTTTGTAATTCAGATTCTAAAGACTTCAAATCATCCCTGGTTGGCTTGGATTACGAAAGATACACCTTGGGTGACAAGGATCGTAGCAGCAGTGGCAGCAGCTGGAACAGCTGTTGGTTTGAGTTGGACTTACACGGGTGGCACGTTAACGATCACGGGTATTGGTTTGGTTTCTATTGTAACGGCGATTTGGAAGGTGGTGCAGACGTACCTTTTGCAGCACGTATGGTACCGTGCAGCTTTCAAATCTTGAGTAGGAGGTGACTTATGGAGCTTCAGAAAAATGAGAAGGAGGAACAAGAGCAGCTAGAGCATGGTGAGTTTTGCTTCTGCGACGAGTGCATAGAGTATAGAGTGGAAAAGTTTGTGTATTGGCAGACAGAACTTGAGAAACGGGAGGCTTAAAGAAAATGAAACTACTGAGTCCAGCACCGGGGTTTGTAGTGGACCGTTTGACCATCTTGGATCTGAAGATAGCAGCGGCAGAGAAGAAGCAGATGAACAGAGTGATCTTTCAGGTAGAGAAAGCGAGTTTGGAAGAATACCTAAGAGGTTGGGAAGCCTCTCTGTTGGAAGAGCATATGCATATGGACCGGTGGGAAGACGTACAGGTGGAACTCTCCCAGAAAAAAGTTGGGCTAATAGCGGTGAATTCCCTTTTGTGGGAAGCTTATGACAGGATTCGAGAACTTTCAGATTTGGAATTGTCCAAGTTGGCTATGCAGGCAAAGCATATAGCTAAGTTGGGAGATGCTAGAGCGAAGTTAATCAGTGAGTTGAACGAGCTGTATGGAGCGGGAAAGATAGCGGAGAAGATCTTTGGATTCTCCCTGGAGCGGTCTTCGGAGCAGAAGCAAGAGTCGCAGATGAAACTGAGTTTTGCGCAGGGCGCTTAATGAATCTAGCGGTAGCCATTTCGTTGTATGGTGGTGGCCCAGGTTCTGGTTGCACTGGTCCGAACTGTGGCAGGAAGCCATTAGACCTTATACGAGAAGCGGAGAGGCAAGGTTTTCGGGTTAAGGAATTGGGATCGGGAGTAAGATCTCCTAGAGCTAGTTGGATTGCTCCTGGAAGAACTCATGCAATTGACAATGGTGATCAAGAGCATTCTCAGGTTGCTACAAAATTAGGGACTGACTGGAGGCAGATGATAAGAGATGGCTGGGTGCGTAAAGTGGATCATAATACCTTTGAAGTGGCGGCTATCACCCCAGAAGTGGTTAGTAAAATTGAAGATGATATGATTGCTGGCGGTTATTACGGGAAGCAGCTAATTATGGATCAATCAGTAGGTAGGCCAGGATCGCTTTATATCCCAGAGGGCTGGGAGAATTTGGGGAAAGCTGTTGATAAGCAGCTAGAGTTTTGGAAGAAGAAAGCAGCATGAATCTAGCGGTAGCCATTTCGCTGTATGGAGGAGGAGTCGGCTCTGGTTGCCACGGCCCTATTTGTGGGAGGCCTGTATCGTTTGTCAGAAATACGAATGTGTTTAGGGCTCCTCCATCAGTATCAGCGCGAGAGCAAGCAGCAATGCATCACTATGTGATTGAATCAGATGGGGCTTCCAAGGAAGTAGTAAATCATGCTAGTTACTTTTCTGGCTGGGGCAAGAGTTTCGAGAAGTTCATGAAGCAGGGTGGAATTCTGGTTACGGTTTCAGCGGGTGGCCCTGGAATCACCTTTGGGAAAAAGGATGAGGAGACGATAGATAAGGTTTTGCAGGTAGCGGGTCATCCGGAATTCAGGGAGTTTGGGGCAACAGTAGAGTATTACAATCCGGCTACGAAAGAACAGTTCTCATTCCATGGTAGTAGGGTGGGGGAACTGGGTAGAGAGATGAGAGCTTGGATGGCGCAAAAGAAGGCAGCATGACGAACACTCTTGGTAAGTTGATTGGGAATAGAGATCAGTGTTGCGGATGCTGCCAAGATGCTGTGCGTAGAGAGAACGAACTGTCGGATTTGTGGGCAGGAACTTCCCAAAGAGAATGTGTTGGATTTGGGGAAGCAGACGATAGTGGATTTTCTGGCAGAAGGAGAAGAGGGTAGGGGGAAAGCCCCCTTGCAGCTAGTGGCTTGTTCTAGCTGCACTCTGCTTCAGCTTCGCCATACTGTGGAGGCCGATACTCTCTACAGGAGATTTTTCTATCGCTCCAGTGTCAATGAGCAGATGCGTTTAGCTTTGAGAGACGTGGCGGTTACGGTGCGGAAGTACGTTCAGTTGAAAGAAGGAGATGGGATTCTGGACATAGGGGTCAACGATGGAGAGGGACTTTTCCATTATCCAAGAAGCTGTCTACGCGTCGGGTTCGAGCCGGCGTATCAGTTAGCGGAAGAAGCCCAGGCAAGATTTCCAGATGCAAAGATAGTGCCGGATTACTTTAATGCAGAGGCAGCTTTGATAGTATCTGGTGGCAAGAAATATAAAGCCTGCACGGCGGTGGCAATGTTTTATGATCTTGAAGATCCAGTTCAGTTTGTGAAAGACGTGGTGGAAGTCCTGGAAGAGGATGGACTTTTTCTGGTGCAGATGAACTACCTGATGTTGATGCTAGAGAACATGACGTTTGATAATATCAGCCATGAGCATCTTGGTTACTATTCCTTTTCGGTAATGAAGAATCTGTTGGAACAGAACGGGTTGAGAGTTGTGCAAGTGTCCTTGAACGATGTGAATGGGGGCAGCCTGAGAATTTTGGCTAGAAAAGGGGGACGCTGGCCCAGGAAAAGAGCAGTGAAGAAGTTGTTGGCTTCAGAGTTGGGCTTTACGGCAGAGAGAGCGTACAAGCAATTTGGAGAGCGAGTCAGGGCTTCGATGATGCATCTCAAAGCGTTTTTGGAATCTTTGAAGGCGGCTGAGAAAGTGGTGTATGCCTATGGTGCCTCCACGCGTGGCTCCACCTTGTTGCAGACGATGTTGGGGGAAGGCAAGGCTGCGGATCTGTTGATGGGAGTAGCAGAGCGAGATCCTCATAAGATTGGAAAGAAGATGGCGGGATTGGACTTGCCCATCGTTAGCGAGCAGGAGGCTAGAGAGAAGGCAGATTACTTTTTGCTTCTTCCCTATTCGTTTTGGCGATCAATTCAAGAGAGGGAGAAGCCTTGGATGTTGGCAGGTGGAAAGTTTATTCTTCCTGTTCCCCTTCCGAAGGTGGTTTCGTTAGTAGCGGAGAGAACTAAGACAGAATTTGTGCTAGAGGAGAAACCTCTGGAACAAGGGCTGGCAAAGGCAGCGCCATGACGATTCAAGAGACGGATCGAAAATGGGTGGATGCGCTGACGAAAGTAGCGGAGAAACTGTCGGGTTCGAACCTCGTAGTGCTTTATTTTGTGGATAGAGAGACGGAAGAAGTTGATGCCGAAAAGACGCTGACTTCGTTTATGGATTTCTATGGGCCTAGAGTAGAGGAGAAGTAGCTAGGCTATGAATTTAGCAGAAGCTATTTCATTGTACGCTGGTGGCACAAGTGAAGGTGCGTCTAAAGGTTGGGACAAGAGAGGTAGAGGCAGAAAAGCTAAGCAGGTAGAATCGAAAGTGGTTGGATCTGGTTGGCTTTTCAAAGGCAAGTTTTACCCTCTTCCAGCAGGGGAAGGGATTGATATGGCAGTGCATTTTGAGGTTTTGGAAAAGCTTCACCCAGGTGCACCAGTATACGCACGTGATGTTATAAAACATATGCAGAAACTAAAAGAATGGTTGCATAGCGCTTACGAAAGGGGCTTCGTTCGTATAGCTATCAGGAGAGATACGGCAGAGTTAGAAGGTTGGAATAAAAGTAGTTTCAGGGATGTGTTAGCAATGTTGCCGAGAGAGGTTAAGAAAGTGAATATAGAATACTGGTCCCCTCGGCATGGTGACGATTCACTTTCTAAGGAAGAGGCAATAGATTTGTATGCAGAAATAGCTAAGAAGAAAGAGGAGAAGTGATGGCGAAAGTTATTTTGTTGGACAGTCCATCATGGAAGTTATTCAATCCAAAAATGCATCTTGCCCTTGGTATTTTGTATTTAGCAGGCTCTTTGAGAGAAGCGGGTCATGATGTGAAAGTTTTGGATTGCCATGCCGTGACAGGTTGGGATGGAAAGAATCTAATTTTGCATAAAGAACTCATGGAACCTTGTGATGTGTTGGGGCTTTCATCCACGACGGCCAATGTAAATTGGGGAGCGGAGATGGCGGCAGAGTGGCCTGCGAGGATAAAGGTTTTGGGTGGTTCTCATGTAAGTCATATTTTTGAAGGTCCCCATGAAAAGTTTAAGCAGAGAAAGTATTTTCCAGTATTTGACTATCTAATGATAGGAGAGTGCGAAGAGAGCTTTGTCAAGTTTTGCGATGCAGTGGATTCTGGAGTCTTGGCCAGTAGATCTCAGTTTATCCCTGGCCTGGTTTGGTTTGATGGCCTAGGCGCTCACTATATGCCGTCGTTAGCGCCTCCTGACGTTACGAAGTTAGCTGGCCCAGCTTTTGATCTTTGGGAAAGAGGATTTGAGAAAGGCGGATTGTCTTCGGCTTCGGTTGGTGGTAGAAAGTTCGATGCAAATAATTTGAGTACGGCTAGCATATACAGCGCGAGAGGATGTCCATACGGTTGTAAATTCTGTGCAGACGCGAGGACAAAATTACGTGAGGAAACCATTGCCCAAATTGAGAAAGAAGTTGCTTCGCTTGCCGAAATCGGAGTACAGGCCGTTCGGATTCAAGACGATACTTTTACCATCAAAGAAAGTAGATGTCGTGAGATTGCCAACGCCCTCGACAAGTACGGAATGAAGTGGAGGGCTTGCACGAGAGTGAACCTGAAGAATGAAAAGCTGTTTGCCTACATGGCGGCTAGAGGTTGCACGGAATTAGCTTTTGGCATAGAGCATGGTTCCGCTAAAATGTTGAAGGCGATGAATAAAGGCACGACTCCGGAGGCCAATGAGGCGGGGATTAAGATGTGTCAAGATTCAGGAATCATCGCGAGGGCTTACTTGATGATCGGGTTCCCTGGAGAGACAGAAGAAACGATTGAGGAGTTGGAAGAGTGGGTGTTGCGAGTGAAGCCAGATGCAGTGATAATGAGCTTATTTACTCCGTTCCCCGGGAGTGACGTTTTCAATCACCCGGAAGGATATGGCGTTACGATCCCGGATGGTGGCTTTGAAAAGTTCTGGCAGTTGGGTGGGGAGGACGATCCGGATGGACAAGTTTTGACTTTACCAACGATTAGTAAACGTAGGTTGTGGGAACATCGTCAGAGACTAATCAAAGTGTTTGAGAAGAATATTGGGGCTTTGGATCGTACGCAAGTGCTTGGCAATGTTGGAACATTCGGTCCAGCGGTGCAAGACAGTGGTCAACAGTCACAAGGATTGATGTGAACTTAGAAGCTGCAATCTTATTGTACGCTGGCTCCGGCTCCAAGAAGTCTATGTATGCCCCTAGCAAGGATATGGGGGATGGGGAGTGGAGGACCATCAATGGCCTTCATGTTTTCATCAAAAAGGGAGAATCCCCTAAAGATGCCTTTGCTAGGACATTGAAGCAGAAGACTGGCAAGACTGAACGTAGCGTAAGAAAAAGTGCCTCTCCTGCTAAAGCAAAGCCTGCTAAAGCAAAGCCTGCCAAAAAAGTTGAACAAGCTGGCTTTGTTAAAAATGCTTCTGTGTTTCACGAACCAGCTCAAGATGAAGAATCAGGTGAGACGGTGACGGATCATTACGTAGTTGAACCAGATGGATCTGCGAAAGAACTCCCCCAGACTCATGATGAGTATTTTGCAAAACACGATCAAGCTACGTTTACGAATAGTGGTGGGTTACGGGTTACAGTGGCGCAAGGCTCCTTGGGAATTTCTTTTGGTAGAAAAGATGAGACGACGGTAGATAAAATTCTACAGGTGGCTGGCCATTCGGCATTTAGAGATTATGAATCGGAGATAGAGTATAAAGATCCGTCCACAGGGAAAACGAGTTCGTTTAATAGTAGAAGCGTTGGTGATTTAGCAAGGCAGCTGCGGGGCTGGCTAAAAAAGAAGTGAGAAAGGTCTTTGTGAAGACAGCTCTCATAACGTCCGTTAGGGTGCAAGATGGTGGCTTATCTTCAGAAGGATTGATGTGATGAATTTGGAAACTGCACTTTCGATCTATGGTGGCGGCCCTGGTTCTGGTTGTAATCCAGCTGCTGGAAGATGTGGTCGAACTAAGTTCAGTAAAGAAGAGTTGCAGCAATTTGTAAGGGAATGGCGCTATCCTAAAGGCAGCGTTGGGTTCGGGAATCCTACAGATGAAACTAGGGCTAAAGCTAGGAAGATATTACAGCAGACTTTGCCTGGTGGCTCTTTAGAGAGGTTTCATCCTGGAAAAGTTACAGTTTATAGAGGCTACGATAAGTATCCAGTTTCTAGAAAAGGTGTTAGCTCATATTCTGGTGATAAGTCTTACGCTAAGGGCTACGGAAAGAAGGTTAGATCATTGAAGTTGACAAAGAATACCCCAGCTCTTAGTTTACAGAAGATGGGCTATCTTGGTAATGAAATTTTGGTGATGGAATGAGAACAGCTCTCATAACGTCCGTTAGTGGCCAGGATGGAAGTTTCCTTTCAGAATATCTTCTGTCGCTGGGCTACAGAGTTGTTGGCACGGTTAGAAGAACTCCAGCTAGCGTTCCCTGGCTACAGGGGATGTTAGACAAGATAGAATTCGTGTATGCGGATATGAGAGATCAGGCTTCCTTAGAAGCGGCGGTGAATAGGTCTTTTCCAGATGAAGTGTATAATTTCTCCGGTTACGATGGCATTCCTTTGTCGTGGAGTTATCCAGAAGAGGCCATGGACGTAATTTATGGTGGCTTGTCCAGGCTGTTGAAGATTCTCTATCGTGTGAAGAAAGATGCCAGAGTGTATCAAGCCTCCAGTGCTTCAATGTTTGGGAATGTGAAAGTTCCCTGTGACGAGAAAACGAGTAGGCATCCGGTGGATCCTTACGGAGTTGCGAAATTGGCAGCGCATGAGTTAGCTACTATTTATCGGGACTTGGGTATGCACGTTTCATGTGGAATTTGCTTGAATCACGAAAGTGAGAGGAGGTTTCAAGATCGGGCTTCTAAGAAGATAGCGGCAGCAGTAGCGAGATGGTCTTTGGGTGGAGAAGATTATCTAGCGTTTGGGAACACAGCGTCGAGAAGGGATTGGGGATTTGCAGGGGACTTCGTAAAAGCCTTTCATCTGATGTTGCAGAAAGAGAAACCAGACGACTATGTAATCGGCACGGGAGAGGATCATTCCGTGATGGAATTTATCAAAGCCTGTTGCACAGCAGCTGGAATGGCGGCAGTGCCAGAGCATAGGATCCAAACCGATGAGAGATTCATGAGGAAGAATGATGTGCGAGTGTTAGTCTCGAATCCAGAGAAAGCGTGGAATGAATTGGGTTGGAAAGCGGAAACGAGTTTCAAGGAGCTGGCAGAGAGAATGGTTGGAGCAGAAATAGAGAGATTAAAAAAGGCGGAAGTTAAGATCGGAGCGTCAGCATGAGCAAAGTGGCGTTAATCACGGGCAGTTTGGGACAGGATGGAAGTTACCTCTCAGAATACCTGTTAGCGCTTGGTTACCGGGTTTTCGGGTTAGTGAGATCGAATCCGGTGCTGAAAGAATACACTAGGAATCTTATAGGGAAAGTCATATACTTATATGGGGACATGCGGGATGAACTAGCGTTGCGGGCATCGATACAGAAGTCTTGGCCTGATGAGGTCTACAATTTCGCAGGGCAAGTGGTGGTTCCGATTTCATGGGAATATCCGGAAGAGACTTTCGATGTGAATACAGTAGGGCTGAGTCGGTTGCTGCGGATTCTAGAAGACGTTAAGAAAGATACGCGAGTGTATCAGGCTTGTACGTCGGAGATGTTTGGGAATCATGAAGGGATATGTACGGAAGAGACTCCTATGAATCCGACGTCTCCTTATGGTATTTCCAAATTGGCGGCTCACAAGTTGGCTGGGCTATACAGGCAGCGTGGTTTACATGTGGTGAGTGGAATTTTTTTCAATCACGAGAGTCCAAGGCGTGGGCAAGAAATGGTAACACGGAAGATAGTCAGAGCAGTAGCTGGTTGGGCGAGAGGTAGCATGGAAACCTTATGGCTTGGCCATTTGGATTCGAGAAGAGATTGGGGTTTCGCTGGTGAATACGTAAAAGTGATGCATAGTATGTTGCAACAGGAGGAGCCGCAGGACTATGTTTTTGGAACTGGCGTATCTCATTCAGTAAAAGATTTTCTAAGTCAGGCATGTAAAGCGGCTGGATTGTCAGAAGATTATTGGTATATGACGGAGAACTTAGTGAAGGTAGATCCTAGGTTTCTGCGAGTGCAAGAGATTTACGATATGCGAGCGGATAATTCGAAAGTAGAGAAGGTGTTGGGCTGGAAACCGAAAGTGGGATTTGGGGATTTGGTTAACATCATGGTAGAAGCTGAATTGGAGAAGACGAAAGTAGCGGTGGCCAGATGAAACTGGCTTCTACCATTTCGATTTATGGTGGTGGCACTTCAGAGGGAGCTTCAAAGGGTTGGGATGCTAGAGGTAGGGGTAGAAAAAGTCGGGCATCGTCTGGTGAATTATCTTTGACTGTTAAGAGACATTCGTCTAATAACTTTAGAGTGTTGGCCGGGGACTTTAGTGGAAAAGAAGTTGGTTGGGTGGAAATTGGCGTAAGGGAAGAAGGGCGGAAGACCCATTTAGTAGAGAGTATGTTAGATGAGAAGTATCGTGGCAAAGGCTATGGTAGGAAGATGTACATTAAGGCTATAGATTTTCTAAAGAGGTATTATCCGAAAGCAGAGACACTCGAGTCTTCTTTTCCCTTAAGTACAGAGGCAGAGCGAGTTTGGAGATCTTTGGCAAAGAGTCATAAAGTTGTAGAAGAATACAACAGTTTCGAGCAACGTCCACATTTTACACTGAGATTAAAATGAAACTGGCTCAAGTGCTCAAGTTGCAAGAGTTGCACTCCACAGCCGCTGGTACACAGGCGACAGTCCCAGATTCTAGATCTGCGGACGAATGGATCAAGAAGTATTTGTCGGACAAACAGCAGAGGCTCAACGATTTGAGAGTTCAGTTGAACACGTTGCTCGGGCCTGGCAAGGGAGAAGTACACGGAGAAGGGACTTCGGAGGGAGCTAGCAAGGGTTGGGATGAAAGAGGTAGAGGAAGAAAGCCCACGATTCTCATAACAGATAATGGTTGGTATGGAAAAAATGGTTTTTATAAGAACGGTGATGGAATGAATCATTTTGATACACTGACTAAGTTTAAGTTGGTGAAGGGCGACGACCCTTTGCCCTCTTACCTAGATGCGTTTAAGCAGGGCTACGTTAGAATAGAGTTTCCATACAATAGAAAGTCAAGTGTAATGCTTGAGGGTTTGGGTGTAGATAGCTTTAGAGATGCGTTGGCTAGATTACCTTCAGAAACAAAAACAGTGATGTTGGAATGGTGGGAACCGAAGCCCTATTCAAACCAGCTTTCTAAAGAAGAAGCAATAGACCTGTATGCGTCTTGGAGGGCGGATCGGCCTTCGCTTCAGAATCAGAGGATAAAGAGAGTGGCTACGGGTGGGAAGTGGGCAGTAGTGGATCCAGATGGGCTTGTAATCTCCACGTGGAAGACACAAGAGGAAGCAGAGCTAGCCGCATATGCGATGTGGAAAGGAATCACTCCGAGTTCTACCGGAGCGACGGCGGGAGCAAGAGTGAAGAAGTTGGAAACGTCAGGGACTTCAGAGGGAGCCTCGAAGGGTTGGGATGAAAGAGGTAGAGGTAGAAGATCAGAGGGTGGTTTGGCTCCCGGCTCGACCATGCCAGCAACGGCAAAGCCAGTCGTGCTGGTTTTGGGTGGCTCTTTTAACCCACCGCATATTGACCATAGCAGGGTGGCTGATGAAGCAGCCAGACTAGTGCGGGAAGCTGGATACAACGTGCCGACAGTAGTTGTGGCTCCCACAGCCGACAAGTTAATCAAAGACAAGTTGCCGGATAGAATGTCGCTATCGGATCGGACAGAATTGTCCAAGCTTACTTTTACCGGGAGTGGCATCAGGGTAACGTCAGAGCCAGCAGAAGAGGCTGAGAAAACGCAAGGAAAACTTCGGCGGACGCAACTAGCGGATTGGGCGGCGAAAGAATATCCCGGCCATACGATTATCAACATCACGGGGGAAGATTCAGCGCCGGGACATCCTCCTGGCTTTCCTTCCGTTTACCAGGGGGACAAGGGCACGGCTCATGAAGGCTACTACTACTTGGCGATGCCTCGTTCGTCTGAAAGTATGAGTTCCACCAAGATACGTAAAGCACTGAGTCTTGGTGAAAAGTTGCCGGGAATGACACCGGAAGCGGAGAAGCTGTATCTGAAATTGCAAGGGCATACTCAGCAGATAGCTGCTTATGGAACTTCAGAAGGAGCTAGTAAGGGTTGGGACAAGAGAGGTAGAGGTCATTTGCATACAGCAGCCTTTGGGAAAAGAGTTGTGACAGCTTTGTCAGAAGCTGTGCCGGAAGCGCGTTTCAAAGTGGTTGGTAGTGTCGCAAGGCAAGGCTACTCTAGAAATGATTTAGACATACGATTAATTTTTAAGCCAGCAGAAGATCCTGGTTTCGATGATGAAATGCATGCAAGATTTGAAAGGGCGTTAAGAAAATTAGGATTTACTCAGCTTGGACAGACGGATCACGGTGATGTGTACACTAGTACAAAAGCTAGAAAATTAGTTATAGACTTTTGGTTCGGGGAACCTACGGAAGATCAGCTAGCTTTTGGTGATATGGCAGCAGTGGATGTATTCTCCGATCCACAGCTTCTTGAGCAGGATAGGAAAAAGTTCATTAAGCATCCAAAGCCGAGAGTGGTTCGTTTGGCAGACTGGCTAAGAGATGGAGATCATAGACCCTCTTCAGCTGGTAGTACAGCAGGAACTGGCGGAGCTGGTGGCTCTGGTAGTTAATTCAAAAAAGGAGAGACACGATGTCATTTCATTACGCGCCTGTGATAAGAGAGATGGAAGAAGCAAGAATAGCACTGGGTGTGCTCCAGAATTTGGATACAGTTGGTTATACGAGAAGAGCTGCGGTAGAAGGAGTTTCTCAACCATCAATCAATACGAATCCAAGCGGAGGTATTGGGAACTTCTGGCTGTTGAACCAGCGCACAACACCCAGCACCTAAGGAGCTAGTATGAATTTGGCGGATTCAATGCAGCTGTATGCAGCAGCAGAAATAGCGGCACGTGAGTTCAGTGAGAAAAAGATTTTGGAGAAATAGATGAACTTAGCAGCAACGCTGAAATTGTATAATTCGGTGGACAGTGTGGGTCCGGGCTCTATTGGATTGTCTACGTTAAGCAGGAGAAAAAGAAGAGTGCTGAAGCATATTGAATCAGATGCGTCTCCGTCGGACTTAGCGAGCCATCATTTGTGGGAAGAGTCTTCAGCAACAGATGTAACCGTTAGGCAGTGGGAAAGGAAGCGAGCTTTGGAGAAGCAGATGGGGAGGAATCTGGATCCTTTCGAGTCGGATGCTGAGTTGCTGATTCGATTGCATCAGTTGCAGAAAGGTTTATAAGAGCTTGCGTAAGACAGCAAGAGAAGAAGGTGAGGCAAATGGAAGAGATGAAAGTAGGAGACGTAGTTGTCTACCACGATGAGAGAGGTGTTCCACACAATGCTTTGCTTACAGCTGTGTGGGGAAAAAGAAGTGATGGACCGGCGGTAAATCTGCTTTTCGTTTCTGGTAGTGAAGCAGATCATGACGATTATGGGCGGCAGATGAAACGTGAGTCGAGTGTGACTCATGTTAGCAAGACTAACGTTCATGGTCGTTACTGGCGTTGGCCAGAGGAAGAGGCCAGGCCTTACGTGGCACCAGCAAGCGTGTAACAAGTAACCCATCCGCTGGAACCTACAAGGGACCAATAGCGGTAGGGTGTGGAGTAGAAATGAAGTTAGCAGAGGCACTTTTATTACAGGCAGCGGCAGAGGTAAGCTCTCGGCATCCTGCACGTTTTCAGACCGTGGCATTGGATTTTGATGGAGTGTTGGCTCATGTGGCAAACCCCTTTCAGTGGGGGCAAATTGGCCCACCGAAGCAAGAGGGACTGAAGTTTCTAGGGATGCTTATCAAGGAAGGGTTTCATGTAGTTATATTTACAGCTAGAAAAGAAACGGACATAGTAGCGAAGTGGCTGGGTGAGCAGGGATTTCCTAGTTTACTGGTGACGAACTCTAAACCTATTGCTATCGCGTATTTTGACGATAGAGCATTCAGAGTGCTGGAGAACTCCAAAGCGGTAGACATGATGAAGTTAGTAAGAAAAGCAGTCAGGAGTTAAAACATGTCAGAGAATTCTCAGTTAGAAAAAGGGAACGGGCGAATATCCATAAGCTACTCTACTATCGGAGTCATTGGCAGTATCTTGGCGATCTTGATAGCGTTGGTGACAATCGGGAGTAAGATAGCTACAAAGGAAGATGTAGCTTCCATCAAAGCAGCGATTAGCCCAGTCTTGGATCAACACGATAGCAGAATCAGATCCTTAGAGTTACAGATGGCGAGCCACTTTGGGGCCTCTCCCACGAGCACACGTCCTTTGCCAAGTGCGGTGGAAGAGCAAGGGATTCATAGAGCAAACTTTATTTTGACTCAGTATGTGCCCTTGCCAATTCCAGATGTGAGTGGAAATCAGCCCTCGGTTAGACAGCAGCCGATACCTCTTCCTCCTCGTCGTGTGGTAGTTCCGATAGAAATGATTAAGCAATATTCGATAGAGCCCACTCGTGGTGGGCCTTATGCGTTGTTGGGAGAAGACGGTCGCTACTATGCGTTGGATGATATATTAGCGATACTCATTAAGATAGCGGAGCGAAAACCAAAATGAACTTACGACAAATTTTGGATGTGGATCAGGGATTGGGAGACACTGTTAAACGCATAACGAGAAAAGTGGGAGTGAAGCCATGTCGGCCTTGTGAAGAACGGGCGGAGATGCTTAACAAGCTTTTTCCATATAGAAGTGAGACGGGCTCTCGGGAAGATTTGAATAAAAAAAGAAAATGAATTTAGCATCTACAATTTCGATCTATGGTGGTGGCGTTGGCTCTGGCTGCAAAGGACCAAACTGTGGAAGGCCTGCGAAGAAGATGGGAAATTTCGACAAGAGCTTACTGATGAAGCAGACAGCGCAGAAGAACATGCATGAGATGTCTAAGATGCTGATGGAGCATCAATTCATGCGGAGCGGTTCAGTGGGTCAGTATCAGCCGGGTTCGAAGAGTCAGGGAGCAGCTATTCTCGGTAGTCCTGGTTCATGGATGAGAGTTGGGAAGAGGGAAGCCCTGGAAGATCCGATGGATTCTATGAAAAGTAAATATCAGACCCATAGGATTCACAACGTATTAACGAGCCCTGCTGGTTGGGTGCACACGAGTAGCTTTGGAGCAGACTACAAGGAGCATGGCAGAGGTTTGAATGCGGGTAGTTTAGACAAACATCTGAAGAAACACGGATTATGAATATCAGATCAACAATTTCGATTTATGGCGGTGGTCCTGGCTCTGGTTGTAATCCAGAGGCAGGGAAGTGTGGCCGTCCAAGGAAAAAGGATTTGTCTCAAGCTCTGATGAAAGTTTTGCAAGACGAACCGAGAACCCACAGGCAGTTTACGTTGAGGCAGAAGATTGGCGTTGGAGGCATTCACCAAGTAGTAAAGAGGATGGGAGATAAGTTGGAAGTGGAGAGGCGGGGAAAAGATGTAGTGGTTAGAATGAGAAGAATTCCCAAGAGTGAGAACTTGGGAGATAAGGAATCGTTTCTTTCGACGTCTCCTACATCGGGTTCTCCGAGGAAGCTAGGCGGTGGCGTCAATGAAACATATACGGTAAAGTTTGAGAATGGGGATAAAGCGGTTTTCAAAGTGTCAGAAACAGGCGATATGAATCATGAAGTGGCGGCTTGGAAAATAGCGAAGCTGGTTGGAATGCAGGATATGGTAAAGCCGGCTGTGATTAGAGTTATAGAGGGAAGGACGGGTTCTTTGACGGCTTGGACGGATGGAGAGGTGGCAAAGAATGCACAGCGTGATAAAAAGTTTGACGGGAAAGACGATATGTTTCGGGCAGCGTCCTTTGACTATGTGATTGGAAACTCGGATAGGCATGAGAAGAACTGGATTGTCAATGGAGATAAGCTTGGCTTGATAGATCATGGAATTGCATTTCCTAGGCATGGTGGCCCTAGTTGGCATACGGGCTTCTTGGAAAAAACTGAGTATTATGCTATGAAGACTCCAGAAGATGCACCTCCGTCTCCGAGAAGTCTGGCTGGTTCTTATATAGAACACAGAAATGAAATAAATACGGCTATGATGAATTTGAAGATTTCGGAGGGAAGAAGGCAGGCATTGCAGGCAAGAATTGATAATCTTAGTAAAGCAGATACCTGGCGTGAGTTGCGTCGTATGGAGCTACGATGAGAGTAGATATGCTAGTGACAACGAGGGACGGGCAGGTAGTGGCGGGTTCGATCTATCTTGTGAACGGGCAGTTTTCGATAGAGGCAGACCCTCACTACGTCACCTTGATGGAATCGATGTTGCAGGACCCTGTAGTTTTGGGCGATAAGGTGATAGATTCCAGTGAGCAGCCGTTGCAGTGGATGCTGGCTTTGCCGAGTTATTATTCGGGTAGCTACTTGCGGGCGAGGTTGATAAAATGAATTTAGTGGTTACACTTTCGATTTATGCCGGAGGAGTTGGCTCGGGTTGCAATCCTGCAGTGGGTAGATGTGGTAGATTGCCTACAGATGGAGGACCTCCTGCGAAGCAACTAGTACAGGGCCAGTCGACAGAGGAGGCTTGGAAGAACCCTTCCACGGGAGAGTGGGATCCGGAGAGGGCGAAGTATCATCAGCAAATCATAGACAAGCTACTGGAAGGGAAGCATAAAGTAGCGGGTAGGCAGCCCATTGTGACTTTACTGGGTGGTGGCACAGCTTCCGGGAAAACGACGGCGAGTAGGAAGATCATGGGGGACGATCCCAACGTAGTTAGAGTGGATCCAGATGAGCTCAAGTTGGCGATTCCAGAATACGCTGCCTTGAAGAAGTCAGATCCTATGAGGGCGGCTATGTTGGTGCACGAAGAGTCTAGCTATGTTACGAAGAAGGCGATGGCACAGGCGGGGGCACAAGGGCTGGATATAGTTTACGATTCAACGACGTCTGGTAATGGTGGAGCGGCAATGGGAAAGCTGTTAGCGGACAAGGGTTACGATGTAAGAGCTATGTTTATGGACATTCCGACTTCGATGGCGAAGGCGAGAGCTTCGAAGAGAGAAGGGAATTCCACTGATCCGATAAATTTTGGCAGGCACGTTCCGGATGATGTAATTGAGAAGTCCCACGTTGGGGCGGCTCAAAAGTTTCAAGAGCTCAAGGAGATGCCGGAAGTAACCCAGAAACGTTTTTATGATACTAGTGGTTCGGAGCCAAGGTTGATTTACGAACGGGATGGGCTGGGAGAGGAGAAAATCCATGACAAAAGCAGATGGGAAGCCTATAAGAACAAAGCAGCCGGAAAAGAAATCTCGGGAAGTAAAGAATCCTCCGTATTGGGTAGATCGAACAAAGGATCCACTACATACACAAGAGGACGTGGAAGAGCTGCGAAAAATGTGGGAGGAAGAGGAGAGAAAGCAGAAGTAAGATGAATATCTCTTCTACCATTTCGCTTTATGGTGGTGGTCCTGGTAGTGGTTGTAATCCAGAAGTAGGGAAATGTGGCCGTCCGGAGACGGAAGGGTACCATGGTACGTCACCCAAGGACGTTAGAAAGATTTTGACTTTTGGTTTAAAGCCTGGTTACGACAAACATGTTTGGTTGACTAATAGTAAGGAGGAGGCTCTTTTAATATATGCGGCTCCTAAGGCGATGGGTTTGGGCAAGCGTCTTGGTCTTACTACAGTGAAGCAGCTGAGTGAGATGCGGTTGGCGTTGATTGCTGTTGATGTTAGTAAACTTGGTAAAGAGATTGCTACTGGCGGTACACTCAGTGTGCGTCGTTTAGTTCCAGTGGCAGCAATTAAGAGAGTTGAGATGTATAGATTAGGCGATATTGTTACTTTGCAGAATGAGTCTGACGGAGTTGGCATTGATTTTTCGGCTGGCATTAAATCTGGTTTTAAGCCTGTGGCGGTTAAAACTATAAATGCTGAAGATGATTCCATGGCATGGCTAGTGGTAGATCCGGCTTTTGTTTCTGGAAATTCTATTGCCATTAGAGACGGGAAAGTGTAGCGTGAATTTGGAATCTACAATTTCGCTTTATGGTTCTGGTACCTCAGAGGGAGCTTCGAAGGGTTGGGATGCAAGGGGTAGAGGAGGAAAGAAGATAATTTTGTATCATGGAACAACCTATGAAGTAGCAAAGAAAGCTATGAAAGAAGGGCTGAAGACCTCTGGGGACAAGAGCGTTAGAAGGTGGGATGAAATTACGATAGATTTGAAACCGGGAGCTAAAGCATTGCGTTATGTTTATTTGACACCGAATAGGGAAGAAGCAGAAACGTATGCAAAAGCAAGGGAGGAAGTCCTTAGCCATCGAGGAGTTGGAAGAAAGAACTATGGCACGGTGCTTCCCAATGAGCGAGCAGTTGTTTTGCAAGTAGAAATTCCTAAGAAGAATGCTCATAAGTTAAGTAAACAAGTTATAGATAAGGACGTTAACTTTAGGCACGAAGGGAAGATTCCAGCTTCCTACATTACAAAGGTACATGAATTGGAGCGTGTTCCCTCTGAGCCTACTACTGAGGCTCCTGTGGAGCAGCGGCATTTACAGAAATGGAATTGGAATGACTGAGCTAAGATGAATCTCTCTTCCACAATCTCAATCTATGGTGGTGGCCCCGGTTCTGGCTGTCATGGCGAGAGTTGTGGTCGTCCGAAGTCGAAGTTGCAGGAGATGCTGGAGCATATTAGAGATTCACATGTCTGGGGCAATCAGCATGTGTGGTTGAAATTGGCAGATTATGGGCATCCTGGAAATGTGGAACCTTTCACGAAGGAAGAGTTGGAGGACTTGAAAAGGATGAAGTCAAGCTTTCCTAAATGCAAACTCGGTTTCTGCTATATGAATGCGCAGAGGATGGCAATGGCTGGTTTGGCGAACCCCAAAGTTCAGTATGTGGAAGGGTTGGTCTCTGTGCATGGCGTGCCGATAGACCATGCTTGGATCGAGTACAACGGTAAAATATTTGATCCCACTCTTATGGATGCTAGTGGAAAGGTAAAAGATAAGCAGGAGCATGAATGGTTTGGGGTGACAGTTCCGAAGAATGAGATTATGAAACACCAGTTGGCAACGAAGGTGTATAGCCCTCTGACACAGTCTTATAAGAACGAAACGTTGCAGAAAAAGATTTGGAGCAAGTAGATGAAACTTGTATAATAACTAGAGGTGGAATAGTATGAAGAGCTCATTAGTGTGTGCTTGTGGTTGTGGAAAGTTTCCAAAGCAACCTGGCAATAAGTTTTTGCCTGGCCATAATTCTAGAATGGTGAAGACTTCAGTTGAGATCAATAGACGTAGGAAAATTAGCGCTTCTGTTAAAAGGTATTGGGATGAATACCATGTTTCTCATCCAGTCCGAGAGAATGCTCCTTGCTTGTGTGGATGCGGTAATGTTCCTAAGACTAAAGGTAGTAAGTATTGGATTGGCCACTGCCCTTGGACAGATAGCCATAGGGAACAGCATGGTTTGATTATGAGGAAGAGGTGGAGGAATAAAAGATATCGGGAAGAAACTCTTACACTTAGAAATTCGAAAGCATATAGGGAAAATTTAAGTGCAAAAGGCTCCCAAAGAATGAGAGATCCAGTTGTATATCGTAAGCATTGCTTGGATAACAAGAATCGTTGGAAAGACCCAGAGTTTAGAAAGATGATGGAAGAAGTTTATGCTCGACCTGAGAGATCGAAACTTCTTAGTGATTATAAAAAGAAGTTTTGGGCTAGTTTGTCAGGTGAAGCTAAAAGTGCTATTATTTGTAAGATGCTAACTTTTTCTCGTCCAAATAAGTTAGAGAAGGTGCTGGCAAGATTGCTTAAAAAGAGTTTTCCAGGAGAGTTTAAGCTAAATGTAGATGGAAAGTTTGTGATTGGTGGAAAAGTGCCAGATTTTGTAAATGTGAATGGTAAGAAATTGCTGATTGAATTGTTTGGGAGACCTTGGCATGAGGACTGTGAAGTCCCTCTTAGAAAAAAGTTGTTTGCTAAGTGGGGCTTTAAGACTGCTATCATTTGGACGTCTGAGCTGAAGAAACCAGATTTAGTTGTTGCTAAGGTAGCAAAGTTTATGGGGCAACGTCCATGAATTTAGATTGCTCAATTACGCTTTACTGCAATCGTAAGTTACATTATAGGACTGTTTTCCAGGGCATTCCTATCAGTGTTGAGAATAGAAAGGGTTCTATTAGGCAGGGGTGTGATAAGAAGTGGGGTTGCTGGAAAGTTCGTATGAAAATTCCCTATGGATATGTTAGAAGTAAGCATGCGATGGGGAAAGATGGGCAGTTTTTGGATGTGTTTATCGGTCCAAAAGTAGATGCAAAGTTTGCCTATGTGATTATGATTATGAAGCAGCCAGACTTTAAGAAAACAGACGAGGAGAAGGTGATGCTTGGTTTTGCTTCAGGGGCGAATGCGAAGAAGGCTTTCTTGGAGCACTATGACGATAGCAGATTTTTTGGAAGTATGAAGAAAGTGAGTATGGAAGAGTTTCGAAAGATAGTGAGTGGGGAACTGGCAGCGGAATTGGGAGAGCCGAACGTGTACGATGGGGGTTATGGTCATATAGAACCACGGTCGACGTTTCACCCATCGTCTCTAAAGAAAGCGAAGAGAGTTCCTGTTGATAATCCCGGTGAGTCGGATGATTCATATGGGGATGTAACCAGGCGGAAAGCAGCAGCTACAAAAGCTCGTAGGGATAGTCTTACAAGGCAGCATACGGACTCTGGTATGCGTCCTTTGAGCTCTACTGCTGTTGTAGGGTTTCCAAGTGGAACTGTGGGAGGCTTTGGATAATGAATTTGGCTTCCACAATTCTGATCTATGGTGGTGGACCTGGTAGTGGCTGTAATCCAGAGGCAGGGAAGTGTGGGAGGACAGCATCTAGTGCAAGTGTTTATCATGTGACTCATACAAGCCTTGTTCCTAAGATTCAGAAAGAGGGTTTGCGTCCAATGCAGACTTCCAACTGGGTGAAGCAAGGAAATCAATCGAGATATGGAAAAGGAGAAATAAATGCGTTTGAGAGCCCCCACGATGCCCTTCGTTGGGCAGCTAAGATGGATTGGGCTTTTAACAAGGCAACAGGCAGTGGAAAAGTTTCTATTTTGAAGTTAGATAGAAGAGATACACCTTGGCAAGAGGATACGGAGAGTGATCCGTTGGGCAGATCTGGAGCAAAGGGTAAGTGGCTGAAATACCAAGGTGGCATCCCGGCGGATAGAATTAAGTCAGTGGTACAGTTTAAGCCAGAGCATGTGAAGTACTTGATGCAGGATAGTAGGGAAAAGTTTGAGCTATGAGTGAAGACTTCAATCTGGAAGAGGCTTTGGTAGAACTGCTGGCAGAAAAGAAAAAGCAGTTTGAAGAGCCGGTGCAGTATGATCCAGCGCAAGAGAATCTGGTTCGGGAGCTGATGTCACTGGTTGCAGATTATGATGAGGAGGGGATAAGATTTGATCCGAGCGGGAGATATTTGTGTGGTACTTGTCAAATGAGGATTGAGCCAGATTTGTGTTCACATGTTTCCGGTATAATATCTATGGAGGCTGGTAGTTGTGAGAAATGGATGATAGGGCCTCAAGCTTGGCCGGTGCAGATAGTTCAGTGGACTCAGAAGGAAGCTAATTATGGCACTAGAGGGAAAGCGAAAGGATTTGGCTGTAGCAGGTGTGGATGGGGCTCAGAGGCAAAGAAAGCAGATGCGGAGGGTCGATCAGTTTGGTGTGGTAGATTCGGAGCAAGAGTGCAATCGTTAGCATGTTGCTGCGAAGAGAGCGGGAGCGACTGGGTTGCTTCTCCTGGTGAGTAATTCTTGTATAATGGATTGGGGAAGAAAATGAACCATATGACATCACACGACATCGTCAAAGCCTTGGCAGAATCTGACCCAGTTTATGAAACATCAGTTCAGCCGCCTGTTCCGGGTACGCCATCAAGCTTGACCAAATCGTTTGTTCGTAAGTGTGCCCTTTGTCGTGCTATCAGTGGCCACAATGAAGAGAACGTACGGCACGAGGCTTCGTGTCCTTGGATTCCAGCAAAGAAGCTGATAGCTATGAACATAGATTAGAATGAGGCTTTGGAATGAACAGAGAAGAGTTGCAGGAACAGCTGGGGCGGGGAGAGAGCTCCTTTCCGAAAGCGGATTTACATGGCCAGGACTTATCGGGCTTGGTCCTCAATCAATGCGACTTTCGTTGGGCGGATTTAGCAGGAGCAAATTTACAAGAGACTTCCTTTGTTGGCGCGAATTTATGGGAAGCGGATCTCTACGCAGTCTCAGCTGTCGAAGCAAATTTCAATGAAGCGAACCTCCGGGCAGTAAATCTTTGTGAATCTAAAATCATGCGGGCATTTTTTCATGGAACAGATTTGAACAGGGCAAAGTTGTGTGAAGCAGATGCTTCGAAAGCAGATTTCTCCAGTGCCAATTTGAGTTGGGCAAAAGTGTGTGAGACGAGGTTGATAGAGGCATGTTTGGTAGATACAGATTTTAGGCACGCCAACCTACAGGAATGCAATATGCAGGGGGCAGATTTGCGAGGGGCTAGATTTAGCGGAGCGAGGTTGTACGAGGCAAATTTGGGAAGTGCGAAGAATCTTGAGAAAGCCTTTTTCAGAGGTGCCCTTTTCCATAGAACGTGTGGATTGAAATTTTGGCAGGAATGGGTGTTGAAGCTATGAATGAGAAAGTGATACTCCTGAACTCTGGCGGAGCAGACTCTTTGGCGAGTGCTGGGATTTTATTGTCCACAAGCTTTGATATAGTTGGGCTGAACATTTCGTATGGGCAAGCGGCGTGGCCCAAAGAGATAGCGGCGGCAGAGAGGTGGACCAAGGTTTTGCAAGAAAGATTTGGGAAAGAGAGGATTTCACTGACGAGCTTAAGCCTTCGTGACTATCATGCTTTTGTTAGCAAGAATCCGGTAGTACGAGGAGAAGCCTTGGGGCAAGAAATAGATCCCATTGTGAACTTCGTTCCGGGAAGAAATATTGTGTTTTTGCTCTTCGCGGCAATTTATGGTTATGAGAAAGGGATTCGTAAAATAGTTCTCTCGGGACAGGAGACAGATCATGTGTCCGGAGACTTGAGTATAGAGTTTCAGAATTCGATGGCGACTATGCTGTCCATTGGTATGGGCACTTATGGTCAGAGGGAACCTTATGAGATTTGGTCTCCTCTATTGAGAGCGGGTTTTAGAAAAAGTGATGCGGTGAAGTGGCTGATGAAAAACGAATTTCCGGTTGAATTATCTTGGTCTTGCTATACGACACAGAAAAAACAGTGTGGTCGATGCCACAACTGCGTAGAGAGGAGATCAGCATTCGCAGAAGCGAATTTAGCGGATCCGACTGAGTATGATGATTGAGGCCTGCAGTGAAATATAGCAAGTATGCAGATCAGTCATTAAGTTTAGAAAGTGTAATTCGCGCTCACGTTGAGCGAGTAGTTAGTTCACACCCTCATAGAAAAGAGGCAGCGAAGCTATTGGGTGTTGGAAGAACGACTTTGTATCGTTGGTTGAGGAATTGGGGATATAGGGGAAACACATTGAAAGAAATCAAAAGAATGGAGGAGACATCTGATGATAGAGGAAAGAAATCTTTACGAAAGTAGAACACAGAAATCCAAGGCTCTCTGGGAAAAGGCCAATAAAGTTTTACCTATGGGTACAGCTAGCAACGCCAGAGCCTACGATCCTTACCCTTTGTTCATAGCGGGGGCGGCTGGTTCACGGTTAGTGGATGTGGATGGGAACGAGTACGTGGATTACAATTTGTCCTTCGGAGCGTTGTTGACAGGACATCGGCACCCAGTCGTATTGGAGGCAGTTAGGAAGCAGTTGAGTTTGGGGACCATGTACGGCATGTGCCATGATTTGGAAGCAGAGGTGGCAGAGGAAATCCTGAAGCGTTACCCGTTCTTGGCGAAAGTGAGATTTGCTAGTACTGGTACAGAAGCTACGATGCACGCGATCCGTTTAGCAAAGTCGTACACGGGCAGAGATTACATTGTAAAGATGGAGGGGGCCTACCACGGTTTACATGATGCGGTGATGATTTCCGTAAAGCCCTTGGCGGGGCAATGGGGTCCTGGCTTTGAGCCGCTTTCAGTTCCTTTTGGAGAAGGGGTTTCTACGAATCTTACCCACGTAGCACAGTTTAATGATCTTCGTTCTCTGGAGCTCTCGTTGGATAAGGTTTTTCCAGATCAAGTAGCGGCAGTAATTGTTGAGCCGGTGATGATGAATATGGGTGTGTTGCTACCTTTCCCTTCTTATTTACAATCGATACGGGAACTCTGTACGAAGTATGGAGCGCTTCTGATCTTCGACGAAGTCAAGAGTGGTGGAATTGGTTATGGTGGGGCAGCATCAGAATTTGAAGTTACCCCGGATATAGTTTGCTTGTCCAAGTCTATTGGTGGTGGTTTCCCTTTGGCGGCTTTTGGGGCTTCGTTGAGCATCATGAAAGTGATAGAGGATCGGAGAATGTTTCACGCGGGTACGTACAATGCAAATCCAATTTCGATGGCAGCAGGTTTGGCTACGTTGAAGTACGTGTTGACGAGGGATGCTTATGGGCAGGCGAGAACTCTGAGCGATCTGTTGGCGGTGGGTTATAAGCGGATTCTTACAGAGAATGGGATTAGTGGTTTGGTGACGAATGTGGGGGTCAATGGCTCGGTGGCTTTCGGAGTGGATACGATTAGGAGTTATCGGGATTGGGCTAAAGCGGATATGAATATGTGGGAGCGCTATTGGCTCGGTATGGTGAACAGGGGGGTAATTCCACAACCCTATGGCGGAGACGAAGAATGGACGGTGTCGGTGGTGCATACAGAGGAAGATATCATTAGGCATTTGGAAGTGCTAGCAGAAGTGGCTCGCTCTTTGAAGGAGAAGGCAAGGGCGGCTTCTTAATGTATTGATGTATTGGAGGTGGAAATGCCGGCGGATGACGTAGTGACCTATGATCGCACCTATGTTTTGCAGTCCTGTCATTTTAATGGTGGCGCAGTTTACGTGAATTACGCTTTGAGTTTGAAAGCGGCAGAAACGGGGAATTGGCAAGATGCATGCACGTACTTGGCAAAAGTTATGCCGGAAATTCATGGGCATAATTTTAAGGTGAGGATTTTAGCTAAGGGGACAGTGGACGGTAATGGATATACGATAGATGATCAGTTTTTGGAGGAGGAGATCATAAAACGCTGGGATAATGTGAATCTCTCTACTTTGCCGGAGTTTGCCCCTATGGGCGTTAGGGCGACGACGGAGAATATGGCGTCGATTCTGTTAAAAAGGATTTGGGCAACTTTTCCGTTGCAGAGTTGTAGAGTAGAAGTTTGGGAGACGGAGCAAATTTGCGCAGTGTCGGAGTGTTAGTGGATGAGCCATGAATGTGTTGATGTCATACTTCCAGTGCATAACGCTTTAGAGTATGTAAAGGCTTGCGTAGAATCACTTTATCAGCACACCCCCTCTTTCGGAAGATTGATCATTGTAGATGATTTTTCAGATGAGCAGACGAGGTCATTTCTTTATGGCCCAGAATGCCTTGGAAGGAATAGAAGAAACATTTACATAAGAAACAATTCTCAGCGGTGGTTTACGCGGGCTTCAAATACGGGCTTGAGACTGGTAGAAACTCCTAGAGCGGTGCTGTTGAACTCAGATGTAGTTTTGAATAGTGGGTGGTTAGAAGAGCTACAGGATGTGTGGGCAGATTTCGAGAGTAAGTTTCCCCCAAGAAAAGTTGGTCTCGTGGGAGATTGGGGAAATCCTCATATACCCTTTCGTTACCAAGAAACTCAAGAGCCTAATTATGTAACGGGGCATCTTTGGTTAATCTCAATGCAGGCGTTGCAGGAAGTTTCAGTGGCGAGAGGAGATCCGGGTCGTTACCTGAATGAGCTTCGGCCGGATACGATTCACATTTCAAGCGACAGAATCGGATGCTACGAAATGAACAAAGCTGGTTATGCTACAGTGGCAGCTTACAAGACACCTTGTGGACATCATGGTGGGAAGTCATGGTCCTATGATCTTGGTAGAGTGAGAGCAATTCGGTTGGAGGATGTGGATTGACCTTTTCCACAGAAATAAACATTGACTAGATATTTGGTTTTCACTATACTCTTTTGTACGCAGTGGGGAGACTTCATACTTTGATGGACAGAGAAATTCAATTCGTGACTGTAGGTGGCCATGAGATTCCAGCACAGCAAGTCATCTGCCCTGTTTGCCATGTGTTGGATTTGGGTTCTATCTTTGAGGTCGTGGGGACGCCTATGTTTGCAGGGAGTGTGGTGGCACCTACTTCCCTGAAAATCACGTGGAAAGTTCAGTGCAGTAAGGGCCACGAATGGGAGATTGAAGTTCCACCTGTAGTTTGAGGACCTAGGGAGATGAAAGATGGGTACGCGTTATTATTTAGAAGTGACCTGCCAGTGTGGCCACGTGGAGAAGGATGTGTATTACGCTCCTACGTGTGGTATGATGACTTGGCCTTGTCCGCTTTGTGGGAGAGTAGTAGATTTGGAGCAGTTGACGGGTATCACTCCGGAGATGGCTTCGAACAGGAAAGAGATCGAGAAGATTGTGCGAAGTTTTGAGAATGGAGGAGAGGGATGAGCAGCGTATTGGATAAACAGTTTGGACGAATGGGGGCTCGGGTAAGGTTGCAAGTGCCACAGAAAGATCGTTGGACTCGTGAAGACGTCAGGGTTGAATTGGATGTCAAGCGGGATAAGTTTGGAGAGATCTTCGATTTTACCATCGGAGCGGATGCAAAGGCGGCCTTGGAAGTGTTGCAGGTCGTACCGGAAGACAGGCATCTTCTGCTTCTCGTCAGAAGACCGGATGAGCGTGGGCGGCAGATCAAGCAGAGATTCCTATGTGGCCATGATGAACGACACTGGTTCGTGGCGGCCATTCCAGAAGAGTCTCCAGTTTCGACGGTGGAAGCGGCGAAGACAGCTTTGAAGCCAGAGGAAGTATTGCAGCGGGAGAGTATGGTAAGGCTGTCGGGAGCGGAGAAGCATTCGAGGAAGAACGAGGTCTTCAAGCGACAGGGAGAATGGTTCTTTGTTCCAGCTTGGTCTTTGAAGGTGCCGAAGAATCTGATTCTCAAGAATGAGCCTTTCAATCGGGGTCGTGGGAAGTTCCATTATGCGCAGGAAGCTTACAGATCGGGTGGAACACGAGTCTACGTATTGGGGGAACAAGTTCTGTCGGTATATGAGTATAATAAACTGTCGGAGGAAAGTAGGAAGCAGCCATGGCGGAGCATGACAGAGAACGCCACGATGTACGTCCGTGGCAAAATTACACATGCAGACCATGCGACGTTGACTTTGGATGGTTGGCACAGAGTGCTCATGAATTTGGAGAGTCGGGCTAAAGCAATGCAGTCGGTTCGGTTTTTGGATTAACGAGGTGAGTAGATGAAAGACTTTATAGAGCAGCTCAATGATTGGGTTTCACCGATTGTGAGAGCTTATTCAGAGCCACAGATTTTGCGCATAAGTACAGCACCGGGAGATATAAAGGAGTCGGAAGCTGAGTTTACGTTGGTGATTCGGTGCAAAAGAATAGCTGGGATACCGTACTTACCAGAGCAAAACCTACCTAAGCACTCGGGGAGCTGATTGGGAGAGGAACATGGGAGACGAAGAGTATCTACTTTGCGTATATTGGGGAGAGCAGACGACGAGCAGTGTACAGGTGGCATGTTGGTTATGTAAGGCCTCATTGGCCCTGTCTGCTGGGAATGAGAGGGTGGCAAGTGGGATGAAGCCACTTTGTATGCATTGCTTAAGCCAGTATCGGAAAAGTGAAGTGTTTTTTGCTGGTGGCCTTATGCAAGGGAAAAAGTACAACGACTCTGCAGAAGCTTTAGAAGCCGTGATTCAATTTCGTAAAGAGAAGCATGAGAGGAATTGAATTCTATGTCCCGTGAAGAGGAACTGGAGCATTCTTTCCCTTGGATACCGTGGCGGGAACCACTTGGAATGACTGTTATCGGCCAGGAGCACGATCGGAGACTCGGTTGCCGTTTTTGTATTGCTATCAAGGGCATTCATGGAAATCAGATTCGAGAATTACCGTTGTCTCGTATGGATTTCGATAAGCATATGGAGGAAACGCATTTGCCCTTGTTGCACAAATCGGCTAGGTACACTACGGCGTGATGGGGAAGCAATGAAGAAAGTAAAGTGGAAGAAAAAATTGACAGCGGCTCAGGTGCGTAAACGGCTTCGTGGTGGGAAGTTGCCTCTAAAGAAGTTGCTGTTGAAAGAGGAAGAGGGAAAAGATTCTGGCTTGTCTACCAGGAACTGATGAGGAGTAGAATATGGATAAGCTTCGGTGTTGGCTAGCTAGAAAAGCCCTCGGGTTCACGGTGCAGATTGATTACTCTCTAAAGAAAGGGGATCAAGTGGTGAGCGATGGGTGGACAGTTAGTGATTTGACAATTGTCGATGTGAACTGGGGGCTTTTGGCGGTAGCTGTAAAACTAGGGGATGGCGGGGTTGTGGTTTGGCCAGCATGGAGAGTTAGAAAAATTTCTGTATGAGGTAGGGGTTGCTCATATGTCAGAGTGGACCCATATAATTTGTGACGATTGCTGGGATGCAAGGCATCCGATCAATCCCTCTAGACGGTTGGACAGTGGAGACGAAGGGGTCTGTTGCTTCTGTGGGAAGCAAACGTATAGCGGCATCTACGTGAGAGAGGACCCCAAGAACCTGATGTGCAAGGGACAGCATGAGACTGACAGAATGGGGACCACATGACGAGCGAAGAGTTGAACGAAGCAATTGTTGGGTTGGATAAGATGAAAAATTTGCCGAGTGTGCAAGCAGTAGAAAGAATTGAGCTCCATCCTAGTGAACGCGTTCCTATTGATTTCGTGGTTCCTGCGGGAGTAAGTAAAGTACAAGCCTTATTTGATTCGAATTCGGACACGGGAAAGAAGATTTTCTATTGGGGTTGGTTCTGGCGAATGGTGGATTTCGATCAGCCAATTACGCTAGCTTGGAGTGAAGATGGGCTGACTGGTTTTTGTGAAAATAATAAATGGTATTATCCGACAGTGAGTCTATCGGTGGAGCAGTCGAAGGAGCTTAGAGAGCTTTGTGAATATGCTGCAGAGAGTCCTTCGGCGGAATCGGTAGCGGCTGTGAATACGTTTATGAGTAACTGTAAGCCAGAGGATTGGAAGCAGAGGGCGACAGCAGCACGAGAAGAAGTAGATGAGATGATGAAGAATTTGAACAAATGATTTTGGTTGGGAGAATGAAAATGGAACTACCAACGAGGCATGAAGCTTGGATGGATAATATAGCATTAGAGCATGAAGTTGGGCATGCTTTGGGTGGCAATAGTGTGTACCCGGATAAGAAGGACTGTGAAAAGAATAATCCGTGCATTGAATTGAGTAAAGACGATGACCCAATTATTCGTTGCTACGCCCAACGCGTGTACGTTTTCGATGCGGATGAGTTTGATAAATGGCAGAAAAGTTTTGGCGGACTAGCTTGAAGGTGCAAGCGTACGCTTTGGGAGCGTAAGTTCCGAGTTCGATTCTCGGGTCTGCCACCAAAGTTTTGAGCGGGTCGAATGGGATTGGTGATCACTGGTTCGAATCCAGTCTGGGGGAAACCCGAGACAAGGCCAAGGCGGTAGAAATACCGTTGGTGGCATTTCCGATTCCGAAACTTTATCCGCTCTTAAGAATAAAGGCTGGGTCGAAAGCTCTTGGTTATCATGCGAAGACATCCGAGAGCAAATCTTTATCCAGCCTAGAAATTGGGACGGGTCGAAGGAGCTTGGTTATCTCCCGAAAAGATAAAGCCGAGCACCATATCTTTATCCGTCCCCTGGTGTTTAGTCTGACGGGTCGCATGGGGAAGGGTTACCCTGTTAAGGTAGAGGTCGTGGGTTCGAGTCCCACCGATCATCTTCGGGTGATCGTAGCTCAGTTGGTAGAGCGCTAAGAACCCCCTTTTTCAAATCTTTATCCGTCAGATTTTCTTTTAGAGGGAAGTTGGGATTATGAATGAGATTACGTTTGAGCTTTTTCATCGTTGGGACATGGATGTGGCAGATCTTGCAGAAGCTGCACGAGCTGTTGGCTTGGTATCTGAACGGCAAGAGGGGGCTGACTTGGAAGCAGGCAAAGAAATGGGGCAGAGTATCACGTTGGATAATGAAAAGGCAAGAGCAGCTGGACAGAAGTAGATGCGCTTGGTTGAAAGGAAATCGGATAGAATGGAGGGGGGAAGATGACAAAATACCTGAAGAAGGCGGCAATTAGGCTTGGTACTCCCAAGCAGTCAGAACCACTGGATGAAAGGCAAGTGCCGAATTCCGCGGGTGGTTTTGCCTATCCAGTTACGGATTGGGTTCAGTTGGATCGCTTCCTAGTGCTTGGTTCAGAAGGGGGCTCTTACTATGCAAAGGAACAAGAGTTGACGATGGCGAACACCAAAGCAGTGTCACGTTGCATAGTAAGTGATGGCGTTAGAGTTGTGAAAACAGTTGTGGAAGTTTCTAGTTCTGGTAGAGCTCCAAAGAATGATCCGGCACTCTTTGTATTAGCGATGTGTGCGGCTTCGAAAGACAAGAAGACGAGAGCGGAAGCATACGCAGCAATTCCTAAAGTAGCCAGGATTGGCACCCACCTGTTTCACTTCGGTGAGTACGTGAATTCCTTGAGGGGCTGGAGTCGAGGTCTTCGTACAGCGGTGTCGAATTGGTATCTGGATCAGGACTTGGTAGACCTTGAGTCTCAGTTGGTGAAGTATCAGTCCCGTGATGGCTGGAGTCATCGAGATATGTTGAGGTTGAGTCATCCGGATACAGAAGAGTCCTCTGTAAGAAATGCAGCTCTCCGTTGGGCAGTAACTGGTTTGTCGGGCATGATGGCACGGGAAGAGAAGAGAAGTAAAGGAGTGGGACTTTGGATGAAGAAGTATCCGGATGTAATGGAGCATCTGGAAAAGCTTCCTTTGATTGCTGCTTTTGAAGAGGCTAAGACTTTTACTCTGAAATCGGAAGAGCTGAAAGACAAATCGGACGAAGAGAAGAAAGAGCTGGTACGGAAGCATGTCAGAGGATATGAGAAAGAAATAGTTAGTTTGATCGAGAAGAGCAATCTGACTAGAGAAATGATTCCTACGGAGTTTCAGAATTCGAAGTTGGTGTGGGAAGCTCTGTTTCAGAAGATGCCCATGACAGCGATGATTCGGAATTTGGCTAATATGACAAGGGCAGGAGTTTTGGCTCCTATGTCGGAAGTAGCCAAAGAGGTGAAGAACAGGTTAGCGAATCAGGAAGCTCTGAAGAAGGCGAGAGTGCATCCGATTCAATTACTGATGGCTCTGAAGACGTATCAGGCAGGCCATGGAGTGAGGAGTAGGGGAGAAGGATGGACTCCCGTCTCTACCGTTGTGGATGCTTTGGATGAGGCTTTCTACCTTTCCTTTGGCAACGTGGAACAGACAGGTAAGCGTTGGTACATCGGCTTGGATATATCGGGCTCGATGAATAGTGGGGAGGTAGCTGGTGTGATTGGTTTGACTCCGAGGGTGGCCTCTTCTGCTTTGGCTATGGTTACGGCGAGAGTAGAAGATGAGTACGTCATCCGGGCTTTTTCGGACGGTGAGACAGGACGTAAATACCATAAGAAATCAACTCGTACTATGCATCCTGGTTTCGACGTAGCTATGGTTCCTTTGGAAATCAGTCCGAGAGAAAGACTAGATGACGTTTGTAAGAAGACAGACGGATTGCCTTTCGGTGGAACGGATTGTGCGTTGCCAATGTTGGATGCCTTGGAGGATAAGTTGAAAGTCGACGTATTCTGTATACTTACCGATAGTGAGACTTGGTGGCAGGAGTCAATGCACCCGATGCAGGCTCTGCGAGAGTATAGGCAGAAGACAGGAATTTCTGCAAAATTAGTTGTAGTTGGAATGGTCTCTAATAATTTTTCTATAGCTTCACCAGATGACGCGGGCACACTTGACGTTATAGGCATGGATACGGCGACGCCACATATTATGAGTCAGTTTGCTAAAGGGGAAGTTGGTGGAGAAGATGTGAAAGCGGCGGGAGCTTAGATGCCTTTTAAGAAGAAAGATTATGAAGCGTGGCGATTTTTGGGTATTGGGAATAAGCCCGATTCTGTTTTGGCTTGTGAGCTGACAGTTTCTGTTGACAAAGTTCGTTACGCAAGGAAACGTTTAGGACTCCCTTCTTTCGGCAGTAGACTACTGACTCAGGAAGGCTACTCTTGCCGATCTCTCCCAGAGGCAAAGATGGATGCTGTGTTGCATTGGAAGAAGATTGAGCATGAACACGAAGTTCCTATTTTGGGTAAGTACAGAGCGGATTTTGTTTTGCTTAGTTCGAATGGCTCTAGAAAGATTTTAGAAGTTATTGGAATGAGTGGATGTTGGAATTATAATAGAAGGCTAAAGGACAAGCATGCGGCTTACGATAAAGCGGCTTTGGAAGTAGAGTATGTAGTTTCAAAAGAAGTGGATAGGCGTTTCACTGATTGCCCACTCCATTTGAAATCTAGAAGAAATGGATTTGTATGTAGAAAGTGTGGAAAGGAAAATATAGACTTAGTAGATGGCTTGTGTAGAAGAATATGCTGGCATGAAGAATGGGTGCAGCGTAAGCCCCCTAAAGTTTGCGAGCAGTGTGGAAGAAAATTTCACTCTGGCGGCACTGCTAAGTTTTGTTCTAGGGAACATTACTGGAAAAGTTTGGAGCATGAGAACCCTTCTAAGATGGCTTTACGTGCGAGAGAGGTTAGGCGTAGAGTGCGCTATGGTCTACCAAAGTTGGAGGATAAAAGGAATGCCTCCGCTCTTTCAAGAAATGTTAGTGCAATTGAGCGCATGATAGTATTGAGAGTTAGTGGGGTCAAATTAGTTGCCATAGCTAAGAGATTTAAGATTAGCAGTGCTCAAGCGTGCACCCTGATAAAGAGGCATATTTCAGCAAAGGCATAGAATGAGTTTCTGTGGCAGCCTTCGGTTAATTACCGCAACAGGTACTCCTTAACCTGAGTTGGCTGCCTTTTTGCGACCCCACGATAAGATCAGTCAGCGGGTTGCCACAGAAGTAGAAAAGCATAGACACTTCCAGGACGCTGAGACGAACTTAAAAAACAGTTTAGTTCTTGGAGGTATCTATGGAGATTCAAAGTTTGAACAGACGTCAGATGTTTGTTCTGACCGCAAAGGGTACGTTGGTAGCGGCAGCAGCTAGTACACTTCCTTTGATAGAAAGTTGTAATACGCAGCAGTGGGTTTCAATAGCACTCGCGGATCTTCCCACACTCATACAAATCATTACGAGCATCCTTAGTATAACTTCAGTAGCGAAAGTGGGAGTGGATCCCTCTCTGCTTACAGATGTAAATAAATACGGCGCAGAAGTTCAGAAAGATTTGCAATTAGCGCAAAGCTTGATTATGGGTTACCAATCAGTCGCTAGTTCTGCAAAGCCGGGAAACCTTGCACAAATTGATGCAGCTTTGGCTGCGGCATTAAATAACCTGAACTCTATTCTGGGAGCCTTCCATGTTTCAGATCAGGCTTTAGAGGCAACGATAGCAGCTTCGTTGGGAGCTGCTATTACTATGGTTTTGGCGATCCAAGCTTTAGTTCCGGCTCCATCAGCAGCGCCAGCTGTCAGGGTGAGTTTGAGTAATGCACAAGATCAGAGTTCAGCAATGAAAGCTGCGTTTAACTTGATAGTCGGCAAGAACTATCCGAGTGCAGTAATTAAATAGTTCAGTGGCTGAGAGGAGGAGAGAGTTATGCCATTAGAATTATCTTCAGCAGGGCGGCGCTATGGCTACTTATTAGATAAGTTTGACACAAGAGACTTCGGGGTTTCACATCCAGCTTTTGAGCAGTTGCCCAAGGCAGAAGTGTTAGACCCACTTGTAGATTTAGAGCCTTTGTGTGGGCCAGTAAAAGACCAAGGGCAAGAAGGTGCCTGCACGGCGTTTGCTGGTTGTGGGATGAGAGAGTTTCTCTATAGGAAACTTTCTAGTTATGAGACTGAGAAATTAGATCCGGCACCTATCTTCAGTCCAGCATTTCTTTACTACCAGGAAAGGAGTCTTGATGGTTCGCTGGGGGAAGGAGATACAGGCTCTACCGGCAGGTCATCAGTTAAGACTATGAACAAACTGGGAGTTTGCCTAGAGATGGAGAATCCATATGTCCCTGGCAACTATGAACAAGCCCCTACTCCAGAGCAGCTAGCTTCGGCTTCACGATTCACGGCAGGCGCTTATCATAGACTGGGTTTTGAAAATTTTAAGTCCTGTCTGGCTTCTGGTTATGTATTTGTGGTTGGCTTTAACGTGTATGAAAGTTTTGAACACATTGGAGCTGATGGGATTATGTCGGCACCACATATCGGAAACGAGCGCTTGCTTGGTGGTCACGAAGTTCTTTTTGTTGGTTATTCAGATGAGAAAAATGCTTTCAAAGTTAGGAACAGTTGGGGAGCGAATTGGGGAGACTTTGGAAATTTTTGGATGCCATACGCAGTAGCAGCAGATAGCAATGTCGTACTGGATGCGTGGATGCAGCATTTGGGTAAGGCTTGGTAATGAGCCAGAGTGAAGATCATAGTTTCTCTAGTATTAAGCATTCGACCCTGGCGGATTTGGCTCGCAACCCGGCAAAGATAGAAATGGAAGCGAAAGCGGCGGGCCATACTGGGAACTTGGTGGATCTTGTAGATGCAGCGAAAGCAGAGAAGCACGTAGACGTTCCATTAGAAAAAAAGAAAGAGAAGATAGTTGCAGTTAACGGTCATGGTACACGTGGCCAAATTTTCGTTTTTAGACCAACGGGTGGAAGAGTGACGGTGGTTTTGGAGAAAGTGGGGAATGCTTACGATGGTACTTGGATTCATGAAGTTGTAGATAGAGAAGGTAAAAAGTTCCTGGCTTCCATGAAGCAATTAATAAATCCTGTATAATATGTTGATAGAACGAGGAGGCCCTATATGTTCGATGAAACGACAGATGATGAGATTAGAAGGGCAGAAGCAATCAGTAAGGCAGTGGAATGCGCGGATAGGATAATTTTGGACTCTAGTAATCACTCTTTGGAGGAAATAGATTATCTGACAGCAGCAGTTGCAAAAGCCTTTGCAGAGAAACTCTATGGACGAATTGCGACGCATTTGCTTAGGGAAGATTTACAGAAAAGGGCAGCTGGCGCTTGAGGAGGTAAAATGGACAAGACGAGTAAACTATCGGAAGAGTTGACGGAGAAAGTTGGGTTGGTGGTTGAGAGGGTAGAGGAAGTGGACATGGAAGAAGATTCCGTGAACTACAAAGTCCTGTTTCTCCTAGATCCGGGAGTTGAGAATATTCACAGTACGATTGGTCTGCAGACAGACGATCGGGAATTTTTTAGTCAGTTTCAGATCAATACAGAGTACAGCATGTCTTTTTTGAAGAAAGAAGATAAGGGTAAACCAATTGCGATTCAGAAAGCGAATTGAGTGCTGGCATTTATCTTTGGATAGAAAGGAGGTTTCGTGGAACTTAAGAAGACGTTCCGCTTTGAGGCGTCGCACGTTCTCCCAAGACATTCGGGAAAATGTTCGCGCCTTCATTGATGGCCACTCCTGGATTTTACATGTCTTTGTGGACGGTTCGATAGATGTTGGAACAGGCTTTGTAAAAGATTTTGCGGAGATTTCGAATTTGGTAAAGCCATTGATAGACAGATTGGACCATCGTCACTTGGGGGCTTGGAGTGTACCTTGGACGGGTTTGGATTGGAGTTATAACAGCATGCTCTCCTATCGTGAGCATAACGGAGAAAGACATCCGTGGGCTGTAGATGGGCTTGCAGCTGAGTTTTATCCCAGCTCAGAAAATTTATTGGTTTGGATTGGTGCACGGTTGAAGGATAGTGGCTTGGATTGGTCGAAGTTGGAGATAGAAGAAACGTGTACCAGCTCTGCATTGCTGACTCGGAGTGAATTCGAAGGTTATGGTCCTCAAGGATCTTCGGGGAATATCTGATGAAAAAGGGGGGCGGGAAGTCGAAAGGAAGCTCCTTCGAAAGGTCAATTGCAAAGAAGATTGTGAAGGGCTTCAAGAGCTTCGGGATTGAGCAGAGAGAATGTTGGCGGTCAGTGCTCTCTGGTGGTCACGAGATCTCCGCGGGTGATCTTTATCTTTCAAATCGTCTTATGAAGCTGTTCCCGTGGGCAGTGGAATGTAAGTTTAGGAAAAAGATACGATGGGAGAATTTCTTATTGGGTGATGGGAAGTCAGAAGAAGTGAAATGGGTTCGGCAGGCTTTGGATGGAGCAAAGAAGATAGAAGGTCTTTCGGCGCTATTGGTTCTAAAAGCTAACCATTGCCCAATTTTTGTAATAAAGAAAGTTCAGAAAGATTTGGGCAAGCCAGTGTTGTTTCTGTTAGATACTTGGTGGGTGGTTCAGCCTTGGCTGAAATTTATAAAGGATGCTGTGGAGGAAGCTAAACTGAAGCATAGAAGAAAGATACAGTAGCATGTCAGAGATGATTCATGTTGCGTACCATCCAGCAGGACTGGATGCATGCGCCCTTTATCGGCTTTTCCTTCCTCATTTGAGAACTCCGGGCTCCTTATTCCTTTATAACATGCAGGGAATTGAGTTTGACAGAATTGCGCATTGTCAGGTTGTGGTGGTGCAAAGGCTGTACTCAAAAAGAAACATGGATGCTCTTATGGTGTTTAAGAAGTCTGGGATGAAGATCGTGTACGATTTGGATGACGACATGTGGTCAGTACCTTCCTACAATCCAATGCATAAAGCCCTTCGCTCTGTGCTTCCTGGTTTCAATACCTGCGCTAGTGTGTGCGATTTGATTACAGTTTCGACTCAGCATTTGCTTGTTATGGTGAAGAAGGAGTTGGGAAGAAGTTGTCCGAAAGTAGAGGTAGTGGAGAACGCAATGGATTTTGATTGGTTTAAGCCTATTGCTGAGAAGTATAGAAAGAATAGAAATGGTAAGATTGTAATGGGGTGGGCAGGAACTCCGACTCACTCAGCGGACGTAGATGCAGTGTTTGAGTTGGTGCCAGAGATTCTAAGGGAACTTCCTCAAGTTGAATTTGAGTTAGTGGCAAAAGAGATGCCAGAAAGTTGGAAGTCGGTAGAGAGCCAAGTAAGATTGCGAGACTATGTTCCTGTTGCGGAATGGCCTGTCAGTTGGGCTAGTTGGCAGTGGGATATGTCTATAGCTCCGTTGGAGCATAACCGTTTTAATCTTTCAAAGTCCTGTATTAAACTTTTAGAGGCAGCGGCTCTTCATATTCCCTGTGTCTGCTCAGATGTTGGAGAGTACAGCAAGTTTTGTAGCTACAGTCCTTTACTCAAGAAAACAGTCTTGGCTCAATATAGAAAAGATTGGAAAGAGAAGATTGCGGCTTTAGTTTTAGATGCAGATCTGAGGAAGAGAGTAGGAGAGGAGATGTATCAAATTGCGCTGGAGCACTATAATATCTCAGAGGCTGTAGAAAGGCGGAAAAGTTTGATTGCTGATTTGGTTCAGTGAGGTGCAGACATGTTTTGGTCTCTTATAAAATATGGAGGGCTAGGACTTATAGTAGTCTCAGCTGTATACTTGGTGGTGACAATAGTCGTCTCTTGGGCTAAGACGAAATCAGCTCCAAAGGTTGATATGTACTTATGCAATGTGCATGGTCCGATTCCTAGAGAAGGAGTGATAAGCTTTCTCGGAGCGGACAGCTGCGCCATATGTTTTCACGAACGGCTTAAGAAGGCGGAGAGAGGACTTCTTTAGAAATGGCAGACAAGTTGGTATTTATTCTCCCGGAGAGCCTGGAAGAAATTCTTTGGGTGACGCCAGCGCTGATGCAGTATTTAGAGGATAGGCTGCTCGGTAACCCTTTGTTTGAGCCGAGGCCACCAGCAAAGGTGACTACAGTTTGTAAGTGGCCGGAGTTGAATCATTTTTTGAAATGTTGCTGGCGTGATATGGATGTGGTTACGGAGTTGGGTGAGAAGGAGAGGGACGAAGCAGACTTTGTGTTTGAGTTTGATATGGAGGCAGCATACGAATGGTCGAAGGTAGTGGAGAAGCATATTACTATTGCAGCTTCTTTTCAGTTGGGTACGATCGCGAATACAAAGTTTCCCTCGGTGGCAATGGATATTGGAATAGAGATCCCTGGCTTGGTTTTGGTGGTGGCTACCAGGAGTTGGATGGAAGGAAATCAAGATTGGACTTGGGATTGGAAAGGTTTTATGGATCTTGGAATTGAGCAGAGGATTACGATGAACGTCTTGGAGGGAAAAGAGACTTGGAGTCAGATGAAGAGAGAAGTGAGTAGAGCTTCGGTGGTGGTGGGGATTCGCGGGACGGCGACATTGATGGCAGCAGCGATGGGAAAAGTAGTGATGGAACTGATGCCAAATGTAGCGCACAGGCATTGGGTGGCAAAGTGGGAAAGTAGTCGCTACAGAATGATCTATGGAGACTTGGATACCATACCAGCCGAGTTTTTGTTGGATAGATTGGGTAGACAAGTGAAAGACTTGGCGAAGTCGGGTGAGCTGCAGTGGACTAGCCGGAGAGATTCTAGTAAAGTATCGGTAGGAGCCTCTGCGTAATATTCGTTTTAACGGTTTTTTGGAAAAGGTGGTATAAATTCCCATTCTCCATGGAAATGATTAGTTGTAGACAGTTGTAGAGGCAGGAGATAGGGTCTGGTGGATGGGATAGAGGAGGATTTTCATGGAATTGGGTTTGATTTCCTGTATAATTACTTGGAGGTTTTAAGATGGGAATACCCCCACAATTTTTCTTCGGTTTGCAAGGAGTAGGTCAGGGCAGAAGGGTTGGAGCAGATGGGATGATATCTGTGAAATGTTTGATCTGCGAGAAGACGATTTGCAGGGAACTCTACAGAGGTTACAGTACAGCCATCTGTGCAGTCTGCTCTGGGCAGCTAGAACAAGGGAAGACAGCATTGGAGCTTATGGAGCAAGCCAGAGAACAAGAGCAGAAAGAAGTTCAGGGGTTAGCGGAGGATCTTGGGCCATTGGGATTCAAAGTAACTGGCCTTGGTGAGAGGATGAAGGATGTGGTGAAAAAGGTGAAGACGAAGGCAGCTGTCAGGAGAAGGAAACCATTGTTTGCTTCGAAAGATAAAGTGTAGGAGGATAGATTGGAAACAATTTTTACGTGCGATGATCTTATTATTCAGCTTATCCAGGAACGTCAGCAATTCAAAAGTCCTTGTCGTGTGATGATTATTGTCGAGGATGAGCGCGTTCACCTATCAGTAGGTCCTCGGGATTGGCTATGGAATAGAAAGAATGGAGAACTTATTGGCTCAGGTTTAAGCCTTGTTTCTGAGGAAGAAGGGTCGTAGCATGAAGACTTCGGAGAAGAGGTACGCTATAGCAGAGTATTTTTTGTCCCCCCAAGGAGAAGGGGCTTTTACGGGGACACTTATGTGGTTCCTGAGATTGGCAGGTTGCTCAGTAGGTAAAAGAATGACGGGAGAGCAGCGGGCTTTCTTCTTGTCAGCGGAGAGATTGGCTTCCAATGGGCGAGTAGAAGCGATAGCGACGTATAGGGAAGTCTGCACCCTTTGGTCGGGAACTCAGTTCTGTTGTGATACAGACTTTATCAGTAAGGAAGTTTTGACAGTGCCGGAGATCCTTAGCAAGATTCCAAGTGGTGTCAGACATATTTGCCTGACGGGTGGAGAGCCTTTAGATCACGAGTTGACGCCCCTGTTGAACTCTCTAGAGGACTATGGTCACTTCATACATATTGAAACGTCTGGTACGGTTAGCATTACGGAGAGAGCCTACCCAGCTTACTTGACAGGGGATTCGATGGAAGTAAACGGTGGTTGGCTTTGGATTACAGTCTCACCCAAGCATGGGGTCCTTCCTGAGATGCTTACGATTGCGAATGAGATAAAATTGTTAGTGGATGAAAACTTTGATATTGCAACGGTTCCAAAAGAAGTGCTGGGGCACGATCTCGTATTTTTGCAGCCGATAAACTTTGAGCTGGATGTAAACAAGAAGAACGTCGATTTGTGCTTGGCGTTGCAGAAGGAGCATCCGAATTGGCGAATTAGTTCGCAGGCACACAAGTTATGGAATGTACGATAGGAGGAAAGAATGGATGATGCGCTGAAACAATTGGTAACGAGACTGTATCAAGAGAAAGAAGTAGAAGTTCAGCCTACTTACCCAAGAATCCTCGTGCGCTTGCTCCCCAGAGAACAGATGTCGAGAGGTGGCATAGTTTTGCCGGAGCATCACCAGAACAAGCCAGTGCATGAAGGGATTGTTCTGGCAACTTATACGCCTTTTTGGAAGTCGTTAATAAAATCCAATCGAGAGAATTGGGATAGGAAAAGAGCCAAGTTCTTTGCTGAAATCTTCAATGATAAAGCAAAGCATCAGCTGGTTTGGATAGAGTCTCCGGTGAAAGTGGGGGATCACGTTATTTTTCCTCAGATGGAGATTGGAATCACTCCGGTTTGGGTGTTAGACGGTGGAAAAGGTGATTACCGTTTGGTTCCAGATGACCAGGTCCTGGCAGTTCTGACATACGAACGGCAGCCAGTGAAGAAATGGTTGTTGGAGACTTTGAATTTGGATGATTCTACGGCAGACAGACTTTTGGAACAGGCGACGATTCTACAGAAGGATCTGGCTTCTAGAACAGTGTCGGGGCGATGACTCTAAAGACCTACATCATGGAGTGCAATTTAGCTGGAAGAGATTGCCCTCTGCATGCCAGTAACAGGTTACACTAGCTCTACGAAAGTTAGATCCGGCTTTGATCGCTATCTATCCGAAGTCCAGTTGCAAGCTCTGCAACGTTGGCAAATAGAAGCAGGTACACCTTTATTTTGCCAGATGTTTCTCATGATCCTGGCAAAGAAGGAATTTATAGGTAGCAGGTTTTCCTCAAGATTAATTCCCTTCGCTTTACACAGAATTCAATTAGATTTGGAAGACAAGAAAGGGAAAAGAAACATAGTTCTGAAGCCGAGGCAGATTGGTTCTACGACCTGGCACATTCTGTGTAGGCTATTTGTTCCAGCGATTCTGGAACCTGGATCCTCGGGGCTATTGATCTCTCAGACTAAGGCCTATGGGGCTCAACACTTCAGAATTCTGCAAAGAGCGCTGAAGAACTTTGGCAGAACTCCAATTTGGATTTCCGAGCACGGGTTTGGGGACTTAATTACGGAGTCCTTACACCAGAATCTTTTGCATACGCAGTACTCAGCGCGACATGAAATTCTCTTTGATTTTCTGGACTCCAAAGTCCTTGTAGACACAGCGGAGAATAAAGATGCAGGGACCGGTTTGACCATACAGCACCTAGTTTGCACTGAGTGCGCGTATTGGCCAGGGGATCCGGAAACGTTGCTGGCGCAGTCGAAGGAGACAGTACCTGCGAATGGCACGGTGGACGTTGAGTCTACGCCTAACGGCATGGGTGGATACTTCTTTGAGGAGTGGCAGAGATCTAGTAATCCGGGAGCGGAGTTTAGACAGCATTTTTACCCTTGGTGGTGGCAGGAAGAATACCAAGAGGACAGATCGGCAGACTCAGATACGATGACAGAAGAAGAGCAGAAGATGGTGAAAGAGTTTAATTGGACTATGAAGCAGCTGGCTTGGAGGAGGGGCAAGCAGATTTCCTTGAGAAGTAGATTTGAAGAGAAGTATCCGGAAAATGCGATCACGTGCTTTTTGACATCGGGTGCATTGTTTATGGACAAGGAAATCCTTAGAGAGATTAAGCTGAGAGTGATGACTGAACGGCCTTTGGATTCCTACCATGATGGCACGTTGTTGGTTTATAAACGGAGAATCAAGGGAAGGAGATATGTCATTGGGGCAGACGCAGCGGAGGGGAATTTGGTTTCGTCGGATAATGCAGATTTCAATGCGGCGGTGGTCTTGGATGTGGATACGGGTGAAGAAATGGCCTGTTACAGATCGCGGGTCCCGCCGGAAGAGTTTGCGGTAGATTTGGTGGACTTGGCCACTATGTACAATATGGCTATGATAGCAGTGGAGAGAAATGGTCCGGGTGGTACGGTGAATATCACGTTGCAGAGGCAGTGCCTCTACGGCAACATTTATATGCACAGGGAATGGTGGAAGGAAGGGAAGAAAATTATTCTACAGCCGGGCTGGCCAACAAATGTGCGGTTTAGGCCTATAGCTTTGAATAAGTTAGCGGCTATGGTGAGAGACGCTCCGGATTTGTGGCACTCGGAAATGTTTGTGGATGAAGCGTTAACTTTTATCATGGCTCCCACGAAGAAGCGGGAGTTGGGTGGCGGGAGGAAGCCGCAAGGGGCACCTGGTTGCCACGATGACGTTGTCATGGCAGCATCGGTCGGCGCTGCAGTTCGTTTGGTATTGCTTGGTTATTTTGACACCGTGGAGTCCCCAAGTGAAAGTTATGGTGAGACGGGAGACGAGACGGATGAGGAAGTCGCTTAAGAATGGGCTGAGATGGCTTCAGCTAGTTTGTTAGGGTCTCCGGAGCCTCGGAGTTCAAAGCAGATGTTTTCCGGGTGTGGGTGTTTTGCCCATTCTCCGTTAAACCAGATTCTTAATTCATAGTCTTTGCTGCTGCATTCCAAGGCGATGATGGCTAGAGATTCCCTTCCTGGTAGATCAAGTTTAGTTACGTGAAAGTTCACGTAAAAATGGTCGAAGGGCTCTTGGGAAGTGGCTAGTTTTCCCTTGTGCCCACCGTAGGAAGAAAAAGTTTCAATCCGTGGCAGTAGATTTAGCCAGTAGACTAAGCAGCGTATCGGCTCGTCCACTTGCCCAGAGATGAATGCGGCGAGCTCTATTCTTTTTAGCCTGGCTCTTGAGGTTTGGTTTGACATTCTAAGTCTCTTCTTGGAGGGCGGCTCTATACTTCCGTGCGTTGGAGAATCCGAAGGTCCAAGCCACGGCATCATCAGCCTTGCGAATGTGGGGAGGCACCTGGAGGAAATAGTTCTTGAAGGAGCCGTCGGGTTCGGGAGTAGAATTCTTTACCATTAGTAATCGTATCCACTCCCTGTGATCGGGTTCCACCCACCCGCCTCTTGCTTGCATTAGGCCGAAGTGAACATTATAAAGAGTTCCCAGATAACACGTATGGATGGGGTCGGCGTGGGAGTTCTTTAGAAATCTTTCTATTCCATATCGTTCCATCATGACGCGTCGGACCTCTGAGTTGAGTTCGGAGTGAATTCTGGGCAGTGTTATTTTCTTTGGCTCAAGCACAATGTACTCTGGCACGAGCACTCCATGCCAAAAGTAAAGACCGGTTCCATCTGGATAACGAATGGCGTGCCCAGTTTCAGAGTGCAGCCTACCGATGGCATCCATTTTTCGTTTTGGTGGACTGGTGAGGAAAGCGGTTCGTCTATTAGAGCAGAAGAAATGAGCCCTGGAAAAGACCTCGGTCCAGGCTTCTATTTTCTCTCGTGTAGCAGTTGTGACCTTTAGGCCGAGATCTGTGGAGCAGGCAGCTACGTCTAGAAAAAGTCTTCTGGTGGAAATAGACCGTTGCAAAGAAAAGTTTAGTGGGAAGCAGAGTCTTAGCCTTGTCCATGCTCTCTGCTCCATTATTCTTTGTTCCGCTGAGTGCCATGCAGGCGTGGATCGTAGGGCCCTCCGTAGGGATCTTTTCCATGGTCTTAGACCTCTTGGTGTGGGCGGTTGCCTCTCGAAGCGTTGGAAATCATCGATGCCATAGACTTTGAGTTCCGTGGGAGAGGATAGATAGAGAACTTCTGGCCTCTTGAGCCGTAGTGTTTCAAAGAGGTGCTCGACAGAGGAGATGGCGACCAGTTTGTGAAATCGTGGGAGCAAATTGCTGAGGCCAGATTCGACCTCAGCAATTTGCGTATCGGTTAAGTTGAACTTAGTCGAGAACACGGTGGACTTTTCTCCCTACGCCGGTCGACTCTCGTTGGCGGATCACTTGGTAGTGCCCCTTCGGGAGAGTGATGGGATCGTGCTCTTCGTGAAGGATGCGTATGCCGTGAGCGGTGGAGAGCAGAAGCTTTTTACCAATTTCGTACACTTCTGCCTTGGTCGTATCCTCTACTCGGTGCATGTGACCGGTGGTTTCCCCTTCGGCCAAGATCCCTTCGATTCTAATTTTCTTTTTCCCGGTTGGTTTCTTGGAGAGGGATTTAATCAAGACATCACCTTGCCGGTACAAACGAACTTTTTCCATTTGCGTCTCCTGTGTCGGTGGGACTAAAATCTGTAACGACAGTGACTATAGGCCTTTCCTTATAGAAAATCAAGTCCTAATTTTCGGTTTTCCACAGAATAGTTTTGACAGTTTTGATGACCTGAGAATACCGGCAAGCAGTTCGGCGGTTCGGACGGCAGTAGGGAGGCTGGCAAATAGTCCTTGACAAACTATGGGGAAACCCTTATACTTATCTTGTGGGGTTCTTCGGACGAAGAGCCCTTTTTTAATGCCCAAGGAGCTGTCGATGAGAAAAAGCACACGGCGGGAACTCAATAAAGCCCGCGAATTGATTTGGCACTTTTTAGAAGGTGAGCGTTGCTTCTTCTGTAAGGAACTCCTGGCGGAGCAGCCTGAGATCGAGTTCGGCTTGGCTCAGGGGCCTCCCATTCCGGTGGAGATCACGATCCATCATAAGGACGAGGAAAGCAATCGGAAGAAGTTCTCGGCGGTGGATCAATCTAAGGCCAACCGCACCCTGGCCCACAGACGGTGCCACAAGGCTTACGACGCGAAGAAGAATCAGATCTGGAAGCAGAAGGGCAAAGCACTGGCAGCAGCCGCGTAAGCGGCATCTAAGATTGGGAGGCGATCATGGCACAAAAGATCTCGACCAAGTGGGTTGAGGGGCAGTGCTTCCAATGTGGTGAGATTAGAAAAGTTCGCTTTTCGAAAGAAGAGACCCAGCGTCGTCGGAAAAAAGGTTTGAGTCTCTCAGTTCATCTTTGCAAGAGTTGCGAGGAAAAACTGGAGTCGATTAATCGCTACCATCATATCTATGGCGAATAGGCAGTGCGGTCACGCATGAGTTTTTCAAATTCAAAACAGAATGGAGATCACATAATGGCAAAACCAAAGAAGCCGATCAAGATCCTGGACACCTATCAGAAGCCTACCGGAGCGACCATCTACGTGGTGAACTCATCGAGCGACGCACGGCGGCACTACAACGTTCAGAAAAAAGGTCGAAGCTGGGCTTGCGCTTGCAAGGGTTGGACCTGGCGCGTCCCTCGTCAGAACTGCGTGCACATCAAGAACGTAATTCAACAGCTGGCGGCGTAATCAGACAGGCTTATCATCGTTATGCACAGCATTACAATGAGACCATGAGGGGAATGGCTCGGATACGGCGGGTAGTTTGGTAGTCGGATTTCAAATTCAGAGAGGAGACATCGGATATGAGATACTCTACAACAGTAGCTCCAATCACGGAGGAGCAGGTGCTGGGAGCGTTCAGGGCGATCATACGGAACCAAGAGGCCCCAGCACTCAACTGGGCAGTGAATTACGCCAGTGCGGGTTTACATCATCCCTATAAGGGCGGGGCAATGACCGGGGAGGAACTCTACTTCCAAGTTCTCTACACGCTGAACAATATCTCTCGGTGGCGTGGAGAAGTAGCGACAGAAACTCGGAATATTCTGAAGCAGTATGTGAAAGAGAACAAGCGTCGGCGGTGGTAGCATAGCAACCGAATCAACTTCACAAAGGAGAAATGAAAATGGCAAAATCGAAAAAGGCATGGCCTCCGAAGTTCATTCCATTCGGAGCGGTGAAGATGCGCTACTTGCCTACTGGCGGTTGCACCCCGGCAAACAAGAAGGAGGCAACGAAAGCTCGGAAGATTCTGCGTTCGAAGTAGCCTTTTCGGAATCGGACGTAGCGGAAAATAAGGTTGGACAAATTAGGGGGAAACCCTTATACTTATCTTGTGGGGGCCTCTGGTTGGTGGCCCCCATTTTCACACCCAAAGGAGGATGCGATGACAGTCACAGTGAACGGAATGGCCCTTGCGAAATACATCGGGGAAGAAGAGAAAGTGAATTCGGATCTCTTGGACAAAAAGTCGAAGGAGATTCAAGAGTTCATCGTGTTCGAGCTGAGATATATGAAGCACCCCGGGCAGAGACTCGTGGCAGCTTCGAGACAGCTGGCGCAAAAGGAGGCAGCATGAAATACTCAGCATCCATTCCAGACGTACCTAATTTTCTTCGGCGCTACGGTTTCCACTTTCAAGGCATCAAGAGAGACGTGATGACGTTCACGGCTAAGACGGACGCCCATTTGCTCTGGATCGGCCCAGGTAAAACTCTAATCGTTTGGTACAGCCACCAGCGGAATATTTGGGTGCTGCAGTACGGGAACAGGCAGCGGATAGCCTGCGGCAGCATCAAGAGCCTCTGGAAGAAATTCGAAGTGGCACTGGGCCGCGAACGGAGCAAGGAAATGTCGCGCACAGCCCATGGCCGGGATTGCCTCCAGGACGAGCGGCGTGGGGATCGTATCCTTCGGAAATTCCAAAGCATTTCATAGAGAGGAGTTTTATGAAAAGGGAAGAGAGTTGGATTGGGGTCGATCTGGATGGGACTCTGGCGCAAGACTTGGGTGAACCGCATGGATATGCGATTGGCCCACCGATTCCAGAGATGGTGGAGCGTGTGAAAGCCTGGCTGGCGGAAGGAATTGAAGTTAGAATTTTCACAGCTCGGGTTTCGGACGAAGATGAATGTTTACATCAGCTACTTTTCATTCGGGACTGGTGCAGGGAACACATCGGCCAGGAGTTGGAAGTGACTTGCACTAAGGATTTCAAGATGTGGGAGCTGTGGGATGACCGGGCAGTCCAAGTGGTGAAGAACACGGGCCAAAGAGTAGGGGACGAACAGAGATAAGGAGGCATTATGGTTTTTCAAGTAGAGTTGCATGCGTTCCTTGAGGGCAAGGTAAGGACAGTGGTAGTCTCGGATGAAGAGTTGATAGGGGTAACAGAGGATGAAGTGTTGGAGCGGGTGTTCCACTATGGGCAGAATGATTTTCAGCCTCAGCGGCTGCCCTCTGTTTCAGTAGGGGATGTGATTTTCTACAAGGGCAAGCGTTTTCGGGTGGTGGTGGGTGGGTTTGAGAAACTTCTGGGAGGAGATAAACAATGAAAAAAGAAGCAGCGGTGGTACTTCCAGCAGGGGTAATTGAGAAGGATTTGACGTATCCGAATTACAAGGACAAAGATGGTTACCCGGCCGATCTTGGCTATGAAGATAGGCAATTTGAAATGTGGCTCGTTCCTTCCTTTGGTTGGTGCATACCGACCCTTGGGATCTCTGCTGCTGGAAGGAGGCATTCCACGCGGAGAACCTATGTGGTGATAGTTGACAATGGCAAAGTTTGTCGGATCGGCCATGGCCCCCACGTGACGAAGACGATCACAGTCTATGTTCGGAAATCCAGATTGGAAGCCCTACAGAAGTTCATCGATCTCAAGAACAGTGGATCGGTCGATGCGAATACAATTCGCGATCGGATTTCCACTCGTCGTGCACAAACAGCCATGAGACGTTCTGGTTTGTTTTATCTTTAGAGAGAGAGGATAAACACATGTTCGATGATGAAGATGAGGATCGTTCGATGTTTGCAGACCCTGGTGGGCGCTCAGCTCTGCGGGCAGCTTCCAAGCGCAATCCGCGTAATCTGCCGTGTCCGAATTGCGGGAAAAAGAACAAGTTGACTCCAGCAGATCGGGCGCGTGGTTATCAATGCGACGCATGTGCGGATCGAGCGGAGGGACGAATGGGTGGAGAATACTAGAGAGGAGACAGCGATGAGAACATCCGTGAAAGTAGTGCTCGACAAAGTCAAGCACCCGGAGCGGTATTGTCCAGCTCCGCGTTGCCTTTGGAAGACAGCAACACTGAACAGGGCAACTCAGAAGTACGAAGGCGGTGGACGTTGCCCACACCATGGCGGAAAAGATTATGATCCCTACGATCAAGGAGCAGGAGAGCGAAATCGGGAGAGGGAGTTAATGAAATACGATTTGGAGGCTCAATGAAACTCAAGCACATCAGTTTCATGCGATTGGTAAGTCGTCATGGAGACCTTGGCAATTTGGCGGACATGCTTCGGTATGATGTAGCGTTTCAGTCGAAGGCAGAGCCGGGGCTCGTGGCTTTCCCGGTTTTTCAGACGAAGCATGGAAATCTGGGTGGGCATATCACATACGGACGTTGGGATTCCTTCGGTGTGCTTGTGAAGTATCTTGGAGGGGAGGAAGATACCCCTTCGGTGCATCCAATGAGTCAATGGTTCACGTATTGTCATCCGCGCGATCAGAATGGGCAGGTAGACTATGGTCGCCTGGTTTCGGTCACGCTTGAAGCCTACGTCAACGCTAAAGATCTAGATAGCATTCCAGAGAGAGGAGTCTATGAACAGTCGGGATAAGTTTCTGCAGGAGCTGTCGGAGAAACTCTTTGCGATGGGTCACACTCCGGAGCATTGGGTCAAAGGCCGTTGGGGTTTTCATATCAATTGCCAGGTCTGCGGAGCTTTTGCATCAGTGACGGTTAGCACGAAGAAGGTTCGGGAGTTCCCGGAAGATACTTGCAAGCAACGTTTACAGTCCCTTCGAGAATATGAGAAAGAATGGAGGAAGAAAAATGGCTAGTGATATTGAAAGGAATTGCTGGGTGTACCTTAAGTCGGAGCCAAATCTTTACACAGTTGGTTTCTTCGATCCGAATGGCAAGTGGAACACAGACTCAGATCACGAGACGAAAGAGGAAGCAGCAAAGAGAGTTTCATATCTAAATGGGAGGGGTAATCAATGAGTCTAGTTGCAGAAATAGAGTGCCCCAAGTGCCACAGGAAGCAGGGAGAAAAGCATGTGGCGACTAAGAAACGTCCTAGCCTCGAGAAGCTGGAGCACTGGCTACTTGATGGTGTAGCAAAAGCCACCGATGGGTGTGGGGTGGAGCCCGACGGAGTTTGCCCTCATGGGCATTCCAGCTGGCTTTTAGTCCTTGGCTACATCTGAAAAGAAAGCTGGACACTATATGGCTTTCCTTATATACTTATCATGTGGGGACCCTCGGTTGGTGGTCCCCTTTTTCACATCCAAAGGAGGTTTAGCAATGAGTACTCCCAATGGGGTCTGGAGCAGGGGAGAGAGTGGAATTTGGGCGGCAGAGATTTCCACACTCCAAGGCAACAACGTGAGGAGTTGTCCACAGTGTGGAAAGATTATAGTATCCCTTGGCACAGCAGAAAGGGGGCCGTGCAGTCGGGAAGAAATCGGAGAGGTGGTAGGTTGGCGCCAGACGCACTTCTGTGGGGCAAAGCTTCTGATCATCAACGACTAGAGGAGAGCGATGGAAAAAAACATCTGTACCTTGGAAGAAATGTTGGGGTGCTACCTTCGTTCCTTAGCGGAGCAGCCGGAACTTCACGAAGGGGAAAATCTCTTGGAAGACTTTCGTGGGTGGTTTATCGGTTGGCGGGAATCAGCGGAGAAGTTTTCTCAAGAGGATTTCTATTATCCTCGGGAAGCAGAGAATTTGTTGGCAAGGGCGATGTCAGTTTTGAAGACAAAGTCTTGGTAGAGTTTATTCAGGCTTAGCAGCAAAGAGATTCGTCCCTAATTCAAACTAAAAAGGAGAAAGAAGAATGAAGACGACAAAAGCAGTAAGCAAGGCACCGGCAGTGAAAGTGTTGGGTTATTTCCGAAAGGGCACAGCGCTGGGAGATTTGGCGGAGGCCCTCTCCGACCGGAAGTCCCATAAGCTCGGCCATACTCTTTCGACCATCCGCAAGCGCCACAAGCTGGTCAAGGCGTGGCGCGGCTACGGGGTCCTCAAGACCGTCGGGAAAGCGAAGCGAGCATTCTCGATCCTCGTGGACTCGGATAAGGACACGATCCAGCTGAAGGGTGGTGTGAAAGCGGCCCCTTCAAAAAAGACGGTGAAGAAGGTGGCACCGGCGGTAAAGAAGGTGGCGGCGGCTCCGCAGACCACAGTGGCGGCCTAACGCAGTGCGGCTGGGGAAGGGGGCCAGGCGTAGAAGCCAAAGCCCCCTTCCTATTTTTTGGGAGGAGGGACATGTTGGATAAAATCGTGATGTTGGACAAGAAGGATTACCCAGATTGGTATGATGACAAGCTGTTGGGTGGCTACAACAGCCTACCGAAGGGCTGGAGAAAGATCACGGAAGTAGAGTATGTGCATCAGTTCTGTTGCTACGGTTACTCTCACATTGAATTTCGTCAGGCTCTGATGAAAAAGCTGGGGCCTTTTTCTTCCGTTTATCTTTATTTCTACAACGGCCCGGAGGGGTTGGCGTTGGTGCCGGTGCTAGAAGATTGCCGCTACAAGCGCTTCGATTATTATGCGTTCGGTTGCAAGCATGAGTTCGAATCGGTCAACAAGAAAATCTTGGAAGAGAAATACCCGGAGCATCTGAACAAGTACACGCCGGGCAACTGCTGCAATAATTACGTTTGCAAGAAGTGTCGGAAGTTCATGTTTCAAGATTCATCGGACTGAGAGGAGATCAGAAATGAATATGCCGAATGATATTCGCATTCAGTTCCGCGAAGGGTTTGACAGCGAAGAATATCTGGTCGCGGCTATCAAGCGGTACCTTCGGACGTCAGAACAAAAAGCTAAGTTGGATGCAGCAGATATAACGATTGAAGAGATCCTGAATGGGCGCGTTGCGGGTGTAGAGAATCAGCAACTCGTGCGTGAGATTTTGAATCAGTGGAATGCAACGGCTGGTGAAAAATTTTTCTCTGGATACTAAAAGGAGGCCATGCGTGCAACAGATCACTTGGCAATTTTCGATTAACGGAACAGCAGAGAACTGGGCAAAGGAATCGTGGGGGCTTCACTACAATCCACTTCCCCAGCACGGGAAGGCCGAACTTGATCATGCAGACTTGGCGTTGCAATCTCTTGCAGAGGAGAACATGACACCGGATGAAATACGCAAGAGATTACAGCATCATTTTAATCGAGAGTTCGTTGAGTCTGTGGTGGCTCATTACAAACCGAATGAGCTTGTTCATTGTGAAGTTACCTGCCGTTGGTGAAAGTTAAGGAGGAGAGATGATAATTCAGAACGCGTGGTTGGATCAGCAAACGGGCAATGTCATTCAGTGGGAAAAAGTGGGGCACACATTTCTCAATGAAGACACGGGAGAGATGCACTGCTCCAGCTGTGGAGTCACGGAGAAGACTTTTGGAAACTCTCGCCGGGACTTCGTAGCCTATATCAGGCAGTCGGAACGGTTTGAGCAGTTCACGGAACAGCATTTGCATCAAACGACTTTCTAAGTACCGGATACCGCAGGGTCCACAAAGGAGAAACACAAGTGAATAAGTCAATATACGCAATGCTCATCAGCAAGCTCCACCAAGACGAGTCGGGTCAGGATATGCTGGAATACGCATTGGTTTTGGCTGCAGTATTGTCTATTGTTGTGGCTGGTACGACCACTTTGTCCAGCACGATCACCGCTGAATTAACGAAGATTAATTTGGCGATTCAAGCTTTGTCAATTCCCTGATCTCAGAGGAGTAGATAATATTAGGGTAGTGGGCATCGGGTTACGTCCCCTCCCGGTGCAATTTTTCAAGGAGAATAATTTTATGGCAGATGAGTTCACACATTGGCTTCCGCTCCGTTCCCTGAGCGTGAAGGACTTTTTGAGACATGGTGAGTTTCCGGCTGTATATGCCCTGAGAGACTCGGCGACTGGGGACATTCTTAAGTATGGAAAGACCACTTGCCTCAGAACCAGGATTATCGGGAATTTTTTAGGAGGCATAGGCGGAGATACAACTAGGCGAATTCATAAGGAATTGTTCAGTAACAACATGATTGATAGGGTAGAACTTGCTTGGATCGAAACGAAGAACGGCAAAGAAGCTGGCTACAAAGAAAGCAAGTTTAGGGAAGCCTACAAGCAGACTAATGGTAGGCGTCCGAAGTGGGATCTAAACGGTTAGGATGGCTTGTCCTTCATAAAGTATATACTTTCGTTTTTTAGATAGGAGAGATTTCTCTATGAAACGCTTGTTGCTTTTCTTGCTTCTGTGTTTTTTAGCTGCCAATAAACTGGACGACCTCTGGCAAGGGCACGTCTACGAACAAATCCGAATCCGGGATCACAATGGACGGCTAGCCCCAGGTCCGAAATGGAAAGAGCCTGGTTTCCCACACCCGGATGTTTTCCCGCCGCCACAATTTACCCTTCTACCGCGCGAAGCGTGTGAGTCTTGACACTCCCAAGGAGGCAAAGCATGAGATTCGAAATCGTTATACGAAGTGGCCTTCAAGAATTGGCACATATCGTCGGCGCGCAAGAGGTACAGAACGCCACCGTCGAAGAGCTGGAGAAGGTGATAGAAGTTGAACAGTTCCTGGAACGTTTGCTGGGGCTGCGGATTCATCTTAACGAAGTACACCGGAGCGCGTAATGCAGGGGTGCTTTTATTGCGGTGAAAGAATGAGAAGATCAAATCGTTACAGACTTGGGAGGATGGCTCGTTCGGCAGATCACTTGACTCCACGCTCCCGTGGCGGTAGCAGTTTTGAGCTGGATGGCAACATTGTCTATTGCCACAGGAAATGTAATGAGGACAAGGGCAACAGAACGCTGGAAGAGTATCGGGCCATCATTGCAGATAGAAAAGGGATTCCAGTGGAGCAATTCAAATTTCCGGGTGAGAAATTTCAGGAGGGGTGATGCCCAGAGGAAGAAGAATTTCGAGAACGAAGGAGCAGCGAGTAGAGGACTTGCAGAAGGCGATCAATCGCACAGGCTTTAGTGGCCTGGAAGTTGTGCAGATGCTGGTAGACTGGTACAGCAGTTGGCAAGCAGTGGAGATTCGATTCAAGTCATCGACTACGTTTACAATCACTCCCACAGAAAAGAATGGGGGAACGGAATGAACTCTACGGTGAACTATCCAGCTCCGGAGTACGTGGTGGATCAGTCGCAGCTTTCCTTCTGTCGGTCTTGTCGGAAGCTGATAGTTTGGCAGATTAGCAACAGAACTGGGAAGCAGTATCCCACCGATGCGAAGGAGCAGCTGAACCACCCCCCGGTACCCGTTAAGTTTGTGACCTCCCGTACCTGGTTCCATGATTGCTCTCCAGCACCCCCGCAGCAACTTCCCCTATTACCCTCGCAACCTATCGTTCCGGCCGTTTATAGCCCGTCTGGGACGTCTAGGGCAGCGAAAATGAGGGCAATGAAAGCGTTCCTGGACCTGGCTTCGGAGCCCCAGCTGAGACTGGCCCTCACAGTGATATTCAAGCGGCAGACCCATACGGAGCAGGCTCACGACGTGACTTCGGAGCAGAACAAGATCGGCTTTACCGGGAGTGACGCAGAGATTCTTTCGAACATTCATAAGGCAGCTACGAAATACAACGGGCTTCGGGGAAAGCAGGTGGATCTGATTCGGCGGAAGATGAAAAAGTATGCGAGGCAGTTGGTGGAAGCCTTGGAGGGAAAGGAGTGGTCGATATGAGACTAACATCCCATCCGTTTGTAACTACTCCGAATAAGGGGAAGTGCAGCTCGTGTGGCCGTAAGAAAAGTGACAGCATTCATATTCTAGTGTTTCCAAAGGAGGAAACGATGGTAACTTCGGTGGATAGAATCATGGCTGCATTTGATATCTTCTGCAAGAAAGGGAAAGTGGTAAAGATATCGGACGAAGATTTTGGATATATCCAGCACGCTTTTAGAAAGGCGGCGTTGCACATGTCACCGGTTACGGGGACGAGTCACCAGCTTTTTGCTTTGATGGCTCTCAAGGCAGACGATCCGGAAAAGGTGCAGCAGTTTCTTCTGGAGGTGGCTAGAAAGAGGGTGTCCCAATGACGGAGACGAGAGTTTCATGTGGTTTGCGGCTGAGTAGGGGCTGCAAGGGTCTTGGTAAACTTTACAGTTGCTTGCTCGGCAAGAGCGTCTGTGGGGTTTGCTACGACAAGTATTGGGAGGGCAAAGGCGTTAGTAAAGTGGCTAAGCCTTCTCCGAAGAAGGAGAATCTCTACTATCATCCGAATGGCTGATGCAGTGAGGAGGTGAAGCAGTGGATGTGCTAATCAAAAAGATACACGACCTCATTCTCAAGAACAGACGGACTTTCAGCCCGGATCAGAAAGATATGTACTCGGTTGGCTACAGAGATGGCTACGTGGAAGCATTGCAAGGGGTGCTGTGGTTGATGCAGAAGTTTCAGGAAGAAGAAAGAAAGAACGAAGAGCTGATGAATATTGGAGGATGAAATGACAGTAGACTTGAAGAAGTTGGCTTGGACATTCATGGAGGGTGCGAAGTATAACTTGGCCAAGGATGGGTCTTTGGCTCCGTGTGTGGTGCTGGTAGCGGAAAAGTTGCATGTGATTCCTTTGCAGTTTAAGGACCAGGCAGAGAAAGATTTGGCCTATGCGGCTATAGCGGACGTCGCAAAGGAATTGAAAGCGTCGGCTTGCATTGCCATCAACGACGCTTATATGAAATCCTCAAGCTCTCTAAAAGACTTGGAAAGTCACGTACCAGGAGATTTGGCGTTGGATCCAAAAGCAGAAGAGGCAATCATTATCTGCGTAAAATTCGTAGCACGGGATAAGAAGGATTGGGCTTTGGCATGCCCTTATCGGAGAGTGAACGGCAAGATCAAGTTTTCATCAGTACAGAAAATGAAGGCTACAAATACTCCAATGATTCCGGATTGGAATTGACCGTAGCAGACATGGCAGGTTCTATCTTAGATAAGGAGATAAGGAGCTTGGCATGAAAAAGAAAACGATTCTGAAAAGATATCAGTGCCCGGCTTGCGGCAAAGTTTACACAGTGTATTATACAGATGGAATTAAGCCTCCGAGAACAGAGTTTCGGCAAGGCAAAGGGCTTTTGGTTTGCCCGGAATGCCTTGGCCCTTCGGAGAAAAAAGGACAACGATGAAAATTCGATTATTGGTTATGGTGTCACTTTTGATGGTCGTTAGTCAGGCGATGGCAAATGATCTACCATCGAAGCTTGAGGCATCTTTGCAACCTGTGTTGCCCTCATCTGGAAAAGTGGGCCGTTTCCATTTGGATAAGTCGGTAATCATCTTGGGAGTTGTGCAAGCAGTGGTGAATTCATCAGATGTGATTCAGACGAGAAGGCGGCTTAGCAGTGGAAAGTATTCAGAAGTCGATCCCTTTGCGAAGCCGTTTGTTCATAGCGATTTAGTGGTAGCGACGGTGACGGTCATCGGCGTTTTAGGGGCAGCGTGGCTGGGGCAACAAATGCGTTACTCTCGGTACAAAGTTTTTCACAAAGTCTGGTTTCTTCCTCAAGCAGTCGGGATTGCGGGATCGGCTGTTGGACTCACGTTTAGCAATTTGCATAAGTAATTTGGAAAAGGTTTCCCTTGCCAAGTTATAGGGAAACCCTTATACTTATTGTGTAGGGGATCTCATCGAAAAGGAGAGCTAAATGGCAGACGACAAGAAGTTCGATATGCCGGGTTCAGTGTCCATCGTTTCGACGGGCAGAAAGGAGGTGAAGAAAGAAAAGTTCGAGACGGTAGTGGACTCGTTGCAGCAGCCCTCTTCGGTTGGGCAAACGCTGGACGACATGTACGACCGTTTCAGCAAGCTGGTTTATCTCATCGACGCCTCTGGTTCGATGGGCTCTAGCATGCTGGTGGAGCAGGAAGTTCCAATTGAGTACGAATGGAACGATGAAGCTTTGGAGGGAGCGCGTTCTCTTTTGCTGGAGGCGTTGACAAATGACGACTCCATTATTGACCCGGACTCTGGCGTGGAACTGACGGAGGGGAAAGCGAAGAAGCTTTCGGTGGAGACGTTGAAGAAGATAGTCGTTGAGCAGGGCTGGGAGGATGCCATCGGACTTTCTCCCGTGGTGGGAGTGGTGCAACCCAATCGCAGTGGGAAATCGAAGATGCAAGCGGTGAAGGAGGCGGCTCGGGATTTCGTTAAAAAGCGCTTTCAGAAATGGCCAGATGCGCAGGTGTTTCTTTATGCCTTCGAAGATCATCCGAGAATGCTGGTGGGTGGAGTTTCAGAGCAAGGCGTTTTGGATGGTATCGACAGACTTCCGGATTACGGAGGAGGCGGTACGAATATCTACGCAGCAGTGGGGAGAGCAGTGGAGCATTGCAAGAAGCGGTCCTCAGAGGTTGGTGCACATCATATCGTCCTCGTTTCGGATGGCATGGATCAGGGGGCGCGTGGAGTGCAGGGCCTTCTGCCGGACATGAAAGAAATCGGCATCGTCTTCGACTTCATCTTTATTCAAGGAGGAGATTCAATAGAGGGTATGGACGATGTCATCCGAATTCTCCGCGATATCTGTGAAGCCACTGGCGGAGAGTTTACTACCGTCAAAACCGAGAAAGACTTTGTTCAGAAGTTCCTGGCGGTCTCGAACCGGAAATGTCTGCCTCCGGCTCCACAGCAGATGAAGTAGCAGTGGCGGCTCTTGTATAATTCAAGGGAAGGGAGGGATGCATGACGGAAGATGCAGTGAGAATTCTGTGTAGGAAATCGGAGGTGCGGCGTGTCGCAATTCATTGCAGATGCGGCGTACGCTTCATAGCGGAAATTCCACAGCAGATTGCATCGGCACAAGTGATGCATACTTGCCCCGGTTGTACGTGGCCTTACCTGATTCATCAGCGGCCGGATAAGAGTTGGGACATAGCTCGGTCGCCAGTGCCTTTGGAAACCATGAGTTTTACTCAAGGCTCAGAGGAGAAAGCAACAGACCATTCGTCCTGTCCATTTTGCAATGGGAAGGGCACTTTGTTGAGTGGTAGCTGTGGACATTGCCATGGTTCGGGAAAGTTGGCGGAGAAGAAGTAAGGATGATCTTGGAGGTCACATGCCGAGAAGAAGAATGAGAATACCGAGAACTCCTAAAGTAAAGGCTCCAAAGCCCATGAAGATCCCTCGTCCAAAGACAAAGGATCTTCGAATGTTGTACAGGGGCTTGCTGACAGTTTCAGAAGGGCAGCGTATTTCTACGTTATCCTATGCGTTGCAATGGTATGATAGCGCCCTCCCGTATTTGATTCAGAGGAAGCAACTTTCAGTAGATGCTAGGCAGAAGTTAGAGAAGGCGGTGCTGTGTCGGAAGCGTGGCATAGATAACACCAACGTCCATGAAAAGGAAGTTTCTTTCATGATGGCTCTGCGAATGTATGAAAAAGCTTGCGTAGCCATTAAGCCTCCGTTATTAGATGACTTCTACAAAAAATTGGATGGCTTGAAAGACAAGTTGCAGCAGATGCAGCAGAAACTGGAGCAGAAGTACGGAGAGATTTTCGCTTTGCTCCAGAAGGCGGTTGGCAACAGATTCAAGTTTGAAGTGGCAGATGCAGTGAAGCCAGTGCAGTGGAATCCCGAGCTTACGACCCTCTCCTATAATCGAGAAGCAGCTAAGCAACTCTCTGAGCAGTTCAAAGAGCAAGGATTCCTTCCCGTATTTTTTGAGCAGTTGGATTATCTGGTTCGTCATGCTTGCCTGGAGCAGGATCCGGATCCTTCGAAGAAAGGTGGTTGGCTTTACGATCCGGCAAAGCACGTCGATATCCTCAACGACCTGCTCAAAGAATTTGTGCAGTTTGCAAAGTCTCCTGAGGCTCCTAAGAGGCTCGTCCGTGATGGGGTACCTAAACCTATACTTACCCCCGGCCAGCGCCCCCAATTCGCTCCTAGAGGTCCCAGACCGGGTATCAGGGGTCCCAAGGTGGCTGGACTTTACACTCAAGGCTCAGCAGCAGCAATCGTGTATGAGCGGTTGGCAGATGGGAACGTTTGGAGCCTGACGGAGTTGTTGGCAGGGGTAAATTTCTCTCATCCAATCTGGCTGGTGAAGAGAATGTTCAGACTGGGTGAGAAGACGGGCTGCTGGAAAGTGAATCTGACCAAGACTACGGCACAGTTGGCTTTTCCACAAGCGCAAGCAGCAGCGGCGGTGCAGCCATGAGTCAATATAATCCTGGTTGCTTTCATCATCTGGTTTGGTTTTTCGAGCAGCCGTATCGTTACCGTTGCCTGAAATGCTGGGCAAAACTTAAGATTGCTTCTGGTTATCTCCTATCAGACGAAAAGCAGAAAGAGTGGCTTAACGTACATGGAGAGAAGTGGCCTTGGGAGCAGGAGCCATGAGAAAAGAAGACAATAGCGTTCGAGTTTCTGCGCTGCCCCTCTTGTAAACGTGGGGATTGCTATGGCCATCAGTACGATTTCATGCTTATGAGTGGGCGAGTCGTTATTTGCAGATGCTTAGACTCAAGGAAGCAGCATGGAAAACTTCGTCCGGTGTCGAAGAAAGGGGTGCTGTTATGGGAATAGTTCGAGTTTATGTAGATTGGATTATCGAGAAGTGTGGCTACTGTGGGCGTCGTTCTTTTTGGGCAGTGACAGCAAAGCATATGCTGGTTTGTTTTTATTGCAAGCATTGAGCTTGTGGATAGGGGAAGAAGATGCCCAGAGCGCTTTTTCGGAGCGTGAATCTCATTGGGGACGGTTTGTATATTCAGCCGGCGTTGGCAGCCTGGATGAAAGAACATCTGGATTGGGAAGTGGATCTGTTAACGTTGGATGATCATGCCACGTGTATCTACGAAGGGATGGGCCTCCCCTTTCGGGTCGTGTTTGACAAGCAAGGGGAGTACGACTTCGAGTTTGCCTTCGATGTGAATAAGGCTTTTTCGTTGGGAGACAGGGAGAAGATTCATATAGCGGATGCCTACGCGAAGTTGCTGGGTGTAAAGATTGAGAACAGACTTCCTTACTATAAGCCCCCGGATGGGCAGACGGAGCCGGGGTTGATTCTCCTGTCCATGTTTTCAAGGAGTTGTGCCTCTCGGGAAGGCAAGCCTCCGAACAAGATGATTGGTTGGGTGCATTGGATGCAGATCATTGCCCTTCTCAATCAATATGGACCGATAGCAGTGTTGGGAGCCCCGGATGATCGGGCAGCGTTACCGTTGTCAGAAGATCAGTATTATACGGGATTGCCCTTGGAGCAAATAGCCAGGCTGATGAGAGACGCAAAGCTTCTGGTTACGATTGACAATGGGCTAGCTCATTTGGCGGCGACGCAGGGCACTCCTATGATTGAGTTTTATCCAGCCTGCCTTGGCAAGCATTGGATTATCCCTCCGACCCTTCCGGGTAAGCTTTTTCTGGTGCATATGGATCCGAATCAGCTTTCAGTCACGGAAGCAGTCTTGGCAGTGAGAGAGGGGCTGAAAATAGTGTGGAGGAACAAATGAAAATAGATATGAGCGCGGATCGAGTGTTGGAGTGGATAGAGAAGAATCTCGGTTGGATTTTTGTTGGCGCTATCGTTATCAGTGCAGTTTGGGGAATTTCTGTTGCGATCCTTGTAGCAAGGATTCTGTCGAAAGTTGGAATTCAGTGAGGTGCTAGGACGATGACCATAGAAAAGATCAAGGAAATTCAGAATGATATTGACTCAGAGATAAAGAGTATCAGGGACGTTAGGACAGAAGGGACTACTCTTGGCCTTCTTTATGTTGCTATGGCTTTATTTGAAATTGCTTTGAACAAAGCAGTTTCGGAGGAGAAAACATCATGGCGGTCTCACGGGGGAGAGTTAATGGCTTGGTTTCAAGAAGGGGTGGAGAAGAAAGCTACCCATATGATAGTCGTCGTGGATACTTTCGATTACGAAGATTACCCGGCTTATGTGATGGAAGGAGAAGACGTGAGGGAGCGTGAGAAGCAGTTTCAAGGCAACATGCAGCGAGTGATGGAAGTATACGATCTTCGGAAAGACATGGAATCTCAAATGAAGCCGGGCACGAGAGTTTTCAATTATTAGGGGCGATGAGTATGAAAGTTATTCATCACATAGATGGCAATATATATAACAACGCTCACGAAAATCTTCGAATTGTAGATGCGGAGGAGAAAAGTATGAAGGCGAAGACAGTGAAGAAAGCAAAAGCTAAGAAAGTGGCTAAAGTAAGACCGGTAAAAGTTGAGAAGACGCCAGACACTTTGTATCGGGTGGATATGGAGTGCTCAAGTTTTGATTTGACAGAGCACGAGATGACGTATGGGTTTGCTCCTTATTATCCGGGGCGGTCGGGTACAGTGGATGAAGCTATGGCGCGTTCGGTCATGGATTCCCTGAAAAGAATTGGCCAAGGTGGGAGATTGGTGGAGGTGGATGGAACATCAGATGGGAAAGTGTTGGAAACTTGGGGCGGGGTGGGGAGAGTCTCTCAAGCGGAGGAGGAGGAGAAAAAAAGTTCTGCTTGACATACTATAGGGAAAACCATATACTTATGGTGCCTCTAGTTTTGTAGTTGATTTTGGATGACGAACACAAAAGAACGGAGGGAGCGGACTATGAAATATATTGAGCAGTGGAAAGTGACTAAGTTTTGTAAGAGGGCGGCAGCATTGACTCGGGCAAATAAAAAGCAGAAGGAGCTGCGAGAGGACCTGTTGAAGGAGTTAACTTCCGGGCGTCTTCTCCCGGACGAAGGCCCTTACTTGCTGGAGTTGGCCCCCAATGGTGGGAAGGAGTCTATTGATTGGGAAAAGCTTTACACCGATATGTATACAGCGGCCTGCGTTAAGAAATATGGGACAGCAGAAGGCTTGGTGCGGGCAGAGGAAAAGATCCTTTCCATTAAGGAATCCGCCAAGCCGAAAGATGCTGTGGAGATTGGGGGTGTGAAGTACGTCGGTGGGGTGAAACTCCTACCGAAAGTGAATCCAGATTATCGGGTCAAGTCGGAAGCAGCTTGAGTAGTTGGTCGGCAGTATTGAGTTGGATAAGCAAGGTCAAAAAGGAGAGTAAAAATGAAGATAGGAGAAAAGGAAAATGCGAACAGCCAGAAAGGTATTCGTAGATCCCCATCCCAAGAAATCGAAGTCGCGTTCCTTACAGGTCGTGTCGTCGAGTTCATCGAAAACGTCGCGCGCAATGCTGGAGTCCCTTCGGACCTACTTGCCCAGCGGGTTCTCAGCCAGTTGGGAAACAGTGAGGTGCGGCAGATATCTAGGCCTGAGGAGACAGTGTCCCCATTGCCAGAGAACGGCGCCAAAAGAAGTTCCCCAGCACGCAAGGTGGCGGTGGGTCGCCGTCCACGCCGCCAACTGTCGGGGCAAGCATTGAGGCAGTTGAAGTTGGCTTTCAAGAATGGAACTCCTATTAACTCTCTAGCTAAGAAGTACCATGTGTCTTGGAAGTATGCGCATGATTACGCGATGGGTGAGAAGGAGAAGTAGTTGGCCTTGAAACACGGAGGAAAACGAGATGGGCTTTTACGACAGAATGAAGGCAGGACGAGAAGCGGCTCGTGTGGGGGCTACACCCACTTACAAAGTTCTGCAATCGGACTTGATTAGTGGGGCTGAGAAGGAGAGGGTAGCCTCCATAGCTTCGTTTGTAAGAACAGGGGATGAGGCCCACAAGTTGGCGGGCCATGACGGCTTTGCCTACAAGGGTTTGGATATTCGTGGCAGATGTGGAGTGGTGACCTATAGAGGCAAGGAAGTGGCTCTGTTATTCAAGCGGGAGATTATGGAGATAGAGCCGGGACCGGCAGACCCGGTCCCGGAGAGAACTTTGCAGGAGCCAGCAGAAGCTTGGATTCAGATCAATCTTCTGGGAGTGGAAGATCATGTTGAGCACAAGAGTATAGCAGATAGATTGCGTTCAGCTTTGGCAAGCGTTCAGAATTTACAGCTCCTTTGGAACGATGAGAAATCAGCTCGGAAAAGATTGGAAGAGAAGTTGGCAAAAAGAGAGGAGGAGAGGGTGGAGCTTCAGGTCTTGAGAGGCAAGGTGGAATCTTACGCCAAAACGATTACGGAACAGATTTTGGAGGCGGAGGCTTTGCAGTCAAAGCTACAGCAGGAAAAGAACCTTCGCAAAGCGGATCAGATCAAGCTCGTGGAGGAACTCTTTCCGGTTTTCAATACGGTCTGGTTGGCTGGAATTCATCGGGTGCAAGACCAATTGTACAGCATGTTGCAAAAGCAGCTGGGAGATGCCCTCGGTAAGATTGGAATCAGTTTGATAGAGCCCTCAGTGGGAGAGGAGTTCAATCCAGCCTTACATCACGCCGTCCATGCGACTCAGTTAGATGCTGGCTCAAAAGAAATCGGTACAGTTCTCCAGGTTAGCAAAGTGGGCTGGTCCTTGGGCACCCAGGTAGTTTCAGCAGCAGAAGTAATAGTTGGGATTGAGAAGGAGGTGGAGGAAGTTTCTAAAGAGGAAGGTACGGCGGCGATTTCTTGAGCAGAGAGGAGGCAAGTTATGGGCGGAGTAACCCTTACGGAGTTGCAGTATAGCAAGGAACGGGAAGGACCGTTTCGGCTTTATATCTATGATCGGGACGGCTTTCACACTGGTGGGCAATGGTTTAGAAAACCTCCGTTGAAGTATCCGGCTGAGGAGATCACTTGCATGGAAGCAATGGTTCGAGCTCTAAAAGCGGCTAGTCAGGGTCGTGAGGTTAGAATTACCGATGGAGGAGACGAGCTGGTTTATCATTGCAAGGGAACAAAAGTTCTTTATCCACAACCGATTGGAAATTTCTGGAAGGAGATTGGAGCATAGGGAGGTGCTGATGGCGCTAACGACGGAGGAAGAGAGAAAGCGTTTGCGGGAAAAAGGTCTGTACGCAAGTGAGAAGTGTGACAACTGTTTGAAGCCTATCATGGAACCGGTTCGGTATATTGGTAGGGGGGCCAGCAAGAAGGAAACATGGTGTAGCAGTTGCGCAACGGGCACAGATATGGCACACGTTCTGAATCCAGAAGAAAAAACTGAAACGGAGGAGAGTGTGATGGCTACTAAAGAAAAGAAATCCGCAGAGAAGAAGGAGAAGAAAGAGAAAATCTTGGGAGTATTCCGAGAGGGAACTCCGATGGGGGATTTGGCTTCGGCTTTGGAAGATGAGAAGCCTCACAAGTTGGAGCCTATTCTCATTGGCATTCGGAAGACTTACAAATTGGCAGATGGCTGGCGAGGAATTGGTCCGCTCAAGTCTACGGGGGAGAAAAAAGGTTTGTACGGAGTAATTTTGGACAAGGAGAAGGGAACGATTCAGATCAAGCTAGGCAAAGTCTCTAAGAAAGCCCCGGTTGCAAAAGCTCCGGCGGAAACTTCTGCTAAGAAGAAGGCGGCTTCTAAAGTTAACGGTAAGGAGCAAGAGGAAGTTACTAGTAAGCAGCAGGTGGCAGTAGAGCGTTTGGTTCGGGGGACACTCAAGAATGGCAAAGATTGGACTCGCAACAAGCTGATTGAGTACTTGCAAAAAGAGCATGAAATTGAGCCCAAGAGAGCTCAACATGCTTTGGCGGAAGAAATTCGTAAGGGGGGAATATCGGAAGAGGGTGGCACACTCTCTTTGACCTAGAGTTTCCCAGTCCACACCGGCCCAGCATGTGGGTCGGGAAAGTTCTGTGGCTGTAGGGAGTACGGCGTGATGGGAGCAGAAAGCGTCGTGGTAGGAACAGAGTCTATCTTCCAAGCTCCTTCGCTCAGCAATGAACGGCCACAGAACATATTTGTGAGGTGATGATATGAAGTGGAGCAATAGAGATCCTGAGTGGGAAAGACACCAAAAGGAAAAGTACGGCTGGGGTGGCACGGATTCCATTTGGACAGGGAAATTCATCGTGGTAGTCCTTATCGTGGTTCTATGGCTTATCGCAGTTGACCTGACAGTTATTAAGGTGCTGTTTGGCTGGCTGTGACTGGCCTGCGGGCAAGAGGAAGCTGTGGGCGCTGAGCCGCGCAGAGCGGAAATGGCTAGGGGTGACGCGATAATCCCCAACCTGTGATCGTCCTCGGCTGAGATGCCGACAGCGCCCTACCCTAAAAGGATGATGTGACGGTTTTTACGCTATGTGGGGTCGACTGGAGAAAATGAAATGGAAAGGAAGAGTAAAAAAGAGATGGATGTCAAGGGAGTCGTAGTTTTGTTTAGGAGTGGATACTTACGTCTGTCGGAGGATTTGTTATTCGATGTAGGGAACCGCTCAGTAAGTTATTTTATCAGGCCGTACCCGGAAGAAAAGAAGCTGGAGCTACAGCCGGCTACGAATGGGAAAAAAGGGCCGTGGGCAAAGAGGAAATTACTGTATTCGAATTCGATGGCGAAGAGTCCAATGATCTCTGTAAAGGTTGCGCTGCAGTATATCGGGGTTAGCTTGCCCAAGAAATCCGAGGAGTACCAGGTTCAGAAGCAGGCGAATGGTACCCTGGTGGTTCAATTTTGAGGAGATAGCAGTATGCCTTGGGGCGAAGAGAGAATCGTAGGGCGCGTTTGGTGGTGCGGAGATGAGCTTTGTGACTGCACACAAGCTGTCATTGAGAAGATAACTCCAAATATCGAAGCAGGTCCACCTTGGATTAGACGTGAGAGGCTTTGGAGCGGAACGTTTTACACAGACAGCTCGGACTTGCCTTGGAAAGATCAGAGGAAGCCCTCACCAGAAGAGGAATTGCAAGAACATCTTGCTGAGTATGGAGCTGTTTTAGAGGGGTGATGGGATCATGCTAAATGAACAGTGTGGAGAAAAAAGATCTGAAAGTCCTCCGTCGGACCCTTGCATCTGTGTTAGAAAAAAGGGCCATAAAGGCCCGCATCAATGCAAACTTTGCTCTGAAAGATGGGCAGATGCAGTTAGATTGGATAGCTTAGTGAAAAGAGGCCAGCGATGAGAGTTCTGGTTTGCGGGGACAGGAATTGGGCAGACGAAGAGCTGATTGAGAAAAGTATCCTGCGTCTGCATCTGGAAGGGAACACGGGCGCGGGCAAGATTTCACTCATTATTTCGGGAGAAGCAGAGGGGGCGGACAGTCTTGCTAAGAAAGTTTCGAGCAGACTCGGTCTCAAGTATTCTGGTTTTCCGGCACTGTGGGAGAAGTACGGAAAGGCGGCTGGCCCACTCCGGAACAAGCAGATGTTGGAGGAGGGGAAGCCAGAGCTCATTCTGGCTTTCCATGACGACTTAGATCATTCCAAAGGTACGAAAGATATGGTGGAGAGGGCTAGAAAGGCAGGAGTGCCAGTGAAAGTTATTAGTCATAAATGAAGGAGCGTCTATGAAGTGCGAAGAGTGCAAGATAGATTACCCAGGTGATTTGGTTAGCGTGCTGACTTCCTCAGCAGGTTGTTTCAGATTATGTGGCATTTGTGCATTGGAATTCACAAATAGAATGCATGGAATAAAACGTAAGTGCTTTCGAGGTGAGATAGCGGAGTCCCTGAGGCGGAGAGCTTTGGCATTCAGGACGAAGCAGATGAAGTTGAATGGGGACGTTTAGGATACTCATTTAGAGCTTAGTATAGAAGAAGGGAGCTGCATTGATAGTCGTTGAATTGGAATTGCGGGCTAGATCGGAATTAGTCGAGATCCGCGGCAAACTGCAGGATTTACGTTGTATCACTTGGTATCATGTTCTCATTTCCATCTTTTTTGGCCTTTTGCAGATAGGCGTTATAGCCTATTTTTCTGGAGGAGTTATTACTGTGGTGGTCTCTTTTATGTTTGTGGCTCTGCAACTGTATCTTGCGATTAAAGCATGGTGCCATTTGGTTTGGATTTGGGAAACCCTTATTAAAATCGAAGAAATGATTGCTTTGGACAGGCTTGGTCGATTGCCGTAACAGTTTTAAAGAATAAGATTGGAGGAGACATGCTTTTAGAATTGAATGATGGAAAGCAGTATTCGGCGCATTTCAGTCATCAGCATGATGTCTATGGGCAATGGCTAACGAGTTGTGTGTTTCATGAGGGCAAGTGTGCAGTGAAAGATTGCGCTCATAATCCAGATGGGAATTTTCGTGGAGGCGGATTAGCACGTTGTAATCCGATAGATCAGTTTAGTAAGGTAAAGGGTCGCATAGTCTCTCTGACGAGGGCCTTGAACACCTTTGGACCGACGTTGAACAACCGTAGTTTAAGAAGTGAGATTTGGGCAGCTTACTTTAAGATTTCTCGTCACGCATAAAGGTAATGGGAAGAAGTTAGAACAAGAAAAGAAAGGAAAAGAAAAGTATGTTAGACTTGAGAAAAATGGCTCGGGAGTATATGGAGAAAGCCAAGGAGCTTTTGGTTAAAGATGGCTATCTCACCCCAGTAGTGATAATCGTTGGAGCAGAGTTGTCATTGGTGGAATTGTGTTTTGAGAACGAAGAAGAAAAAGAAGATGCTTATAGCCAAGTGGCGGCCTTGGCGAGAGAGAAGAAAGCGTTGGCTTGTATCACAATCAATGATACTTACATGAAGATGCTGCCGGCTAAAACTAAGGAAGAAGCGGAAGCTTTAGTGGCCGAGTACATACCTGGTCAGTTGGTGAAAGATCCAAAAGCAGAAGAAGCGATTGTGGTTTTTGCGGGGACGGGGGTACGGGGGGAAGAGGCTTGGGGGCTGACTTGCATTTATAAGAAGGTGAATGGAAAGATTCAGTTTGAGCAGGTGAAAGAAAAGAAGGATACTTCGGAGATGTTTCAAAATTGGAATTAGTGGAGGATTCACATGTGGATGGGTGATTTGACTTGTGAAGTATGTAGGAAGGAACGTGCTGTAGCAGTAGCGTCTTCCATCGCTCCGATTTCATTTGCTTATGGCAGACAGTGCTTAAGAAATCGGGCAGAGCCAGAGTGGTTGATAGCATCTATGTTGGAAGAGAATGGTGGTTTACAAGGTTGCAACAAGTGGTTTTTGGATTGCGTGGGAACCTATTTGCGAGGGAAGTATTTGACAGTGCGGGAGTACGACAGACACAGGAAATTGTATGGCAAGTAAGAAATCGGAGGGTAGATATGAGTGGTAACGATGCAGAAGATATGGGTTATGTTGGTGACTCAAGGATTCTGTGGTCTAGCGTGGAGGGAGTGCCCCAAATGACCAAGCCGCCAGAGACGAGCCGAGAGTTAGCTGAAGCTGTTGCTAGAAGGTATTGGGATGCAGCCACTTTCGGCGGCTGGAAGATAGACTCAAGTGCGGCCCTGATCGACCTTTACGTGAAGGTGAAGGAAGCGGAGGCACGAATAGAAGTGGCTCGATGGATGCAAGAACAGATAAAAGATGGTTTTGACGACCACGCACCATCGAAATTAGCTGATAGATACGTTGCTAAACTAGAATCCTCGCTCGCCCAAGCCCGTGCGGAACTGGAGAAACTATGAGAATTATTTATATCGTGGTAGTGATATGTTTGGTGCTATTCGTGATAAATTTTGTAAGGGAAAATTGGGATTAGTAATTGTGAAACTGGAGAAGATGAAATGAGCGAACCAAGCAAAGCTGCTAGAACGCGAGCCTTTCTTTCAGTTCCTTTAGGTGCATTCTGCTTTGGATTCTGGATGCACAGTGTTGCTGCTGGTTTGGCATTTGGCCTGTTTTTAGAAGTGCTTAATGATCTGCGCGAAGGTAAATCATGACTACGCGCCTCTACAAGCAAGGCGAAGTGGACGCCCCAGTCGTGGCAGCGGACAAAGAAGGGTTTACGCGGGGAAGACACTGGGAAGTAAAATTTAGGATTAGAAAAGAAATGGAGGTAGAGTGATGAGTCATTGGATTCAGAAAGATGGATATGAGGAGATAGAGGGGTTGGATTGCGTAATTCAAATGCAGCCGAGACCTCGCTATTGTGATCGTGGCAGTGTGATAGCTTACGTGAAGACGAAGCTGGGTGGAGATCCTATTCGGCTGTGGTTGGATTCAGCGGATGGTTGGCCGAGATACTTTATGGACCGGGATCGTGGTAAGGCAGAGTGTGAAGATTGGTTGAAGAAAAGGAAGCAGTGGATAGAGAAGTGTTAGTAGAAGAAATGAAAAGGCAACTCTACGCTGAGCAGTAGTCGTGGCTTTCCGTGGTACCTCTCCCTGGTTTTACATTCCTTCTAACATACTTATTCCAAAGGCTTTAGTTGTTGGTTCTCCTTTATCTGTAGTAACTTCTTTGTAATGAATGGACTACACTAAGTTGGCGAATTTCCGGTCTTTCCACACACCCCCACAGTAAAGATCGTTCCTGGCCCGCCTTTTCGTCCCCATTCTCCGTATTAGATCGCCCTCTCTGAGTCACGATTCTCCCGGCATAAGAAATTTTATGTAAGTATGCCTGCTTCCGCCTAATTGGATAACTAGGGCAACATCTTACGACCTCTCTCTTTTTTCTCTATAATTTGGCCCATGTGGGCATTCCTACTTCGGTTGCATAACCAAATTCAAGCAAGGGTCTTTCGTTATTTTAGAGCACGGGAAGTTGTGAAATCTTTGCAGATGATCCATGCTCAGGAGCTGGCACAGACTCCTGTGAACATGTGGGTGCAGAAGAAGTCGGAGCAGGCGAAAGAAATCCAAGCGGTGAAGGCCGGTCAGTTTCCGATAATTGGTCGCCGCAGTTGGGCGTTCCCATACGTGCCTGAATGTTATACTAAATCAACACTAATACTAACAAAACAACATGGTTGGATTCCAGTTGAGGAGATGAAGAAGGAAGATTGGTTTGCCACGAGGAGTGACAAAGGAGAGTTTCAATGGCAGCAAGCGACTAGAATTTCAAAGTCTTACTATGAAGGTCCAGTTCTACATTTTAAGAATTTGGGTGTGGATTTGATGGTAACTCCGAATCATAGAATGCTAGGGCGTAAAGTTGTTAGAGGAGGTAAAGACTCTTTTGGAGAAGTTGGCTTTGTTAGAGCAGATAAGCTGCTTGATTTAGGAGATACGAAAGACTGGTCTACATCTCACGAACGTTTTGAAATCCCTCTGACTTCTAACTGGGTGGGGAAATTGCCTTCTTTCGGGACGAAAGTTCCCATCAAGCCAAAAACGATTCCAAAGTTCGCTCATAATTTGAAATCCTATGAAGTTCCACTGGAAGATTGGGTTGCTTTTTTAGGCCTATTTTTGGCAGAAGGGTCAACAGAGGGAGCTCACTATGGCATGCGAAAGCATGATTATAAGGATAAAAGATCCTTATTCGTTCAAGCAATGGCAGCCAGTGCGGACCAGCAAGCCTTAGTGAGCTTGCCTACAGGAATTCCCAGCAGTAGTACGAAGTATCGTGTGAGAATTTCACAGAAGTCGAGTAGCATACATTATAAAGAGATCGAGAAGCTTTTGGCTAAGCTACCATTCTCTTTTTCGAAAGATGGGCATGGTTGGGCATGTGGCGTTAAATCCCTGTGGCAAGAGCTAAGTCCTCTTGGAAATAGTCATACGAAGTACATCCCAGAATGGGTGAAAGAACTTCCACCGAAGTATCTTAAGATTTTGTTGAAGTGGTATTGGATGGGAGATGGCAATGTTTACTACTTTAGAACAGGAGCGGGTCCCTTTCAAGAAGGTGGTACGGCTAGTAAAAAGTTAGCGGAAGATATCCTTGAGCTTGCGCAGAAGACCGGTGGTTCAGCCTCCATATCTCAAAAGAATAGAAAAGGTACTACAGCGGATGTTGGTCGGCCATCAGCGCCTACGTATGTAATTCGAGTTCACAGGAAGTCTTTTGCAAGCGTTAGCAGACCAGAAGTGGAGCAATACAAAGGTTACGTTTATTGCCCGTCAGTTCCAAACGGCACAGTTTACGTTAGGCGAGTTTACTCTAGCAGCATAAGGAGGGCACTGGTTGTAGAGCGTGCTCTTCAAAAGCAGTTGGGGAGGCGTAAAACTGGTGTAGGCGCCACGAATCACGGCACAGGTCCAGCGTGCTGGTGTGGCAATAGCCTACACCGGTTAAGACGTCCAACCAGCCAATTTTGAAGAACACGCCCTACAACCTTTGACTCCGGAGATTTACAGAAACTCCTATCCCTAGGCGTGCTCTGAACATAGTCAAGAATGCAATTCTTAGTCTGAAGTGGCGGGTGTCGATCTCAGATGATTATGACGATGGAGATCCAGAGTTGCTGAAGAAAGTAAAGGTAGCAGAGGATTGCCTAAATCATCCGAATCTGACAGACTCGTGGCGGACGTTGATGGAAGCAGTCATAGAAGATTTTCTGATTGGTGGCTATGGAACGATCGAGCCCCAGATTACCCCAGACTACAGAAGGCCGATAAAAATGTGGCCTGTAGACGGATCGACTGTGAGGATCTATGCAGACTGGTCGGAGGCGACTCCGGATCGCCCACATTACGCCCAGTTGACAGGACTAAAGGGGGAGCGCGGCATTATCAGTTTTTTGGATGATGAGCTGGTATACATGAGGGACAATGTGAGGAGCAGCACTCCATTTGGTTTCGGAAGAATGGAGTGCGCCTTTCTCACTGCCAATGCTTTTCTCGGTGCTCAAGATATGTCCGCAAGGGCTGGTGCCGACCAGATTCACAAGACCTGGTTGTGGTGGGCGACGAATGTTCCCCCGGGCCATATGGAGACGGTGAGAAGGCACATTCAGAATGAGGCGGAGGGGCAAGCCAAAGTCAGTTTGATGGCGGGGCTGCCCAAGCCGGATGTAGTAGAAGTGAATCCGGTGACCCCACAAGATTTGCTGTTGGAGTGGCAAGAGTTTTTGATTCGGATCATGGCGGCGGCCTTTGAACTGTCTCCGATGGCATTGGGATTGGAGCGGCAGACGAATAGATCGACAGCGACCGTTATGGCCGAGGCGGACTTCAATAGCGCAGTAGTCCCGGCAGCCAGGAAGATAGAAGAATCCATTACCAGATTGATTTTGCACAGAACTCTGGGGTGGAAGGAGTTGAAATTTGAGTTTGTTGGCCTGGAAGACCCGGATGAAATGGTGCAGGTAATGTTGACGAAGCAGCTGTATTCTACCAACGCCATTACGCCGGATGAAATTCGAGACAGAATGCAGATAGGCCCTCCCTTGCCGGGTGGTTGGGGCAAGTTGACAATGGGTCAGTTAGCGATTATCACAGCGGCAGCGGTTGGTAAAGCGGGTGGGGCAGCCTCTCAGGGAGCTGGCATGGGAGGTTTTGGTGGTGGCGGTGGAAGTAATGCGGGTATGGGTGGTGGTAGTAGCATGGGTATGGGCATGAGAATGTCGGCGGATAGAAACGAAACGATAGAGCGTACGAGGCAGTTTTACGAAGGCATTAGTGGGGCAGTGCAATCCCTGGATGACAGTCCTTTTTCGGCAGATGATATTTCGCAGATGGATCCTCAGACTTTGGATCTGTACAGACAAGCCGGCCTAGTCCCTCAAGATCCAAATCAATTGCAGACCGACATGGAAAGTCAGCAGCCTGGCATTTTGGAGACTCTGTCGAAGGAGCTGAAAGAGTACTTCGAGTATTTGGAGCAGGAAGAGGAGGCGGCGGAGGAAGAAGACCAGCCTGCGAAGATCACGTCGAAAGATCAGAAGGAGCAGGAGAAGCTGTACAAGCAGCGGCAGCATGATCTTACTCGGGAAGAACAATTGAATCGTGGTAGGGACTTCAGAACGAATGTTTATCAGCAAGGTGGATATAGAGGACCAGTACCGAAGAGATCGTTATTGCCACCGGCTAAGAAAAAGCCTTCGAAAGATTATACGGGTAGAGGTAGGTAATGGAAAAACCAACGATTCAAGCAGAGACTTCGGTTAGCATGGCGGATCTAAAATTGGATTCTACGGATACGAAGCAGCATCCGAATGCCAGTCCTTTTGAGGGAACTTTATTGCTTCTGGATGAGCCTAGTAATCAGCCTCCGCATGGTGCTCAGGGGCACCTTATTCATGTGTCCAAGGAAGTGGCGGAGAAGACACTGAAGAGCCTGCCGGGTATGGCGGTCAATTATGATTCGGGTGATTTAGAGGGGCACGATCCTCAAAGAAAGATTGGCGTGATTACGGAGGCTTGGATTGATGGCAAAGAGGCAAAAGTAAAAGGATTGATCTGGAAGAAAGATTTTCCAGAGGCGATGACCGCGTTTCGTAGAAACAGGGGCAAGCTGGGCATGTCGATGGAGTTGGGGGACGTCTACGTAGCGGATAAAGACGATCCAGTTTGGGATTTGAAAGACTTCCATTTTACGGGAGCTACGATCCTTAAGAAAGATCATGCTGCGTATGAGAGTACGGCTTTGAAGGCGTCGAAACATTTCGTAAATGCAATGTCAGCGGCAAAGGAGGCCATTAGTAATTTGGAAGAAGGGGACGATAGTAGTTTGACGAGTTCAGTGGCTAGTGGTGTAGAGATTGGAGTGGCAAGGGCTTTGAGAAATAGGAAAGTACGGCGAGTAAGAAGGTGATCTAGCTGCCCTAGAATGAACGCTGGTGCGGTTTATAATGTTTGGCATTAGAGAGAGTGCTATGGCTCACAAGAGCAACAAGAAAATTCGGACTCTCCATGCAGAGAAAGAAGCTGCAGAAAAGAAGCCCGAGAAGAAAGAGAGCCAGAGTCAGGGGCAGTTGATGATCGCCGGGATTGCTGCAGCGGTCGAGAAGAGTATGACGACTGCGTTCTCAGCGGCACAGAAGGAGCAGGCGAAAGTCAATGAAAAGGTCCTTTCGACTTTGGAGTCCATTAGTGCCAGCCAAGCGGAGTTGGTGAGTGGTTTGCAGGAGCTGGCACTGGGTCGTTTGGAGTCGGCGGCAGTTGGCGATGATGAAGACGAGGAAGCTGACGACGTACAAGCGGCTAGGAAAAAACAGCCACCCCCGGAAGAAGTTGCTGCGGCAAAAGAAAGGAAGGGGGCTCTGGTGCAGATCTCAGCGGCGGCAAAGATGATCAGATCGTTGCGGGCGGAGAACGATAATTTGAGGCAAGAGAACAAGAGGCAGCAGAACAGGATCTCGGCTATCGAAGCCTCTCTGGAACGTTATGCAGATAGGGTAGAGCGGCGGTCGATCAGTCCGGAGATTTCAGCTTTGCTGGAGAAGAGTGGTTACGATGCTCGGGAGTTGATGACTTCCAAGCAGCGTTTGTCAGTAGCCGATGTTGACCAGATGTTTGCACAGAGTGGCATCCCCTTAGAGCCACAGATGCGGGCAGCTTTCAAGAATCAGTTGTTGCAGCTTGGTTTGATGGAATCGGGAGAAGTGCGGCGGTTTGCTAATTAAGGACGCTGAAACGTAAGATAGTCTCTTTTAGGAGGTCTCGAATGAGCGCTGGAAGTATGAGGCCAGCGATGTTCGTAGGGGACATTTCAGCGGCCGCCGATTACTTAGCTCCCGGAGCAATAGAGATAAATCGGTATCAAGCTGAGATCTTCGACCTAGTTCGTCGCAGGTTCGTTTTTGGACAGAGAGTGAACCAAGTGCCAGCTACGGGTCAACCCAGCAGGTACTTTGAACAGCTGGCGATTCCGACGGCTGTGTTTACGGATCCGAGAATTATTACAACCACGGCATCGCAACCGCAACGCGTCGAGAGGGTAGTAACTCTCAAGGCGTTGATTGCACAGATCAATTACTCCCTGTTTGACGTGGAGGTCAATCAGCAGCAGGGACAGTTTGCATATCTGGAAGCGAAGGACTTGACGGATACGGTGGATTCGGTGTTGAAGCTGCATGACACAAATTTGTGGACTGGCTCGGACACAAGCTTGATCCTGCCTTCGACGACACAGTACTTCGGAGTTTCTGGTCAGATCGCTTCTGCGACTACAGTAGGAGCATATGCATCCACATTCAGTATCGGAGCAACGGCTTCTCTCGTAGATGGGTTCAAGACGGGAGTGGCTCAAATGGTCACGAGGACGGATTATGAAGTCCGGCCTTCGGCAATCTACATGAATCCGTTGTTGGCGGATTTGTTTGATCAGGAAGCCAAGACGGTGCAGCTGTACTTCAACGAGGTAGAAGTAATTCCTGGTACCATAGTGAAGGCTCTTCCGACGCAGGCGGGTGTACTACCGTTGGTGCCGGATGCTGGGTTGGCGACCACGGCTGGCTATGGTGGTAGCGGGACTCAGTATGCTGGGATCATCGTCATGGAAGAATTTATCGAATATCACTGGCTGACATCTCCTGTGCCACGGGTTTTCCAGCTCGGATTGGTTGGTAATTTGGCTGGGCAGTTTGTGGTTGTGAAGTTTGGAGGTGTAGTTGTGAAAGGTCCTGGCTACGCGCACAGAATCGGTTACACCGTCAGGTGAGCATAGCTAGTTTAGAATTAAATGCAAAGTGGGGGCTGTGATTTATTGTAGTAGTCATGGCCCCGCTAGCATGTTAGACTTAAGATTCCAGCGGAAAAGATAGGAAGTTTTGGAGAGCTGGCTGGTTACCTAAAGCAAAAGGGGTTGTAAGATTAGATGCCGGCAAATCAATTCCAACCAAGATTTTTGTCAGAATTTGAACTCATTTCTTATGGTTTGCCAGATAAGACCCAGCAGCCGGATATCATCACGTTGGTAGAAAGAGCTTCGACTCTCATAGATGAGCATTGTGCACGAACAGATGTAGATGGGCAGGGGAGTCTGGTAGAGACGACCTACACGGAGAGATTATTCCTTCCAGTGGGTAGAAATATCTTTCGGGTCTCCTTTAGACCTTTGATAACGGTTTCACCGGAAACCGTAGCAAGATACGCTGCGTCGGGGTCAGTGGCAGGGGAGCCGAACTACTTTTATACCGGAGTGCAGGCGAATACCGTGTCGCGGGGTTCTACGGTGACCCCCCTGATCTCGGCTTCCGGTAGATATGGTTATGCGCGACGGGGGCAGCAGCAGGTGTACCCAGATCTCAATTATGCGGCTAATGTGCTGCAGATAGCTTCTTTCTTTGGTGGACCACCGCAATTCACTTTGATAGATATTTCGATGGCGGATTTCGATGCGAGAACGGGAGAAATTTGGGTGCCAGCAGGGCTCTACCTTTCACAATATACGGAGGTGGTGATTACGTACAATGCGGGGTTCGATCCTTTGAGGCTACCGAATGCGATCAAACACGCGACGGCATCGTTAGTTAGAAATCTCTTAGCGCGGGGTGGGGGTGCGACCGGGCTGAAAGGGTTTGGAGCGGGTAGGATAAGAGCCGAATTTACTGAGGATCTCATAGATAAAAATTTGCAGGAGATGCTTTTGGCGTATAGGACAGTTCGGTCGGCGTGAGGAGTTTAGTTATGGATAGAAAGTTAGCCATCAGAACGTTTATCTTATCGGCTTCTGGTTTTCTGATCCTGACGGTTGGTTTTTGGGTGCTGGCGCAACAGCAGCCTCCAGTAAAGAATAGCTATGTGCAGCCCAATGTTCCAGTCGGAAAGAAATCAGATGGGACTTTTATATTCTTACAAACAGATCCAAATGGAAGCCTTTATATCACGACGACTTCTCCGGGGCTGGTAGCACAGGGACAGGCAGCTCCGCCCAAGAATAGTTATGTTCAACCTTATGCACCGGTAGCGATAGATACGAATGGGGCATGGCATTATCTGCAAGTGGATAGCAATGGAAATGTGTACACGACGACAGCAGGAGATGCGAGTGGTGTCAATATTAATGGCAATCCGATTACAGATCCAAATTTTAATGCCACGACACCGGCGGCAGATTCGAGTTTTATAGCTTGTACGTTTAAGATCACCGGCTCCAACGTAGTTTTAGAATGCCCCACGGGAACGACGAGTTCAACGTTTCTAGTCGGAAATGGAAATGCGGCGACAGCAACAGCTTTAGCTTCTGCACCGACCTTGTGCTCAGCAGGAAGCTACACTTTGGGTGTTAATACAGTTGGAAATGCTCAAAGTTGCACTTCCGTTACGGGTGGGTTGACGGCGGCTAGTTCCACGGGGGCTCTTGCACTCCCTGTGCAGGTGGGCTATACAAGGGCTTTGAGTCAAACGAGTAGTATAGGGGCAACGACTTTATTTGCTACGGGCGGAAACGATGCATTGTATCGAGCCTCCATAGATGTGGACTGCTCCTCCACGGCTAGTGGGGAAACGTTAACACCTTCGATTCGTTATACGGATACTTCTGGAACGGTGCAGACGTTGAATGCAACAGCGGCTGTTTGCACCTCTTTGGGAAGTGCCAGCATTTCTAACGCTACACTCTCTTTTCAAGCCAAAGCGAGCACGAACATTCAGTACTTGGTAACGACGGGAATCGGAACGACGGCAACGTGGAATGTGAGAGTTGGGATTGAGCAGCTATCTACACAGTAGGGGAAAGTATATGAAAACAACGTTGAGAGATTTCGTGGATGGAAAAGCGGATTTGGCTTTTGGTCACTATGGAATATCCAGACCGATCTACGCTTTGGGTCAGAGGGATGGTTGGAGTGATCCAAAAGAAATGGAATCAGCGGGTACCCCGGAAGGAGCCAGTAAGGGTTGGGATAGTAGGGGCCGTGGTAAGAAGACAGCGGAAGTTGTTAATGGCATTAAGAATTCTTTGCAGGAAAAAGGTCACAGAGTACACGCATTTAAGTCTTACAGGCATGATGATGGTACAGATAGAGTTATTATAGTTAAATACCATAGAAATGAGCATCCGATGGTGAATAATTGGATTTCAGATGTTCATCACGAAGTTCATAGTAGAGGTGGGGTCGTGGAAAAGGTAACCAAGGATCCCTACGATCCCTACGATAGTATAGATGATATTTTGCCAGAGAATAATAAGTAAATGTCCGGTGGAGCTTCAGCTTGGGGATTGCGGAGCTTGGCGGATTGCTTTCTGCGGTACTGGCAGCCGGGTTTACCAGTTTACCTCAGGAGACAGAACGTACAGGATACGGCAAAGGACTATGCAGCTTTGGGGTTCCAGCCACCGGTAATTAATAATCAAGGCGGTTTCTCAGATACGATTATAGATCCGCCGCCGGATGTGCAGGACGTGTCGATGCATAATATAGGAATTCTTGGTAGTCGCCTAAATTTCGGAGCTAGGACCTTTTTGATTTCAGACTTGTTTGTGTTGAATCAGATGCAGTTGATGAGTTATACAGATCCTTATCTCGTGTGGAGAGATACTCCAGTAGTGGGGTTGTTTTACAATCAGCGGTTGTTTTCTTTGGAGTCGATTACACATGAGGAAGTGGGTGGGGCAACGACCTTGTGGAAGATAATTGGCAATGCGATGGAGCTACCTACGTCTCCAAGTACTTAGGAGGAATTATGGCTTTTCAAGTCAATGATCAAGTGATAGCTAGGAAACAGATAAGAACAGGCACTTTGGTTCGTATGGGCTCCATCGTAAAAATGGATGGAGATAAGGCGCTTGTAAATTTTCCCCAAGATTATACTCAAGCGGTTATTCCAATAGAGCAGTTGGAAAAAACGAGTGATAGATTTGGTGGATATACTCGAGTACAAGTAAGTGCAATTAGAAGATCGATGTTTAGAGGAAAAGGCTTTGCATAAAGAGATTTGGAAAGTAATTTCTTGTGGCCTCTATGAAGTTTCTAACTTTGGTAGAGTTAGAAGGGCGAAACCTGGTATACATACGTATGTTGGCAAGCTTGTGATACCAGGCGTTGGAAAGACTGGCTATTTGCATATAGGTCTCTACCGAGGTAGTGGAAGACCAAACAAGACAACAAAAGTTGCTAAGCTTGTGGCTGAGAATTTTATAGGTCCGCGTCCAAGAGGTATGGAGATTAATCATAAAGATGGCAACAAACAGAATAACGCAGTTTGGAATTTGGAGTATGTTACTCATAAGGAGAACATACGTCATTCAATAGAGCTTGGTTTACGTGGAGTTCTTGGGGAGGAGAATCCGAACGCTAAGCTTAAGTTTTCTACGGTAGTAAAAATAAGAAGGGCGGTGTCTACTGGTAGATTGTCGAGAAGAGCTATAGCTAGAAAATATAATACTTCTCTCGGCGCTGTACAGGATATTGTGCATAGGAGAAGTTGGGCCACGTTTTAAGCGTGAAAGATTAGAAAGTGGATTCGTAGGACTTTAAGAAAAGGAGAATTAAAGATGTCAAATTCCACAGCGATTATCACGGATTTAACGACGGTGGCGGCGGCGGCTCCATCGGCAGCATCGAAGGCAGCGGCCATTGCAGCAGCGGGTCCGATTGGCGACTTGGTTGGCAACATCAATGTGGCTCTTTTGAAGGCGCAGGAGCTGAAGCTGCTGTTGACAGCGATCAAGGCTTCGTCGGACTCAGGAGATACGAATTACTATACGACAGTGACTAACATTATCGGAACATTGTCTTAGGAGTTGAGACGGTGTTTACGATTAACATAACGCTTCCGGCACTGGATGATCTTTCGCTGAAAGAAGTGAAGAAGGCGTTAGATAGCTTCCGGGAAGCCAGTGCCGGTGGCCCAGTAAGAGGAGGAGTTGCCTCGGTAGGGGAGGCTTCTGCCTATGCTCTGGTTTGGGAGTGGGGCAATTCCCGGCAAACTCAGAAAGGGCCAAAGACAGTTTTGGGGACGAATCCAGATGGCTCTCAGGTTTGGCTTTCGTTGCAGGCTCCTTTCGGTTACATCAGAATCCACGAGCCAGAGTACATTCAGATTCTAGAAAAAGAGTTGGAAGCAATGGATTTTGATGCCTTGGATGCGCGGGATATTCGTACAGCCATGGAGTTGGCGGCCATTCGGGCAGGGGAGAAGATGGCTGCGTTGATCAGGGAAACGGTACCGTTAGACTCGGGAGATTTGAAAGAGTCTATTGTGGCGATGGACTCGGATGACCCGGATCTGGAAAAGGTAGATGAGGGCTTGGAACTTGGCAGTGAGTTCTTTAGTCACGACAGTTTGAAATAAGTTGGTTAAGATGAAATTACAAGATTATTTAGCGGCAAATGAGCTGGCAATCCAATCGGTGGGTACAAGTGAAGGGGCTAGTAAGGGTTGGGATAGTAGGGGTAGAGGAAGGATGACAGACCAAGATACTAGGGCATTTAGGAAAGCTACCGGCAGGCATCCAGATGCCCATGAACAAAAAAACATTGAGAATAGCGTCCCACACCGGAAATTTATGCAGACACTTGTGAAACGAGTACCAAAGAATTGGCAAGAAGATGACTCAAAGAATTATACGCATACAAGAACACCAGAAGAGCATGCGATGGCTAAGCAATTGCAATCGACAGGACATTTGAAGGCCATAGGGAAAGATGCTTCTGGAAATAGAAAGTGGAATGTGACAGCGAAAGGACATGTTGGCTTTGATTTGGATCAGTACTAGGAGAGTAGATGTCTGGTGGGCCTCAGCTTGGGTGATTGTTGACGATTAGAACGAAATTAGTTTAGGGAAAAGGGGGGAAATTAGAATGTCAGAAAGTGCGAAGATGATCACACAGAAACCTGAGAAAGTCTTTATAAACAAAAAATATTACGACCGAGACTTCAGTCAACTAGATTTAACGCATGCGGATTTCAGGGGCTGCACGTTGGTGAACTGTAATTTTGATCATGCGGACTTAAGTTACGCTACTTTTGAAGGTGCGAATTGCTATCGCTCCAGTTTTAACTTTGCTCGTCTTTATCATACAAATTTCAAGGATGCAGTTACGGCAGAAGCCCATATGGATCCAAGAGAGATGTTTGGTTTGACGTTGTCGGTGTCTTGCGATGCCTTTGACAGATTGAAGATTGGAAAGATGTGGTTGGCATCGTGGTTGTTTCTTCCTCTGCTTGCAGAACTTCCCGAAGGCATGGATGAGAAGATTAGAGGTGTTTTAATAGACTTGATTGGAGAGGAAAGATTGAAGGGGATGCAGAGGCACTTTGCCGATAGACAGATTTAAGGAATGAGACAATGTCGTTAGAGGCCATTGATTCTTATTTTGAGTATGTCACAGCCAGGATGCTGGTGATCAATTCAGCTAGGCAGATGGTTGGAATTTCAGATGCTAGCGATTGGCCCCCTAAGCAAGTGGTTATGGAGGCGTTCTACCTTTTGGTAGTTGGGGAGAGAACAGCGAGTAGTTCCTTTTGGTCTCCAGCAGTCCCAGTGGTAACAGATTTATTGCAATGGCAGTGGTTGATAGCAGGTACAGACTTAACGAAGGGCCAGGTAGGACGGAGTCGGGGTGACCGATACAGAACAAATACTACGATGCGGTCGGAATTGAGGAAGGCCAGTTGGCCTTGGTGGGCACCGAAGAAGTCATGGGCAGTGATTGGAAATACTCCCTCGGGATTAGCTTTACAGGGTACAGCGGTGTCTCCAGCGGAGCAGATTTGGTTTGGTCCGTTGTCGTTCACGAGCCGAGTAGATAAAGTAAGTGGTTCGGTTTATGGTGTAGCGGCCGTGAATTTGAGTAGTATGGAAGTTCCGATTACAGCGTAAAGCATGGATGTTGGCAGAGAGGCCGGGCGACGGCTAGAGCCTACGAAAGCTCCCTGCCTTACTTCATAATAGGCGGAGAAAGAAAGAGAGAGAATGTTGGCAGGGAGTTGACAGCATTAGTTTGAGGTTCTAAGATGGCGTTTTCAAAGACATTAGTACAGCCGTTTCGAAAGAACCTGCTGTTGGTGGGAGCTGGTTGGCGAGCATTCTTTGCTCCGTACAACATAGCCCAAGGTTCTGCAGTGGCAAGCACCTCGCAGGGTCCTGCGATTTTGGACTTGCAAACGTCGGGCCCTTTCAATACCAATTCACCACCTACGGGATGGACAGATTGCGGGTGGATCAAGGATTTCAAGATCACACCGGCATCTAAAATCGGTAAAGTTCGGTCTGGCTACAGAGGGGCAGTCCGGGCACAGTACAGAGGAGAAGTTGGGGAGACATTCGAGTTCAAATTCCGTGAAGCAGGCAGAATGCAATTTAAGATTGCGACGGGAACGACTCCGTTCAACCTGCTATCCGGTTCCACACCGTCTACAGTTGGCCCCCTCTCAGCATCGGGAGCGACAAAGACTCTGATGCTCTCTTACAATTCAGCAACACCGTCGGTTACGGTAGCCTCTCTGACAGGTGCAGCGGCGTCAGTGGTAGTGGGGAGTTACATTGTCGTAGATCAGGATTATGCTACGACTCAATTTGGTACGGTAGGCCCAGCGGGTGTCCCCTTGCAGCAGAATCAGGTAACAGACACGGATTACATTAGAAAGACTTCGGACTTCGTGGCTCGGGTCACGGCGATTAACGGTACGACTTTTACTTTGGATCAGCCTTTCGTTGGTGGTGGCAGTGGAACGACTTTGCCAGCACCGACAGCTCCCACAACGAACCCTCCTTCGTACTTACAGATCATCAATGGCTGGGCGTCACGAGAAGGAGGCACCTACATCTCAGAGTGGTCTGGGCTCTTCTTGTTGGATACAGTAGATGCGGCTCAGATTGCGATGTACTATCCACATGTCAGCATCTCACAGTTCAGGGATTTGGCGGGTTGGACCTTGGAAAATGCTGGGACAACAGATGAAACTGGCTATGAGCTGGATGCAGTAATGGAAGCTCTAGCTTTTGATGATCCAATTGATGGCGAAACCGTTGTCGGTTATATGGCGTACTACCCCCGCCCCGGCCAGGCCATTTCGATTTAGGACGTCGTTTACTAGGTGGATGGTTTGGGAAGAAAATCGTAGAAGGAGGGTTGTCTGGCGCACGAGAAGGGGCTTCGAAAGGAGCCCCTTTTCATTTTATTTTGCAGCTTCTAGTGGAGAGCTTCTCTGTATAATCTAATGGGAGGTTTCCGCTATGAAACAGAAATGGGAGAGGATAGGAGATTATGAATTCTGTTGGGGAACGAATCAACGAAGAAGGGTTATACCAGATAAATTTGGAAGAATTTACAATGGCGGTAAGATTATGGAGCCAAAATTGGATAGAAAAGGTTATATCCGGGCTCCGGCTACTTTTGATGGGCATCACGTAGACTTCTTTCACGAGTGGGTGGCGTTATTCTACCATGGTCCAAAGCCCAAGGGAAAGCAGGTGAATCATAAAGATGGAAATAAGTTAAACAATGATCCTAGAAATCTAGAGTATTTGACACAAGAAGAGCATAGAAAAAAGACGAAAGAGATGGGGTTGTATCATTATGGTACTAGAACTGGTGGGGCAGTATTAACAGATAAATTAGTAAAGGAAATAAGGAAATTGTATGCAACTAGTAAGTGGACTATGAAGAAGTTAGCAGAGAAATATGTTGTAGCAGAGATGACAATTTGGGCAGTTATTCATCGAAGAAACTGGAAGCATGTGAAGTAACTAAAAATAGAGGAGGAAGAAATGGCAGAGGGAACAGTTTTACAGCCAGAGTCGTTAGTAGACCTGGAAAAAGACCTCAGAGAAAAACTTCAGAAAGAATATGATGCTCGGTTAGAAGAGCAAGTCAAAGAAGTTACTCAGAAACTCACAGAAGAAAATCAGAAGATGGTGGAGCAAGCCATCGAGGGCATTCGTAAAGAAATGGCTCCCCCTTCGGCAGAGGATATTCAGAAGCTGCTGGAGCAAGAGTATGTGGAATTTACGGTAGAAGTTCCAGATAGAAAGAAGAAGCAGAAGAGGCAGTTTATGCTTCGGGAACTACCGAACTCGGTGGAGAAGAAGATTTACAAGAAAGTAAAGCAGATTCTAATTCCCTTTTCTACAGAGTTGGCGGGCTTGTCTATGAATCTTTTGGAAGGAGATGCAGCAAAGAAGCTAGTCCAAATGATGGATGCGTTCGAGCCGATGTTGGATTCTATAGTTTCTGTGTGTACGATTTGCCTCAATCCTTTTGGAGAAGAGGAAGATGTGACGGAAATGTGGGTACAGGAGAATCTGAGTTCTACGAGAATTGTAAAGATCGTGACAGCTCAGTTGCAGGTGAATAAATTCAGAGATTTTTTATCGCTTCTTTCCCAAGGATCAAAGTTACTTCGATAGTAGGAGAATCGAAGTATCCAGCCGTAGCTAGTTTGGCGTCCTTGATCGAAATGTTTGGTCTTTCAAAAAGAGAGTTGGATGTTAAGTTTACTAAGTCAGAGCTGTTTCTATTGGCTTGGCGGTCTAGGGAACAGTCGGCAGCTTTGGAAAAGTCAATGAAACAACCTGGAAGACACTCAGCTAGCGATAATGGAGATGCTGAAGTTCCAGAAGGCTTGCCGGAGCATTTCTTCAATAAGGATGGTGACTTGGACTTGAGGCAGGTGAGTGGTCGGGAGGCGTATCGCTTTTTTAGCGCGATAGGTAAGAAGCTTCCGATTATAATGAGATAGCTATGGCAGGTCCTACAATAAAAGAAGTGTTACTTCGGTTTGGAATTGACACGAATTCGTGGAAGTCGGCAATTCTGGAACTTGGAAAGCTGTTGGAACAGCAGCAGAAGAGTGCTGCCTTGGCACAGGAAAATGCCAAGAAGGCTTTGGCGGAACAGAAAGCGGCAATTCAAGAACTAGTAGCTGGTAGGAAAAGAGAAGTAGAAGAAATACAGAAGCAAGCAGCCTTGCAGAAGTTAGCGGGCGCTACAGAAGCAGCAAAAGCGGCAGCTCACAAGGCGTTAGCAGCAGAAGGTCAGATACAGTTAGCACAGCAGAAGTTACAGCAGGAACTACAGAAGACGATTCAGGCAGAGGTACAAGCAAGGTTGCAAGGGGAAAGACTTGCGACGGCAGAAATCCAGAAGCAGACAGCTGAGTTGAGAAGACAGCTGGCGGAAAGGTCTATTAGATCAGCTACAGCAGCTCCTCCGGTAGGTCCTATCGGTGGTAGTTCAGCGGCATTACAAACGGCTACACAATTACGCATAGCGTTGGGAACTCGGGAAGCGACTGAGCTTTCAGTTGTAGCAGCTGAAAGAAAGAAAATAGTTGCATTAGCAGATCAAGAAATAGCGGCGTTGAGGGTGAAAGGTGCTTTGTCAGCTCAGGAGCAATCCCAGTTGCTTCGTTTGGTTGGTTTGAGAGAACAGCAGACGAGGCTTTTGGAAACGGGAAAGTTGGCTTCTGACTCTCAGATAGCCACGGCAGAGTTGAATTTGAGATTGGCTCAGGGAGAAGTGCTGTCAGAGAAGGAGTTGCAGGCAGAGCATTTGAAAATAGTGGCTTTGTTGGATCAGGAGCTTCTGGCTTTGAAAGGGCAGGGGCTTCAGACAGCGGAGCAGGTAGCCCAAGTTAGGAGATTGACGGCAGAGAGAGCAGCGCAAGCAAAGATGGCAGTGGCTCCTCAGGCCACAGTCTCGGTAGCGGGGGCATCACCAGCTTTGGCGGCAGCAACTGGTTTGCGGATTTCAATGGGGGTGCAAGAGATAACGGATTTGTCAGCCGTTGCGGCAGAGCGTCAGAAGATAGTAGCTTTGGCAGATCAAGAAATAGTAGCTCTCAGGACCAAGGGGTCCTTGACCGCTCAGGAGCAGTCTCAGTTGCTTCGTCTCGTATCTCTCCGGGAACAGCAAGTACGTTTGTTGGAGAGGGAATCCCTTGCTGGCAAAGCGGCGTCGGCTTCCCAGCAGGCGATAACGCAGTTGAATTTGAGATTGGCTCAGGGAGAAGTTTTATCCAAGAAGCAGTTGGCGGCAGAGCATCAGAAGATTGTTAGTCTCCTGGATCAGGAAATTGCAGCCTTGAGAGCACAAGGAATTGAGAATGCGAAGCAAGTATCCCAAGTTAGGAGGTTGACAGCAGAGAGAGCGAATCAGTCCAGGATGGCGGAAGGGGGAGCTTCTGGCGTCAAAGGCTTCGCAGAACAGTTTGCTACTGGATTTACAAGTAGGATGATGGGTACGTTGACGTTTGCAGTCTTCACGGCAGAAGGTCTGGGTCGGATTTTGGAAAGTTTGACGATGAAGATGAAAGAGTTCATCGAGTCAACTGGTCCATTGGCCCAGGTGCGGGAGCAATTTGAGAAGTTAGCTTCCACGGCAGGGCTAGAACCGGTAAAGTTTATTGATGATTTGAGATCGGCAACGCATGGTCTAGTCGATGATACGTTGCTCTATAGGAACGCGAATCTGTTGTTGCAATCCGGCGTGAAAGTAAATCGGGACCAAATTATTCAGTTGACTCAAGCGACAGTGGCCTTAGCCCGCGCGCAAGGTAAAGATGCTTCGCAAGCGATTGAATCTCTGAACAGATTTTTCTTGACAGGCTACGCAAGATCGTTAGCGTGGACGACGGGTGTGAATGCTAGTCAGCTGCAGATGCGTGGATTGGCTAGAGCAGGAGATCAAGCGGCTTCAGCAACGTTGAGATTACAGCAAGCTACTGAAGTGCTAACGGCGCAGTGGCATGCGATAGGGGAGCCGGCTTTAACTTATACGGAGCGTTTGAAACAGCTGGAAGTAGCACAGCACAGATTTGGAGAGGAATTAGCACTTTCAATTCAGAAGTCAGGTGGCTTTCAATTTCTGTTGGATTTTCTGGACAAAGCGGTACAAGAAATCAATGAATGGACAGAAAAAGCGATTGGTTTTGGGGAGACTATAGGAGAAGGATTTGCGGCAGCTACGGAAGCGTTGAAAGGTTTTTGGCAGGGGCTGAACACTACAGCGGAACTATTTAAGACACTTGTTGAGACAGTTGTTAAGTTAGCGATTCCGGATGTGTTCTCGGCGGATTCGATTTCTTCTGAGTTTATCAATCGTTTGACAACGATTGCCGGCCTGTTTAATACCATAGCACAGTTTATTACCTTGTGGAGTGGGGCTATGACAGAGCTGGGGCTTCGTACGATTTACACTTTGAAAGAGATGGAGGTGAGTGGTCGAGAATTTGAGCATTGGCTAATTACTGGCGTGAGTCATGTTAAAGAAGCTGAGCAAGAGCAACATCGTCTGCATTTGGAGTTTTTAGCTAGAATGGAAGAGGCAGGTGCCCAAGAGAAGAAAGATCTAGTGGCGTTGCAGGATTTATATGAAGGGAAGAAAGGATCTGAGCAGTATAAGATTGTAGTAGCGGCTCCGGCTCAGCTTCAAACAGATGTGCAGGAGATGGAGCATGAAAAACAAATGGCCAAAGTTAGGGAACAGTTGGCCATTCAGACCGCGAAGTTTCAATTAGAGCAAACGCAGACGAGGATTAAGCGAGAGCAAGATTTACTACAGGAGCAGTATGATCGTGGTCTAATACAGATTAAAGATTACTTAGCTCAGAAGAAGAGGCTGGAGAACGAAGACTTTGCTGCGAGAGTAGAGAATTCGAATAAGGAATATGCAGCGAAATTGGCGTTTGCTTCCAAAGATAATGAGCTGGTAGCACTCACAGCAAGGTTGAAGAAGGAACAGGCGAATCAGGACTATGAAACTCATAAGGCTTCTAGAGATAAGCAGTATGAAGATGACATTAGATCCCTTGCGAAGGAAGTAGAAGCTGGAACGATGACACCGGCTCAAGCAAAGATTACTGGTAAGGATCTGGAGGCACAGTATCAAGCGCAAACGACTCGTATAGAAAGTATTCGTACAATAACGTTGAAGATAGCAGATGAAGAAATGTCGCAGTATTATGCGAAACAGGCTTTGGATGCAAAGCAGCATGCACAAGAATTAGAAAAGATAGATCAGGAACGAATTGCAAAGAGTCATGCTCTGACAGAGGAGGAGCTGCATGATCTAGAGGCAGCTCACAAGTCCTATGAATCGGCGACATTGCAAGTAGAGAAAGGGAGAATAGCGGAGAGAAAGATTCTGTTGGAAGATGAGTTGAAGGGCGGAAATGTTTCAGCGCAGAGTTATTTGGACTCTCGGATTGGAATTGTTAGAGACGAGTTTAGAGCGGAGAAAGCAGAGGCAGACTTACAGTATCAATACTCGAAGAAATCAGAAACAGATCTGGCTACGTATAAAAAGCAGATGGCGGATGCGGCCACGAAGCAACAAAAAGAGCTGACGGACCTATCCATCCACGAAGATGAGATTCGTGTAAAAGCTACAGAATCTATGTATGACAGGTCTCAGAAGATTTTGGAAGGGCAGCTCAAGTTCCACCAGCAAGCGGAGCCCTTCGAGGGAATTATAGCTTCACAAGAGAAGCAGATTCCTATTCTGCAAACGTTGATTGCTTTAGAGCAGCAAAGAATCAAAGCTCAGCAGGCGTTTTTAGATGATACAGACAAATACAATAAGGCTACGGGAACCTTGAATGAGAAATGGGTGAATGTGTACCTTTCTCAGCAGAAGAGTGTAGACTCTTTGCAGGGCTACATAGAAAAATTGACGGCAGCGCAATTCAGTGTGAAGTTAATGACTGGGTCGTTTCAGGAGTTCTCACAGGGTTTCTCAGCAGTGGCAGAGACGTTCTCTGGTAAAACAGCTACTTGGATTCAAAATATCGGTCAGCAGTTTTCGGTGATGTCCAAGAGAGCAGAGGAACTTTCTAAGACTGCAATAGCACTTCATGAATGGAATATCGGGCGCATTCAGAAGCAGCAGGGGGCTCAAGCGGCGAAGAAAGAATTGACTCCACAGGAAATCATGGCTGCGACGGCGACCTCCGTGAAAGATAGTGGAGAGGGTCTAAAAGATGCATTGGCTTCTTCTCATAAGGAAGTGGAGTTGTGGAATACGGCACTGAAGACGAGTACGACGGAAATAGAAACAGAAATTGGTAGACTGGTTCCATCGTTAGGAACTCTTACTTCATCCGTGCTAGATGCGGCAGGTAAGATCAGTGGGGCTATGCCTCGTGGTCGTACTCCAGTTTCAGAAGTAGCAGCTGGTACAGTGAATCGTGGCACTCTTCCGACATCGCCTACAACCTCCGCTCAGAGTCTTTCTGAGTTGCCTAAAATGCAGAAAGGTGGTCCGGTAAAGAGAACGGGTCCAGTAGTAGTGCATGAAGGGGAGCACGTACTGACGAAGGAAGAAGTTGACTTCTACAAGAAGATACTGGAAAAGTATCATCTTCCGCTAGACACGGATTTACAGACGTTCATCAAAGCTGGCCATTGGGAAGGTAAGGAGTTCGTGCCAGCAATTGCAGCTAGGCAGACTCCGAAGGGGATGGCTCCATATCAAAAGCCGGAGACGGAAGAGCACAAGTGGCTACGCAAGTTGCTTCCCTCTTTCCAGGAAGGTGGTTCACCAGCAAAGACTGGACCGGCATTTCTCCACGCAGGGGAAACAGTCCTTCCGGCTAATCTATCATCAATTTTTCGTGAGTTCATTACTGCGCTGTCATCATTTAGTAGAACGTTGACATCGTTTAAACCTTCGTTTTTGACAGCGACTCCAACAGGGTCGTCAGTTTCTCCTTTTGCTTCTAAAGCAGTAGTTGCAGCTGCGTTGAAGCCTGCAGTTCCTGAATCAACAATGGACGTGGTGACAGCACAGAAATCTGTGTTGGCAGCTTCGTTGCCTAAGCCAGGGGCTTTATTACTTCCTACTGATGAATTTTTGGCTTCCCTGCAGAAGATGAATGAAGGCCTCTTATCAACTGTAGATCCATTGCTTAAATTCGTGGAAAGCATAAAGCAGGTGGTCCCAGCGGCACCAAAAGTAACAAGCGGTCTCCAGGATTTGGAGAGTGGCTTTAAGGGCTTTGGAGATATCTTTAGTAAGGATAAGGAGAAGTCTGGGAAAGCAGTAGA